>Ga0081538_10000082_pt1 | contig 91490 bp, 81 predicted proteins | sample TabmetS5T2R1_FD_71022 | JGI IMG/M metagenome (GOLD analysis project Ga0081538, IMG submission 71022) | Tabebuia heterophylla rhizosphere microbial communities from the University of Puerto Rico - S5T2R1 | ecosystem: Host-associated > Plants > Roots > Rhizosphere ... | reverse complement strand
CGGCCCGGATGCGCCTGGCGCCTGGCTGAGCGGGTCGCGTCTCTCGTTTCGAACCCGGACGGCCGCGAGGGCCCTACTGGGGATCAGGGACTCGAACCCCAACTTCGACATCCAGAGTGTCGCGTGCTGCCGATTACACCAATCCCCAACGGCCGTCCAGTATAGGCGCGGCGAAGCGAGCGTCCGGCGCGGTTTCGTCCGAGCCGCATGGGAACATACGTTCGTGATGGCGATAAGGGAAGAGGTGGCGCAGCTGCTCGAGGCCGGAGTCCCGCCCGCCGAGATCGCGCGGAGGATCGGCGTCGCGCCGACGACCGTCGACTACCACCTGGAGCGGTTGCGGCGACCCGCCCCGGATGTCGTGGACGAGCCGCGCTTGCTCCGGCCAGCGCATCGCAGCGTCGACACGCGTGAGCGTGTGGCGGCCCTGCTGGAGGACGGCATGGGGAAGAACGCGATCGCGCGCGAACTCGGCCTCAGCAGGTCGACGGTCTCGTACCACGCCCGCCGCCTGGGCGAGCAGGTCGACTCGCGTTGTGCCCGCCGTTATGACTGGGACGAGGTCCAGCGCTACTACGACGCCGGCCACAGTGTGCGCGAGTGCCAGGAGCAGTTCGGATTCTCGCGGCAGACATGGCATGCGGCGGTCAACCGCGGAGCCGTCGTCGCCCGTCCGCACGGGCTGCCGATCGAGGAGCTCCTCGTCGCAGGGGTCTACCGGTCTCGGTTCAACCTCAAGCTACGGCTGGTGAGGTCGGGCCTGAAGCAGAAGCTGTGCGAGGTGTGCGGCATCGCGTCCTGGAACGGGAAGCGCATCAGCTTGGCGCTTCACCACATCAACGGTGACCGCCACGACAACCGGATCGAAAACCTGCAGCTCCTCTGCCCGAACTGCCACAGCCAGACGGACACCTTCGCGGGGCGCAACGGGCACACCCGGCCCGCGGCGGTGGTTGCCGAGGCGGACGCTGCCTAGCCGCGCGGGACGCGCACCTTCAGGGGGAAGCTCTTTCCGCGCTCGTCCACCATCGTCACGGGGACGATCACGGTCTTCTTCAGCTTCCTTCGCGGCTTCAGGCCCTTCCAGACGATCTTCACGCGCCTCGCGCCGTCGCCCAGCTTCGGGCGTACGGCGCGGCGGGGGCGGCGGATCCGCTGGCGGGCGCCGTCCACGTGCACGCGCGGGGTGCGGCGGCCCTTCTTCAGCGCCTTCGGCAGCGCCACCTTCGCCGAAGTGATGTCGGGGCCGCGGCGGGCCGCTTGGAGCAGGGCGGTCAGCGTCCAGCTCCGCTTCGCCTTCACCAAGCTGATCCTCGCCCGGGGGTCACAGCCGGGCGTGGCCAGCTCCTGCTCGAACTCACGGACGTGGCCCGCGTGCGAGGTGAGCTTCACGCCGATCGACGTCGGCGTCCTGACGTCGCAGAGGTCCCTGCTGAGCTGGAGGACCCCGTTCGGCCCGCCGCCGAACGCCAGCGTGAAGCTGCGGAGTGGCAGGTCCGGGTTCGTCGGGAAGATGTTGCGCAGCCCCTTGCCGATCTCGGCCACGCCGTCGATCCGCAGGTCCACCGGAGGCGGCAGCACGACGATGAGCCCCGGCAGCTGCGACGGGTTGTTGTAGGCCAGGTATACCGGGCCCTGCACGGGCGAGGCTTGCAGCGGGGAGTCGATGATGGCCGTGCCCACGCGCGAGCTGTCCGGGCAGGTGGTCGCCGCAGCCTCGGGCCGCGGGCAGGCCCGGGCCACCGCCGCCCCGTTCGCGGCGAGCGAGCTGGGAAGCGTTACCTCGACCCGGTTGAGCGCGGCCTGCTCGGGGTCGAGACGGAGCGTCGTCTCGAGCGGCGGGAAGTCGCCGATCCTCGTCTGCCCGGGCGTCCCCAGCGATCCCTCGGCGCGCGGCGTGAAACCGAGCGCGTCGCAGCCGGTCGGCGTGAGCTGGAAGGTCTTCTCCGAAGACACGTTGGGCGCCTCGTACGAGTTGGCCCGCGCGAGCGACGTGCCCGTCGCGCACGAGGTCGGCATTCGCATGAAGCTGCCCTTGCTGGCGGCGCCGTCGAACGTCAGCTCCACGCGCTCGATCTGGATGTCGAGGCCGGCCTCGCGCGGCTGGTCCTCGAACAGGGTCTCGAGGCCGATCCCGTCCGGGCCCGGCCGCAGCCGCACCGGCGCCTCGAGATAGCTGCGCGACAGACCGCCGAGCGCCTGCAGCGCAAGGCCGACCCGAGCGGGCTCGGTGCCGGTCGGCCTGAGGTTGTAGACGGTCCCCGGGACCGTCAGGCCGAGGAGGCGGAGCCCCAGGATCGGGTCTATTACGCCCGCCGTAACGACGACGCTGCCGACCTTCGCGTCCGGCGGGCACCCAGCGCTGCTTCGCATCTGCTCGCCGGTACAGAGCGCCGCGTTCTGGGGATTGCCGAGCAGGCCCGGCGCCAGCCGGACGAAGGTGTCCTGGGCGTCGTCCGAGGTGCTGGTGTACGCGAACGCCTGCGTGATCTTCACGGCCGGGTGCGAGCCCGCCTGGGTGCCGGCCGGCTCCACCTTGAAGTCGGTCAGGGTCACCCCGGCAAGCGCGGGCGCGGGCAGGACCAGACACGCCACCGCGAGGAGGAGCAGACGCCGCATCGCGCGGAAGACTACGCCTCAGGCCACCGCTTGCCGAGCCCAGTCGCGGTACAGCCGGGCGTACGCCCCGTCCGCCTCGATCAGCTCGTCGTGAGTTCCCTGCTCGACGATCCGGGATCGGTCCAGCACCACGATCCGCCCGGCGCCCCGGATCGTGGACAGCCGGTGGGCGATCACCAGAGCGGTCCGCCCGGCCAGCAGCCGGCGCAGGCCGCGCTCGATCTGGGCCTCGGTGCGGACGTCGACGTTCGAGGTCGCCTCGTCCAGGATCAGGATGCGCGGGTCGGCCGCGGCGGCGCGCGCGAAGGCCACGAGCTGCCGCTGCCCGGCCGACAGCTGCCCGCCGCGCTCGCCCACCTCCGTGTCGTAGCCGTCCGGCAGCCGCTCGATGAACTCGTGCGCCCCCACCGCGACGGCTGCCTCGCGGACGTCGTCGTCGGTCGCGTCCGGGCGCCCGAACGCGATGTTGTCGCGGATCGTGCCCGAGAACAGGAACCCCTCCTGCGGCACGATTCCGAGCTGCGAGCGCAGCGAGTGCTCCGTCACGTCGCGCAGGTCGTGGCCGTCCACCAGCACGCGGCCGTGGTCGGGGTCGTAGAAGCGCGCCACCAGCTTGGCGAGCGTCGACTTGCCCGCACCGGTGGCGCCCACCAGCGCCACGGTCTGCCCGGGCGGGATGTGCAGGTCGATCGAGCACAGCGCCGGGTTGTCGCCCGAGTAGGCGAACGTCACGTCGTCGAACTCGATCTCGCCGGCGATGCGCGGCAGCTCGATGGCGTCGGGCTTGTCGACCAGGTCCGGCTCCTCGTCGAGCAGCTCGAAGATCTTGTCGAGCGCCGCCATGCCTGCCTGGTACGTCGTGTAGAGCTGGGAGAGCGACTGGATCGGGTCGAAGAAGCTCTGCAGGTAGAAGACGAACGAGGCGAGCACGCCGATCGTGACCGCGCTGTCCCCGTCCAGCACCTGGTTGCCTCCGTAGAGCAGGATCCCGGCGGTCGCCACCGCCGACAGCAGCTCGACCGACGGGAAGTAGGCGGCGTTCAGGTAGACCGTCCGCATGTTCACGCGCCGGTGCTCGTCGTTCAGCTCGGCGAAGCGGCTCTTGTGGCGCGGCTCCTGTCCGAAGGCCCGCACCACGCGCACGCCCGACAGCGTCTCCTGCAGGTAGGCCGTGACCGCTGCGATCTTCTCCCGCGTCAGCCGGTAGGCGCCCGCCGAGGCGAGCCGGAACGCCACGCTCCCGATCAGCAGCACCGGGAAGGTGATGAAGGTGATCAGGGCCAGCTCGACATCGAGCAGCACGAGGATCAGCGCGGTGCCGACCAGCGTCAGCGTGGCCGAGAACAGCGTGGAGATTCCCTCCGTCACGAGCTGGTCGAGCGCCTGAACGTCGTTGGTGATGCGCGAGATCAGCACGCCGGTCCTGTTGCGGCCGTAGAAGCCGACCGAGAGCCGCTGGAGGTGCTCGAACAGCTCGACGCGGAGATCCTGCAGCGCGCGCTGGCCGACCCAGTTGATCAGGTAGGTCTGCGCGTACGAGGCGGCCCAGTTGATGAGCGCGGCCGCCACGAACAGCACGAGGATCACCGTCAGCGCGTCCACGTCCCGGCCCCGGATGCCGTCGTCGATCGCCCGGCCCGCCAGGTACGGCGGCGCCAGCGCCGCGCCGGTGGCCACGGTGAGCGCGACCAGCATGAGGATCACTCGCCCGCGGTAGGGGCGAAGCAGCGAGAAGAGGTGTCGCAGGCGGCTCGACCTCACAGGTTCGCCACCTCCGCGCGCGTGAGGAAGACCTGCTCCGGCAGCCCCTTCTCGGCGATCTCGCGGTACAGCTCGGAGTCGTCCAGGAGCTCCTCGTGGGTGCCGCGCGCCGCCACCCGGCCGTCCTCGATCACCACGACCTCGTCGGCCAGCGCGATCGTGGACAGCCGGTGCGCGATCACGAAGGTGGTGCGGCCCTCCATCACCTCGGCGAGCGCCGCCTTGATCTGGCTCTCGGTGGTGGCGTCCACGCTCGAGGTGGCGTCGTCGAGGATGAGGATGCGCGGCTCGGCCAGCAGGGCGCGCGCGATCGCCACCCGCTGCCGCTGGCCGCCGCTGAGCGTGAGGCCGCGCTCGCCGACCAGCGTGTCGAGCCCGTCCGGCAGGTCGTCGATCAGGGTGCCTAGCCCGGCCCGCTCGGCCGCGGTGACCACCTCGTCGACGCCGGCATCGGGACGCGCGTAGGCGATGTTGTCGCGCAGGCTGGCGGAGAACAGGAAGGCGTCGTCGGAGACCACGGCCACCTCGCGCCGGAGCGACGCCGGGTCGACCGAGCGAACGTCCACGCCGTCCACGAGCACCGCGCCCCGCGTAACGTCGTACAGACGCGGGATCAGCATCACGAGCGTGGTCTTGCCGGAGCCGGTCGGGCCGACCAGGGCAACCGTACGTCCGGCCTCGACGTCGAGGTCCACGCCGCGCAGCACCGGCTCCGTGCCCTCGTACTCGAAGCAGACGTCGCGCAGCTCCACGCGGCCGTCTCCGGGCGGCAGGGGCGGCGACCCGGGGGGAGCGGTCAGCTGCGGCTGGCGATCGAGTAGCTCGAACACCCGCATGCCGCTGGCCACCGCGCGCTGCGCCATGCCGAGCGCGATGCCGAGCATGCGCATCGGCGAGGTCAGCAGCAGCACGTAGCCGTAGAAGGCCACGAAGTCGCCGATCGAGATCTCGCCCCGGATGGCCTGGCGGCCGCCCACGAACAGCACGGCTGCGAGGCCGAGCTGAGGCAGGAAGCCGATGAAGGGCGAGTAGAACGCGCGCAGGCGGGTGGACACCATCGACTGGTCGAAGACCCGCTTGACCGCGTGCCGGAAGCGGCGCAGCTGGCGCTCCTCCTGCGCGAACGCCTTGACCACCCGCACGCCGCCGATGTTCTCCTCCGCCTCCGCGGTCAGCTCGGCGATGCGCTGCTGGACCTCCTGCTGGGCCGGGCGGTTGCGGCGCCCGTAGCGAAACGACACCCAGATCACGAACGGCATCGGCGCCAGCGCCACGGCGGCCAGCGCGGGCTCGACCGCGAACATCACCCCGGCGGCGATCAGGATCGTCAGCGCCGACTGGAGGATGAAGATCAGGCCGTAGCCGAGGAAGAAGCGGACGGACTGGAGGTCCACCGTCGCGCGGGACATGAGCTGCCCCGTCTGCTGCGAGTCGAAGAACCCGAGCTCGAGCGAGTGCAGGTGCTCGTACATGCGGTTGCGGAGGTCGTACTCGACGCCGAGCGACACGCGTCCCGCCACGAGCCGGCGCGAGACGCTGAAGGCGAGCCGCAGCAACCCGGCCGCGGCCACCGCGATCGCGAGCGGCCACAGGTCGACCGTGCCGCTGCGGATCTCGTCGATCGTGCGGCCGACGAGGTACGGGATGAGCACTCCGGTGCCCATCGCTGCCGCCGCCAGCGCGAAGGAGACGAGGACTCCCCCGCGGTAGGGGCGGAGGAAGCCAAGCAGTCTCCAGAAGGTTTGCATCCGCTTATCAAGAGTACGCGGGCGAAGCGGATGGCGGACCACGGCATTGCGCAGGTATCGAGCCCCGATCTACCACAAAAGGTGATGGTCGATTGCGCGAGTGGGGAAGCCGGATCTAGCGTCGAGGGACGTTCGGAACTCGCAACCCTCCGACGCGCCGCGTCGTCCTGGCCCTCGTCGTCGCCGTCGCCGCGAGCGGCACAGCCGCGGAGGCGACCACGGACGGGCTGAACGGGCGCATCGCGTTCGAGCGTCAGATCGGCGGCCTCAGCGATCTCTACGTGGTGGACAACCCCGCCGGCGTGAGCGGGACCCAGCTACCCGCGCCCGCCACCCCGCCGATGCCGGACACTCGTGAGGGCGATCCGACGTGGGCGCCTCCGCAGGATTCGGGGGACGGAACCCCGATACCGCCGGGTCTGGCATTCGAGACCAACGACGGCGACGGCGACATGGAGATCTACTACTGGATCGAGGGCTCGGGCGGGGAGCCCGAACCTCTGACGGACGACCCCGCGAACGACACCGACCCCGCCTGGGCGCCCGATTGGCCGGAGAACTTGGCCGGCGCCCTACCGAACGGCGAGCGCCCGCCGATCGCGTTCGTGCGAAACGGGGACCTCTTCGTCAGCAGCTTCGACGGGGCGGTCGTGTCCAACCTCACGAGCAGCGCGGCCCAGGAGGCCGCCCCGGACTGGTCGCCGGACGGCAGGCACCTCGCCTTCGAGATCGCCGCGAACGGCAGGCGGGAGATCGCCGTGCTCCGGGTGGGCTACGAGCCCGGACCCCCCGCGGCCTACACGGCGAGCGACCTGCGCATCGTCACGCCCGGTCAGCCGCCGAGCTTCACGCCGAGCTGGTTCTTCTACCCGATGCTTCCGAAGGACTTGCCGCCCCCGTCGCCGGGCGGAGGCGAGGGCCCCGCGGGACCGCCGGTGACGGCGGGGTGCACGGAGCCGGACCCGCCCGAGGAGGACTGCGCGTTCGCTCCCGCGGACCGGATCGCCTTCGCGGGCCCGGACCTCGACGGCGGCATGGAGATCTTCTTCGCCACCTACGAGGAGCTCGACTTCAACCGACCGTTCGCGGACCCGAATCGCACGACCCACTGGGCGGTGACGGAGAACTCGGCCGAGGATTCTGCTCCGGCTTGGTCGCCTCTGGGCGACATGCTGGTCTTCGAGAGGGCCGTGGGCGGGCAGCCCCGGCTCCACTTCATGGAGCAGGACGGAGAATCGGACCGGGCGCTGGACATGCAGACAGTCCCCGGCGCCGGCGACCGGAATCCGGCCTGGGAGCCGCTCCTCAACCAGGCCGACGTGAGTACGAGGCGGCCCTGCGGCCGTTTCAGCACCCGGCCGCGCTGCAAGCGGGCCGCCAGGGTCGCCACGGTGGTATGCCGGCCCGGCGATCCACCGCCCTGTCCTCAGGAGCCGAAATGCCCGGATGGGACCGCGCCGCCGTGCCCGGAGCCGCCGGAGTGTCCCGCCGATCCCTCGGCCTGCCCTCCGCCTGAGTGCACGCGGAGCGGCGGCCCGGGAAGGGACGTGATCCGAGGGACCGCCGCCGCTGAGGTGCTCTGCGGAGGGGGCGGCAACGACGACCTGCTCGGTCGCGGCGGCAACGATGTCCTCCGCGGTGGAGGCGGCCGCGACCTGTTGCGCGGCGGCGCCGGAAACGATCGCCTTGAGGGCGGGGGAGGAGGCGATCGGCTCTTCGGAGAGGCGGGGAAGGATCGCCTCTACGGGGGCGCCGCCGGCGACTTCCTCGTGGGCGGGCCGGGCCGGGACTGGCTGTTCGGCGAAGGCGGGCGCGACCACATGGACGGCCGAGACCGCCGCCGGGACAGGCTCAACGGCGGTCCCGGCACGGACACGGCCATGCTCGGCGGTCCGAGGGACGGGCTGCAGGGCGTCGAGCGGCCGCGGCGGCCTTGAGCGCGACCGGCCGCTCGCCGTCCCGAAGGCGACGCCGGGCGCGCCGCTCCACCGCGGAGGGCCGCTCGTCGAATGGCTCGGAGGAGCGCCCGGCGCGCGCCGGCACGCGCTCGCTGATCGCGAAGGGCTTCGGCGCGCTGGCGGCCGTGGTCGGGGTTCTGGTCGGGCTCACCACGCTGACAGACTGGTTCGAGCGCAAGCTCGACGAGCCGGAGCCGCGGCCTCCCGCCAGGATCGACGCCAGGATCGACGAGGTCAGCCTCACCGGCACGCGGGAGACCCTCGAGAGCTACCTGCGATCCACCGGCCAGTCGCTCCGCGGGTTGAGCGAGCGCGAGCTCGGGGAGCCCGGTCTCCTCTTCGCGGTCCGCGTTCGCCTCACCGGGAGCGTGGGCGAGCGGTTCCCGCTGCGCTGGTCGCTGCGCAGGGCTCGGACGGGTGAGGCCCTTCCCGCCCCCACCTACGACCAGGTCGGCGTCGTCTTCACCCCCCGGGGACGCGAGCACGCCCGTCGCTGGCCGATCTGGGTCCCCTACCCGCCAAGTGCCGGCGACTACTTCCTGCGGGTGACGCTGACGGACCGGAAGCGGCAACCGGTCGACGAGCGGGACTCGAGGCGATTCAGGGCGCCGGCGGGCGCGGCGGCCTAGAGCCGCGTCATGGTGACGCTGACCTCGTGCTCCGCCTCGGCGGCGCCCTTGTAGACCCCCTTGATCGGGGGGACGTCGCCGTAAAAGCGGCCGTGCCCGATCTTCACGTGCTCGTCACCGGCGAGCTTGCGGTTGGTCGGGTCGGCGCCGACCCACTCCGGCCCGCCGTCGTCGCTGCCCGGCACGAGCGCCTCGAGCCAGGCGTGGGTGTCCACCTCCACCGAGTCGGCGCCCCCGTCGTCGGGCGCCGCGAAGAGGTAGCCGGACACGTAGCGCGCGGCGATCCCGTGCCGGCGCAGGAGGATCAGCGCGAGGTGGACGAAGTCCTGGCAGACGCCGGCGCGGCCCTCCAGCAGGTCGTCCACGGTCGAGCCCACGAAGGTCACGCCGGGCTGGTACTCGAAGCGCTCCGGGATCAGCTCGCAGACCCGCAGCACGGTGCTCCGCGGGTCGTCCGCCCGCACGCCCTCGATCAGCTCGCCGAGCACGCCGTTCTGGGGCTCGTCGCCGGTGGGCAGCAGGAACTCCCCGCCCGCGTCCGTGTAGCGCGGCGCCCGGGTCGCCTCCCAGCCGCCTGACGGCGGCTCGCCGGGCGCCTCCGTCGTCACGTCCGCCTCGGCCGTGATCGCCAGCCGGTCGTGCTCGCCCGGGATCCCGAAGTCGATCGCCTCCGTGCCGAAGTAGTCAACGTACGAGCGCGTGCGCGCGCTCGGCTCCAGCGCCAGCCGGAAGTTCCTCACCCGCTGGAGCGGCGTGGTGGCCGGCTTCACGCGCAGCACGTTGTGCTGGTCGAAGACCGGCTCGCTGTAGCGGTACTCGGCGTGGTAGCGCAGCGCGTATCTCATATGACGGTGTGGGCGACGAGCGTGCTCGGGTGAAAGAACCGGTCGTGTATCTCCCCGTCCAGCCGCTCGAGCTCCTGCTGAAGCGGCTGCAGCCAGGTCGTCACGGCATCCGGCTCGGAGGCCACTCGTGCCCGGAAGTCGAGGTCGGCAAGCATTCGGCGTACGCGCAGCACCGGCGGAGAGTCCTGCGGATCGAGCTCGACCCGCTCGAGCGCGCTGTCGAGCGACTGCACCGACGCCGCCACGGAGTCCGGGAACTCGCGCTCGTAGAGCATGAAGCGGGAGACGGGCGCCGCGTTGGGCGGGGAGGCCGCGGCGCGCATGAAGGCCTGGAAGCCGCCCACGGCGCGCAGCAGCGCCAGCGCATTGCCGTCACGGCGCGGCGCCTCGCCGGCGTCCTCCTCCGGCGGAAGCGCCACGCGCAGCATCCGCAGCACCATGTCGGCCGCCTCGATCCGGCCGCCGGCGACCAGGAACGCGCGCGCGTCGTCCTTCTGCATGGTGCGGGCGGTCAGACCCCAGAAGAGGGCGCTGCGCTCCTTGACGAGCGTGTAGATCGAGTAGGGCCCAGCGCGCAGGCCGGCGTCGAGGTCGCGGCGCTCGAGCTGCAGGTGGTAGGTGTTGACCGACTCCCACATCTCGGCCGAGATCGTGTCCCGAAGCGTGCGCGCCCCCTCGCGCGCCGCCCCGACACAGGACCGGATCGACACCGGGTTGTCGCGGGCCGTGGTCAGCACGCGCACCACGTCGTCGCGGCGGGCGGGCCCGGCGCCGTCACCGGCCCCCATGATCGCGAGGAGCGACTGCCACGGGAGCGTGACCGAGGTGGGGTCGTCTGGCCGGCCCTGCAGGTCCGCGTGGAAGAGACCGTCGAGCATCCGCGCGGTGTGCTCGGCGCGTACCAGGTGGCGGCCGAGCCAGTAGAGGTCGTGCGCGATCCGGGCCAGCATCAGCCCCGCGCCTGCTGTTGCTGCTGCTCCTGGCCGCGCCACCCGGGCCTGCGCAGCCCCGGCAGGGCCGGCGGGACGAGCCGGGCCTCGGGACCCGCGGCCTCGCCGGCGCCGTCCTCGCCCAGCACCCACGTGTCCTTCGAGCCGCCGCCCTGCGAGCTGTTCACGATCATCGAGCCCTCGCGCAGCGCCACGCGGGTCAGCCCGCCGGGCACGATCTTGATCTCGTCGCCGTAGACGGCGAACGGCCGCAGGTCCACGTGACGGGGCGCCAGCGTGCCGTCGGCCAGCACGGTGGGGACCGTGGAGAGCGCGACGGTCTGCTGGGCGATCCAGCGCTCGGGCGCCTCATCGATCAGCAGCCGCTGACCCTCGAGCTGGTCCTCGCTCGCGTGCGGCCCGATGAAGACGCCCTTGCCGCCCGACTCGCCGGTGGGCTTCACGACCAGCTCGTGCATGTGCTCGAGCACGTGGGCGCGCTGCTCCGGATCGGCCAGCAGCCAGGTGGGCAGGTTGTCGAGGATCGGCTCCTCGCTCAGGTAGAAGCGGATCATCTCCGGCACGTAGTGGTAGATCGCCTTGTCGTCGGCCACCCCCGTGCCCACCGCGTTCGCGATCGCCACGCCGCCCGCCCGGTAGACGCCCATCAGACCCGGCACGCCGAGCAGCGAGTCGGAGCGGAACTCGAGCGGGTCCATGAAGTCGTCGTCGATGCGCCGGTAGATCGAGTCCACGCGGGCGAGGCCGCGCGTCGTGCGCATGTAGCAGACGCCGTCTCTCACCACGAGGTCCGAGGCCTCGACCAGCTCGACGCCCATCTGGCGGGCCAGGAAGGCGTGCTCGAAGTAGGCGCTGTTGGCCGGCCCGGGCGTCCAGACCACCACCACGGGGTCCTCGCCGCCGGCCGGTGCCGCGGCCCGCAGCGCGTCCAGCAGCAGCGCCGGGTAGTGGCTGACGGGGCGCACGTCGTAGCCGGCGAAGAGCTCCGGCAGGAGGCGGCTCATCGCGATCCGGTTCTCGAGCACGTACGAGATGCCGGACGGCGTGCGGACGTTGTCCTCGAGCACCTTCCAGCGGCCGTCCGCGTCGCGGACGAGATCGCAGCCCGACACGTGACACCACACCCCGCCCGGCGGGCGGATGCGGTGCGCAGCGCGCGCGAAGGCGGGGCGCGTCACGACGAGTTGCCACGGCACGATCCCCTCCCGGATGATCTCGCGCTCGTGGTAGACGTCCCCCACGAACAGGTTGAGCGCGCGGACCCGCTGCGCAAGCCCGCGCTTGATCGTTCGCCACTCGGCGGCGGGCAGCACGCGGGGGATCAGGTCGAGCGGGAAGGGCCGGTCGCGGCTCGGGCCGCCGTCGGGGCCGGAGGCGTCGAAGGTGATGCCCTGCTGGAGGAAGATCGCGTCGCGGCGCTCGCCCGCGCTCCGAAGCCGCTCGCTCCCGAGCCGTCCGAGCGTCTCCGCGAGAGCCGCCGCGGGTCCGCGCGGACGCCCCGTCGCCTCGAACAGCTCGTCGAAGAAGCCGGGAGCGGGGGAGTACTCGGAGCTCACGCTCCCGAAGTTCTACCGGCGCCGAGGCGGCGGGCAACCTCCGCGTGGCGGAACTCGAAGATGCGCTCGAGGTCGCGCCGCACGAAGGCGGCGTCGGCGACCCTCCCGAGCGGGCCCAGCGGGAGCGAGTAGCGGACCGCGTCGCGCACGAGCGTGCCGCCGCGATGGGGCTCGAAGGAGTGGGTGTGATGCCAGACGCGGTAGGGGCCGGAGACCTGCACGTCGACGAATCGCGCGCCCGGCTCCCACACCTCGATGCGGGTCAGCCAGCGGATCGGGATGCGGTGGAGCCTCAGGCGGTACTCGATCAGGGCGCCCGGCTCCATCCTGATCGGCCCCGGAGTGACGATCCGGAAGCGCAGCCACGGCGGCGTGATCGCCTCGAGGTTGAAGGCGTCGGCGAAGAAGGCGAACACCTCGTCCGGCTGGCCCGGGAGTATCTGTTCACGCGCGAGGGTTTGCAGGAGGCTTTGGGGGGAAGGAGAACGATCGAGGTGATGGGCCACGGACCGGCATCGCCAGCGCGGCTGAGTCAAGGAGAGCAGAGAGCCCTCGCCTCCTTCTACGCGGGAAGGCTGCCGGCCGGTCAACTGCACGCGGAGCTGTGCCGGGCGCGCGAGGCGGCGGCCGAGCCGGCGCCGGAGACCGCGCCGGGCCTGCCCGCGCCCGCTCTGCGAGCCGCCTGAGCGTCGCTAGTATCGTTGGTAACTAATACAGCGACGACAGGTGGAAGACATGGACGCGATCGCGATCATCCTCACGGCACTGGTTCTCGGCACGATCGTTCTGTCGCCCTTCTTCGGAGCGGAGGACCGGCCCGACTTCCTTCGCCCGGATCGCAAGCACCGCGGCTGGCTCAGCCCACTGCGCCAGCGCTAGGACATCAGGACTCGGCCGAGTCCTCGCCGGGCTCGTCCTCGGCCGGCGAGGCGTGCCGCTCGGAGAGCTCGTGGAGGTACTGGGCGACGAGAGCGGCGTCGCGCCGGTCCGCTCGCGCCTCGCTGTCGCGTTCTTGGGCCAAGGGTTCCCCTTCCTGGTCCGCAGGTCTACTACGATGGATGTCGAACCATAACAAAAGTTCGATACCTCTCGTACATTGATCGCCACCACCACTCAGGAGATCCCGCACCCGGCGCGCGACGAGCTCGATCTGGCCGCCGTGCTCCACGCGCTCAGCGACCCGGTGCGCCTGCGCATCGTGGCCGGACTGGCCGAGGGCGACGAGCGCACCTGCGGAAGCTTCGACGTCGCGGTGTCGAAGTCCACCTGCACGCACCACTTCCGAGTGCTGCGCGAGGCCGGCTTGATCAGGCAGCGCCAGCAGGGCACCGCGCGCCTGAATAGCCTCCGCCACGACGACCTGGAGGCTCGCTTCCCCGGACTGCTGGGAACGATCCTCCAGGCCGCGCGCTAGCGGAGGCTCAGGCGTCCGACCTCCCGATCGCCGGCCGCCGGGGGAGCGAGGGCTCCACGCGGAGCAGGCGCGCCGGCCAGCTCGGCAGCCACCAGTTCCAGCGGCCCATCAGGGAGATCACCGCCGGCACGATCAGGGCGCGGATCACCGTGGCGTCCAGCAGGATCCCGGCCGCCAGGCCCGTGGCCATCATCTTCACGTCGGTCTCGGGCCCGGATCCCATCGAGACGAACGAGAGGAACAGGATCAGCGCCGCGCTGGTGACGAGCCGTCCGGTCCGCCCGATCCCCTGCACCACCGCCGTGTGGGTGGAGCCGGTGCGGTCGTACTCCTCCCGCATCCGCGACAGGATGAACACCTCGTAGTCCATCGAGAGGCCGAACAGGAAGGCGAAGATCATCAGCGGCATCCAGGACGGGATCGACCCGGTGGCCTGGATGTCCCAGATCGCCTCGGAGCCGTAGCCGAGCTGCCAGACGAGCACCAGCACGCCCCACGCGGCGGCGATGCTGAGCACGTTCAGCAGGATCGCCTTGGCCGGCAGCAGCAGCGAGCGGAAGGCCCGCGCCAGCAGGATGAACGTGGTGATCGTGATCAGCGCGATCATCAGCGGGAAGCTGCCGTAGACGGCGTCGACGAAGTCGGCGTTCGACGCCGGCTGGCCGCCCACCCGCACGTCGGGCCCGGCGGCGTGGGCCGCGTCGCGCACGCCCTCGAGCGTGGAGCCGCCCTCGTCTGTGCCGCTGTCGGGCACCGGGATGGCCTCTACGACCGCCGTTCCGTCGCGGCGCCAGGAGGCGTCGTCCGGCGCGACCGCGCCGTGAACGCCGTCCACCCCGCGCAGCTCGGCGGCGACTCGCTCGGGGTCGGTGCCGCGTTCCACGAGGATCTCGTGAGGCAGGAGGGCCCCCTCGCCGATCCCGGCCTTCTCGAGCGCCACCAGGCCGTCCTTGGCCGGGCCCGAGCGGGCGACCGTATCGGCGTCGGACGCGCCGAGCTGCAGGTCCATGGCCGACCAGGCGAGAGCCACGATCACTGCCATGCCGGCGCCGGCCGCCAGCCAGCGGCGCCGGGAGACGGCCTGCGCCCAGCGCGTCCACGCCCGGCTCGCCTTGTCGTCGGTGCGGCGGTGAGGCCAATCGAGCCGCGGGCCGAGCTTGGCGAGCACGACCGGAAGCAAGGTGATCGCCACGATCGTCGAGACCAGCGGGATCAACATGCCGCCGTAGCCCATCGAGCGGAGGAAGGGCAGCGGCAGCGCGATCAGGGCGAGCAGCCCGATCGCCACCGTCACGCCGCTGAACACGACGGCACGGCCCGCGGTCTCCATCGCCCGCTGGACCGCCTCGTCCCCCGTGCGGCCGTGCGAGCGCTCCTCGCGCCAGCGCGAGACCACGAGCAGCGAGTAGTCGATCGCCACGCCCAGTCCGATCAGTGCGATCAGGAACTGCACGATCGGGGAGACCGCCGTCAGCTCGGTCAGCCCGAGCAGCAGCAGGAAGGTGGTCATGATCGACACGAAGGCCATCACCAGCGGCACGATGGCCAGGAACGAGGCGAACACGAAGGCCAGCACGACCAGCGCACCGACCCCGCCGAGCACCGCCTCGAGCAACACGCCGGGGCCCTCGTTCTCGCTGCCGCTGTCCCTGATCAGCGCGTCGAAGCCGGTGAGCTTGACCGGCTCGCCGGCCACCGTGGCGCCGTCGAGCGCGTTGCGGGCGACCTTCTCCGCCCTCGGGTTCTCGCCGAAGAACGAGCCGGGGTCGGGCGGCGGGTGGACGATCGCGTAGGTGGTGCGGCCGTCGTCGGAGACGAAGGTCTCGTCGCCGGTCGAGGCGTAGGAGGCGATGCGCGCCTCCGGCAGCGCGCGCTCCAGGCGCGCGTCGATCGCCGCGAGGTCACGGCGGACCTGCGGTGACTCGACGGACTGGCCGTCGGGGAGCTCGACCACCGGCACGAGCGGAGGCGACTGGCCTCCCGTCCCGCGGTACTTCTCCTCGATCGTGACGTTCGTCTCCCAGCCCTCCTTGTTTGGAACCGAGAACTCCGGCTCCAGCGCGTCGGAGGCCGGTCCGGCCGCGGCCACGCCCGAGATCGCGAGCAGAATCCAGACCAGGACGACGGTCCGCTTGTGTGAGAGGACCCAGCGTGTGAGCGAAGACATCATGGCCTCGACGGTACGTTCGGCCGGGCCGAGCGGAAACGCCCGGCCGGATGATCCCGCGTCCTCCCACGGGTGTACGCCGAGTCCACCGCCGGGGCGATCCGAATGCGGCGAAGGGGGCGCTACGCTCGCTGAAATGGCGGCGCGAACGGCAGCGGATTCCTCGCATATGCAGGCGCGAAGCGTCGCTCCGCTCGACGTCGCCCTGGCCCTCGCGGCATTCGCCGGGTCGGTCGCGCTGCTCGCCGTCGGTGAGAACGAGCGTGGCGACACGGTACGGGTGATCGAGGTGGTGGTCGTCGCGTTCGCCACGCTGCCGCTGGTGGCGTGGCGGGTGGCGCCGCTGGCCGTCTTCGTCGTGACGGCGCTGTCCAGCAGCCTCGTGTTCGCAATCGCCGAGCCGACGGGCCCGCCGATCGGGCCGACCGTGGCGGTCTACCTGATGGCCCTGTCCAGCGACGGGTCACGGGCCCGCACGCGGCTCACCCTCGCGGCCGTGGCGGTCCTGCTCGCCTTGCACGTGGTCGCGGGCGGCATCCTCGGCGCCGAGATCCTGTTCGGGGTTCTGGTCTGGGGAGGGGCGTGGCTCGCCGGGGAACGGACCCGGCTCCGGCGCGAGCGCATTGCCGAGCTCGAGGAGCGCGCGCTGCGGGCGGAGCGCGAGGCCGAGCGCGAGCGCCGCCTGGCGGCGGCGGAGGAGCGCGGACGCATCGCGCGCGACCTGCACGACTCGGCCGGCCACGCGATCAACGTGATCCTGGTGCACGCCGGGATGGGCCGGCTGCAGACCGGCCGCGATCCCGAGAAGACGCGCGAGGCGTTCGAGACGATCGAGGAGGTCGCGCGCGAGACCGTGGGCGAGATCGACCAGATGGTGAGGGTCCTGCGCGAGGACTCCGCCGCGCCGGACGAGGTGGAGCCGCCGCCGGGGCTCGCCGCCCTCGGGGGCCTCGCCGAGCGGCACCGCGCGGCCGGGCTCCAGGTGAGCACGGCCTTCCGCGGCGACCGGCGGCCGCTGCCGGCGGGCGTCGACCTGGCCGCCTACCGGATCCTCCAAGAAGCCCTGACCAACGCGGCGCGCCACGGCGACGGCGCCGCGTCGGTGCAGGTGGCCTTCGGCGAGCGCGAGCTCGAGCTGACGGTCGTCAACGGGCTGCCGGGCGGTCGCGCGGCGCCCGCGGACGGCGGCGGCCACGGGCTCGTCGGGATGCGCGAGCGGGCCGCGCTGCTCGGCGGCAGCCTCGACGCGAGCGCCGTGGACGGGCGCTTCGAGGTCCGTGCCCGGCTGCCGGTCCGCGAGGAGCCGGCGTGAGCGAGCCGCGCGTCCGCGTGCTGATCGTCGACGACGACGACCTCATGCGCGCCGGCCTGCGCGGCGTGCTCGCGAGCGATGACGCGATCGAGCTGGTGGGCGAGGCGGGCGACGGCCGCGAGGCGGCGTACAGGGTCCGCCTGCTGCGGCCGGACGTGGTGCTGATGGACGTCCGCATGCCCGACCTCGACGGCATCTCGGCCACCCGCGAGGTGCTCGCGGCGTTCCCCGACGTGAAGGTGGTGATCCTCACCACCTTCGAGCAGGACGACTACATCTTCGGCGCCCTCAGCGCCGGCGCCTCCGGGTTCCTGCTGAAGCGGACCAGGCCCGAGGAGCTGATCGCCGCCATCCACACGATCGCCGCCGGCGACTCGCTGCTCTCGCCTTCCGTCACGAGCCGCGTGGTGGAGCGGATGGCGGGGGAGCCCCCGCCCGACTCGGAGCCCGACCCGCGGCTCGCAGAGCTGACGCCGCGCGAGACCGAGGTCCTGGAGCTGGTGGCGCAAGGCCGTTCCAACGCCGAGATCGCCGCCGAGCTGATCATCGAGGAGTCGACGGTCAAGACCCACCTGAAGCGCGTGCTGGCGAAGCTGGGCGTGCGCGACCGCGTGCAGGCGGTGATCTTCGCGTACGAGAGTGGGCTGACGCGCCCGGGGGCCGACGCCTGATCACTCGATTGCGCGGTGTGACGAGCCGGGCCACAATGCCGTAGTACGGGCATGCGCCGCGCTCGCTGGATCCTCGCCGTTCTGGCTGCCGCCGCGGTCGGCGCGCAGCTGCTCGGCGGAGGCGCGCCCCGCGCTGCCGGGGCGCCGGGCTGTTCGCCGATCAACGAGAGCACGTTCACCGCCGACAACCTCCACGACCTCAGGTCCTTCTCGGACGCGATGGCGATCGTCACGGCGGTCGACGAGGAGATACCGCCGCCGCCGTCCGGACCGGAGGGATGGGCCGGCGTGATCGGCCGCGTGGTGACGGTCGAGGTCGAGCAGGTCCTGTGGCGCAGGCCGAAAGCGCCCGAGCCGCGCCGGCGATTCCGCTTCAACGACTGGGGCTGGTTCGGAGAGCTGGACGACAAGGTGCCGGCGCGCGTCTGCGACATCACCCGCATGGAGCTGGGCACGCGCTACCTCGCGCCGATGGCGCGCCTGCACGGCACCTGGTACCCGTTCGAGGAGGTGCGCCTGCGGCTGCTCGGCGACCTCGTGGTGGGCGGGGTGGACGGCGGCGAGGCGAACCACCCCCACAACGCGCTGATCGGCCGCAGCGTCGACAGCGCGGTGCGGATGGTCGCGCGGGCGAAGCCCTACCGCGCCGTCGTCCGCGATCCGAGCGGCAGCCCGGCGCGGCGCTGGCAGCGGGTCGACATGGACGACTACCGCATCTGGCGCGAGCCGCCCGGCGCGCCGGCGACCGTGGCGAGCGGCGTGACCGCGCAGGCACGCTGGGAGCTCCGGCTTCGCTCCCCGCGACGCGGTCGGACCTGCGTCGGTATGCAGGTGCGCCCGCTCTGGGACGAGAGCGGCACGGTCTACGAGGAGCGGTGCGGGCGAAGTGTCCTTGCGAAGGACGCGATCACGCTCAATGCGTTCTCGCCACCGGGCCTGGGGGCCTTCGCGTTCGGCCGTGCCGGGCGGCGCGTGGGGCAGGTGCGGGTGCGCTTCGGCCGCGGCGGGTGGACGAGGCAGTGGACCGCGTTCACGCCGAACCCGCCGGGCGGCCGCGACAGGTTCTGGGTCGCTCCGGCGGGGCGCCGCTGCGGAGCGGTGAGCGTCCAGGCGCTCGGATGGATCGAGGTCGTGCCGGGCGAGCGGCGCGCCGGGCGGCTAGGGGAGCCCGGTTGCGGTTAGCTCGAGCGTGGACCCCTCGAGCAGGCGCTGCGTAGTCCCGGCCTGAGGCCGCGGCCAGCGCGGGAACGAGCTGCCGGCCACCAGCGCGACCATGGGCTGGCCCGCGTCTACTGCGGCGCACACGTCGCCGAGGTCGACCACGGCGGTGCCCGAGCCGTCGTCGAGCGCCACGCCCTCGGTCAGGTTGTGGAGCGCGCCGTCCGACTGCTCGAGGCAGAGCGTGACCGCCCATGTGGCGCCCGGCCTCGCCTCCGTCCGGAGGGTGGCGGACACCGGTCCCGCTAGCCAGCGCCGCTGGGCCGCGGTGTGCCTGGCCGCGACGGCCACGTCGCGTCGCGCGGCGAGTGGCCGCTGGTCGCGCACCCCCCAGCCCGAGCCCGGCACCTTGATGAGGAGGCCGCGGCCGCCGAGGGTCGGCGCGGGATCGGCGGGGTCGACCGGGAGCTCGGCGGGCTCGAGCGGAATGCTCACGCTGCTTGCGGCGGGCGGCGGCCACTCGTCGAGGGCTACCCATCGGCGGGCCCCGAGCACGTACACGCTCACCCGCGGGAGAGCGGGCTCGCGCTCCTCAACCGCGGCGTCGTAGAAGTCGAGCATCTTGGGGAAGAGCGGCTCGGCCGTTCCGGAGCCGGCGAAGCCCAGGCTGGCGTGCCCGACCAGATGGTCGAGGTCGGCGTCGTGGCCCCAGGGGCCCACGATCAGGCGGTCGTGGGGATGGCGCGAGCGGGCGAAGCTTCGGATGGTCGCGTCGCAGAAGACGTCGTACCAGCCGCCGATGGCGAGCACAGGAACCTGCACGTCGTCGCGGCGGTGCGCCACCGAGCGCTCGCGCCAGTACCCGGAGCCGGCTCGCTCCCGGAGCCACTCGGCCGACCACGGCGCGATCTCCGCGAGCGCGTCGGGATCGTCGCAGCCGCGCAGGGGGTCGTCGTACCAGCGCTGCTCGAAGGGCGGCAGGTCGGCGGCGCTCCAGCTGGCGAGGAAGCCGAGCTCGGGGACGCCGGAGCTGTAGGACCAGCCCTCGGCGAAGTCGTCCGACGACAGGGTTGGGGCGATGCCCCGGAGGGCGGGCGGCGCCGCGGCGGCGGCGAGCCACTGGGTGGCGCCGACGTAGCTCATCCCGGCCATCACCACGCGGCCGTCGCACCACGGCTGGCCGGCCACCCACTCCACGCTGTCGGCACCGTCGCGCTCCTCGTGCACGAAGGGCTCGAACTCCCCCTCGGAGCTGCCGCGGCCGCGGACGTCCTGCACCACCATCGCGTAGCCCCGCTCCGTGGCGAGGCGGGCGTCGGTGATCGGCTGTGGGGCGGCGTCCTCCTTGAGGTAGGGAGTGCGGATCAGGATGGCGGGCCCCGGACGGGCGCCGTCGCGTCCCGGGGCGCCGTCGCGTCCCGGGTAGGCGCCCTCGGGAAGCCAGACCTCGGCTCGCGTGACGGTGCCGTCCCGCAGCGGAATCGCCACTTCGCGGAGGAGCCGGACGTCCGTCACGGCGCGGCAGCTTCCCACACGCCCTTTCGCGCCGACTGTCGAGTTCGTCGGCGTAGGGCCGGCAAAGTCAACACTCGGCGCTCCGGGGCCGCGACCGCGCGCAGGATCGTTACGCCCGCGTAACGGCAGGGTCACATGACGCCACCTCCGTGGTTGCTTTCGTGCGCGGTTCGTCAACGACCCCTGAAGGGAGCCGACTTTGAACCGCTCCATGCTCGCCGCCGTCGCGGCGGCCGCAGCCCTCGGACTGGCCGCTCTGCCCGCCATCGCCGGCCAATCCGAGCGGGCGGACACGCTCGAAGCCCGCGCCATCCTGCCCGCCGAGGCCACCGCCCCGGCCGCCTGGAACGGCGCGCCGGACGCCGAGCCCGCCCCGGCGCCCGGCTCGCGGCAGCCGGTCGGCGGGTTCTCGGCCCTGCTCGACGCGCCGGGACGCGACGTCTACTGGGCGATGCCCGACAACGGGTTCGGGAACAAGGCCAACTCGCGCAGCTTCATCCTGCGGGTGTATCGCGTGCGCGCCGACTGGGAGACGGCGCGCGGCGGCGAGGGCGACGTGGAGATCCTCGACTGGATCGAGCTGCGTGACCCTGCCGAGCGCATCCCCTTCGCGATCGTGCGCGAGGGCTCGGAGGACCGCCTGCTGACGGGCGGCGACTTCGACCCCGAGTCGATGCGCATCGCCCGCGACGGGACGCTGTGGTTCGGCGAGGAGTTCGGGCCCTTCCTCCTGCACACCGACCGAACGGGGAAGGTGCTCGAGGCCCCCATCCCGACGCCGGGCGTGCGGTCGCCCGACTACCCCGGGATCACGCCGGATCGGGCGAACCTCGCGAGGTCGAACGGCTTCGAGGGGATGGCGCTTTCCGGCGACGGCCTCAAGCTCTACCCGACGCTGGAGGGTCCGCTGACGTCCGATCCGGACAAGACCCGGCGCTGGATCTACGAGTTCGACCTGCGCTCCGAGCGCTACACCGGCACGCGGTTCCAGTACCGGGTGGCCGACCCGGGCTACCTGGTGTCGGACTTCACCTCGCTGGGCGGCGACCGCTACGTGGTCCTCGAGCGCGACAACTTCGAGAACACGGAGGCGAGGCACAAGAAGGCGTTCGTGATCGATCTCGACAGGGTCGGCCCCGACGGGTTCCTCGTGAAGCGCGACGTGCTCGACCTGCTCCACGTGCGGGACACCGCGCTCATATCGCCGCCCGCGCGGCCGGGCGACTTCGGGATCGCGACGCCCGCGGACCGCACGTTCAAGATGCCCTACGTGACGATCGAGGCTGTCCTGCCGGAGGACGACGGCCGCCTGGCGATCGTGAACGACACGAACTTCGGCTCACGCGGCCGCAACCGCACGCTGCCGGACTACAGCGACTTCATCCGGGTGGCCGTGCCGGAGCTCGGCGGGGAGGGCCGGCGCCGGGACGACGACGACTGACCCCGGCTCAGCGCTGCACCGCAGCGAGCGCGCCGCTCAGGCCGGCGGCGCGCTCGGCCTGCACACCCGTCTGACGGGCGGCCGCGGCTGCCTGCGTCCCCGCCACCACGATGCGATGGCCCTGGGCGGCGAAGTAGCGCAGGTTCGTGCGGGCCTCAGCCGGGGTGCGCGGCAGGCGGACCTCGGCGTCGACTCCCTTCAGCCGGTTGTCGACCAGGTCGCGCCCGTCGCGGGCGGCGGCGGCCTGGATCACGAGCGCCGTTCCCGGCGTTGAGGGGCCGTTCGAGCCGGATCCGACCAGGCCCGCCACGGCCACCGCCAGCGCGGCGACGATTGCGGTGATTAATGCTCCCATCTCCGTCATACGTATTAGCATACTACGTATGACTACAAGAATGTCAAGCCCCGGCCTCGGCCGCGAGAGACGTCTCGCCCACGGCGGCCGCCGGGCGTGGTTGCATTCGATCCCATCGACCGCTCCGTGCAACAGCGCGTGACGAGCGTGGACGTGGCCCGCCACGCCGGCGTGTCTCAGTCGACGGTCTCGCTCGTGTTCTCAGGGAAGGGGCCCGGACGCGTCTCCGAGGCCACCCAGGAGCGGGTCAGGCGGGCGGCGCGGGAGCTCGGGTACCGGCCCAACCTCGCCGCCCAGGCGCTGCGGCTCGGCACCTCCCGGGCGGTCGCGCTGCTGGTGCCCGACATCACGAACCCCTTCTTCAGCCGGGTGCTCCGCGGCGCCCAGCGGGCGGCGCAGGGCGCCGGATACACGGTGGTGCTCGTCGACACGGCCAACGATCGCCGCTGGGAGGCCCAGTCGTTCGAGGCCCTGCGGGCGGGGCCGGTGGACGGGTATCTCCTGTTCGAGGTGAGCTCCCCGGAGGGGCTCGGGCCGGATCAGCCGGTCGTCCAGATGGAGGCGGAGGGGCCGGGCTGTCCCTCGGTCCGGTTCGACAACGAGGGCGGCGGGGCGGCCCTGTTCACTCATCTGCTGGAGCTTGGACACAGGCGCATCGGGCGCCTCGCGGCGACCTTCGACGCGCCGGCCTTCCACATGCGCGAGGCGGCGCGCCGGCGGGTGCTATCCGAGGCCGGCATCGATCCGGACAGCCAGCCGATGGCGACCACGGCGATCGGCATCGAGGACGCCCGGGTGGCGGCGGGTCCGCTGCTCGACGACGCTCCCACCGCCGTCTTCTGCGACGACGACGTGATCGCGGCCGGTCTCTACCTCGCGGCGCGCGAGCGTGGCCTCCGCATTCCCGGCGACCTGTCGGTGACCGGCTTCGACGACATGGACTTCGCCCGCGTGCTGGAACCCCCGCTGACGACGGTCGCCCTGGACGCGGAGACGTTGGGCGAGACCGCCTTCGAGCTCCTCGAGGGCCGCATGTCGGGCCGGCGGACCCGAAAGCGGGTGGTGCTGCCGGCGGAGCTCGTCGTGCGCGGGTCGACGGCGCCGCCGCCTTGACCGCATGCCCGCCGGTACGCTCGGCGAGGTGACCACCGCCCAGGCGACCACCGCCGCTCACGGCTCCTCCGAGTACCTCCGGCTCGCGAGGCGCGCGAAGCTCCTGTCCTGGATCAGCCTCGGCTACATGGCGCTCGAGGGGCTCGTCGCCGTGGTGGCAGGAATCGTGGCCGGGTCGATCGCGCTGATCGGGTTCGGGCTCGACTCCGCGATCGAGGGCTTCGCCAGCGTCGTCATCGTCTGGCGGTTTACCGGGTGGCGGACGCTCTCGCACCGCGCCGAGAAGCGGGCCCAGAAGCTGGTCGCGATCCAGTTCTTCGTCCTCGCGCCGTACGTGGCAGTCGAGTCGCTTCGCACGCTCGTCAACGGCAGCCACGCCGAGGAGAGCATCGTGGGGATCGCCCTGGCGGCGAGCAGCCTCGTCGTCATGCCATGGCTGGGACGGGCAAAGCAGCGGATCGGCTCGCGCATGGGCTCGTCGGCGACCGCCAGCGAGGGCAAGCAGAACCTGCTGTGCGCCTACCTGGCTGCCGCGCTGCTGATCGGCCTACTGGGCAACGCACTCTTCGGCGCCTGGTGGCTCGACCCGGTGGTCGGACTGCTCATCGCCGTCGTCGCGGTCCGCGAGGGCCGCGAGTCGTGGCGAGGCGACGCCTGCTGCCACTGACTCGGACAGCGCCGTCAAGGGCCTGTCAGATGAGCTGCTTCACGCCCGTGGCGTCGTGCACGAACAGCGAGCGGTTGTCGGGGCGATAGCGCTCCCTGAGACTGAATGTCTCGGCCGGCTCGTCGGTGGGTGCCTCGGGCGGCTCGAACCACAGCACGTACGTCTTGGCGGTGTTCGTCTCCGACTCGATGTCGAGCCAGCCGCGATAGCCCGCAGCCGGAAAGGTCCCGGTGGCGGTGAGCGTGATCACGGTCGCCGTGGCCCTGACGGCGCAGTCGCCGGTCCCGAGCTCGAGCCGGCGGAAACCTGTCTTGGTCCAGCGCCGGAAGAGCTCCACACATTCGGTCGGCCACGGCCCGCCGCTGTCCTCGGGTGGCATGTCGGTCTCGAGCCGCGCGAGGATCTCGTTCGCGTTGCCCTTGACCGCGTCGTAATCCCAAAGGTCGACGGCGAAGGTCATGTGATCGCGGTCGATCGCGCGGAACAGCGGGCGGATGTGGAGCTCGAAGACCGGTGCCCCCACGCTATTCGAACCTCTCCAGCTCGAGGGCCTCGATGTCGATTTCCTCGGCGAGGCGCGGCGCGACCTCCTCAGCGCGCCCTTGATTCGGGGCGGCCACCCAGTCGAGTGTCAGCACGAGGTCCGATGGATCGTCGGCGGACGCGAGCACATCGGTCACGTCGAAGCGGACGGTCATCGAGGGCGGATGGTGTGCCTGCGCGGCATGGTCGTCGTCATCCGGCATGCCGTGCCCACGCCACAACGCGGCGTAGCCGACGCCCCAGCTGTCGGTGAAGGCCGGGTCGCCGGGCGCGTAGGTCAGCTCGGAGGGGTGCAGGTAGCCGAACACGGTGTAGCTCCCGGTCGTGGGGACATTGAGCTGGAGGCGCACGACGGTCGTCGGGGCCTCCTCGACGGTGGGGACCGTGAAGTCGAGCCCGCCTTCCGAGCGAAGGGCCTGCGGCAGTGGCTCACGGAACCGCGGCTCGAGCGGCTCGGCCGCCAGGAACCTCCGCAACTCCGGCGCCGGGGGCGGCTCCACCCCGAAGGCATCATTCAGGCGGTCGGTGTACTCGTAGTCGAGCTCGAGCGCCCCCGGATCCGCGAAGTCGCCGAGCAGGTGCTTCGGCTGGTCGGCAAAACCGCGCAGCTCGACCTCCGGCGAGGTCACGGGCGGCATGCCGTTGCGCCGCTGCCACTCGAACCACAGCAGGTCGATGAACGCGTGGAAACTGAAGTAGATCGGGTCCTCGGCCGCCGTGTCCGGATCGCCCATCCGGCCGTCGATGAACCTGCTGTGCATGTGGTTGTGCGGCCCCTGCTCGAGCCGGCCATAGTCACCGTTCGGGTCGTTGTTCGGATAGCCGCCGAACTGTGGCCACGACCGCTCCCCGGTCACGATCTCGAGCGTGTCCGGTGGCAGCTTGACCTGCATGTCGAGGTTGCGCCCCTCCGAGAAGAGACCGGGTAGGTCGAACGCCGCCGGGAACTTTCGACCCTCCTGCGGGTGGATCCAGTCCCAGTAGGGGATCGTCACGTTCGTCGTCCGCGGCGGATCGGCCGCCTGCAGCAACAGCTCGAAGTAGTGCAGGTGCGCACGGTGCCAGGGAAAGAAGCGGTCGTTACCGTGCTCGCACGGTCCCACGAAGCTGTCGTTGTGCAGCGCCGCCTGGAAGTCGTAGCCAGTTACGTCGCCGGGATCCTCGGCGGAGCGCTGTCGCAAGACATCGAGGGCGTGGATGTAGTCGCTCAGCTCGGCCTCGCTGAGCGTGTCGATGTCCCGCCGGGTCCCCGACACATGCACACCCTAATTCCGTGCAGCGGGTGGTGCAAAGTAGCTCCGGGTGGATTCGAACCACCGACCTCACGATTATGAGTCGTGCGCTCTAACCGCTGAGCTACGGAGCCGGGACGACCGAGTGTAGCCCTCGGGGGATACTCCCGGGCGTGGCCGACGAAGCGGTCCAGCTGGTCATGAAGAGCATCGGACTGTGGCGCGCGCGAGACCGGGATGCCCTGCTGGAGCTCTTCGCGCCGGAGGCGGAGCTCGACCTGCGGCAGCTCGAGCTGCCGGACACCGGCGTGGTGCGCGGCGTCGGGCTTCTTCGGCAGTGGATAGCCAACCTGTTCGAGCATTTCCCCGACTTCGAGTTCGTGGTCGAGGAGGTCGTGCCGGCGGGGGAGTGGGTGGTCGTCGAAGGTTCGATGAAGGGAAGCGCCCGGCTGAGCGGGATCGAGCTCGAGCAGCACTACTCGGAGGCGGTGCTGGTTCGCGACGGCCGCATCGTCCGCGACGTCTTCTTCAACGATCGCGACGCAGCCGCCCGCTGGGTCGCCGAAGAGGCCAAGCCGCTGCTGCTCGCGGTCCCCAACGTCAGCGAGGGCCGCGACAGGGCCGTGCTCGAGCGGCTGGAGGCGTCGGTGGGTCCGGCGCGGGTGCTCGACCTCCACGTGGACCCCGACCACAACCGCGCCGTCTACACCCTCGCGGCCAGGCAGGGAGAGCTGGCCACCGGGCTCGTCGGCCTGGCCCGGGCCGCCGTGGCCGGAGTGGACCTGCGCCGGCACGACGGCATCCACCCTCACGTGGGCGCGCTCGACGTGATGCCGGTCGTCTGGCTCGACGAGGAGCGGCGCGGGCCTGCCTGCGCCGAGGCGCTCACCGCCGCCGCGCTCGTGGGGGAGGAGGCGGGGGTGCCGGTGTTCCTCTACGGCGAGCTCGCCACTCGCCCAGAGCACGAGGAGCGGGCCTGGATCCGCCGTGGCGGGCCGGAGGAGCTCGGGCGCCGAATGGCCGCCGGCGAGCTCGTACCCGACTACGGCCCGCCCCGCGCGCATCCGAGCGCGGGCGCCACGCTGGCCGCCGCCCGGCCGCCGTTGCTCGCCTTCAACGTGGACCTCGCCACCGACGACGTCGAGCTGGCGCGGTCGATCGCCGCCGAGCTCCGGGAGTCCGGCGGGGGGCTGCCGGGCGTCCGGGCGCTCGGGCTCCATCTGGCCGAGCGCGGGCGGGCGCAGGTCTCCACCAACGTGCACGACCACCGCGCGGTCAAGCTCGCCGAGATAGTCGAGCGCGTCCGTGCTCGGGCGCCGGTGGCCGAGGGGGAGCTGATCGGGCTCGCCCCGCGTGCCGCTTTCGAGGGCTTCCCGGATGACGTGCCGCTGCGCGGGTTCTCGCCCGAGCGGCACATCCTGGAGGAAGCGCTCGCGGCGCTTGAGTAGGGTCCATCTGAGGAATGGCGCAGACCAAGCGAAAGCGCAGCCGCAAGCACCGCGGCACGCCGGCCGGGACGATCGAGCGGGCCGGTCGGACGGGGCGCCCGCGCACCGCCGCCGAGGCCAAGCAGATCACCGCCAAGCGGCGCGAGGAGCGGATGAACAGGCCTCCGAGCTGGCGCAGCTCCGTCAACCGCGCGGCGATCGCCGCGGTCGTCTTCGGGGTGCTCGCGGTGCTGGTGCTGCCCGGGGACCGCGGTGTGCGGGACGGCGTGGTGCTCGCCGCGCTGATGTTCGGGCTCTACATCCCGCTCGGCTATTACACCGACACGGTGATCTATCGCTTCCGCCAGCGGCGGAAGCAGGCGGGCTGACAATGGACGTGCGGATGTTCACCGTCGGCCCGGTGGCGGAGAACACGTACATCTTCCGCCGCGACGGATCCGATCGCGCGCTCATCGTCGATCCCGGCGACGAGGCCGACAAGCTGCTCGCGGCGATCGACCAGCTCGGCGTGACCCTCGACGGCATCCTGCTCACGCACACGCACTTCGACCACGTCGGAGCGGTAGCGCCGGTTGCGCGCGCGACGGGCGCCGAGGTGTGGGTCCCGGCGAGCGAGAAGTTCGTGCTCGCGGACATCAACTCGTTCGTGTGGCCGGGCTTCGGGCCGTTCGAGTCGTACGAGGCCGAGCACACGCTCGAGGGGGGCGAGAAGCTCGAGCTGGCGGGTTACGAGATTGATGTCCTCTTCACCCCCGGCCACAGCCCCGGACACGTCACGTTCTCGATTCCGGACGAGCACGCGATCTTCTCCGGCGACGTCCTCTTCCAGGGATCGGTGGGCCGCACCGACCTCCCGGGCGGCGACTGGGGCACCCTGCTCGAGTCGATCCGCTCGCTCGTGGACTCACTCCCGCCCGAGACCGCCGTCTACCCCGGCCACATGGGGCTCACGAGCCTCGGCGCCGAGCGCGCGAGCAACCCGTTCCTGGCCGAGCTCGCCCGCTGACGGTGGCGAGGCTCCAGGCCCCACGAGGGACCTTCGACGTCCAGCCCCGCGACGCGCGGCGCCGCGTGGACCTCCTGCGGGCCGCGGACGAGATCCTGACGCGCGCGGGGTACGAGCCGTTCGAGACGCCGATCTTCGAGGACACGGAGGTGTTCGCGCGCGGCGTGGGCGAGTCCACCGACATCGTCCAGAAGGAGATGTTCACCTTCGAGGACAAGGCGGGCCGCTCGCTCACCCTGCGGCCGGAGGCCACCGCCGGGATCTGTCGCGCCTATGTCGAGCACGGGATGCACAAGCTGCCCCAGCCGGTCAAGGTGTGGACCGCCGGACCCTTCTTCCGCCACGAGGCGCCGCAGGCGGGCCGCTTCCGCCAGTTCACGCAGATCGACGCCGAGGCCGTGGGCTCGGACGACCCGAGCCTCGACGCCGAGCTGATCCTGCTGCTAGCGGAGCTGATCGAGCGGGCGGGGGCCGGACCCGCACGGCTGCGCCTGTCGAGCCTGGGCTCGCCGGAGAGCCGCGCGGAGTACCTCGAGGAGCTGACCGCCTACCTGCGCTCGCACGAGGCGGAGCTCTCCGACGAGGTGCGAGAGCGGCTCGGCCAGAACCCGCTGCGCGCCTTCGACGCCGACCACGCCGGCACGCAGGCGGTCGTCGCCGAGGCGCCGCGCCTGCTCGACCGGCTCGAGGCCGAGGACCGCGAGCACTTCGAGGCGGTGCGGACCCTGCTCGATTCGGCCGGGCAGCCCTACGAGATCGACTCCACGCTCGTGCGCGGTCTCGACTACTACACGCGCACGGTGTTCGAGTTCGAGTCGGAGCGGCTCGGGGCGCAGGCCGCTCTCGGGGGCGGCGGGCGCTACGACCGCCTCGTCGAGGAGCTAGGCGGGCCGCCCACGCCCGGGGTCGGATGGGCGGCGGGGATCGAGCGGATCATGCTGGCCGCGCCGGCGGAGGAGGAGGACTCGCGCCGCGTCTACGTCTCCTACTCCGCGGTCGAGCTGAAGGACTCCGCCTTCGACTTCGCGCACCGGCTGCGGCGGGAGGGCCTGCGCGCGGAGCTCGAGCAGGCGGGCCGCTCGCTTAAGGGCCAGCTCCGGCAGGCCGACCGCATCGGCGCGGTTGCGGTGGTCATCTTCGGCGACGACATCGAGGTGAAGGACATGGCCACCGGCGAGCAGCGGCCGGCGGCGAGCCCCGAGGAGGCGGTCGAGCTCGTGAAGGCGAAGCTGTCGTGAAGGCGACGCTGTCGTGAAGGCGCCGCGCCCGAACCGCTACCGCGACCGCTGGGCGGGCCAGCTCCGGGCGGAGCACGTCGGCGAGCGGCCGCGCGTGGCCGGCTGGGTGCACCGGCGGCGCGACCACGGCGGGCTCATCTTCATCGACCTGCGCGACCGTACGGGCCTCCTGCAGCTCGTCTTCCGCCCCGAGGACGCGCCCGAGGCGCATCAGGCGGCCGGGCGGCTGCGCGCCGAGGACGTGGTGAGCGCAACCGGCGAGCTGGTGCGACGGGAGGAGGGCACGGTCAACCCGAACCTGCCGACCGGCGAGGTGGAGCTCGCCGTGAGCGAGTTCGAGCTGCTCGCCGACGCCGCGACGCCGCCCTTCCAGATCGACGAGGACGACCCGGTGGGGGAGGAGCTGCGGCTTCGCTACCGCTACCTCGACCTGCGCAAGGAGCGCATGCGGGACACCATGGTCCTTCGCCACGAGGTGGTCAAGACGATCCGCGACCACCTCAGCGACCAGGGCTTCCTCGAGATCGAGACGCCGATCCTCACCCGCTCCACGCCCGAGGGTGCGCGCGACTTCCTCGTGCCCAGCCGGCTGATCCAGGGCTCCTGGTTCGCGCTGCCGCAGTCGCCTCAGCTCTTCAAGCAGCTCTTGATGGTGGCCGGCCTGGAGCGCTACTTCCAGATTCCGCGCTGCTTTCGCGACGAGGACTTCCGGGCCGACCGCCAGCCCGAGTTCACGCAGCTCGATGTGGAGATGGCGTTCGTGGAGGAGGAGGACGTCCACGAGTTGATCGACCCGCTCATGGAGCGAGTGCTCGCGCTGGGCGGAATCGAGGTGCAGCTGCCGCTCGAGCGGTTGACCTACGACGACGTGATGCTGCGCTACGGGTCCGACCGCCCCGACCGGCGTCTGGGCGTCGAGATCGTCGATCTCACCGACGTGTTCCGGGGCTCGCAGTTCAAGGTGTTCGGCGGCGCGGTCGAGAGCGGCGGCGTCGTCCGCGCGTTGTGTGCACGCGGCGAGATGCCGCGCAGCAAGATCGACCGGCTCGAGGAGAAGGCCAAGTCGCTCGGCGCCAAGGGGCTCGCGTGGGCGGTGGTCGAGGCGGACGGCTCGTGGCGGTCGCCGATCGCGAAGTTCCTCGGCGAGGACGAGATCGCTAGGGCCACGCAGGCGACCGAGGCGCGCGAGGGTGACGTGCTCCTGTTCGCGGCCGACACAGCGAGCCTGGCGGCGCGGGTGTTGGGCGCCCTGCGGCCCGACGTGGCGGTGGGCGAGCCGCAGGGCCACGACTGCTTCTGGGTCGTGGACTTCCCGATGTTCGAGTGGAACGAGGATGAGGGGCGCTTCGACGCCATGCACCATCCTTTCACCGCTCCGAGCGGCGACCTCGACGCCGATCCGAGCACCTGGCGCTCGCGCGGCTACGACATGATCCTCGACGGCTGGGAGCTCGGCGGGGGCTCGATCAGGATCAACACCCCCGAGGTGCAGCAGAAGGTGTTCGACGCGCTCGGGATCGGACCCGAGGAGGCCAGGGAGCGGTTCGGCTTCCTGCTGGAGGCGCTCACCTACGGCGCGCCCCCGCACGGCGGTATCGCGTTCGGGATCGACCGGATCGTTGCCCTCCTCGCCCGCCGCGAGTCGATCCGCGACGTGATCGCCTTCCCAAAGACGGCCAGCGGCGCCGATCCGCTGACCGGCGCGCCGGCCCCGGTGGACGAGCGCCAGCTGAAGGAGCTGGGCGTTCGCGTGGAGCAGCCCCCGCCCACGCCCGCCGGCGGCTGACCGCCCGCCCGCCGCACCCACCCTCGAGTGTCGACTTTGTCGGCCTCACTCCGACAAACTCGACACTCGCTGCGCGTGCGACATGATCGCGGGGTGCTCTTCCCCCTCAGGGTCCTGGACGCCATCCGCGACGGCCAGGTCGACCTGGCCTTTCGGAGGTGGGAGCGCCCGCGGGTGCTGGCCGGAACGCGCATGCGAACCGCCGTCGGCCTGGTTGAGATCGAGCGGGTCGAGGTGGTCGATCGAGCGGCGCTCGCAGAGGATGAGGCGCGCCGGGCCGGGTTTGCAACGCGCGACGACCTGCTGGCGATGCTCGACCGGCGCGGCAAGGGGGACATCCACCGGATCGAGCTGCGCTACGCGGGACCGGACCCCCGCGTGGAGCTCCGCAGGCGCGCCGAGCTGAGCGCGGCGGAGCTGAACGAGGTGGAGCAGGCGCTCGACCGGCTGGACCGGTCGAGCCGCCACGGCCCCTGGACGAGGGCGGTGCTGCAGCTGATCGCAGAGCGACCCGAGGTCCGCGCTGAAGAGCTGGCCGCCTCGATGGGTCGCGAGAAGCTGCCCTTCAAGCGCGACGTGCGGAAGCTGAAGGAGCTGGGCCTGACCGAGAGCCTGAGCCCGGGCTACCGGATCTCGCCGCGAGGAAAGGCCGTGCTCGCCGCCCTCGACCGATAGGAAAGGTGGCCCCAGCCTGCCGATCGCCGGGCCGGGAGTTGGGCCTGCTGTCCTAGCAAGCGTGGGTGTCCTCCGCGGCGGGCCACGGCCCTACCGCGAGCCGGACTCCCATCCCGGTGATGTTCGGCTCAACATGTACGGCCGGCTTTCGCACAGGCTCGGGCCACTGCCGAGGCTAGCACCGGTCACAGTCTCGCTTCCACTCTCGCCGGTCTTTTACTGCCCGTTTTCAGGCCCGTCGCCGCACGGCGATCTGTCAGGCTGCCTGTGTGGGTTTCGAGGACCATCTCTCGGCCCCGCGCGGGCTCGGCGCCCTCGCGGACTGGCCGCACTCCGGCGCAGCCGGCGGCGCCGCCTGCGGCGACCTGGTGCGGGTGGCCGTCCGGGTCGAGGGCGACCGGGTGGTGGAGGCCGGCTTCGACGCCGAGGGCTGTGGCGCCGCCCGCGCCGCGGGCAGCGCGGTGGTGGAGCTGGTCGAGGGGCGGCCCTTCCTGGACGCCGCGCGCCTCGGCGCCGACGATGTCGCGGCCGCGCTCGGCGGGCTGATCCCCCCGAAGCGCCACGCCGCCGAGCTCGCCGCCGACGCCCTCCACCGTGCCCTGGGAGCGGCTGCCAAGACCGCCCCGCTCGGGCCCGAGCCGAGCCCGCGCCGCACGCTCGTCGCGATGAGCGGCGGCGTCGACAGCGCGGCCGCCGCCCAGCTCGCCCTGGACGCCGGCGACGAGGTGGTGGCCGTCACGCTCGAGCTGTGGTCGGACCCGGCCACCGACGGCGAGAAGTCCTGCTGCTCTGCCCAGGCCGTCGTAGGCGCCCGCGCACTCGCTCATCGCATGGGCATCCCGCACCTCACGCTCGACCTCCGCGAGCGCTTCCGTGCCGAGGTGGTGGACCGCTTCGTCGACGGCTACGCGGCCGGCCGCACACCCAACCCGTGCGTGCGCTGCAACGGGATGGTCCGCTTCGACGCCATGCTCGACCTCGCCGCGAAGCTCGGCGCCGCCCGCCTCGCCACCGGCCACTACGCCCGCATCGCCCGCGACGACGACGGTCCGCTGATTCGCGTGGCCACCGATCCGCGCAAGGACCAGAGCTACATGCTCGCCAAGCTCGACCCCGCGCTGCTCGACAGGCTGAGCTTCCCGCTTGGCGGACTGACCAAGGACTCCGTGCGCGCGCTCGCGCGCGAGGCCGGGCTGCCGGTGGCCGACAAGCGCGAGAGCCAGGACCTCTGCTTCGTGGCCGGCCTCGGCGGCCGCGCCTTCCTGCGCCGCCACGGCGGTCCGCGGCTGCGCCGGCCCGGCGAGATCGTCGACCGCGACGGGCGCGTGCTGGGCCGCCACGACGGCCAGCACGAGTTCACCATCGGCCAGCGCCGCGGCCTCGGGCTGTCAGGCCCGGAGCCGCTCTACGTCCTGAGACGCGACGCCGCCGCCAACCGGGTGGTGGTGGGGCCGAAGCGGGAGCTCGCCACAACGACGGTCCGGCTCGACCACGCCCGCCTCCACCGCCCGGTCGCTGACGTGCGCCAGGTGCGCCTGCGCTCCCACGCGCGGCCGCTGGCCTGCCGGGCGCGGAGCGAGGCGGACGGAGCGCTCGTGCTCGAGCTCGATGAGCCCGCACGTGCCGTGGCACCGGGGCAGCTCGCCTGCCTCATGCGGGATGATTGCGTGGTGGGGGAAGGCACGATCGGGGAGCCGTGGTGAGGGAGCGGATCGACCTGGAGGCGCCGCTGTCCGGCGACTTCCAGGCCGTGGTGCGGCTGATCATCGGCGGCATCGCGGAGCGCGTGGACTTCGCGTTCGAGGAGATCGACGACCTCCAGCTCGCCGTCGAGCGCCTGCTCGCCGAGGCCGGAACGATCGGGAGCGTGCGGCTCTCCTTCGAGGTCGGCGCGAACGGCATCCGCACGCGCGTCGGCCCGCTCAGCGAGCACAAGGTGGCCGAGGCCCTGCGCGACGGCGACGCCATGCCCGGCGAGCTGACGCTGCGCCGCATCCTCCAGACGGTCGTCGACTCGTTCGGCGTGGACGAGTCCGACGACGGCCGCATCGTCGTGAGGCTGGAGAAGCTGAAGGGCGTCGGGTGAACCTCCCGCGTGGCAACCACGCGAGCGCCGATGCCCGGCGTGCGACCAGCCCTGAGCGGGCCCGCGAGGAGGACCGCGAGCTGCTGCGCCGCTACCACGAGACCGGCGACACCACGGCACGGGAGGAGCTGATCCAGCGCCATCTGCCGCTGGTCCGCTCGCTGGCGCGCCGCTACGCGGGCCGCGGCGAGGCGCTCGAGGACATCGAGCAGGTCGGCGCCATCGGGCTCATCAAGGCCATCGACCGCTTCGAGCTCGAGCGCGAGGTGTCGCTCGCGACCTACGCCACGCCCAACGTGGTCGGGGAGATCAAGCGCCACTTCCGCGACAAGGGCTGGGCCATCAGGGTGCCGCGCGCGCTCCAGGAGCTGAACGCCTCGATGTCCGGCGCGATCGAGCGCCTCACCGGACGGCTGGGGCGCTCACCGAGCATCGCCGAGATCGCCGAGGAGCTGAAGACCACCCCGGAGGAGGTGCTCGAGGCGATGGAGGTCGGCTCCGCGTACTCGACGGTCTCGCTCTCGAGCGGCCCCACAGGCGACGAGGAGCTCGACCCGCTCGAGACGATCGGCGGCGAGGACGCGGAGTTCGAGCGCTCCGAGGATCGGGCCGCGCTCGAGCCGGCGCTGGAGCGGCTCGCCCCGCGCGAGCGCGAGATCCTGCGCATGCGCTTCGAGGAGGGGCTCCCCCAGACGCAGATCGCGCAGCGCGTCGGGTTGTCGCAGATGCACGTGTCGCGCCTGATCCGCAAGTCGCTGGCGCTGATGCGCGAGGAACTGCTCCGTTGAGGGCGAACGTCCTCCGTTAAGGGCACGTTGTTCCTTCCCCCGAAGGTCAACGAACTTGCCCAAAGGGCTGTATAACCCGCCGCGGCGCGCGGGCCCGCGCGTCGAAACAACTCTGGAGGGAAAAGTTTGATGGGGAAGCTCAGTAGACGGACGCTGGCGCTCTTCCTCGCCGTTCTCTGCATGGCCGTGGTCGCCGCATGCGGCGATGACGATGACGACGGAGGCGGCGGTGGAGGCGGGGGCGGTGGCGAGGCCAAGACCGGTGGATCGATCACGATCTCGCAGACCTCGCAGCCGGACTTCCTTGATCCGGCACTCATGTACACCGTGAACGCCATCGAGCCGTCCTGGCTCGTATACACGCCTCTCCTGACCTACCCGCGCACGGGTACGGACAGGGACTCGGAGCTGATCCCGGGCCTCGCCGAGGAGATGCCGACGATCTCCCAGGACGCCCTGACGTACGAGCTGACGCTGCGCAAGGGCATGAAGTACTCGGACGGGTCGCCGGTCAAGGCGTCCGACTTCGAGCACTCGATCAAGCGCGTGCTGAACATGGAGTCGGGCGGCTCGGCGTTCTTCCTCGGCATCGAGGGGGCGCAGGACTACGTCGATGCCGGCAAGCCCGAGGGCGACATCTCGGGCATCGAGACGAACGATCAGAGCGGCAAGATCACGATCAACCTGACCGAGCCGGACGGCTCGTTCTCGCACGTTCTGAGCATGTGGTTCGCGGCCCCGGTGCCGAGCGACACGCCGTTCCGGAACATGACCGAGACCCCGCCGCCGGGCGTCGGGCCCTACATGTTCACGGAGTCGGTGCCGAACCGGCAGTTCGTGATGGAGAAGAACCCGAACTTCCCGGACCTCGGGGAGGACATCCCGCCGGGCAACGTCGACAAGATCACGACGCTGATCATCAAGAACGCCCAGCGCCAGGCGCAGGACGTCATCTCGGGTGAGCTCGACTACATGCAGGATCCGCCCCCGGCCGACATCAAGCCGGAGGTCAAGGCGGAGTACTCCGACCGGTACGAGGAGGTCACGACGGCCTCGACGTACTACATCTTCATGAACCAGCGGGTGCCGCCGTTCGACAAGCCCGAGGTCCGCGAGGCGGTCAACTACGGGATCGACAAGCCGGCCCTGGCCCGCCTGTTCGCGGGCGAGCTCGCGCCGGGCTGCTCGTTCCTGCCGCCGGGCGTGCCGGGCTTCGACGAGGCCATGGACATCGAGGAGTGCCCGTGGGGCAACCCGAACGAGCCGCCGGACCTCGAGCGCGCCCGCCAGATGATCGAGGAGGCCGGTGAGGCCGGGACGCAGCTCACGGTCTACGGCAACAACGACGACCCGACCGACAAGGTGACCGCGGCCATCGCCGACCAGCTCAACAAGATGGGCTTCGAGGCGGAGCCGAAGATCCTCGACGGCGGCGTCTACTTCCAGACCATCGGAAGCGCCAAGGAGCGTGCCCAGATCGGGTTCGCCAACTGGTTCCAGGACTTCCCGCACCCGAAGAACTTCATGTTCCTCGTGGACGGGGCGTCGATTCAGCCGACCCTGAACCAGAACTTCGGGAACGTGGACGACCCGGAGATCACCAAGGGGATCGCCGAGCTGAACCAGGAGCCCGAGCTGACGGACGAGGTCGCGGAGCGCTGGAGGGAGCTGAACGTCCAGCTGGTGGAGGAGGCGCACATCGTGCCCTACGGCCACCGCAAGCTGGCGACGTTCCTGTCGGAGCGGATGGACTTCGAGAACTGCCGCAGGTTCCATCCGGTCTACAACAACGACTACTCCAGCTGGTGCCTGAAGTAGCCATGTGACACTACCCCGCGCGGGAGGGCGCTTCGGCGCCCTCCCCGTGGGGTACTGTGTGCCGGAGGGGGAGAGGTAGAGCGCTTCGCACATGGCGACCGAGCCTGTAATCGAGCAGACGGGACTGCAGGGCCCGGCGGCCTGGGAGGAGCAGGCCGAGCGCGAGCAGGTCCATGGTCTCGGACCGTGGCGGCTCGGGCTCCGGCGGCTGCGCCGCAACAAGGTCGCCCTCGCCTTCGGCTTCCTCTTCGTCCTGCTGGTCGCCGCGTGCCTGGCGGCCCCGCTCTGGGCGGATCACGTGGCAAAGACGGGCCCGGACACCAACCACCTGTCGGACACGATCCAGGTGGACGGGGAGACGAAGAACGTCGTCGAGCTGGACGGCGTGCCGATCGGCCCGCAGTACTTCAAGGCTGACGGCAGGTTCTTCCTGGGGGCCGACCGCAACGGCCGCGACATCATGGTGCGCCTGCTCTACGGCGGCCGCAACTCGCTCCTGATCGGGGTGAGCGCGGCCCTCATCACCACGATCCTTTCGATCGTGCTGGGGCTGCTGGCCGGGTACTTCCGCGGCGGGGCCGACATCGTCATCAGAGCGCTACTGGACATCATCTGGTCGTTCCCGGTGATCATCCTGGGCGTGGCGCTCGGCGTGGCGCTCGCCCTCGGCGGGCTCTCGATCGGGCCGATCACGATCGAGGGCGACTCGCTGCTCATCACCATCGGCATCATCGGCCTGGTCTACACGCCGTACATGTCGAGGCCGATCCGGGGCCAGGTCCTCGCGCTGCGCGAGAAGGAGTTCGTCGAGTCCGCACGGGCGCAGGGGGCGGGCCCCGTGCGGATCATGTTCACCGAGGTGCTGCCGAACCTCGCCTCGACGCTGCTCGTCTTCTTCACGCTGCTGATCGCCAACGCGGTGCTGCTCGAGGCGGCGCTGTCGTTCCTGGGCGCCGGCGTGCGGCCGCCCACCCCGTCCTGGGGGACGATGATCGACGAGGGCGTCGACCGCATCGCCACCGCGCCCCATCTCACCATCGTGCCCGGCCTGATGCTCGTGCTGACCGTGCTGTCGCTAAACGTCTTCGGCGACGGGGTGCGTGACGCGCTCGACCCGCGGGCGAAGGTCCGCATAGAGCACTAAGAAGCCATGGGCCGCTTCGTCGTCCGCCGCCTGATCCAGATGCTGCTGGTGATGTTCGCGGTCTCGGTGCTGACGTTCCTGATCTTCAACGTCATCCCCAACGGCGATCCCGAGGTGCGGATGGCCGGGCGTCAGGCGAACGAGTCGACGATTGCGGCGATCCGCGAGGAGTGGGGCTTCGACGAGAACCTCGTCGTGCAGTACGTCACGACGATGAAGAAGGTCTTCACCGGCGATCTCCAGTCGTACTACACGCAGCTGCCGGTGGGGGAGGAGATCCTGAAGGGGTTGCCGCGCACGATCTCGCTGGCGGTCGGCGCGGCGCTCCTCTGGATGTTCGTGGCGATCTGCCTTGGCCTGTACAGTGCCGTGAAAGCGGGGAGGTTCGCGGACCGGTTCCTGACGATCATCGCGCTGGTCGGCATCTCGATGCCGGTCTTCTGGGTAGGGGCGCTGATGAGCTACTACCTGGGCTTCAAGCTCGGCTGGTTCCCGAACGGCGGGTACGTCGAGCTGACCGAGGACCCGATCGACTGGGCCTACCACCTGATCCTGCCCTGGACCGCCCTCGCGATCCTGTTCATCGGCTTCTACTCGCGCGTGCTTCGCTCGAACGTGCTCGACACGATCAACGAGGACTACGTGCGCACGGCCCGCGCCAAGGGGCTCGGCGAGCGCCAGATCCTGATACGGCACGTGCTGCGCAACTCGATGATCCCGATCGTCACGCTCTGGGGACTCGACTTCGGCGCCGTGGTGGGCGGCGGAGCGATCCTCACCGAGACGGTCTTCGACCTCCAGGGGGTCGGCCAGTACGCGGCCGATGCGGTCGGCCAGCTCGACGTGCCGCCGGTCCTGGCGACGACGATCTTCCTGGCCTTCTTCGTGACGCTGATGAACGCCGTGGTGGACATCCTGTACGCCTACCTCGATCCGCGAATCCGGCTGCAGTGAACGACGCTCAGCCGCTGCTCACGGTCGACGACCTGCGCGTCTCCTTCGCGACCGAGGAGGGGACCGTCCAAGCGGTCGACGGCGTCTCGTTCGAGCTTGCCCCTGGCGAGGTGCTCGCGGTCGTGGGCGAGTCCGGCTCGGGGAAGTCCGTGACCGCCATGACGCTGATGGGGCTCACCCGCTCGCCCAACGCGCGCTTCGAGGGCCAGGCCCACTACAAGGGCACCGAGCTGATCGGGGCGTCCGAGGCGGAGCTCCGCCGTGTGCGGGGCGCCGAGATCGCGATGATCTTCCAGGACCCGATGACGTCGCTGAACCCCGTCGTGCGGATCGGCGACCAGATCGTGGAGCAGATCCAGGAGCACGAGGGCGTGCCCGACCAGCAGGCCCGCGAGCGGGTGGTCGAGCTGCTCGAGAGGGTCGGGATCCCGCGCGCGCGCGAGCGGGTCGACAACTACCCGTTCGAGTTCTCGGGCGGCATGCGGCAGCGCGTGATGATCGCCCTGGCGCTCTCCTGCAACCCGTCGGTCCTGATCGCCGACGAGCCGACCACGGCGCTCGACGTGACGATCCAGGCACAGATCCTCCAGGGGATGCGCGATCTGCGCGAGGAGACCGGTGCGGCGATCATCCTGGTCACCCACGACCTGGGCGTCGTGGCCGATATCGCGGACCGCATCGCCGTGATGTACGCGGGCCGGATCGTCGAGCAGGGCACGCTCGACGAGATCTTCTACGACCCGCAGCACCCCTACACCTGGGGCCTGCTGGGTTCGATCACGCGGGTCGACAAGCCGCGGCCGGAGCGGCTGCCGGCGATCGCGGGGCTGCCGCCCTCGCTGGCGGACCGGCCGGAGGGCTGTCACTTCCGCCCACGCTGCCCGCACGAGTTCGCCCAGTGCACCAACGTGCCGCCGCTCGAGGCACGGGTCGAGGGGCAGCCGGGCCATCTGGACCGCTGCTGGCTGTCGGCCGAGGAGAAGCGCACCAAGCGGGAGGTCCGGCCCGGGGAGATCGGACTCGCCGCCAAGGAGCGCACGCCGGCGTGAGCGTGGAGGCCACCGAGCCGGCCGCGGGCGGTGCGGCCGCGCCGAACGGCGCCCCGCTGATCGAGGTCGACCACCTCAAGGTCTTCTTCCCGATCAAGCAGGGCATCCTCATCGAGCGCGAGGTGGCGCGCGTGCACGCCGTGAACGACGTGACGCTGTCGATCGCGGAGGGTGAGACGCTGGGCCTTGTGGGCGAGTCGGGCTGCGGCAAGACCACGATGTCCCGGGCGATCATGCGCCTGATCGACGCCACCGAGGGAACCCTCCGCTTCCGCGGCGAGGACGTAACCAGCGCGGGCCGCAAGCAGATGGAGCCGCTGCGGCGCGAGATGCAGATGGTCTTCCAGGACCCGTTCGCGTCGCTGAACCCACGCAAGCGGGTAGGGCAGATCATCGGGATGCCGTTGCGCCTCCACGGCTCGGATCGCAAGGGGGTGGAGCCGCAGGTGCGCGAGCTGCTCGGCAAGGTGGGCCTGCACCCCGAGCACATCAACCGCTTCCCGCACGAGTTCTCGGGCGGCCAGCGCCAGCGGATCGGCGTGGCGCGCGCGCTGGCGCTCGAGCCCCGCCTGATCGTGCTCGACGAGCCGGTCTCGGCGCTCGACGTGTCGGTGCAGGCGCAGATCATCAACCTGCTCGACGACCTCCAGGACGACTTCAAGCTCACCTACCTCTTCGTTGCGCACGACCTGTCCGTGGTGCGGCACGTCTCGGACCGCATCGCCGTCATGTACCTCGGCAAGCTGATGGAGGTCTCGTCGGCGGAGGAGCTCTACACGAAGCCGATCCACCCGTACACCTCGGCGCTCCTGGCAGCGATCCCGATCCCGGACCCGGAGGAGAACCGGCGCCGCGAGCGGCTCGTGGTGAGCGGCGAGCCCCCGAACCCGATCAACCCGCCATCGGGCTGCGTCTTCCACCCGCGCTGCCCGCGAGCCACGGACGTCTGCCGCGAGATCGAGCCGCCGCTGGCCCGCTACCCGAACGGCCACCTCGCGGCCTGCCACCACCCGATGAGCGTGACCCAGGCCGAGGTCGCCGCCACGACGAAGGACCCCTCGAGCCCGCTCACCGCGGGCGAGGAGCTGCCCGAACCCCCCCAAACGGGCGGGGAGGGCGTTCAGCCTTAGGGCAGCTTCGCCCCGAAATCCCCCACCGAGATCTGGCATCCCGGCGGAGGGGGTTGACCCGCCCCGCCCCTAGGCGCTTGAGTGCCGGGCGTGCCCGTGACGGCGGCACGACGCCGCCCGCCCCACTCGTCCCGCTCACCGCCCCGCGCCCGACGCGCCAAACCGCCCGGTGCAAGCTTGCACGCCATTTTGCACAAACTTGCACACGTGAGCTTGCTTTATTAGGGGGCTCATGAGACAGTCGGTCCCAACCGCACAGGTTTGATGCAAGAACCTGTGCAGCATGGACGCTCGCACACGACAAAGGGGAACCCTGGACATGCCCGCCAAGCGCTAGCGATTTCGTGTTGGTCCACGCATGAGGCGTGGATCCCTGAAACTGGAGAGGAACTTTCTCGGGGCTGGACGCACCGGTCCCGAGGCATAACGATCAATGGGGCCGCGCTGTGCGCGGCTCCAGTGCTTCGAACCCCTCTCCAAGGGCTAGGCTCCTTGCCCACTTGAACGCGACCGTCGAGCTCTTTGCAAACGAGCGTCGCGCGCGATGGTTCTTCGCAGCCCTGCTCCAGTCATCTCTCGGGACGGGCGCGGGCTACGTCGCGCTGCTCCTGATCGCCTACGAGCAGTGGCATTCCCCATGGGCGATCACGCTCGTCCTGCTGGCCGATCTACTGCCGGCGATGCTGCTGGGCCCTGTATTCGGCGCGGCGGCGGACCGCTGGTCCCGCAAACGCTGCGTCGTCGTCGCCGACCTGCTCCGGTGCTTCGCGTTCGTAGGCATCGCCTTCGCGGACAGCTTCGCCCTCACCCTGGTGCTCGCCCTCGTTGCCGGGTGCGGGACCGGCCTCTTCACGCCGGCCGCCCTCGCCGCGCTGCCCGGCCTCGTGGAGCCGAAGCGCCTGCCCACCGCGACCTCCGTCTACGCCGCCCTCGGTGATCTCGGCTTCACCGCCGGACCCGCGGTGGCGGCCGTCGTGCTGCTCTTCGGCTCCCCGGAGCAGCTGACGGGACTCAACGGCCTGACCTTCGGGATCTCGGCGATAGTCCTCGGCAGGTTGGCCTTCGGCCGGGCGCCATCCGTAGTCGAGACCAAACGCCAGTCCATTTTCCGAGATGCGGTCCAAGGGCTGGCAGCCACCGGGGGAATGCCCGGCATCCGCGCGCTTCTCGGCGTCTCGGCCGGGGCCCTCTTCTTCGCCGGACTCTTCAACGTGGCCGAGCTTCCGTTCGCCGAGGACATCCTCGACAGTGGCGAGGTCGGCTACTCGGTCCTGGCCACGGCGTTCGGGGTCGGGTTCGTCGCCGGCTCGCTGACGGGCACGAAGGGAGGAGCACCCGCGCTTCTGAAAGGGAGGTACCGCCTGGGGCTGCTGGTACTGGCTGGAGGCTTCTTCGCAGCCGGCCTGGCACCCGACTTCGCGTCCGCGGTAGGAGCATTCCTCGTGGGCGGCTTCGGGAACGGCATGGTGATCGTCTACGAGCGCCAGCTGATCCAGGCGACTGTGCCGGACCGCCTGGCGGGCAGGATCTTCGGAGTGAAGGACGCGCTCTCCGCGTGGGCGTTCGGGGTGGCGTTCATCTGCGCCGGCGCTCTCATAACGCTGATCGGGGTGCGAGAGCTACTGGTTGCCGCGGGGATCGGCGGCATGGGCGCGTGGCTCATGTCCCTGCGCGCCCTCAGAGGGTCCTTCAACGAGGAGGAACCGCGACTCGCGGGCGCCCCGGTGTCAGGCGCGAGCGCTGAGACCGTCAGCCACGGCAGCGCGAGATAGGAGCACCCGCACGTCGTCGCTGGTTGTAGACGTGACCGGCGTGCCGGCCTCGATCAGGTCGCACAGCGCATCCACCACGACCGGGTCGAACTGCGTGCCCGCGCCGGCGCGAAGTTCCTCGAGAGCCTCTTTTTGGGTCATGGCGTTTCGGTAGGGCCGGTTCGTGGTCATCGCGTTGTAGGCATCGGCGGCGAAGACGATGCGTGACTCCAGGGGAATCTCCTCACCCCTGAGCTGATCGGGATAACCCGTGCCGTCCCAGCGCTCGTGGCACGAGCGCACGATCTCTCCGACCCGGGCCAGGAGTCCCCCGACGCGATCGAGCATGAACTGCCCCTCGATCGTGTGCGTCTTCATCACCTCGAACTCGCTGTCCGTCAGTGCCGCGGGCTTGTTCAGGATCTCCTTGGGGATCGCGATCTTGCCCACATCGTGCAGGAGCGCGGCGAACTCGAGCTCCTGGCGGCGCGAGGCGTCCACGCCGAGCTCGTCGGCGGTGGCATGGACGAGATCCACGACCGAACGCGAATGGTCGGCCGTGTACTGGTCGTCGAACTCGACCACGTCCGCGAGGAGCATCACGGTCCCGCGGTAGGCCCGCTGAAGCTCGAGCGCGGAGGTGTACCGCTCACGACGGTCCCGCGAGAGGATCTCGAGCAGCCAGACGAGCGGTCCGACCGTCAGGAGCATGAGCGGCTGATCGATCGCGGAGATGGTGATCGCGAAGGCGATCGGCGCCAGGATGGCATCGAAGCGCAGCACGCCCAGGTAGTCGTCGACAACCGTCTTGAGCGGCAGGCCATCGATGATCCGGTCGCGGATCACGACCCAGGCGAAGTCCGATCCGAACTGAGCGATCAGCGCGGCCAGATACACGCCGGCTTGACCCAGCGACGCCTCGCCGGGGGCGAACGCCGCGAGAACCAGCACGGGCCCGATCGAGAACCAGCAGTCACTCGAAGAGGTGAGCACCCGCTCGCGGTGCCTGCTGCCGTCGAGAAGGTCCGGCACCATGGAGAGGGCCGCTTGAAGCGCCACGAGAAGCGGCACGAAGGGGAGGGGCGCGAGCAGCAGGAGCGGTACGAAGGCGAGCGCCTCGGGCACGACGAACCAGTTGCCGAACTCGAACCTGACCCGAGAGATGAGGGCGTACCCGAGAACGAGGCCGACGAGAAGCATCGGCTCGGTGGGACGGTCTGACGGGAGTACGAGTGCGAGGACTCCTGCGGTAGCGAGGAACAGCCCCGCGGAGACGCCCAGCACGGCGCGCTCTCGCGAGTCCATGCGTCGCGGGTGGCGCGCCCGCGCCTCGCCTACCAGGACTTCTGTCCCCATCACGTAGCTCATCGTGCTGGCACCCTGGCCCGCGCGAGGGGTTGCATTAGAAATGCACACCTTTCGCCGCCGAAGCTCCACACACTGGGGGAAGCTTTTGTACGGGGTGGACGGAAGTTGCAGATACGCTCGACGACGCGGCCTCCACCTAGACTCCAAGGGCTATGCATGCGGCCCAGATCCGCGAGACGTTTCTGTCTTTCTTCGAGGAGCGCGGGCACCTTCGCGTGCCCTCGGCGTCGCTGGTTCCCTCGAGTTATGACCCCTCGGTTCTCCTCACCACTGCCGGCATGCAGCCGTTCAAGCCCTACTTCCGGGGCGAGGAGGAGCCGCCCAGCAGGCGGTTGACCAGCTGCCAGAAGTCGTTTCGGACCACCGACATCGAGAACGTCGGGCTGACCCACCGGCATCTCACGCTGTTCGAGATGCTCGGCAACTTCTCCGTCGGCGACTACTTCAAGCAGGGCGCCGTCGAGTTCGCCCTCGAGCTCTCCACGCACGGCTTCGGCTTCAGGGAGGAGGACATCTGGATCAGCGTCTTCGGCGGCGACGACGAGCTCGGGCTCGGCCCGGACGAGGAGGCCATCGAGTGCTGGCTCTCCGTGGGCGTGCCGCGCGAGCGCATCGTGCTGCTCGGCCGCGAGGACAACTTCTGGCAGTCGGGGCCGACCGGGCCGTGCGGGCCCTGCTCCGAGCTCTATCTCGACCGGGGCGACGCGTTCGGCCCGGACACCGACCGGCCCGGTGACGACACCGAGCGCTTCCTCGAGTTCTGGAACCTCGTCTTCATGCAGTACGAGCTCCAGGCCGACGGCTCGCTGCCGGACCTGCCGATGCAGAACATCGACACGGGCATGGGTCTCGAGCGCATGGCGGCCGTCCTCCAGAACGTCGATTCGGTCTTCGAGACCGACCATTTCCGCCCTTTGGTCGAGCTGGGGGAGGAGCTGAGCGGGCGGCGCTACGGGCAGGACTCTCCGACCACGCGTGCCCTGAGGATCCTCGCCGACCACGGCCGCGCGATGGCCTTCTTGATCGCGGACGGGGTGGTCCCGTCCAACGAGGACCGGGGCTACATCCTTCGCCGCATCATGCGGCGCGCCATGCAGCAGGCGCGCGTGCTCGAGATCGAGGGATCGATCCTGAGGGTGTTGGGGGGCCGGGTGGTTGAGGTGATGGGCGATGCCTACCCGGACCTGGCCGCGGAGCTGCCCACCATCGTGCGGTGGGCAGACGCGGAGGAGGACACCTTCAACCGCACCCTGCGGCAGGGCGAGCGCCTGCTGGCCGAGCTCGTCGAAAGAGCCAATGAGGAGCAGACCTCCTGGGTCTCGGCGGAGGACGCCTTCAAGCTCCACGACACCTACGGCTTCCCCTACGAGATGACCAGGGAGCTGCTCGCCGAGCAGGGCCTGTCGGTCGACGACCAGGGCTTCGAGGAGCTGATGGAGCGCGCCCGCGAGGTGTCGCGCAGCCGGAAGGCGCGCCCGATCGCGGCGGGCGGCAACGAGGTGCACGTGGACCACGACGAGGTCCTTCGCTTCGCGCGGCAGGCCGGCTTCCGCACGCGCTTCGTCGGCTACGAGACCACCGAGACCGAGACCGTGCTGCGGGTGGCCGAGCGCGCCAACGGCTGGGTGCTCGCCAAGCTGGAGGAGTCGCCCTTCTATCCCATGGGCGGCGGCCAGGTCTCGGACACGGGGACCGTGGAGACGCCCGGCGGCCGCGCGCGCGTGGTCGACGTCTACCGCCTCGGCGACGACCAGGCGCTCGCGCTCGAGCCGGTCGAGGGCGAGCTCGGGCCCGGCGAGCCGGTCACGGCGAGCGTCGAGCGCGCGCTGCGGCTCGCCACCATGCGAAACCACACTGCCACCCACCTGCTGCACGCGGCGTTGCGCGAGCGGCTCGGCACGCACGTGCGCCAGGCCGGCTCATACGTCGGACCGGACAAGCTGCGCTTCGACTTCACCCACGGCGAGCGCCTCTCGGATGCCGAGCTGGCCGACGTGGAGAGCCGCGTGGCCGGCTGGGTCGCCGCGAACCATCCGGTGCGGGCGCTCGAGACCACCCGTGACGAGGCGGAGCGGCTCGGCGCCATGGCGTTGTTCGGCGAGAAGTACGGGGACTGGGTGCGCATGGTCGAGATCGAGGACGTGTCACGCGAGCTGTGCGGCGGCACCCACGTGGCGGCCACTTCGGAGCTCGGTCTCTTCCACCTGACGACCGAGACCGCGAGCGCGGCGAACGTGCGGCGCATCGAGGCGATCACCGGCCCGGCGAGCGCGGAGATGTTCCGCGAGCGGACCGAGCGGCTGCGCGAGATCGCGGCGATGCTGAAGGTGCCCGAGCACGAGGTGACGAGGGCGGTTGAGCGGCTCAGCGAGCGGGTCAAGGAGCTGCAGCGCAAGCCGGCCGGCGGGCCCGACCGCGGCCTGGCGGACCAGCTCGTAGAGGGGGCCGGCGAGGTGGCCGGCGTGAGGGTGGTGGTGGAGCCGGTGAGCGCGCCCGACGCCAAGGCTCTGCTCGAGCTGTCCGACGCCGTGCGACAGCGGCTGGGCGAGGCTGCCGTGGTGCTCGGCACCGCGGCCGACGGTCGGGTGCACCTGGTGGCGAACGTGGCGCCCGCGGTGGCGGAGCGCGGCGTAAAGGCCGGGGACGTGATCAGGGCGGCGGCGCAGGTGGCCGGCGGCGGAGGCGGCGGCCGCGACACGATGGCTCAGGCCGGTGGCCGCGACCCGGAGAAGCTGCCCGAGGCGCTGGCCACGGCGCGCGCGGAGATCGAGAAGGCACTGGCTTGATGCCTCGCATCCTGGGCCTCGACCACGGGTCGGCCCGCTGCGGCTGCGCGGTCTCCGACCCATCCGGCACGCTCGCGACACCGCTGCCCGCAATCGAGCGGCCCGACTCGAAGCGCGGCCTCGCGGCGATCGCGCGGATGGTGGACGAGCAGGGCGCGGAGCGCGTGGTGGTCGGCCTCCCGCTCACCCTCAAGGGGGAGGAGGGGGCGCAGGCCGCGGCCGCGCGGACGTTTGCCCAGCGCCTTGAACGGAGACTGAGAGTCCCGGTGGAGCTTCACGACGAGCGCCTCACGACGAGGCTCGCCGAGCGCACCGGGGGAACGGAGAATGCAGATTCGCGTGCCGCCGCGCATCTGCTGGAGAGCTATCTGGCTCGCCTTTCCGCGGGGTCGCGCAGGTGAGCGCCGGACCGCCGCCCGTGCCAGGCGGTCGCAGCCCCGAGGAGCGGGAGGCCGCGCGCCGCGAGCGCGCGGCCCGGCGCGCCGCGCGCACCGGCAGCCCCCTGCCCGAGCCGCCGCCGGAACCCGCGCCGGCGGCCGTTGACGGCCGTGACTGGCTGGCGGAGGCGGAGCGCCCCACCGCTCCGCACGAGGCGGACGGCGCGCAGCCCGCCCCGGAGGTGGCCGAGACGGGACGGCGGCGCCTGCGACGCCGGGCCGCGGCCGGAGTCACCCGCGCGCGGGTGCCGCGCACGGACCCCGCGCTCGAGCTGTCCGGCCCGCGCTGGGGCCGCATCGTCGCCCTCGGCGTGCTGCTGCTGATCCTGGCCGGCGTGGCCTGGTTCGCCAACGCCCTCTTCCAGCCCTTCGCCGGCGACGGCGAGGGGACCGTCCGGGTGACGGTTCCCCAGGGGGCAACCCTGGGCGACATCGCCGAGATGCTCGAGAAGGAGGGCGTGATCGACAGCGCGTCGTTCTTCGAGCTGCGCGCCCGGCTGTCCGGCCGCGACGGCGACCTCAGGCCCGGTCCTTACGAGCTGCGTGAGGACATGCCGTACACGGACGTGCTCGACCGCCTCGAGGAGGGCGTGCCGCCGAACGTCGTGGTGGTCACCATTCCGGAGGGCCGTTCGCGCAGCGAGGTGGCGCCGCTGGTCAAGCGCCTCGACGGCAATTACGTGCGCGCCACGCGCCGCCACCCCGCGCTCGACCCGCGCGACTACGACGCCCGCGGCGCCACCAGCCTCGAGGGCTTCCTGTTCCCGGCCACCTACGAGCTGAAGAAGGGGCAGCGGGTCAAGCGGCTCGTACGGGAGCAGCTCGAGGCCTTCAAGCGCAGCTTCGACAAGGTCGACCTGAGCTACGCCCGGCGCCGCAACCTCACCGCCTACGACGTCCTCACGATCGCCTCGCTCGTCGAGCGCGAGGCGGCGGTGGCCAAGGAGCGACCGCTGATCGCCTCCGTGATCTACAACCGGCTGAAGAACGACATCCGGCTCGACATCGACGCCACCACCCGTTTCGTGACCGGCAACTGGACCGAGCCGCTCAAGGTGTCGGAGCTCGAGAACCCCGACCCCTACAACACGCGCGTGCACTACGGACTGCCGCCGGGACCGATCGGGAGCCCGGGCCTGTCCTCGATCAAGGCCGCGGCCCGGCCCGCGGACACGGACTACCTGTTCTACGTGGTCGCGGTCTGCGGCAAGGGAAAGCACAGGTTCGCCGAGACGAACGCCGAGTTCGAGAGGTACGTCGCCGAGTACAACCAGGCGCGCGAGGAGCGCGGCGGCCGCTCGCCGACAAACTGTTGAGAACGCTGGCCGGCGTCCTCGGGTTCCCCGTGGCCCACAGCCGCTCGCCGGCGATGATGAACGCGGCCTTCGCCGAGCTGGGGCTCGACTGGCGCTACCTCAAGCTGCCGGTGCCGCCGGCGCGCTTCGCGGAGACGGTCCGGGCGCTGCCGGCCTCCGGCTACCGCGGCGCCAACGTGACGATCCCCCACAAGCTCGCGGCCCACGCCCTCGCCGACGAGCGGACCCCGGCGGCCGCGGCGATCGGAGCCGCCAACACGCTCACCTTCGAGGAGGGCCGGGTGCTGGCCGACAACACCGACGCCGGCGGGCTGCTCGATGCGCTGGGTGAGGATCCGGCGGGCCGGACCGCCCTCGTGCTCGGCGCGGGCGGGGCGGGTCGCGCGGCGGTGTGGGCGCTGCGCGAGGCGGGGGCCGAGGTGGCGGTATGGAACCGCACGGCCGAGCGGGCGCGGGTGCTCGCGGAGGAGCTCGGCGTCGAGCACGCCGAGCGAGTCGGGCGACCCGCGGAGGTGCTCGTGAACGCGACGGCGCTCGGGCTGCGCGGCGAGGACGTCCCGGCCGAGCTCGGGCTCGAGCCCGCCGGGCTCGTGGTGGAGCTCGTCTACGGCCCGGAGCCGACCGCGCTCGCGCGCTGGGCCGAGACGGCCGGCGCGCGGTTGGTGAACGGCCTCGAGGTGCTGGTCCGCCAGGGCGCCCGCAGCCTCGAACGGTGGACCGGGAGACCCGCCCCGCTCGACGTGATGCGCCGCGCGGCGGCGACTGTCTAGTACAACGAACGGCTGCCCCTAAACCCGGCCGCCGCTGCTGCCGATATGCGTGGCAATGGCGATCTCCCGCCCCTTCCTCCTCGCCCTCCTCGGTGCAGTCCTCCTCGGCGCGACCTTCTTCGCCGTGCAGAACGCCCGGGACAACTCCGACGGCGACGCCGCGCCGGCGGCGCAGCAGGCCGCGCCCGAGCAGCAGGCCGCCGCTCCGGCCGAACCCGCCGCGCCGGCGATGACTCCGGACGAGGCGCTCGAGGCCGCGCTCAGCCCGTCGGGCATCGGCAGCACCTCCTTCACGGTCACCGCCTCGCTGCGCGGCGGCGGGGAAAGGGCGAGCCTCGAGCTGTCCGGGGCATGGGAGATGGGCGCCGCCAACGACCTGCCCGCGCTGGAGCTGAACGTGAGCGCCCGCGGCCCGGAGTCCGGCCAGCGCTTCGAGGGCGGCTTCGTCGCAGTCGACGAGGCCGCGTACTTCACGCAGGGCCAGACCGGCTGGCGCCTGCCGGACGAGGTTTGGGCTCCGCTCGTGGAGCAGGCCGCCCAGAACGGCTTCGACCCGAGCCGGTTCTCGCTGCCCGTGAACCCGTCGAGGTGGGTGGGCCAGGCGAGGTCGGAGGGAACCGAGACCCTCGACGGCGTCGAGACGACCCACGTCTCGGCGACGCTCGACGAGGCGCGCGTCACCCGTGACGTGCTGACTGCCCTTCGGGCGTCCGGGCAGGAGATCGACGGCATCCCCGCGGCCGCGATCAGGCGTGGCGTCAAGAGCGCAGAGCTCGACGCCTGGGTCGGCACCGAGGACCGCACACTGCGCCGGCTCGCCTTCGAATCGGTGCTCGTCGACGGCGGGGAGCGCGCCGCGGTCGCGCTCGACGTCCGGCTCACCGGGGTGAACAAGGCGCAGGAGATCGACGCGCCCGCCAAGCTCAGCCAGGGCATGCCCAACGGGTTGCTCGGGCGCTTCGCGGAGGGCTTCGCCAGCTCCCTGTCTCGCCGGGTGGGCGGGCAGACGCTCTCGCTCGCCGCCCTGACCAGCGCGAACCCGCAGCGCGCCGCGCGCGCGGTCGCGCAGCACAAGAAGGTCGTGATCCTCTTCCACAACCCGCGCGGGTCCGACGATCGCCTGATGACGCGCGTCATGCGCGAGCTTGACCGCAGGACGCAGGCCGTCGTGCTGCGCGACCACGTCGACGCCGTCGAACGCTACGGCAAGCTCGTCGAGGACCTCGGCGTCTCGCAGACGCCCTCAGTGGTGCTCATCGACCGCACGGGCGAGGCCCGGCTGGTCGAGGGCTACGTCGACACGGAGACCCTGGCCCAAGCCGTCGCGGACGCGCGATGAGCGAGCAGGCAGGCGGGCCGGCCCTCCGCGCCGTGCCGGGCGGGCCTGCCGCGGCCGCTGCCGAGGCTCCCGTGGAGAACGGGGCGAACAACGGGCTAACGCCTCCGCAGCGCAAGTCGGGAGGCTCCCGCTTCATCTCCGACGTCATCGTCGAGATGGGCTTCCTTCCGCGCGAGCGGGTGGACCAAGCCGTCGAGCAAGGCAAGGCCAACGGCCGCGCAGCCGAGCAGGTCCTGCTCGAGGCCTCGGCCATCACCGGTGACCAGCTGGCCCGCGCCACCGCACAGCGCTTCGGCCTCTACCACGCCGACCTCACGATCTACAAGGCGGACGTCGGCGCGCTCAACCTGATCAGCTCGCAGGCGGCCCGGCGGCTGAGCGCCGTTCCGATCGGCTTCGACGACCGCGGCCATCTGATGGTGGCGATGTCCGACCCGTCGAACGTGCTCGCGCTCGACGACCTCAAGCTCATGACCGGCCACGAGGTGCGCCCGGTCGTGGCCTCCTCGGACGACATCGCCGGCGCCATAGGGCGAATGAGCCGCCTGGACGAGGCCGTCGCGGAAGCGGTGCTGGAGGGCGAGGAGGAGCTCGCCGACGTCACCGAGATCCGCGAGTCGGCCGACGACGCTCCGGTCATCAAGCTGGTCAACTCGATCATCGCCCAGGCCGTCGAGGACGGCGCCTCCGACATCCACTTCGAGCCCGAGGGTCGCGACATGCGTGTGCGCTTCCGGGTCGACGGCGTGCTGCGCGAGACCACCCAGATCCCTCGCCGGATGGTGCCGGGCGTGATCTCGCGCGTGAAGATCATGGCCGACCTCGACATCGCGGAGAAGCGCGTGCCGCAGGACGGCCGCGTGTCGCTCACGGTCGACGGCCATGCCATCGACACCCGCGTGGTCACGATGCCGCGCGTCGACGGGGAGGGGGTCGTGATGCGCATCCTCGACAAGTCCGCCGCCCTGATCGGGCTCGACCAGCTCGGTATGTCGGAGCAGAGCGAAGCGCTCTTCGAAGACGGATTCCGGCGCTCATACGGAGCGGTGCTCGTCACGGGCCCGACCGGGTCGGGCAAGTCGACCACGCTCTATGCCGCGCTCAACGAGATCAACGACCCGGAGCGCAACATCATCACGATCGAGGATCCCGTCGAGTACCAGATGGAGGGGATCAACCAGCTGCAGGTGAACCTCAAGGCGGGGCTCACCTTCGCGAGCGGGCTGCGCTCGATGCTGCGGGCCGACCCCGACGTGATCATGGTCGGCGAGATCCGGGACGGCGAGACCGCCAAGATCGCCGTCGAGTCGGCGCTGACCGGCCACCTCGTCCTCTCGACGCTGCACACGAACGACGCGCCGTCGGCGATCACCCGCCTGACCGAGATGGGGATCGAGCCCTTCCTGACCGCGTCCGCGGTGTGCAGGATCGTCGCGCAGCGACTCGTGCGGCAGCTCTGCACCTACTGCAAGAAGCGCACGATGCTGAGCGTCTCCTCGCTCGAGAAGGCCGGCTTCAACGTCGCCTTCGACCTCGAGGCCTATGAGCCCGTGGGCTGCGGCCGCTGCGGCGGCTCCGGCTACAAGGGCCGCACCGGCCTCTACGAGGTGATGGCGATCTCAGACGAGATCAGGGACCTCACCGTGGAGCGCGCCTCCGCCGAGGACATTCGCAAGGTCGCCGTGGGGCAGGGCATGCGCCCCCTGCGCGTCGACGGGTTCGAGAAGGTCAAGAACGGCATCACGTCCATCGCCGAGGTGGCGAGGGTCACGTGAGCTGCTCATCTGCCGATAAGGAGTGACGATGGAGTTCGACTTCGCAGAAGTCCTGCTGCAGGTGATGGAGCGCAACGCTTCGGACCTCCACCTGACGGCTGGCTCACCGCCCATGATCCGGCATCACGGCCGGCTGCACGCGCTGGACTATCCGATGCTGACCCCGCAGACCACGCGCGAGGTCATCTACTCGATCCTGACCAACGACCAGCGGCAGCGGCTGGAGACCGACTGGCAGATCGACCTCGCCTACTCGATTCCCGGCAAGGCCCGCTTCCGCGTGAACGCCTACTTCCAGCGTGCGGCGCTCTCGGCGGCTTTCCGCCTGATCCCGCACGACATGCCGGCGCTGAGCTCGCTCGGGGTGCCGCCGGTGCTCGAGGAGTTCACGAAGAAGCCGCGCGGGTTCGTGCTGGTGACCGGCCCGACCGGGTCGGGCAAGTCCACCACCCTCGCAGCGATGCTCGACCTGATCAACGACACGAGGCACGAGCACATCCTCACGATCGAGGACCCGATCGAGTTCCTGCACAGGCACAAGAAGTGCATCGTCAACCAGCGCGAGCTGGGCGCCGACGCGCAGAGCTTCGCCCTGGGACTCAAGGCCGCCCTGCGCCAGGACCCGGACGTGATCCTCGTCGGCGAGATGCGCGACCTCGAGACCATCTCGACCGCCCTGACGGCGGCCGAGACCGGCCACCTCGTCTTCGCCACCCTGCACACCCAGGACACGGCGCAGACGGTCGACCGCATCGTGGACGTCTTCCCGCCCGACCAGCAGCAGCAGGTGCGCGTGCAGCTGTCGGTGTCGCTGCAGGGGATCGTGACCCAGCAGCTGATGCCCAAGGCGGACGGCACGGGACGCGTTGTCGGCTGCGAGGTGCTCGTGCCGACTCCCGCGGTCCGCAACCTGATCCGCGAGGGGAAGACCCACCAGATCTACTCGGCGCTCCAGACCGGCGGCCAGTTCGGCATGCAGACGATGGACGCGGCACTCGCGCAGCTCGTCCGCGAGCACAAGATCACGCGTGAGCTGGCGGAGGCCCGCTCGAGCGCCCCCGAGGAGCTGCGGCGCCTCATGGGCACCGTGAGGGTGGCGTAGCCCATGGCCACCTACGCATTCAAGGCACTCGACCTCGCCGGCGCGCCCACCAAGGGCGAGATCGAGGCCGCCGACAAGCAGACCGTCGCGGCGCAGCTGCGTTCGAAGGGCCTCATCGTCGTAGACATCGAGGAGCGCGCAGCCGCGGGCGCGGGCGACATCCTGGCGCGCTTCAAGAAGGTCAAGGCCGACGATCTGGTGATCGCAACCCGCCAGCTCGCGACGATGGTCCAGTCGGGCATGTCGCTTCTGCGCGCGCTGTACGTGATCGAGGAGCAGACCGAGGCCGAGAAGCTCCGGGAGGTGTGGATCGACGTCCGCAAGGACGTCGAGGCCGGCCTCGCGCTCTCGGACGCCCTGCGCAAGCACCCCGACGTGTTCAACGAGCTGTACGTGGCGATGGTGCAGGCCGGCGAGACCGGCGGCATCCTGGACCAGACACTGGTCCGCGTGGCGACCCAGCTCGAGAAGGACGCGGCGCTGCGGCGCCAGATCAAGGCCGCCATGGTCTACCCGTCCCTCATCGGCGGGTTCGCCCTGATCGTGCTCGTTGCGCTCGTGGCCTTCCTGGTGCCCGTCTTCGAGAAGATCTTCGACGACTTCGGCGGCGAGCTGCCCGCGATCACCAAGTTCACGGTGTGGCTGTCGCACATGTTCACGCAGCGGTGGTACGTGATGATCGCCGTGATCGCCGGGGTCATCTGGCTGTTCCGGTACTGGAAGAAGTCCGAGCGCGGCCGGGTCCAGTGGGACAAGCTCAAGCTGAAGTTCCCGATGAAGATCGGCGGCATCGTCCAGAAGGTCGCGCTCGCCCGCTTCTCGCGCACCTTCTCGGGCCTGATCGCCGCCGGCGTGCCGATGCTCGAGGCCATCGACATCACGGGCCGTACCTCTGGCAACCGCGTCGTCGAGATGGCGATGGAGGACGTGCGGGAGTCGGTGAAGAAGGGCGGCTCGCTGACCCAGCCGATGACCCAGGTGCCGGAGGCCTTCCCCGTGATGGTCACGCAGATGATCGGCGTGGGCGAGGAGACCGGCGCGCTCGAGACGATGCTGACGAAGGTGGCCGACTTCTACGAGGAGCAGGTGGAGGCCGCCGTGAAGGCGCTGACCTCGATCCTCGAGCCGATCATGATCGTGATCGTGGGCGCGATCGTCGGGTTCATCGTGATCGCGATGTACCTGCCGATGTTCAAGGTGTACGACTCGATCAAGTAGTAGCTTCGCTTCGGTGGACGTGGCTGTCCGCTACGACGAGCGCTACTGGTATCCGGACGAGGGCGGCCAGGTCTGGCTCGCGGGCTATCAGCCCGTCGATCCGGAGTCGGGGCGATATCTGGCGCGCGAGGCGCCGGAGCTGGCGGCACGGGGTCTTCGGGTCGTCGGCGTGGCCGGGGCGGCGGGACACCACGCCGCCGCGCTGGCCTCGGAGGCGGCCCAGCCGGGGCGGCGGCTCGAGCTTCGCCGCGACCCGGCCAACGCCCACGACCCCAACGCGATCGCCGTGCATGGCGACGAGGGCGGCGAGCAGCTTGGCTGGGTGCCGCGCGAGGTGGCGGCGGAGCTGGCCCCCGAGCTCGACGCCGGGAGGCCGTGGTCGGCCGTCGTGCTCCGCGAGCAGCGCGGCTCACCGCGGGACCCCCGCCAAGGCCTGACGATGCTGCTGGCCCCGGCGGAGAGCCTCGAGCTGCGCGAGCGGGGCGGCTGAACCGACCGGCTCAGCCCGGCGTCAGGTGGCGGACCCGCACGCCGAGGTCTGCCTCCATCCGCTCTGCGATCAGCAGGCGGTGACAGGCCTCGGGGTCGCGCTCGACGCAGAGGAGCGCGGTGGCCGCGTCCGACGGGAGCGAGGCAACGATCGGCTCGAGGTCTACCTCGTCCAGGATCTCGGTGAGGTAACCCTCGCGGTACGCCGGCGCGAGCTCGACCCGCGAGCGCTTCCCCACCCCCTGCCGCTCGTCCTCCGCGTACTGCAGCCGGCGCAGCTCGGTGGTGGGCGCGAGCTCCTTGTGGTGGCGGTACTCGATCCCGGCGTCGGCCAAGGCGCCCTGCAGCCGCGCCGAGTTGGCCCACGCATATTCGCGGCCCCGAACGCCGCGCCGCTGGCGAACGTCTAGAAGGAGGCCGACACCGGCGCTCTCGAGCGCGTCCAGGAACGTCTGCCGGTCGAAGCCGTACACACCGATGGTGACCACGGTGCGGGTCATCGGGCCACGTGCAGCTCGGTGGCCTCGATCTGGCGCTGGCCATAGGAGCCGGTGTACACCGGTCCGGCCGCGCTCAGGCGGTCGCCGGGCCCTGGGAGGGGCGATGGGCGCAGCGAGCGCCTCACGTCGATCACCGAGATGCCCGGGCCCGTGATCGAGTCGCGCGAGGCGAGCACGAAGTGGGCGTCGCCGTCACCGTCGGGGTCGACGCGCTCGACGTAGAGGATGCGGCCGCGCGCCGTGCGGCAGTTGGACGCGGCCGGCGGGCAGGAGGCGCGCCGGAGCGCGGGCTCGGGGGCGGGACGCTTGCGGGGCGGCTCCGCGGTGGCGCGCCGGGCGTCCGGCGGCGGGGGTGCGGCGGCGCGGTCGGAGTCGTCCGACGAGCAGCCGGCCGTTGCCGCCGCCAGCGCGCACGCCGCCGCGGCGGCTCGCCTCACTCGTCGTCCGCCTCCCGGACGACCAGCGTCCCGGCCGGGCTCGCGGTGTCGTCCTCCACGGGCGTGAAGGACAGCTCGTACCGCCCGGGGTCGGACGCCAGCACCTCGAACCGGGCGGGCGTCAGCGCGTCGGCGTTCGCGCTCAGGCCCAGTTCGGGAATCTCTGCCAGGCCCGGCTCGTCGACCTCGACCAGCAGCGTCGCCGGCTGACGTTCCTCCACGCGCCGGACCTGGTCGCGAGCGGCGTCGAAGACCAGCTCGACCGACCCCTCGCTCGCGTCGCCCGGCGAGATGGACGGGACATCGGCCGTGTCCGCGCCGGCGCCGGCGGCCGGCTCCTGCGCACGCTCGCCGGAGTCCTCGGGATCGCGGGAGAGCGAGGCGGCGATCGCGGCAAGGCCGAGGACGATGGCGAACAGGAGCAGGGCGCGGCGGACGTGCACGCGGCTGATGCTAGATGGCCGGTCGCGGCGCCACCGACGGGGCGAGCGAGCGCCGGCCCACGCCCACCAGGCGAGTGCCGAGGAAGGCCGTCATCGGAATGCTCCAGGCCAGGTAGGCCAGTGCCTGAACGTCGGGATGGGCCTTCGTGGTCAGCCATACCAGCGTGAGCCAGCTCAGGAGCGTCGCGGCGAGCGACAGCACCGGCGGGCGCCGCTCGGCGTGCACCTCCCAGGCCACGAGCGCCAGCAGGAACGGGATCGAGTAGTAGGAGATGTTCCAGGGGTCGAGGACGCAGCGCAGCTGGAGGGCGAACGCGAGCAGGAGCAGTCCTTCGTGCCAGGCGCGGCGGCGGACGCGTGGCAGCAGGGCAAGGCTGACGAGAACCGGTACGAGCACCAGGATCGGGTGGGAGACGCCCGTCAGCCACTCCGGCGGCACCCGGTAACCGGGCTTCTCTCCGAAGTTGCCGACCACGACGTGTCCGCTCTCGCCGAGGAACCACCACACCTGCCACGGTTGGAAGATCTGTCCGGCCTCCCGCGCGACGGAGGAGGCCTCGTCGACGGCGCCGCCCGCAAGGGCGAGCGGAGCCATGACGACGGCGCCCGCGGCGGCCGCCGTCGCGAGCAGCTTGAGCCGGCCGGTCCGCTGGATCGCCAGGACGGGCACGACCGCCAGGACGGCCCAGGGCTTGTTGGCAATCGCCAGACCGAGCAGCACCCCGGCGAGCGCCGGCCGGTCGCGGCCCGCGGCAAGCGCTGCGGCCACGCACAGCACCGCGCCGAGCAGCTCCTCGGGGTGGCCGATCTCGAGCGCCCTCAGGGTCAACGGGTTCCCCGCGACCAGCGCCAGGGCGATCCAGCAGGTCAAGCTGGAATGCCCGAGGAGGCGTGCGCGGCGCCACAGCCAGACCGCCAGCACGACGGCGGCGAGCAGGCAGGGCACGGCCATCGAGCGGAACAGGGCGTGGTCGCCACCGCCCCAGAGGTCGGGGAGGAACGCGAACGGCGCTCGCAGGACGAGCGAGCCGCCGTAGGCCGGCGCCAGCTCGAGGAAGCCGACCAGGTCGCCCCGGCGGAGCGCCTGGATGGAGGGCTCCGCTTCGAGCTCGTAGTCGGTGAAGGCCGGGGTGAGCATCCCGAGGGAGCCCAACAGCAACGCGAGGCCGCCGGCGACCAGCGCCGGCCGCGCGAGGTCGCGGCGTGGGACTTCCATGCAGCACGCATCGGCCGCGCCCGGGAGCAGCTTGAGCGCTCCCGGTAAAGGAGCGCCCCGTAACCGCCGATAGGCGCAGGAGTGACCCTCCTTCGTCGCCTCCTGCTGCCGCTGGTCGCCGCCCTGTTCCTCGCGGGTGCCCTCCCGCCAAGCGCGGCGATGGCGCAGCAGGACGCCCTCATCCCCACGGCGGTTCCGCCGGCAAGCCCCGACGAGCCGCCGCCCGGCTTTCGCCTGAGCCCCAACCAGGCCGAGCGGATCACCGATCGCCTCGCCGAGATCCGCGACCTGCGCGAGGAGCACCCGAAGATGGAGGCCGTCGTCCTGATCCCGACCTACCGGGGCGTGTACGGCCACTGGTACGAGGTGGTCTACGCCGACGGCGAGGAGCTCCTGGCTGACATCTTCATGAACGGGCGCACCGGCAAGGTCGAACAGGTGTGGACCGGCCCGCAGGCCGCGACCCCCCTCGCCCGGGGGGAGGAGCCATCGGTCGGGCGCTCGATGAACAAGCCGTACATCTGGCTGCCGTTCGCCGTCCTGTTCCTACTGCCGTTCATCGACCCCAGACGCCCCTTCCGCCTGCTGCACCTCGACCTGCTCATGCTGCTCGGCTTCGGGCTGTCGCAGATCTTCTTCAACAGGGGCGAGGTGGAGATCTCGGTCCCGCTCGTCTACCCGTTCCTCCTCTATCTACTGGGGAGGCTGCTCTACGCGGGCTTCCGGCCCCGCGCCTCAAAGGAGCCCCTGATTCCCTACGCACGGCTCTCCTGGCTGGTCGTGGGGCTGGTGGCGCTCGTCGTCTTCCGGGTCGTGCTCAACGCCGTCGACTCCGGCGTGATCGACGTCGGCTTCGCCAGCGTCGTGGGTGCGGACCGCATCATGCACGGGGAGGAGCTGTACGTCTTCAACGAGATCCACGGGGACACGTACGGCCCGATCAACTACCTCGCCTACATCCCGTTCGAGCTCGTGTTCCCGTCGGACGGCACCTGGGGTTCCGTCCCCGCTGCGCACGCCGCCGCGATCACATTCGACCTTCTCGTGATCATCGGCCTGACCCTGCTGGGGACCCGGCTCCGTCCGGGGACCGAAGGCCGCAAGCTCGGCATCGCCCTGGCGTTCGCGTGGGCCGCCTACCCCTTCACGCTCCTGGCGCTCCAGTCCAACACGAACGACGCCCTGGTCGCCGCGCTGCTGGTGGGAGCGCTGCTGGCGCTGCGATCGCCTCCCGGCCGCGGCGTCCTGCTCGGCTTGGCGGCCGCGGCGAAGTTCGCGCCCGCCGCACTGGTCCCCTTGCTCGCGACGGGTACCGGGGATGAGCCGAGGCGCACCGCATGGCCCCGGTTCGCCGTGGCATTCGCCGGGATCGTCGCGCTCGCGATCTTCATGTACCTGCCGCCGGGCGGGCTGAGGGAGTTCTGGGACGCCACCCTGGGCTTCCAGCTCGGCCGCAGCTCGCCGTTCAGCCCCTGGGGGCTCGAGCCGTCGCTGCAGCCGCTCCAAGAGATCCTGAAGGTGGCCGCGATCGGTCTCGCCGGCGCGCTTGCCTTCGTCCCGCGACGGCGCGACCTGCGCCAGGTGGCGGCGCTCGCCGGCGCCGTGACGATCGCGGTGCAGCTGCCCGCGACGCACTGGTTCTACTTCTATCTCGTCTGGATCGCGCCGCTGGCGCTCGTCGGGTGCATGGGCGCCTACTCGACGGCCCCTGTCGCGGCGCGCGCTGGACGGATGGACTAGGTCTAGCGCTCTCTTTCGCTAAAGGGTTCGACCGCTCGAGTCGATCACCGGGAGGAAGCCAGAGGCCACGGTGCGAAGGGCAAACCCGCCGTGAGGTGGGGGCGCAAAGCTCCGGGGGTCCCCGACAGGGGAGTTGGCCGAGCTGCCACCGAGGACCGAGCTGTCTCCGAGGGGGCTGTGACCGCGGCGACTGGCACCCAGACCACAAACCACAGTCACCTCAAGGAGGAGACACATGCTGCGGAAGCTTTCCGAGCGCCTGCACAACGAGGAGAAGGGCTTCACGCTCATCGAGCTCCTCGTTGTGATCCTGATCATCGGCATCCTGGCCGCCATCGCGCTGCCGGCCTTCCTGGGCCAGCGGCAGAAGGGCCAGGACGCGGATGCCAAGTCCAATGCCCGCAACCTGGTTTCCCACGTGGAGTCGTTCTACAGCCAGGAGCAGACGTACGTGGGCGCCCAGGGCAGCGCCGACGTCACCGACAGCGGCCTGCCGCTGGGCACCGGCGACGGCCAGGTGCAGTTCGTGACCTCGTTCGCGACGACCGACTCGTACCGGGTCATCGGCCAGTCGAAGTCGGGTAACGACTTCACGATCACCAAGTCCGGCGGTGGTGCGCCGACGCGCACCTGCACCGCCACCGGCGAGGGCGCCTGCCCGAGCTCGGGTTCCTGGTAACCCAACGGTTCTGAAGTGATGCGTCGACGGGCGGGCCTTCGGGCCCGCCCGTTTCGCTTTGTGGGACGCATGGCCAGAGCGCTCCCCGCACCGTAAAGACCGTCTACCAGACGGCCGATGAACGTCGGGATGCCCGCCACCGGCCATCCCTCCCAGCGCGGCTTCAGCCTCATCGAGGTCCTCGTCGCCATCACCGTTCTGCTCGTCGGCGTGCTCGGCGTGGTCGCGCTCGTGGACGGCGCGAACGCCATCACCGTCCGCACGAAGGCGCGCGAGGGCGCGACGAACGTGAGCCGCTCGATCATCGAGGTGGGCCGGGCGGTGCCCTACAAGGACCTGGACGAGGACGCCCTGCTCGCCGCGCTCGGCAGCCGGCCGGGCCTCGCCGACGCGCTTCCGCAGGGCGGACATCAGATCCGCCACCGCGGCTTCACCTACGACCTGACGGTGCAGGTCTGCTCGATGGACGACCCGAGGGACGACCTGGGCGTCGACGACGGGACGGTGAACTTCTGTCCCGAGTCCGTGGCCGCCACCGGCGGCGGCACGCTGGACCGCAACCCGGACGACTACCGGCGCATCGCCGTGACGCTCCGGTGGAAGCGCGGTACCTCGAGCACCATCGAGACGGCGAAGCAGACGTCCATCGTGCCGAACCCGGTCGGCGGCCTCGGCCCGTCGGTGATCGACCTCGACCCCGATCTCACCGGGGCCTCCCCGTACGTCGTGACCACGGGAAGCTCGATCGACTTCGACGTCACCACCTCCGCCGCGTCCTCCACCGTCAACTGGCTCGTCGCCGGCTCGGTCCAGGGGCAGGCCGAGGCCAAGGACGCGTCGGGCAAGACCTGGGAGTTCACCTGGGACCTCGACGACCCCACGACCTTCTACGACTGCACCTGGGTTGTCGGCGCCGAGGCGTTCGACGAGGACGGGCGATCGGGCGCTCCGAAGTCCGTGACCGTCGTGCTCAACCGCTTCCGCCCGCCGGTGCCCGACAACTTCGAGGGAGGCCGCAACGCCAACAGCAGCATCCTCGGCGTTCGCCCGGTCGACCTCGAGTGGCGCGAGGGCCCGGAGTGCGACGTGCTCGGCTACCAGGTTTTCCGCTCGGTCACCGGTAGCGGTGTCTGGACGCAGATCGAGTGCCGGGGGCAGGACCAGCCGGAGTACCACACCGGCCTCACCTGCCTCGACGAGACGGCTCCGGACCTCGTGCCCCTGAGCTACCGGGTCCGCGGAGTCGACACCCTCGCCAGCGGGGGACTCGGGTTCGGCAGCCCCGCGGAGATCGACATCGACAACGGCACCCAGACCCGGCCGGATCCGCCGTCGGGCCTGGTGGCGTGCGTCGGCGGCGCCCCGGGCTGCAACGAGGCAAACGGCGAGCCCGCCTCCGATGGCGTGACCGTGCTGACCTGGACCGCGCCGCCCAACCCCGACGCCGACGGCGACTCGATCTACTTCTACCGGATCTACCGCGACTGGGGCACGGGCGGGCCGACGTACGACGATCGCTACGCCGCCTACGTCCACGGCCCGGGCGTGCTGGCCTGGGCGGATCCGGAGACGCCCGACGGCCCGCACAAATACTGCGTCACGGCGGTCGACGAGCGCTTCGGCGAGTCGCTCTGCAGCGCCGAGATCGCCAACTTCCCATGAGCCGCCTGCACCGAGACGAAACCGGCTTCACGCTGGTCGAGCTGCTGCTCGTCTGCACGCTGATGCTCGTCGTGCTGGGCGCGACCCTGACCACGTTCGAGTCGTTCCAGAAGAATGCCGACGCCAACACGAGGCAGAACGAGGCCCAGCAGGAGGCGCGCAGGTCGATCGACTACCTCGCGCGCGAGCTGCGCAACCTCGCGAGCCCCACCGACTACGACCCGAACTCGGTGAAGCGCGCCGAGGCGGACGACCTGATCGTGCAGTCGGTGGCCTCCACGCGCCCCGCCGGCAGCCTGAACGTCCGCAACACCCAGTACGTGCGCTACTGCTACAACACGTCGACGTCGCGCGTCGTGCGCCAGCGGCTGACATGGACCACGGCGACCGCCCCGGCCTATCCCACGGGCGAGAGCTGCCCGTCGAGCGGCTGGGAGGCCACCGACTTCGCGGCGAACGTCGTCAACGACACTCGGCCACTGTTCACCTACACGTGGGACGGGACGGATCCCACGACGATCACGGAGGTGCACACGAGCCTCTGGGTCGACGTCAACCCGGGCCGGACACCCGCGGAGACAACGCTCGCAACGAGCGTCTTCCTACGGAACCAGAACCGCGTTCCGGTCGCGCGCTTCAGCGCGGCGGCCACGGCCGACGGCAAGATCCTCCTGAACGGGTCGGAGTCGCAGGATCCCGAGGAGCGCTCGCTCCGCTACTTCTGGTACGACGAGGACGGGGGCCCGACGGGAGCGGCGTGCGCGGATGCGCCGGCAGGACCGTGCGTCGGCGATGGGATGGTGTTCGAATACGACCCGCCGGCCTTCGGCACCCGCAATGTGTATCTCGTGGTGCTCGATCCGGCGGATCTGGTCGGGGAGGCACCCGCGGAATCCGTGTGCGTCCCCGGCGGAGGGGAGACGTGCGGTGGCCCGTAGGACGATGAGCGGAGAGCAGGGCAACGTGATGGTCACCGCGATCCTGCTGATCGCGGTGATGATGAGCGTCGGGCTGGCGGCGATGTCCACCGTCGACACCCAGAGCGAGCAGTCGCGCCAGGAGCGGGTCGGCGAATCCGCCTTCAACCTGTCGGAGGCAGCGCTCGGCAACCAGATCTTCATCCTCGGCCGAAAGGGTGCCGGGACTCAGTTCAGGCAGTACCCCGTCCGCTGCCCCGACGTGACCAGCGAGTTCTGCCCGGACGCGACGCTCCTCCAGAACTACGACCAGGCCACGCAGGTCGACTTCGATCCCGCCCAGACCGAGTGGTACACGTGGGTCCGCGACAACGCGGGCACCGGGGCGGGCGCCACTCCCGACACCTTCTGGGACGACACGCTCCTCACCACCCGGCAGCGCTACGACGCCAACAAGGACCAGCTGATGTGGGTGCGCGCACAGGGCGAGGTCCGCGGCCGGCAGCGCGCGATGGTCGGATTGATCCGCCTCGAGCCACGCCCGATCACCTTCCCGAACTACGCGATCCTCGCCGGCAAGTTCCGCACCTCCAACAACGGCAACAAGACGCTCGTCGACGCAGGCAACTCGCTCGGGGTCACGGTGCGCTGCCAGGGGAGCCCCCCCAACGTGATCCCGGACAACGACGGCTGCATCGAGTTCCGGGCGGGGCAGATCACCCCGGCCGAAACGATCAAGAACGGCTACGGGGTGAACGAGACGCTCGACGACGAGGCGCTCGAGGCTCTCCTCGACGTGGCCCGGGCGAACGGGACCTACTACACGACGTGCCCGTCGGGCACGGCCGACGGCGCGCTCACCGGCGCCGTGGTGGTGCTCGACACCGGGACGGCCTGCTCCTTCAGGAGCAACGCACAGCACAACTCGGCCGACGTCCCGGGCCTGCTCATCATCATGAGCGGCAAGTTCGAGATGCTCGGCACGGCCAACTTCTTCGGGCTCGTCTACGCGCCCAACCGGCCGCCCTCCTCCTCCGATTCGGACATCATCAAGATCCACGGCAACGCGCAGCTCATGGGCGGAGCCATCGTGGACTACAGCGGCGGGGTCGAGGCCGGCTCGAGCGGCAAGCAGAACATCTCCTATGACGCGAACGTGTTCGACATCAGCGCGTTCGGTACCGCCGGCGTGGTCCAGAACACCTGGCGGGAGATCACGCCGCTCGACGTGAACTGACCGGGCTCCGCCGGAGCCGGCAGTAGCTTCCGCGCCGATGGAGATCGCCTTCGCCGCAGCCCTCGGCGCGATCATCGGCAGCTTCCTGAACGTCGTGGTGTGGCGGCTTCCCAGGGGCGAGTCGCTCGTCACGCCGCCCTCGCAGTGCCCGTCGTGCGGGAAGCGGATCGCGCCCTACGACAACATCCCGATCGTCTCGTGGGTCCTTCTGCAGGGCCGCTGCCGCCACTGCGGGGTGCGGATCTCCCCGCGCTACCCGCTGATCGAGCTGCTCACGGCCGCCGCCTTCGGTGCCGTCGTGGCCATCCGGGGCTTCGACTCGGACCTGGTGCTCGAGCTGCCGTTCGTGGCCGCGCTGATCGCGCTCGCCGGGATCGACTACGACCACAAGCTCCTGCCCAACAAGATCGTCTACCCGACGGCCGCGTACGGCCTCGTGGCGACGGTTCTCGTGGACAGGGACGACCTGGTCGAGCATCTCATCGCGGGCGCGGGCGGCTTCCTCTTCCTCTTGCTCGCGGCGCTCGCGTACCCCCGCGGGATGGGCCTCGGGGACGTGAAGCTCGCCGGCGCCATGGGCCTGTACCTGGGGCTGTCCATCGTGCCCGCGATGCTCGTGGCCTTTCTCGCGGGGACGCTGGTGGGCCTCGGCATCATCGCCCGCGAAGGCGCCCAGGCGCGCAAGAAGGCGGTGCCCTTCGGGGTCTTCCTCGCGCTCGGCGGCATCGTCGGCGTGCTCGCCGGTCCGGAGCTCATCGAGCTCTACGAGGACCGCTTCCTCGACTAGAGCGATCCGCGCGCACTCGGCCGAGCCGAGTGCTTGCGGCCAGGCAGCGTCCACCGAGTCTGGACATTTTCAACTGGGCATTAAGGCCGTCCCCCCGGCGGTCGATATCCGGATGGAACCTCCATGACGTTCTCCCTCCGAAAGACTTCAGACCGCGGCATGGTCGGCCTCGACATCGACGGCCGGTACCTCGCTGCCGCCCAGGTGGACAACGGTCACGTCGTCCGCGCCGCCAGCCACGACCTGCCCGAGGGCCTGGTCCGCGACGGCGAGGTCAGCGACGCGGCCGCCCTCGCCCAGCAGCTCAAGGGCTTCGTCGCCGACGCGGGCCTCCCGCGCAACGTGCGGATCGGCGTGGCGAACCAGCAGATCGTCGTCCGCGTCGTCGAGCTCCCCCGCATCGAGGATCCGAAGCAGCGCGACGCCGCGGTCCGCTTCCAGGCCTCCGAGGCCATCGCGATGCCGCTCGACGAGGCCGTGCTGGATCATCAGATCGCCGGCTACCTCGAGGCTCCGGACGGGACGCCCCGCATGCAGGTCGTGGTTGTCGCGGCTCGCCGGACGATGATCGAGACCCTTCTCGAGGCCGTCAAGTCCGCGGGGCTCAAGGCCGAGGGCGTCGACCTCGACGCCTTCGCGCTGGTGCGCGCGCTGGCCGTCGACGAGAACGGCGCCCAGGAGTCGGCGCGCGTCTTCTGCCACCTCGGCGGCGTCACCAACCTGGCCGTCGCCGTCGGATCCGCCTGCTACTTCACCCGCCCGCTCGCGGCCGTCTGGGACGACGAGGACGCCGCTTCGCGGCTCGCCGACGAGATTCGCCTTTCGATCGACTACTACATGACCCAGCCGCAGGCGAAGCCCGTCGGCGAGGTCGTACTGTCCGGTCCGGGCTCCGCCGACGGCGAGCTGGAGGAGAGCCTCCGGGTGCACCTCGGCATCCCCGTCCGGGTCGCCGCGCCGCTCGGCGTGATCGACGGCTCGGCCCTCGGGCAGGGCGAGGATCCGCACCGCTACACCGTGGCTGCCGGTCTCTCGCTTGGAGCGGCGGCATGAGGCCGGTCAACCTCATCCCGCAGGACCAGCGCCGCCGTGTGCGCACGGAGGGAGGCGGCAACGGCGCCTACGTCGCGCTCGCCGTCCTGGGGATCCTGCTCGCCCTCGTCGTGTCCTACGTGCTGACCTCCAACCAGGTCACCGAGCGCAAGAACGAGACCGCGGCCGCGCAGGCCGAGGCGGACCGCCTCGAGGCGGAGGCCGCCAGCCGCGCCGCCTACAGCGACTTTGCCCAGATCGCCCAGACCCGGCTTCAGTCCGTGGCCGCCGTCGCGAGCACTCGCTTCGACTGGGAGCGGGTGATGCGCGAGGTGGCGCTGATCATGCCGGCGGGGAGCTGGCTGCAGTCGGCCGACGCCTCGGTCGCCGGTACCGCCGGCGGCGGGGTGGCCCCTGCCACCACGACCACCAGCAGCGTTGCGCCGGTCTCGCCGACAGCGAACTTCGTCGGGTGCACGCCCGACCAGGAGGACGCCGCTCGGATCATGGTCCGGATGCGCCAGATGCACCGCGTGCAGGACGTGAAGCTGAACGGGTCGACTCAGGCCGAGTCCGGCTCGCCGGCGACCGTCGAGAGCTGCGGAGACCTCTACACCTTCGACGTGACGGTGACGTTCAGCCCGGTTGAGCCGGTGAGCGAGCGCCCGCGCGGCGCCACCCGCGTCCCGGCCTCTCTTGGGGGTGGATCGTGAGCCTCACCGATCGCGACCGCAAGATCCTCATTGCGATCGTGCCGATCGTGGTGATCGTCGCGTACTGGTTCCTGCTCCTCGCGCCGAAGCGCGAAGAGGCGTCGACGGCCAGCCAGGAGCTGACCACCCAGCAGGAGCGGCGCGACGCGGCCAAGGCGGCCCTCGCGGCCGCCGAGGGCGCCAAGGAGACCTTCTCCGCCGACTACACGCAGGTGGTCCGGCTGGGCAAGGCCATCCCGTCTCAGGTCGACATGCCGAGCGTGCTCGTGCAGCTCGACGCGGCCGCCGCGGGCACCGGCATCCGGTTCACCAAGATCACTACCGGCGAGCGCCAGGCCGCACCCGTGGCCGCGCCCGCCGCACCGAGCCAGGGCTCGGAGTCCGGCCAGGCCGGGACCCCGGTCGCCGCCGGTGGGGAGTCCGCGCAGAGCGCGCCTGGCGCCGCCGCCGAGAGCGCGAACGAGGCCCAGCAGACGGCCGACCAGCGAAGCGCCGCGGCGGAGCAGTCGGGCGTCGCAGCGACCGACACGCAGACCTCGACCTCGACCGGTGGCGGACTGCCGGTGGGCGGCGGCGTGGCTGCGCCGGGTGCGCCGGCGACCGCGGCCGCGGGCGGCCTCGAGTCGGTCCCGCTCCAGCTCGAGTTCGTCGGCAACTTCTTCAACCTCGCCGACTTCTTCCACCGGCTCAAGCGGTTCGTCCGCGTGGCGAACGAGAACGTCGTCGTGAGCGGCCGGCTGGTCACCGTCGACAGCGTCCGCTGGACGAGCGACGCGGAGATCTTCCCGCAGCTGCGCGCAGAGATCACGGCAAGCATCTACCTGGCGCCGAAGGCCCAGGGCACCACGGCGGGCGCGACCCCGACCGGCCCTGCGCCGGCCACGCCGGGCACGACCCCTGCCACGACCACGCCCGCGGAAGGCGCCCCGGCGCCGGCCCCGACCGCCACCGCGACCCCCTGACGAGACCATGACGAACTTCCTTTCAGACCTGTGGCATGACCTGCTCGAGAAGCGCCTGTGGCCGGTGGCCGTGGTGCTCCTGGCAGCGCTGGTGGCGGTGCCGGTGGTGCTGTCGAAGTCCTCTGAGGACGCGCCCGCGCCCCCGCCCGTGGCCACCGAGGCACGCGACGTGCCGGAGCCGAGAGAGCTCAAGGGTCTCGCCGAGGTGAAGCTCGAGGAGGCATCGGTGGGGACCGGATCCTCGCTCGACACCTTCGACCCGAGCAACCCCTTCCGCCCGCCGAACAAGGTGATCCAGGGCTCGAAGGAGGCGGACGCCGGGGGCGGCTCCGACGCCGGGCCGGGTTCGGCCACGGCTGGAGGCAGTGGCTCGAAGGACGCCGGAACGGCCACCGGAGGCGGCGGCAGCGCTCCCACGGACACCGGGACGGTCGTCACCGGAGGCGGCGACACCGGCGACACCGGCTCGGGCGACACCGGCGGCGGCGACACCACCACGACCACCACGCAGTACGCGTACGTGGCCGACGTGACCTTCGCGTCCGACGCGCGCACCCGGAAGATCAAGGGCATGGAGCGGCTCGACATGCTGCCCAGCGAGAGCTCGCCGCTGCTCCTCTTCCTAGGCGTCACGGCGGACGGTGGCAACGCGGTGTTCCTGGTCGACTCGACGCTCGACGCGGCCGGCGAGGGCCGGTGCAAGCCGAGCCGGAGCGAGTGCGCCTTCCTGTACCTCGGCGCCGGCTCCGAGCACGAGTTCGTCGACGACGAGGGTGCCTCCTACCGGCTGAAGGTCGACGAGATCCGCAAGGTCAAGGTAGGCGCGAAGCCCTCGGCGAGCGCGTCGAAGAAGCGCGCCGCCGCGAAGCGCACCACCGCCAGCGCGGCGGTCGGCGCGCCGAAGACTCCGCGGCGCTTCGTGCCGCCTTTCCTGGCCGATCTCGTGAGCGTGTCCAGCACGACGGCCGGCGATTCAGACAGCAACGAGGACCGTCGATAAGGGGTATGGCAATGCGCCGTTCGTTCACCATCTGCCTGCTCGCGCTCTCCGCCGTGGCTCTTCTCGTGTCCGCGCCGGCGGCCTCCGCCGCGAAGCGCGGGAAGACGCCGAAGATCACGCGCGTGACCCCGATGCGGGTCAGCGTGGGCAACCTGCTCACGATCCGCGGCACCAACTTCAAGGCAAACCGCCGTGCGAACACGGTGATCTTCCGCTCGGCGTCCGGGCGCTCCGCCTTCGCCAAGCCGCGCCGTGCCTCGCGCACCAAGCTCGTGGTGGTCGTGCCGGAAGCCGTCTCGCGCCTCCTCACCGTCCGCGACAGCCGTCAGCGGCCCACGCGCCTGAAGCTGCGGGTGCTGGCCGGGCGCTTCAGCCCCTACACCACGCGCCGCCTGTCGCCGGTGGTCACCGGCGTGGGCGACGGCGACGGCCGGCCGGGTGGTCCCGGCCGCGGCCCGGGCGGCGCGGGCACGGTCTGCAACGACGGAGGGCCCCTCGGCGATCACGACAGCGATCTCCTGCGCAACCAGGACGAGCCCGGCCTGGGGACCGATCCGTGCCTGGAGGACACCGACGGGGACACGATGGTCGATGGCTGGGAGTACTACTCCGCCAAGGACCTGAACATCAAGGCCGTCCCCTACCCGGGCAAGCGGCCCTTCCCGAACGCGCTCGACCCGTCCGACGGCGGTCCCGGGTCCTTCAGCGGCGTCGACTTCGACGGCGACGGCCTCACCACCAAGGAGGAGCACCGGCTCTGGCGCTACACGGGAAGCGCGGTCGACCTCGCCAAGGCCGGCGGGACCGACATGGAGTCGCCGCTCGGCTACAGCGACGGGACGAAGTGGAGCCGCGGCAGCGCGGGGCCCGGCGTGCCCGCATGGCGCAGCGCGAGCTACGGCCTGGCGAACCCCACCCAGCCGTTCCCGAGCACCTACAAGCTGGTCACGACGGACCCGGCATGGCGCGACAGCGAGCGCGACGCCGATGCTGACGGGCTGAGCAACTGGCTCGAGTCCGCCCGGGGCCCCGGCCACGCCGAGTACTGGAGGGGCTTCTGGGCCCAGGAGAAGTACGCGATCGAGCCGTGGCCCGCAGTCGCGGAAACCTGCCCGGAGCCGCAGGAGCCCGGCCACTTCAGCGCGCGGCCCTTCGCCGACCTGGACCTGGCCGACCCCGACGTCGATGGCGACACGCTGCTCGACGGCGAGGACGACCAGGACAACGACGACTACTCCAACATCGTCGAGCTGTACGAGGTGGTCCGCGATCTCGACGGCGACGGGAACGCCGCGTGCGGATTCGCCTGGGTGCCCTCGGTGTCGCGGGCCGGTTCGTCCTGGCTCACCAACGCGTTCAACCCCTGCGCGCCGGACCCGACATCGCGTACCTGCTCCGACTTCAGGCCCTTCGGCTAGACCATCGCCCACGACTGGCGCCCGCACCCTGCTGAGTAGGGTGTGGGCGCCATGTCGTTCCGCTTCGTCACCGCCGGCGAATCGCACGGCCCTGGGCTGACCGCGATCGTCGAGGGCCTGCCCGCGGGCCTCGAGCTGACGCCCGAGGCGATCGACCGCGACCTGGCCCGCCGGCAGCTCGGGCACGGCCGAGGCGGGCGCATGAAGATCGAGAAGGACCGCGCCGAGGTGGTGGCGGGGGTCAGGCACGGACGCACGCTCGGGAGCCCCGTGGCCCTTCGGGTGGAGAACCGCGACTACCGCAACTGGGAGGAGCGGATGAACCCCTGGCCGGTGGACGGCGACGTGGACGAGGTCCACCTGCCGCGCCCCGGGCACGCGGACTTGGCGGGGGTGCTCAAGTTCGGGCACAGCGACGTGCGCAACGTGCTCGAGCGCGCCTCGGCGCGGGAGACCGCCGCGCGGGTCGCGGCGGGCGCGCTGGCCAAGGCGTACCTGCGGGCGCTGGGCGTTCAGGTCATGTCGCACGTCACGCGCATAGGCACGGTGACCGCGCCGGAGCGCGACGACCTCGCCCCGGAGGACTTCGAGGGCGTCGACGAGTCGCCCGTGCGCTCGCTCGACGCGGCGGCGAGCGAGGCGATGGTGGCGGAGATCGACGCCGCCCGAAAGGCGAACGAATCGCTTGGCGGGGTGTTCGAGGTGCGTGCCTTCGGCCTGGTGCCCGGCATCGGCTCGCACATCTCGTGGGAGGAGCGGCTCGACGCCCGGCTGGCGGGCGCGATCATGTCGATCCAGGCGATGAAGGGCGTGGGGATCGGCGACGGCTTCGAGCTGGCGGGGCGGGTGGGCTCGGAGGCCCACGACGAGATCTTCTGGTCGGAGGAGCGCGGCTTCTTCCGCGAGACGAACCGGGCCGGCGGCCTCGAGGGCGGCATGACGACGGGCGACCCGCTCGTCGTTCGCGCGGCGATGAAGCCGCTACCCACCCTGACCAAGCCGCTGCGGAGCGTCGACCTGGCCACGAAGGCGCCGGCCCAGGCGCTGCGGGAGCGCACCGACTCGTGCACGGTGCCCGCGGCGGGGGTCGTGGGCGAGGCGATGGTGGCGCTCGTGCTGGCCGCGGCCTACCGGGAGAAGCTCGGCGGCGACCACATCGACGACGCTCGCGCGGCGCTCGATGCCTACGTGGAGCGGATCGGCTGGAGGCGACGGTAGACGGGGCGATCGTCCTGGTCGGGTTCATGGGCGCGGGGAAGTCGACCGGCGCCCGGGCGCTGGCCGCTGCCCTCAGGGCCGAGGCGCTCGACAGCGACCGCGAGCTCGAGCACCGGCTCGGCGAGCCGATCGAGGGCTACTTCGACCGCGAGGGCGAGGCCGCCTTCCGGGCGGCGGAAGAGGAGCTGGTGGTGGAGCTGCTCGAGCGGGGCGGGCAGCAGGTGATCGCACTCGGAGGCGGCGCCGTCCAGTCAGAGCGGGTGCGCGAGGCCCTCACGCGGCACACGGTCGTGCATCTCGAGATCGAGACCGCCGACGCCTGGCGCAGGGCGTCGAACAAGGGCAGGCCGCTGGCGCGCGACCGGGACCGGTTCGAGCAGCTCCACGGCGATCGCCGCGCCCTGTACGACTCGGTGGCCGACGCCGTGATTCCGCCCGCCGACAGGGACGCGCTCCGGCACGCGCTGCCCTTCGTCCAGGCGCTCCGCGAGGCGCCACAGGGCACCCGGCTCGTATGGGCCGCGGCGGAGTCGGGCTCCTATCCGGTCTTCTTCGGCCGCGGGCTGATCGAGGCCGGGTTCTTCCCTCCGCTCGCGGGGCGGCGCTTCGTGGTCACCGACGAGAACGTGGCCCGCCTCCAGCCGGTTCGGGGCGACGAGCGGATCGTGGTGATGCCCGGCGAGGAGCGCAAGACGATCCACGGGGCGGAGCTCGTGCTCCGCTCGCTCGCGCAGGCCGGGGCCGAGCGCGGCGACCTGGTGGTGGCGGCCGGCGGCGGCGTGGTGGGCGACCTGGCGGGCTTCTGCGCGGCGGTCTACCAGCGCGGCATGCGCCACGTGCAGGTGCCGACGACGCTGGTTGCGCAGGTGGACTCGGCCTACGGCGGCAAGACCGCCGTGGACCTGCCGGAGGGGAAGAACTACGTGGGCGCCTTCCACCAGCCCTCGGCCGTCGTCTGCGACCCGGCGGCGCTCGACACGCTGCCGCCCGAGGAGGCCGCGGCCGGCTACGCCGAGGTGGTGAAGACCGCGCTGATCGCCGGCGGCGGGCTGTGGGCGCGGGTGCGCCAGGGCGGGCCCGTGACAGCGGCCGAGATCATGGGCTGCGCGCGGACGAAGCTGGCGGTCGTGGCGGAGGACGAGCGCGACCGCGGGCGGCGCCAGGTGCTGAACCTCGGCCACACGGTCGGCCACGCCATCGAGGCGGCCACCGGCTTCGCGCGCTATCGCCACGGGGAGGCGATCGGCATCGGCCTGCTGGCCGCCCTCCGGCTCTCGGGCAGGGACGCGCTCCGTTCCGAGGTGGCCGATCTGCTGGCGGACCGGGGCCTCCCCCTTATATACACGGGAGCCACCCCCCAAGTGGTCGCCGAGGTCGTCGGGCGCGACAAGAAGCGCGAGGGCGGGCGGGTGCCCTTCGTGCTCGTCGAGGCGCCGGGGGCGGTCACGCCGGGGCACCGGGTGGAAGACGATGCCCTGCTTGCGGCCATCGAGGAGGTGCACGCGGGATGAGGAACCGGGTGGAGGTCATGCACGGCGTGAACTTCGACGTCCTGGGGCGCCGGCCCGCGGCGCACTACGGGGGCCTGACGCTCAACCATCTGGAGGTGCAGGTCACGCGCTACGCCCGCGACCTCGGGCTGGTGGTGACCTTCTCCCAGACCAACCACGAGGGCGAGTTCTGCGAGGCCCTCCACCAGACGAGCGCCGACGGCCTGGTGCTGAACCCGGGCGCCTGGACGCACTACTCGTGGGCGATCCGGGACGCGCTCGAGGTGGTGGACCTGCCCGCGGTCGAGGTCCACCTCTCGCCGGTCGACGAGCGGGAGGAGTGGCGCCGCGTCTCCGTGGTGCGCGACCTCTGCATCGGCACCGTGCAGGGCAAGGGCGTGGAGGGCTACCGGGAGGCGCTCGTGCTGCTGAAGGAGGAGCTGTCCCGATGAGCCGCGCCAACCGCCTCGCAGCGCTGCTCGAGGAGCGCTCGCTCGACTGCCTGCTCGTGACGAACCTCGTGAACGTGCGCTACCTGACCGGCTTCACCGGCACGAACGGCGCCTGCCTGGTGTCGCGCGACGAGCGGCTGTTCTTCACGGACTTCCGCTACGTGGAGCGGGCCCGCGCCGAGGTCCGCGACTTCGAGCGGGTCGAGGCGGGCCGAGAGCTGCTCGGCGACGTGGCGGCCCGCCTCCGAGGCCGCGCAGGCTTCGACGACGCGCACGTGAGCGTGCGGACGCACCGGCGGCTCGAGGAGAAGGCCGCCGAGGGCGTCGAGCTCGTGCCGGCGGGCGGCCTGGTGGAGCTGCTTCGCGAGGTCAAGGACGAGGACGAGCTGCGCGCGATGCGCGCCGCGGCCGAGGTCGCGAACGTCGCCTACGAAGACCTCCGCGAGCGGGGCCTCGTGGGGCGCACCGAGCGGGACGTGGCGATCGCCATGGCGCGGCGGATGGAGGACGCCGGCGCGGAGGGGCCGGCCTTTCCGACGATCGTGGCCGCGGGCTCCAACGGGGCGCTCCCGCACGCCGAGTCGCGCGACGTCGAGATCCCCTCGGCCACCCTGGTGGTGGTGGACGCGGGCGCGCGGGTGGACGGCTACTGCTCGGATTGCACGCGCACGTTCGCCACGGGGCCGCTCGACGACGACGCGCACGAGGTCTACGAGCTGGTGCGGCGCGCGCAGGGGGAGGCGCTCGCGGCGGCGCTCCCCGGGGCCGAGCGCCGCGAGGTGGACGGCGTGGCGCGCCGGATCATCGAGGAGGCGGGGCACGGCGAGCGCTTCGGCCACGGCCTGGGGCACGGGGTGGGGCTCGAGATCCACGAGGATCCGCGCCTGACCCGCACCTCGGAGGGCGCCCTGCGGGCCGGCAACACGGTGACGATCGAACCCGGCGTGTACCTGCCCGGCCGGGTCGGAGTCCGGATCGAGGACCTCGTGGCGGTCGCCGAGGGCGGCCCCGAGATCCTCACGCCGTTCCCGAAGGAGCTCGTGACCGTCGGGTGATGGCGCTCGCCGCCGTCGCCGCGTTCGCGGGAGCGGCGGTCCAGTCCGCTACCGGCTTCGGCTTCGCGCTCGTGCTGAGCCCGGCGCTGTTCGCCGTGATGGATCCGGTCGAGGCGGTCACCGCCCTGCTCGCGCTCGGCCTCGCGCTGAACCTGCTGGTGCTGTTCGAGGGCGGGCGGCCCGAGCACGTCGACTGGCGGGCGCTGGCCCCGATGCTGGCGGCGGCGCTGCCGGGCCTGGCCGTCGGCGCTGTGGCCCTCACCCAGCTGTCGAAGGAGGCGCTCCAGGTGACGGTCGGGGTAGCGGTGATCCTGGCGGCCGGCTGGCAGCAGCGCGCCGCGGGCCCTCGCCTCTCGCCGTGGGCCGCGGGGTTCGCGAGCGGTGCCCTCACGACGTCGATCAGCGTGAGCGGCCCGCCGCTGGTGCTGTGGCTGACGGGGCGGAGGGTGGAGCCGCAGGAGTTCCGCGCCTCCCTCGCCGCGAGCTTTCTGGTCCTGAACGTCGCCGGTGGCGCCGTCCTGCTCGGCGCGGAGGGCAGCGGAGCGTTCGACGCGGGTGCCGTGGCTCTGCTTCTCGTGCTGGTCGTGGTCGGATACGCGGTCGGCGCGCTCGCCTTCCGCCGCCTCGACCGCGAGCGCTTCTTCAAGCTCGTGCTGGTCCTGGTGGCGTTGACGGGTCTCGCGAGCGTGGTCGCAGGCCTGGCTTGAGCGCCGCGCCGCTTCGGTTGCGCGGACGAACGGCGGGCAATAAAGGGGTAGTCCCCGGCGGCTGGTTCGAGTTTTCCCCGTATAGCGGGCAAAAGTCGAACCAGCCCCATTCGAACCCCCCTTGTTGCTGCCGTTCGATGGCGGAGTAGCCACCTCCACGAGCAGCGGATGGCTTCTTGCATGCCGCCGAGGCGGATGCGAACATGCGTTCGCTCATGATCGTGTGTGTCCTCTACCCCCGCTTCGAGCTGCTGGCGGCGCTCGGCGACCGCGGGGCGCTCCTCTCCGAGCCGGCCGCGCTCGCGCCCGAGGCGGGCCGCGAGCAGGTGGTGGGGGAGGTGTCCGCGCCGGCCGAGGCCTTCGGGGTGGTGCGGGGAATGCGGCTGGGCGAGGCGATGTCGCGCTGCCCCGGTCTGCGGCTGGTCCCGCCCGATCCCGAGGGCGTGCGCTCGCTCTGGAACACGGTGCTGGACCGGCTCGAGGCGACGGGTGCGGAGGTGGAGTCCGACCGCGCCGGAGCCGCCTTCTTCGAGTCCGGCGGCCTGCACGGCATCCACGGAGGGGACCTCGCGGGCGTACTGGCGGCCGCCCGGCGAGCGCTGGGCCCGGGCGCCCGCCTGGGAGCGGCGCCCTGCCGCTTCGCGGCCCATGCGGCGGCGCTCCAGGCTCGCGCCCGCCGCCGGCCAGGCTCGGCCGCCGCCGGGGCGCCGCTGCGCGGCACGGTCGTGATCGCCGATGAGGCGGCCCGCGACTTCCTCGCCCCGCTTCCCGTCGCGCTCCTGCGCACCCGGCCCGAGCTGCAGGCCCTGCCCGAGGTCTTCGAGCGCCTGGGCATCCGCACGCTCGGGGAGGTCGCCGCGCTGCCCTCGCGCGCGATGGCCGAGCGGTTCGGACATCCGGGGCTGCTGGCGCTGGACCTCGCGCGCGGGCGCGACACCCCGCTCGCGCCGCGCCGGCCGCCCGAGCCGGTGGTCGAGCGGCTCGACCTTCCGGAGGCGGCCTCGGGGCAGCAGCTCGAGCGGGCGCTCGAGCTGCTGGTGGCGCGCGTGCTCGCCCGCCGCGAGCGGCGAGGCCGGGGGCTGCGGGGCCTGGCCGTGTCCGCCCGCTTCGTGGCCGGCGGCACCTGGCGCACCACCGTCACGCTGCGCCACGCGAGCGCCGACCCCGAGCGGATCCGGCTGGCCCTCGGCCCGAGGCTTGCCGAGCTGCCCGCCCCGGCCGAGTCGCTCGGCCTCGAGGTGGAGGCCTTCGGGCCGCCTGCCCAGGACCAGGGACGCCTGCTCGACGAGGCCGCCGCGGTGCGGCGCGCCCGCCTCGGCGAGGCCGTTCGCCAGGCGCGCCAGGCCGCCGGCGCGGAGGCCGCGCTGAAGGTCCTCGACGTGGATCCCGGCTCGCGCATCCCCGAGCGGCGCGCGGTGCTGGCGCCGTTCCCGGACGCGCCGGCGCCGTGACACCCTCGGGCTCGCGCAGGCTGGGCGCTCCCAAGCCCGCCACGGTGGAGGCCGACTCGCGCGGCACGCCGGCCGCCGTCGGAGCGGTGGACGTGGACACCGTTCGCGAGGAGTGGGTGGTGGAGGACCGCTGGTGGACGAGCCGGCCGCTGCGGCGCCGCTACTTCGAGCTCGTCCTGATCGATGGGCGGAACGTAGTGGTGTTCCGGGATCTCGTCGCGGGCGGCTGGTACGTCCAGCGCGCATAGCGACGGCCGGTGCTGCGCAACATCGGCCGCCGTTGGCCGCAAATAGCGGGAAAAGCGGTGTAAGGAAATTGTGCAAAGCGGCCGATAGAGGACGTGGTGGCAGTGCCACGCCCACCGGTGCTCACGCAGTCGCTGCGCAGCCTCCGCTTCCAGGTGACCGTCGCCGTGGTGGTGGCTGCCGCCGCATGCGCCTACGTGGCCTCCAAGAACTCGAACGACGAGCTGCAGGGCGCCTACCGGGACTCGGCCCGCAACGTGCTTCAGGACGCCACGACCAGCTTCGAACGCAGCCACGAGTACGACCCGAACCAGAGCCGCGAGGACCTGGGCCACGAGTTGCGGGTGCTTCTGGCGGACCATCCCATGCTCCAGTCGGCCGCGCTCTACCGGCCCGGATGGGAGAGCGCCGCTGCGACGGCGGGCGGGCCCTCGCACACGCCTACGGAGCTCCGGCTCGCCACCGAGGCGATGAGCTCGGGCGAGCAGGGCTCGGCCGAGGCCACAGGAAGGGCGATCCACGCCGAGGCGCTGGTCACCCCACTCGAGGAGGACGGCGAGGTGGTGGGAGCGCTGGCCCTCGAGTACGACCTGCGGCCGGCGCAGGCGCTGATGGACGAGCGCAGCCGGCGCCTGCTGCTGGTGCTCGGGCTCTCCCTCGCGGGCTTCGTCCTCTTCGCGGCCGTGCTCTTCCGTCGCGTCATCTTCCGCCCGATCGACAAGCTCCGCATGGCCACCCAGGCGGTGGGCGGAGGCGACCTGAGCACCCGGCTCGGCTGGCGGCGGCGCGACGAGCTGGGCGCCCTGGCGCGGGACTTCGACGCGATGGCCGCGGATCTCGAGGAGAACCACCGCTATCTCGAGGAGCTCGCCCACCGCGACCCGCTGACCGGGCTCGCGAACCACCGCCGCTTCCAGGAGGTGCTCGGCAAGGAGCTGGCATTCGCGCGCAGCGAGAGCCGCCCGCTCGCGGTCGTGCTGCTCGACCTCGACGACTTCAAGCGCATCAACGAGGCCCGCGGCCACCCCTTCGGCGACGAGGTGCTCGGCGCCGTGGCCCACAGCCTCCGCTCCGCAATGCGCGGGCTCGGCATCGTGGGCCGGCTGGGCGGCGACGAGTTCGGGATCGTGCTCCCGGATGCCGACCCCCAGCGGGCGTTCGCGCTGGCCGAGGCCGCGCGGATCGCCGTGGAGAACGCGCCGCCCGTGCGCGGCGGCCTGCGGTGCTCCGCCGGGCTCGCCATCTACCCGGACGACGCGAAGGGCGCGGGCGCGCTGCTGCAGCTCGCCGACGGCGCGGTCCGCTGGGCGAAGCAGAGCGGCCGCGGGCGCACCGCCCGCTACGACCCCGAGCACGTCTTCGTGGTCACCGACGAGCAGCGCGAGGACTTCGCCGCCCTGATCGCGCGCCCCGACATCGTGCGGCCGGTGTTCCAGCCGGTCGTGGCGCTGGCGAGCGGCGAGCCGGTCGGCTTCGAGGCACTGGCCCGCTTCGACGGCAAGCCCGGGCTGCCGCCCTCGTGGTGGTTCTCACAGGCACACCGCTTCGAGCTCGGCGCGGCCCTCGAGGCCGAGGCGGTGCGCGCCGCGCTCGCGGTGAGCGGACGCCCGGAGGGCCTGTTCCTGTCGGTGAACCTGAGCCCCTCGGCGCTGGCGTCCAGAGAGGTGCGCGACGTCCTCCCGGCCGACCTGAGCGGGCTGGTGATCGAGATCACCGAGGAGGAGCCGGTGCTCGACGTGCCCGCGCTGCAGCGCCACATCGATCCGCTCCGGGCGCGCGGCGCGCGCATCGCCGTGGACGACGCCGGCGAGGGCTACGCCGGGCTCCAGCAGGTCATGCGCATGCACGCCGACATCATCAAGCTCGACCGCGCCCTGGTGGCCGACGTGCCCAGCGACCCGGCCAAGATCGCGCTGATCGGCTCGCTCGTCCACTTCGCGCGCAGCACGGGAGCGGCAATTTGCGCGGAGGGGGTCGAGACGCTCGACGAGCTGCGCGTGCTGATCCACCTCGGGGTCAGCTACGGACAGGGCTGGGCGCTGGCCCGGCCGGGCGACGTCTGGCCCTCCGTGAACCCCGAGGCGGTGCGCCTCTGCGGCGAGCTCCGCTCGGAGCAGACCAAGATCGTCCCGCTCGGGGCGAGGCGGATGGGCGCCTAGCCATGCCGGAGACGCTGTCGATGCTCGCGCGGCTCGGGGCCATGTTCGAGCGCACCGCCTCGGTGCGCGACGAGAGCGACCTCCAGGAGGTGCTGGAGGACGTGGCCAGGACGATCGGCGAGGTGCTCGGCTACCGCGCGGTGGTGGTGAACGTCTACCGGCCGGCCTTCGACGACATGCTGACCGCGGCCGCCGTGGGCTCCGCGGAGTCGCTGCAGGCGCTGCTCGGCACGGTGTCGCCGAACCACACCTGGACACCGCTGCTGGCCGACCGCTTCCGCAGGCGCGAGGGCGCCTACTTCGTGCCCGACGGAGAGTTCGACTGGGACTCGCTTGGAGTCGACACCTACGTGCCCGACTTCGAGCCGAGCGACCACCCCGACGCCTGGCTCCCCGGCGACGCCCTGTTCGTCCCGCTGCGCGACGCCCGGCACCAGCTGCTCGGGGTCATCTCGGTCGACGAGCCGCAGACCGGCCGGCGCCCGACGGACGGCGAGCTCGACGCGCTCGTGACGATCGCCCGCCACGCCGCCCTGGCGTTGCGGATCGGGCAGGAGATCGCCGAGGACATGCAGCACCAGCGGATGCTGGAGCGGGTGCTGGAGGTGTCGGCGAGGCTGGCCGAGGCCGACGACGTGGACTCGGTCCTCCAGGCGGTGTGCGACGGGATCGAGGACGCCCTGGGCTTCAACCGCGTCATGATCTGCCTGGCCGACGATCCCACCGAGCCGCTCGAGCCGGTGGCGGCCTCCGGGTGGGAGGCCGACGAGCTGCCGATGGGGGGCTCGACGCTCGAGGCGCTTGCGCCGCTGTTCTCGGGCGACTACGAGGTGGCCGGCTGCTACCTGCTGCCGGCCGAGGTGGCGGAGGACCGGCTCGGCATCGACGACTTTCCCTACCGCTCCGAGATGAACGGGCGCGGCCCGCACGCCTGGTCGCGCCACTGGCTGATCGTGCCGCTCGTGGAGGGCGAGCGCAGCGTGGGCGTCATCTGGGTGGACGACCCGCGCGACCGGCTGCTGCCCACGCGGGCGCGGCTGCAGGCCCTGCGGCTGTTCGCGAACCAGGCGGTTGCGGCGCTGCGCGCCGCGGACCAGGCCGTGCGGCTGCGGCACGAGGCACTCCACGACACGCTCACCGGCCTGCCGAACCGGCGCGCCTTCAGGCGGCGCCTGGCGCGCGAGCTCGACGCCGGCGGCCCCTTCGCGCTGGTGCTGTGCGACATGGACAACCTGAAGCAGCTGAACGACACGCACGGCCACGAGGCGGGCGACCGGGCGCTCCAGCTGCTGGCGGCGGCGCTGCGCAGCGGGCTGCGCCGGAGCGACGAGGCCTACCGGCTCGGCGGGGACGAGTTCGGAGTGGTCCTGGCGGAGACCTCACGGCTCGCCGCCGAACGGGTGATGCGCCGCCTGCGCGACGCGGTGGGGCGGGGGACGCTGGGCACCGGGGAAAACCTCGACGCGAGCTTCGGGATCGCGGTGCACGAGCCGGGCGACGATCTCGACCGGCTGGTGAGCCGGGCCGACGAGGCGCTCTACACGGCCAAGCGCCGACGCGAGGAGAGCGCTGCATGACCGGACGGCTGGCGGTGGCCGGCGCGCTGGTATGCGGCGCGCTGGCGCTCGTGCTCACGCTCGTCTTCGATCCGGCCGAGGGAACCGGCCCGACCTCGTACGAGGGCGGCGCCCGGTTCGGGGAGATCTTCCGCTACGTGCTGCTCGGGGCCGCCGGCGGCGCCTGCTTGGCGCGACTCCGGGCAGGGGCGCGCGGCGGCCTCCTGTGGGGAGTGGGCGTGCTGGCGGCGGCGGCGCTGGTTGTGGGGCCGGCGATCGACACGGTCTCGGACGGCAAGCCCGAGGAGCGCCGCGAGGAGAAGTTCCGCCAGGGGTTCATTGCGGGCTGCAGCGACGGGATGCGCGCGCAGGGCTATCCGGAGGCCGTGATCGAGCCCTACTGCGGCTGCCTCCATGATGAGGTCGCCGGGGACAGCCGCATGGAGGAGGCCGAGGCGACCCTGCGATCTGGCGGGCAGGCGCCCGCGTGGCTGGTCGCGGTGACGGAGCGCTGCGCGGCCAAGGTCGCTCCACCCAGTTGATCCGGGGTCGTCCGGGTGCGAACATGTGTTCGTGCCATACGTCGAGCTCCACTGCCACTCCGCCTACTCGTTCCTGGACGGGGCCTCGCACCCGGTCGAGCTGGCCGCTGCGGCGGCCGAGCAGGGCCATGAAGCACTCGCGCTGACCGACCACGACGGCCTGCACGGCGCGATGGAGATGGCGCAGGCGCTGAAGGCGCTCGGAGTCCGGCCCATCACCGGCGCCGAGCTGACCCTCGACGACGGCACGCACGTGACGCTGCTGTGCGAGTCGCGCACCGGATACACCAATCTCTGCCGGCTGATAACGGCCTCGCACTGGCACACGCGGCGCTGGGCCCGCGAGGGGTGGACGGAGGGAGGCCGCAGGCAGGACCCGATCGACGGCGAGCCGTCCATCGGTCTCGCCACCCTCGAGCAGCACACCGACGGTCTGATCTGCCTGTCGGGCTGCGCGGGCAATGGTGCTGTTGCCTCTCGAATCGAGAGAGAACAGCACCCAGAAGCTGCAGCTGTCGCCCGCCGCCTCCTCGCTGCCTTTGGTCCGGACCGTTTTCGCATCGAGCTTCAACGTCCTTACTGGCGCAACGACCGGCGTCGCAACAAGCTGCTCGAGGAGTTGGCTGAGCGGCTTGGCGTGCCGTGCGTGACGACGGGGAACGTCCACGTGCACTCCCGCGACCGCATCGCGCTGCAGGACGCAATGGTCGCCGTGCGCCATGGGGCCACGCTCGACGAGACGGAGCCTCAACGCAGAGGCAACTCATCTCACGTTCTTGCTCCTCCCGAGCGGATGGCAGAGCGGTTCGGAAAAGAGGCTGTGGAGGAGAGCGGGCGTCTTGCCGAACGGCTTCGATTCGATCTGACCGAGGACCTGGGCTATCGCTATCCCGGCTCCGAGGACCCGAACGCGGATCGTCTTCTGGCTGAAATTTGCTGGGACAGGTTCGCCGAGCGGTACGGCCGCCGCAGCGACACTGCCGGCCGGCTCGAGGAGGAGCTCAGGGTCATCCGCCACCTCGGCCTGTCCGGCTTCTTCCTGCTCCACCGCGACATGCTCGAGCTCGCGCGCGAGGTGGCGCTCGAGGTGCGCGGCCCGGAGTCGGCGCGGCGGCTGCTGCCACCGGGCCGCGGGCGCGGCTCGAGCGTCTCGTCGGTCGTCTGCTACCTCACCGGCCTCTCGCACATCGACCCGATCGAGAACGAGCTGTTCCTGGGCCGCTTCCTGAACGAGGAGCTCACGGCGCTGCCGGACATCGACCTCGACTTCCCGCGCGACATCCGCGACGTGCTGATCCCGCGGGTGCACGACCGCTACGGGCGCGACCGCTGCGCGCTCGTGGCCGCCTTCTCGACCTTCCACGTGCGCTCGGCGGTGCGCGATTTCGCCAAGGCGCTGGGCCTTCCGCCGGGGGAGATCGAGCGCTTGGCGCGGGCGGTGGACCCCTGGAAGGAGCGCAACGACATCGAGGGCGACGTGCCGCGCGGCGGCTCCCCGCGATGGGACGCTCTCGTCAAGCTCGCCCGCGACGCCTGGGGTCTCCCTCGCCACCAGTCGCAGCACCCCGGGGGCATGGTGATCTCGACCCAGCCGCTGATCGACCTATGCCCGGTGCAGCCGGCATCGCTGGAGGGCCGGCAGATGGTCCAGTGGGACAAGGACTCCTGCGGCGACGCCGGCTTCCTCAAGATCGACCTGCTCGGGCTGGGGATGCTCTCGGCGGTCGAGCGCTGCGTGGACGAGATCGCGCGGGTGCGCGGTGAGCGGATCGACCTGTCGCGCATCCCCTACGACGACAAGGAGGTCTACGCCCGCATCCAGGAGGCGGAGACGATGGGGGTGTTCCAGATCGAGTCGCGGGCGCAGATGCAGATGCTGAAGCGCACCCGGCCCGAGAACCTCGACGACATCACCGTGCAGGTGGCGCTGGTGCGGCCCGGGCCGATCATCGGAGGGGCCGTGCACCCCTACATCGAGCGGCGCAAGGCATTGCGCGAGGACCCGGACTTCGAGGTGCCATACGAGCACCCGCTGCTCGAGCCGGTGCTGCGCGACACGCTCGGCACGATCGTCTTCCAGGACCAGGTGCTCGAGGTGGCGATGGCGTTCGCGGGCTTCCGCGCCGGCGAGGCCGAGGGGCTGAGACGCGCGATGAGCCGCAAGCGCTCCGAGGCGGCGATCCGGGCGTACGAGGAGAAGTTCGTCGCGGGCGCGGTCTCGCGCGGCGCATCGCGCGAGACGGCCGAGCGGGTCTGGACCCAGATCGTCGGCTTCTCCGGATTCGGCTTCCCGAAGGCGCACTCCGCCGCCTTCGGGCTGCTCGCCTACCAGTCGACCTGGCTGCGCGTGCACTACCACGCCGAGTTCCTCTGCGCTCTGCTGAACGAGCAGCCGATGGGGTTCTACCCGCCGGACTCGCTGGTGCACGAGGCGCAGCGGGTGGGGGTGGAGGTACGGCCGCCGTGCGTCGTGCGGAGCTTTGTCGAGTCGCGGGTTGAGGATGGCGCCGTCCGTCTTGGGCTTCGGTGCGTAAACGGCTGCAACGAGGAGCAGGTCCGTGCCTTGGTGGCGGAGCGCCAGAGTGGTGGCCCCTGGCGCTCGCTCGGCGATCTCGCGGCACGCTCCGGCGCCTTCGCCGACACGCTCGGCAAGCTCGCCTGGGCCGGCGCCTGCGACGCGCTCGCGGACGGTGCGGTGGCCGGTCGCCGCCGCCAGGCGCTGTGGCAGCTCGGGGTGGCCGTGCCCGGCGTTCCGGTCGCCGCGGGCACCCAGCTCGCGCTGCCGCTCGAGCCTCACGCGGGGCCGGAGCTGCGCGCGCTGACAGCGTGGGAGCGGATGCTGGCCGACTACGGCTCGACCGGCGTGACCCTGCGCGAGCACCCGATGGAGCTGATGCGCCCCGACCTGCCGGACGACCTCTCCACGAGCGCCGAGCTCGAGAACGGCCTGCACGGCCGCCGGGTGCGGGTGGCGGGCCTGGTGATCGCACGGCAGCGGCCGGCGACCGCGAAGGGCGTGACGTTCATGCTGCTCGAGGACGAGCTGGGCACGATCAACCTGATCGTGCCGCCGCCGATCCACGAGCGCTTCCGCCTGGCGGTGCGGGCCGAGCCGCTGGTGCTCGCCTACGGCCGGCTGGAGCAGCGCGAGGGGACGGCCAACGTGCTGGTGGACCGGATCGAGCGCCTGGAGCGCCCGGACCTGCCGGTCGCGAAGGTCAAGCACATCGAGCCGCGCCGGACGTGGAGCACCGACGACCGCGAAACCGGCCCGGCCACCGAGGAGGCCGACCTGCGCGCGGTGGCCCCGGCGGGGCACAGCTTCGGCCGCCGCGGCCGCTAGTCCCGGCGCCGACTGTCGACTTTGTCGGCGTGCGCCCGACAAACTCGACACTCGATGCGATCCGGGGGGAGTTACGGTGTCGTCAGCGATCCACCCCCGCCGGCAGCCGCCCCTCCTCCGCCAGCTTCTCCAGGTGCGAGGCCAGCGACAGCGCCGCGAAGTCGCGCAGCTCGGCCGGGGCGTCCGACCAGGCGCTGTCGAGCAGCTCGTCGCGCGTCCGCAGGCCGGCGTCGAGCGCGTCGAGCAGCCGCCGCTCGCGTTCGAGGCGATGCTCGATGTACTCGTCGAGCTTGGCGGCCGGATCCCAGACGTACGGACCGTGCCCCGGGCACAGCACCTCGAGCGGCAGCTCGCGCAGGCGCCGCAGCGAGTCGAGGTAGTCGGACAGCGAGCCCTCGCCGGGGGCGATGAAGACGCTGCCGCTGCCGAGCACCGTGTCTCCCGTGAAGCACGCGGACCTCGCCACCAGGCAGACGCTGTCGGCCGAGTGCCCGGGCGTGGCGAGCGCGCGGAACGGCCCGACGCTCTCGCCGTCGCCCGGCAGGGTCACGGGCGCGCCCAGGGAGTCCGCCCCCTCCGCGTGGTCGGCGTGGCCGTGGGTCAGCACCACGCCCTCGATCCCCTCGCTCGCCGCCCGCCGCACCGCCTCGAGGTGACCCTCGTCGAGCGGGCCGGGATCCACCACCCAGCGCCCCACCACGTAGGTGTTCGTGCCCTCGAGCGTCAGCGGGGACGGGTTCGGCGCCCGCACGCGAACCACTCCGGGCGGGTCTCGGTCGGGGTCTCGCACGTCGGCCTTTGTACCGGAGTAAGCTCAGATCGGTTGGGCTCGCAGACCCTTACGGCGGGAGTTCGGAACGAGCGGGGCATGTTTCTCGTCGCCCTGGTTGCGATCTGCCTGATCGCCGTGCTCGACCTCGTCCTCGACGCGGACGCCATCCTGGTCGAGCTCCTCGTGCTGGGCCCGGTCATCGCCGCCTTCGGCGCCTCGCCGAGGGAGACCGGGATCGTCGCCGTGGTGGCTTTCCTTGCGTCGATCCCGCTGGGGCTCGCCGGTGACGCGTTCGGATCCGCCGAGCACCTGATCGGCGTGGCCGCCGTGGGGATCGTGGGCGCCCTCGCCACCGGCGTCGCGAACCTGCGCTCCGCCCGCGAGCTCGACGCCGCCCGGCTGGCCGTGCAGTACGGCGTCGCGCGCGTGCTCGCCGAGGCCGACTCGCTGGAGAACGCCGCGCCCGACCTGCTGGCGGCGATCGGGGAGCCGCTCGGCTGGTCGACCGGCAACTTCTGGGAGTCCCGCGACGGCGACCTCCGCCTGATCGGCATGTGGACGCTTCCCGGGGTAGAGCTTCCACACTTCGCCGAGGCCACCCGCCGGCTCGACACGACGAACGAGCTGGCGCTGCCCGCGCGCGTCTGGAGGACCGGCAAGGAGGACTGGATCGCCGACTACTCCGCCGACCCGCGCTATCCGCGGGCGGAGGCGGCGGGTCGCGACGGCCTGGGAGGCGGCACGGCGTTCCCGGTGTCCATCGGCTCGGAATGCGTTGCCGTGATCGAGTTCTTCGCGCGCGCGGTGCGCGAGCCGGATGCCGACCTGATCGCGATGACCACGGCGATCGGCGTGCTGATCGGCGAGTTCATGGAGAGCCTGCGCACCGCCGACGCGGTGCGTCTGAGCGAGGCGCGCAAGGGCGCCATCCTCGCCTCGGCGCTCGACGGGGTGATCACGATCGACCACGAGGGCACGGTGATGGAGTTCAATCCCGCGGCGGAGCGGCTGTTCGGGCGGGATGCCGAGAGCACCGTGGGCCGGGAGCTGGCAGAGCTCGTCATCCCGCCGTCGCTGCGGGAGCGCCACCGCGCCGCGCTCCGGCGCTGCGTCGACACCGGGGAGTCGAACCTGCTCGGGCAGCGGGTCGAGCTGTCCGGCATGCGTGCCGACGGGAGCGAGTTCCCGGTCGAGCTCGCCATCAACCGGATCGGCGGCTCCGACCCGCCGATGTTCACCGGGACCGTGCGCGACATCACCGCGCGTCGCACGGCCGAGCGCGAGCGGGACGAGCTGCTGCGGCTCGAGCAGCTGGCGCGCGTGGAGACGTCCCAGGCGCGCGACCAGCTCGAGGCCATCCTCCGCGGCGTGGCCGACGCGATCACCGCGCAGGCGCCGGACGGCCGCCTGCTGTTCGCGAACCAGGCCGCGGTGGACCTGCTCGGGTACGAGTCGAGCGAGGCGCTGCTGGCCGCCCCGCTGACCGAGATCCTCGAGAGGTTCGACATCCTGGACGAGAGCGGCCGCCCGTTCCCCACGACGGAGCTGCCGGGGCGAAGGGCCCTCGCGAACGGCGAGGGCAGCGAGGTGGTGGTGCGCTTCCGCGTGCGGGCCACGGGCGAGGAGCGCTGGTCCGCCGTCAAGGCGACTCCGATCCGGGGCGCCGACGGCAGCGTGACGATGGCGATCAACGTCATCGAGGACATCACCCACCACAAGCGCGCCGAGCTGGCGCAGCGCTTCCTGTCCGAGAGCAGCGCCGTGCTGGGCGGCTCGCTCGACATGGCCCAGGTGCTGCAGCACGTTGCCTCCCTGGCCGTGCCCGAGGTGGCCGACTGGTGCGCGGTCGACATGGTCACGAACGGCGCGATCGACCGCGTGGCGCTCGCGCACCAGGACCCCGAGATGTTGGAGCTGGCGGAGGAGCTACGCCAGCGCTATCCGCCCGACTCGCGCTCGGACGCCGGCGTGGGCGCCGTGCTCCGCACGGGCGAGTCGCGGCTCTACCAGGAGATCCCGGATGAGCTGCTCCGTTCCGGCGCCCAGGACGACGAGCACTACCGGCTGATCACGGAGATCGGCATGCGCTCCGCGATGGTCGTGCCCATGGTGGCGCGCGGGCGCAGCGTCGGCGCCCTGTCTTTCGTGAGCGGGCCCTCGGGCCGCCGCTTCGACGAGCAGGACCTCGAGCTGGCGGAGGAGCTCGCCCGGCGCTGCGCGACGGCCATCGACAACGCCAGGCTCTTCTCCGAGCGCGCCTACATCGCGCGCACCCTCCAGCACAGCCTGCTGCCCGCCGAGCTGCCCGACATCCCCGGCATCGAGGCCGCGGCGCGCTTCCGGCCGACCGGCGAGGGCAACGAGGTGGGCGGGGACTTCTACGACCTGTTCGAGACCGGCGGCCGGGGCTGGACCGTGGTGATGGGCGACGTCTGCGGCAAGGGCCCGGACGCGGCCGCGGTCACCGCGCTGGCCCGCTACACGCTGCGGACGGCGGCCATGCGCGAGCGGCTCCCCAGCCGCAGCCTGAGCCTCCTGAACGAGGCCCTGCTGCGCCAGCGCGACGACCGCCGCTTCTGCACCGTCGCCTACGCCTACCTGGAGGCCCACGACGGCGGCATCCGCGTGGGGGTGGCGAGTGGAGGCCACCCGCTGCCGATGCTCCTGCGCCCGGACGGCCGCGTCGAGTCCGTCGGCGAGCCGGGGACCCTGCTGGGCGTCCTGCCCGACCCCAACCTCGAGGACCGCTCGCTGGCGCTGTCGCCGGGCGACGCGCTCGTCTTCTACACCGACGGGGTGATCGAGGGGCGCGGGGCCGAGGTCCTGCTCGACGAGGACGGCCTGCGCGAGCTGCTCGCCGGGCTGGCGGGCGCAGGCGCGGACGAGATCGCGGCCCGCGTGGAGGAGGCCGCCGTGGCCGCCCAGGACGGCAGCCCGCGCGACGACATCGCCGTCCTGGTACTCCGGGTGGCTGGCTGAGACAGACCCGTCCATGTTGGGGTATCCAGGCGGCCGGGTACATCCAATCCAGCTTGGTCCAGACAGGAGAACGCGTGGACGATGGCCTCAGCCTCCGGCTCGAACGAGGCCCAGAGGCGGCCGCAAAGGCTCGCCGCGGTCTCGCGAATCTGAGAGGCGACCTCGATCCGCCCCTGATGGAGACGCTGCGGCTGCTGGTCACAGAGCTCGTGACCAACAGCGTCAAGCACAGCGGCGCCTCGACCGTCGTGCTGAACGTGGTGGTCGGCAGGCGCGCCGTGCTGACCGAGGTCACCGACGCCGGGCCGGGGTTCGACCCGGCCGAGGCCGGTACGCCCGGGCCGGATCACACGGGCTGGGGCCTGTTCCTGGTCGAGCGGCTCGCCGAGCGCTGGGGCGTGAAGCAGAACGGCAACGGCACCAAGGTCTGGTTCGAGCTCCGCCGCGGCTAGTCCTCAGAGCCTCATCTGCTCCTCACCCGCCGGCGCCTGGCCGAGCAGCGCCCGGAAGCGCTGCGCCGCGGTGGGGGCGTCGTCGCCGCGGTTGTTGTTGAAGGCCACGTGCACCTCGGCGGCCTGCTCCGCCAGGCCGTGCACGCGGCCGGCGATCTCCTCGAGCTCCTCGTCGTCGTAGCGCCAAGCGAAACGCTCGGCCACCGACTTTCCGCGCAGGTACCCCTCGGCATTGCGCCCGTGCAGGCGCATGTAGGCGAGGTCGTCGCGGGTGACCGCGTCGAGGTCGGAAGGCATGATCGGGATCTCGTCGCCGGGCGGGGCGTCCACGCAGACGAAGGCCACGCCGCGCTCCGAGAACCACCCGAGCGTGCGCTCGCGCCGCTTCTCGCGCACCCAGCCGCGGTGGCGGAGCTCCACGGCCACGCGGTGCGGCGCGAGCGCCTCGACCACGCGGTCCAGCTCCTCGAGCTCGTGCCGGCCCGGGCCGAACGCGGGCGTGAGCTGCAGGAGGTAGGAACCCAGCTTGCCCGCCTCGGCCAGCGGGGCGGTCTCCTCGACCAGCCGCTTGGCGAGCGCGGTCTCGAGCTCGGGGCTGAGCCGCACCCGGCCCCGGTCGGTCGTCTCCAGGCCGTCCCGCATGTCCTCGGGGAGCGAGTCGAGCGGGGCCGAGTGGCGCGAGAGGAGGCGGTGCACCTTCACGTCGAAGGTGAAGCGCTCAGGCGTCTCCTCGACCCACTTGTGGACCGCGGTGCGGTCCGGGACCGCGTAGAAGCTCGAATTCAGCTCGACCGCCTCGAAGCGCTGTGCGTACCAGGGGAGACGCTCGCGGGCGGACATCCCGCGCGGATACCACTCCTTGACGAAGCCCGGATCGGCCCAGCTGGACGTTCCGACGATAATGCGACCGGCCATGGAAGGACGGTACAACCCGGAGCTCGCCTGGAAGCTCGAGCGGATCTCGCCGCGCGCCTACCAGCACCCGGCGGACCGGGCCGCCACCGCCGCCCTCGCGAACGTCCCGTATCTCGACCAGGTGGTACGCAAGCTGATCGAGCTCGGCTACGAGCGCGCGCTCAGGGCGGCGTCGCTTGGGGCGGCCGTGCGGCTTGGGCAGGACCAGCTCCCGCGGATCTGGGTTCTTCACCGGCAGGTCTTCAACACGCTCGACATGGAGGACGTGCCGGGCCTCTACATGACCCAGTTCCCGCTGGCAAACGCCTACGCCATTGGCACCCAGAAGCCGATCGTGGTGCTCAACTCGGAGCTGGTGCGGATCCTCGACGACGACAGCCGCCGCGTGGTGCTGGCGCACGAGGCGGCGCACATCCACTCGGACCACCAGCTCTACAGGACGGCGCTGCTGATCCTGCTGCGAATCGGCGACGCCGTGCGGCTGCCGATCCTGGCCGGGCTGCCGCTGATGGCCATCACGCTGGCCCTGCTGGAGTGGTCGCGCGCCGCCGAGCTCTCGTGCGACCGCGCCGCCGCGCTAGTGACGCGCGACCCGCAGGCCGTGTGCCGGGCCCTGATGGTGATCGCCGCGGGCGAGGCCGCTGAGGACCTGAACCTGAACGCGTTCATCGCTCAGGGCATGGACTACTCGGAAGGGGGCACGGGCCTCGAGCGGCTGACGAGGATGCTGCAGCAGCTCCAGATCACGCACCCGATGCCCGTGCGCCGGGTACGCCTGCTGCTCGACTGGGTGCGCGAGGGCGACTACGACCGGATGGTCCGCGGCGACTACCTGCGCCGCGGCGAGGAGCCGTCGGCGCGCGAGGAGGCCGAGGACGCTGGCGCCTTCTACGGCGACCGCGTGTCCTCGGCCTTCCAAACCGCCGGCTCGTCGGTGGCCGACGTGGGCCAGCAGCTGGGCGATTGGCTGAAGCGCGTGCGGTCGTCGGACGGCGGCGACGGCGGCCAGCGGTAGGCGCACGGTCGCGCTCGCGCCGCCGCGCCATCCACGCCGCCGCGCCTACCCGCGCCGCCCAGTGTCGAGCTTGTCGGGCGGTCGCCGACAAAGTCGACAGTCGGTGCGGGAGACAGCGCCGTCGGGCGATTGCCGCGCGTGCGGGACGCGAACTTTGACGCTGTTGTTGCACACGCGCGTTGTCCTGCCACCCCGCTGGCGTCACCCTGCGGACCCCGTGAAGCACCCCGCGACAGTGACGCTTCCCGCCGAGCGTCGAGTTTGTCGGGGAGAGCTCGACAAAGTCGACAGCCGGCCCGATCGACAGGTCGCTCGCAGGGCGGCGGCTCAGTGGGGCGTGCTCTCGCTTGACGAGCTCCTCGCTTGCGGTCTCTCGCGTGATGCGGTTGCTACTCGGGTCTCGAAGGGCTGGCTTCATCCGATCCTTCGCGGCGTCTATGCGGTAGGACACGCAGCGCCGCCTCTCGAGGGTTGCTTCATCGCCGCGATCAAGGCCTGCGGACCCGGCGCGGTGCTCAGTCACCTCACCGCGGCAGCGGTGCTCGGCATCGTCGAGTGGGACGGGCGCGACCCGGAGGTCACCGTCGCCGGGACGGCGACGCGTCTCCACAGCGGTATTCGAGTCCACAGAACCGCTGTTCTCGAGCAGGCGGATCTCGCCTGGCACGGCCGGCTGCCGATTACCTCGCCCGCGCGGACACTCGTCGACCTGGCCGGAGGGCTGGAATATCGGCTCCTACGCCGGGCGGTGCGCCAAGCGCTGGCGCGCGGGCTTGTGGACCTTCCCACGCTCATGGAGACGCTCCGGCGGCTCGGACCGCGCCGAGGGGTACGCAAGCTCAGGAAGATCCTCGCCACCGGTCCGGCCCCCACGCGAAGCGTGCTCGAGGACGTCGTGCTCGACCTCATCCTGGACGGAGGGCTGGAGCGCCCGGACGTAAATGCTCCGATGGTGCTCGAGGGTCGTCGTGTCCTCCCTGACTTTCGCTGGCCGCGGCAGCGCTTGGTAGTGGAGGCGGACAGCAGGGCCTGGCACGACGACAAGGTCTCTCGCGAAGACGACGCGGAGCGCCAGGCGCTGCTGGAGGCGCACGGCGAGCGCGTGCTCCGGGTGACCTGGGCCCAGGCAATCGGCCAACCGGCCCAGACGCTCGCTCGCATTCGCGCCGCGGGTGCCCCCGCGGCTCCCGAGTGTTGAGTTTGTCGGGCCCACGCCGACAAAGTCGACAGTCGGCGGGTGGAGCCCGGTGGCTAGTCTCGGAGCGGTG
>Ga0081538_10000081_pt1 | contig 92176 bp, 100 predicted proteins | sample TabmetS5T2R1_FD_71022 | JGI IMG/M metagenome (GOLD analysis project Ga0081538, IMG submission 71022) | Tabebuia heterophylla rhizosphere microbial communities from the University of Puerto Rico - S5T2R1 | ecosystem: Host-associated > Plants > Roots > Rhizosphere ... | reverse complement strand
GGGCGGCGTCCCCCGGCCGGGCCGGCGGCGGGCGGGGCCCGCGGGGGTCGGCCGCGGTCGCGCCCCGCCGCAGCGATTGCCGCGTCGGCGTTCGTGACCAGCTCAGGGATGATCTGCGAGAGATCGATCCCGGCCTGGGCAAAGTTCTCGCGAAAGTAGCGCCCGCGCACCCGCCCCTGGCGCAGCTTCGATGCATCGATCGCCACGGGGGGGAGAATAAGCCCGTAAGGGGGCACACCGTCCTGGATCCCGGTCTGGGTTGCCGTCGAGTTCGCCCCGCGAGAGAATCCCCGCTCACTGCAGCTTTCCTGCGGATGGAGGGGGATCTCACATGACCAAGACGAGGGTTGCGTTCCTCGGGCTCATCGCACTGCTCGCTCTGCCGAGCGCTTCTCTTGCTCACCGGCCCAAGGCCGAGACCGTTGACGTTCCGGGTCTCGAGCGCAAGGTCACCGTGCTGCGCGACACGTTCGGTGTGCCGCACGTCTTCGCCAAGAGCGAGCACGACGCCTACTTCATGGTCGGCTACCTGCACGCGCAGGATCGGCTCTTCCAGATGGATTCCAGCCGCCGGCAGGCCAGCGGCACGCTCGCTGAGCTGCTCGGGCCGAGTGCGCTCGCGAGCGATGCTCAGTTGCGCACGATCGGGCTCCGCCGTGCCGGCCTGCGCTCGCAGGCGGCGATTTCGCCTCAGAGCCGCGCCGTGCTCGAGGCTTACTCGGACGGCGTCAATGCCTGGATCGCGGCGAATCCTCTCCCCTCCGAGTACGCCGCGCTCGAGCTGACCAAGGCCAACGTGCCGCCTTGGACTCCGCTCGACTCGGTGACCATCTCCAAGCTGATCACGTTCGGCCTCTCGTTCGAGACCAACGACATCTCAAACACTCAGCGGCTGCTCGCCTACCAGGCCGCCGGCGCCGCGGCCGGCTTCGACGGGCGGAAGTTGTTCTTCGAGGACGTGATGCGCAGCGAGCCGTTCGCTCACGCGCCCTCGATCCTCCCCGGTGAGAGCTCCGGCCCGCTCAAGAAGCACGGCCGGGCCGGCTGGTCTTCCTCCTCCCTCAAGCCGGACATCGGTAAGGCTGCCAACGAGGCGCTCGAGAACCTTCCGTCTCCGCCCGCAGATCAGGGCTCCAACGTCTGGGTCGTCTCCGGCAAGAAGACGACGACCGGGCGGCCGATGGTCGCCAGCGACCCACACCTGTCGCTCGGGTCGCCCGCGACTTTCTATGAGGTCGGGGTCGACGTCAACGGCCGGCGCGGCGAACGGCTGACGCTCTACGGCGTCACGTTCCCGGGCGCGCCCGCCGTCGTCCACGGGACGAACGGCCACGTCTCCTGGGGGTCGACCGTCAACCCGACCGACGTCACCGACATCTACCAGGAGCAGCTCACGCTCGCCGGCGGCGTCCCCGTAGCGACGACCTACCAGGGCCGTCTCGAGCCGACGCAGATCATCCCCGAGACGTTCCGGGCGAACCAGCCCGGCAATGGGACGGCTGACGATCTCGTCGTCGTGCCACCGTCCGCCGGCGTCCCGGCGGCCACGATCGTCGTTCCGCGCCGCAACAACGGGCCGCTGCTCAGTGTCACCGGCACGACCGGGCTGTCCGCTCAGTTCACCGGCTTCAGCCCGACCCGGGAGGTCGATTTCTTCCAGCTGCTCTCGCGCGCCGACACCGTCGCCGAGGCGATCGACGCCCAGCGCTACTTCGACTTCGGCGCACAGAACTGGATGTATGTCGACGACCGCGGGTCGATCGGCTACAAGACGAGCGCGGAGATCCCGCTCCGCGAGGACCTCCAAGCCGGCACCGTCAACGGCCTGCCGCCGTACTTCATCCGCAACGGCACCGGCGGGAACGAGTGGATCCCCGACCCGTCGCCCGCCGAGGATCAGGCGTCGGCCTACGAGATCCTCCCCATGGCCGAGATGGACGGCCTCGTCAACCCGGCGCGCGGCTGGATCGCGAACGCGAACCAGGACCCGACCGGGCAAACGTTCGACAACGACCCGCTGAACGAGCTTCGGCCCGGCGGCGGCATCCGCTACCTCAGCCCCGGACACGAGGACGGCAACCGGAACTCGCGTGTGACGAGGCGGCTGCAGGAGGCGCTGGCCGACGGCGACATCTCGTTCTCGGAGATGCAGTCGATCCAGTCCGACCAGCGGCTCCACGACGCCGAGGTGCTCACGCCCTACATCACCCGAGCCCTGCAGGCGGCCCAGACTCCCGGCGCGCCTCCGGCCCTCGCCGCGCTCGGAGCAGACCCGAAGGTGCAGGAAGCCGTCGCCCGGCTCGCGGCCTGGCGGTTCTCGACGCCGACCGGCATCCCCGAGGGCTACGACGCGAGCGACCCGTTCGGACTCCGGCTCCCGCCGACCCAGGCGGAGATCGACGCCAGCGTCGCGACGACGATCTACAGCCTCTGGCGAAGCCGCGCGCTGGCGGCGATCGTGGATGGCCCGCTCACCGCTCGTGGTCTCGGCGGTTTCCTGCCCGGAACCAATCAGGCAATGAGCGCGCTTCGGCACCTGCTCGAGACGAACGGCACCGGGGCGTCTGGGATCGTCTTCTTCGACGGACCCGTTGGCCGGGACACGGCGATCCTCGGGGCGCTGAAGAGCGCGCTCGACCTAGCGGCGAGCCCGGCCTTCGCGCCGGCGTTCGGCAGCTCGACGAACCTCGCCGACTACCGCTGGGGCAAGCTGCACCGGATCGTCTTCCGGCACCCGCTCGGCGGGCCGTTCTCGATCCCACCGGGCGCGGGCTTCACCGACCTCGGGCCGGGCCTGCCCGGAGTCGCGACCGACGGCGGCTTCAGCGTCCCCGACGCCTCCTCGCACATCCCGCGCGCCGCCACTGTCAACGGGTTCATGTTCGACCGCGGGCCGGCGCGGCGCTTCGTGGCCGAGGCGCGGCGCAATCATCCGAACGCGGTGCAGGTGATCCCGGGCGGCGAGAGCGGCAACCCCGCCGGTCCGTGGTTCGGCAACCAGCTCGGCCTCTGGCTGACGAACGAGTACCACGAGGCGACGACACGCCGCGGCGACATCGACGTGGCGCTGCGACTGAGGTTCGTCCCGGGGTCCTAGGAAGGAATAGCTGAGGGCCGCGACAGGCGGCCCTCAGCTCACACCGCTACGTCGGACAACCGGCCGGGGCCGGCGGGGCGTTGTCCGGCGCCGGGGATCGACCCGGCGGCAGGAAATAGACGACGTAGAACTCCGTCGGGCCAGCGGCCGTGTTGACGAAGTTGTGCATGCCCTTGGGGTGCACGAACGCCGTTCCGGCGTTGAGAACCGAGACCTCGCAGCCGGCTCCACCCGGACGATCGTCATCGTCGTCGTCGTCGCCGCCGCGACGACCAGGCACGTACATCGTGATCTGGCCGGTCTTGACGATCGCAACCGACGGCCCAGCGTGCGTGTGCCAACCCGTAAAGCCGCCCTGCGCCAGCGTCGCACTCACAACCTGGACGTCCGTCGGCGACTTCGCCTTGAGCGACAAGCGCATGCTCTCGTCGTTGATGCGGAGTCGCTCCGCGGAGCCCCGAGCGTGCGGCGGCCCGGGCGTCAATCCCGAACCCGGAGTCGCGAGAGCCACCCCGACCGCGATCACCGCCCCGGCGCTCAGCGCCAGCAGAGCCACAATTCGCGTGTTCATTTTCGCTCCCTTCCCTTCGCTTTTCCTCGGAAGGAACGCTAGGACCGCGGCGCTCGCACCCGATGACGCGCGGGTGAAAATTCCATGAGATCGGCGTATCCTCGAAGGAAGATGGCACTGCGAATCGCGGATCTCTCGCGGCGCAGGGCCGCGGAGCGGCTGGTAGGCCGCGACGAGCAGCTGGCCGCGCTCACCGAGCTCCTCGACCCTGACCCGCCGGCGCTGATCGCCTTCCTGAACGGAATCGCGGGCATCGGAAAGACGGCGCTCCTGTCGGCCTTCGCGCTCGAGGCCGAGGAGCGGGGCGCTCGCATGGTCGAGCTCGACTGCCGGACGATCGAGCCGACTGAGCGTGGCTTCCTTCAGGCGCTCGGCGACTCCCTCGAGCTCGACTCTGAGGACGAGCTCGTCGTCGTGACCCTCGACAACTACGAGGTCTTCCGCCTGCTCGACACCTGGCTCCGTCAAGAGTTCGTACCCGGACTGCCGCAATCAGCCCGCCTGGTCCTCGCCGGACGCGAGCCTCCGCTGGCCGTGTGGCTGACCTCGCCCGAGCTCGGCGGCGTCGTCCGGATCGTGCCGCTCGGGCCGCTCGAGGAAGACGATGCGCTGCGCCTGCTCTCCGAGCTTGGCGTCAGCGAGCCAACCGCCCGCCGGATGAACCGTGTCATCCGCGGACACCCGCTCGCGCTCAAGCTCGCCGCCGCGACACTGCGCGACGGCGACGAGCCGGCGCTCGACGACGTCGCCGCTCAGAGCGCCGTCGACGCCCTCGCCCGCCTGTTCCTGGCGGATGTCGATCGTCCGACGCGCAGGGGGCTCGAAGCGGCCTCTGTCGTGCGCCGCGTGACGCGCTCGCTCCTCCAGGCCATGCTCGGCGAGGATGAGATGGAGCCCGCGATTGATGCGCTGTCGGAACTGCCGTTCGTCGAGCCGCGCGCCGACGGGCTTGTCGTCCACGACGCCGTTCGCGCTGCGATCGACGCGTCGTTCCACAGCACCGACCCCGAGCGCCACCGTACTTACCGCCGCGCCGCCTGGCGGCAGCTCCGGGAGGAGGTGCGCGAGGCGAGCGACGCCGAGCTCTGGCGCTACACGGCCGACATGCTCTTCATCATCGAGAACCCGATCGTCCGGGAAGCGTTCTTCCCGAGTGCGATGCAGCCGCTCGCCGTCGAGGCGGCGCGGCCCGAGGACGCTCCGGCGATTGAGCGGATCGCCCGCCGACACGAGGGCCGCGAGGAGGGAGCGCTACTCGCCGCCTGGTGGGCCGAGGCTCCGGAGACGTTCTCAGTCGTCCGCGGCCGTGAGGGCGTCGTCACCGCCTTCTTCGTCCTGCTCGACAACGAGACGATACTTCCGCCCCGCGTGGAAGATCCCGTCGTCCGCCAGTGGGTCGAGCATCTGCGGAACGAGCGGATCCCGAGCGGCGATCCCGTGCTCGGTCTCCGCCGCTGGCTCGACGCCGACCACGGTGAGAGCCCCTGCGCCTCGCAGGCCGCCTGCTGGCTCGACGTCAAGCGGACGTACATGGCTCTTCGCCCGGACCTGCGCCGCATCTACGTCACCGTGGAGGATGTCCCGACCTACTGGCCAGCGGTCGAGAAGCTCGGCTTCCGCCCAGTCGGCGAGGTGGGCGCGGAGCTTGACGCCACCACTTACACGAGCGTCTTCCTCGACTTCGGTCCCGGATCGGTGGACGGCTGGCTCGCCGGGCTGGTCGCCGCCGAGCTCGGGCTCGAGGCGCGGCTTCGGCTCGACGAGACCTCGCACGAGGTCGGGGTCGAGGGCATGCGGATTGGACTGACACCGCTCGAATTTGGCGTCCTGGAGCGGCTCGAGCGGGCCCACGGTCGCGCCGTGACCCGAGCTGAGCTGCTCGAGTCGGTGTGGGAGACGAGCTTTACCGGCGGCAGCAACGTCGTCGACGTGGTCGTCCATTCGTTGCGGGAGAAGCTCGCTGCGAACGCGGACGCGGTCGAGACGGTCCGCGGTGTCGGGTACCGGCTCCGCGAAGGTTGGACGACCGAACCCGCTTAGAGCGCTAGATTCGCGCCCATGATGCGACACGCCGTGCTGGGCGCCGGCGGGGTCGGGGCCTTTCTCGGCGCTGCCCTCGCGCGGGCGGGTCGCGACGTTTTGCTGCTCATGCGCGAGGAGTCGCTGGGGCGCTACGGCGGCGTCGTGCACGTCGAGAGCGTGCTCCTCGGCGACTTCGAGGCCGAGGTTCCGGCTGCGCCAGCGCTCGACGGGCCGGTGGACGTGGTGTGGGTGACGACGAAGGCGACTTACCTGGCGGACGCGCTCCACCGGGTACCCGAGGCCGCGGCGCAGGGCTCGGTGGTCGTGCCGCTCCTCAACGGACTGGACCATGTCGAGCTACTCCGCCGGCGGTTCGGGCCCAGCAGGGTTCTGCCGGCCGCGATCGTGATCGAGTCGGAACGGGTCGGGCCGGGACATGTGCGCCAGCTGAGCCCCTTTGCCGCGGTCAGGCTGTCTCCCGCGTCGCAGGCGGAGGATCTTCGGGACGAGCTCACCGACGCGGGCCTCACGGCGTCCGTCGGGGACAGCGCGGCCGCCATCCTGTGGGGAAAGCTGGCACTCCTCGCTCCGATCGCGCTGACAACGACGCTGCGCGGCTCCCCGCTGGGCGACGTCGTGGCCGACTCGGCCTGGCGACGCCGGCTCGAGGAGTGCGTCCGAGAAGTAGCGGCAGCCGCACGTGAGGACGGTGTCGCGCTCGACCCCGACGCGCTGATCGCGCAGATCGAGAGCACTCCGCCCGGGACCCGCTCCTCGATGCAGAAGGATCGGGAGGCCGGCAGGCCGACCGAGATCGATGCGATCGGTGGCGCGGTCCTTCGTGCGTCAGCTCGCCATGGGCTCGACGCGCCTGCGACTCAGGCGCTCGTCGACGGCATCCTCGCCGGCGAGCCGTAGGCCCCGACTTGCATCCGCCGCCGCCGAGGAGTAGACCATCAACCGCTTCATTCCCAGCGGCAAGGGAGATCACATGAAGAGGAACCTTTTGCTGCTCGGCGCAATGGCAGCAGCGCTTGCGCTGACCGTGCCCGGCGCCGTGGCAGCACCGGGAGACCGCGAGGTCTCGGTCGGGAGCCCGTCGAGCCCGTTCTCGCAGAACAAGCAGAACGAGCCGGCGATCGCGATGGACGCGAGCAACGAGCTCGTGCTCGCCGCGGGCTCGAACGACAACATCGACATGGAGGCCTGCAACGCAGGCGACCCGACAACCTGTCCCTTCACGCCAGGCGTCGGCGCGTCGGGGATCTACTTCTCGTTCGACGGCGGCAAGTCGTGGACGCAGCCGACGTACACGGGCCTGTCGGCCCGCAACTGCCTCGGCCCGGCCGCGTGTGTACCAACGGTTGGGCCGATCGGGACGCTGCCGTGGTACTTCGAGAACGGCATCGTCTCCGACGGCGACCCCGCGCTTGCGTTCGGTCCCCGCCCCGGGCCGAGCGGCTTCTCGTGGTCGAACGGCTCGCGCCTCTACTACGCCAACTTGAGCTCCAACCTCGGCACGAAGAAGGACGAGACGTTCAAGGGCTTCGAGGCGATCTACGTCTCGCGCACCGACAACCCACAGGTCGCGGCGCAGGGCGGAACAGCCGGCAAGAACGCCTGGATGCAGCCCGTTCGCGCCAGCAAGCAGAGCTCAGCGACCTTCTCAGACAAGGAGCAGATCTGGGCCGACAACGCGGCGTCGAGCCCGCACTTCGGCAACGTCTACGTCTGCTGGGCGAACTTCATCGGCTCGTCGGCTCCGATGGTCGTCGCGACCTCCCGCGACGGCGGCTCGACCTGGGACCAGCAGAACGTGAGCCCCGCACACAACGTCGCACCCAAGCACTGGGGCCAGTCGGGGTGCACGATCCGCACGGACTCGGACGGGGTCGTCTACGTCTTCTACGAGGAGTTCCAGAACCCGGCGAAGGTTGGGCTGCCGCCGATCGGAACGCACTTCCTCGTGAAGTCGTTCGACGGCGGCGCGACGTGGACGAAGCCGATGGCGCTCTACGAGGTCACCGACCCGTGCTTCGCGCTGAACTTCGACGGCACCGGTCTGCGGTGCGTCGAGGACGGCCTCGCCGGCGCCCGCAACGACCTGGCGGCCGCGCCGAGCGTCTCGATCGCCAACGGCGCGCCGACCGGCACCGGCGCGACCGATCAGATCGTCGTCGCCTGGGCCGACGGCCGTGACGGCCTCAACAACGAGGACGTGATGTTCTCGTCCTCGACCGGCGGCGGGAATCCGGGAACATGGACGGCACCGAGGCGGATCCAGACGCAGGCGAGCGATCGCGGGCTCTATGTCGCGCCCGCCATCTCGCCCACGGGCGGGGACGTCTGGGTCGTGTACAACGCGTTCACGACGCCGTTCCGCACGGACACGACGTCGCCCCGCAGCATGGTCGGCGTCGTCGAGCACGCGCCTGTCGCGGCAAGCGGAACCGTCGGTGCATTCAGCGAGGTGCATCGCGGCGCCTCCGGCGATCCGCGCGGCTCGAGCCAGAACAACCTCGTGCTCGAGTTTCTCGGCGACTACGTGTACGCAGTCGCCGGCAACTCGTACGCGACGGCCGTCTGGCAGGACACCCGTAACACGGTCAACTGCCCGGCGATCGACACGTGGCGTGCAGGCGTCCAGACGCCGACGACGGCAGACGACGTGCCGACGCCGGCGCCGCAGGCCGACTGCCCGCCGACATTCGGGAACACCGACATCTTCGGCTGGACGTCGGCGCCCTAGGCTCACCGGCGACCTGCACTGGGGAGGGCGGCTCGGCCGCCCTCCCCAACGTCCCGTCACGCCCGGTCAACGAGCGCGTGCACAGTCGCTATCTGCTGGAAGCCGAGTCGTTCCAGGATCGACTTCGACATCGCGCCCGCTTGGACGGCGAGGATCGGCGTTCCCCGCGCCGCGGCGGCATCCCAGCGGGCGCGCACGAGGGCGCGGTAGCAGCCGCGGCGTCGGTAGTCGGGATGCGTGCTGCCGCCGGCGAGGTAGGCGCCGTACGGCGTGAACTGGACGCCTCCCGCCGCGACCACCCGGCCGTCGATGAAGGCAGCGAAGCTGAGGCTGTCGACGGCCTGGTAGTCGTTCCAGGCTTCGCGCAGCCTGGCACGCGGCTCGGCCCGCTCCTCCTCGCTGATGCCGAGGAGGTCCCAGCCGAGCTCGCGCACCGCCGCGTACTCCTCGAACGTCTCGACCGGCCGTGCCTCGATCCCTCCGACGGCCGGCGGAGGCTCGGTGAGCACCATGCCGGAGTACACCGGCTCATCAGCGTCCGGCTGTGCCCCGAGCCGGAGTAGCTGCTGGCGCAGGTCGCGCGGCGTCGAGGAGTCGGAGACGAGCCAGGTGAACTCGGTTCGGTCGCGCTCTGCGAACCAGGCGCGCACCTCATCGGCGATCGTCTCGACATCGGTACCGGCCCGCAGCCGAAGCGCCAGCCCGTACAGGTGGTGCGGGTTGCGCCCGTGGAAGAGGACGCACTGCTCACGCTCCTCCCGCTCGGATGCCGGCGAGATCGGTGTGTACGCGAATGCGTCCTCCGCGAGCCTGCGCGCGTCGTCAGTCGCTGCGCTCATCGGGGCGGCGGCCCTTCGTCATGTCCAACAGCGTGAGGCTGTTGCCGAATGGGTCGATAATGACGGCGCAGTTGCCGATCGCGATCGGGAACGGGCCGGTCACCACGCGGCAGCCGGCCTCCACCAGAATCGTGAGTGCCGCCGTCACGTCCTCGACCTCATAGTTGATGTCGAACGGCGGGATATTGGGGTCACTGTGGAGAACGAGCTCGGTGCCGGCCGTGTCCGGGAACTCGAGGCCGGCCTGGTTTCCCTCGCGCCAGCTCGGAACGAGGCCCATGACGTCGCGGTAGAAGGCCACGGCCGAGTCGATGTCGTCGACCCGGAACATGACACAGTCGATGCGCAGGAGCATGGACGCCTCGGTCGTGGACGCGCCGGGGTGGCAGTCTACTCGGGCATAGGAGGGGCATGGCCAAGCTGATCTACTCGGCGATCGCCTCGCTCGACGGCTACATCGCGGACCAGGACGGCAAGTTCGACTGGGCCGAGCCGGACGAGGAGGTGCACGCCTTCGTCAACGACCTCTCCCGGCCGGTCGGCACCTTCCTCCTCGGCCGCCGGATGTACGACGTGCTGCTCGCCTGGGAGAACCTTCAGCTCGCCGACCAGCAGCCCGTCATCCGAGACTTCGCGGAGATCTGGCGTGCGGCCGACAAGATCGTCTACTCCCGGACGCTGGAGACGGCCTCGAGCGCCAGGACGCAGATCGAGCGCGAGTTCGACCCCGAGGCGGTTCGTGAGCTGAAGGCGATGGCAGACCGCGATCTCGCCGTCGCTGGGCCCGAGCTCGCCGCTCAGGCGTTCAAGGCCGGCCTGGTCGACGAGTGCCACCTGGTCCTCGCCCCGATCCTGGTCGGAGCCGGAACGAAGGCGCTCCCCGAGGGTCTTCGCATGGAGCTCGAGCTGGTGGACGAGCGCCGTTTCGGAAACGGCATGGCCTACCTCGGCTACCGCATCTAGTAGGGGAAGCCGGTCTCGGGCCGCTCCGGCTGCCAGTGTGGAACCCCGGAATACGCTTCTGACGGCGAGCGCGTCTCGGTCTCCACGCCCGCGCCGTACCTGCGGGCGAGCTCTGAGCGGGGATAGACGATCCCCCGGTCCGGCGTTCGCCTGCCCGTCATGAGGATCACGCACGGGCCGTCCCCGGCACCGACGAAGACGTGCTCGGTGCCGGGCGGGCAATGGACGAAGTCCCAGGCCTGGAGCCGGCGCTCCTCACCCTCGACGAGGAGCAGGCACTCGCCGGCAAGCACGAGGAAGTCCTCCTGGTTCGTCTCGGCGTGGTAGAGCCCGCTCGGCTGTCCGGGTTGGATGACCTGGAGCGTGATTCCGAGCTGAGGGAACCTGTGGGCGGCGAGATCGGGCCGGCGGCGGAGGACTGGCATGCCGCCCTCGAAGACGCACCTCGCGCCGAAGGTCTCGTTCGTGAGCCAAGCGGCATCCCGCACGTTGACGACGAACCACCCCTCGCTGACCGGCGCTAGGCCTGAGCCGACGTTCTCGAGGCGCGCTTCTACCAACGTGGCCAGAAGGCTAGAGCCGATCCAGGAACTCTCGCGGCGAGAACACCGGAGCGCGGCCACGGAGCGCCAGCAGGTGCCTGTCGCCGGACACGAGCGGAACCTGTTCGCGAGCAGCGAGCGCCAGCAGGTAGTCGTCGCCCGGGTCCTCCGAATGCACGGGCGGCGGTCCCTCCGGATCGGGAACTACCTCCGCCAGCTCGCTCAAGAGCTCAACGAACCGTTTGGCGTCGTCCGGCTTGATCCGCGTGCGCAGCTTTGGCTGTCCGAGGGCGCCCTCCACCTCAGTCAGCAGCTCCGGACACACGACCAGCTCGAAGGCGGCGTCCAGCCAGAGGGTGAGCAGATGGGCGGGCGAGCCGACCCGGGAGAGCAGCGCTGAAAGGAGGACATTCGCGTCGAGCAGCGCGCGCACGCGCTAGGCGCGCCGGGACTCGTGCTGTGCCTCGACTGCGATCCGCGTCGCCTCTTCGTCGTCCAGGTCCGCGGATGCCCAGATCCGCTCGAGGAGGTCGAGACCGAGGTCGCGACGCAGCGCAGCCTCGATCACCTCGCTGTCGCGTCGGCCCGTGCGTGCAGCCTTGATCCGGACCGCTCGCAGCACCTGCTCATCGAGCGTGACAGTTGTTCGCGACTTGGGCATCACGGCATCATAACATCATGATGCATCGGCGTAGGCTAGCTCGCGACCGCCTTGTAGAGCTCGGCGAGACGGTGGATGTTTGCCTCCACCGTGAGCTCGAAGCGGGCGGCTGCGATGCGGCGGCGGAGCTCGACCACGTCGACCGCCGCCAGCTGCCCGACTAGATCGTCGAGCGTGGAGAGACTCAGGCCGAGGCCGCCGTCCGCGACGAGCCGGGCGAGAGCGCGGTGTCCCAGCGTCAGCACGGGCAGGCCGCAGCCCACGTACTCGTAGAGCTTGTTCGGGAGGCAGGTATCGAGGTGAGCCCCGTTCAGGGCCGAGTTGAAGCCGGCCCAGCCGAAGTCATAGGCAGGCAGCGCCGCGAGCAATCGCGAAGGGGGAAGCGTCAAATGCACGCGCAAACCGTGCAGCTCCGACGCGAGCTCGGCGTACGCGGGGACGGGCCGCGACGGATAGACGTCGAGGGAGAGGCCCTCGCCGACGATCGCGCGAAAGATCTCGCACAGGTCGTAGTGGCCGCCGTTCGTCGAGAGGGTTCCCTGGTAGACCAGACGCGGAGGGTGCCCGTTCCGGCGCTCGGCGGGCGGCAACACCGTCGGCAGGTCGCGCCGCAGCGCGTAGTTCGGGAACGCGAGCGTCGGCGCCGTCACGCGGTAGCGCGCGTGGATCTCCTCCAAGAGCTCCTCCGAGACTGCCACCAGTGCGGAGCACTCCTCGATCGCGCGCTGTTCGAGCGCGAGCGGCTCGTCCGGCTCCGGGAAGCCGTGCTCGTAGGGCGTCCGCCTGAGGCTCTGGAGATCATGGACGTCGTGGACGACTGGGACGCGGCCGGCGAAGAGCTCGAGCGCGATCGCGGTCAGGGAGTCCGGGAGGTTGTGGCTGTGGATGAGGTCGGGGCGAAACTCCTCGACGGCTGCTCGCAGGCCCTCGATCGGCTTCGAGCCGAGGTTCCACCAGCGCTCGAAAAGCTCGTCGCCTGACCGGTACCACTCGCTCAGCGTCTTGCCCTGGTGGGCGAAGCCGAGGCGGATCGACGGGCACGCCGTGCGCAACGCAGCCGCGTACTTGAGCGCCCGCATGCAGGGCTGCTGCTGGAGGAAGAGGACGCGCATCAGCGACCTTTGATCACTCGCGCGGGATTGCCGACGGCGACGGAGTTCGCGTCGAGGTCGCCTGCGACGACGCTCCCTGCTCCGACGACACAACCGTCCCCGAGACGTGCGCCCGGGAGGATGCAGACGCCCATGCCGATCCAGCAATCGGCGCCGATCTCGACGGGCCGCTTCTCCCAGCCCTGGTCGAGGATCGGACGGTCCCGATCGAATCGATGATTCGCCGTATGGATCATCGCGTAGGGCCCGATGATCGAGCGGTCGCCGATCCGCAGGCCGCCGTAGCCGTTCACGTAGCAGCCGTAGTTGAAGCCGACCTCTTCGCCGAGCTCGATCTCGTCGCCGTTCAGCCAGACGATCAGGTCGAGGTAGAAGCACCCCTCGCCGACGCGCTTGGCGTCGTGCGGACGGAAGGGGATCACCCGCTTCGAGCGCTCTGTGATCATCATCGAGGCCTCTCCCCTCGGGTCGGCAAGGTCGCGAGCGCTCGGATTCTCGCGGGTCGCCGTCTCCCGTGCTTTCCGGCCGTTAGGGGCCGCATCCTAGGATGCGCATGTGCGCACGACCGTGGAGCTCTCTGACCGAACCTACACGCGGCTCCGGGCCGCCGCCGCGGAACGGGGGAACCGGGGCCTTTCTCCAATCGTCGAAGAGGCGGTCAGCCTCTACCTAGACGGGGCGCAGGAGCGTGCCGAGATCGCGAGAGACATCGAGGCCGCGCGCGGTGCCTGGTCCGACGACGACATCAAGGAGCTCGAGCAGGCCTTGAAGAGCGCCTGGTCGGCGGGATGGCAGATCGACCGTTCCCAAACTCGGACGTCCTGGTCGATTTCTGGCTGGGGCCGCCCCGGCGAGGAGCGTGGACGTGACCCGCAACCTCGGTCGTTTCGAACGCGTCGACGGGCTCCGGGTCGTGCATCCGGAGGACTGGCCGCGCGATCAGGGCTCACCCGGCGCGTAGCCCCGCGCCAGCCGTGCCCGCCGCGTCATCCGTGCCAGCCGCGCCAGGCGTCGATGCGAGCGGCGATTACCGGACCCGTCGGCGGCTCGGCTCGGTACTGGTGGTACTTCGCGCCAAGGAGCTCAAGCGCGTGCTCCCGCTCTGTCCCCTCGTCGAGCACCTGCGCGGCCCCGTCGAGCCGCACCCACCAGAGCCGCGACCAGTCGTCCTCGTAGTGGTCGACGAGGACCGTGACCTTTGGGTGGCGTCGGATGTTCTCCAGGCGTTTGAGCTGTTTCGAGCGCTTCGGCTTCTCGTCGACGGCCGAGTAGAGCGTCTCGCCCTCGAGCGCGAAGCAGATCGGGACGAGGTGCGGCCGGCCCGCCTCGTCTAGCGTCGCCAGACGGGCGACCCGAGCCTTCCGGACGTGCTCGCGCATTCGCGCTCGATCCACCAGGGGAAGTCTGCCGCCGACGCGGGCGGCTCAGCAGGTTCCGCTTGTGCCGGTGATCGACGTCGGCTGCGTCTTGGCCGGAAGGGCTCCCTGCGCCGGCGCCGTGGTCTGCACCGGAAAGGCAGTCGTAAACCCGACGAGTCCGAGATCGAGCGGCTGGAGGGGAGTCGCCGGCTGGATCTGACTGCACCCTCTGTCTTCGCCAGCCACGGCACCATCGGCACGCTGTCGTTCAGCTTCAGGCAGTCCTTAATTCGCCACGCGCTACTCTGCAGTCAGCACGCCACCAGGAGGGAGAGACGTGAAGGGACGCGTCGGAGACCGCATCGTCGTGGAGTCCGAGCGGGCCACCCATCCCGGTCGCGCAGGGGTAATCGAAAAGGTGCTCCAAGAGGAGCCGCCGCGCTATCTGGTTCGTTGGGAAGACGACCGGACGAGCAGCTACACCCCGTCGGCCGGCGCTGCGAGGATCGAGCCGAAGAGTCGGCAGACCCAGCCCTCGTAGCCGGGCCTCGCGGCAGAGGGTGGACGCCTACGTCTTCGAGGCCGAGCTCGTCGAGTATCCGGAGGTGAGCCGCCGGCTCGCCATCCGCGGCGACCAAACCCTCGAAGACCTCCACGAGGTGCTGCGCCGGGCATTTGGCTGGTGGGAGGACCACCTCTACTCCTTCTGGCTCGACGCGGAGTTCTGGGGAGATCGGGAGCGCGAGTACACGTCGCCGATCGAGCCCGAGGACGGCGTGAAGACGGCGGACGTCGAGCTCGATCGCCTCGCGCTGGAGCCGGGGCGGGAGATCGCCTACGTGTTCGACTTCGGCGACGAGTGGCGCGTGCGACTCCGCCTCGGGGAGATTCGGCCGGCCGGAGACGAGACCTACCCCGCGATCCTCGAGTCCCGCGGGAAGGCGCCGCCGCAGTACCCGATCCCCGACGAGGAGGAGCTCGGCGCGGGCGATTAGCCACAACTGGGAGACCGACCCGGCTCTCCGTTACCACGGGGCGACGAAGCACTCGTACGAGAGCGTGCGCCGCCGCGCCCGGCCGCTCGATTGGGCGAACAAGCCTTCGCCGTACAAGGAGTACCCGGGGATCGCGCTCGAGCCGCTCCCGCCCCACCTCGACCGGCTCCTTCGCCTCGGCGCGGGCGTCGCGCGCAGCCGCCGCGGCTACGAGTTCCGCACCTACTCGAGCGCCGGGGCGCTCTACCCGATCGAGGTCTACGTCGCGACTGCGCACGGCCTCTTCCACTTCCACCCCCGCGAGCTCGGCCTGCGTCGCCTTCGGGAGGAGGACGTTCGCGACGCGCTCGGCGGCGGCGAGACCGTCCTCGCACTGACGGGCATCCTGTGGCGCACGGCTTGGAAGTACGACGCGCGCGGGTACCGGCACCTCTATTGGGACGCGGGAACGATGCTCGCCAACCTCCTCGAGCTCGCGCCGGGCGAGGCCCGCATCCTCACCGGCTTCGTGGACGAAGAAGTCAACGCCGTGCTCGGCGTCGACGGGATCGACGAGGTGGCCCTGGCGCTGCTCCAGCTGCGGTGATCGAGTACCCGGAGGCGTACGCCCTCCACGTCGCCTCGAGGCTCGAGAGTGCCGAGGAAGTCGAGCGGTACTGCGAAGACGGCGGCTGGGAGAACCCACGCCTCGGGATCCCGGACGAGGTGTTCAGTCGCCGCGGCTCGATCCGCGACTTCTCGCCCGACCCGATCTCGCGTGACGACCTCGCGGCGATCCTCGCGGGCGCGATGGGCCCGATCCCGCTCGACGTGGCGCCCTCGAACGAGCTCCGCCTGATCGCGAACGCCGTCGACGGACTCGAGCCGGGCGGCTACCGGTTCGAGCCGCCGGACGGCTTCAACCTGCTGCGAGCAGGCGACTTCCGTCGCCAGGCCGGCTACCTCGTGCTGGAGCAGTTCCTGGGCGCGCTGGCCGCGGCGGTCATGTTCGCGATGGTCGACCTCGAGGCCATTCTTGAGCGGCGCGGCAACCGTGGGTACCGGGCCGCGCAGCTCGAGGCCGGAATCCGCGTTGGACGCATCTACCTCGAAGCGTTCGCGCATGGGCTCGGCGCGACTGCCTCCACGTTCTACGACGACGACGTCACCGCCTTTCTCGCGCCGGAAGAGCGACTGAGCCCGATGCTCTGCGCGGCCGTGGGGCGGCGCCGCTGAGAATGAGCACCAATCTTCGACGTCCACCAGGATCTCCTGGCCGACGTCGACCCCGCTCAGATCGGTGACATCGACGACCTTTGCGAGCTCCCGTTCACCCGCACAGAGCTGAACCTTTACGAAAGCTTGACCGTTTGAGCACAAACCCCGCACCCCGGCGGCCGTTCTACTACGTACGGTGTTCGGTGCCCTCCCAGAGTCGCATTTCAAGCCCTGTCCCGACTGTGGAGCGTCGGTCGCGCGTTCGACGATCGCGGCGCACGAGTGTGAAGAGAAGCGCTTGCTCGACCACCGCCTCCTTCAGCTTCGGGACGAGATCGAGGCGTTCGACGACGAGCTGAGCGCCTGGCTACGGACGGCTCGGGGACGGTTCGCGACCTGGCTCGCCGCCCGCGACCGGACGCTCGGCCAGGACAGCTCACCGGCCTGATCGGCCGATCCAGAACCGTTACCGATGTGTAGCCAACACGCGGTGGGGAACCACTAGCATCGAACGGTTGGAGTAACGCCGCCGAAAGGAGAAATCATGGCCGTGCAGCCGGTTCCGGAGGGGTACAACACCGTCACGCCGTACCTCGCCGTCCCGAACGCCGCTGAGGCGATCGATTTCTACACGCGTGCGCTCGGCGCCAAGGAGCGGTCGCGCATGGCCGGGCCGGGAGGCTCAGTCATGCACGCGGAGCTCGAGGTCGGCGACTCGCTGATCATGCTGTCCGACCCGTTCCCGCAGGCAAGCACAAAGACGCCGAAGGAGCTGGGCGGCACTAGCGTCAACATCTTCCTGTACGTCGACGACATCGACGCCGCCTACAAGCAGGCGATCGATGCCGGTGCGACGTCGCTGATGGAGCCCGACGACATGTTCTGGGGCGACCGCTTCGGGTCGGTCGAGGACCCGTTCGGCCATACCTGGACGATCGCCACGCACATCGAGGACGTCTCGCCCGAGGAGATGCAGAAGCGCTCCGAGGAGTTCATGGCCTCGATGGCCGGCTCCGGTAGCTGAGCGTTTCAGGGCCGGCGGGCCTCCCGGTCCGCCGGCCCTGATCTTCCTCCTAGAACCGAACGCACGCGGACCGCGTATTCTCGCCACCGGCACGGTTCCCGCGGACATGGAGGCGCTTCATGTACCCCGCTCCCTTCGAATACTTCGCGCCCACGACGCTCGACGAGGCGCTGGCTCTCCTCCAGGAACACGGCGACGAGGCGAAGGTCCTCGCCGGAGGGCAGAGCCTGATCCCACTAATGAAGCTTCGCTTCGCAGCGCCGACGGCGCTGATCGACATCAACGGCGTCTCCGAGCTGGACCGCCTCGAGGAGGACGGCGGCACGCTGCGCGTCGGAGCGCTCGTGCGCCACAAGACGACTGAGCGCTCCGAGCTGCTGCGAGAGCGCTACGGAACGATCGGCGACGCGGCGCCGATGATCTCCGACCCGGTCGTGCGCAACCTCGGCACGGTCGGCGGCTCGCTCGCCCACGCCGACCCCCAGGGCGACTGGGGCTCGGTCATGCTGGCGATGCGCGGCGAGGTCGTCGCACGCGGCCCGAACGGCGAGCGCACGATCCCGATCGACGACTTCTTCCAGGGGCCGTTCACGACGGCGCTCGAGCCGACCGAGATCCTGACCGAGGCGCGGATTCCCACACCCGGAGGGAAATCGGGCGGGACGTACCTCAAGCTCGAACGGAAGGTCGGCGACTTCGCCACGGTTGGCGTCGCCGTCCACGTCTCGTTCTCGAACGGCTCCGTGGGCCAGGCGGGGATCGCCCTGACGGGGGTCGGGCCGATGAACCTCCGTGCGGTCGCCGCCGAGCAGGCGCTCGCCGGCCAGGCGCTCGACGATGCGGCGATCGCAGAAGCCGGGCGGCTCGCCGCCGAGGAGGCGCAGCCCCGCACCGACGTTCGCGGGACGGAGGAGTACAAGCGCAACGTCACCCGCGTGTACGTCGAACGAGGACTTCGGAAGGCCGCTGAGGTGGCCCGATGAACTGTCCGAACTGCGGCCATGAGCTGCCGGCCGGGCTCGGCCAGCACGCGGTCGTGCCGAGCGCCCACATCGTCGACTGCCCGAACTGCGGCGCGCGCGTGAACCTCGAGACCGGCGCGCTGGAGGCCGGCGTCTCGCCGGAGGGCGGCGCCGAGGAACAGGGCGGCGCGCCCATTCTCGAGGGCATGCCGGAGTCGTTCTCCGGCGAGACCACCGTCGAGGGCGTCATGGAGGAGATCGAAGAGAAGGAGCAGCCGTGATCACACAGGCGAAACCGACGACCCACGAGATCACAGCCACGGTCAACGGCACGGAGCACTCGCTCGCCGTCGAGCCGCGGCTGCTGCTCGTCCATCTCCTGCGCGAGAAGCTCGGGCTGACCGGCACGCACGTCGGGTGCGACACGACGAACTGCGGCGCCTGCACGGTGCTCGTGGACGGTGTCCCGGTCAAGTCGTGCACGTACTTCGCGGTGCAGGCGAACGGCAAGGCGCTGACGACCGTCGAAGGACTGGCGGACGGCGCGCAGCTCCATCCGATCCAGGAAGGCTTCAAGGAGGAGCACGGCCTTCAGTGCGGCTTCTGCACGCCCGGGATGATGCTCGTCAGCGCGGCGCTGCTCGAGGAGAACCCGGACCCGACCGAGGAGGAGATCCGCTGGGCGATCTCCGGGAACATCTGCCGCTGCACGGGTTACCAGAACATCGTCAAGGCGGTGCAATGGGCCGCAGCGAAGTCGAAGGAGGCGTCATGACCGCCGTCGAGCCCGAGCACAAGGGTTGGCTGGGACGCAGCGTCAAGCGCAAGGAGGACTCGCGCTTCATCGCCGGCCGGGGCAACTACATCGAGGACATCAAGCTGCCCAACATGCTCTATATGTCGATCCTGCGCAGCCCCTTCGCGCACGCCGCCATCAAGTCGATCGACACCTCGCGCGCGTCGGAGCTTCCGGGCGTCGTGGCAGTCGTCACCGGCGAGCTGCTCGCCGAGCACAACCTCGCGTGGATGCCGACGCTCTCCGGCGACACACAGGCCGTGCTCGCGACGGACAAGGTGCGCATGCAGGGTCAGGAGATCGCGTGCGTCGTCGCCGAGGACCCCTACATCGCGCACGATGCGCTCGAGCTGATCGAGGTCGACTACGAGCCGCTTCCGGTCGTGATCAGCCCGCAGGCGGCGCTCGATCCGACCGCGCCGCTGATCCGCGACGACAAGGAGGACCAGGCCGACAACAAGGTCTACCACTGGGAGGCGGGCGACGCCGAGGCGACCGAGAAGGCGTTCGCCGAGGCGGACAAGGTGGTCCGGCTCGTCACGCACTACCCGCGCTGCCACCCGGCGCCGCTGGAGTGCTGCGGCTGCGTCGCCGACGTCAATCCCGCCACGGGCAAGGCGACGATCTACATGACCTCGCAGGCGCCGCACGCGCACCGGACCGTGTTCGCGCTCGTCGCCGGCCTGCCGGAGCAGAACATCCAGATCATCTCGCCGGACATCGGCGGCGGGTTCGGCAACAAGGTGCCCGTCTACCCGGGCTACGTCGTCGCCACTGCGGCGTCGCTGCTCCTCGGCCGGCCGGTGAAGTGGATCGAGGACCGGACGGGCAACCTGATCTCGACCGGCTTCGCGCGCGACTTCTACATGGACGGCGAGCTCGCGCTGAAGGACGGGACGATGACGGGCCTCCGCGTGAAGATGCTCTCCGACCAGGGCTACTCGTACGCGGACGCACAGCCCTCGAAGTTCAAGGCGGGCCTGTTCCACATCGTCACGGGCTCCTACGACATCCCGGCCGCCCACGTCGTCACCGAGGGCGCGTACACGAACAAGGCGCCCGGCGGCGTCGCCTACCGCTGCTCGTTCCGGGTCACGGAGGCCTCGTACTTCATCGAGCGGCTCGTCCAGACCGCGGCGTACGAGCTCGAGGTCGACCCGGCCGACCTGCGGCGGAAGAACTTCATCCAGCCGGATCAGTTCCCGTACACATCCGCGACGGGCTTCGAGTACGACTCGGGCAACTACGAGGCTGCGCTCGACCAGGCGCTCGAACGGATCGGCTACGCCGAGCTTCGCGAGGAGCAGAAGCGGGCGCGCGATGAAGGCCGGCTGGTGGGGATCGGCCTCGCCAGCTTCACCGAAGTCGTCGGCGCCGGGCCGAGCCGGCAGTACGACATCCTCGGGATCAAGATGTTCGACTCCGCGGAGCTGCGGGTGCATCCGACGGGGAAGGCGATCCTGAAGCTCGGCGTCAAGTCGCAGGGCCAGGGCCACGAGACGACGTTCGCGCAGATCGTCGCGCACGAGCTGGGCATCCCGCCCGAGGACGTCACCGTCCAGGAAGGCGACACCGACAACACGCCGTACGGGCTCGGCACCTACGCGTCCCGTTCGACGCCGACGGCCGGTGCGGCCACGTCGGTCGCGGCGCGGAAGGTGCGCGAGAAGGCGAAGAAGCTCGCGGCGCACCTGCTCGAGGCGTCCGAGGACGACCTCGAGTGGTCGGAGGACAAGTTCATCGTTCGCGGTGCGCCGGATCGGGCCAAGACGATCCAGGAGATCGCGTTCGCGGCCTACACCGACCATCCCGAGGGCATGGAGGCCGGGCTCGAGGCGACGAACTACTACGACCCGCCCAACATGACCTACCCGTTCGGGACCTACGCGGTGGTCGTCGAGGTCGACCGCGGCACCGGCCAGTGGCAGGTGAAGAAGGTCGTCGCCGTCGACGACTGCGGCACGCGGATCAACCCGATGATCGTCGAGGGCCAGATCATGGGCGGCCTCACCGAGGGCTTCGGCACGGCGGCGATGGAGCTGATCACCTTCGACGAGGACGGCAACTGCATCGGCTCCAACTTCATGGACTACCTGCTGCCGACGGCCTGGGAGACGCCGCCGTTCGAGCTGGGCGAGACGGTGACGCCTTCGCCGCACCATCCGATCGGGGCGAAAGGCGTCGGCGAGTCGGCGACAGTGGGCTCCCCCGCGGCGTTCGTGAACGCGGTCGTCGACGCGCTTGCACATGCCGGCGTCCGTGACATCCATATGCCGTTGACGCCCGACAAGGTCTGGAACGCGCTCAACGAGGTGGGGCTCGCGGAGTGAACGTCGTCGCGGAAGCCGGGCGGCTCGCGGCCGAGGGCACGCCGTTCGCGCTGGCGACGGTCGTGAACGTCGAGCGTCCCGTGTCGGCTCGCGTCGGAGACCACGCGATCGTCCTGGAGGACGGTTCGCTGCGCGGCTGGGTCGGCGGCGCGTGCACAGAGCCGGAGGTGGTACGGCTCGCGCTCGCCGCGCTGGCCGACGGCGACGTGCGGCGCGAGCGGATCGAGAGCCGCTGCGCGTCGGAGGGCGCCGTCGAGGTCCTGATCGAACCGCAGCTGCCCAGCCCGCTGCTCGCCGTGGTCGGGAATGCGCCCGCGGCGCGGACGCTGCGTCAGCTCGCCGATGTGCTCGGGTGGCGGACGACCGAATCGCTCGAGGGCGCGGACGCCGTCGTCGTCGCCTCGATGGGCCGCGAGGACGAGGACGCGCTTCAGGCGGCGCTCGCCTCGGGAGCGGGCTATGTCGGCCTCGTGGCCAGCGCGAAGCGAGCATCGGCGGTGACGGCGGAGCTTCGGGAGCGCGGCGTCGGCGAGGAAGCGCTGGCGGCCGTCCGCAGCCCCGCCGGCCTCGACCTCGGCCCGTCGACGCAGGAGGAGATCGCAGTTGCCATCCTCGCCGAGCTGGTTGCGTGGCGGCACACGCGAGGTCCATCGCCCGCCGACCTGGTCGCAGAAGTCGTCGATCCAGTCTGCGGGATGACCGTCGCGATCGCGGTCGCGGAGGACTCGGCGGTTCACGAAGGCGTCACGTACTACTTCTGCAGCGCTCACTGCCGCAAGCGGTTCGAGGCCGACCCGGCGCGCTATCTCGCAACGGCGTGAAGCTCGAGAACTCCTTCGAGGTCTCGGCCTCGCCCGAGGCGGCCTGGGACCTGCTCATGGACGTCCCGCGCGTGATCCCGTGCATGCCCGGCGCCGAGCTCATCGAGGAGGTCGACGACTCGCACTGGAAGGCGAGGATGAAGGTGAAGCTCGGGCCGATCTCGCTGTCGTTCCTCACCGACGTCGCGCGCGAGGAGGTCGACGAGGCGGCGAAGCGGGTACGGCTGGGCACGAAGGCGCGCGAGGAGCGCGGGCGCGGCGCGGCGAACGCGACGGTCGAGTCGTCGCTCGTCTCGGCCGAGGGTCGCACGCAGGTCAACATCGCCACCGACCTGGCCCTGACCGGAATGGCCGCCCAGTTCGGCCGCGGGTTGATCCAGGACGTCACCGCCCAGCTCCTGGACAGCTTCGCCTACTGCCTCGAGCAGCAGCTGGTGACGGAGCCGCCGGACGACGGGAACCCATCGGCGGCGGCCGCCGCCGTCGGCGCCGCTCCCGAGCCGCGGCCGGTCTCGGGGCTCAGGCTCGGCGCCGCTGCGACACGCAGCATGTTCGCGCGGCACAAGCGGCTCACGGCCGGGCTCTGGGCGGGCTTCTTCTTCCTCTACCTGTGGCTCGGGATGCTCCTACTCGACGTCGCCGGCTGGACGGCGCTTCTTGTCTCGGCAGTCATCGGGGCGCTGATCTTCGTGCTCGTCCGGATCGGGCTCGACCCCGATCCGGCCGTGCGCCGACGACCCTGGGCCAGTACCTGAACCCCTACGCTTCCTGAGTGTTCGGATCCGTCGAAGAGGTCGAGCGTGCCCTGGCCGGCGAGGCGTACCTGCCCGACCGCGGGCTCGCGACCGCGATCTTCCTCGCGCTGGCGATGCGCCGCCCGCTGCTCCTCGAGGGCGAGGCCGGCGTCGGCAAGACGGAGGTCGGCAAGACGCTCGCGCGCGTCGTCGACGCCGAGCTGATCCGGCTCCAGTGCTACGAGGGGATCGACGCGTCGCAGGCGCTGTACGAGTGGGACTACGCGCGGCAGCTGCTCTATGCGCGCGCGCTCCAGGCGGGTGAGGTCGAGGTCGACAAGCGCGTCACGGAGCTCTACGGCGCCGACTTCCTCGTCGAGCGGCCGCTGCTGCGGGCGATCCGGTCGGGGGCCGGAGCGGTGCTGCTGATCGACGAGCTCGACCGCGCGGACGACGAGTTCGAGGCGTTCCTGCTCGAAATTCTCTCGGACTTCTCGGTCACGGTGCCGGAGCTGGGGACGATCGCCGCTGCCGAACCGCCGGCCGTCGTCATCACCTCGAACCGGACTCGCGAGCTGCACGACGCGCTCAAGCGGCGGTGCCTGTACCACTGGATCGACTTCCCCGATCTCGAGCGCGAGGTGGCGATCATCCGGCTGCGCGCGCCCGGTGTCTCGGAGCCGCTCGCCCGTTCCGTCGCCGAGGCGGTCGCGCGGCTGCGCGCCCTCGACCTCGTCAAGCCGCCCGGGGCGGCCGAGGCGATCGACTGGGCGCAGGCGCTCGACCATCTCGGCGCCGAGTCCGTGGACGGCGAGGCCGCCCGAGAGACGCTCGGCTGGGTGATCAAGAACCGCGAGGATCTCGGCGTCGTCGAGCCCGCCCTCCCCGAGCTGCTCCGTGACTGACGGCGTCGGCGCTCTGACCGCCTTCGGCCGGGCTCTCCGGGCCGAGGGGATGCCGGTCGGCACCGGGAGGATCGCGTCGTTCTGCGAGGCGGCGGGGCTGCTCGAGCCGGCCGACCTCTACTGGGCCGGCCGCTCGACGCTGGTCGGGCGCCGTGAGCAGATTCCGGTGTACGACCGCGTCTTCCGGGCGTTCTTCGGTGGCGAGGTGGCGCCGCCGCCGCAGCGCCGCCCGGCCTCCGCGGTGATCGAAGAGGAGGTCGCGCTCGCCAGCCCGCTCGAGCAGCTGCGGCGCAAGAGCTTCTCCCGGTGCTCGCAGGAGGAGCTCGCGCAGCTCGCCGCGCTGCTGGCGCAGCTCCGCCTCACCGTTCCGACGCGTCGGACGCGCCGGCTCGCGCCGTCGCGTTCCGGTGTCCCCGACCTGCGGCGGACGCTGCGGCGCTCGTTCCGGACCGGCGGTGAGCCGCTCGAGCGGCAGTTCCGCGTGCGCCGGCGCCGCCGGCGGCGGCTCGTGCTCGTTCTCGACGTGTCGGGCTCGATGGCGGACTACTCGCGCGCGCTGCTCGTCTTCGCGCACGCCGCGCTGCGCGCCGACCGCCGCTGGGAGGCGTTCTGCTTCGGCACGCGGCTGACGCGGGTGACGCGGGCGCTCGGGGTCTCGCGGCCGGACGAAGCGCTCGACCGCGCCGCAGCCGAGGTCGTCGACTGGAGCGGCGGCACGCGGATCGGCGAGTCTCTGAAGGCGCTGCTCGACGAGTACGGGCACCGCGGGCTCGTTCGCGGCGCCGTCGTCGTCCTCTGCTCGGACGGCCTCGAGATCGGCGATCCGGCGCTCCTCGCCGACCAGATGGCGCGGCTGTCGCGGCTCGCCCACCGCGTGATCTGGCTCAACCCGCTGAAGGGCGACGAAGCCTACGAGCCGCTGGCGCGCGGCATGCGCGCTGCGTTGCCGTACGTGGACACCTTCGCCGCCGGGCACAACCTGGCGAGCCTCGAGGAGCTGGGCCTGGAGCTCGCGCGCCTCGAGACCTGACCTAGCCGGCCCGCTCGAACGCCTCCCTCAGCGCGCGCTTCGCGAGCACCTTCGCCAGGTGGGCGCGGTACTCGGCCGACGCGTAGAGGTCGCCCGTCGTGTGCGGGAGCGACTCCGTCACCTTCTCCGCGGCGGCGGCGATCGCTTCCTCCGAGCCCTCGGCGCCGACGAGGGCCTCGGCGGCCGCCGTCGCGTGCACGGGCGGCGAGGTCACCCCGCCGATCGTCAGCTGGGCTTTGCTGCACTTCCCGCCCTCGACGGAGACGACCGCAGCCGCGCCGGCGACTGTGTAGCCCGAGGCGGGATGGCGGTGCTTGACATACACCGCGCCGGTCCCGGCCGGCGTTGCGGGAATCGCCACCGACGTGACGAGCTCACCGGGCTCGAGCGAGGTCTCGAAGATGCCGCGGAAGAAGTCGTCCGCGCGGATTTCACGCTCGCCGTTCTTGCCGGTCGCGGTCATGGTTGCGCCCAACGCCTTGAACAGGGTCGGGTAGTCGGCGCCGGGATCGGCGTGCGCGACGCTTCCGCCGATCGTGCCGCAGTTGCGGACCTGGAGATCACCGATCCCGGCTGCCGTTTCGGCGACGACCGGAGCGATCCCGATCGCCACCTCGGAGCCAGCCACCGCAGCATGCGTGGCGAGCGCTCCGATCCTGAGCCCGCCGTTGCCCGAGATCCCGTCGAGGCCGGGAATCCGGCTCAGGTCGACGAGCGCCGCGGGCATGGCCAGCCGCAGCTTCATCATCGGGAGCAGGCTGTGGCCGCCCGCAAGCGGCCGTGAGTCCTCGATGTCGTTCAGGATGGAGAGGGCCTCGTCGAGCGTCGCGGGCCGGTGGTACTCGAACGCTGCCGGTCGCATCGTGTACATCAGGCCTCCCCTCCCCCGTTCTTCGCCTCTCGCATCGCCCGCCACACCCGTTCCGGCGTCAGCGGCATGTCGAGATGCCGGATCCCGAGCGGCGCCAGCGCGTCCATGACCGCGTTCACGACGGCCGCCGTCGACGCGATCGTCCCCGTCTCGCCGACCCCCTTGACGCCCAGCGGGTTGACGTCGGTCGGCGTCTCCGTGCGGTCGAGCTCGAACGAGGGGTAGAACTCGGCCTTCGGGACGGTGTAGTCCATCATGCTCGCCGACACGAGCTGGCCGCTCTCGTCGTACGCGCCGTACTCCCAGAGCGCCTGCGCGACCCCCTGCGCGATCCCGCCCTGGATCTGACCGTCGACGATCATCGGGTTGATCACCTTGCCGACGTCGTCGACGGCGATGTAGCGCTCGAGCTTGACCTCGCCGGTCTCGCTGTCGATCTCGACCACGGCGATATGCGTCCCGAACGGGAACGTGCAGTCCGGCGGGTCGTAGTACGTCGTGTCGTCGAGGAACGGCTCCTCGCCCTCGGGGAGGTCGTACCCGAGCGCGGCTGCGCCCGCGATCTCCTGGATCGTCTTGGCGTTGTCGGGCGCGCCCTTGACGAACGCCTTGCCGCCCTCGAAGACGATGTCGTCGACGTCCGCCTCGAGCATGTGCGCGGCGAGCCGCCTGGCCTTCGCCTTGATCTTCTGGAGGCTGTTGTAGACCGCGACCGCGCCGACGGCGGCGCTCCGACTGGCGTAGGTGCCGTAGCCGAACGGCGTGTTGAGCGTGTCGCCGATCTCGACCGACACGTCCTCGATCGGGATCCCGAGCTCGGACGCGACGATCTGCGAGACCGTGGTCGCGTGTCCCTGGCCCTGCGGCTGTGTGCCGATCGTGACCGCGACCTTGCCGGTCAGGTGCACGCGGATCATCGCGCTCTCCCACATCGCGGCGCCCCAGCCCTCGCCGACGGTCCCGATCCAGGCTGACGGCGCCGCGCCGCAGATCTCGACGTAGGTCGAGAAGCCGATCCCGCGGTACCGGCCCGCCTTCCGCGCCTCCTCCTGCTCGCGGCGGAAGCCCTCGTAGTCGACGATCTCGAGCGCTCGATCGAGGGGCTTCTCGTAGTCGCCGGTGTCGTACTTGAGCCCCCTGAGGATGCCGACGGGGTCGTAGGGGAACGCGTCCGGCGGGATGAAGTTCTTGCGGCGCACCTCGACCGGATCGAGGTCGAGCTCCCGCGCGACGAGGTCGACCGCTCGCTCGACGACGTAGGTCGCCTCCGGCCGGCCGGCGCCGCGGTAGGCATCGACCATGCCGGTGTTCGTGTAGACGCCGAGCACCTGGCAGTAGATGTTCGGGAACCGGTAGGCGCCGGAAAGCATCCGGCCGTACAGCGTCGTCGGGATGCCCGGCGCGATCGTCGAGAGGACGCCGCCCAGGTTCGCGAGCGTCTTCGCCTTCAGCGCCGTGATCGTCCCGTCACGCCTGGCGCCGACCTCGAGGTAGGCGACGTGGTCGCGGCCATGCGTGGTCGCGGCGTAGTTCTCCCGCCTGGTCTCCATCCACTTCACCGGCCGGCCGACCTTCTTCGCGAGCGCCGCCATGAGGACGTACTCGTGGTAGAGGAAGATCTTGGTGCCGAAGCCGCCGCCGACGTGGAGGGCGATGCAGCGCATCTTCGTCTCCGGGATCCCGAAGACGAACGCCGTCATCAGCAGCCGCATGATGTGCGGGTCCTGCGAGGTCATCCAGACCGTGTACTCGCCGGTTGCCGGCTTGTACGTGGCGGCCGCGCCGCGAGCCTCCATCGGGTTCGGGATCAGCCGCTGGTTGACGAGACGCTCCTTGACGACGACCTCCGCCTCCGCGAGGGCCTTGTCGGTCGCCTCGGCGTCGCCGCACGACCAGTCCATGACGATGTTGCCCGGCGCGTTCTCGTGCAGCTGGATCGCATCGTCGGCGACCGCGTCCTCGACGTCGACGATGACGTCGAGCGGCTCGTAGTCGACCTCGATCAGCTCGAGCGCGTCCTCGGCGGCGTACTTGCTCTCCGCAACGACGGCGGCGACGCCGGCGCCGGTGAAGGTGACGCGGTCGATCTCGAGCACGCGCGGCGTGTTGACGAGGTTCTCGACGCCGCCGGCCTGCCAGGCACACGGCAGCGCGGGGAGATCCTCGAAGTCCTTGCCGGTGTAGACGCCGACGACGCCCGGCGCCGCCTCCGCCTTCGTCGTGTCGATGCTCTTGATGCGCGCGTGCGCGTAGGGCGAGCGCAGGATCGCGACGTGCGTCATCCCGGGGAGCTTGAGGTCGTCGAGGTAGGTCGCGGCGCCCGTGATCAGGCTCGCGTCCTCGACGCGCTTGACGGGCTCGCCGATGATGGAGGTGGAAGGCTCGGCCGTCGTAGTCATTGCGAGACCCCCGCCGCTTCCTTGACCGCCAGGACGATGTTCTCGTAGCCGGTGCACCGGCACAGGTTCCCCTCGAGCGCGTGCCGGATCTCCGCGTCCGTCGGCTGCGGGGTCGCCGCGAGCAGATCGACGGAGGCCATGATCATCCCCGGCGTGCAGAAGCCGCACTGGAGGCCGTGCTTCTCGCGGAACGCCTCCTGCACGGCGTGGAGCTCTCCGTTCTGTGCGAGGCCCTCGATGGTGGTGACGGTCGCGCCGTCGGCCTGGACCGCGAGCACGGTGCAGGACTTCACGGCCTTGTCCTCGAGGTGAACGGTGCACGCCCCGCAGTGGGACGTGTCGCAGGCGATCTTGGTGCCCGTCAGCCCGACCTGGTCGCGAATGAAGTCCACGAGCAGCGTCCGCGGCTCGACGTCGGCTTCTCGCAGGGCGCCGTTGACGGTGATCGCGACGTGCATCGGCCCTCCTCTCCGTAGGTCGTCGCCGCCGGCCTGCGACTCTACGCCTCACCCGCGAGCTTTTCCACACGGAGCCGCTCGTCCCCGCTGCCCTTTCCCGCCACCCCATCGTCCCCGCCGGGCACGTCCTGGTGCCAGGCACGATGACACGCCCCGGCAGGCCAGTGGCGAGGCGCGCGACGGCTAGGGCTCTCGCCGCGGCCGTGCTCCTCCGCCGCCCCACGCGTCCCTGCAGGGCACGTCCCGGTGCCAGGCACGATGACACGGCCCGGCGGGCCATGCCGATCCTCGTGTGCGCGGAATGCGTACAGTTCCGGCAGGAGGTGAGCGCCGCATGTGCCATTCGTTGAGATGGCAGGAATGGGAGCTTCTGCAGGACGAGGAGCGGCGCGAGGACGAGGAGCCGCGTGTGATCACCGTCGTGCACGAGCCCGAGGCCGAGGAGCCCGAGCTCGAGCGCGAGCCGGAGCGGGAGCTCGTCCGAGCCTGACCGAGTGAGCCGGCGGGCCGCCCGGCCCGCCGGCCACCTCCGACCCGCCCGTCAAGCTGCAGCCCGTGAGGAACGGGCTCTCGCGCGTTGTCGACTCGTCGGCGTTCACGGCCACGGTCGTCGTCGTCATCCTCGCGAACGCCCTCATCCTCGGGCTCCAGACCTATCCCGGGCTAGAACGGGAGTACGGGGACCTCCTCCGGCTGCTCAACAACATCTGCCTCGGGTTCTTCGGCGTCGAGCTCGCGCTGCGGATCGCGTCCTACCGACGGCCGTGGCGGTTCTTCCTCGAGGGCTGGAACGTCTTCGACTTCATCGTCATCGGGATCGCCTTCCTCCCGGGGCTCAGCAACAGCTCGACGATCTTCAGGCTCGCGCGGCTCGCGCGGATCGTCCGCGTCGTCCACCTCCTCCCCGACGTCCGCATCCTCATCACCGGGGTCATCCGCAGCCTGCCGCCACTCGGGAGCATGGCGATCCTGACGACGCTGATCCTGTTCGTCTACGGGATGGTCGGCTGGCAGCTCTTCGGTGACGAGCTGCCGGATCACTGGGGGAACATCGGCGAGGCGATGCTGACGCTGTTCGTGATGCTGACGCTCGAGAACTTCCCGATCTACATGGAGCAGGGGATGGCCATCCACCCGTGGTCGTGGGTGTTCTTCGTCAGCTTCATCCTCATCGCGGCCTTCGTCGTCATCAACGTCTTCATCGGGATCGTGCTCAACTCGATGGAGGAGGCGCGCGAGCTCGAGCGCCGGCCGCCGATCCGGCCTGAGGAAGTGGCGCCCGTGGCGGAGCGGATCGACATCCTGCGCTCGGCGCTTGACGAACTCGAGCGCGAGCTGCACGTCCGGGACCAGCAGTAGATTCGAGCGGCATGGAGCGCGCGGCGCGCTTTGCACCTCTGGCCGGCATTGCCGCCGTCGTGCTCTGGGTCGTCGGAACGTTCCTGCTCGAGAACACCGACCGGCCGGAAGAGGACGTGGGCTCCAACTTCCGTGACTGGGTTCAGGCGAACGACACGGAGCTGATCGTCGGTGCAATCGTCTTCGGCTTCGGCGTGCTCTTCTTCCTCTGGTTCCTCGGCAGTCTGCGCGCGGCGCTCGTCGAGGCCGAGGGCGGAACCGGCCGAGTCGGCACGATCGCTTTCGCCAGCGGCGTCGCCGCGTCGATCTCGATGATGTTCACCGTCTTGCCGCACGGGCAGGCCGCGTTCGATGTCGACAGCATGTCGGACACGTCGGCCGCGGCACTGGTCCATATGGGCGACGCCTTCTTCGGCGGCACGCAGCTGTTCTCGATCCCGCTGCTGGCCGCGACCGGCCTCGTGATCCTGCGCCACGGGCCGCTTCCGCGCCGACTGGCCTGGGCGAGCTTTGTGATCGCGCTGGTTCTGGCGGCCGGCCCGATCGGCTTCTTCGGCGTCTTCATCGGACTGCCGCTCTGGGTGCTCGCGACGTCGATCCTGCTGTACAGGCACCAGGCGGGAGAGCTCCCGCCCGCTGCGCGATCTACCTAGCGGTCGGTCACGATCCTGTACCCGGTTTCAAGTTGCCCTAACAAGATCGCGCTACCTTTAGTTAATGGGCCGAGCGACGCTGGTCGCGATCGTCGGCGCGGCGGTGCTCGCTACCCCCGCGGGAGCGTCCACGTCGCTGAAGCTCGGCCTCGTGGACACCCAGGAGGCCCTCGGGAGCCAGCAGCGCTTCGGCTCGACGCTCGCGACGCTGCAACCGCAGATCGTCCGCATCATGCTTGCCTGGGGCGGTCCGTACGGCGTCGCCCGCGAGCGGCCCGACTTCGGGGCCGACCCGACCGATCCGGCCTATGACTGGGGCCCGTACGACGCCGCGGTCCAGACCGCGTCCAGCCGGGGGGTTCGCGTGCTGTTCACGATCTCCGGGACGCCGTGGTGGGCGAACGGCGGGCGCGACCAGAACGTGGCCCCGCAGAACATGCAACGGCTGCGCGACTTCGCCTACGCGGCCGCCATCCGCTACAGCGGCCACTTCCGGCGGGCCGACGGGGTCGTCCTCCCACGCGTCTCGCTGTGGACGGCGTGGAACGAGCCGAACATCCCGCTCGGGCTCAAGCCGCAGTGGCGGCGAATCGGCGGGCGCTGGGTGGTCCAGAGCGCACGCGACTACGCCCGCATCTGCAACGCGATCTACGACGGGATCCATCTAACGCTGCTGCGCGGTCAGCAGGTCGCGTGCGGCGTCACGACGGCGCGCGGGAACAACGCGCCTCGGACGAGGCGCCCGTCCGTCGCGCCGATCGGGTTCCTGCGTGCCGCGAAGGCCGCGGGGCTCCGAAACTTCGACGCGTACGCGCACCACCCGTACTCGGGTGATCCGAAGTTCCGGCCCGGCGCGAAGCCGCGCAATCCGCGCGCGGTCACGCTCGGAAACATCCAGCGGCTCGTCAGCGAAGTTACGAGGCTCTATGGACGGAAGCCGATCTGGATCACCGAGTACGGCTACGAAACGAGCCCGCCGGATCGGGTCTTCGGCGTCGCCTGGAGGCGGCAGGCGACCTACCTGCGGGAGGCCTACGGGATCGCGCGCCGGAATCCGCGCATCGACATGCTGCTCTGGTTCCTCGCCCGCGACGAGGCGCGGCCGACGGGCTGGCAGTCAGGCCTCGTCTCGGCGGGCGGGCGCCGCAAGCCCGGCTTCTACACGTTCCAGGCGCTGGCCCGGGCTGCTCGGAAGCACCGGGTGGCGATGACGCGGTCGGTGCGCCGGGCGAGGCCGCAGGGCCTGAGGGACCTGCTCGCCGGCGCCGTCGGCGACGGCCGCGGCTCGCACCGCAGCTGGCTGCCCGCCGGGCCGTTCCTCGCGGACGGCTAGCTCTCGGACGGCGGCGTGGCGGTTCCGGCCTGCGCGGCCCCGGGGGCCTGGGCCGGCGCAGGCGCGGCGGTCTCCAAACCGGCCTTGATCTTGTCGATCGCGCCGGTCTCGGCTGCACCGACGTCCTTCGCTGCGTCGGCCACCGCGGTCGAGACCTCGACGACGAACGTCTTGTAGGCCTCGACCTCGTCGGGGGCCTTCGCCTGCAGCGTTGCGATCGAGGAGCGCAACGCCTCGGTGGCGCCCTTCTCGAGCTCGTCCGGGTTGGTGGTCAGCCCAAAGCCGGTGCCTCGGACCTCGGCGAGGTCGCGGATGAGCGGGCTTGCACTCTTCTCCTTCGCCTGTGAGAGGTACTTGCTCAACGCGCCCACCTCCTTGAACGTGTCGAAGAAGCCGCGGTCGGCGAGCGAGACGAGCAGCGCAGATCCTGTCACGCCCTTCTGCAGCGTCTCCCACTCCTGCTCGCTGAAATCGGCCTTCCCAGCCATGTCCACTCCCTCCTGTCGTGGGTGGGGACAGCGTACGTCAGCGCTCGCGGGATCGTGGCCGCCGCCGCGGCGTGTCTTCTAGCCGCGGCGCAGGATGGCCGCTCTCGGTCCGCAGCCGCTCGATCAGGGCGGATGCGTCGGCCGCGCTGGCGGGAAACTCCTCGCCGAGCCGCTCGGCGAGGGCGGCGGCAAGCGCGTAGATCTGGCGGACCGTCGGCCGGCGTGCACCGGGCTCGATCCCCCTTGGGTGGGTGGGGCTGGTCATCCCTGGGGCTCAGGGAACCAGAGAAATCGCTACGGGTGGGTGTCGCCTCTGCGCCGAAAGCGTCACTTATCGGCGTCGACGCCGAAGCGCCGAGCGCTACCGGTCCTCCTGCGGCTCGAACACCTGCTGGACCAGCCCGCCGTCGACCAGGTAGCTCGCGCCCGTGACGTAGCGGGCCTCGTCCGACGCGAGCCACGCCACCACCGCCGCGACCTCCTCCGGCCTGCCGGCGCGCTGGAGCGGGATCTCCGGACGGAGCTCGTCGGCCTCGACGTTCCGCTCCGTCGCGATCGACCCCGGAGCGACCGAGACGACGCGGATTCGCGGCGTGAGCTCGAGCGCCAACGACCGCGTCAACATCCCGAGCGCGGCCTTTGCCGGCGCGTACAGCGCAAAACCGGGCCTCGGAACGTGCTCGTGGACGCTCGTGATGTTGACGATCACGCCTCCGTCTCCCATCGCCCGAGCGGCCGCCTGCGCGCAGAGGAATGCACCGCGAACGTCGACGGCGAAGATCTTGTCGAAGTCGTCCGCGGTCAGCTCGAGCGCCGGCTTCGACACGGTGACCCCGGCGTTGTTGACGAGGACGTCCAGCCGGCCGAACGCTCCGACCGTCTCCGAGACCAGCCGCGCCGGAACCGAGGCGTCCGAAAGGTCGCCCACGACCGGGTGAACCGGTCCGCGGTCCTCGAGCCGCGCGACGCTCTCCTGACTGGGCTTCCGGGTCGCGAGCCCGACCGCATAGCCGTCAGCGAGCAGGCGCTCTGCGATCGCGAACCCGATGCCCGTGTTCGCGCCGGTGACGAGCGCGACCCGAGGAACCGCTACGAACCCGCCTCCCGTCGCTGCCCCGACGCGATCGCGGCCAGCTCGGACTGGTCGAGCTCGCTCTGCGGGATCACGACCACGCGGCAGGGCGTCGCTGCGCGGAGCGTGGCCGTTCGCATGCCGCCTTCCAGCGCCGCCCGGACGCCGAGAATCGCTCCCGGCCCGACCTCGGCGACGACCTCACCGTCCACGTCGACGTCGAGCATCCCGTCGAGCACGAGAAAGAGCGCGCTACCTGGATCGTCCTGCTCGACGAGCGTCTCCCCCACCTGCAGCTCGCGCCGTGCGAGCCCTTGCGCGCCGTGCATGACGAGACGGGAGAGCTCGCGCTCGAGCTCGGACTCGGCCGTCGCGATCAAGGCCGGTGAGTCCTCGCCGCCCCAGGGCATGTTCGGGCCGAACGACTCGCGCCACCAGCGCTCGAAGTCGATCGTCCCGCTCTTCTCGACCAGCATGCCCGCGTCGTCGTAGATCCAGTGCCGTGGGAACGAACTCGCCCCGACCAGCTTGTGCTTGGCCGTCCCGTCTGCGTAGATGATCAGCTGGAGCGTCGTCCACGCCGACGCCGACGCGATCTGGAAGAACGGCTTCCCGCGCACGCGTCGCGGCGCCGGCAGGCCCATCCGGCCGCCTGCCGACTGCACGAACTTGACCCAGTCGGGGCCGGTTTCCGGCTCGTCCTGGATCAGCGGGTACTTGACGCCTGGGAAGGCGACGGTCTTCGGCCCGATCTTGACGCGTGTGCTCGCGATCAGCGCGTCGCCGCAGTAGCCCGAGCCGACGATCCTGCCCTCGTCCACCTCGATCCACGCGCGGAGGTGGTTCGCCTCGCGGAACCGGTCGGCATCACGCAGGGCCTCGAGGTCGCCCGTGGCCAGCCGGTCGGGCGGTGGGTCGTCGTAGTGCGTGATCCCGAGCTCGAAGGGCAGCTTGGGCATCCCCGCGATCGCCTCCGAGGGGATCCATGTGACAGCTGTCACTGACTTCTCGATCCGCATACCGATTCTCCTCACCATCGAGTTCAGACAATCCTTACCACTTTCGAGCATTGCGCTCGAATTCGCCGGGAACCCTTCCCTCGTACCTTTGAGTTCCGAGGAAAAGGGGGAAGCAGCTCATGAGGAAGCTTCAGCTCGTGCTCGTCGCCGCCGCGGCGTCAGCGTTGACCGCGCTCGCCACGGTGGCCGGGTTCGCCGAAGCCCAGTCTGCGGTTCCGCCCAGCAACACCGAGAACCCGTCGGTCGTGGGCACTGCCCAGGACGGCCAGCTTCTCATCGCGAAGGACGGCGAGTGGGCCGGCACGAATCCGATGACGTTCGCCTACCAGTGGCAGCGCTGTAACACCGCCGGCGCCTGCGGAGACATCGCAAACGCGACCGCCAAGTGGTACCGGGTCGCGACGGCCGATGTTGCCTCACGCCTTCGCGTGAGAGTGGTCGCACGGAACAGCGACGGCTCAGTTGGCGAGGCGACTGCGCAGACCGCCGTCGTCGTGCCACCGGCCGGCGCCATGCGCCTGCAGGATGGACGGACCTCGATCCCGGCGTCCAGCGTGAACATGCCGGACCGGCTCGTCCTGTCGGGGCTCCAGTTCACTCCGACCGTCCTGCGCTCGCGGGCGCCGTTCACCGGGCGCTTCCGCGTGACGGACACCCGTGGCTACGTCGTCCGTGATGCGATCGTTCTCGTCACCGGCGTTCCGCTCGGCTGGATCTCGCCGACCCAGGAAGTGACGACGAACGTCGACGGCTACGCAACGATCCAGCTCCAGCCCACGACCCGCCTGCGGCTCGTCCGCGGCGGCTCGATGGTCATGTTCGTGCGGGCCCGGAAGCAGGGCGACGACCTGCTCGCCGGCATCTCGACGCGGCGTCTCGTCCGCGTCCGGACGGCGGCGCCTGCCTCGTCCTAGGACAAGCCACCGGCGAGCGGCGGCGACGAGCTACTCCTCGTCGTCGCCGCCCCGGAGGCGCCAGTACAGAAGCGCCCCACCGGTCGCCGCGGCAAGGCCGGAGACGACGGCAACCCGCTTAGTCGGCAAGCCGTTTCCACCCTCGGGCTTCAAGGCCTGCTTGGCCTTCCTCTTCGCAGCCGTCTTGCTGACCGTCCAGACGGTCCAGCCGAGGATCGCGTTTCTCCTGTTCACGATGCTGCTCATGGCCTGGAGGTTACTGACCAGCGCTCTCCGGCCGCAATCGCTGGGGCTAGGGTCGAGGCGTGAAGCTCCGCGGCGGGCTGGGCGCGCTCGAGGAGCCGCAGTTCCGGCTCCTCTGGCTCGGGCGCACCGCATCCTCGATCGGCGACGCGCTCATCCCGGTCGCGCTTGCGTTCGCCGTCATCCTCGAGACGGGATCGGCAACGGATCTCGGCTTCGTGATGGCGTCGTTCATGCTGGCCCGCGTCCTGCTCGTGGTCGTCGGGGGCGTCTGGGCCGATCGACTCTCCCGGCGCCTTGTGATGATCAGCGCGGATCTCGTCCGCACCGTGTCACAGGGGCTCGTCGCGTACCTGCTGGTTTCGGGCACCGCGGAGATCTGGCATCTGGCCCTGGCCGGTGCCGTTGGTGGAGGCGCCCAGGCCTTCTTCGGCCCAGCCTCCACCGCCCTGATCCCCGACACCGTTCGTCCGCAGCGGCTGCAGGGCGCGAATGCGCTCGTCTCGATGACCGGCAGCGGCGCCGAGCTCGTTGGACCGGCGCTGTCCGGTGTCCTCGTCGCCGTCTTCGGCCCCGGCTGGGTGTTCGCGATCGACGCGGTGACCTTCGTCGTCAGCGCCACGTTTCTGCTCACGATGCACGTGGACGAAGCCCCACGGGCGAAGCAGCAGCAGCCGTTCCTTCGCGAAGTCGCGGGCGGGCTCCGTGAGATCGCGGCGCGCCGCTGGCTCAGCGTAAGCCTGGCGAGCTTCGCCCTCGGCAACATGGCGATCGCCAGCTACGTCGTCCTCGGGCCGCTGATCGCGGAGCGCGAGCTCGGCGGCGCACAGGATTGGGGACTCGTCGTCTCTGGCGGCGCTGCCGGAGGGCTCGCCGCCACTCTCGTGGCGCTGCGCTACCGCCCGAGCCGGCCGCTGCTTGCCGGCTTCGCACTGCTCCTGCTCCACCCGATCGGACTGTTGACGCTGATTCCGCCCTTGCCGACGCTGGGACTCGCGGTCGGAGCGGCAGTGAGCTTCGGATGCGTTTCGATCTTCAACGTGTTCTGGGAGACCACGCTCCAGGAGCAGGTGCCGAAGCACGCGCTCTCGCGTGTCAGCTCCCTCGACTGGATGGTCTCGCTCGTCTTCATGCCGATCGGCTTCGTGATCACCGGGCCGGTCACGGATGCGATCGGAGTCGAACAAACGCTGGGGCTCGCCGCGGCAGTCTCGGTCGGCGCAACGCTGGTCGCGCTCGCTCAGCCCGACCTGCGTGAGCTCAGGCGGGCGTCTTTGCCCGTTTCCGGTTCGGCAGGTGAATCGCCCGTCCCAGCGCCACCAGCCCCGCCTCCTTGACGGCCTCGGAGAGGGTCGGATGCGCTGCCATCCCGTCGGCGACGGTCTCGACCGTGGACTCTGCGTCGAGCGCGACGACACCGGCCTCGATCAGGTCGGTGACGTGCGGCCCGACCATGACGATCCCGAGCAGTTCCCCGTACCGGCTTTCGTGGATCGACTTGACCCAGCCGACGGTCTCGTTCTGCATCACCGCTCGGGCGTTCGCGACCCACGGGAAGACGCCGACCTCGACGTTGTCGCCGTGCTGCTCACGCGCCTCGGCCTCCGTCAGGCCGACTCCGGCCACTTCCGGGTCGGTGTAGATCGGGCGCGGGACGCCGCGGTTGTCGACGACGGCCTCGTGGCCCATCGCGTTCTCGGCCGCCACTTCGCCCTCGCGGAACGCGGTGTGCGCGAGCTGCCAGTAGCCGGCACAGTCGCCGACGGCGTAGACGTTGTCGACCGTCGTCCGGCGATGCTCGTCGGCGGCGATGCCCGTCCGCTTGTCGAACTCGACGCCGATCTCCTCGAGGCCGAGGTTCTCGACCAGCGGGCCGCGTCCGACAGAAACGAGCATCAGGTCGGCCTCGACCGTCTCGCCGTCACCGAAATGGACCGTGAGCTTCGCGCCGTCGTCCTCGACCTTCGTGCACTGCTTCTCGAGGTGGAGCGTGATGTTGCGCCGCTTGAACTGCTTCGCGAGCTCGTTTGACGCGTCCTCGTCCTCCATCGGGATCAACTTCGGAAGCATCTCGATGATCGTCACCTCGGAGCCGAAGCGCTGGAGGATCGAGGCGAACTCGCAGCCAATGATGCCGCCGCCGAGGACGACGAGCCGCTTCGGCACCTCTTCCTGGGCGAGGAGCCCGGTCGAGTCGATACAGCGCGGCGAGTCGAGGCCCTCGATCGGAGGCATCAACGGGAAGCTGCCGGTGGCGATGATCGCCTGCTTGAAGGTGACGTCCTCGCCGCCCTCGACGGCGATCGTGTTCGCGTCCTTGAAGCGGCCTGCGCCCTTGACCCACTCGACGCCGTTGGCCTTGAAGAGCGAGGCGACGCCGCCGGTCATCTGCTTGACGACTCCGGCCTTCCACTCATTCGCGGTCGCCAGGTCGAGGGTGGGCTCGCCGACCTGGACGCCGAGCTTCGCGAAGGTCTCCTCGGCCTCCTTGATCGCGAACGCGGTCTGCACCCACGCCTTGGTGGGGATGCAGCCCACCCGGAGGCAGGTTCCGCCGAGCTCCGGCTCCTTCTCGATGCAGACGGTGGTGGCGCCGAGTTGCGCCGCGCGAATCGCTGCGGTGTAGCCACCGGGACCGCCCCCCAGGACGGCAACGTCACATTCCATCGGTCTCTCGCTCCTTGGTCGGTGTCTGCGCTCGATCCTACTGGCGAACCCGGAGTCAGGGCCGCAGCGGACACGGCTGGGCCGTGTCCGCTGCGCACGATGCGGACCGCTCGCCTGGGGACGAATTCCCACCGCCTCGCAGGCACTTCGCCCACCGACACGCGCTCCGGAGCCACGTCCGGTGCCTGGCACCGGACATGGCTCGGCACAGACGTCGGGTTAGGACAGGTCGAGGTGCATCGTCCACGAGCCGTCGGTCTCCTCGACCCGCTCGAAGCCCTGCTTCTCGAAGACGTGCATCGCGGGGCTGTCCGACGCGACGGTGAGGCTCAGGCCCTCGTAGCCCTGCTCGCGCGCGAGGTCGACGAGCGAGCCGAGCAGGTCGGAGCCGATCCCGCGCCCTCGCCGGCTCGGCACGACGGCGACCGCCACCTCTGGGGTCGCCTCGTCCATGAACCCGAAACCGGGCTCGTCCCGAGGGAAGAGCCGGTACCACGCGGCGCCGATCGGAAAGCCGCCCTCGAGCGCGATCAGGGCCGCATCGCCGCGTCTCCCCCACCCCGACACGTACCGCCAGAGCAGCGAATCCTCGACGTCGCCGCCCGACCGCCAGTAGAACGCATGGCGCAGCATGTCGCGGAGGAAGCGGACGTCCTGCCGGTTGCCCCGCCTAATCATCGCGCAGCTGCTCGACGAGCTGAACGCGATTCCCGTCTGGATCGAACACGTCCAGCAGCCGCACCTCCTCGTGCAGCTCGAGCACCGTTCCGACCTCCACGTCGTCCGAGCGGAGCCGCTCGGCCTCCGCCTTGGCGTCGTCCACGTCGATCGTGGCCACCCCTCCCTCGACCGGCTCCCCCTCCGTGAGAGCGATCTTCATGGACCCACGCTCGAGCTCCGCCCAACGTTCGTCCTCGTTGAAGGCCGTCTCGGTGAAGCCCAGCTTGCCCGTGTAAAAAGACCGCCCCGCCTCGAGGTCCCGGACGCGGTACCAGACCCTCACGGTCGTGACTCTAAAGCGCGAGGCCCGGTTCTTCGAGGAACGCGCGCACCGTGCCAAGGAACTCGGACGCGACCGCACCGTCGACAGCGCGGTGGTCGCAGGTCAGCGTCAGGCTCATCATCGGCTTGATCTCGAGGTCCCCGTCGACGACCACCGGCTTCTCCTCGATCGCGCCGACGGCGAGGATCGCGACCTGCGGCGGGTTGAGCACGGCGACGAACTGGTCGACCCCGTACATGCCGAGGTTGGAGACCGTAAAGGTGCCGCCCTCCAGGTCCGCCTGCTGGAGCTTGGCCTCCCGCGCCCGGGTGACGAGATCGGCGCGCGCGGCGGCGATCTCGGCCAGCGTGAGCCGCTCGGCGCCGCGGATCACGGGGACGAGCAACCCGCGATCGGTCGCGACCGCCATCCCGACATCGGCAGTCGGGAAGCGTCGGACCGCCTGGTCGGCGTAGTGCGCGTTCACCTCGGGATGGCGCATCAGCGCAACGGCGCAGGCTTTCGTCAACACGTCCGAGACCGTCGGCTTCGTCTCGCCCTCGCGCGTCAGCTCGACGAGGCGCGCCCGGACCTCCTGCGCGCGGGCCATGTCGGCGGACATCGTGATCTGGAAGACCGGCGCCTCCCAGGCCTCCGTCAACCGCCGCGCGATCGTCTTGCGCAGCGTGGTGAGCGGGACGACCTCGGGCTCGGCAGGCGCCGCGGCGGGCGCACGGGCGGGTGCGGGCGCCGCCAGAGCGCGCTCGACGTCCTCGGCGACGATGCGGCCCTCGGGACCGGTGCCGCGAATCTCGGCGAGCTCGAGCCCCTTCTCGCGCGCGATGCGGCGGGCCAGCGGCGACGCCTTGACCCGGCCGTCGGCCATCGTGGCCGGCTGGGGCTCGGCCGGCTCCGCCGCCGCCGGAGCTTCGCGGGCACGCTCCCGCTCTTCGTCGCGCGCCGGCGCCCGCGAGCCCTCCTCTTCAGGCGCCTCCTCGACCTCCGCGGCCTCCGGCTCTGGCTCCGGCTCGGACTCGGGCACGTCTTCGCCCTCCTCGCCGATGACGGCGATCGTCTGGCCGACCGGGACCTCGCCCTCCTGAACCGCGATCTTCAGCAGCACGCCCGAGGCGTCGGCCTCGACCTCCTGCGTCACCTTCTCCGTGTCGAGCTCGTAGAGCGGCTCGCCTTTCTCGACCCGCTCGCCCTCCTGCTTCAGCCAGCGGACGACGGTTCCGGACTCCATGCCCTGGCCCAGCCGTGGGAGCTTGATCTCAGTTGCCATCCCGTCCCACCGTTCGGAGAACGGCCTGAAGGACGTCGTCGGCGTGCGGCACCACCCACTCCTCCATGACCGGCGCGAACGGGAGCGGCGTGAACGCGGCGCCGACGCGCTCGATCGGTGCGTCGAGCCAGTCGAAGGCCTGGTACTGGACGACCGCCGCGACCTCGGCGCCGAAGCCCATGCGCGTGACCGCCTCGTGGGCGACGACGGCGCGGTTCGTCTTCTTCACCGAGTCGACGATCGTTGCCTCGTCGAGCGGCTGAAGCGTGCGCGGGTCGACGACCTCGACGGAGATGCCCTGCTCCTCGGCCTGCTCGGCTGCTGCGAGCGCCTCGTGGACGAGCCGGCCGGTGGCAATGACCGTGACGTCCTCGCCCCGGCGGTGCACGCGCGCCTCGCCGAGCGGGATCGGCTCCAGGTCGTCTGGAACGTCCTCCTTGAGGCCGTACAGCGTCCGATGCTCGAAGAAGATCACCGGGTTGTCCTCGTAGATCGACGTGTAGAGGAGCCCGCGAACATCGGTCGGCGTGGAGGGGAAGACGACCTTGAGGCCCGGGATGTGGACGAACCACGCCTCGAGCTGCTGCGCGTGCTGGGCCCCCGGCGACCAGCCGGCGCCGCCCTGCGTTCGGATCGTCAAGGGCACCTTCACCTGGCCGCCCGACATGTAGCGGTGCTTCGCCGCCTGGTTGATCACCTGCTCGGCGGCAAGCGTCAGGAAGTCCTCGTACATGATCTCGACCACGGGCCGCAGCCCCTGCATCGCGGCGCCGATCGCCGTCCCGACGATGGCCGCTTCGGAGATCGGGGTGTTGCGCACCCGCTCGGGCCCGAACTCGTCGAGCATCCCCTGGGTGACGCCCATCGAGCCGCCCATCTCGGCGATGTCCTCGCCCATGATGAAGACGTCCTCGTCCTGCCGCATCGCGTTCGACAGGGCGTCGCGGACGGCCTCGCGGTAGCTCAGCTCAGGCATAGACGTTCTTCAGCGCATCCTCGGGCTTCGGATCCGTGCCCGCCTTCGCGAACTCGACCGAGCCCTCGACGAGCTCCGTGACCTCCCGGTCGAGGTCTTCGAACTCCTCGTCCGAGAGCTCGAGCTCGGCGCGCAGCTTGTCGATCGGATCCTGCGTCTCGCGCAGCTCACGCAGCTCGTCCTTCGGACGGTAGACCTGCGGGTCGCCGACGTAGTGACCGGTGAGACGGTACGTGTTCGCGACCAGCAGGACGGGGCCGCGTCCCGAGCGGGCGTGCTCGACTGCCTTCGAGGCCGTCTCGTAGACCTGCTGGACCTCCTGGCCGTCGACCGTCATCGACTCCATGCCATAGGCGACGGCGCGCTTGGCCAGATCCGTGATCGGCATGTGCTGGCTCGACGGCGTCGATTCCGCCCAGTGGTTGTTCTCGAGGACGAAGACTGCAGGCACCTGCCACAGCTGCGCCAGGTTGAGGGACTCGTGGAACGTGCCGATGTTGGTTGCGCCGTCGCCGAAGAACGCGACCGCGACGCGGGGCTCGTCCCGGAACTTGAAGGCGAGCGCGGCGCCGACGATCGCCGGGAGGCCGCCGCCGACGACGGCGTTCGCGCCGAGGTTGCCGCGCTCGATGTCGTAGAGGTGCATCGAGCCGCCGTAGCCGTGCGAGCAGCCCTCGAGCTTTCCGTAGAGCTCGGCCATCACCTCGTTGGGATGGGTGCCCTTCGCGAGCGTGTGCCCGTGGGCGCGATGCGTCGACGCGATCACGTCGCCCTCTTCGAGCGCACGGCAGACGCCGACCGCGACGGCTTCCTGGCCGATCGCGACGTGTAGGAACCCCGGCAGCTCGCCCGCGCGGAAGCGCTCTTCCACCTTCTCCTCGAAGCGGCGGATCAGCAGCATCTCGCGCAAGAACTCCCGCAGGAGCTCAGGCGAAACCGCCCCCTTCCGTTCAACCTTCGCCATCCGCAGCAGTCTATGCTCGGGCCAATGCGCGTCGTCGACCAGTTCCGCGAGATCGAGTCGCGGCTGCCGGCTGAGTGGGCCGATGTCCGCCTCGTGCTCACCGTCGACGACCCAGAACGGGCCGAGCGCGCGGCGGCGCTGCTGGGGCCGCTCGGGCCGGGGCGTTCAGGGAATCGCGTTCAGTTGACGGTGCCGCGCGCCGGCGGCCGCGTCGAGCTCCTGCGGCGGCTGCTGAGCCGGGTCGACCGCGACCGGATTCGCGGGGAGCTCGAGCTGGTGACGTTCTCCGATGCCGCGCCGCCGCGACCGTCGGTGGAGCAGCGCGCGTCGTGGCCGCCGCTCGAGGAAGCCTGGATGACCGCGGTTGCAGCGCTGCCGGACGACTGGAGCGACGTCTACGCCGAGGTCGAGCTGGCCTCGAGCGCCCAGCTCGACCGCGGAGCGCTGCTCCTCGCGCCGGTCAACCCGGCGCGGCCCGACCGCGGGCTCGCGTTCCGGTTCCGGGTCGCGCGGAGCTTCGGCTACGGCGCCTCGACCGAGATGACGCGGCGGTGCCTGGCGCGCCTGGACGAGGAGAGAATCGCCGGACGGCTGCTGATCCTGCGGGCGCTGTCGGACACGAAGGCGGTCGCGACGCAGGGCCCGGTCTGGTACGTCGGCGGCAAGGCGACGTAGTGGCGGACCCCGTCTCCTGGCTGGTGGTCGAGCCCGGCTGGGCGGTCGTCGGCAGCGACGGCACCGAGGTCGGGAAGGTCGACGAGATCATCGGCGACTCGGGTGAGGACATCTTCAACGGCCTCTCGGTCTCGAGCGGCGTGTTGGGCAGGCCGAAGTATGTGCCCGCCGAGCGGGTGACCGAGATCGTCGAGGGCGAGGTCCGGCTCGACCTCCCCGCCGGGGCGATCGAGCACCTCGACGACCACGAGCAACAGCCGCCGTCGGCCCAGTTCCGGGCGTAGCGAAAGACCCAGTTGCGGCACGAATCCGCGCGCCTTCCGCGCGTTTCTCACCGCTACGATCGCGTTGGGGAGGAGGCCGGGCGAACCTGGTCTAGGGACCGTTGTTGGTGGAGTCGAGCCGCTCTGTCCAAACGAGCGCTGTCCCGTCGAGCACGACGGCGCCGTCCTGATTCGTGATCGTCGTCCGGAGCCGAGTGAGCGGTTTGTCCTCGTGTTGCTCCAGGACCTCGACCTCGGCGGTGATCTCATCTCCGGGCCGCACGGGCGCCTTGAAGCTCCAGTCCACGTGTAGGAAGACGCTGCCCGGCCCGGGCAGGTCCTCGGCGACGACGGCGTTCAACAGCCCTGACGTCACGCCGCCCTGGACGATCAGCCCACCGAACCGCGACTGCTTCGCCGCCTGCTCGTCGTAGTGGAGCGGGTTCCGGTCGCCCGTCAGCTCGGTGAAGAGCTCGATGTCGCGCTCGGTGACCCGACGATTCCGCCGAGCCGTGGCGCCGATCTCAGCCAAGGATGTCCCCGAGCTCCCGGGCCAGGGCTGCCGCGCTTCGAGTGTCGGCGGCAATCAGCAGGCACGTGTCGTCGCCGGCGAGACTTCCGACGACGAGCGGGTGTTCGAGGCGATCGATCGCACGGGCGATCGCAGGCGCCGAGCCGAGCTCCGACTGGACGACGACGATGTTCTGCGCTGCGACGACGTTCCGCCCGAACTGGGACAGGACCGCCGCCAACGCCTCGCGCGGATCCGAGCGCCGGCCGTCCTGCGCCAGCATGTACCGGGGACGGCCGAGCTGGTCACGGGTCTTCTCCAGCCCGAGCTCGCGGATGTCGCGCGAGACGGTCGCCTGGGTCGCGCGGCACCCCTCGGCCGCCAGAGCCGCGAGCAGATCGTGCTGCGTCCCGATCCGCCGGCGCGAGACGAGACTCGCGATCAGCTTCTGGCGCTCGGCCTTCCCGAAAGCGCGCGCATCCGACTGCATACGCGGAGAATAGGTTTCCGACTCCGCGAAGAGCGGTAAGTTTCCCCCAATGGCTCGACGACTCCTCTGGACCGCCATCTACGGGCTTCTCGGCGCGCTCGCCGCACTCGCGGCTCGCAAGGCGGCGTCCGGCGTCTACCGGATCGTCGCCGGCGAGGAGCCCCCGATCCGAAGGTGAACAAGGCAGACCAACTCGTCGACCGGGCGGCCGACGGCCTCCGCACGCTCGCCGATCGCGCGGCCGCGCAGGGCGGTATGGCCGCGAAGGTCGCCGATGAGCTCGCCGACGACGCCGCCTTCCTCCGAAAGCTGAAGCCGAGCCTGATCGTGGCGAGGGCGAAAGGCGAGGCGCCCAAGGACCTGCCGCCTGGAAGCGCCGCACCGCTTTCAGCTCCCGCACGCCCGAAGCCGAAGCCGGCCTCAGGGACGCAGGGCGGAAGCGGCCCGAGCCCGCTCCTGATCGTCGGCGCCGCGCTGGTCGCCGGCATCGTGCTCGCGAAGCTGATCGACTGGAGGGGCCATGCCCACCCCAGAGACTGAGAGCCTCGGAGCCGCAGCGAAGCGCGTGAGCGAGAAGGCGAGCGCGATTGCTCGGCTCGAGCTCGAGCTCGCGTCGCTGGAGCTGAAGAAAAAGGGGAAAGCTCTCGGCGTCGGAGCGGGGCTCGCGATCGCCGCTGCCGCGGTCGGCGTCTACGCGATCGGATTTCTCTTCTTTACGATTGCCGCCGGGCTGGCCGAGGCGATGCCCCTCTGGCTCGCGCTCCTGATCGTCACCGTCGTCCTGTTCGCTGCCGCGGCGATCCTCGGGCTGTTGGGTGTCCGCTCACTCCAGCGCGGGAAGCCCGTGCCGGAGCAGGCGATCGACGAGGCCAAATTGACGAAAGAGGCGTTGAAGCGAAATGGCAGCGCGCAACAGCCGTAACGTCGAGCAGGTCCGCCTCGAGCTCGAGGCTGAGCGCGAGGGGCTCGCGCAGGCCGTCGACACCCTCCGGGCCGGCGTGAAGGACGCCACCGACGTGAGCGCCAAGATTCGCGAGAACCTGCCGGTGGCTGCCGGGGCCGCGCTGGCCGCAGGTTTCCTCCTCGCGGGCGGAATCGGTGCGACCATGCGCCTCTTCGCCCGACGCTCGCGCGAGGGGGACGAGGTCGTTCGCCTCGGCCGCTACGTCGTCGTCGACCGCGAATAGGGCTTCGCGGCGGAACGGGCAGAGCCCGTTCCGCGGCGATTGAGTTTCGGCTAGGTGACTCGGAAGCTGCCCTTCAGGGTTCGCGCCCTGGGGTCGCAGACGTAGCGGTAGCTTCCTCGCCGCAGGGTCAGCGTCCACGTCTGGGTTCCCCGGAACCTCATTGTCGTCTTGCGGTTGACGCGAGGACCGATCAGGTGGAAGTTGAGCCTCGTCGACCGATCGCGGACCGTGATCCGGTAGCGGCCCGCACGCAGCCGCGTGACGCGACGGCCGCTCGCCGTCCGGAGCGAGATCGTGGCGCCCGGCCCGACGGAGGCCGTCAGCCGCTGGACGCGCGGGGGCGGAGGAGGTGGCGGCGAAGGCGGTGGGCCGCCGCCGGTCGTGAAGCTGCCGTTCATCTGGCCGGCATGCGGATCGCAGACGTACCGATACCGCTGGCGGTCCTGGAAGGTGACCGTCCAGGTGACGGTGCCGACGAACTCGACGTCGGTCGCCTGGTTGACGCCGGCTCCCTGCAAGTGGAAGTTGTGATGCATCGAAAGGTCGCGGACTTCGATCTCGTAGGTGCCGGCGGGGATGTCCGTGACCCGCGCGCCGGCTGCGTTGGTCAGGGAGATGACGAAGGCGTCGTTCGCGCCGACGCTCGCGATGAGCCTGGTCTGTGCGAGCGCGGCGGTAGGCGACGCCAGAAACGCGGCCGCTGCCGCGACGAGCAGGAGGAATCGAGTGCGCTGAGTCATGACTGCAAGTACGTCCTTGCCCTGTGGTCGGATTTTCCGAATTAGAAGCACCGGAGCCTACTGCCCAAGCCGTTTTCGCTCAACCACGCGGTTGTCCCTGCCGTGGGTGCGGTCGAATCGCAGCCTGAGCCCTTCGTCGCGGTCGCGGGTCAGCGCAAGTTTCGGCACCGGCCGGGGTCTACATAGACAGACTCTGCGGCTGCGAGCGTGGCAGGCCGCCCGGAAACCTGCCGCGTCAAACGTGCCGCCGAGAAGGGGCCTGAGCGCCTTTTCCCGGCAAGTGGACGATTCGGAACTCCCTCGTGTCGCCCAGGATGGCGATCAGGCCCCAAACAGCTGCCGGGGGAGAAGGCAGACGTTTTGGCCGGGTTGGAGGAAGCGCTTGGCGTTCGACCGCGGCCCGGCCCCGCTTACCAAAAGCCGCCGGCGAGCGTCTCGGCAAGGACCAGAATGATGATGAGCACGACGATCACGACCATCACCCAGCGCGAGAACGTCATCAGCCGGACTATCTCAGGCCTGGATAGTCCGCCGAGATCTGGGTGAGCGTTTTCGCGCGCGCAGGCGACCGCCGCCCGGCCCTTAAGCGGCACCTTTGCGCGGCGCAGTGACTTCGGGGCTAACGCCGACGCGAGACGATCCAGCCGCGTGGATCGTCGACCCGGGAATCGACGCCATACCAGTACGCCAGCGGACCGATCGCTACGAGGAACGCGAGCACGAGCGCGACGCCCATCTGCACCACCTCCTACTACATAGAACGCGATCGGACGCCACGGCCTTCCTCTCTAGACACGATCACCGCATGCCGACGAGCTCGAGCGGTGGCTCGAGGACGAGGGCGTCCTGTGGCCCGCGTTACCCCGTGAGGCAACGGCCGGCGCAGAGGTCGAGCTACGACACGTGGCGCGAAAACGGCTTCAACGCCGACATCGAGACACGGGGGTTCTGGAACTACATGACGGCGAAAGGCGGCGACCCGCGCAGGCAGTTGACATCGGAGGAACACAGGGTGCAGTCGAAAGGTGTTTCGGGGGGTGGCTTCCAACGTCGATGCGGCCGAGCGGAAACTGCGGCTCCGCTACGAGTACGTCAAGCGCGGGGCGCCAAGTTGCGCCCCCGTGTGGTCCCGGTGTGGTAGCGGGGACCGCGTAACGGGCGCAAACCCGCATGGTTGCGCGGGTCGAGGAGTCCGAATTAGACTCGTCTGTCGATGCTGCGCAAGAATGCCAAGGTCGAGCTGATCAAGGGCGTCCCGCTGTTCGCGGAGTGCTCGAAGAAGGAGCTCGGCGAGGTCGCGGGCATCGCCGACGAGATCGACCTCCGTGAAGGCAAGGAGCTGACGAAGGAGGGGAGCGCCGGCCGCGAGTTCTTCGTGCTCGTCGACGGCTCGGCCGAGGTGAGGAAGGGCAGGCGCCGCGTGAACATCCTCGGGCCGGGCGACTTCTTCGGCGAGATCTCGCTGATCAGGCACACGCCGCGCACGGCGACGGTCGTCGCAACCTCCCCCGTCCGCACCCTCGTGATCACGGAGCGGAGCTTTCGCTCGCTGCTCGAGCACCAGCCGGGCATCCAGACGAAGGTCATGAGCGCGCTCGCAGCGCGGCTCGCGCCGGAAGAGCCGGTCTAGGCCCGCAGCTCGGCGCCGTACTTCTCAGCTAGCGCCTCGACGATCCTCTGGCGCAGCTCGGCTGCTTCTTTGTCCGTCAAGGTGCGTTCTGGCGACCGAAACTCCATGCGGAGGGCAATCGACTTGCGGCCGGGCCCGAGCTGCTCGCCGTGGTAGACGTCGAAGGGCATGATCTCGCGAAGGTCGGGGCCGGCTGCCTCACGCGCGGCCGCGACCAGGTCGCCGGCGATGACCTCCTCGTCGACCGCGAAGGCGAGATCCTGTTTCACCGCCGGATAGGTGATGACGTCCTCGTAGAGCGGCAGATCTGGCACCTGCTCGAAGAGCGAATCGAGGTCGAGCTCGAAGTAACCCCACCCCTCCGACCGCTCGTACAGCACGCCGTCCGGAGTTCGTGCCCTCCGCCCGGACTCGGCGTCGAACCGCGGCTCGACGTGAAGCGCCCGATACAGCAGCTCGACCGCTCCCTTCGCTTGAAAGAAGCCGCCCTCGCCGATGCCTGCCACGTGCCAGGGCTCGTCGGGCAGCTCAGCGCTCGAAGGGACGAAGACCCGGGCGAGCTCGAAGAGCGCGATCCGCTCGACCCCGGCGTTTCGGTTCCGCTCCGCCGACTCGACGAGACCGAGCTCGAGGTCGGCGCGTAGGGCCGCCATCTCCTGCGAGTAGGGCTCCGCGAGGGCGATTCGGCCCTCGGCAGCAGGGACGAGCGTCCATGTATATGCCTCGTAGAACCCGGCACCGACGAGCACGTCCTCGACCTGGCGGCGCAGGCGCTGCTCCCGGGTTAGCTTCGCGGAGATTGCCGCCCGCGTCGGCAGCGTCGCGGGGACATCCTGCATCCGGAACCGAACGACCTCCTCGACCAGATCGACCGACCGGAGGACATCTCGGGCGCGCCACGTCGGGACGGTCACGGTCAGATCGCCGGCGACGTCGAAACCAAGCCGGGCGAGTGTCGCGCGCTGCTCCTCGACCGGAAACGTCATGCCGCTCAGCCGGTCGGCGAGCTCGGGCCGTAGACGCACCGTCGGTCGTTCGGGAAGGCGGGCGTGCCGGTCGGTATGCCCCACCCAGCGCGCGCCCAGCTCGACGAACAGCTGCGTCGCGTACCTTGCCGCCTGCTCCGCAGCGTGCGGGTCGACCCCCTTCTCCCACCGGGTCGAGGCCTCCGTCCGGAGTCGGAGGCGACGGGAAGAGCGCAGTACGGTCAAGGGGTCGAAGTTCGCCGCCTCGAGCAGGAGGTCCGTCGTCTCGGCCCGAACCTCGCTGTCCTCGCCGCCCATGATCCCGGCGATCGCGACCGGTCGGTTCGCGTCGGCGATCACGAGGTCCTTGCCGGTCAGTCGTCGCTCTTCCCCGTCCAGCGTCTTGATCGACTCGCCCGGCTGCGCGCGACGCACCACGATCCGTCCCTCGCCGAGGCGCTCGAGATCAAAGGCGTGGAGCGGTGAGCCAAGCGCGAGCATGACGTAGTTCGTCACGTCGACGACGTTCGAGATCGGCCGCATGCCGGCGGCGAGAAGGCGAGCCTTCATCCAGATCGGCGCGTGGCCGACACTGAGACCGCGGAAGAGTCGGCCGACGTAGCGTGGACAGCCGTCGAAGTCCTCGATGCGGATGTCGACCGGCTCGTCGTCGGCGGGTTCCGGGTCGATGCCGGGGATCGGAGCAAGCTCCCCGCCCGTCACCACCGCCACCTCGCGGGCGATGCCGTAGATCGCCGTCAGATCGGACCGGTTGAAGCTCGTCTCGAGCTCGAGGACGTCCTCGGCGAGTGGGAGCACGTCGCCGAGCGGCGTTCCCGGCTCAGGGCCGTCCTCGAGGACGATGATCCCGGAGTGGTCGTCGCCGAGCTCGAGCTCGCGCTCCGAGAGGATCATCCCGCGCGAAAGCTCGCCCCTGAGCTTCGCCTCACCCAACGGCTCGTCGGCTCCGGGCAGTTGGGCGCCTGGGAGGGCGACGGCGACCGTCGCGCCGGCGCCGAAGTTCCAGGCGCCACAGACGATCTGGCGCGGTTCCCCCTCGCCGACGTCGACCTGGCACAGCTGCAGCCGGTCGGCATTCGGGTGCTTGCCTGCCTCGAGGACCTTCCCGACCCGGAAGAGGGCGAGGTTGCCGTCGAGGTCTGCGACTCCGCGCCGCACGACCCGGTCGACCTCGAAGCTCGTGAAGACGAGCGTCGCTGCGAGCTCGCGGAGCGACATGTCGAAGCTGACGTACTCCCGGAGCCAGGAGGCTGGGACCTTCATCGGATCAGAACTGCTCCAGGAAGCGGATGTCGTTCTCCCAGAACAAGCGCAGATCCGGGAGGCCATGCCGCAGGAACGCGATCCGGTCGATCCCAAGCCCGAATGCGAATCCCTGCCATTCCTCTGGGTCGTAACCGACGGTCTCGAGCACAGCGGGATCGACTTCGCCCGCGCCGCCCATCTCAATCCAGCCCGACTGTTTACAGACCGAGCATCCCTGTCCGTCGCAGAGATAGCAGGTGATGTCGAACTCGACCGAGGGCTCCGTGAACGGGAAGAAGCTCGTTCGCATGCGAACCTCCCGGTGCCCTCCGAAGATCGCGCTCGCGAACGTCTCCACCGTCCCCCGCAGATCGGCGAGCGTGATCTCACGGTCGATGGCCAGCGCTTCCACTTGGTGGAAGACGGGCGTGTGTGTCGCGTCGAGTGTGTCCCTGCGGTAGACACGGCCGAGGGAAACGATGTAGACGGGAGGCTCCCTCGACTCCATCGCCCGAATCTGCGACGGCGACGTGTGGGTGCGCAGAACACTCTCCGCGTCGACGTAGAACGTGTCGCGAGGATCGCGCGAGGGGTGTTCCTCGACGGTGTTGAGCGCGTCGAAGTTGTAGTAGACGGTGTCGACCTCACGGCCGTCGAAGACCTCGTAGCCCATTCCGATGAAGATGTCCTCGATGCGGCGGCGGAGCTGCGTGATCAGGTGGTACGCGCCACGCGGCGTCGCATCACCCGGAAGCGTCGGATCGAACGGCTCTCCGTTCGCTGCTGCAACGGCATCGAGAGCGGCCTGCCGATCGGCGACCGCCGCCTCGATCGCCTCGCGGGCGGTGTTCAGCGCCATGCCGGTCTCGCGGTCGCGGACTTCACGGAGCGCCTGCTTCAGCTCGCTCTTGCGGCCCAGGTAGCGAACGCGTGCCTCGTCGAGCTCCGTCGCGCTCGCGGCGCGCTCGACAGCGTCCAGCGCCTCCTGCCGGTAGGCCTCAGCGTCCAAGACGGCCCCGGGTCGGGTCTCGGTGGATCGGCGAGAGCGTCAGCGCCGGTCCCCGGACACGAGCCGGGGCCGGGTAAACGGGGAATCCGAACGCCTCATCGCCATGCCGACACGATAACGGAGAATGCTGCGATGGACGTCTACGCGCCGTTCGTGGACATCTACGAGGAGTGGTCGGCCCCGATGACGGAGGACGTCCCCTTCTACGTCGGGCTGGCCCGCGAGGCCGACGGCCCGGTCGTCGAGCTGGCCGTCGGCTCCGGACGCGTCGGCGTGCCGGTGGCGCAGGCGATCGGCCGGCGGGTGATCGGCATCGACAGCTCCCCGGGGATGCTCGCGAAGGCGCGGGCGGCGGCCGCGGCGGCCGGTGTCGACCTGGAGCTTCGAGAGGGCGACATGCGCGAGCTGTCGCTGGAGGAGCCCGCGGCGCTGATCTACTGCCCCTACCGCTCGCTGCTCCACCTGCCGACGTGGGCGGACCGGCGGCAGGTGTTCGAGCGCGTCGCTGCGTCGCTCCGGCCGGGCGGTCGCTTCGCCTGGAACGCGTTCGTCTTCGACCCGCACATCGCGGTGCGGATGGACAACGTCGCGCGGCCGCACCTGGACTCCGAGACGTTGTGGGAGTACACAGCCCACCATCCGGAGGACAACCGGATCGACATCACCGCGTACTTCGGTGAGCCCGGGCAGGATCCGCGCAACCTCCAGCTCTGGTGGCTCACCCGCTCGGAGTGGGAAGGCCTGATCGACGTGTCCGGCCTCGAGGTGGAAGCTCTGTACGGCTGGTTCGACAAGAGCCCGTTCGACGACGAAAGCCGAGAGTTCGTGTGGGTGGTCCGGAAGCCCGAGTAGCGAGCCCCTATGACGCGATCGCCGAGCTCTACGACCCGTGGAGCCGGAGCGTCACCGAGGACGTCCCGTTCTACGTCGCCGAGGCGCGCAAGGCGGGCGGCCCGGTCGTCGAGCTCGGGGTCGGGACCGGACGGATCGCGGTGCCGACGGCCGCAGCCGGCGTTGCCGTCATCGGCGTCGACTCGTCCGCCGGGATGCTCGAGGTCTGCCGCCGCCACGCCCGGGCGGCGGGCGTGGAGGAGCTGCTCGACCTCCGGCTGGGCGACCTCGCCGCGCCACCGGTCTCCGAGCGGGTCCGCCTCGTCACGTGTCCGTTCCGGGCCTACCTGCACATGCAGGATGAGGAGTCGCGCCTGGCTGCCTTCGGCGCTGCGCGCGAGCTGCTCGTTCCTGACGGCCGGTTGATCTTCGACGTCTTCGCCCCGCGCCGGGACGACATCGAGGAGACGCACGGCCGCTGGATCGAGCGCGAGCCCGGGATCTTCGAGCGCGCCGACTGGGACGAGGGTGACCGCACACTCGTGCTGTCGGTCCGCGGCGAGCGCGGCGAGGCCACGATGCGCCTCAAGTGGCTGACCGCACCCGAGTGGCAGCGAACGCTCGAGGCAGCGGGGTTCGAGGTCGAGCGGGTCTACGGCTGGTTCGACTACCGGCCGTACCGCGACGGCGAGGACATGGTCTTCGTTGCGCGAGCAAGCTCGCGCCCTCGCTGAAAATCTCACAATTTTCAGCCATTCCAGACCCGCGAGGGTGGGCGACGCTTCGCGCCGCGCGGCCCAGCATCTTGCTGATCCTTCCTTCTCTGGGAGCGTTCTCTGAGCAGAACGGGGAAACCCCGTTCTGCGGCGGGCTTACAGAAGTTCGACCTGATCGCCGGCGGCGACCTCGCCGCTCTTGAGCACGAGGGCGAGCATGCCCCGCCTGCCGTCGAGCTCGTCCTGGAGCCCCGGCCGGATCTCGTCCATCCGCGAGCACGGATCGCAGACCATCGTGATCTCGAACTCGGCCGTGCCGATCCCGACACGCTGGCCGATCGGCCACTCGTGGACGTCGGCGCCTTCGATTGTGAAGTTCTCGCGGATGCGGCCGTACTCGACGCCGAGCGCGTCGAGATGCTGCGCGGACGCGAAGAGCACCTGCCGCTTCGTCCCGGCCCGCGCGTGCGCGCAGCCCTCGAGGCCGTGACCTTCGATCGCCTGGACGCGCTCGCGCGCGTCCATGCGGCCGCTGCCCTTGGCCGGAGACGTCCAGAGCCCGGTGACGCGCGCCATCGCTTTCGACTCTACCTGCCGCCCCGGCGGTGCCAGAGCCGCCACTGGTAGAGCGCGATCGCCGCGGTGACGGCGACGTTGAGCGACTCCGCGCCCGGTGCGAGCGGGATGGTCGCCGTGTACTCGGCGTCGGCGACGACGTCGTCTGGCAGGCCCTCGCGCTCGGCGCCGAACACGAACGTCGCCCTGCGCGGCAGCTCGAGCTCCGAGAGGTCTGGCCCGCCGTGCGCGACGAGGGCGACGCGGGGACTCGGGGCGTCGTCGAACGACACGATCGGCACCCGGAAGATCGCACCGGCCGAGGCGCGCAGCGCCTTCTTGCCGGTCGGGTCGGCGCAGCCGGTCGAGAGCGCCACGAAGGCGGGGCCGAGTCCCTCCGCCGCTCGCAGTATCGTGCCCACGTTGCCCGGATCGACAACATGCCAGAGTGCCACGCCGACCGTCGGCAGATCGGCGGCTGCCGGCCGCGACAGGTCGGCGCGGCGAAAGAGCGCGAGGACGCGAGGTGGATGAGCGAGCCCTGAGACGGCGGCCAGCAGGCTCGGCTCCACCGGCTCTGCGTCCGGGAGCGCGTCGAGCATCGGTGGGCGCTCGGCGTCGACCAGTGCCTCGACGGGGTGGATGCCGGCCTCGAGCGCCGCCTGAACCAGGTCCTCACCCTCACAAACGAAGAGCCCGAGCCGTTCGCGCTGCCGTCGCGACGACAGCCGGCGCACGAGCTTCAGGCGGGCATTCGCGGCAGAGGTGATCACACCAGCCACTCCAGCCACTGCCCGTGGAACCCCGAGTGCGCCAGCAGGCGTTTCTCCCCGTCGGGCCAGACCCGGAGCCAGAGCCCCCAGTAGCTGTGCTCGCCGGCCGCTGGGCGGCTGACGGAGACGAGGGCCAGCGGAAACTTGCGGCCCGCCTCGTCGAGGGCGGCGAGAAGCTCCCTCCAGGCCTCTCGGCTGAGGTAGCCGCGGACCGCGGTCTGGAAGACGACGGTCAGCGCGCCGGGGAGACGCTCGTCCAGCAGCTCGGGAACCCGCTCGACGACGTCGCCCTGCTCGAGCTGCGGGGGATCGGCGCGCAGGGTTTCGAGGGCGCGGTCGAGGCGCTCGAGCCTGGCCGTCTGGTCCGCCCAGACGAACGACCTGAGCAACAGCGCGTCCTCGGGGCGGGTGACGTCGAGCGGCGCGAGGTCGATGCCGCGGCGCTGGCGGACACGCGGAGTGAGTCGCAGGAGATCGCCGGGCACCGGACGCCGCTCTTCCCCGCTCAGGGAGAGCGACGCGTCGGCAGGACCCCACGTACCCTTCTCGTAGCGGTAGCCGTACCGGTCCCAGACGAGGTTGAGACCCGCGCTGGGGCCGAGCTCGATCAGGTCGAAGGTCTCGACACCGGTCCGCAGCGCGACCTCGAGGAAGCAGGGCAGCAGCATCCAGCTGCGCTGGACCTCGTTCGTCTGGACGCTCTGCGAGCGGATGAACCGACGCAGCCAGTCGCGGCGCGCCTCCAGCACGGGCACCGGATCGCTCCAGGGATCGATCCCTTCGCTGAGGGCCAGGTAGTGGAGCCCGCCGAGGAGCTGGAGGGGCCGGTCCCAGCGCTCGTCCTCGACGATCTCGGCGACAACCGGCTCGCGGGCGAGGCGCCGGCACAGCTCGGCGTAGAGCGGCGAGCCGGTGCGCTCGCACTGCTGCGCCTGGTGCAGAAAGACGGCTTCGAGCCCGCTGCTCAGCGGGTCAGCGCTCGAGCGCGGCCTTCGCCTGCTCGGCGATCTTGCCGAATGCCTCGGGATCGCTCACGGCGAGCTCCGCCAGCACCTTGCGATCGAGCTCGATGCCCGCCTTCCGGCAGCCCGCGACGAACTGGTTGTACGAGAGGCCCTCGGCACGCGCGGCGGCGTTGATCCGGATGATCCAGAGGCGCCGGAAGCTCCGCTTCTTCGCCTTCCGGTCGCGGTAGGCGTACTTGAGCGAGTGCTCGACCTGCTCCTTCGCCGCGCGATAGGTCGTGCTTCGACGGCCGACGTAGCCCTTCGCCGCCTCGAGGACCTTCGCCCGCCTCTTCCGGGAGTGGACGGATCGCTTGACGCGCGGCATCTAGGAACGCCCCTTGCGCAGACCGAGCATGCGGCGCACCTCGCGGGCGTCCGCGCCGGAGACCTCGTCCTGCTGGCGGAACCTACGCTTGCGCTTGGCGGACTTCTTCTCGAGCAGGTGACTCTTCATCGCGCGCCGGCGGAGGAGCTTCCCGGCCCCGGTCACCTTGAACCGCTTCTTCGCTGCTCTTGACGTCTTCTGCTTTGGCATCTCTCGAAACTCCTGCGTTCTTCGTCGGCCCGAGCACCATGACCATGTTGCGCCCGTCGAGCAGCGGCGGCGATTCGACGACGCCGAGCTCCTTCACGTCCTCGGCCAAGCGCATCAGCAGGTCGCGACCGCGCTCCGGGTGACTGGTCTCCCGACCCCGGAACATGATCGTGACCTTGACCTTGGCCCGCTGCCTGAGGAAGCGCAGGACGTGGCCCTTCTTGGTCTCGTAGTCCTGTGTGGCGATCTTCGGCCTGAGCTTGATCTCCTTGACCTGGACCTGGGACTGGTGCTTGCGGGCGAGCTTGGCCTTCTGCTCTTCCTGGTACCGGTACTTCCCGTAGTCCATGACCCGGGCGACCGGCGGCCTGGCCTGCGGCGCAACCTCGACCAGGTCGAGGTTCTTCGCGTACGCGTAGTCGAGCGCTTCGCTCGTGGGCTTGATCCCGACCTGCCCACCGTCCTCGTCGATCAGCCGTACCTCGGCGACCCGGATCCGTTCGTTGATCCTGGTCTGGGGTTCCGGCGCCGGCTCGGGACGGACGAACCGCCGCGGCCTCACCTAGTCGTCACCAAGCTCTTCTCGTCCTCCTTTTGAAACGACAAAACCGCTGCAAACAGCGGCCTTCTCCGTGCCCTTGGCTCGCTTGAACCTTCGCCGGGCTCGCGGCCCCGAAGGTGAGGAACGGATGCCGCCCCTGCTTGCAGGCTCACAGGGTAGCACTCAGCTCTGCGACCAAATCGTCAAGGCTTCGTGTCGATTGACCGCCGCCGCGCTCGCGGACGGCGAGCGACTCCTCGGACTCGCGGTCGCCGTAGACGACGACGTACGGGACCTTCTCGACCTCGGCGTCGCGGATCCGCTTGCCGACCGTCTCGTCGCGCTCGTCGACCTCGACGCGGAAGTCGGAGAGCTTCTCGGCGAGAGCCCGGGCGGCGTCTCGGTGGTCCTCCCCCACCGGCACGATGCGGACCTGCACCGGGGCAAGCCAGAGCGGGAAGGCGCCCCCGTAGTGCTCGACGAGGATGCCGATGAAGCGCTCGAACGATCCGAAGAAGGCGCGGTGGATGACGAACACGGGATGCTCGTGGTTGTCCGGGCCCATGTACGTCAGCCCGAAGCGCGCGGGCATCTGCCCGTCGAGCTGGATCGTTCCGAGCTGCCACGAACGGCCGAGCACGTCCGTCATGTGAAGATCGATCTTCGGCCCGTAGAACGAGCCCTCGCCCTCGCCGACGAAGTAGTCGATCTCGTGGCGCTGGAGGGCGTCCACCAGCCTCTCTTCGGTGAAGTCCCACTCCTCGTCGGTCCCGAGCTTGTTGTCCGGCCGTGTCGAGAGCTCGGCGCGCGGCTCCAGGTCGAAGAGCCCGTACAGGTACCGCAGGTACTCGAGCGTGCCGTCGAGCTCCGAGTCGATCTGCTCGCGCGTGCAGAAGATGTGCGCGTCGTCCTGCGTCACGTACCGGACGCGAGTCAGCCCGTGCAAGGTGCCCGCGAGCTCGTTGCGGTGCAGCGGCGCCGCCTCCGCATAGCGCAGCGGCAGGTCCCGGTAGCTCCTCAGCGCACTGCCGTAGAGCAGCATGTGGCCAGGGCAGTTCATCGGCTTGATCGCGTAGAGGTGCTCCTCGTCGAGGGGGATCAGGAACATGCTCTCGCGGAACTTCTCCCAGTGGCCCGACGTGACCCATAGCGCCTTGTCGTAGATGAGCGGCGTCTTCACTTCCAGGTAGCCGCGCCGCGCGTTCTCCCGGAGGCGAAGCTCCTCGAGCGCGCGGTAGATCACCATCCCCTTCGGGTGCCACAGCGGCGAGCCCGGCGAGTGCTCGTCGAAGTGGTAGAGATCGAGCTGCAAGCCCAGCCGCCGGTGGTCGCGCGCCCGTGCCTGCTCGAGCCGCTCCAGGTACTCCTTCAGGTCGGCCTCGTTGAAGAACGCGGTGCCGTAGATCCGTGTCAGCTGGGTCGCCTGCTCGTCGCCGCGCCAGTAGGCGCCGGCGAGGCCCGTCAGCTTGATCGCCTTGATCGGCGCCGAGTTCTGGAGATGCGGCCCCCGGCAGAGATCGGTGAAGTCACCCTGCGTGTAGAGCGAGATCGCACCTTCCGCCGTCTCGACGAGCTCGACCTTGTAGTCCTCACCCTCCTCCTCGAAGCGCTGCCGTGCCTCGTCGCGCGAGATCTCCTGTCGCTGCCACGCACGGCCCTCGGCGAGCTCGCGGCGAATCTCGTCCTCGATTCGCTCGAGTGCGTCCTCGCTGATCGGCTCCGGGAACTCGAAGTCGTAGTAGAACCCGTTCTCGATCGCTGGCCCGATCGCGATCTTCACGCCGGGGTGGAGGCGGCGGACAGCCTCCGCGAGGAGATGGGCCGCCGAGTGGCGCAGAACGGCCAGCGCGTCGGGATCGTCCTTGTCGCGCGTCGTGAGGATCTGGATCTGCTGGCCGTCCTCGAGCGGAAGCCGGAGGTCCTGCACGCGCCCGTTGGAGCGCACGAGCACCGCCTCCTTGGCGAGCGTCGGCCCGATCGCGGCGGCCGCGTCGAGCCCGGTTGCGCCCTCCGGAAGTTCGAGTTCCGACGAATCGGGAAGAACCACGCGCATGGATGAGACGGTAGCGCAGCCCCCACGCGAGGACGACCGAAACGACGAGGTCGAGGGAACGCCGGTCCCCGACCCCGAAGAGGAAACCGGCACGGCCGAAGACGACCCTGAAGCCGACTAAGGAGGTAGCTGGAATGGGGAAAGACATCCGCGACGTCATGACCTCGAAGCTCTGTTCGATCGACACGGACAAGTCGGTCGCGTACGCGGCGAAGATGCTCCGTGACGAGGACGTCGGTCTCGCGCCGATCGTCGAGGGCGACCGTCTCGTCGGCACGCTGACGGATCGCGACATCGCGATCCGCGTCGTCGCCGAGGGACGCGACCCGGAGTCGACGATGGTCCGAGAGGTCGCCTCGACCGACCTCGTGACTGTCGATCCGCAGCAGGACCTAGGCGAGGCGCTGCGACTGATGGCCGAGCATCAGGTGCGCCGACTGCCAGTTGTCGAGGACGACGGTCGGCTCGTGGGGATCGTCGCGCAGGCGGACATCGCCCGTCAGCGGGACGACGCCAAGACCGGCGAAGTCGTCGAGCAAATCTCTCGGTAATGCCTCACCGCGCGCGCCGACAACTGTCGGCGCGCGCGTCTACGGCCAGACGGGCCCCTTGCCGAGAAACATGGCAACGAGCGCGAGCGCTGCAGCAAGAAGTGCTGGACGAGCGACCACCGACACCTCCCTTCAAGACACGAAACTAGGTTTTCGGGCCGAAGTGGGCGTAGTATACGGAGCGACCCTGCATTGCCCAGACGGAAGTCAACACATGTCGACGATCCTGCTGCCGTCGGCAGGCGCCTCCGCGAAGCACGTGAACGAGCGGGGCTGAGCCAGCGCCAGCTCTCCTTCGAGGGCTGCTCTCCCGCCTACATCTCGCGAATCGAAGCCGGTGAGCGGATCCCGTCGCTCCAGCTCCTCCGCGAGATGGGACGCCGACTCGGCGTCAGCGAGGACTGGCTCGCCACGGGCCTCGAGAGCGACGTGCTCGCCGAGGATCGCACGCTCCTCGACGCCGAGATCGCGCTCCGGTTCAACGAGATCGAGACGGCCGAGCGGCTCTACACGCAGGCGCTCGAAGCCGCGAAGACGAATGCCGAGCGCGCACGCGCCCTGTCGGGCCTCGGTCAGATCGCGTTCGAGCGCGGAGAGCCACGCCGCGCCGCGCAGCAGCTCGAACAGGCGCTCACGCTGTCCGGTATCGACGCGGCCGAGCAACCCACGATCGCCGACATCCTCGGCCGGGCCTACGCGATGCTCGACGACCTCGAGCCCGCGATCAGGCTCTTCCGGCAGTCGCTCGAGCGCTCGAACCAGCGCAAGAACTCCCCTGAAGCGGTGCGCTTCGGCGTCCTCCTTGCCAACGCGTACATCGACAACAACGAGTTCGACGAGGCGGAGCGCGTCCTCAAGCAGACCGTCGAGCAGGCGGAGAACGCGCGCGACCCGGTGTTCCGCGCCCGCATCTACTGGTCGCTCTCGCGCCTGCACGCGCTCCAGGGCGAGGCGAGCCCGGCGATGCGGTACGGGCGGAAGGCGCTGGAGCTGCTCGAGTTGACCGAGCACACGACCTACGCGGCCCGCGCGCACCAGCTCCTGGCGCACGTCGAGCTCGACCGGGGCAACCCCGGGGAGGCACTCGCCCTCCTCGACCGTGGGCTGCCGCTGATCGAAGGCGGCTGGAACCAGGTCGAATCGGCGCTCTTCCAGCTCGAACGCGCGCGGGCGCTCGTCCGGCTCGGGCGGCGTGAGGAAGCCGGGCGGCTTGCGAGCGAGAGCGCCAAGCTGCTGGAGGAGGCGGGCCCGACGGACGCCGGCCGCGGCCAGGTCGTCGTCGGCGAGGTGTACGAGGCGCTCGGCGACCGGGAGCGGGCGATTCAGACGTACGAGCGCGCCGCGGAGCTCCTCTCGGTGAGCCCGAGCCGCTATCTGCTCGAGGTCTACGCGAAGCTGGCCGACCTGCTGGAAGCGGAGGGCCGCAAGGACGATGCTCTCGCGGTGCTGAAGAAGGCCGTCGGCGCCCAGGCCGGCAACGGCGCGCTTCAGCGCCAGAGCCCGGTCTAGCCCCACGAGGATCGGGGTGCGACCCAGGCCGGCACGGCTCGACCGGCTCCCGCAGCAGTACTTCACCGCCCTCCTCGCCCGCGTGGCCGCCGCGGCCGCGTCGCGGGGCGAGCCGCTCGTCGATCTCGGCCGAGGGAACCCGGAGGTCGGGCCGCCCGACCACGTCGTCGAGCGGCTGGCTGAGACGGCCGGCGAGCAGCGGGCGCACGGCTATCCGCCGTTCCGCGGCCTACCGGCGCTGCGCGAAGCGCTCGCCGAGCGTTACCGGACGCTGTACGGCGTCGAGCTCGACCCCGACAGGGAGATCGCCGTCCTGCCGGGGACGAAGACGGCACTCGTCGAGCTCGCGATCGTGCTGGCCGAGCGCGGGAGCCGAATCCTGCTCCCGGATCCCGGCTACCCGGACTACCCGTCGGGCGTCGCGCTCGCCGCCGCTCGGCTCGACCCGCTCCACCTCGACGAGGAAACCGGGTGGGCGCCGCGCTGGGACGAAGCGCCTCGGGAGGACGTCGCCGCCGTCTACCTCAACTACCCGTCGAACCCGTGCGCAGTCGCCGCGCCGTCAGGCGTCTTCGCAGACGCCGTGCGCTTCGCGGCCGAGACCGGCGCGGCGATCGTGCACGACTTCGCCTACGGCGACCTCGTCTTCGACGGCCGGCGGCCGGAAAGCTTCCTTGCGACCGAGCACGCGAAGGACCGCGGGGTCGAGATGTTCTCGATGTCGAAGACCTACGGGATGGCGGGCTGGCGGCTGGGCTTCGTCGTCGGGCACGCCGAGATCGTCGAGCGGGTCAACCTGCTCCAGGATCACGCGCGGGCGGGGATCTTCCTGCCGGTGCAGGAGGCCGGGATCGCGGCGCTGACGGGCTCTCAGGAGTCCGTCGACGAGCGCCGCGATCGCTACGAGCGGCGGCGCGACCGGGTCCTCGAGGCGCTGGCCGGGACCCGCGTGCCCCGACCAGTCTGCGAGGGGACGTTCTACGTCTGGATCAGGCTTCCGGACGGCGTCTCGCTCGAACGCCTGCTCGAGGAGTACCGCGTCGCCGTCGCGCCGGGCGAGGGGTTCGGCGCGACGGGCGAGGGCTGGGCGCGACTCTCGCTCGCGGTCACGGACGAGCAGCTCGAGCGGGGGCTCGAGCGGCTCGTCCGGGCGTTTGGCTAGACGGTGGCGGTGGCGCTGCAGACCTCGCCGCCGCGCCGAGCGCGCGCAGTGGCGACGATGCGGTCGCGACCCGGCCCGTTGCCCAGGAAGCGCCGGAGCTCGAAGGAGCCGCTCGGGGCCCTCGTCGTCCGGATGCCGCGGAACACGACGCGGCCGTTCCGGCGGAGCACGACCCTCCACTGCCGACCGTTTCTGTTCTGGTCGACCTCGAACTCGGACTCGATCCGGCCGTCGTCGAGCTTGGCCTTGATCTTCGAGGTGCTCGGGCCCGTGCACTTGCCGGCAATGACCGGCGCCCGGTCGGCCGAAGCGGTCGGCGCGAACGCCAGGACGGCGCCGGCGGCCAACACGCCGAGAATCATCAGAGTACGCATCGGAATCCTCCCTGATTGCTTGCTCCAGTAACGCTAGGAGGGGGTCTTCCACGCGCGGGTTGTGCTCGGGCAAGGCCTCGGCGAGGCTTTGGTTAAACCTTGGCTAACCCGGCTGTTCGAGGGCGAGCAGGTCCTCCAACCTCTCCCGCCTGCGGATGAGACGTGCTCTGCCGTCGCCGGCGAGGACGGCCGCCGGCCGCGGCACGGCGTTGTAGTTCGAGCCCATGCCGAGCGTGTACGCGCCGGTGCCGGGCACCGCGAGCAGGTCGCCGCGTCGGGGCTCGGGCAGCGCAACGCGCTCGATCAGGACGTCGCCGGACTCGCAGTGCTTGCCGCAGACGGTGTAGGTCCCCGCCGGCTGCTCGTCGGCGCGATCCGCGAGCATCGCCGTGTAGCGCGCGCCGTAGAGCTGGGGGCGCGGATTGTCGGACATCCCACCGTCGACCGAGACGTAGGTCGTCGTCTCCGTCGCCTGCTTGACGACGCCGACGCGGTAGAGCGTGACCCCGGCGCTGCCGACGAGCGAGCGCCCCGGCTCCAGCACGAGCTCAGGCGGCGGTAGGCCGTGCAGGTTCCACTCATGGTCGAGCCGGGCGGTGAGGCTCGAGACGAAGTCCGCGATCGAGGGTGGTGCTTCGCCCTCGACGTACTGGATGCCGAGCCCGCCGCCGAGGTCGACGACCGCCGGAGACCAGCCGAGCTCGGCGCGGCTGGCTGCGGCGAAGCCGGCGAGCCACTCGACGGTCGTCCGCGCCGCCTGCGCGTCGAGGAGCTGGGAGCCGATGTGGACGTGCAGGCCCTGGACGTCGAGGCCCGCCTCGACCGAGCGAGCGAGCGCGGCGATCGCCTGCTCGGGCGGGAGGCCGAACTTCGAGCCGTGGTGCGCGGTCCGGATCGCCGCGTGCGTGTCGGCGTCGATGCCCGGCGTGACCCGGACGAGGACGCCGCGGACCCCGGCGTCCGCCGCGCGCTCCACCTCGTCGAGCGCGTCCAGCACGACGAAACGGACGGCTGACTCGGCGGCCGCGCGGAGCTCCTCGTCGCTCTTGTTGTTCCCGTGGACGACGATGTTCTCGCCGGGGATCCCTGCCCGGAGCGCGAACTCGAGCTCGCCGAGCGTCGACACGTCGGCGCCGAAGCCCTCCTCGGCGCAGAGTCGCAGGATCGCGACGCTCGGGAACGCTTTGACGCTGTAGGTGAGCATGGCGTCCGGCGCCGCCGCTCGGTACGCCTGCGCGCGGCTCCGGAGCGTCTGTTCACAGTAGACGACGATCGGCGTGCCGTACTCCTCGGCGAGAGCCGACGCCCGGACGCCGCCGATGGCGAGCTCACCGGACTCCACGCGTGCGCTGTCCGGCAGGAGCTCGAGCATCGGCCTGGCGAATCTACGTCAGCTGAAGGTGACGAGCGCCTCGTTGATGCTCCGCGCGCCGGCGCGGCACTGTCGGCGTGCGAGCGCGGCCTGGAGGCGCGGACAGCCCACTCGCTCGAACTCGCCGTTCGTCAGCACCGCGAGCGTCTTGCCGAGCCAGCGGTAGCACGCCGCTCGAGCTGCTCGGACGCGGTCGCAGCGGCCGATCAGGTCGACGAAGGCGTCGGTCGGGTAGCCGAGCAGGTTCTGCACCTTCGTCCCGCGGACGCAGCTCTGGGCATCCGCGGCAGCGGCGAGCCCGGCGCAGAGCTCCAGCTGCACGGCCGGGTCCGGCGGCCCGATCACCGAGGCGGCCGTCACGCACGCCTCCCGTTGGAGCCCGTGGAGACCGGCACAGAGCGTGTCGAGGTCGCCCGGCCCTTGAACCTGGAAGCCCTCGGGACGGTTGTCGACGAACGCCCGGTACCAGCACGGCCGCACGAAAGCTGCCGGCTGAGCGCCACAGAGCGCGCGGGGGTCGGTCACGGCCTCGTCCGGCAGCCGCGCATCGTCCGCGCCGACGACCGCGAACCAGTAGTCGTGGTAGGCACCCTGAGCGCAGTCGGGAGCGGCCCTCGCCCCGAGCCGGCGACAGAGCCCGAGCGCCGGGGCAAGGCGATCGTCGTGGATGCGCATGAAGGCGTGCCCGAAGCCGTGGGTACAGCTGTAGCGCTGGTAGCGAGTGCCGGCGTCCGAGCACACCGTGGCCGCCTGTGCCGGATGCCTCGCGTCGATGTCGGGCGCGACGCCCGTGACCAAGCCGTGGGCGAAGCCCGCGGTGCAGCCCGGGTCGTTGCTGCGCGGCAGGTAGTCCATGAGCGTCGAGAGCGACACGTCGGCCCGGTCCGCATAGGTGCGCCCGACGGTGTGCATGATCCCGTGACAGTTCGAGAGCAGGAAGCCGCCTTGTTTCCAGGCCGCGTCGGCGATCGTCTCAACCGCGGGCCTGGGATCGTCTCGGCCCTCGACCATGTCGGTGAACGCGCGCGTGTAGCAGGCTCGGGCGCGCGCCGCCTCGAGGCCGACGCACTGACTCGCGTCCGTCGTCTCCGGAGCCGAGTCGGAGTCGCCGCGCGCGAATATCCAGACCGCCGCCGCCGACCCCACCGCGAGCGCGCCGACGACGGCGACAACGACGAGGCGGAGGGCGTTGGACGGGGTGTTGGCCATGAAGAGGCGGGCGACCCGCCGAGGCGGGCCGCCCTTCAGCTCGTTGCTAGTTCCCCAGGATCACGAAGCGATTCGCTCCGGTAGAGACGTTGCCCTTGATGTCTTCGGCACGCCACCTGAACATCGTCGTCTCTGTGATGTGGAACACCTCGCCCGGCTCGCGCGGCCCCGTGGAGTCCCAAACCGGCGACGCCTCGGTGGGCCTCGAACCGTCCGTGGTGTAGTGGATGACCGACGGCTCGTTCACGAACTCGAACGTCGTGTCGATCGGCTCGCGAGACTCCGTCGGGCCGGTCATCCGAACCTGCGGCGGTGTGTGGTCTCGGGCGTAGTCGAACGCCGACTCGAGCAGGCCGTAGTTTCCGGCTGCGAACTCGAGCGCCTCATGCTTGCCCTCCAGCGAGTAGTCGGGCTGGAAGCCGACGCCCTGCTGGAGCGTCCCCCCGCCGAGCACCGCTCCGGCCGCGTGGGCCTGCGAGAGCGGTTCGGTGAGGATCACGTTCGGCGCCGGGCTCGGCGGATTGGGGTTGATCACCGAGGCGACGATGCGGGTTTCTGCGTTCGCCGTACCCGCGTCCACGATGATCTGGTCGCCCGTGTCGTAGCCGTTCCGGTTCTGCGCCCGGATTCCGGTCGCGCCGACCTCGGACGCGACGCTGAGCGACGTGTTGACGTAACGGTCGGCGCCCGTCTCGAAGCTATAGGCGATGACGTTGCGCCGGTACCAGTGCTCGTCCGCGCTGTTCCCCGCCGCGGAGTAGAGCACGTCGGCAACCGGACCGGTCCGCTCCGGGAGGATCGCCGTGTTCCGATGCTCCTTGATCCGGTTCAGGATCCGGTCACCGGCAGCGAAGAAGTACTTCTCGATGCCGATGTTCGCGTGCACCGCCTCACCTTCGTCGCGGTTCGGCAGGTACGTGCCCGGCGCCCACATGAAGTAGCCGCCGAAGCTGTGGATGTTGTTCGAGAACTTGATGTTCTTGAACGTGTCCGCGACCCAGTGCTCGTTTTTGATCTCCGGCTCGGAGGCCTCTGCCGGGCCTGCGTAGACATCGCTCGTGCATGAGTACGAGGCACCGATGTAGCCGTCGAAGATCGTTCCGACGGTGTTGTTGCGGTTCTCGTCGACGCCCCAGGCGTTCCGGGACGCTGGATCGGAGTTGACATACGGCGCCCCGGTGTCCGGGCGCACCCTCGGCGCCCAGAAGTTCGGCGCGAAGGGATCGTCCGTCTCTTTGCCGCCGACGACGCAGTGATTCGTCATGTTGCGCCGCTGGAAGTTGAAGTTGTGGATCGAGTAGTGACCGCCGTCCGGGTTCGACGACGGGAGGATGAAGATGTCGAGGTTGTCGACGAGCTGCCTCGTGTTGGGGTCGATGGCGTAGTTGCGAAGCAGTTGCTCGGCGGTCTCGAGACAGGTCAGCGGCGTCGCCCACTCGCGGGCGTGCTGCTGGCAGTAGAGGAACACGCCGACATTCGAGCCGTCACGCCTCTTGCCGATTCGCAGCACCGAGTACTCGAACGGGCCGCGCTGGACGTGAGCGTTGGTCGGTGTGGACAGGAAGTCCGACAGAGCGACCTGCTCACGGGGCTGGACGATTCCCGCGCCGATGTTCCCGCGGAACGTCTGGGCGACGAGCAGAGGGCTCGCCGCGGAGCTCGCGTTGATCGCCGCGGCGACCTGCGCAGCCGTGCTCGTGAGCGCTCCCGCGCCGTCCGTGGCCAGGCTGACGACGAGGTCGTTGCCGGTGACGGTCACGGACAACGGCGAGTTGGTGACACCCGGGTTGCGGAACTCGGCCCTGAGGTCGTTCCCGCCCTCGTGGCCCCAGGCCCGCGAGGTGAGCACGACGGCCTCGCCCTGCTGGGCAGTCGGCGGCGTGCTTCCTGGTCCCGTCGTGCCGCTCATGATCGCCTGCGCCCGCCGCTGGTAGCCGTTCGTCTGGTACGGCAGGGTGATGAGCTCCGAGATGTTCGGGAACTCGGCCGCGAGGTCGGACAGCTTGGCGTAGACCTCGCTCGGGTCCACGTAGCGAGTGGTGAAGTCCTTCAGGAAACCAGCTCGCATCGGCGGCAGGCCGCCGCCGAGCCAGACGTTGACCGGCGCCTCGACCGCCACGCCGGTGCTCGAGCCGATCCGAATGCGGGTCGGCGCCGCCGGGTCGTTGTTGCCCGCCTCGCCGATCCGGACCAGCTCGCGGTGCTCGATGTACGTGTCCGGCGTGGTGTCGGGGTCGATGTTCGTGCCCATCACTCTCGGCGGCGAGGCGATGGGCCCGTTCCCGATGTTCCAGGACAGTGACAGTGCCGGGCCGACGTAGTCCGCGCCGGTCGGCGTCGAGCCGCCGAGGCGGTCCTTGGCCTCGACCGACAGGAAGCGGCCGGCGTAGTTCTCGAAGTAGTCGACCCGCAGGACGACGATCTCGTCCTGGTGGGACTGCGGCTCCACGCTCTCGTCGAGCGCGGCCGCCTCCGCACGGTTCTCCGCGCGGACCTCCGTCTGGAGCTCCGCGACCCGAGCCCGCCAGACGCGCGGGCCCTCGATCGCTTCCCCGACCTCGTAGCCGGCTGCGTCGAGCGCCGCGAGCTCGTCATCGGTACCGAAAACGGTGACCGTGACGGTTCCGCTCGGGTTGTGGCGGAGGTAGTGCTCGTTGAAGGTGACGCCGTACGACTCGGCCCGTTGCTGGAGCCGCTCGGCCGCCGCCTTGCTCTGCAGAGTGACCTCGACCAGGCTCTCGCCTTGGTTGGGGTCGATACCGCGGGCGTCGTCCTGCGCCGCCGCGGCGCCGGTCAGTGCCAGCGCGCACAGCGAAAGGAGGGCTAGCGCCCGCCGCATGGCTCGTAGGCTCATGCTCGGTTCCCCCTTTGTGTTTCGAACTGCGGCGTTAGTTCGGGCCGTACCCTAACCCCGATCGTTTACAAACCTCGCGCGAGACCTGCCAGCGTGTCCCGCATCACCTGCTCGGAGCTGTTCTCGAAGCGAAAGTGGTAGGCGCCGAAGCCGGCCACGCCGATGCGCGCCCGCTCGTCGACGTACTTCGCGCGCCAGCGGTTGACGTCGGAGCGCGGCCAGCCGTTGACGTTCCCGCCGAGCCCGCGGGCGAGGAGCCAGCCGGGCGTCATGCCGGCCAAGTAGCGCGCGGCGAGCTCCCCGCGGATCGTGCCCCGGCGGGCGAGCTCGCGCTGCTCGGCGGCCCAGGCCTGCGCGGCGTTCTCGGGATTGCCGGTGAACGGCACGTACTCCTCGCCGACGAGGCCGAACGTTGCGCTCGCCAGTGCGCGCCAGAAGGCGCGGAGCTCGGCGTCGACGTTGAGCCTCGCGACGCGGAGGCCGGAACGGGACGCCCAGACGAAGCCGACGCGCGGACCGTCGCCGAGCTCGGCGCGCCCGAAGGTCAGGCCGTGGAGCGCGCCGCGGGTGAGCTCCCGCCAGGAACGACCCCGCGGGCCGCTGAGCTCGGCCACGAGCTCGTCGAGCTGCCAGGCGTCGACGCCGACGCCTTCGCTCTCGGCGATTCGCACCTCGTCGCGGAAGCGTCGTCCGAGCTCGCGTCCCCAGGACAGGCGTTCCCGCGCGGGAAGGGCCAGGATCCTGGTCAGCGTCGGCAGCCGGCCGGCGTACCGCGGGTCTCGGGCGTCCTCGACGCGCCGCCGGTTCCAGTACGACGTCGGCTTGAGGGGGAACATCGGCGCGTAGCGGCCGCGCGTCAGCGCCTTGACCTCGCGGCTGGCCGGCGCGCTGACGCCGTAGCTGCCGACGTAGATGCGTGTCCCCCGCGGTGTCCGCGTCGCCTTGATCGCGCCGATCAGCTTGGGCAGGTCGTCGGGCTCGAAGTACGCGAGGACGAGGAGGCGGGCGATCAGACGGCCTGGACGAACATCCAGCGGTGGCCTTCGACGTCCTCGACGCGGTACCGCAGCTCGCCTAGCTCGGCGTGCTCCTCCAGCTCGCTGAGGATCGTCGCGCCGGCCGCTTGGGCACGCTCGAAATGGCCGCCGACATCGTTTACGTAGACCATGACCCCATCGACGACGTACGGGGTGTCCTGCTTGGCGCGCTCGATCTCGCAGTCCTCCGCGTGTCGCTTGGGGCTGCGGTAGCCGGCACCTGGCCAGCCGAGGAAGACAACTGCGCCGTCGAGCTCCATCGTCACGTGGCTGACGGTTCCGTCCTCCTCCGAAAAGCGCTCACGCTCTTCGAACCCGAAGGCCTTCGAGATCCACTCGGCCGCGCGTCCGACGTCCTCGTAGGACAGCATCGGAAACACCCGCTGCTCGGCCATTAGGCCGGGAGTCTACGAGGGCGACGGCCAGGGCCGAGTGACGAACTCGACGATGTCGTCGAGGTCCGGAGCGTACCCGTCGGTCGTGTCGACATCGATCGCCGGCGCAGGGATCGAGACGCGCTTGAACGACGCGTAGGCCTCTTGCCAGCCTTCGATCCCGTCCTCGATCAGGGAGTGAGCGCGTCGGCCGGGTGTATCCACAGCTGAGCGATGCCGGTCGAAAGCCACGGCGGCCTCCACGTGGCATTGAACGATCCTGAGCTCCGCGATCTCGGACAGCGGTTCGAGCCCGGGCCTCCAGACGCGGTCCTGGAAGGCGGCCTCCGCAACAACGGTCACCCCGCCTGTCAGCAGCAGCCGCAGTACGCCGAAGAAGAGGGGAAGCGTGCGCTGCGTGAGGGCATCGCCCGACTCGGCCTCGAATTCGCCGCCCTCGGCATGGACCATGCCTTCCTTGATTTCGTCTCGGCAGACGGCCGGACACGAGATGGCCCGCGCGAGCGCGTGCGCCAGCGTCGTCGTCCCCGAGCGAGGCGGTCCGCTGACGACGACCAGCGCGGGCAAAGGCACTCAGACATTCTCACCTCGTCTTTGGCGGCTATACCGAGCAACAAGCCGACGCAGCGCGTGCGCCGTCCACAGCTCTTCGCTGCCGAGCCTCGTCAGCCGGTAGAGCCCGCGCCGTCGGGACACGAGCCCATCTGCTTCCAGACGACGCAGACCTGGGAAGACCGAGCTATCGCGTGCATGGCGAGCGAGAGCCGCGGGGTGCGGATACCTCAGGACCAAGAACAGCAGTCGCGCCTCGGACATGCTCCACCGTAGCTTTTCGGCGGAGTGATCGGCTTCACACTTTCAGCGTCGCCGAGCCGAACGACAGCAGGAGGCCACGGTCGTACCGTTCGGTTCACCGATGTCCGATCACGTTCTTCCTCTCGAAGCGGGTCCAGCTCAAGCGGCGCGTCTGCCGGCACGGTTGCGGCGGTTTTTCGATAGGCATCGGTCCCTGACCACGGCCGTGACCGTCAAGCCACGACCAACCGATCCGGAGCTGGTTCGGTACGTCCGTTCGTACCTGATCATGCGCATCGTCGTCGGTGCGCTCGGCGTCGCTCTCCCGGTCTGGCTCGTCGTCGGCGACGAAAGGTTGGGCGGCACGCCGGTTCCGCGCGATTCGCTCAGCGCGTACTACTACTCGGGGGCGCGGGAGCTGTTCGTGGGCGTGCTGGCCGCGATTGCAGTCTTCCTCGTCTGCTACAGGGTCGCCGAGCGCAGCTGGGACAACGTGCTTAGCCTCCTCGCCGGAGGTGCGGTGCTCACGGTGGCGGTGTTCCCGACCGGACCGCCGGCAAGCGTCGACGAGCTCACGCCGCTTCAGAACGCATTCGGGGTCCAGCTCGTGCAGACAATCCACTTCATCGCAGCGGGCGTATTCATCGCGTCGCTTGGGGTGATCAGCTTCTTCTTCGGCGTTCGGGAAGGCGCCCGACCTCGTGAGCAAGGGCAGCGGTGTTCAAGGCGGTTCTGGCGCAACTACCACTGGTTCTGGGCCGGTGCGATCCTCGCAGCAGTGCTGTGGATCGGCGCCACGGAGCTGACAGACAGGCTCGCAATCTGGGAACCGAGCAAGTCGCTGCTCATCGGCGAGTGGGTCGCGGTCTGGGCGTTCGGAGCGTCGTGGCTGTTGAAGGGACTCGAGCGCGACATGCTGCGTCGAGGGAAGCCGCAGGCCGCGGCAACCTCTGCCGGCGTCGCGGCGAGCCGGTAACGCGCGGCGGCTTGAAGCCGTAGCGTCTAGGTGCCCGGAGGGAGTTCCCACCATCCGGAGACGACGACCGCCTCGGCGAAGCGCTCGGCGGCACCGAGCTTGCCCCACGCGCGCTGGCATACTCCGGCGATGCCCAGACGCGGCGTCGCCGCTGTGGTTGTGGCGATCGCGGCCGTGAGCTCCTCGGGCTGCAATGACGATTCCCCGGAGCGGGCCCGGGCCCCCGAGACCCCGAAGGCGCGGGTGGTGACCGGGCCGCTGTGCGATCTGCTCCCGTCGGGCGACGACCCGGGAGCACCGGCATCGCTCAGGGACGAGCCCGCCGACGTGGCGCTCCAATGGATCCCGGTGGTGACGACGTTCGAGGCCGCGGTGCGCGCCTCGGGCCTGGCCAGTTACCTGCGCAAAGCGGACGGCGTGACGATCCTGGCGCCCACCGACGGCGCGTTCGCGGCCGCCTTCGACCGGCAGAGGCTCGACGATCTGCTGCTGTCGCGCCGGCGCGAGCTTCGAGCCCTCCTCGAAGCCCACATCATCAGCGGAAGCCTCTCGCTCGACGCCCTGCGCGACGCCGGCAGCGTGACCACGCTCGCCGGCCACAAGCTCACCGTCGCGCCGGCGGGAGCGATGGCGCGGTTAGGCGATAACGCCACGACCGTATGCGCCGATTACGACGTCGCCAACGCCAGGATCCATGTCATTGACGGTGTGCTTCGCTAGCAGGCGACCCGCTGAGCGGCAACCATCGGCTCGGCGGCCTGCCCGTCCAAGAGCAGTGGGATGAGCCCGCGCTGCGGCTGGTCCATCGGCACCCAGTAGTCGCGGCGTCCGATGCGGTGGGCCACCCTGAGCCCGTGAGCGGCGAGGCGCTCGCCTACCGGCCTGCCGTCGGGCTGTGGCCCCGAGTACTGCTGCTCGGTGAGCACGTAGCCACACGGCGGAATCTCGAGGATCTGCTCCGGCGTGGGATCCTCATCCGGTGGCGGGCTTTCGCCCGGATGCGGTGCCGGGAAAGCCGGGATGGGATACGAGCCCCTGAAGACGATCCGGCCGGTGTTCGACGTCTGGAACTCGATCGACTCCTCGATCGCTTGGATGATCGCCGGCTGATGCGCGCGCTGGTAGTCGAGGAACTGCTGGTAGGTGTACAGCGCTGAGTAGGTCTTGCGCCTACGGTTGTTCGGCGCATTGGTCTCGTTCGGCCGTGTCGGGCCACCCGCGCTGCGTGCCTCGAGCAGCGAGCCGATCACGCTCTTGAGCCCCAGCGTGTTTCGCAGGATCGTTTCCTGGCTGAGCCCGACGGCGCCCCCGTTCTGGCAGCCATACGGGCAGTACCACCAGCCGTCCTCCGAGCCGTGCCCGTACAGCCAGTCCTCGATCATGCTCTTCGACCCTTCGAAGATCGACCGCGCCACGTTCAGGTGCCGGGGCGGGAGCACGGGCAGGTCGCCCGCCTGACTGTTCCCGAACTCGTGGCCGTCGAACGCCGCCTCAGGGTCGTAGTCGCGCATCATCTGGACGAACCCGAACGTCTCGGGCTCGCGGATCAGCGAATAGTCGCGATTGAGGTCCTGGCCGGTGGAGTTGCCGCGCGTGTTGGCGGCACGACCGTCGCCATTGATCGTGGGGACGATCAGCACGGTTGTGCTCGCCAGAATGTCGAGCGTGCGCGGGTCGTCGGCGAACGCCAGCTCGCGGGCCAGGATCAGACAGGCCTCGCGGGACGACGGCTCGTTGCCGTGCACGTTGCAGTTGATCAGCGCCGCCGTCGAGCCGGCGACCGCTCTGGCGTGGGGCGGCGGGGTCGGGTACCCGATGATGAACATGTTGATCGGCCGGTTGAGGACCGTGCGGCCGATCTCTACGACCCGCACGCGGTCGCTGGCGGCGTCGAGCGCGGCGGTGTAGGCGTACTCGTTCACATCGCTGGTGAACTGCGCCGCCTGGGTCAGCTCCCACTGCGTGCGGAGGTTCTCCCCGGGAACGACCAAGTCGCCCCACGGCGGTAGCGTCGTGTCGAGTACCGGGTCGGAGAACGGGTGCTCCGTCGTGCCGCTGCGCGCGCGGACCCGCCACTGGAAGCGGTCACCGGGGTTGAACCCGGCATCCGCGAAGGTCGGGGAGGCGGGCGTGACCGTACGGTTCGGCCGCCAGACGCCCACGATCGTCGCCGGCCCGTTCGGCACGTCGTCCGCCCCGACGGGGGTCCGCTCGATCTGGTAGTCGGTAGCCCCTGCCACCGGGTCCCAGCTGAGCGTGGCAAAGCCGTCCGCCTGCTCGACGGCCACGTCGGTGACCTGACTGGGCTCCTGTGCGAGCGCCGTTCCGGTCGGCAGCAGTAAGGCAATGAGCCCCAAGGCGAGCGTTGCCACCAACCGCGGTCTTCCAGTCACGGCTCCTCCCCGCTGGATTGCCAGCGTCCTGCAGGTTGTACCGCTTCACCGATCACCTTAAACGCGCATCGGATCGAAAGTGCAGTGCCGACGAAGTCGGCGGGAGTGGGCGGTACTTGGCAGTGCGCAAACCAGCCGCTCATCCCGGCTCCGCCACTGACGGCGAACGGAGGGCGCGCGCCAAACATTGGGACCATGCTTGGCCGACCGAGCCGGGGCCCGGAGCCTTTGCTCCGCGCTCGGGTGTCGCTATGCGGGAGCGATCTCTCGGCTCACGATCCACGCGTGCTTGCCGACCTGGCGTCCGCGCGTGAACCCGTACTGTTCGAACAGCTCGACGGTCGCGCTGAACAGGAACCGATCCTGAGCGTCGCGACCAGCGGCCACTTCGGAGATCGCCTCAACGAGGCCGCCGCCGGCGGCGGCGATCTGCGCGAGCGCACCCTCGAGCCCGGCGCGCGCGATCCCCTGGCCACGATGCCGCTTGTCGACGAAGATGCAGGTGATCCGCCAACGCGCAGGCGGCGGCGGGTCCTTGGCGTATTCACGGCTGTGCTTGAGCCCGAGCTCCTCCGGACTGCCGTACTGGCACCAGCCCTGCGCGACAGCGTCCTCGTCGAAGACCAGCGCCGCATGCGCGCGCCCACTCCTCACCAGCTGCTCCTTCAGCGTGCGGGCATCAGAGACGCCGCGCTGGTACTCCACGTGATGCGCGATGCACCAGCACCCTCCGTAGATCCCGTTGTTGCGCTCGACTAACTCCGCAAACTGGTCCCACGTGGAGGCATCGAGCGGGCGGGTCGTGTAGGGCGCCCCGTCGGGCGCGATCGCTCGTCCGGGTATCGGTGATGCGCGGTCAGGCATCGGCCACTTCGGCCAAAGAGGTTAGCCCCCGCCTAGCGATCGAGAGTCATTCCCTGACGCTCGCCGACGACGCGCTCGGGCCGCCGACGATGCTCGGCCGCTTCCGTCGTTGCTACGGCGACCCCAGGTTCATGGGCGCATTTTGGCGGTGCGACTTTCGTCACTCTGCAGGGGGCGCGTACACGGCACCGTCAGCGAGCCGATGGCCGAAGCTTCCGCACGCCTCGGTCCCGCCCCAGGTGATGAGCTCGCTTCCGGTCCAGACCGCGGCGTTGTGGCAGCGGCCGCTGATAGGCGCGGAGGCGAGCGTACGCCACCGGTCTCGCTCGGGATCGTAGGCCGCGCCATCACGGAAGGTACGCCAGTCGGTCGAGCCGCCCCAGACGAGCATCTCGCGGCCCGTCCAGATCACCGAAGCCCAATGGCGGCCAGCGAGCGGCGATTCCGGAAGCGTCCGCCAGGTGTTCGTGTCCGGGTCGTACGCAGCTCCGTCGCCGAGCTCCCCTGGGCCGTTCTTCCCGCCCCACACGAGCATCTCGTCCCCCGTCCAGACGGCGTGATGCCGGTAGCGGCCGGCGATCGGTGCGGGAGCCAGCACCCGCCAGCTGTCCGCCTTCGGGTCGTAGGCGGCGCCGTCGGCGAATGCTGGTTGGATCAGGTCATCACCGCCCCAGACGAGCATCTCCCGTCCTGTCCAGACGGCCGTATGCCACTGGCGTGCCTCGAGCGGGAAGGGAGCGATGGGCCGCCAGCGATCTGCCGTGGGATCGTAGGCCGCGCCTCGTGCGCGGGTTGTACGAGTAGCCTGCGCGGAAGCGCCGATCGTCCGGACCTTGCCACACATCGAGGTTCTCGCCGCCGACGATGATGATGCGCTCGCCCGTCCAGGCCGCTGCCGCGCTGCTCCGAGGGCTGAGCGGCGCCGCGGAGATCGTCCGCCACCCGCTCTCGTTCTGGGGCAGGACGCCTGCCTCGCCGCCACAACCTGCGGCCGCGCCAGCCCCGAAGGCGAGCGAGCGAACGAGAAGGGCGAGCGCCTTCACGTCTTGGGATACGGATGACGAAGCGCTCGTGGTCCCATCCGTGCATTGTCAGCGAACTGTCAGCCGACTGTAAGACCGTCCTGAGGCGACGACGATGAGCGCCAACGGGAAGAGCGTGGAAGAACGACCAACGACGCCCAGACGGTCCAGCTCGCAGCCGCCGCGGCGTTCGACAGCGGCCAGAAGATGAGAATCGGTGTCGGACCCCAATCCGTGTCAAGAGCAGATCGGGCCAAATGCGTAACAACCTTTCCCGTGCACGACATATCCCAACCGGTCGCGGCCCTGTTTGCCGCCCGGGGCCGCTGAAACCGTCGTCCGGCCTCGTGCGAATGTCGGGCGATGCCTCCCGCCTACCGCTTCGTCGACCGCTGGGTCGTGCCCGCTCCGATCGAGCGCGTCTACGACACGATCGGCGACGTCCTCGCGTACGAGCGCTGGTGGACCGACTTCGTCCTCCACGCGAAGGGCGACGAGGGCCCGCCGGAGCCGGGAAAGCGGAGCGAGCTGCTGGTGAAGGCGTACCTGCCCTACGAGGTCAACTTCGGCCTCGAGGTGCTCCAAGCCGAGCGGCCGCGGCGCATCCTCTCACGGCTCTCGAAGGACTTCGACGGCAGCGGTGAGTGGGTTCTGGAAGAGGCGGCCGGCGGGACGGTGGCGACGCTCGACTGGCGCCCGTCCGTGAACCACGCCCTGATCAGGTACCTGACGCCTGTGCTGCGCCCGCTCTTCCGTTCGAATCACAAGTGGGCAATGCGCCAGGGTGAGCGCCAAATCCATGAATACCTTCGAGCGACACGATGATTCCTGCGCCTCTGCTGCGTCTCTGAGGGAAGCGCCACGCCTACACCGCGAGCGAAGGAGCACCCATTGAGGTTTCTTCTCATTTCCGCAGGGATCACTAACACGAGCATCGAGAACGCGCTGCATTCCCACCGGGATCCAGCCGTTCCCGGGCGGACCTTCGCACGTCTATGGGTTCATCACCAAAGCGCTGGGACTGGTTGATGCGGTGAACTGACCGGCCGTCGCCGATGCCGGCTTCGCCGGCGTCGGCCGAGAACGCGCTCCGTCAGCGACGGTCCGATCGAAGTCGTCATGGCTCCGCGCAGCGGAGCCGGACTTCGATCGGGAGCACCCGCGAAGGCTTGACTTCCACGACCGAAGGTGCCACGTTCGTTCACGGGGGATACCGGAAGGAGAACCATGAGCAAACCTTTCCGGCGCGGGCTCGTCTCGTTTGCGGCGGCTCTTGTGGCGGTAGCCACGGTCGGCGTTTCGTCTGCGCCCGCGCTAACGATCACACCCGTCGCCACGGGCCTCGACCAGCCTCGCGGGATGGCGTTCGGCCCCAACGGCGCTCTGTATGTTGCCGAGGCCGGCGAAGGCGGGACCGACTTCTGCTTCGCACACCCCATCCTCGGTCAGGCATGCGGCGGCATGACCGGCGGCCTGACGCGCATCTGGAAAGGCAAGCAGGAGCGGATCCTGCAGCTCCCGTCGATCGCGAGCCCGGTCGAGGCGCTCGGCCCCAGCGACGTGAGCGTGCAGGGCAACGGCAACCTCTTCGTCACGATCGGCCTCGGCGCCGATCCGGCGATCTTGAACGGGTTGCCTCCGGCCGCGCAGGACCTCGGCTGGCTGGTCAAAGGGAATCCGAGCGGCAACTGGAAGCGCTTCGTGAACATCGCGGCCTTCGAAGCGGCGAACAACCCGGACGCCGGACAGCCGGGAACACAAGTCGACAGCAACCCGAATGCGGTGCTGGCAGGCCCAGGACGCCAGGTAGTCGTCGACGCGGGTGCGAATGACGTCCTGCTGGTCGACCAGCACAGGGACATGTCGGTGCTCGCCGTGTTCCCGGTCCGGTTTGTGCCGTTCGGCGGCGGGATGATCCCGATGCAACCCGTCCCAACATCGATTGCGGCCGGACCTGACGGCGCGTTCTACATCGGCCAGTTGACGGGCTTCCCGTTCCCGATGGGCGGGGCGAACGTCTTTCGACTCGTGCCCGGCCAGGCGCCGACGGTGTACGCGTCGGGGTTCACGAACATCCTCGACGTCGCGTTCGGCCCTGATGGGAGCCTGTACGTCGCGGAGATCTTCCACTTCGGCCTGCTCAGCGGAAACCCGGCCGGCGGGCTCTGGCGTGTCCCGCCGGGCGGCGGCACGCCGCAGCTGCTCACGAGCGACCTGAACCTGTTGGGCGGAGTCGTCGTCGGCCAAGACGGAAGCGTCTACGTCAGCACGTGCGCGACCTGCAGGAATGCGGGTGCCGTCGTGAAGATCGTCCCCTAGAACGGCGAGCCGCGGGGCCGTCGGCGACGGCCCCGCGGCTCGGGTCGAGGTCAGCAGTCCCCTAGCGTCGGTAGAGGCGCTCGACGCCTCCGTAGGAGTCGCCGCGCCGATCGATCCACGCCCGGTCACGCCCGGGGCCGCCCATGACACGATCGCGTTCCTTGTCTACTGCATGGAGGCGATCGCCGCCGGCGTCGCCACGAATCTCGTCGTGCCCGGGTCCGCCCCGCAGCACGTCGTTGCCGTCGCCGCCCGTGATCAGGTCACTTCCGCCATGGCCGTAGACGGCGTCATTCCCGGGGCCCGCGACGACGAGGTCCTCGGCCGCGGTGCCGTAGAGCACATCGCGTCCAGCGGTCCCAGCCAACACGCACGGCTGCGCGGAGCCCGCGGTCCCCCCAGTCCGAGCCGGCCGGAAGTTCACGGCGCCTTCATCGACCTGCGGCGTCGCCGTCAAAGGCCGCGCACGGCCACCTCTCCCCGGAGCGACGAAAAGGTCGGCGTTCCCAAGGGCGCGAGTCGGCGTGTACCGCGAGCCGACCGTCACCACCCGCGCGCGCTCGAAGACAACGGCCGTTCCATCGGACGTAAACGCAGGGCTGGACGCGACGGCATCCATCGTCGAGGGTGGCGCGAACCTGCCGACCAGCGAACCGCCTCGGTCGTAGATCACACCTCCTCCGAGAGCGAGCCGACCGCCGTCGGGAGACCAGCTCATTCCCCCTTCGAGCTCCAGGACCGTGCTGTGCGGCCGGACGATGGTGCGCAGCACCCGGCGGTCCGGAGCGATCAGGAGCACCTCGCGCTCGAAACCGGCCGCCAACACATCGCCCGAGGGTGACCAGGCCACACCCCCTCGGCTTTCGGAGCCCCGGCTGATCGTCCATTCGACTCCACCGCCCGCCTTGAAGAGCGAGAGATCGCCGTCGAACCGAACGGCGAGTCGGTTGCCGCTCGGCGACCAGGCTAGTGCGTCCGGGAACCTCCTCGAGAGCTGGCGTTCCCTCCGCGAGGAGAGTTCGACAACCCAGAGCCCCGCGCGGCGATAGTCAACACGCGGCCCGTAGAAGACATAGCGCGCGAAGGCGATCCTGGCGTCGTCGGGCGACCACCTGGGCAGCGAGTCGGCCTCTGTCTTGGCCCGGGGAAAGGTCACTGGACGGAAGCCGTGTGAACTGTCGGCCGGCGCGACCCGGATCGGCCCGATCGACGGGCGCTCGAGCGAGACCGCAAACCTGCTCCCGTCCGGCGCCCAGTCCATCCCCTTCTGGTAGCCGAGGCCGGTCAGCCTCCAACCCTGGCGCGCCTCTCCACTCCGCGCGACGCACAGCGCCGCCTTGTGGGGGGCGGTGGGCAGCGTGACCGAGTACGCGAAGTCGGCAAGGTCGAGAGTCGAAGCGCGATTCGCCCAGCTTGTGCCCGCGACCGCTACCGCGACCGCCGCGCTCACGGTCAGGACGGCAACTCGCACGCCGCCGAGGCTAGCGCCGCCGTGTTCGAGAACCGTGAAGGAAGTCTCAGGTCGACCGGCGCGCGTGTCACGGCCACGGCTTTCCGCACACCGGGCCGCACACGGCGAGTTCGTCGTCCGTACCGCCGATGCCGGCTTTTCCGGCGGCGGCCGAGAACGCTCTCCGTCAGCACGATCCAATCGAAGTCGTCATGGCTCCGCGCAGCGGAGCCGGAGTTCGATCGGGAGTGGGCGGTACTGGGCTCGAACCAGTGACCCCAGCTTGTCGAATCGGCGCGGCCGTTCGCGCCAGTTCGCTGAGGTTCGTTCAGGCCGCATGGCTCAGCGCTATCCCCTGACGACGAAACGGCGAAGCGAACTCGAGCGAACGCCGAGCGTTGCCATTGTTGCCACGGCGACGGCCCACCTCCTCGACGAGCTGCCCCTCTTTGGAATCGCGACTGCGTGGAAGTCAGTTCAATCACCGGCTACCGCGAAGAGATGCCACTCGTCAGGGACGCCTTTCAGCTCATGGAACCCGCGGTCCTCGAAGGAGAGTCCCGAGCCGGCGACGAGATCCTTCACGGTCTGGGAGACGAGAACCTCGGACGCGCCGGCTTCGGCCCCAATGCGCGCGCCGATATTCACCGCGATTCCCCTGACTGTCCTGCCTGTCGCCTCGACCTCGCCGGTGTGCACGCCGGCGCGGACCTGAAGTCCCAGCGGCCGCACGGCATCGGCGATCGCCTGCGCACAGCGAACGGCGCGAGCGGGCCCGTCGAATGTGGCGAAGAAGCCGTCCCCGGCTGTGTTCACCTCCTTTCCACGGTAACGGGAGAGCAAGGCCCGAACCGCCGAGTCGTGACGGGCGACCAGCTCGCGCCAGCTGCGATCGCCGAGCTCGACGGCCTTCTCCGTCGAGGCCACGATGTCGGTGAACAAGACGGTCGCGAGCACACGGTCGAGGTCAGCCTCCTCGTCGCGCACGGTTGCGAGGAACTGCTCGATCTCCAGGATGACCGTCGCTTGGTCGCCGATCCAAGGCCAATAGTCGCCGCCGTCGAGCTCGACGAACGTCGCGCCCGGAATTCGCGAGGCGAGGTAGCGGCCGCCCTCGACGGGCCCTTCCTCCGAGCTGGCGGTCCGGTGGAGTACCAGGGTGGGTACCTGAATCGATGGCAAGACGCCGCGGACGTCCGTCTCCGCAAAGCGGCGGGCCTCCGCGTACAGCGCGCCCGGAGCCTGAGCAAGGCGCTCGTAGCGGCCGAACCACTGAAGCTCCCGTTCGTTCCGGCCGACGGATGGGTTAGCGCGGCGCGTCCAGCTGGCGTTGCCCAGGTTCGCCTGTACCCACCGAAATGAACTCTCGAGTTCTTCGCCGGTCCGCCCCCAGGGCGTCTCGGCCGTCCGCCTCCACGTCGGAGCCGGGTTGAAGAGGATCAGCGCACGGAGCCGGTCGGGATACGTGGCCGCGAGGGGGCACGCGAAAAAGCCACAATCTCCGGTCGCGAGCAGAACAGGCCGTTTGGTGTCGGCCGCCTCGAGGACCGCGAGCACGTCGTCCATCAGGGTCTCGATCGGCGGTGTGTCCGCGGGCGTGAAGCGTTCCGAGCAACCGAGGCCACGCCGGTCGGTGACGATTAGCCGAGCCATCTCTGCGAGGTCGCGCAGAAAACGAGCCAGCGCCGGGTTCTCCCACGCGACCTCGAGGTTCGAGATGCTTCCCTGCATGTAAAGCAGGTCGATCGGGCCGTCGCCGACTATCTGGTACGCGAGGGCGATCTCGCCGTTCCATGCATATCGGATCTCTGTGCGATCCACCGGCTCAGGGAGCAAGTTTCATTGAGACGCCCGCCCAAGTCGAGCGCGTCGTTTTCGCGGCGCACGTCTGCCGAGAACCGCCGGCGTGGAGCAGCGCCCGTTGAGGAGCGTCCCGAATTACGCCGCAGCCGCAGCCGCCTCGACCGGCCGTGCACGCAACGCGAGCGCGGTCGGAAACAAGGTGGCGAACAAGGTGAGTCCGGTCGCTGCCGTGATCACCGTCACGTAGATCCAGGCGGGGCCAGCGGGCGTCGGCGACCCTTTGAGAGCCAGGTTGAAGGGAGCGAGGGTGGCCGCCGCGACCAAGGTGCCGAGCCCTGCGCCGGCGAGTGCGACGAACAGGCCCTCGATCCCCATCATTCGCATGATCTGGCCGCGCGTGGATCCGATCAGCCGCTGCAACGCAAACTCCCGCCGGCGCACAGCAGTAGCGATGACGAGCGCGTTGACGAGAGAGATCGCCGTGTAGCCCACGACCACCGCGACGAAGAGGTAGTTGGCCCAGGCGCTGATCTGCTGGGCCTTGTTGTAGTCGGCGGTCGCCTCAGTGCGGTCAGAGACCCTGAGTCCGGGGTGGCGGTCGGACAATCGGGCAAGCCCGGCGAGCAGTCGCCCTTGGTCGGTGCCAGGTGTGGCTCGAACGAGGATCTGCGACGCAAGACCGTCCGTCGTGTGTCGGGCAAGCAGCGTCGCGGGCACGAGCGCGGTCTCGTAGCCTCGTTCCGCAGAGAACTCCGCGACGATCTCGAGCCGCAGCACGCTTCCGTCGCCCAACCGCATGCGCACCGAGTCGCCGACGTCGCGACCCGGCCGGGTGTGCCTCGCCGCCAGGGCGATCGTGTTGCCGCGGAGACGCGAGAGCGTTCCGGCGGTGAGCTCGTAGGCGGTCGTCCGGTCAGCGCCTTCCGCCTCGATTCCCTGCAACGGCACGACCGCCGCGTCTTCGCCCGGCTTCTCGAAGTAGCCGGTGCTGGTCACCCAGGCGGACGCGCCGGCAACCTCTGGCTGCTCACGGACAGCGGCGGCCAGTTCGAGGGGGAGGCCCCCCGTGGACGAGCTCAACACCGCGTCGGCTCGCAGGTTGTTCGTGTAGGCGTCCACGGCCGCCCTCGTCTGCGACGTCTGCATGTAGAGCAGCGCGGTCGCAAGACCGGTCGCGAGCATGATCGGCGTCAGCACGCCGGCGGTCCTGATTCCGCTGAACCGGACGTTGAGCATCGCGAGGTGGCCGGCGAGCCCCGAGAGGGCTCTTACAGGGAAGAAGAACACGGCCGCGATCACTGTGGCGAGGCCCGGGCCGAGGAGCGCAAGCGCTGCCGCCCACAGCATTGCGGTGGGCACGGCCGTGCTGGCCGCAACCGGCCCTGCGATCATGAGGGCCGTGACCATCGCCAGTGCCAGACCGCCAGCGAGAGCAACCAGTGCGAGCACGACGCGAAGCGGACTGAGCCAGCGCCTCTGGAGCGATGCCTCCGCCAGAGCCTCTGCGGGCCGAACTCGCGCTGCTCCTCGCGCGGCGATGAGGGCCGCGCCCACGGCGGTGATCAGGCCGATGCCGGCTGCGCCCGCCGTCGGGATCCAGCTCTGCTCGTAGAGCATCGTCTCCGGGACGACGCCGCTCTCGCCGAAGCGGTCCAGCAGCCAGCGGCCGAGAGGCCCGCTGGGAAGGTAGGCGAGCGCGACCGCGGGTAGGACGACAAGAACGGCCTCGGCGCGAACCATGCGACGTAGCTGCCTCGGCGTCGCGCCGATCGCCCGAAGGAGCGCGAGCTCGCGCTGACGCAGCTGGAGCGAGAGACCGAGCGTGCTGGCGACGACGAAGACCGCGACCATGACCGCCAGGCCGCCGAACACGCCAGACAGGGCGATCAGATCAGCAGCCTGGCCCTGTGCGTCAGGGTGCTCCGCCAGCCCGCGCTCGTCGCCGCGCAGCGCCGTTGCGGCTCCGTCCGGTAGAGCCTCCTCGAGGCGCTGCTTCAGCCGGCCGACATCGACTCCGGGTCTGGCGAAGACTCCGATGCTGTCCACCAAGCCGGCCTTCCCAAGCAGACGAGGGGTCGCCTGGTCGAAGAAGAAGATCGAGCTTGATCCAGCCGCCGCAGAAGCGATGCCGACCACGCGAGCCGGCTCGGTCGCGCCCCGGATCGCCAGCTCCACGCGGTCGCCGACACCTGCCCCGGTCCGAGCGGCCAGCGCGGCGTCGAACACCACTTCCCCGGGCGCCTCGGGAGCACGCCCCCTACGGAGTTGGTAGGGAGTGAGTTGAGCCGAAACCCAGCCGTGCCCGACGGGCTGTGGATCGATCGAAAGCGGCCGGCCGTCGCGAACGACGGCGGCCGGAACCGTGATGTCGGAAACAGCCTTCGCAACGCCGGGTATGGCTTCGAGCCTCGCGACCAGACGGGAATCGAGGCGGGCTCGCTCGGGGAGTGTCTCGTCGCGGTAGTCCTGGTCCCCCGTGACCACGATCGGCGGCGCGGTGAGCCGCTGCGCCGGTACGGTCGCTCGGACGCCGGACTCGAGCAAGCCGCCGGACGCCATCACGATAGTCGCCCCGAGCGCGAGGGCGACGAACGACGCGGCTAAGCCACCCTTCCGGAAGCGCAGCGTTTGAAACGCCAAGCGAAGCATCACGACGTCGGGACGGGATCCGGCGTCCCAGACCGGCTGGCCCACGCGCCCAAGCGGGCCATCCGCTCGGCCACCGCTCCGGCGCTCGGGCGCCGAAGCTCGCCTGCAAGGCGGCCGTCGACGAGAAAGACGACGCGCTCGGCATACGAGGCGGCCGTCGGGTCGTGGGTGACCATCACGACGGTCTGCCCCTCCTCCTCGACCGCCTCCCGGAGGAGACGCAGGATCTCGTCGGCGCTGACCGTGTCCAGCTGGCCGGTCGGCTCGTCCCCGAAGATCACCGCCGGGCGGGTGATCAACGCCCGCGCGATCGCTACCCGCTGCTGCTCTCCGCCGGAGAGCTCCCCGGGACGGTTACGCCGCCTCGGGCCGAGCCCGACTCGCTCGATCGCAGCATTCAGGTCCGCCCGTTTCGGCCTGTGGCCGGCGAGGCGCATCGGCAGGGCGACATTCTGCTCGACGCTCAACGCGGGTAAGAGATTGAAGGCCTGAAACACGAAGCCGATCCGGTCGCGCCGCAACCGCGTGAGCGGCACTTCACCGAGCCCGGTCAGGTCTACATCGTCGAGGACGACCGAGCCAGAGGTCGGCCGATCCAACCCAGCGGCGATCTGCAGCAACGTGCTCTTCCCCGACCCGGAAGGGCCCATGATCGCCGTGAAGCTGGCCCGCTCGAAGCCGAGCGTCACACCGTCGAGGGCAACCACCCCGGTGCGCTCGCTCCCGTATCGCTTGCGAACTGACTCGAGCTGCAAGACCGCATCTGGGCTGGGGATCGGATCCATCCGGGTCGCCGGGATCTCGTTGGCCAAACCGGTCTCCATCTGAGGGCCTCCGATCGCCGCTTTACGCTGTAAGGTATCTTACGCTGTAAGATAACAGAAGCGCGATGGCTAAGCAAACCGTGACTCGGGCGAGACGACGGCCGCTCGATCGGGAGACGATCCTGCGTACGGCCGTAGAGCTCGTCGAACGAGAGGGCCTCGAGGCTCTGACCATGCGCCGCCTGGGCGCAGCGCTCGGCTGCGAGGCGATGTCGATCTACTACTACGTCGAAAGCAAGGACGCTCTCCTCGACGGCGTCGTCGAGGTCGTCGTCGCAGGCATGGATCTCACATGGGCCGAGCGGTCAGGGCGGTGGCAGGAGCGGCTGAAGGAGGGCTACCGCGCCTACCGCCAGCTCGCGCACACCCACCCCGGCGTGTTTCCGCTGATCGGCCGGCCGGCCGGGCGCACGCTCGCCGCCGTCCGTCCGGTCGAGGCATTCCTGAGCGTGCTTCGAGGGGCCGGCTTCCCCCCGCGCGCAGCGCTGCAGGCTCACCGCACCCTTTCGAGCTACGTCTACGGATACGCAACCTCCGAGATCCGCGGCCTTGGGCTCGAATCGAGCAGCCCGCTGCCAATCGAAGAGACGGAGTGGCGGTCGCTCCCGTCCCTTGCCGAGGCCTTGGCCGAGGCGAAGAACGTCGACCACGACCGGGAGTTCGAGGAGGGACTTGACGTCATCGTCTCCGGCTTGACGCCCGCCTGAAGCCACCTCGGACAATGGTTGGCTGCGCGCCCTGACGAGCCATGTGTTGCCACCGAGCGAACGTCGTCACCTTAGCTGACAACACAGGTGCCCTTTTTGCAGGTACTTTAGTGGGCGGTACTGGGCTCGAACCAGTGACCCCCAGCTTGTCGAGCTGGTGCTCTCCCAACTGAGCTAACCGCCCTGGCTGCGGATTGTAGCCGGTTGCATCCGCGCCTCTCGCCGGCGCGCGGGCAGCGTCGGCCGACGTGCGATGACGACCCCGACGAGACACAGCGCGCCGCCGAACAGGGCGAGCAGCTCGGGCGTCTCGTCGAGCATCCCCCAGCCCAGCAGGATCGCAATCGGCGGGACGAGGTACGTCGTCGCGCCCATTCGGCCGGCCGTCGTCCTCGAGAGCGCGTAGGCCCACGTCGTGAAGGCCACGGCCGTCGGGAACACGCCGAGGTACACCATCCACGCGATCGAGCTCGCGCGGGCCTCCCCGACCTGGTCGAAGAGCTGCGGTGCGAACGGCAGGCAGACCGCCAGGCCGATCACGCAGGCCAGCCACGTGACGTGCAAGGCCGAGGCGCGGGTCAGCAACGGCTTCTGCGCGACCACCGCGGCGGCGTAGAACGCGGCCGCCGCGACACAGAGAACGGTTCCCCAGCCCGCGGCGACGCCTCGCTCGGAGGTCGCGAGACCGATGACGATTGCCCCCGAGAACGCAACTCCACAGCCGACGACCAACGTGCGCGGAAAGCCTTCGCCGAGCGCCAAGCCCGCAAGGAGCGCGATGAGCACCGGCCCGCTGGCGATCAGCATCGCCGCGGTGCCCGCGTCGACGCGCTGCTCCGCTTCGTTCAGCGCCAGGTTGTAGAGGCCGAACCAGAGCACGCCACAGACGAGGAGGAGCGGAAGCTCCGATCGACCGGGCCAGCGTCCGCCGCGGGCGAGCGCGAGCGCTCCGAGAAGGACTGCTCCAATCGCGAGCCGGCCGACGCTCAGCGCTCCGGGCGAGAGGTCCTCGCCGGCGGCGCGAATGCCGACGAAGGCCGACGCCCAGAGGAGCACCGTGACGAGGGCGGCGAGAAGTGCCACTCCAGGAGTAACGAACGACGAACGGCGTTTTGTGAGTCCCGGCTAGTCCGTCTCTGTCTCGGTCTCGGTCTCGCCGGTCGTCGTGTCTTCGGTGGTCGTGTCGTCGTCCGTCGTCGTGCCGTTGGTGGTCGTCCCGTTCCTGGTGCCGTCGTTCGTCGTCGTGCCGGCGGTCGTGACCGTTTCGGTGACCGTGGTCACGCCGCCGCCGCCGCCGCCGCCGCCGTCCTCGTCGCCGCAGCCGGCGAGCGCGAGGACGAGCCCCGCCACGAACAGCGCGGCGAGCGCGGCAGTCTTGTTCAGAAGATCTCGGGGCACCATGGGTAACGGTCCGCTCGGAAGAGCGTGTCCGCTCGGTCGAGTGCCCCGTCGACGAGAACTTCAACCCTCCCGGCCCGCGCCAGCTCGCCGAAGGTGAAGCCGCCGAGGTACACGGAACCGAGTGCGGACACGTCGAACCGCAACTCGGGCTCTCCGGTGCTGGGGGCGGCGCCCTCGGGCCCCAGCGCCCACACGCCGGCGTTCCACTCACAGAGCTCGTCCGCCACCTCCACCGTGACCGGCTCGCCCGTCTTGTAGGTCCGCGCGTTCAGCGCCGCCTCGATGTCGACGAGGCGGACCCAGAGGCCGTCGCGGTAGTTGAAATGGAGCCTCCGCGGCTCGCGAAGGAGCAGGAAGAGCTCGTGGTCGAGCGGGAGCAAGTCGGCGCGTACCCGCTCCATCCAGTCGATGTCGAGGACGTATCGCCAGATCGCACGGGTTGCCTCCGGCGAGTCTCCGACCGCTTCGATCACGTTCGTGAAGCCGCGGGGAATCCCGCGCTCGGCGGAGAAGTGCAACCGATACAGCGCATAGGCGGCCGGCCGGCCCTCAAGCTCGAGCAGGGCACGCTTCAGCTCTCCGCCCCCGGCGCGAGCCCACTCCGGATCCGCGAGCCGCCTGCTCCGCCACCACTCAGGAGTGCGGACGAACATCCCCGGATGCCGGGCGGCGGCACGCCGCTGGATCGTGCTGAAGGGCTCGATCGCCTCCTCCACGTCGACCAGGCGAACTACTCCGGTCGACCCGAACTCTCGATAGAACGCGGCGCGGTCACGCGGCACCTCGATGGTGCCGCTGAAGGACGCGATCCCATAGCCGAATCGTCCGTAGAGGGCGTCATCCGACGCCCACAGGTAGGCGATCGGCTCCCCACGCTCGTGGACGTCGACGAGCTGGGCCTGCATCACCGCCCGGAACACACCGCGGCGGCGATGGGTCGGCAACACGCCGACCAACGTGACGCCCGCAGCGCGGACGAATCCCCCCGGAACGCTCATCTCGAATGGAAACGCTGCACCGCTGCCGACGATCGCGCCGTTGTCGAAGGCCGCGTGCAAGCGGTCGGCCGGCACGTGCGCCGCGAAGCGCTCGAGGAAGTTGTCGGCAGGCACGGGGAAGTAATGCGTGATCGGTACCGCCGAGACTGAGAACTCCTCGGCGCGAATCGCGCGGATCTCGATGCTCAACCGACGCGCTCCAAGGGTGCGTAGTCGAGGACGAGCCGCCGGTCGGTTCCCTCGCCGGCGAAGCGGACGCAGACGACGCCGCCCGGCTCGACCGCGGTCACGATCCCTTCGCCGAGCGTCTGGTGGCGCACGGAGTCGCCGGTCGAGAGCGTCGGGGCGTCACTGCGAGGCTGAATGCGCGCGGTCGGCGATCCGTAGCCCGACCAGGACGACGGGCGGAGTCGTTCGCGGTGGATCTCGTCCTGTGGGAGCTCGTCGAGAAAGCGCGAGGGCAGGTTGTAGTTCCGGTTGCCGAAGAGCGCGCGGGCCGAGGCGTGCGTCAGCGTCAGCCGCTCTCGCGCGCGTGTGATGCCGACGTAGGCCAGCCGGCGCTCCTCCTCGAGCGAGTTCTCCTCGATCGAGCGGGAGTGCGGGAACACGCCCTCCTCCATGCCGATCATGAAGACGGCGTTGAACTCGAGGCCCTTGGCGTTGTGCAGGGTCATCAGCGTGACGAGGCTCTGCTGATCGCGAAGCGCGTCCTGGTCGGAGAAGAGCGAGATCTCCTGGAGGAATGTGGAGAGGTTCGGTTCCGGGGCGGTCGCCTGGTACTCCTGGGCGACGCCGACGAGCTCCTGGAGGTTCTCGATCCGGCCCTGGGCCTCGATCGTCCGCTCAGCCTCGAGCGCTGCGACGTAGCCGCTGCGGTCCATCGTCCGCTCGACCAGCTCGTCCACGCGAAGCTCGAGCGCGCCCGCCTGGAGCGACTGCATCAGCGTGCGGAACCCGTTGACGGCGCGGGCCTGCGCCGGGCCGAGACCGGCCTCCTCGGGGAACTCGAGCGTCTCCCAGAGCGAGCGGCCGTGGCCGTCCGCGTAGCGCTGGAGCCGGGCCAGCGAGGCGTCGCCGATGCCCCGGCGGGGCCGGTTCGCGATGCGTTGGAGGCTGACGGTGTCGAACGGGTTGTCGATCGCCTGGAGGTAGGCGATCAGGTCCTTGACCTCGGCCCGCTCGTAGAAGCGGGGCCCGCCGATCACCTGGTACGGGATCTCCTGGCGGACGAGGATGTCCTCGAGGACTCGGGACTGAGCGTTCGTCCGGTAGAAGACCGCGATCTCGTTCGCGTTCACGCCGTCTTCGACGAGGCCGGCGAGCTCGGCCGCGACGAACCGCGCCTCTGCGTGCTCGTCCTCGACCTCGAGGACGCGGACCGGCTCGCCGTCACCGAGGTCGGACCAGAGGCTCTTCGGCTTGCGCTCGCTGTTGTGGGCGATGACTGCGTTCGCGGCGCGGAGGATCGTGTTCGTCGAGCGGTAGTTCTGCTCGAGCGGGATCACCGTCGTGTCGCCGAAGTCGCGCTCGAACTCGAGGATGTTGCGGATGTCGGCGCCACGGAAGGCGTAGATGGACTGGTCCGGATCGCCCACGACACAGACGTTCCTGTGCTTTTCGGCCAGGAGCTGCAGCAGGCGGTACTGGGCGTGGTTCGTGTCCTGGTACTCGTCGACGAGGACGTACCGGAACGCCTTCTGCCAGCGTTCCTTCGCCTCGGGGAAGCGCTGGAGCACCTCGACCGTCAGCATCAGCAGGTCGTCGAAGTCGACCGCATTCGACTCGAACAGTCGTCGCTGGTACAGGTCGTAGACGTCGGCGACGGTCTGGTCGTAGAACGAGTCGACCCGGTTGCGGTACTCGGCCGGGCTGATGAGCTGGTTCTTGGCCGTGGAGATGTGCTCGTGGATGCCTCTGGCGGGGAAGCGCTTCGGGTCGCGCTCGAGCTCCTCCAGGCACTGCTTCACGAGCCGCACCTGGTCGGCCTGGTCGTAGATCGTGAAGTTCGTCCGGTAGCCCAGCCGCGGCGCCTCGCGGCGGAGGATCCGGCCGCAGGCGGCGTGGAAGGTGAGGATCCAGATGCGGCGCGCGACCTCCGGGAGCAGGTCCTCGAGCCGCGACCGCATCTCCGCCGCGGCCTTGTTCGTGAACGTGATCGCGAGGATCTCGTTCGGCTGGACTCCGATGGCGGCGATCAGGTGGGCGACGCGATGCGTGAGGACCCGCGTCTTTCCCGAGCCTGCGCCGGCGACGACCAGCAGCGGCCCCTCGGTGTGCAGAACGGCCTCGCGCTGCGCGGGATTGAGGTCGGCGAGATAGGTCTCAGGAGAAGCTACGGCCACGCCCGCCGATGCTAGCGGGGGCGTGGAGGATCGCCACGGCGGCCGCCAGCACGCCGAGGCAGGCCGTGAGAGCCGTCGCCGGAAGCACGATCATGAGCGTCGTCGTGCTGCCGGGGACCGCGGCGGCCCACTGGACAGCGAGCACCGTGCCGACCGCCGAGCTGAGAGCGAGGGCCGTCGCCGAGGAGACCAGCGCCGCGAGCCCAGTGCGTGACCACCCGCGCCAGGAGCAGGCCAGCGAAACCAACCCGGCTGCGCCGGCCACGGCGAACAAGGTGAGTGCCGCGTACAGCTTCCAGGTCAAGTACCCGGGTCGCTCGTCCCACGGAGCCGGAGGCAGCGTGTTCTCAGGGATCGCGTAAAGCGGCAGCACGTAGACCGAGAGCGTGCCGAGGAGAAGGAGGGCCGCCCAGAAGAGACCGCGGGGCGCGACTGCCCGGAGTGCCGCACTCGCAACTGCTTCGGGTGGTCCGAAGCGGGCTACCGCCTCGCGCTCGGAGTCGAGCGCCCGCGCCGAGTTGCGCAGGTGACCCTCGACCTCGGCCAGCAGACGACGGCGGAGCAAGAACCGGAAGCGCAACAACCTTCCCAGTTCGGCCACGTATGCCTCGATCACGTCGTGACCGCCTGAACAGCGTTTGTGAATGTTGTCCACTCGCTCCGCTCCTGCTCGAGGCGGCGGCGCCCGCGGCGGGTCAGCCTGTAGATCCGTCGCCGCCGCCCTCCGACGGTCTTCCAAGAGCTCGACAGCAGACCCGCGCCCTCGAGCCGGTACAGCGCCGGGTACACGGTCCCTTCGGCGAGGTCGAGTGCGCCGTCGCTCGACTCGCGGATCGCTTCGACGACGGCGTACCCATGACGCGGCTCCCGAGCGATCGCCGCGAGGAGCAGAAAATCGAGATGGCCCTTTAATACCTCGGCTCGCAAAGTACTCTGCAGCCTAACAGACTTGACGCCTAGCGACACAATGCCTAGTCTCACTAGGTATGAAGATCCTCGCCGCGGTTGCGACCGTCGCCGTGCTAGCCGGATCGCTCGGCGTCGTACTGTGGGCGCGCGGCGCTGCCCAGTCTGCCGCCGAACCCGGCCGGTGCCGCGATTGGGTGACGACCCGTGCGTACGTGCGCGAGATCGCAGCGGCGCGGCCACTCGTCTCGCGGATGAAGCGAGCGTTCGCGGCTCCGGGGGTCTCTGTCGCAATCGCGGCTGAGGGGAAACTCGTCTGGTCTGCGTCCTGCGGCTTCGCCGATCTCGCGAGGCGCGTTTCGGTCACGCGAAGAACCACCTTCCGGATTGGCAGCGTCTCCAAGCCCCTGACGGCGGTGACGGTGGCTCGACTCGCCCAGGCCGGGCGGGTGGACCTCGATGCCGACGTTCGCCGCTACGCGCCGACGTTTCCGAGGAAGCGACACTCGATCACGATGCGACAGCTCGGCGGCCATCTGGGCGGCATCCGCCACTACGAGGGTCGAGAGGCGCTGAGCCGGCAGCACTACCCCTCGGTGACGGCAAGCCTCCAGATCTTCAAGGACGACCCGCTCGTCGCCGTACCCGGAACGCGGTTCGTCTACTCGAGCTACGGCTTCAACCTGCTCGGAGCAGCCGTCGAAGGAGCCGCCGGCCGCCCGTTCGCAGCTGCTGTCGCAGAGACGACCCTCTCGCCGCTCGGGATGACTCGAACGCGCCTCGACCGCGGTGGCCCCCCTCGCGGAAGGGCGCGCTTCTACGAGGTCACGGCGAGGCGGACGGCGGTTGCCGCACCTCGTGTCGACCTGAGCAACCGCTTCCCCTCCGGCGGCTTCCTCTCGACCGCCGAGGACCTCGCCCGGCTCGGCACCGGGATCACCGATCCGGCCTTTCTCGAGCCGCAGACTCAGGAGCTCCTGTTCAGCTCCCAGAGGACCACCGGGGGCGAAGCGACGCGATACGGCTTCGGCTTCGAGGTCGGACAGAGCCCGTTCGGGCCCGTGGTCGGACACACGGGCAACGTCGTGGGCGGCACGGCCTTCCTCTTCCTCCATCCGAGAACCCGCGTCGCCGTAGCGCTCACGACGAACATCGGGTTCGTCACGGCCGCGACCCCACCGTCCCTCGGCCGCGGCGTCCCGGACCCGCCGCAGCTCGCCGTGCCGTTCATCCGCCGGGTACTCGCGGGCTGAGCGGGAAGGCCCTACGGGCGAGCGCGGGCAGCACTTGCGCGGTGACGAGCGCGGGTGTGACCGCGTACCGGCGCGAGTACCGGTAGCTCCCGTCCGGTCGCCGCAGCGACGCGAGGAAGCGGAAGGCGGCGCGCGGCGGCCGGCTTCCCGCGGCGACGTAGGCCTGGATCGCCCATGCGGTCGACTGCGCGTCCGGCGCGCGGCCCGGGACGAGCCGAACGCCGCCGCTCGGCGCCGTCAGGCGGCGGATGTACGCGAGCCCGCGGCGGATCGGCCGCCCGCGCACGCCCGACGCTCGCAGCGCCTGGATCACGGCGGCGGTGTCGTTGGAGTCGGGCGCGCCGCGCGGGAGCCACGACCAGCCGCCGGAGCGGTGCTGGGCCCGAAGCAGGTAGCGGATCGTGGGGCCGCCCGGCCGGTCGAGGGCCAGTGCACCCCAGGCGGTCGAGTTGACGAGCGAGCCGATGCGTCCGTCCGGGCGGCGCTGACGTTCGAGCCGGGCCGTCAGCTCGGCGACGTCTGCCCCGAGTGCCCGCAGCGCCATGATCCGGAGGGCGAGGTCGGTCGTGTCCTCCGCCGGCGCATCGCGCAGGTAGGCGACCGTAGGTCGGGCCGGGTGTCGCCCGGCGGCGTGTAGCCCGAGGACGGCCCAGGCGGTGAGGGCCGGGTCGGACCGCCCGCCGGGCTCCGCGAACCCGCCGTCGGCCTGCTGCCGCGTCGCTAGGTAGTCGGCCGGCGCCGCCGCGAAGATCGCGGCGACGGCCAGGGCTGCGAGCTTGGCGCCCACACCACCTCCGTCCGAAGTCGCTTGCCGTACCGCTCGAGCAGCCGCCGGAGCTCTGGCCCGATCGCCAGCGCGAAGGCGACGTTCCA
>Ga0081538_10000080_pt1 | contig 92392 bp, 101 predicted proteins | sample TabmetS5T2R1_FD_71022 | JGI IMG/M metagenome (GOLD analysis project Ga0081538, IMG submission 71022) | Tabebuia heterophylla rhizosphere microbial communities from the University of Puerto Rico - S5T2R1 | ecosystem: Host-associated > Plants > Roots > Rhizosphere ... | reverse complement strand
TCCTCGCCGCTACAGGGATTGATGTCGGTGAAGACGTCGAGGATGGGCTCCTCGACCGGGGGGTTGGCGGCCGCCGGGACGGCGAACGCCAGAGCAACGACACTCAGCAGGCCGATAACCAGTCTCTTCATGATCACACCTCGCCGCAGGGAATATAGGACCCGACCATAGTTTCAGACCGTGTCGGGCGTTACAAGGGGCCGCGCGAGCCCGGCGCCCAGCGCGGTGGAGACGAGAGACGAGAGCTCGGGAAGGTCGACGAAGGCGACGAACGGGCGCGCGCCGGAGTCTCGCGTCTGCTGGTCGATGACGTCGAGCTTCCGGTACGTGAACTCCACCGCCTCGGCGATGGCCTCGCGCGTCAGCCCCGTGGTCTGCTCGAGGCGGACGCAGTCGCCCAGGTTTGCGTGCTCGATGCGCCGCCTAGGCGGCGCGGGGACGAGGTCGACCTCGGCCTCTCCGTCGCCGTCGCCGTCGACGTCGTGCTCGGCTTCCGCCACGAGCTCGGAGGAGGCTCAGGCCGAGCGCCTCTGCCAGGCTCGCGGCCGCGGCCACCGTCGGCTGGCGCGAGCGGCGCTCGAGCAGGTCGACGTAGGTCGGAGGGACGCCGGCACGGTCGGCAGCTCGTCCAGCGACAAGCCTTCCTGGCGCCGGGCATCGGCAACCAGCTGCGAGACGATCTCGCTGACGACGAGCCCCCGATCGGACATAACGGGCACGTCCAAGGTACTCCGCTCGCCCGCGGCTGTCTACGTCGCCGGCCCGAATGGGATGTAAAAGAACTTTGGGGAGCTAGGAGGGTTTGGCGAAATATCGGCTGTGCCGCCGGACTGCGCTGGTCGCCCCGAGGACTGCGTCCTCAGTCGCCCCCGTAGCTAACGGCTACGGGCGCTCCATGCGTCCTTGGCTCGGAACGACCATCGCACCCCGGCGACGAGCGACATTCCGCCAAACCCTCCTAGTAATTGCGGGCGGGCACCGGCCGGGGCGGCGTTCGGTAAGGGCTGCTCCAGCCGCTCCCGGGGTGGAAGCCCCAGACGCCGACGAGGTCTCGCGCGATGCTGCGCGACTGCGCGTGGCTGTACGTCCATACGGTCTCCCGCTGAGACCCCGCCACCCGGACGATCTCGAGTGCGTCGACGACGCCCTGCCGACCCGGGTCACGCCGTTCGAGGTAGTCGAAGGCGAAGTCGACGGCTGTTCCGAAGTCCACGGACTCATAGCGCAGCCCAAGGTCGAGTGCGGGCTCCCCACCGAGAACCTCGCGGACCTCGTACCGATCGTGCGCGGCCGCATGGCTTGCGGTCTGGGCCATGCTGCGACTCCTTTCCGGTTCGAACGGTAGGCGTCGTGCGGCATCCGTACAATCCCTCGAACGGGGAACGCGCGCGCCCGCCCAGTCTTTCCCTCAGCGGGTGCGCACACGTACCCCGTCTGCGGGTTCAGACCGTTCCCCTCTTGTCCGATGACACACTCGATGAGAGGGCTCTATGACCTGTGCCGGTCCCCGAAGGGGAGGCTCGTCCTGAACCTCGGGATCGGGATGTTCGCGATCACGGTCTCCGTGCTCGCGGCCCGCCACTTCGCGGGAATCGGCTGGCCGTTCGCGGGCGCGAACGTCGGGCTCGTGGCGGCCGCCGGGTTCCTCTTCCTGCTCGCCTACGCCTTCAAGGCCTACGGGTGGCACCGGCTGTTCGCCCCTCACGAGCGGCCCGAGCCGCTGACCCTCGGCGCCGCGTGCGGCGCCGCCTCCGTGACGGGCGCCGCGCTTCCGGGCCGCTTCGACGACGTCGTTCGCGTCGCGGTCGTTCGCCGCGCGACGAACGGCCGGGCCGGAGTGGGGCCGGTCTGCCTCTCGCTCTTCATGCTCGGCCTCGTCGACACCGCGGCGCTCATGCCGCTCGCCGGCACGGCGGCCGCCACGGCGGACGCGTCCGGAGCCGTCCGCGCGGCGCTGGCGGTGGTCGCGTTCGCGGGGTTCGGCGCAGCGATCGTGATCGCCGTTCTCCCACGCCTGATCGCGAGCGGACGCCTCATCCGCTTCCGGATCGCGCGCTGGCTCGGCGACCGCCTCATTCCTCCGCGCGCCGCTTGGCAGGCATGGGTGCTCGTCCTCGCCTCGTGGTTGACGCGCGCGTTCGGGCTCTTCCTCCTCCTGCACGCGTTGGGCTTCGCGCTCTCGCTGCCCCTCGCGATCGCGTTTCTCTGCGCCGCGGCGGCCTCGGGGGCTCTGCCGATCGCCCCGGCTGGAGCAGCGACACAGGCAGGCGCCGGCGCGGCAATCTTGATGGCGAGCGGCGTCGGCACCGCCAACGCCGTCTCCTTCGCGGTCGGTGCGCAGGCGCTCCTGATCGTCGCCGGGGCCGCCGTCCTCGTCTTCGCCGCGCTCTGGCACGGCGGCAAGCGCCTCGCCCTCGCGGTCTTCTAGAGCTCGGTGAGCACCTTGTCGGCGTGGCCGTCGGGGCTGACGCCCCGCATCGCCTTGACGACGTTGCCTGCGTCGTCGATCACGAACGTCGAGCGCTTGATTCCCATCGACTTCTTGCCGTACGCGTTCTTCTCGACCCACACGTCGTACAGCTCGGCGACCTCGTGCTCCGGGTCGGCGAGGAGTGCAAACGGGAGCCCGTACTTATCCCTGAACTTGACGTGGGAGGCCTCCGTGTCGGGGCTGACGCCGAGGACGGTCGCGCCGCGCTCCTGGATCTCGCTGTAGACGTCCCGCAGGCCGCAGGCCTGCGTCGTACATCCTGGAGTGTCGTCCTTTGGGTAGAAGTAGAGGACGACGGTGCGCCCCCGAAGGTCGGACAGGCGCACGCGCTCGCCCGTGTCGCTGGCGAGCTCGAAGTCCGGCGCCGGCTTCCCCTCCTGGACCACGAACGCGAATTGTAGGCTGCGGAAAGGTGCGGGAGCTGCATGGACTCAACGCCTTCCTCGTCATCGCTGCGAATGGGCTCGCTGCGGGCTGGGGCCTGGCCTACGTGTGGCGGAAGCGGACGCCCGGGCGCATCTACGCGCACCTGCTCGCGCTGGCGCAGGCGCTCCTGATCGCGCAGGTGGCGCTCGGACTGCTCCTGCTTTCGGACGGGGGCAGCTCCCCCGACCGGCTCCACGCCGTCTACGGCGTGCTCGCCCTCCTTGCGGCCCTCTCGCCGTGGGTGTACGCGCCGCCGGTCCCCGCGAGGCGGCTTCTCTGGTTCTCCGGGGCCGCGCTGGTCGCCACGGCCCTCTCGATCCGCGCCTACACGACCGGACTATGAACGTCTCGCCGAGCCTCCGCGCCTTCGGGATCCTCGTCCTCATCGCGGCGGTGATCACAGCCCTCCAGCTCGGCTTCGGGCTCATCGTGATCGTACGCTTCCTTCAAGTCCTCTTCCTCGTGGCGATCGCGTACGTGCTGTTCGTGCTCTGGCGCCGAAATCGTGAGGAGATCGCCATGTGGTCGCGACGCTCACGGTTCGTCTTCTACGGCGGCGCGGCGCTCGCCATCGCCGCGGTCGGGCTCGCCTTCACGCCGTGGTTCCCGACGACCGGGCTCGAGACGGTCGTGTGCATCGCCGCGGTCGCCGCCGGCATCTTCGCGATGTGGCGCGCCTGGCGCGACGAGCACACCTACGGCTACTGACGGACGCCCCGGCTTGTCGCGCTGGTCGCCTAGGACGACGGGCCGGACGCTACCCGAGCAGATGCGCCGTCGAGGGAGTCGAGGATCTCGCGGATCTCCTGCGCGGTGCCGACGAAGATCGGCGTGTCGCGCTCGGTGTAGCGGCTCGCCTCGGTCTCCCGCAGCGTCTTCATCAGCTGCAGGAAGTCGGACGGGGCCTCGCACTCGAAGGCGGTCATGAACTCCTGGTCGTCGATCCCGAACGAGTAGGTCGTGTGGTTCGTGATCGTGACGAAACGGCTGCCCACGGCGGCGTGCTCCTGCATCGCGCGGCGCCGGTCGTCCATCGGCAGCGAGTACCATTCGCGCTTCTTCACGAAGGGGTACACGACGAGGTACGGTGCGCCGCGGGGGACGACCCGCCGGGGACGCGCGCTCTTCTGCTCGAAGTACTGCGAGGGCTCGGTCGCGGCCAGGTAGGAGTACGGCGTCGTCAGCCAGCCGGCGAGCGGCGTCCCGTTGAGCGCCGCGCCGAGCTCGCGCAGGTCGTCGTAGCGCTCGGTCAGCTTCCAGAGCAGGAAGTCGGCCTCCGGGCGGACGCCGACGAGGCTGTAGGAACGCAGCTCCAAGCGCTCCGCCCAGTCCTCGATCACCTCCGCGAACGCGTCCTTGCCGGCGGTGCGCTCCTCGATCGGGAGCCGAAGCCAGGCCGGGTCGGCCTTGTAGAGCGTGTACGCGACGTATTGCGTCGAAGTCTCCCCAGCCACGGCTCAATCGTACCCACTCACGTGACGCCTTCCCTCGTACTGTCAGAGGCGGGCGCGGTGCGCCCGCCGGCGGGCAGGCGGGCGCCCGCCGCCTGCTAGGAGGGGTTGGCGAAATAGACGGCTGTGCCGCCGAGCTGCGCTGCTCGCCCCGAGGACCGCCTCCTCAGTCGCGCCCGTAGCAGTGGCTACGGACACTCTCTGCGTCCTTGCCTCGGAACGACCATCGCACCCCGGCGACGAGCGCCATTCCGCCAAACCCTCCTAGAGGTCCGCGACGAGCGTGGCCCAGCCGAAGCGCTCCGCGCCCACCGGCGTGCCGTCGAGCGGGTCGTAGAACTCGTTGAAGCCGCCCCGCTCGACCGCCTGGCGGGAACGCTCTGCGATTCGTGCCGCCATGTCGTCGTAGCCGTGGCCGCGTAAGCCGCGGACCAGAAACCAGTTCGTGTTCAGCGAGAGCGGGCCGCGCCAGATGAAGCGGAAGCCGCGCAGCCGGTGGTCCCGGAGGAAGGTTGGCTCGTCGAGCGCGACGGACGGCACCGGATACGCTGCGTCGAAGGTTAGCGGATCGCACAGTTGCTCCACCAGCCGGTCCGCGACCGCGGGTGGGAGGTCGGGGAGGACCAGCGGCATGAGCCCGTGGATCGTCTTGACACGGGAGCGCCGCTCGTCCGGCCCGGCGAGGTTGACGAAGAGGCCGAGGCCGTCGTCCCACGACCGCTCGAGGAGCGACGCCGTGACGCGGTCGGCGGTGCGGGTCGCCCAGCGCGCGGTCGCCTCGCGGCCTCCGCGCGCCGCCAGCCGCGCCAGCGCGCGCAGTCCCTGGCCGTAGACGGCGTTGACGAGGACGTCCTCCTGATGATGCCGAAACCGGCGGAAGATCTCGGCGACGTCGTAGTTCGCGAGCTTGTTCCTCAGCTGCGGCATCCGCGTGCGAAAGAAGAGCGAGGCCGGCGTCGGCCGGTGAACGCCGATCGACTCGTCGTAGACGGGGCTGAAGTCCAGCCCGCTCTCGAACTGCGAGACAATCGAGATCAGTCCGTCTCCGTCCGGGTCGCGCAGCGCCGCTAGGTAGCGGTAGTAGCGCTCGACCGCGGGAAGCGCCTCGGCGAGGAAGCCGTTCGCGCCGGCGTCGACGACGCGCTCCACGGCCTGTGCGAGGACCGGCGGCTGCACCTGGGCGGTCGTGTGCGGCTTGCGGTGAAAGGGCACGCGCCCGCTCGTGCGGCTCTCGAGGTGGTGCCACTGCAGCCGCGAGACGAGGGCGTCCTTCCAGAAGACGACGTGGGGGATGAGCCCGTCGGCCTCCTGCACTGCAAGGAGGCCGCGCAGCTCGTCGGCCGCCCGCTCGGGGTCGAAGCGCGACCAGACGATCGCGTGGAAGCAGGAGTCCCAGAACCACTGGAACGGGTAGTCGCGCACGGACGGCACCGTGAAGCGGAACAGCCGGCCGGCCTGCTCGGCGGTCTGCGTGTTCGCCTCGAGGAGCTCCCGTGCGCGCTCGTCGAGCGTGGTGTCGGTGCGGGTCGCCGCTATCCCCTCACCGTAGGCGAGCGAATGGGCGGAGGCTAGGAGGGCTTGACGAAACGACGGCTGTGCCGCCGGGCTGCGCTGCTCGCCCCGAGGGCTGCGTCCTCAGTCGCGTCCGTAGCAATTTGCTACGGACGCTCCCTGCGTCCTTGCCTCGGAACGACCATCGCACCCCGGCGACGAGCGACGTTCCGCCAAACCCTCCTAGCCTTCCGCGGCGACGGCGAGCGTGACGCCCGCGTCGGGCATCTGGCGCACTTCCGCCCGTCGTGTGAAGAGGCTCTCGCGCGACATGAGAAAGAGCTCGGGGATGATCTCGGCGCGCACCTCCCCGCGCGCGAAGACGCGCACGACCGAGCTCTGCGAGACGACAACCGCGACGGCCGCCGTGGTCCGCGAGATCGATGCTGCCGCGGCGTGACGCGTGCCAAGCCCGGGCAGGAAGTTCTCCGGTGCGCTCACGTCCACGTCGATGAAGCGGCCTGCGGAGACGAAGGTGCCGTCGTCGGCGAGCAGGAAGGCGCCGTCGAGCTGCGCGAGCTCCTTGACGGTCTCGCGGAACTCGGGCCGCTCGATACGCAGGAGCTCGTCCGCGTGGCCGAAGAGCGGATCGAGGATCAACGGCCGCGACTGCTTGGTGACGAGCTCGACGTCGCCGATGACGAAGAGCGTTCCGATCTTGCGCCCCTCGCGCCCTTCGCGCGCGAGCTCGACGGCGAGGTTGACGACTTCCTCGAGCGTCTCCCGGCGCTCGGCCGTGCACTTCGTCGTGTCGCAGACTGGGCCGAAAGTCGCGTCCAGCATTTTCTGACGGCCGTTCAGGTCCATGCAGGAGTCTCAACGCTTCCCGGCGCCAGCTTGTTCCCGCGAGAGGGCGTCGGGCAATCCGCCTCCGAGTGCTCCGGTACTGACCGGTGGGGGCATGTCAGCCACGAGCCGAGCGGGTCAGCATGTTCACAACAGGTTCCGAGTTGCGACGCTGGAGCACGGTGGTGGGGGCGCTGGTTGCGGCCCTGGCGCTCTCGACGTCCGCATCGGCAGAGAACGCTCTTCTTCGAGGAGACGGCCGAAGCGTTCTGGGCCGTGCCGTTCGAGTGTGCGGACGGCTCGACCGTGCAGGGGACGCTGTTGGTCCGGAGCACGCGCGACTTCGAGGCGCCCGACACCGAGGACCCTGAGCCTACGGCCAGGGTGCAGTTCCTCGCCGTCTGCCAGGACGGCACCTCGTTCAGCTGGGCGGCGCCGACCGCGCCTGCGACGATCACGAGCACCGAGGACCTCAAGAGCGTCACGGCAACCGGATCGGGTATCGCGAGGGACAACCTCGGGGGGACGCACCAGGTCTCCTTCGACGTTTCGTGGACTGGCGTCGGTCCGCTGAAGACGACCGTCAACAACCCGGGAAGCAAGCCGAAGCAGCGCACAGCGAGCGCGACCGGTCAGGTGACCTTCGACGGCGTGGTGCTCGTCGACGGCGAGGCCAACCACCCAACGCGGCCGGCCCCGTTCATCCGCGTCGACACCGAGAAGTAACGTCTGCGACAAGTGGCCTGCTTTTGGCTCAACCAAGCCCTTTTCTAGGGTTCTGGAGTCTTGTTTATCCGCCGCCCTTTCGGGTAAGCGGATAGGACACCGAAACCACCGACTCGGGGCACAAAGCCTCGAAGGGGGTTGAGCAAATGGCCACTGTTGAACTGTGGACTTTCACGATCGACACGCCGGGGATCGACCTTTCGACCGTCGATCTGACCGGCTTCAAGGTCGAGGCGCGCGACGGCAGCATCGGCAAAGTCGACGAGGCGACCTACGAGGCCGGCGGCAGCTTCATCGTCGTCGACACTGGTCCGTGGATCTTCGGCAAGAAGGTCATGCTTCCGGCCGGCGTGATCCGGGACGTCGACCTCGACGCCGAGACGGTCTTCGTCGACCTCACCAAGGACGAGATCAAGAACGCTCCGGAGTTCGACGAGACGACCTACCGCGAGCAGAGCTACCGGAACGAGCTCGGCGAGTACTACCGCGGTCGCCGGGAGGTTCCGACCGGCGGACGCATGTAGGTTCGCCGCTTTCTAGGAAGGTCGCGAAGCTCCGCTCCGGCGGGGCTTCGCCGTTCAGAGCCTGCGTCGTGGCGGGGCCGCGGCCGCGGCGCTACGGAGTCGGCAGACTGCCGTCGTGACCACTGCGCCCGAAGCGATCAGCAGGCTCGCCGAGCTCATCCGCGAGAATCAGCCCTGCGTCGTCCTGACGGGTGCGGGTGTCTCCACCGAGAGCGGCATCCCCGACTTTCGCTCGCCGTCCGGGATCTGGGCCCAGTTCGACCCGCGGGAATACGCGACGCTCGGGGCCTTCCGGCGCGAGCCCGAGAAGGTGTGGCGCTTCTACGCCCCTCGCTTCGCCATGCTCACCGAGGCGGAGCCGAACGCGGCGCACGTCGCCCTCGCCGAGTTGGAGCGCCGCGGCCTCGTCCGCGCCATCGTCACGCAGAACATCGACGAGCTCCACCAGCGCGCGGGCTCCTCGGACGTGATCGAGGTGCACGGCTCCATCCGCACGTCCTCGTGCCCGGGCTGCGGCTCGGTCTACCCGCTCGCCGAGGTCGTCCCGCTGATCGAGGCGCATGGCGCGCCGCCGTGCCCGGCATGCGGCGAGATCCTGAAGCCGGACGTCGTCTTCTTCGACGAGCTGCTGCCGGAGGACGCGATCATGCGCGCGGTCGCGCTGGCCGAGAACCCGGCGCTGCTTCTGGTCGTCGGATCGTCGCTCGAGGTCTACCCGGTCGCCGACATGCCGCGCTCGACCATCGCGGCCGGCGGCAAGGTCGCGGTCGTGAACCGCGACCCGACCTGGGCGGACGGCCGCGCCGAGCTCGTCGTGCGCGAGAGCGCGGGGGAGGTGCTGGCGGCGGTCGTTGCAGCGCTCGAGCCTCCCGTCGAGGTCGTCGACTACGACCCCGAGTGGCCGCGCCGCTACGAGGCCGAGGTCGCTCGCGTGCGAACGGCTCTCGGAGAGGTGATCGCGGCTGAACACATAGGGTCGACGGCGGTGCCGGGACTCGCGGCCAAGCCGGTGATCGACATCTCGGTCGGCCTCGCCCGGGCGGAGGTCTCGCCCGGCCAGGTCGCGGCCATGGAGGAGCTCGGCTACGAATACCTGGGGGAGAACGGCCTGCCCGGGCGCCTCTTCTTCCGAAAGGACGTGAACGGCCGGCGCGCGTACCACGTGCACGCGGTCGAGCACGAGGGCGACCGCTGGCATCGGCACCGGGCGCTGCGCGACTATCTTCTGGCGCATCCGGAGGAGGCGGCAGCGTACGCGGCCGAGAAGCGCCGGGTCGGCGCCGAGACGGCCGGGATGAGCAACTACTGGGAGCAGAAGCAGCCGTATGTGGACGCGCTCTTCCCGCGCGCCTGGAGGTGGTACGGCCGCGGCTAGGCTTGGCCGTATGGCCACGGCCGTCCACGCAGAGCGCGGGGAGCGCATCGAGGCGCAGCTGAAGGGGCTCCCGGCGAAGCCGGGCGTCTACCTCTTCCGTGACGCCAAGGGCACGGTCCTCTACGTCGGCAAGGCGAAGTCGCTCCGGCCTCGCGTGCGCTCCTACTTCCGCGGCGGGGACACGCGGCTCGGGCTCGACCGGCTGATCGAGCGGGTCGAGGACATCGAGGTGATCGTCACCTCAACCGAGGTCGAGGCCTTCCATCTGGAGCAGAATCTGATCCACCGGTACCGACCGACGTTCAACGTCCGCCTGCGGGACGACAAGAGCTACCCCTACATTGCCGTCACCGTCGAGGACGAGTACCCCCGGGTCATGTTCACCCGGGAGCGGCACCGGCGCGGCGTCACGTACTTCGGCCCGTACGCCTCCGCGAAGAAGGTGCGCGAGACGCTCGACGTGCTCAATCGCGTCTTCCCGTACCGGCCGTGCGAGGGGCCGCAGCCCGGTCGCCACTCGGGGATCCCGTGCCTCGACTACCACATCGACCGCTGCCTGGCGCCGTGCGTCGGCTACGTGACCAAGGAGGACTACCGCGAGATCATCGAGCGCGTGATCGAGTTCCTCTCCGGCGAGACGCGGCCGGTGCTGCGCGAGTTGGAGGAGAAGATGCACGCGGCCGCCGAGCGCCAGGAGTTCGAGGAGGCTGCGCGCTACCGCAATCGCCTGACCGCCGTTCGCCACTTGGCCGAGCGGCAGGCCGCCGACAAGCGCGCGATCGGCACCGTGGACGTGATCGGGATCGCCGCAAGCGGCCGCACGGCCGCGGTGCAGGTCTTCCCGCTGCGAGGCGGGCGACTGGTCGACCGCCACACCTTCTACCTCGAGAACGAGGCCGGCGAGGACGTGCCCCAGCTGCTGGAGTCGTTCTGCCTGGAGTACTACGGCGGCGCGCCGAGCGTCCCTCCGCTGATCGTCGTCCCGCCCGACGTCGGCCCGACGGACGCGCTCGCCGGGTTCCTCTCCGACCTGCGGGGCTCGCGGGTCGAAGTACGCCCGGTACGCCGGGGCGAGAAGCGACGGCTGCAGGAGCTCGCCCAGCAGAACGCCGAGCTCGCCCTCGAGAGCGACGCCGCCAATCGCGAGCGCAAGCGCCTCCGGCGGATCGAGGCGCTGGAGGAGCTGCGCGAGTGCCTCAACCTCGAGAGCCTCCCGATCAGGATCGAGTGCTTCGACATCTCCAACATCCAGGGCGAGTCGCCCGTCGGCTCGATGGTCGTTTTCCAGGATGCGCTGCCCAAGAAGGCCCACTACCGGAAGTTCGGGATCAGGGACGTCCAGGGGCCCGACGACTTCGCGATGATGGCCGAGGTGATCTCGCGCCGCTTCACCCGGGCGAGGGACGTGACAGCCGAGCGCTACGACGAGAGCTTCGCGGCGGTCCCCAACCTCGTCGTCGTCGACGGGGGCAAGGGCCAGCTGTCGGCCGCACTCGCCGCGATCCAGGCCTACGACCTCCCGCGCGTCGCGGTCATCGCACTGGCGAAACGGGAGGAGGAAGTCTTCGTTCCCGGCCGGTCGCAGCCGATCGCGCTCAGCCGCGACTCAGCGGGACTCCAGCTCCTCCAGCGGATCCGCGACGAGGCGCACCGCTTCGCGCTCGGCTTTCACCGCCAACGCCGCGACCTGAAGGCGCGGGAGTCCATCCTCGACGCGCTCCCCGGGGTCGGGCCCGCGCGCAAGCGCGCGCTGATCCAGCACTTCGGCTCGCCCGAACGGCTGCTCGAAGCGACGCCCGAGGAGCTCGAGGGCGTACCCGGCGTGCCCGCGAAGGTCGGCCGCGAGATCCACGCGGCGCTCCACCGCGCCGGCGGCGCCTAGGCGTCGATCGCGCGGCGCGCGACGTCCTCTGCGACGCGCAACCGATCCAGCACCTGATACGACGAGCCGTTGTCGACCACGGCGACGTAGCGGCGCTGCGAGTTGAGCACGCGCCGCAGTCCCGGGAGCCCGTCGAGCTCGTCCCGGTCGAGCCGTTCGGGCTCGAAGTCCCTGCCGAGCAGCTGGACGAGGCGTGTCGAGTCGAGAACGGGCGAGTACTTCGCCGCGTCGTCCGCGTCGCAGATCTCGTCCACCAGCCTGCGGAAGAACTCGTGTCCCGAGTCGTCCAGGTCGATCAGGGGGGTGTTCTTGCGCACGCGCTTGTAGAGGGGCCGCTCGCGCTCGATCGCTCGTCGGAGATTGCGCGACGTACACATGCCCAGGAACGTGCGCCGGCCCGGCGCGCGCTCCTCGAACACCAGCCGCCGCACTTTCGTCCTCGACTCGAGCAGAAAGGCGATGAAGTAGATCGTGCTCAGGCGCCAGGGCGCCCCGGCCAGGTCGACCGCCACGAGCTCCGTCTCCTCGGCTTCGATCTGTTTGACGCGCTCGAGGATCTCGCCGGCGCGACTCGGCGTTTCTGAGATCGACACCTCCGTGAGCGCTGCGGCGACGTCGCCGATCTCCTTCACGTCCGGCCCGACGTGCTTGGGGTTGAGGTCGCGAAGCGCGAACTCGACCGGGCCGGCACGAAAGTTGCTGATGTGGGGAAGCAGCCAGGGAAGCAGCGGGATGGCGGCAACCGCGAGGACCCAGTGCAGCTCGTTCAGCGCGCCCTCCGGAAGCCCGGAGCGGAGGACGACGAGGCAGGCCACCAGGAGCAGGAAGGCACCCACCGGCCCGAGCGGGTAGTCGTCCGGGACCCGCATCGCCGTGAGCCAGCTCCTCCGAGGCCGCTCGGACGCGTCTCGCTCGGCGGCGGTAATCGTGCTCATGGCCACAAGACGGCGGGCCGGCAGGAATCTTTCCGTGGTCCGCTGGGTAACGTGGAGCCGTGGACGCATTGCCGGTCACGATCTGGAGCGACTACACCTGACCGTTCTGCTACGTCGGCCTCGCCAGGGCCGAGTGGCTCGAGCGCCGGTTCGGCGCGCAGGTCGACTGGCTTCCCTTCTTCCTTCATCCCGAATACCCGGAGGAGGGCCTCGCGCGGACGGACCTGGAGCGGCGGTACGGGCCCGGGATCCACGAGCACACGAGACGGACGATCGAGGGCGCAGGGCTGACCTACGGCCCGTCGCCCAAGCTCCCCAACACGCTGCACGCCCTCCAGGTGACCGAGCTCGCCCGCGACCGCGACCTGCACGACCCGGTGCACACCCGGCTTATGCACGCGTACTGGTCGGGAGGGAGAGACCTCGGGAACGACGACGTCCTGCTCGAGCTCGTGACCGAGGCCGGCCTCGACCGCGACGAGGCCGCCGAGACGCTCGCCGAGGGCCGCTACGTCGACCGCGTCACGGCGTCCACCCATGAGGCGAACCGGATCGGCATCAACGCGATCCCGGCTTTCGTGCTCGGCCGGCGCCTGCTCGTGCTGGGCGCGCAGCCGGAAGCGGTCTTCGAGCAGGCGGTTGAGCAGCTGGGTTCGGAGGCGGGGTCGGCCCAGGGCGATTGACAGCTGTTCGAAGGCGTGGAATTCTCGCGCTCGTGGAGCGGCATGGCTCCGAGAGCTACTTCGTGCTCGGCGAGGGACTGCTCGCCGAGAGCTCCGGCGGACGGGCCCGTGCGCTCCCGGCCGCGGTCGAGGCGGCGGTGCCGCCGTTCCGCTTCACGAGGCTCGGGCCCAAGGGAGACCAGCTCTCGGACGCGGTGCTGGAGAAGGTCGCGCGGGCGATGACGCCCGCCGGAGGCAGGCGCCAGTCGCGGATCCCGGCCGGCTACACCTACCTCGGCCAGTTCGTCGACCACGACCTCACGTTCGACAAGACGGCGGTCATGCTCGGGGAGCGTGTGACGCCCGCACAGCTCCTCCAGGCGCGGTCGCCGAGCCTCGACCTCGATTCGCTCTACGGCGCCGGGCCACAGGACCCGGTCTCGGCGAAGTTCTACGAGGACGACGTCCACCTGAAGATGGGGAGGACGGACGCGATCGATCCGGATCCGGCCAAGCATGGGTTCGACCTGCCCCGCCGCACGAGCGGCCCGGCGGCACAGCGGCGCCTCGCGGTGATCCCGGACCCGCGGAACGACGAGAACCTCGCGGTCGCGCAGACCCACCTGGCGATGATCCGCTTCCACAACCGCGTCGTCAACACCCTCCCTTCCTCGGTGCCGCAGGCGCAGCGCTTCGTGCGGGCGAGGGAGATCGTCGTCAAGCACTACCAGTGGATGCTCCGTCACGACTACCTCCCGCGGATCTGCGACGGCCGCGTGGTCAGGGACGTGTTCCGGAACGGGCGGAAGGCGTTCGAGGTGGGGGCGAGCCCGACCTCGGTCCCGACCATGCCGATCGAGTTTTCGGTGGCCGCGTTCAGGCTCGGGCACAGCATGGTCCGGGACGAGTACAACTGGAACCGCCGCTTCGACTTCGGCAACGGCACGCTCGTCTTGCTCTTCGAGTTCTCCGGCGGGAGCGGCAGCCTGGGCGGCGGCCCACGGCTGCCCAGCAACTGGATCGCGGACTTCCGGCGGCTCTACGACTTCAGGGAGGCGGGTCGGGCAGATCTCGTTGTCCCGGCGACGAGGTTCAACCGGACCATGCGCATCGACACCTCGCTCGTCCAGCCGCTCCGGCGCCTACCGGGCTTTCCCGCCGCCGAGGCGAACCTCGCGTTCCGCAATCTCGTCCGCGCGAAGATGCTGCGGCTCGCCACCGGCCAGCAGATGGCCCGCTTCCTGCGCGGCAAGGGTGTCGACGTGACGACGCTGACGAAGGCGCAGATCCGGAACGGCAGGAACGGCGCCGAGCTCGAAACGCTCACGAGGCCCCAACGCGACGCCTTCCTCAGGGACACGCCGCTCTGGTTCTACCTCCTGCGCGAGTCCGAGCTCGAGGCCGGGAAGCTCCGTGGTGTCGGTGCCCGGCTCGTCGCGGAGACCTTCCATCGGGGGATGGAGGGCAGCGAGTTCTCGATCGTCCGCGACCCCACCTGGCGCCCGACACTCGGCCCGGACTCGAGGACGTTCCGGATGGTCGACCTCCTTCTGTTCGCCGCGAACGGGAGGAAGACCGTGATCGCTCCGCTCGGCTGACAGGAGCCTTCGACGGAACGCTGCTGTGCCGCGCGACGTTCCGCCAAAGCCTCCTAGCCCCCGTCGGGGGACATGTACGGGTAGCGGTAGTCCGTCGGCGGCACGAAGGTCTCCTTGATCGTCCGCGGGCTGACCCAGCGGATCAGGTTCCACATCGAGCCGGCCTTGTCGTTCGTGCCGGACGCGCGCGCGCCGCCGAAGGGCTGCTGGCCGACCACGGCGCCGGTCGGCTTGTCGTTCACGTAGAGGTTCCCCGCCGTGTAGCGGAGAACGTCGGAGGCCTCGAGGACCGCCTCGCGCTCGCCCGCGAAGATCGCGCCGGTGAGCGCGTAGGGCGCTGTCTTGTCGATGAGCTCGAGCGTCTCTTCCCAGCGTCCGTCCGGATAGACGAAGGTCGTGACGACGGGCCCGAAGAGCTCATCGCGGAGGAGCCGGAAGTCCGGATCCTCGGTGCGGATGACCGTGGGCTCGACGAAATACCCCTCGCTGTCGTCGTAGCCCCCACCGACCACGACCTCGCTCTTGGCATCGGCCTTCGCCTCCTCGATCGCCTCCTTCTGCGTGGCGAAGGAGTTGGCGTCGATGACCGCGCCCATGAAGTTGGAGAAGTCGGCGACGTCCCCGCACCTGAGCTCGCCGACCTGCGAAACGAGCTGTTCCTGGATGGCCGGCCACATGCTCTCGGGTGCGTAGACGCGCGACGCTGCCGAGCACTTCTGCCCCTGGTACTCGAAGGAGCCGCGCAGGATCGCGGTCGCGACCGCCTCCGCGTCCGCCGTCGGGTGCGCGACGATGAAGTCCTTCCCGCCGGTCTCGCCGACGATGCGCGGATAGCTCCGGTAGGCCGCGATGTTGTTCCCGATCGTCTTCCACATATTCTGGAAGACAGCGGTCGAGCCGGTGAAGTGCACGCCGGCGAGGTGCGGGCTCGCAAGGGCTGGGTCCCCGACCTCCTTGCCGGAGCCGTAGACGAGGTTGATCACGCCGTCCGGCAGACCGGCCTCCTGGAAGAGCCGCATCGTGTAGTAGGCGGAGAGCATCGCGGTCGAGGCGGGCTTCCAGACGACCGTGTTGCCCATCAGCGCCGGGGAGGAGGAGAGGTTCGCGCCGATCGCGGTGAAGTTGAACGGCGACACGGCGAGGACGAAGCCTTCGAGCGGCCGGTACTCCAAACGATTCCAGACGCCCGGGCTCGAGACGGGCTGCTCCTCGTAGATCCGCGTCATGAACCACGGGTTGAAGCGGAAGAAGTCGATCACCTCGCACGCCGCGTCGATCTCCGCCTGGTGTGCGGTCTTCGACTGGCCGAGCATCGTTGCCGCGTTCAGCGTGTCCCGCCACGGGCCGGCGAGCAGCTCGGCCGCGCGGAGGAAGACGGCGGCGCGGTCTTCCCACGGCATCCGATGCCAGTCCTCCCAGGCGTCGGCGGAGGCCTGGATCGCCGCTTCGATCTCCTTCGGGCCGGCCTGATGCACGTCGGCGAGGACGTGATCCTTGTCGTGCGGCATCACGGCCTGCTTGAGGTTCCCGGTCTCGACGTCCTCGCCGCCGATGACGAGCGGGATCTCGATGCGCTCGTTCCGCATCTGCTCCAGGCGCAGCTGCAGGCTGGCCCGCTCGGGGGAGCCGGGCGCGTAGTCGCGTACAGGCTCGTTGACCGGCTGTGGGACGCGGAAGATTCCGGGGGCCGTCATGACCGGCATTCTATGGGGGTGGGCATGGACGTGGTGCCGTACGACGTGCCGGCCTGGGGGGTCGGCGAGCTCTACTTCAGGGCGGGGAAGCTGCTCTACCACGAGCTGCCCCGCGCAGGCTCGCCGCCGGAGGACGTGCCCGACAATCCGCTCGCCGAGCGAGTGCTGGCGTATTTCCGCGGCGAGCGGGTCTCCTTCGAGGACGTCGAGCTGGAGGCGGAGTGGGCGACCCCCTTCCAGGAGAAGATCGCGGAGGCGCTCCGGGGCGTCCCTTGGGGCGAGGTCGTGACCTACGGCGAGCTCGCGGCGCTCGCTGGGCGCCCGAATGCCCCGCGCGCGGCCGGCACGTTTTGCGCCGAGAACAACTTCCCGCTCGTGATCCCGTGCCACCGCGTCGTCTCCTCCGCCGGCCTCGGCGGCTACGGCTCGCTCGGCGCCGAGTACAAACGCCGGCTCCTCGCGCTGGAGGGCGTCGAGCTCTGAGCCTCACTCGCCTCCGGCTCGCTCTCGTGGCGGAAACCATGTTTCCCCCACGTGCCCCCTTCTTTGAGGCAGTGAGGGAACCTCCCGGTTCCCTCACACACCCTCCCCAGGCTCATAGGCCAAGGCTTGGCCTATGAGCCTCTCGGAGGATGTCCGGGAGGAGCTTGCCGCCATCGAGCCGCGGAAGGCGTGCTGCCGGCTGGCGGAGCTCTCGGCTCTCGTCCGCGGCGCCGGCAGCGTCCACCTGCGCGGCGGCGGGCGCATCGCACTCCACCTCGAGCTCGCGAGCGGCCCCGTCGCGCGGCGGGCCTTTTCGCTTCTGCGCTCCTACGGCGTGCCGTGCGAGATTCGCACGTACAAGCAGCGCGCCTTCGAACGGAGGACGCGCTACCAGCTCCACCTGGCGGACGATGCGCGTGCCCTCCAGGCCCTGAACGAGGCGGGCATCCTCGACTCCAACCTCGTGCCGCTCGAACGTCCGCCGCGCCGTGTCGTCGCCCGCCCGTGCTGTCGTGCGGCCTATCTCCGAGGCGCGTTCCTCGCGGCGGGCTCGGTCAGCGGACCCCGCGGCGCCCATCTCGAGCTGCGGACGGGCGCCACCGAGTCCGCGGCCTTTCTGGCCGAGCTGGCCGCGGCCGACGGCTTCCGCCTCGCCGTGCACGAGCGGAGCCGGCACGCGCTGGCCTACGCAAAGGGGAGCGAGGTGATCGCCGACCTGCTCGCGTTCCTCGGCGCCCAGGAGGCGGCGCTGCGTTTCGGCGAGGAGGCGGTCGTCGCCGCGACCCGCGCCCGCGCGAACCGCCTCGCGAACGCCGACCACGCCAACATCGTCCGCACGAGTCGCGCTGCCGACGTGCAGCTGCGGGCCATCCGCCGCCTGGAGCGGGAGGGACGCCTCGACGAGCTCGCCCCTGAGCTCCGGGAGATCGCCCGCCTGCGGGTGCGGCACCCGACGCTGTCCCTGCGGGAGCTCGCGCGTCGCTGTGAGCCCCCCGCCACGAAGGCCGCGGCCCACCGCAGGCTCTCCAGAATCCAGCGGCTAGCCCAGATCTAGGAGCGTTTGGCGGAATGTCGCTCGTCGTCGGCGTGCGATGGTCGTTCCGAACCGTCATTCCGTCAACCCTCCTAAGAAGAGAGCGGGCCGGAGGGGAAGCTCCGAGGACGACCTCCCCCTCCGCTTTGACCACGCTCCGGACCTGGCGCCGAATGGGGTCTGAATCCGACGCCCGACGAGCGTAGACCCGCTCTCCGAGCGAGCGTAATCCGCGGTCGGAGGCGGTGCAAGACTTCGAGACCAGAAATTTCCACCGAGCGGGTGGGCGTCGATGCCGCGGCTAGAATCGCCGCGCCGGAAAACGTCGAAGGAGGCGGCATGAGCGTACGGGTGGGCATCAACGGCTTCGGCCGGATCGGGCGCAACTTCTTCCGCTCGGTCCGCAAGCGCGGTGCGGACATCGAGGTCGTCGCGGTGAACGATCTCGGCGACGCGAAGACGATGGCCCACCTGCTCAAGTACGACTCCGTCCTCGGGCCGCTCGACGCCGACGTCGAGGCCGGCGAGGGCACCATTCGGGTCAACGACGCGGAGCTGAAGCTCCTGAACGAGCGTGATCCCGCCTCTCTCCCCTGGGCGGACCTCGGCGTCGACGTCGTGCTCGAGTCGACGGGGCTCTTCACGAAGCGCGAGAAGGCGCAGCTGCACCTCGACGCAGGGGCGCCCCGGGTCGTCATCTCGGCCCCAGCGACGGATCCGGACGTGACCGTCGTGCTCGGCGTCAACGACGAGGCGTACGACCCCGAGCAGCACAAGATCATCTCGAACGCCTCCTGCACGACGAACTGCGTGGCACCGCTCGCCAAGGTCCTGCACGACACGTGGGGGATCGAGTCCGGCTTCATGACCACGATCCACGCGTACACGAACGACCAGCAGATCCTCGACCTGCCGCACAGCGACCTGCGCCGCGCCCGCGCCGCCGCGATCAACCTGATCCCGACCTCGACCGGCGCAGCGAAGGCGATCGGCCTCGTCATCCCGGAACTCGCGGGCAAGGTCGACGGCATCTCGGTGCGCGCTCCGGTCTCCGACGGGTCGATCGTCGACCTCGTCGTACAGGTCGGGAGCGAGGTGACGGCCGAGGAGGTCAACGCGCGCTTCCGCGAGGTCGCCGACACCGGCGCCCTCGAGGGGATCCTGCGGTACACGGACGAGCCGCTCGTCTCCTCGGACGTGGTCGGGGACTCGTACTCGTCGATCTTCGACAGCGACCTGACGATGGCGCGCGGCCGGACGGTCAAGGTCTTCGGCTGGTACGACAACGAGTGGGGCTACAGCTGCCGGCTCGTGGATCTGGTGCAGCGTTTGTAGTGCCCCGTCCGGCATTGCCAGCCTGCCCCTGCCCCGCGATCACGCGGCGCCAGAGCCCACACTCGCCCTCACCAAGGCTTCTAGCCTTGGCTTCGGGCGAGTGCGAACTCTGGCTTGGTGCTCGCGACGCAGGAGCGAGGCAGCAACACCGGAAGGGGCACTAGTGCACCGACCGCGCTCCGTCGAGACTGCCGACGTCGCCGGCAAGCGCGCGCTCGTCCGCGTCGACTTCAACGTGCCGCTCGAGGACGGGCGCGTCGCGGACGACACGCGGATCCGCGCGGCGCTGCCGACAATCCGGCTCCTGCTCGACCGCGACGCCTCCGAGATCGTGCTCGTGTCCCATCTCGGCCGCCCCAAGGGCCCCGACCCGGCGTTGTCCATGAAGCCCGTCGAGGCGCGACTGCGAGAGGTACTGCCCGACGAGCGGATCCGGGTGCTCGAGAACACGCGCTTCGATCCCCGCGAGACCGCCAACGACCCCGAGTACGCGGCCGAGCTCGCGTCGCACGGCGACCTCTTCGTCAACGACGCGTTCGGCTCCGCGCACCGTGCACACGCCTCCACCGAGGGCGTCGCGCACCTCCTGCCCGCCTATGCAGGGCTCCTGCTCTTGCGGGAGCTGGACGAGCTCGGCTCTCTGCTCGAGGGGCCGGAAAGCCCATTCGTTGCGGTGCTAGGCGGCGCCAAGGTCGCGGACAAGATCGGAGTGCTCACCTCGCTCGCAAAGCGCGCGGACACGATCCTCATCGGCGGCAAAATGGTCGAGGAGGTCGACCGCGACGCCGGCTACGAGCTACCGGAGGACGTCGTCGCGGCGGCGGCGTTCGAGCCCGATGCAGAGTCGCGGGTCGTCCCGTGGAACGAAGTGCCGGACGGCTGGCTCGGCCTCGACATCGGCCCTGCCACGCGCAAGCGCTACGCGGTGCGGATCGCCGAGGCGCGCACGGTCTTCTGGAACGGCCCGATGGGGGTCTTCGAGTGGCCCCGCTTCACGGAGGGGACGAAGGCGGTCGCCGAGGCCGTGGCGGCGGCGGACGCGCACACGGTCGTGGGCGGAGGCGACTCGGTGCGGGCAGTCGAGGAGCTCAGCGTTGCGGACCATATCGACTGGATCTCGACGGGCGGCGGCGCCTCGCTCGAACTGCTCGAGGGCAAGGAGCTCCGCGGCGTCGTCGCGATCCCTGGGGCCTGAGGCGGGGTCGCCGTTCTACTCGGCGGCTCGCTCGCGGCGCGCCGCTGCGACGAGACAACGTCCCGGGTTGCCCCGGCACCGCAAGTCCAAAGGAGGCGCGCTCCGGGCGATGAACGCAGAAGACACCAGCCCCAGCCCTCGGTCGCTGTCCAGAAGGCGTCCACTGACGGGCGCGGGATGTTCCTCCCCTCCTCGTAAGGCAGCCGCACCCCACACGCCAAGGCCGAGCGCGACTAGCACGACCGAAGCTAGACGAACGCCGGCTTGCGACTGCGCCACAAGCGAAAGCGTACTTGGAGCCACGCGAACTTGTCACCGCTTTGGGCCAGCACGCCCGGGGCCGTGCTGGCAAGCCGCGGCGTTGGTGCCGACCGCGTTGTGCCTTAGACGGCGATGACGATCTTGCCTCTGGCGTGATGCCCCAGCATGTGGGCGACCGCGGTTGCCGCCTCGCCCAGCGGGTAGACCTTGTCAATGACGACCCTGGCCCCGGACTCGAGGAGTGCTGCGAGCGCCTCGAGGTTCTCGCGATTCACGACGCACGGGACGAAGCGGACGTTGGTCGAGCCCTTGCCCATGACGGCCGCCCTGGCCATTCTCGGCAACCCCGCCAGCAGGCCGCCCGTGTTTCCGACGCTGTTCGGCATGAGGATGCCGTCGGGTGCAAGCGCGCGAGCCGTGGCTTTGGGCGGGTGGTTCAGCACGTTGTCCAGGATGACGTCGTAGCGCCGTTCGCCGCGCGTGAAGTCCTCGTTCGTGTAGTCGACGACGGCGTCGGCGCCCAGGGACTGGACGAGCTCCAGATTCCCCTGGCTGCACACGCCGGTGACCTCCGCGCCGAGCGCCTTGGCGAACTGTACGGCGAACGTCCCGATGCCTCCCGAGGCCCCGTTGATCAGGACCGACCTCCCCTGACCGACCTGACCGACTTCACGCATTGCGGTGAGCGCCGTGATGCCCGACATGACGGAGCCGCCGGCCTCGTCGAAGGACAGCCCGGCGGGCTTCCGGGTCAACCGGTCCGCCGGCGCGACGGTGAGCTCCGCGAAGGTGCCGATCGTGGCGAGTGAGTTGGCCCAGGCCGATCCGAACACCTCGTCGCCGGGCTGGAAGTCGGTCACGTTCCTGCCGGTCTCTTCGACGACCCCGGCGACATCGGATCCACGTACCGGCGTCCGCGGGCCTCGCAGCCCGGATCTCAGCCGGAGAATGTACGGGACTCCGGCAACCGTGATCCAATCCGGCGTGTTCACGCTCGTGGCCCGCACGCGGATGAGCACGTCGTCGTCGCCCACCGGCGGGGGATCGATCTCGGCCGGCCGGAGCACTTGTTCCGGTGCCCCGTATCCCTCCTGGACGACTGCGTTCACAGCGGCATTTTGGCACCGGTTCGCCTCGAGGCCGCAACGACCACGAGCCGTCGGCTGAGCGATTACGCTGCTGTCGGTTCAGCTCGGTGGGTTTCCTCGGTACACGTCCATGCTGATCGCTGGAAACTGGAAGATGCACAAAGGCCCAGAGCAAACGGCCGACTTCTGCCAGGCGTTGCTCGGGGAGGTCGAGGGTATGGGCGACGACGCGGCAGTCGTCGTTGCGCCCCCGTTCACGTCGCTCCAGGCGGCGGTCGGGGCCCTGGACAACAGCGCGGTTGTCGTCTACGCCCAGAATGTCCACTGGGAGAGGGAGGGCGCCTACACCGGCGAGATCTCCGTCGAGATGCTTCAGGCCCATGGAATCGCCGGCGCCATCGTGGGCCACTCCGAGCGACGACAGTACTTCTGTGAGACCGACGAGACGACGGCGCGCCGAGCGCACGCCGCCCTCGAGGCCGGGCTCGGCGTGATCGCCTGCGTCGGCGAAACGCTCGAGGAGCGCGAAGCCGGTGAGACCGAAGCCGTGCTCCGGCGCCAGGTCGAAACGATCGCCGCCGCCGTCCCCTCCCCCGACCGGGCGCTCCGGATCGCCTACGAGCCTGTCTGGGCCATCGGCACCGGCAAGACGGCCACGCCCGAGACGGCGCAGGACGCCCATGCATTCATCCGCGGGCTCTACCCCGCGGAGCAGATCCTCTACGGCGGCTCCGTGAAGCCGGAAAACGCCGAGGAGCTACTCGCACAGCCGGACGTCGACGGCGCATTGGTCGGCGGCGCCTCCCTCGACGTGGAATCGTTCGCCGCGATTTGCCGGACGGCAGCCCGCCTTTCCCGCTCGTAGCGCTGGTCATCCTCGACGGGTGGGGCTGCGCGCCGCCCGGGCCGGGGAATGCCGTCGAGCTCGCGGACACGCCCGTGTTCGACGCCCTGTGGGCGCGCCATCCGCACACGACGCTTCGTGCGGCCGGGGAGGACGTCGGCCTCCCGCCCGGGCAGATGGGGAACTCCGAAGTCGGCCACCTGACGATCGGCGCAGGCCGGGTGATCTTCCAGGACCTGATGCGTGTGAATCGCGCGATCGAGTCCGGCGAGCTCTTCGAGAACCCTGCGCTCACCGGCGCCTTTCGGCGGGCGAAGGAGCGCGACGGCAACGTCCACCTGCTCGGGCTCGTCTCCACCGGTGGCGTCCACTCGCACATCGACCATCTGCGCGCCCTGCTCGAGCTCGCCTCTCGGGAAGGCATGGCCGAGGGGACGTACGTCCACGTCTTCACCGACGGGCGCGACGTGTCACCCACCTCGGCGCGTGACGACCTCGCGGAGCTCGCCGCCGAGGGCGCGCAGATCGCGACCGTTGTCGGGCGGTACTACGCCATGGACCGCGACCAGCGTTGGGAGCGCACGGAGCGGGCACTGGCGGCGATCGTCGCCGGCGAGGGTGAGCAGGCTGACGACCCGGTCGCGGCGGTCGAGGCCTCGTACGCCCGGGGGGTCACCGACGAGTTCATCGAGCCGATCGTCATGCCGCGCCCACGGCTCGCGCCCGGAGACACGGCGATCCACTTCAACTTCCGGCCCGACCGGGCGCGTCAGCTCACCGAGAAGCTCCTCGAAGGCGGCTTCGACCTCACGACGATGACTCGCTACCGCGACGACTTCGACTGTCCCGTCGCCTTCGAGGAGCAGGTGGTCGACGACACGATCGCGGAGGTCCTCGCCGAGCACGGCGTGCGGCAGCTCCACGTCGCCGAGACCGAGAAGTACGCCCATGTGACGTACTTCCTGAACGGCGGGCGCGAGGAGGAGTGGGCGGGGGAGACGCGCATCCTCGTGCCCTCGCCGCGCGACGTCGCAACCTACGACCAGAAGCCGGAGATGTCGGCGGGCGAGGTGGCGGAGCGCTTCGTCCAGGAGCTCCCGAACGGCTACGGCTTCGCCATCGTCAACTACGCCAATCCGGACATGGTCGGCCACACGGGCGTCATCCCGGCGGTCGTCCGCGCGGTCGAGGCCACGGACGCGGCCCTGGGGAAGACCCTCGCCGCAGTCGAGGCTCACGGGGGCGTCTGCCTCGTCACGGCCGACCACGGGAACGCCGAGCAGCAGCTCGACGACGACGGCGTCAGCCCCCATACAGCGCACACGACGAACCCGGTGCCACTTGTCATCACCCTCCTCGACGGGGAGCTTGAGGACGGCGGAGCGCTTGCCGATCTAGTACCCACGTGCCTAGCGCTCCTGGGACTTGCGCCAGCGACGGGAATGACCGGCAGGAACCTGCTTCGCACGGTCTAAACCCGGAGCTATACTCCGCTCACCCAGCGGCCCGGGACACACGCGTGCCATTACCTCAACCCGATCATCTCCTCCTGCGGCGAGCACAAAAAGGGGACGAGCGCGCCTTTCAGGTCCTCCTGGAGATGTACGAGGGGCCGGTGTTCAACTACGTGGTCAGGATGGTCGGGGACCGCGCGCTGGCCGAGGACCTGACGCAGGAGATCTTCATCCGGATCTACCAGGGCCTGCCCGGCTTCTCGCTCCGCTGTCGCTTCACGACCTGGCTCTTCCAGATCGCGAAGAACCGCGTGCTGGACGAGCTCCGGGCCCGCGAGCGCAAGCCGCTCGCCGTCGCCACGCTCGACGACCTGCCGCCGCTCGAGGTCGTCGACTCGCCGCCCGAGCGGACCGAGGTGATCGACGCCGTCTGGCGCGCGGTCGGCCTCCTCAACCCCGATCTGAAGATGGCGCTCCTCCTCCGTGACGTCGTCGGCCTCTCCTACACGGAGATCGCCGATTCCCTCGAGATCACGCTCGCCACGGTCAAGTGGCGGATCTTCAAGGCGCGCGAAGAGGTGCAGCTCGCGCTCGAGCGCGACGGCATCGAGGTCGAGGTCTCGCGCCAGCCCGTCGCGCACGGGCGGTAGGACTCAGCGAGTCCTGCGGCAGACGTCCGGCATGAAGTAGATGCGCGACGTGCCGGGCGAGGCCCCTGGCTCGGGCTCCTTGAGCACCGCCGAGACCAGCGCGCGCGGCGGCTCTCCGCGCAGGACGAGGAGGACGCTGCCCGCGACCCGCCCGATGGTGCCGTCCCAGATCGGGTGCGCGTTGATCTCGACCTTCCCCGGAACGGTGCACGTGAGCGTGGCGGCCTCGTACAATCCGTCATCCGGTAGATCCTCGAAGGCGGCGTCCGGATAGGGAGAGGCAAACCTCGTGGCCGGAAGCGGTGCGCAGGCGTCTGCAATCTCGTGACGACCGAATCCCGCGAAGGCCAAAGTCTCGCCGGCGCTCGTCACAGCCGCGCCCTTCGCCGGATCGAACGTGACCTGGACAGCGGTGGCACTGCAGGCTGCCCGGAACTGCTCCTGCTCCTTCTCCCCGCCAAGCGGCAGGAGGTCGAGGAGGCTTCCGCCGACGCCCAGGGCGGCCGGGACCGCGAGGGCCCCGAGAACGAGCGCAGCAGCGAGCCCGAGAAGCAAGCCTCGACGGCCCCGGCCGCGCAGCGAGGACAGCGCCGCATCCCGAGCCGTCTCTTTCACTCGAGCGGGCGGCGCGGGGATCGCTGGACGCGCTTCGATCAGCCGCTGTTCGAGCTCGGCGTCGTTCATGTGGGCCCCAGCTCCTTTCGTAGGTCGGCAAGCGCCCGTCCGAGGCGCGAATGGACCGTGCCCTCCGGGACCTCGAGAATGGCCGCGATCTCGCCCGGCGCGAAGTCGAGCCAGTAGCGTAGGACCACGACCGTCCTGCGGTCGACAGGAAGTCGGGCTACTGCTTCGGCGACCTCAGGGTCGCCCGGGGGCACCTCGGCACGGGCCCTTTCCTCGCCGACGTCGACGTGAACGAGCCGCCTTTCGCTCCTGCGCACGTTGAGCGCACGATTGACCACGATTCGATGCAGCCAGGTTGAGAAGGCGCCTCGTCCGTTGAAGGTCTCGAGGGCCGAGAAGGCACGCTCGAACGAATCCTGGGCAACGTCTTCGGCGCTCGCGGTCGTGCCGGTCAGCGCGTAGGCAACCTTCCAGGCGCGCGCCCAGTGCCGCTCGAAGAGCTCCGCCGCCGCATCCCGAGAGCCTGCGCGCGCTTCAGCGACGAGTTCCTCATCCCTCGCCATCGTCGTCGCTCATTAGACACCGCAGCGGCGTTCGTCCGTCCCGAGCCTCGTCCGTCAGACGCCGTGTTCGAGCCGCGCCGCGAGCGCCTCCGGCAGCCCACGCTCGCGGATCTCCGTCTGGGTCTTCGCGACGTCGTAGGCGACCCGGCGGAAGGACGCCTGCTTCGCCTCGAGGTCGAGAAGGAGCCAGGCCGCCTTCGGGTCGCCGTCGCGCGGCTGGCCCACCGAGCCGGGATTGAGGAGCCAGCGGTCGCCGGCCAGCGCGACCTCTGTGCCCTCGGCCGCCGTCGCGAGCGCTGTGTTCGCGAGGCAGAAGCTGAGCGCGACATGGCTGTGGCCGACGAGGACGAGGTCCTGCGGCGCTTCGGCGAGCGAGGCGTACGCCACGCCGGGGGAGAGGACGTACTCCCAGACGGGGTCGCGCGGGCTGGCGTGGAAGAGCCCGACGCCTTCCCGCTCGCCCTTCGTCTCGCCCGCTTCGAGAAACGCGCGCGCCTCGGGCTCCAGGATTCCGGTCGTCCACGCCGCGCTGAGGGCGGCGTCCGGCGCGAAGATCTCCAGGTCGAGGCGGCCCAGGACCGCGAGGTCGTGGTTTCCTATCAGGCACACGTCTGCCCGCTCGGCCACGACGGCGCAGCAGCGGTTCGGGCGCGGGCCGTAGCCGACGAGGTCACCCAGGCACCAGATCTCGTCGGGCGCGTCCTGGTCGATCGACTCGAGCACAGCCTCGAGGGCATGGAGGTTTCCGTGGATGTCGGACACGACGGCGACGCGCACGGCAGGCGGACGTTAGCGAAGGGGCTCGGGCTCGCCGCGCTGGCCGGCGTGTGGGTCGTCGCCGCCCTCCTGCTCTGGCGCACCGAGGTTCCCGACCTCAGGCTGCCCGCGCTCGACCCGCGTGACTACTTCTCGGCGGCGGAGCTCAAGCGGATCGACGACTACCGCAACGTCTCGCGCCCGCTCTACCTGGCGTCGCTCGCGGTCGAGATCCTGGTCCTCGGCCTGTTCATCTGGAAGGCACAGCCCCTCGCCTCGAGGCTGGAGCGGGTGGGGCGGGGGCGCGTCCGCACCTCCGTCCTCGTCGGCCTGGCGGTCGTGCTCGGCGTCTGGCTCTCGGGGCTGCCATTAGCGGCGGTCACGCACGTCCGCCGCCGTGACTTCGGCCTCTCCGACCAGGGGTGGGGAGGATGGCTGCTCGACCAGCTCACGGCGCTCGGGATCCAGGCGGTGCTCGTGTCGATCGGGGTCGCGGGGGGCGTGTGGCTCGCCGGGCGCCTGGGCCGCCGCTGGTGGCTGGCCGGCGCTCCGGCGCTCGCGGCGATCGCCGTCCTCTTCGTCGTGGCCCAGCCGCTGGTCGTCCAGCCGCTCTTCAACCGCTTCGAGCCGCTGGCGGACGAGCGCCTGACAAGCCGGATCGAGGAGCTCGCCACGAGCATGGGGGTCGACGTCGACGAGGTGCTCGTCGCCGACGCGAGCCGGCGCACGACGACTGCGAACGCCTACATCGCGGGTCTCGGGCCGACGCGCCGGGTCGTCCTCTACGACACGCTCCTCGACGGGCGCTTCAGTGAGGGAGAGATCCTCGAGGTGTCCGCGCACGAGCTCGCCCACGTCGAACGGCGGCACCTCTGGAAGGGCCTCGCGTGGTTCACGCTCCTGGCTGTGCCGGGCGTGTTCCTCCTCGCCTGGGTCACGAACCGCCTCGGCGGCCTCGGCCCGCGGCTCGTGCCGCTGGGGCTCGCGTTGACGTTCGCGTACGTCCTGCTGACGCAGCCGCTCGCGAACGCTGTCTCACGGCGCTACGAGGCGGAGGCGGACTGGCTTGCCCTGCAGGCGACGCATGACCCTGCGAGCGCCGTCGCGCTCGAGCAGGGCTTCGTCAGGACGGGCCTCGTCGACCCGGAGCCGCCCGGGTGGGTGACCTTCTGGTTCGGCACGCATCCGACCCCGATGCAGCGGATCGCGATGGCCGAAGTCGACGCCGACCGCTAGCCGTCGTTGTCCTCCTGCTCGGGCAGGTTCCGGATCCCCTCCCGGGTCGACCACTTCGACCAGGAGTCGGTCATCGCGTCGAGGAGCTCGCGCATGAAGCGCGGCGACATGTTCACGCGGCTGACGACGACGCCGGGGACGTCGCCTTCCTCCACCTCGTGGTCGACGCGGGCGAAGGTGACCGTGAACTCGTAGTCGGAGAAGCTGACGTTGGCGAAGTTCGCGTAGACGCCGGCGAGGTTCTCCGGGTCGAGATGGATGTTGAGCTGCCGCTCGCGGGGCTCGTCCTCCACGTCCCTACGATATACGGCATGGAGGTGGAGAACACCGCGGCGACCGCGCTCGGGCGCCTCGAGGAATCGCTCGCGCGCCTGGCGGGCGCGCCGGTCGCCCTGGAGCGCCCGAGCAGGGCCGAGCACGGCGACTACGCGACGAACGTCGCCCTCCGGCTGGCGGGCGCGCAGCAGCGCGCGCCGCTCGAGATCGCGGCCGAGCTCGCCGAGGCGGCGACCGCCGCCCCCGGAGTCGAACGGGCCGAGACGGCGCCGCCCGGCTTCCTCAACCTCTGGCTCTCGCCCTCGTGGTTCGGCGAGGCGCTCGCCGAGGTCGTGGCGGCCGGAGGGGACTACGGCGCGGGCTCTGCCGAAGCTCCCGAGCGGGTCCAGGTGGAGATGGTCTCGGCGAACCCGACCGGCCCGATCACGGTCGCGGCAGCGCGGAACGGCGCCTATGGGGACTCCGTCGCCCGCCTCCTTGCCTTCGCCGGCCACCAGGTCGAGCGCGAGTACTACTACAACGACGCCGGCACCCAGATGGAGCGCTTCCGCGTCTCCGTCGCGGCGGCACGACGGGGCGAGCCGCCGCCCGAGGAGGGCTACGCCGGCGGCTACATCCAGGATCTCGCAGCGCTCGAAGGCGACCCGGTCCCGCGCATGCTGCGGCAGATCGAGGAGAGCCTGGAGCGCTTCCGCATCCACTTCGACTCGTGGGCGCTCCAGAGCGAGCTCGCGTCCCACCTTCCCGAGCTGCTCGGCGAGCTCGAGACCTACGAGCGCGACGGCGCTCTCTGGGTGCACTCGACGGCCTTCGGCGACGAGAAGGACCGCGTGCTCGTCCGCTCGCCCGAGCGCGGAGGCGAGCCGACCTACGAGGCCGCCGACATCGTCTACCTGCGCGACAAGCTCGAGCGCGGCTTCGACCGGGCGATCTACGTCCTCGGCGCCGACCACCACGGCGTGCGGGGTTGGTACCAGGTGATCGCCAAGATGCTCGGCTACGACCCGGACCGGATCGAGGTGATTCTCTACCAACTGGTGCACCTGACCCGCGGCGGCGACGTCGTCGTGATGTCCAAGCGGCGCGGCGAGGTCGTCACGCTGGACGAGTTCATGGACGAGGTAGGAGTCGACGCCGCCCGCTGGTACCTCGCCGCACGCGGGCCCGATCAGACGATCACGATCGACATTGACCTCGCGCGGGAGAAGAGCGAGAAGAATCCCGTCTACTACGTCCAGTACGCGCACGCCCGCATCGCCGGGATCCTCCGCAACGCGGGCGACGCCGAGGTCGACCCGGAGCCTCCGGCCCAGCTGGCGCCGGAGGAGGCCGACCTCGTGAAGCGCCTCGCCGAGTTCCCCGAGATCGCCGCCGAGGCCGCCGAGCGGCGCAGCCCGCAGGCGCTTCCCACCTACGCCATTCGCCTCGCGGACGACTTCCACCGCTTCTACCACCACCACCGCGTGCTGGAGAGCGACGCGCAGGCCTTCCGGCTCGCGCTGGTGACGGCGTCGAGGGCCGTGATTGCCCGCAGCCTCGAGCTCGTCGGGGTCGAAGCACCCGAGCGGATGTAGCGGGTTAACCGCACGTCGGGACACCTGTTTCCTCGGTCCCCGAAGGGGAGTTCCCTCCGTGGGCGCGGCCTGCGCGCGCCCGCAGAGTTCGGGCACATCGACACCGACCCCCGAGGAGACAGATTCCAATGGACAGCAAGCACACGTCGATCCGCGCAGGCCAGACCATCGAGAACACCGTCACCGGGGAGACCATCACGTTCCTCCGGACCGCGGGCGAGACCGACGGCGAGCTCGTCGAGATCGAGGTCACCGTCGAGCCGAACGGCGCCGTCGCTGCCGCGCACGTGCACCCGTTCCAGAGCGAGCGCTTCGAGGTCCTCGAAGGCATGCTCGAGTTCCGCCGCGGCCGCGAGAAGGTCGGCGCCGGCCCTGGCGAAGTCGTCACCGTCCCCGCCGGCACCGCGCACAGCTTCCGCAACGCCGGCGAGACGGTCGCCCGCTTCCGCTGCGACGTACGCCCGGCGCTCCAGTTCGAGCGCTTCCTCGAGACGATGTTCGGCCTCGCCGCCGACGGCAAGACGAACAAGAAGGGAATGCCGAGCCCGCTGCGCCTCGCGGTGATCGCCAACGCCCACTTCGCGGACGTGCGCTTGCCCTACGTCCCTGCGTTCGCGCAGAAGGCGGCGCTCGCCACCGGGGCCGCCGTCGGCCGGCTCTTCGGCTTCCGGCCGACGTACGAGCCGTGCCGCGAGCTCGAGCCCGTCTACGTCTCGTAGCTCTCCCCCGCAGCGACCGAGGGCGTCCTCCGGGCCGCCCTCGGCGTGCCGCCTTGCGGCGTTTCGCCCGCCCTGCGATCCTCGCGGTCGCACAGCAAAGGAGGAAGAAATGCTCGCGCACACGCAGGTCGTGGCCATCGTCCCGGTCTCGGACGTCGAGGCGGCCATTCGCTTCTACGGAGACACGCTCGGGCTCGCGCTCAAGGAACGGCGCAGCGACCTACCCGAGAACCGGGAGGCCGAATTCGACGTGGGAGGTGGGACGCTGCTCGCCTACGAGAGCGTCGGCGCCGGGAAGAGCAGGCACACGGTCGCAGGCTTCCGCGTCGAAGACATCGACGAGACGGTGTCGACGTTACGGGACCGCGGGGTCGCCTTCGAGGAGTACGACCTCCCCGACCTGAAGACGGAGAACGGGATCGCTGCGGTCGGCGACGTCCGCGCGGCTTGGTGCAAGGACCCGGACGGCAACATCCTCGCCATTGAGTCGGTGGGCGGCTAGTCGGACCCGTCGAACGGGCCCTCGGCGAGGAGCTTGCGAAACGCCGGATACTGGCCGAGCTTTCCCACCGTGACCAGGGTGTCGCCCTGCTGGATGACGTCGTTGGGCTGAGCGCCGACGACCGGCTCCGGCTCACGGAGGATGGCGATGATGGTGATGCCGGCGCGCTGGCGGAAGGCGCATTCGGCGAGGGTCTTGCCGATCGCCGGGCTGCCGTCCGGCACTGCCACCCACTCGATGGCGAGCTCGCCGAAGGCCATCTCGAGCTCCTCGACGATCTTCGGCCGCTCGTAGGCGCCGCCGATGATGGCGCCGATCTGGCGAGCCTCGTCGTCCTCGAGCTGGATGACGGCCTGGGGCTCCTCGTCGTCGGCGTGGCGGAACCAGTAGAGCTCGCGCTGGCCTTCGTTGTGGAGGATCACGGTCAGGCGCGCGCCGTGCGCTGTGAAGCACGTGTACTTGACGCCGACGCCCGGCAGTCGGGTCTCACGGAGCTCGCGGGCCATGTGTCCCTCCTTCTGGAGCAAGTCTAGGCGGCGTGGGGAAGAGCCAGCGGCCGATGCGCTTCGACTCCTTCATGAGCAGGACGCCGATCACAGCGGTCGCGAGCACGTAGAGCCCCGCAAGGGCGACGAGATCGCTCCTCGACGACGCGGAGATGGCCGGGTTCGACGCGGCGACCTGGGCGAGGATGATCGTGAACTCGCCACGGGCGACGAGCGCCGCTCCCGCGTTGACGCTTTGACGCTGGGTGAAGCCGCCGACGCGCCCGGCGGCGTACGTCCCGGCCAGCTTCCCGGCCACGCTGAGGACGACCGCCAGGGCGATCAGCCAGCCGAGCGAGCCCAGTGCGTCGACGTCGATCGACAGCCCGAACACGAAGAAGAAGAGCGCGGCGAAGACGTCGCGAAAGCTCAAGAAGCGCTCTTCGATCTCGTGCCGCGCCGAGGTATCCGAGAGGATCACGCCCGCCATCAACGCCCCGATCGCCTCGGAGAGGCCGAGCCAGTGCGAGATCGCGCTCATTCCGATCAGGAGCGCGAAGGTAAAGAGGAGGAAGAACTCGTGCGGCATCCAATCGAGGAACCGGTCGATGGGGCGGGCGAGCCAGCGGGACGCCGCGAGCGCGACGACGATGAACGTGATCGCCTTGGCAGCGAGCGCAAGCGAGTCCCCGAGCCCTTCGCCGCCTCCGCCCGCGAAGGCGAGGACGAACGCGATGATGATGTCCTCGACGATGAGGATGGCGAGCACGAGGTCGGTCTCGTCGTCCGCCAGTCGCCTGAAGTCGATCAACCCCTTGACGGCGACGGCGGAGGAGGAGACGTAGATCGCCCCGGCGACGATGAGGGCGGCGAAGGAGAACCCGAAGGCGGCCACGCCGACGATCAGCCCCAGGCAGGCGTTGACGACGAAGTCGATCGTCCCGCCGATCCCCAGGTGCATGCCGCTCCGTCTGAGGCGGTCGAGCGTGAACTCGAGCCCCAGGAAGAAGAGGAGAAAGATGAGGCCTAGCTCGGCGACGAACTCCGTCACCTCGGACGGCTCGATGAAGCTGGTGACCTCCGGCTCGTTCGGGCCGAGGATGAGGCCGGCCAGGATGTAGGCGGGGATGGCGGAAAGGCCGAAGCGGCTCGCCACGAGGCCGAGCACGGCGAGGACCGTCACCGTCACGGCCAGCTGGCTGAGAGTCAGCGCCGCTCCCTTCGGTCGGTGGGGGAGATCCTATTGGCGGGGTGTCGTAGGATGCTCCGGTCATGGCGGACGGCTCCGTTCCCGACCGGAACCTCGCCCTCGAGCTCGTGCGCGTGACCGAGGCCGCGGCGCTCGGCTGCGGGCGTTGGATCGGCCGCGGCGACAAGATCGCCGCCGACCAGGCCGCGGTCGATGCGATGCGGGCCATGCTCGACACCGTCTCCATGGCCGGCGTCGTCGTCATCGGCGAAGGCGAGAAGGACGAGGCGCCGATGCTCTACAACGGCGAGGAGGTCGGCAACGGCGTTCCGCCGGAGGTGGACGTGGCAGTCGACCCGTTGGAAGGCACGAGGCTCACGTCCGTGGGGCAGCCGAATGCGATCGCGGTCATCGCGGTCGCGGAGCGGGGGACGATGTTCTTCCCGGGCGCCGCCGTCTACATGGACAAGCTCGTCGGCGGCGAGGGGGTGGCCGAAGCCGTCTCGATCGACGCGTCCCCGGCAGAAAACGTGAACGCCGCCGCGGAGGCTAGGGGGGTGAAGCCGAGCGAGATCGCCGTCGTCGTTCTCGACCGCGAGCGCAACCAGCCGATCATCGACGGCCTGCGGGAGGCGGGCGCCAAGGTGAACCTGATCACCGACGGCGACGTCGCGCCGGCCATCGCCGCCGCGCGCGAGGGCACCGGGGTCGACCTGATGATGGGGATCGGCGGGACGCCGGAAGGCGTGATCGCGGCCGCCGCCGTCAAGTGCCTGGGGGGCGTCGTCCAGGGCCGTCTCTGGCCCCGGAACGACGAGGAGCGGCAGGCGCTCGTCGACGCCGGCTACGACCCCGACCGCGTGCTGGTGACCGACGACCTCGTCGCCGGGGACAACGTCTTCGTCTCGGCGACGGGCGTCACCGACGGCGCGCTCCTGCGCGGCGTCCGCTTCACCCGCGGCGGCGCACAGACGGAGTCCATCGTCATGCGCTCACGCTCCGGCACGGTCCGCCGCATCCAGGCGCAGCACGCGCTGGACAAGCTCGAGCGCTTCTCGGGCCGCGTGTACCGCTGACGACAATCCGTCCACGAATTCTCGTTCTGGGGGCCGTTCTCGCGCTCGCGCTCCCGGCCGGCCTGCTCGCCCTCGCCGAGGCCTTTACGGCTTCCGGTCGAGCAGACGGAGCGCCTTACCCACAGCCGCTCGTCGACGGGCTTGTCGCGGCGGGTGCGCCGGGAGCGATTGTGCTCGTTCGCGGCGAGGAGAGATCCGCCGTAGCCGCCTCCGGCCTTGCGAATCGGGAGAAGGGAAGGCCGATGCGTCCAGGTGACCGTTTCCGCATCGGCAGCGTCACGAAGACGCTCGTAGCAGCGATCGTCCTCCAGCTCGTCGAGGAGGGACAGCTCAGTCTCGAGGACCGCGTCGGCGACTGGCTGTCGCATCTTCTCCCGAATGGAGAAGAGATCACCCTGCGACACCTGCTCCAGCACACCTCGGGCCTTCCTGACTACGTGGACCTGCCCGAGCTACGGAGTGGCGCGGCTCACGGCCCTCGCGAGCTTGTCGAGCTGGCTCTGACGAATTCGCCGGCTCGAGAGACTCCGGGCACGCGCTTCTCGTACGCCAGCACCAACTACCTGGTCCTGCAACTCGTCATCGAGGCCGCTACCGGCTCCACCCTTGCGCACGAGCTCGAGCGGCGCATCTTCCGACCGCTCAAGCTCGATCACTCGTCCTTCGCCCCGTTGCGCATCTCCGGCCCTCACGCGCGCGGTTACCGTGCGCCCTCGCACGCGGGAATCGTCACGGGAGCTCCAGTGGCGACGAGCGGCGAGGATGCCGCCTGGGCATGGGGAGCGGGAGCGGTCGTCTCGAACGCAGACGACCTCGCGCGCATGTTCCGCGCGCTCCTCGGCGGGAGTCTCGTGACGCCCGAGCGTCTCGAAGAGATGCGATCCGTCGTCCCGGCGGGTCGAAACAAGTACGGTCTTGGCCTTGCATCCTTCCCGACGCCCTGCGGGCCGGCTTGGGGCCACACAGGGAACGTCGGCGGCTATGTGACGGTCGTCTGGAACTCGGCGAACGCCTCCCGTCAGGCCGTACTCATGATCAACACCTATCCGCTGCCCCCCGAGCTCGAGGAGGAGCTTCGACGGGCACAGATCGCTGCTTTCTGCGGCTGACGCCTGACTCCTTAGACCGCGGCCAGCTCCTTCTCCATCTCGGCCGTGTAGCTCCCGTCCCGCGCGGCGCCGTTCATGCGCGCGCGATGGGCGAGCGCGTCCTGGCCTGCCTGGACGTTTGCCTCGTCGCCCTTCCAAGCCTTCAGCGACGGCGCCTGGAGGGCTCGGCCGTACGAGAACGAGAGCTGCCAGGGGCGCTCGCCGAGCGCGTTCATCGCGTTCAGGTTGGCCGTCGCCTCCTCGTCGCCCTGGCCGCCCGAAAGGAACACGATCCCCGGGACGGCTGCAGGCACGACGCCTCGGAAGCAGCGGATCGTCGCCTTGGCGACTTCCTCGGGCGACGCCTGCTCCGGGCCGTCCTTGCCGGGGACGACCATGTTCGGCTTCAGCAGCATCCCCTCGTAGACGACCCGCTGGGAGAAGAGCTCGTTGAAGACCGCTTCGAGTGTCGCTTCCGTGACCTCGTAGCACCGATTTAGCGTGTGGTTGCCGTCCATGAGCACCTCGGGCTCGACGATCGGCACCAGCCCGGCCTCCTGCGAGAGCACGGCGAAGCGGCCGAGGGCGTGCGCGTTCACGTGGATGCAGTACGCGCTCGGCTTGTTCTCGCCCTCGATGGCGATGACGGCGCGCCACTTGGTGAACTTCGCTCCCAGCTCCTTGTACTCCGCGAGGCGCTCACGAAGGCCGTCGAGGCCCTCGGTCACCGTCTCGCCCTCTGCGCCGGCCAGCGGCTTCGCGCCCTTGTCGACCTTGATCCCGGGGATGCCCCCGGCGTCCTCGAGTACCTTCGTGAAGGGCACGCCGTCCTTCGTCGTTTGGCGAATCGTCTCGTCGTAGAGGATCACGCCCGAGATGTGGTCGCCGAGCCCGGGCGTCGTGAAGAGCATCTCCCGGTACGCGCGGCGGTTTTCCTCGGTGGACTCGACCTCGATCGACTTCAGGCGCTTCTCGATCGTCCCGGTACTCTCGTCCGCGGCCAGGATCCCCTTTCCCGGCGCGACGAGGGCTCGCGCGATCGCTTCCAGCGTTTCCTCTGCCATCACCAGCTCCTTCCCGATTCTCTCCAGAAAGTATTCCATCAGCCCTCGGGAAGGACTAGGATCCAGGCTGCGCGGGGCGGCTTTGCGGCGGCCGCCCCGATGCGTTTCTTCCCGGGCGCGCTCGCTCTTCCCAAGTGACGGTTGACGCGATATAAGAGCCTTTCACTTGGGGAAGTAGGGGAAGGAGGCACCATGAGAACCGCGGTTCTCACGGCTGCGGTCGCGACGGCGCTCGTCGTCCTGGGCGTGCCCGCAGCGGCAGCGGCCGGCCATCCCGGCGGGGCGGTCACAGACGACCCGTCGGATCAGCACACCGGCGTCCTGTTCAACGGCTCTGGGCTCTCGAGCGTCGAGCCGTTCCTGGGCGGACAGGAGCCGGCGAGCCGGGCACAACGGAGCGCGCGCGGCGTGACGCTCGTGGGCGCGCTCAAGCTCGATCCGTTCAACCTCGGTGTCCACGGCGACGTTGCGGGCTGGAAGGACCTCGCCTTCGTCGGCAAGTGGCGCGAGGCCTGCCCGGGCACGGGCGTCGACATCATCGACATCAAGCATCCAAAGAACCCGGTGAAGATCGCGGACACGCGGGACTACGCCGACACGTCCATTGAGGACATGCAGGTGATGAAGATCCGCGGGCGCGACATCCTGGGCATCGGACTCCAGGACTGCGGAAACAGCATGACGGAGGGGACGGTCGGGCTGGAGCTCTACGACATCACCGACCCGCGCAACCCGCAGTTCCTGAGCCTCTTCAACGGCGAGGACTTCGGGTTGGAGGCCGAGCACGGCCACGTCCACGAATTCGACCTCACCCGGACGCCCGACGGTCGGACGCTCGCGTTGCTTGCTTCTCCGGACCTCGAAGCGACCACCGCGAACCCGCCAGACTTCGACGACGGCATCGGCGACCTCCTGATCGTCGACGTCAGCGACCCGTCGAACCCCATGCTCTTCAGTCACTGGGGAGTGCTTCAGGAGCCGGCGCTTGGCCTCGACGTCTACCTCAGCGTCCTGGCGGGCGGCGACGCGCGGACGCTCGACCACAGCGTGCGGGCCAACAAGGAAGGCACGCTCGCCTACGTCTCCTACTGGGATGCGGGCTTCATCATCCTCGACATCAGCGATCCGTCCGACCCGGTCTTCCTCGGGCGCACCGAGTACGCACCGGGTGAGGAAGGGAACGCTCACTCGGTGGACGAATCGCCGGACGGCGAGATCCTCGCCGCAGCCGACGAGGACTTCAGCCCGTTCGAGCTCCGGTTCTCGAGCAGCGCCTTCCCGGGCTTGCGGGATGCCATCGAAGGCACGTTCACCGTGCCGATCGCGACCCTCGACGACCGGGCGATGGACGGCGAGGTCGTCCACGTCGGGCGCGGCTGCCCGGCGGATCCGGCGCTCGGGTTGCCGGTCGCCGACCCGTACCTCGCCGACCCGGCCGGCAAGATCGCGCTCATCGAGCGCGGCGTGTGCCGCTTCGACAACAAGATCGCGCGGGCGCAGCTCGCCGGGGCGATCGGCGCGATCGTCTACAACAACCCGGCGAACGGCGAGACGCCCGTGCTGATGGGCGGCGACAGCCCAGTACTGCTGGGCTCGCCGGATGTGATCGGGACGGTGATCACCATCCCCGGGGTCTCCGTGGTCCGCAGCACGGGGCTCCTCCTCGTCGGTGGAACGCCGACGGTGACCGCCAGGGCGGAGGCGTTCTTCAACGGCTGGGGCGCGCTGCGCTTCTACGACATCTCCGACCCGGCGAACCCGGTGCTGCTCTCGACGTTCGCCACGCCGAACACGAACAACGTCGACGTGGCGCTCGAAGGGACCTGGAGCGTGCACAACCCCGAGTGGCAGGGGACGAAAGTGTTCGCGTCCTGGTACAACGACGGCATCCGGGTGCTCGACCTGAGGGACCCGACGTCGCCCGAGGAGGTCGCGTTCTGGGTGGGTGCCGGTGCGCCGGCGGACGCGCCGCCCGTCAACATCTGGAGCGTCGTCCCCCACGAAGGGCTGCTCCTCGCCAGCGACCGAAACTACGGTCTCTACATCCTCAAGCTCGGACGCTAGAGGGAGACAGTGACGAAGGGGCCCGGCTCGCCGGGCCCCTTCGGTTGCTTTCGGGTCTCAGGTGAGGAGGCCGACGAGCGTCTGGAGGCGCTCGACGATCGCGCCGCCCATGGCTGCGAACAGGAGGACGAGAACCGGAGTGATCACGCCGATCACGACGGCGTACTCGGCCATCGTCTGCCCTTCGTCCCTGCGCCTCAGCTGTTTGAAGCCCAAAGCGATACCTCCTGCTGACCGGGCGGGTGGTGGCGGCACGCCGCACGTCCGATTTGCTCTTATCGTCGTCAGAAATCACTGATCGGCCATCCCCCCGATGAGCCATTGGCGAATCGAGCGGATGGTATCGTGAGCGGCGTCAGGCGGACGTAGCTCAGCTGGTAGAGCATTGGCTTCCCAAGCCAAGGGTCGCGGGTTCGAGCCCCGTCGTCCGCTCTACGAAAGCCCTGCTCAGGCGGGGTTTTCGTTTGCCAGGTAGGCGACGCCGTTGCCGCCCGCAAGATTATCTGGAAGCCAAGTGTGTTCAATAAACGTCGCGTCAGGAGCGCCGCAGGAGTCCCCGCCGCTCCGGGCAAGCCGGAGCCCTCCCCTACCCCTCCCGTGCGCTCAGTGGGGCACTCACTGACGCGCAAACTGGCGCGCGGCCAGCCGCGGGCGATCAATTCGTCCGTCCAGCCTCCGCACTCAGCCGCGACGACTTCTCGGTCCAACTGCGATTCAGAAGGCCACCGGTGGTATTGGCAAACGGCGATAGGACGCAGAATGACGGCTGGAGCGGGGATGTTGATGTCGGATGCATCGATCTCGACGCCGAGTTCCTGCGCCGGCTCGATCCCCCTTTTGGCTGAAGACATTGCCGGGACGGCTGGCGGACTCCGCGAAAGCTAGAAAGGTCCGGAGGAGCTCATGTACGGGGGACAGCACAAGTGCGGCGGAAAACTCAACCGTGTCACCGACAGACAGGGCGTCGCGAACGTCCATGTCGCAAGAGTCGAAGGTGCCGAAGGCACCTGCCTCAGTCAAATACCCGTACCAGGAATCGAACGCCGAGAACCACGTGCGCGTCTTGACCAGTTCCTCTTCAGCATTCGAGACTCAGAGATGCTTCCGCCGGAGCAGCCGAACGACGACGGGGCGCAGGAGCTTCTTAGGGCTGTGAGGGCCGTCCCAGAAAGCCAGCGGCGGCTCTCACTCTGCGACGTTCAGGACGAAGACCGCGTGGCTGAGCGGATCTCCGCTCGGCCGCGAGTCGGCGCCATCGCTCACGAAGAACCGGTCGCCGATCCTCGCCACCGCCCGAGAATCGAGGATGCCGAACGGCGCCAGGTCGAACGTCCACCCGCTCACGACCGTCCTCGTCGACCAGTCGATCCGGACGAGTCGTTCGCTGCTCAGCGTGACGAAGAGGTCCGCGCCGTCGGGCGAGAAGTCCATGCCGGTGATCCCCCGGACGCCGGCGGTGAACGTAGCGCCCTGATTCCCGGACGCGTAGTGGAACGACCGGAACAGCCGGCCCTTCCCGACGTAGACCTTCCCGTCGGTCGGGCTCCAGGCGGCGCCCGTGTAGTCCGCGCCCGCGGGCAGAGGCTGGTACGACTCGACCTCGAAGCGCCCCGACTGACGCGTCAGACGAAAGGCCGTCGCCAGGATCGAGGAGTTGCAGCAGGGGCCGGAGAAGACGTACAGCACGTCATTCGTCCGGTCGTAGGCCACCGACTCGAGGTCGTTCGTCCGTACCGTCCCCGCCGGGGGTCCCCCGCCGACCTTCGGGGCGTCGTTGAACGCGCTCCGCGCGATCGTCCGCTTCAGGGCTCCGGTCGCCGGGTCGACCTCGTAGATCCTCTTCCTGCCGTCGTCGGCGAGCCAAAGGGAGTTGTCGGAGGGAACGAACGCGCTCCCCTCGTGGTCGCCCATCGACACGGAGGTCCCGGCGAAGGGCGTCGTTTGGATCGTCCGGTCCAGCTCGAGCGTCGCGGCGAAGGCGGCCTGGGCGGGAACGAGCAGTCCCGCGATCGTCACGACGATAAGCGCCGCTCGGCGCACCAGCGTGGAGCCTGAGTGCTTTCGCATGGGACTTAGACCACTACCCGATCTTCGCCGCATCGGATTTGATTGAAGCACGAATCTCACTCCATACCAAAAGCTTGTCGTGTGGGCCGACGACCGGGAGAGCTTCACCCGCGACGAGCAGCAGGATGCGGCCAAAGCCTGCGGCCATGGCCAAAATTTTCAGGCCGGCCGGGACTCCGCGAGCGGCAGCGAATGAGCCTCATCGGGGTGGCTATTTTGCAAAACGAGGTTTCCAGTACCTCCGACCCCCGCCCCCCGCCAAATCGGCGACGCCACCACCCGGCGCGCTTCCTACCGGCCTGGCCGCCTCCGCCTGCTGAGCCCTGCGCTCTCTGCGCTTCAAACTCTCGGGCAGGAGGTCGAGGTCGGACCTTGCGAACTGTGCCGGCCCGCACCTCCCTTCGCAGCAAAGCACGAGCCTGCGCGTCGAGCGCACGTCGCATCTGGTCGCGCTGCTCGAACGTGAGCGGGCTCACGGCTCCGGCACCTCTCGAAGCTCCGGGACAGATGCCATCCACTCGGAGTCTGCCTGCCGGAACGGACGCCCGAACCCTCTGCTTCCCAAGCCAAGGGTCGCGGGTTCGAGCCCCGTCGTCCGCTCTCCTTCCTAGCCTTGTGCGCGGGCGACAGATGGTCTCGGCTCGAGTGATCCCTCTACTGGTCGGAGATTGAGGGCGCCGGCGACGGCGACTATCGCGGCGAGCCCGAGGAACACTTCTGTCCCGTAGCCGTCGTCGAGCAGCGCCCCGATCACCGGGACGAGGAGGACAGGTATTGCGGAACCGACCAGCGTCACCAGCGCGACCGGCTCGGCCGGCTCGCTGGGATACAGGCGCTGCGCCTGCGCGACCGCGCTTCCGTACGGCAACGCGAATCCGATCCCAGCTGCGACCACTGCGACCGACGCGAGGGCGACCGAGCTCTCCAACGCGAGGATCGCCAGCCCGGCGGCCGCCAGAAACGCCGCGCCGCCGGCCAGCAGCGTGGGGCTGGAGCCGCGCTGCGCGAGCATTCCGCCTGCTTCCCGAGCGGCTGCCGAGACGCCGAACATGACGAAGCTGAGCGCGCCCGCCGTGGCGGCCGCGAAGCCCTGGTCGACGTTCAGATAGTGGACGAGCCAGGATCCGAGGACCAACGGCACCGAGAAGATCGCCAGGAACAGCGCCGCGAGCCGCCAGACGCGCGCGCTGCGGACGGCGAGACGGACGAACCCGCCGCCGCGGCGTGGCTCGTAGGTGATTTCCTGGCGCTTGATCAGGAACGGAAGCGGCAAGAGGGCCAACGCGGCGGAGAGCACGAACGTCATGCGCCAGTCGACGCCGACGTCGGTGAGAATCGCGCCGAGCCCAAGGCCGCCTGCGGCTCCGAGCTGGATCGCGGCGCCGAACAACGCCACCCGGGAGACCCCGCCGGTAGCCCGCGCGAACACCGGACCTGCCACGACCGCCAAGCCGAGACCGAAGCCCGTGATCGCTCGGCCGACGACCAGCCCCGCGAAGACGGGGCTCGCGGCGAAGACCGCGTTGCCGGCCGCTAACAGCACGACTGCCACGATCATCGTGCGAACGATCCCGATGTGCTCCGCGAACATCGGCGCGAGGATCGTGCCGGGGAGAGAGAAGCCGAGTAAGAGCGTTCCCGACAGGAGACCGACAGTCGCGAGCGAGATGTCGAACTCGGTACTGAGCTGATCGACGACGGCGCCGACGTTGCCCACGGCCCAGGCCGCGCCGAGCGCAACGAGGAAGACCATCCAGGCGGCGCCGCGGCCGCCGCGCCGATCGGCCACGAGCGCCACTCCGTTCGCTCCCGGTTCCGCGCGCACCACGGCGATCATCGCAGACCCGCTTTTTCGCGCTGGGAACATGACCGCCCGGTGAGACGTCGAACGGTCATGAGGCTCAGATCAGCGACAGTGGCGTTGGCGGGTCTGCTCCTCCTCGCCGGCTGCGGCGGGGCGGCCGGCCCGGATCCTCAGGTCGCGGCGAGCCCGGGGACGACCACGACGGCGCCGCCTCCGACCGAGCCCTCCCCGCCGTCGGACCTCGAGGGGCCGCCGCCGGTCATCGTACGCTTCCTCGACGAGTCGGTCTCTCTCCAGGCCTGGACGTACTGCTACCGCGACACCTGCGCCGACGGGATGCCTCCCGCCGACCCGCCGGACGCGGGCAACCCCGAGGAGGTGGTCATCGAGTTCCCGCTCCCGGGCTGGTCGTTTACGGCGAGCTTCCAACCGGCCGGGAAGGAGTGCGGACGAGTGCAGGACGTGCCGCTCGAACCAGCCGGAGACGGACGGTTCGTGCTCCGGCCGGCCGGGCACTCGGGCGCCTACGACGTCACGCTCTTCGGCCGTGGTAACGGCGACCTCTTCACCACCTTCCGCTGGACGACGCCGGTCGACGGCCCGCTGGCGACACCGCAAGCGCGGCTCGCCGTGCTCGCCGGACACGACGGGCGGGTCGACAGCTACGGCGTGGAGCTGGAGCTCACCAACCTGGCGCGAACTCCGAGGCAGGCCTCCGCGAGGATCACGGTTCGCTCCGCGGAGGGGGAGGCGGTCACCTTCGACGCGAAGCGGTCTGGACTCCGCTGCCGGCCTGAAGGGACCGTCTACTGGGACGGCCCGGACGAGCAGGGCCTGGCCGCCGCAGCGCTCGGCGAGAGGCCCTTCACTTACACGGTCGAGCTCGTGCTCGACGGCGCCCGCTTCGTTGCCACGGCGACCTGGCCGGCCGACGAGATCGCGGGCAACGAGCCGTCGGTATCGCTCGACTTCAATCCGGACCTTCCGGGCCCCGAATAGCTCACGGGCCACCGGAGACGCGGTCTCCTGGTGGCCCGTGCTGAGAGCCTGGCTGCTTAGCGAAGCGAGATCGCGACTTCCTCCAGCAGGTCCATCGCGTCCTGCATGCCCGCCTCCATCCCGGAGTCGATGATCGCGTCGCGCACTTCCTTGCTCGGGGACTGGACGAGGACGGCAAGGGTCGTGCGCCCGTCCGCCTCGGCGAGGGTCAGCGTGTTGAGCGTGCCCTCGCCGGGGTCGGGAATACCCTCGTAGACCTCGGTCGAGACGATCCGCTCGTTCGGGACGATCTCGCGGTACTCACCGTGGAAGCCGACTTCTTGGCCGTCGGCCACCATCACGTAGCGCCACGTGCCGCCGACCCGCAGGTCGATCTCGGCGATCGTCACCTCGCCGCGCTTCGCGTTCCACCAGCGCTTGACCAGCTCCGGCGTGGTCCAAGCCTTGTACACCAGGTGCTTGGGGGCGTCGAACTCCCGCGTAATGAGGATCTGCTCATCGGTGGGGAGCGTCACCTTCGCCGTCCCGCTACTCGTCATTGCCATCTCCTTCCTCCTTCTTGAGCTCGTCCAACACGACATCCAGCTGGTCGAAGCGCTCCGACCACGTACGCTCGTAGGCCTTCACCCAGTCGTGGATGGGCTTGAGCGCGTGGCCGTTCAGCCGGTACAGCCGCTGCCGTCCGTAGTCACGCACGTCGACCACTCCTACCTCTCGGAGCACGCGCAGGTGCTTCGACACCTGCGGCTGGGCCATTCCGAGCACCGCGACGAGGTCGTTCACGGGGCGCTCCCCGCCGGCGAGGACGTCCAGGATCTGCCGCCGCCGGGGCTCCGCCACCGCGTTGAACGCATCTGCTGTCGTCGCTGCTCGTGCCATGTGGGCATCATATACCCATATAGGAATATGTCAAGGAAGGAGGATCACGTGTCGCGCGTCCTGTGCTGTGATGCCGGTCACTTACGCTTACGTTTGCGCATGGCAACGAGCCTGACGTGAGAACGCCGGCCCGCCCCTTCAGGGACGCCTGGTCTTGGCTCGGGAAGACCAGGATGCGATTCGAGTCGTGGCTCGACGGTGACACCTTCTGGCCGGTGGCCGTCCGCTGGGTGCTCGCGATCCTGCTCTTCATCGTCGCGGTCGCGTTCCTCGTCCTTCTCAGCTGGCTCCTCCGTGGCGCCGGGCTCTGGGGCGACCTCGCCTTCGCCATCGTCGTCACGACCGGCGCCTTCTGGATCGTCCGGCGCATCTCGCAGCGCTGGCTCAAGGAAGGACCCTGGAGGGCGCTGTTCCGCGCGTTCGCGACCACGATCTTCGTGCTCGTCGGAGTCCCGGTCGCGTGGGTCACCCGCCCGCTAGGCCTTGGGTTGGTCCTTCTGCCGATCGGAGTCTGGTTGGTGTTCCGGATCGCGGACAAGGTCCGCCGGAGGCCCAAGGAGGACAAGAGGCAGTTTCCTGTCTTCTGGCACGCCGAGGTGGTGAGCGTGGCGCTCCTCGCCGTCGGGCTCTTCGTGGCGCCGTCGGTGGGATCGCCCGATCACGTGCCACGGGCGGTGCCCGTCGACGATGTCGAGGGCGGCGAGCAGGATCTCGATGTTGCGGAGCGCTTCAGGCCGCTCCTCTTCTTTGACTCGGGCGAGCGGCGCTTTCCGCTGGACATCCAGGACGCGATCGCTGACGACCGGGTCCAGATGTGCCGGAAGGTGGTCGGCGACGACAACTGCACGATCGTCGAGGATGCCACGCTGATCGACGCAAACCTCGACTACCTCCGGCTCGAGGAGGCCTCCGGGACCCCGCGTGGCGGCAATGACACGAGCGCCGTCTACTACCGCGTGACGCGTCCGGGCGAGCGCGTCTACGTGGACTACTGGTGGTTCTACTCCCGCAACCCCTCCCCGGTCGCGGACAAGGTTTTCTGCGGACCTGGCTTTCGCTGGCCACCCTTCACCTGTCAGGAGCATGCCGGCGACTGGGAGGGGCTGACGCTCGTGCTTGCTTCTTGCGCGCAGGGAGCGGCGGACTGCCGGGCCGTTGGCGACGAGCGGCTCGCCCCTGAGGAGGTCCGCTATGCCCAGCACGAGCACGTGGTCGGCTACGACTGGGACGAAACGCTCGCGCCGCTCTGGGACTCGCTAACCATCCCCCGCTCGGCGGCGCTCGGAGCGATCTGGACGAATGTCGTGATTCCCGCGATTCGCACTGCCGGCGCCCGCCCGATCGCCTTTGTCGCGCGCAACAGCCACGCGTCGTATCCGGACCCGTGCTTCTCCGGCTGCGAACAGGAGGCGCGCGACCTCCCCGAGGCCCCCCACAACGGCGCCGTGCTCTGGGCGCACAACGCCGCGTGCGACGACTGCGTGAAGCGGCTTCCGTTGACCAGGCAGGGCGATCCCGCGCTCTGGAACGCGTTCCCCGGGAGCTGGGGCGAGCAAAACTGCATCCTCGCGGGCGCCTACTGCGACCTCTCCGGGGCCCCCAAGGGGCCGTCGCTCCAGGATCGCTACCGGGAACCGGCGGGCGACGTCGATGAGACGATGTGCCTCCGCGGCTCGAGCGGCGGCGCGCCACAACTCCAGCGCTGCTAGGCCTCGGCCGCCGGGTTGCCCCACGTGTGCCAGCGGTCGATCTCGACGAAGGCCGTCATCCCCTCGTAGTCGCGGTCCTCGTAGGGTGCGCCCTCGTAGCGCTGCGACAGCGCGTCGATGTCCGTGAGTTCGTCGTCGCTCCGGAACTCGACCGCGCGGCCCAGGATCGAAACGTGCGAGTACCAGTCGTCGCCGAGCACCGTCAGCGCCACGCGGGGATTCGCCCGGATGTGCCGCAGCCGGTGACTGTCATGGCCCATGGAGAGGATCAGGCGGCCGCGACCGTCGACTCCGTACCAGCACGGCGTCGTCACAGGGGCGCCGTCGTCCCGGACGGTCCCGACGACGGCGTGACGCGGCGCCGCGATGAAGCGCTGGAGCTCCGGGGGAAGAGGCGCGGCCGGCACCGCGCGCGATTCTAGAGCTCTTGACGCAATAGGGCGCTGTGCCGCCGGGCCGTGCTGCTCGCCCCGAGGACTGCGTCCTCAGTCGCGCCCGTAGCCTCCGGCTACGAACGCTCCCTGCGTCCTTGCCTCGGAACGACCATTGCACCCCGGCGACGAGGCCCCAACGCGCAAGAGCCCTGGAGGCCGCACGGTAGAAGGCGTAGCGCGATGAGGGCGCGAGGCCTTCGATCAGGCGAGGCGCCGCCAGCCTGGAATCTAGCGTCCGACCAGGCCGCTCTGGAGCTGGGCGACGTACGCGTTTAGCTCCTGCTCCCTGCGGTCGAGGCGCGCGCGGAGCTCGTCGAGCTCTCGCTGCTTCTGCTCGAGCTCGTCGCGGCGGAGCTGCAGCTGCGAGTCCGAGCGGACGCGGTACTCGTCGAGCTCCTGCTCGCGGGCGTCGAGCTCCCGCCGCCGCTCCTCGAGCAGCGACTCGGCTTCTGCGAACGAGCGGTCGCGCTTCGCGACCCATTGCGTGTTCAGCGCGGCGTCCGGATCGAGGAGGTCGCGCTGGAACTCGGCGAGCTCACGCTCCCGGTCCGCGAGCCTCCGCTGCTCGACGCGGAGCCTGTCGGTCTTCTCGGTGAACGCCCGTTCGCGGGCGGCGAGCTCGGCCTCGGACTCGGAGAGCTTCCGCAGGCGATCCTGGAGCTCGGCGACCGCGCTTTCGACCTCGGCGCCGCGCTCGTCGAGGGTGGCGAGGACACGCTCGAGCGCCTGCGTCAGCTTGGCCGGCATCGGGCCGAGCTCCTCGAGGGTGCGGGCTCGGGTCTCCAGGTCGACCTCGGCTTGCTCCAGCTCGGCGCCTCGCTCTTCGAGCTCGGCCGCCCGCTCGGCCAGCTCCGCGCCGCGCTCGTCGAGCTCGGCTGCGCTCCGCGCGAGGTAGCCCTCGAGCGAGCCGCGAAGCTTGTCGGTCAGGCCGGGCATGGCCTAGGCGGCGAGGGGCCCGGGGGCCTGCCGCGTGAGGTCGCCTCCGACGAGGACGAGCTCGGGTGTCGATCGCTCGACGGGCGGCTCCTCGAGGAGGTGCACGAGATCGCAGCTCGAGGGCAGCGGAGCTCGCTCGCGGGCGAGATCGGCTCGCTCCAGCCGGGCCCGCAGGCCCGTCCCGAACTCAGGAGTACGCGCGGCGTCGTCGTTCATGCGGCACCTCGAATCATCGACAGCAGCCGACCGCCGTCGTCCCCCATTCGGGGTACCGCCTGCGAGGGTTCGCTCTTAGTCGAGAACGCGGAGGGCGGCCTCGCGGATGACCCGCCCGGCCTGGCGCAGCTTCCAGGGCTTCACGCGGTGGATGCGGTCGCAGGGCATGTGCCAGCAGTCGTCCCACCGCCATTCGATCCATGCTGCCGGGACGCCGCCGCGGGTGAGGTCGTCGTGGTCGGACTGCCCCGTGTCCTGCAGGTAGGTGGCGCGGACCTTCGGCAGCCGGTCGGCCGCCCGGAGGAGCTTCCGCGCTGACCGGTTCGGCGAAGACTCGAGGCCGCGGATGTTGAGCGTCCAGCCGACGCCGACCATGTCGACGGAGAGGGCCAGCCTGACGCCCCGCTTCTGCCTCTCGCTCAGGGAGGCCGTGAGCGCGCGCGATCCGAGGTGCCAGCCCGCGCCGGTATTGCGGCGCTCCTCGGCGCCCAGCGCGGCGACGAGGACGCCCCGCTTCTCCTTCAGGTACTGGGCCAGCATCAGGACTGTTCCGACACCGGAGCCGTTGTCGTTCGCCGCGGTCGTTCCCGGCATGCCGTCCATGTGCGCGACGATGATCACCCGGATCGGCCCTGGCGTCCTGCCGATGACGTTGAGCGAGCGACCGCCCTCGGGCAGCGGGAAGCGCTGGGTCCTCACGTTGTAGCCGAGGGCCTGGAAGCGGTTGCGGACGATCGCGGCGGCCTGGCGCTCGTGCTTGCCGCCGGCCGGCCTCGGGCCGACGCCGGCGATCTTCGCGACCCATGACTTCGCCATCTTGCCGTTGAAGGCCGTGGCCGTCGATGCGCCGGCGAGCGCGACGAGCAACAACGCGACCGTGACCCCGAGACCCAAGCGTCGCATCGCGCGCCATGGTAGCGGTGATCGCGGCTGGTATCGTCGGGCCCATGAGCGAGCGGCTGGAAGAGCTCCTCCGCGGTGCGTTCCCGGAGGCGCAGGAGGTGGGCGTGCTCGACCGGACCGGAGGAGGCGACCACTTTCACGTCACGGTGGTCGACAGCACGTTCGACGGGTTGTCGCTCGTCGCTCAGCACCGGCTCGTCTACGACGCCCTCGCCCAGCCGCTGCGCGACGGGACGATCCACGAGCTCCGAATCACCACGAGGGGAGAGGCATGACCGAGCTGCGCGACCGCATCAAGGGCACGATCGAGCAGGAGCCCGTCGTGGCGTTCATCAAGGGCACGCACGAGCAGGTCTTCTGCGGGAACTCCGACCGCGCGTTGCAGGCGCTCCGTGGAGTCGGAGCCGGCTTCGCCACGGTCGACGTCCTCCCGGATCCCCGCATCCGCGAAGAGCTTTCTGCCCTCTCCGACTGGCCCACGATCCCACAGGTCTTCGTCGCCGGCGAGCTCGTGGGCGGCGCGGACATCGTCCAGGAGCTCGCGCTGACGGGACAGCTGGAGGCGACACTGGACGAGAAGCTCGGCGAGACGTGGCGCCGCCCGGGCGACGAGCGCACAGTCTCCGTCACCGACGGGCCCGGACTTCGCGTCGTTCCGAACGCCTAGGGACGCAGCGCGACGCCGAGAACATAGGTGCGGACGTGATCGTCAGGACCGTCGAGGAGTGAAAGCCGCGGTCGAGCGACGCCGGCTCGAACCCGGCGTTCTCGATCGCTCGCACCGCATCCCGCGTCGTCTCGCAGCCGCCGAGCGCGCGTGTCCAGAAGAGCGCGTCGCCTGCACGCTGGAGCGCGCGAAACGCGGCGTTCTCGGACCGCACGTGCTCGTAGAAGCGCAGCTCCCCGCCGGGAACGAGCACGCGGCGGAGCTCGGCGAGGGCGGCCGCCGGGTTGGGGACGCTGCAGAGCACCCAGACGACGACGGCGGCATCGAAAGCTCCGTCCTCCGCCGGCAGAGATGCCGCGTCGCCGTCCACGACCTCGATCGGTACGCGCGCATCCGCCACACGCTCGGCCGCGACCCCGCGCGCCGTGGGGTCGGGTTCGACCGCGAGCACCTGAGAAACCTCGGGCGGGTAGTGCTCGAAGTTGCGCCCGTCCCCGCAGCCGACCTCGATCACGCGACCACGGAGCCCGGCGATCAGCCGCCGCCGGAGCTCCCGCGCGACCGGGTCCGGGCTGCGGGCCTCACGCTGCTCGAGGTAACGCGCGAACCGCGACTGCTCGGATCCGTACAGGGGCGGCGTGGTCGCCACGGGGCCAGTCTTCCCGAACGCGGGCCCGCGAGCTAGAGGCGGGGGTCGGTCTCCTGCGCGACGACCGCCTCGGCGATGTACTTCCGCACCACGTTGAAGCGCTGGTTCTTGGCCACGACCTCTTCGACGTCGAGGATCTCGTGGCCGGGCACGACCGCGAAGAGGAGGGGATCCGCCCGGACGAGCTCGTACTCCTCGTCGCGCAGCGGGATCGTGTCCGTGCACGCAGCGTCGCCGCACTCGCAGACGAAGTCGGTCGTCACCGTCGCGCGGTCCTCGCTCACCTCCTGGACGCGCTCGTTCACCTCGCGGAAGAGCACCTCGTTGCGGGCGATCTGGTACTTGCGCCGATCGACGCGCTCATCCGGAGTCATGCCGCCTCCTTGCGCACCACGTGGTACGAGCCGAGCTCCCCAACGACGACCTCCCCGTGCTCCTCGACGTGGCCGGGGAGGACCCCGAACGTCCCGTTGTCCGCCCGCAAGCGCCGGTAGTCGTCGAGCGTCAGCTCCATGCGCGCCAGGCACAGGTCGTTCGCGCACTCGCAGAGGAACGGCACGACGGTGTCGTCCGCCGCGGCGCCTCCGATCTGCTCGAGCAGGCGCTCGTTCGCCATGCGGAAGAGCTCCTCGTTCTCACGCATCCGGTCTTCGCGTAGTCCCATCTACGGCGCTGGATTTCCCCGGCAGGCGCTCGCCGAAACCGCTAGACCCGCGAGCTCAGGAGAATGGAGCGGATCGCCTGGCTCGAATCCTCGTCCGGCGACTCGGAGATGACCGTCGCCGGACGCTCGAAGCGGGCCAGCGCCTCGGCCAGCGGATCGGCGCGGAGCGTGCCCTCGCCGTACGGGAGGTGTTTCGTCTCGTTCCGGTTCGCGTATGCGATGTCCGAGAAGTGGATGTGGAACGGGGCGCCGGGCTCGAGCACGGCGTCGGCACGCGCCAGCGCCTCGGCGAAGATCTCGACCTCGAGGTACGCGCCGTCGGAGACCGCGTGCAGATGGGCGAAGTCGAGCACGGGACGTACCCAGTCGACGCGTTCCGCGAGCCAGATGACGTCGTCGAGCGTTCCCAGGTCGCGGACGCGGCCCATGACCTCGACGCCGAACGGCACGGCTCGACCCTTCCCGTCGAGGCGCTCGCGCAGGGAGCCGAGCTGGTCGGCGACCGCCTCGAGCGCCGCCTCGCGCTCGCGGCCGAGCAGGAAGCCGGGATGGAAGACGACGAGCTCGGCCCCGCTTGCGACCGCCACGCCCGCCGAGTGGTCGAGCATCCCCGTCGCCATGTTGTACTTCTTGTCCCGCGCGAGGTGACCCATGAAGCCGGCGATGGGCGCGTGCACCGACAGGGCGATGTCGGCTTCGCGCGCGAGCTCACCGAAGCGCTCGGCCCACGGGTAGTCCATCCAGAACTTGCCCTCGAAGTCGATCTCACACGCCGTGTAGCCCCGCTCGCGAAGCAGCTCGATCGCCGCCTCGGGGCTCTCCCGGGAGGGGACGCGCGCAGGGCCGATCCGGGTCACCGCCACGCGCGCCAGCGTACTGGCTCCGTCCGATCCGGCGGCTACCTTCAGCCCATGGCCAAGCGACCTTCCCGCATCGAGTTGCTCGAGCTGGACATCGACTTGCGGCTCGCCGACCTCTGGGGCGAAGCCTGCGGCGTCAGCGAATGGAACCTCGAGGTCGTCGCCGCCTTCCTGCGCGCCGCCTACGGGAAGGGCTACTGCGACGCCCTCACCGAGGACGCTCCCGGGAGCCTCTGCCGCGACCACGGCTACCGGATCCCGGACCGCCGACCCACACCGACCCCCGAGTAGCCTCCCGCTAAACTCGGTCCCGTGGCTAAGCGGCGCAATCCCGTGCGCCTGGTCGTCGCGCTCTCGGTCGCGGCGGTGCTGGCCGTCTTCCTGATCTGGACGAGCCTGGCCGGCGGGACTGCGTCACTCCAGCCGAGCGAGCTGGGCGGGACGAGCGGCGAGGTCGGCCTCGCGGGGATCGTGGTCGGGCCCGTCGAGGGGGACGCACGCGGGTCGGGGCTCGAGTTCACCCTTCGCGACATCGAGGGCAAGGCGACCGTGCCGGTCGTCTACACGGGGTCGGTTCCCGACCTTTTCAAGGTGGGGCGCGAGATCTACGTGAAGGGCGAGCTCACGGACGGCACGTTCGTGGCGAAGGAGGACTCGCTGGTCACGAAGTGCCCGTCGAAGTACGCGCCCGAGAGCGAGTAGCCCATGCCGGAGCTGGGCCGCGCAGCCCTCGTCGCCGCCTTCGGCCTGATCCTCTATGCGGCCGTCGCCGGCGGCTACGCCGCCTGGAAGGGCCGGCGGCGCCTGCACGACTCGGCCGTCAACGCGCTCTTTGCCGCGCTCGCCGCAGTCGGCGTCGCGTCCCTCGTTCTCGTCGCCGCCCTCGTCGGTCGCGACTTCTCCCTGGAGTACGTTGGGCGCTCGACGAGCAGGGAGCTTCCGCTGGGCTACACGCTCGCAGCCTTCTGGAGCGGCCAGGAGGGCTCGCTCCTCCTCTGGCTGCTCGTGCTGGCGGGCGCCGCCTCCGGCGCCGTCGTGCTCAACCGCCGCCTGGTGCGGGAGGTGCTCCCGTGGACGGTGCCGATCGTCGCGGCCGTGGCGCTCTTCTTCGCCTTCCTGCTCGTCTTCGTCGCCAGCCCCTTCGCGACGCAGCCGGCCCCCGCGGACGGCGCGGGGATGAACCCGAGCCTGCAGAACCCGTACATGATCGCCCACCCGCCCATGCTCTACCTGGGCTACGTGGGGCTGACGATCCCGTTCGCGTTCGCCATGGCGGCGCTGGCGTCGCGGCGCGTGGACGAGCGCTGGATCGTCGTCACGCGCCGGTGGACGCTCGCCGCCTGGACGTTCCTCGGCTTCGGGATCCTGCTCGGCGCCAAGTGGGCCTACGAGGAAGTCGGGTGGGGCGGCTGGTACGCGTGGGATCCGGTCGAGAACGCGGCGCTCATGCCATGGCTCGTCGCCACGGCGTTCCTCCACTCGGTGATGGTGCAGGAGAAGAAGAACATGCTCCGCGTCTGGAACGTCGTCCTCGTAGCGGGCACGTTCGCCCTCTCGCTCTTCGGCACGTTCCTGACCAGGAGCGGCGTCATCAGCTCGATCCACAGCTTCACGCAGTCGTCGATCGGGCCCTTCTTCCTCGGCTTCATCGCGGTGGTCTGCGCCTGCTCGATCGCCCTCATCCTCTCGCGGCTTCCGCTGCTCCGCTCGAAGACGAGGCTCGAATCGCTCGTCTCGCGTGAGGCGGCCTTTCTCTACAACAACCTCTTCCTCGTGGGGCTCGCGCTCACGATCCTCTGGGGCGTCGTCTATCCGCTCGTCTCGGAAGCCGTCCGCAGCGTCGCGGTCTCCGTCGGCGCGCCCTACTACGACTTCTTCGCGGTGGTCTTCGGGCTCCCGCTCGTGCTCCTCATGGGGATCGGGCCGGTCGTCGCCTGGCGGCGCGCGTCTCTGCGCTCGCTGGCCTCGCAGCTGGCGCTGCCGGCCGGGATGGCGCTCGTCGTCGGCGCCCTCCTCCTTCTGGGCGGCGCGGGCTCGAGCCCGGCGGGACTCGTCGGCTATACATTCGCCGCCTTCGTCATGACGACGATCGTGCTCGAGTTCGTCCGCGGCACCCGCGCGCGCAAGGCGATCGGTGCCGGTGGATGGTGGCCGGCCCTCTCCGGCCTCGTGGCGCGAAACCGCCGCCGCTACGGCGGCTACATCGTCCACGCGGCGATCGTGCTGCTCCTCGTTGGGGCGATCGGAGTCGGCGGCTTCTCGACCACGCGGGAGGGGCGCCTCGCCGCTGGCGACTCGCTCGCGGTCGGCGACTACCGCGTCGCCTACTCCGGCACCGACGAGCGGCGCGGGGCCAACGCCCAGGAGATCCGCGCCCAGCTCTACGTCTACCGCGGCGAGGAGCGGGTGGGGACAATGGCGGCCGGCAAGAACAGCTACTTCGCCGAGGAGCAGACGTCGAACGAGGTGGGGATCCGCACGGACTGGCTCCGCGGTGAGGATCTCTTCGTCATCGCCGACCAGTTCAACGAGGACGGATCCGTCTATCTGAAGGCGATCGTGAACCCCCTCGTCAACCTGATCTGGCTCTCCGGCCTGGTCTTCGTCTTCGGCTCCGTGGTCGCGATGTGGCCGGACGCGCGCGAGCAGCGGCGTCTGGCGGCGCGCTTCGCGGGCGAGGGGCCCGCGGTCGCACGCGCGTAGGATGGAGGTGTTTGCTCTCGTGCTCGGGGCGCTCCTGGCCGCGGCGTGCGTCGTCTTCGTCGCGAGACCGCTCCTCCGGCAGGCGTCGCCCTCGGAAGACGCTCTCGAAGCCGCCGATCCCGGGCAGCGGGAGCGCCTGCGGCTCCTCGAGGACCGCGATCGCGCGCTCGCGGCGCTCAAGGAGCTCGAGTTCGACCATCGGACCGGCAAGATCTCCGACGAGGACTACCGCACTCTCGTCGGGCCGCTGCGCCGCGAGGCCGGCCAGGCGCTGCGCGCCCTCGAGCATGAAGACCGCCCCGAGCGGGAACCAGAACACGTCGATGCGACTCACTGAGTGCCCAACCTGCAACGCGAGCGTCCCGGCGGACAGTCGCTTCTGTGCCGAGTGCGGAACGCCGCTGCCGAGCCCCGATGGGATCGAGACGCGCATCCGCACTTACTGGTCGTCTCCCGGCCTCGGCTTGCTCATCGGGATCGGGCTCGCGGCCGTGGGAGTCCTGCTCGTCGGCCTGCAGATGTGGCTCTGGGGCATCCTGGCGCTGGTCCTCGCCGCGGCCGTGTTCGTTCTCCGTTCGGCCGTGGGCCGGCGCGAGGCAGGCACTCTCTTCGGGGCAGTCAGGGCGCACTTGACCGCGCACCGCCGGGTCGTCGGCGCCCGCTCGCGCGGACAGATCGAGCTGTTCCGCCTGCGCCGTGAGCTCGCAGAGCTCCAGACGGAGCGAAGCCGCGGCTACCAGGAGCTGGGCAGGGCGACGCACGTCGGCGACGAGCCGGCGGCGGACGCCGCGAAGGCCCGCTTGGACGAGGTGGACGCGAAGATCACGGCGAAGGAAGCCGAGATCGCTACCCTCGTCGGCGAGATGGAGGAGCGAGTCCGCCAGGCCCAGGCCGAGGTCACCCCGACGGCCCTGCTCGAGACGCCGGCGGAGCCCTATCCGCCGCCCGACGAGGGCGAGCCGCCTGAGCCCGCGCGGGTCCCGGAGCCCTATCCGGAGCCCGTTCCGGAGCCCTCTCCGGACGACCCGTCGCCCACGCCGACGCATCCGCCCGCGCCCGAGACGAAGCGCCGGCGCGCCTCCCGGACCACGAACACCTGATCGGGTACCGGGCGCACGACGGCCGCCCGCCGTGCTACAACACAGCCCGTTCGAGACCGATGACCCCAGGTGGGGACGCGCAGGGACGCCCGTGTTCTCGCCGAAATCGTTCCGGTGCTTGACGCTCGCCGCACCTGCCTGCTCGTCGCGCTCCTGGGGGCGATCGTCGCACTGGCCGTGCCGGCCGCGCTCGGGCAGTCGGCGTACGACCGGAAGGCAGAGGTCGACAGGAAGATCTCAGGGCTGCGGGAGGATATCGCGGCGGCGCGCGCCCAAGAGGGGACGCTGACCAGCGAGATCCAGGCGGCGACGCAGCGAATCGAAGCGCTCGGCGGCGACATCGGCGCGCTCTCGGCGCTGATCGACGAGCTCGAGGTCGAGCTGTCCGCGCTCCGGGCGCGGCTCGACGAGCTACGGGGTCGGATCGCACTCCAGACGCGTGAGATCGAGCACCTCAAGGAGCAGTACGCGATCGCCATGCGCCACCTGGAAGAGCGTCTGATCGAGCTCTACCAGAACGAGGAAACCGATGCGTTCGGGATCCTCCTCCAGGTTCAGAGCCTCGGTGACATCGTCGACCAGCTCGAGTACTTCGAGACGATCGGGCGCCAGGACCAGGCGCTCACGACGGAGCTCGCCAGGCTGCGGGACCAGATGCGGATAGCGCGCGAGCGGACGAGGCTGACGAAGGTCGAAGTGCAGGAGGAGACCGACGCGCTGGCAGAGAAGACCGCCGAGCAGGTCGCGGCCCGCGCCGAGCTCGTGGCGCAGCAGGAAGCGCTCGCCGCCGCGCGGGCGAACCGAGAGAGCGTTCTCGCGGGCGTTCGCTCGAACCGCGCGGACGCACAGGAGAGCCTGGACGACCTCCAGGCCGAGAGTGCCGCACTCGCCGCGCAGATCCGCGAGTCAAGCGGTGGGACGACCGGGGGCGGCACGTCCTCGAGCGGCTTCATCTGGCCGGTGAACGGCGTCGTCACGAGCGGCTTCGGCTGGCGCTGGGGGCGAATGCACGAAGGCATCGACATCGTCGCACCGACCGGGACGTCCATCCGCGCGGCCGCCGCCGGCACGGTCATCTACGCCGGGTACATGGGCGGCTACGGAAACATCGTCATCATCGACCACGGAGACGGCCTCTCCACCGCGTACGGGCACCAGTCGGCCATCTATGTAGGCAGCGGATCGGTCTCCCAGGGCACGGTCATCGGCGCCGTCGGCTCGACCGGCAACTCGACCGGCCCGCACCTCCACTTCGAGGTGCGTGTCAACGGGTCGGCTGTCGACCCGATGGGCTACCTCTAACGCCGTTCCTCGGGGGACGGCCAGCCCGTTCCGGCGATGCCCAGCGTCTCGGCGTAGCGTCGTGGAGCTCCTCCCAGCCGTGCTCCTTGGCCCGTTCCCCGACGATCGGGCCGACCGGGCTCCCCGCCAGCAGGCGGTCGGCGACTGCCAGGCAGATGTGCCACCCGGCGGCCACCATCGGCACCCACGCCTCGCTCGCGACGGTATGGCGGAGGGTCAGGCGCGTCCCACTCGCCGTCGGCTCGAGGCCCCAGCGCAGCTGGTCGTCGCCCCACGTGTACTCGAGCGCCGTCGGGCGGTCGGCCCGGACGACCTCGGCGGAGAGCTCCTCGGTGACGTCGCCGTCGATCATCACCAGCGTCGCCGGTCCAAGCTTTCCGAGATTTCGGTCCGCGGTGAAAGGCGCCCATTCGCGCAGCTGGGCCGGGTCGGTCAGGACCTCCCAGACGTCTTCGGGCGGATGGGTGAGCTCGCGCACGAAGACGAGCGTCCAGCCGTCTTCGTCGGCGAGGCAGTCGACCTCGGCCAGGGGCCCAGGCAGGAAGGTGCTCCGGTTCATGGCTTCTCCTTGGAGTCGAGGTGCCGTTCGAGGGCATCGAGGTGCGTGGTCCAGAGGCGCCGGTAGGGCTCGAGCCAGTCGGCGAGCCCTTCGAGCCTCTGCGCCTCGAGCCTGTAGATCCGCTGCTGCGCGACCGGCCGGCACGAGACGAAACCGGCCTCGCGGAGGACCTTGAGGTGCTTCGACGTGGCCGGCTGGCTGACGCCGAGCCGCTCGACGAGGTCGCCGACGTTCAGATCGGCGAGCCGGAGCTCGTCGAGGATCCGGCGCCGGGCGGGCTCGGCGAGGACTGCGAACGCATCGGCCGGCATGTCGCCTTATATTCCCTGAGAGGCATATACATGTCAAGCGGGACGACGAGCTCACGCCGGCCCGCTCGATTACGCTTCGGCGTCGTGGAGGTCGGGGAGGCCGCGGTAGCGCTCGTGCAGGTCGAAGCCGTAGCCGAGGAAGAACCGGTCCGGGATCGTGAAGCCGACGTAGCGCATGGGGAGGTCGTCCACGAGGCGCCGGTAGGGGCGGTCGAAGAGCGTGCAGATCGAGAGGTCGGCCGGATCGCGGAGCTGCAGGGTCTTGACGACGTAGTTCAGCGTCAGGCCGGTGTCGACGACGTTCTCGACCAGCAGGACGTCTCGCCCGGCGATCGACAGCTCCAGGTCCTTCAGCAGGCGGATGCGCGTGCGCCCGCCAAGGTCGCCGCCGTAGCCGGCGAGGACGAGGAAGTCCATGGCGTGCGGGATGGTCACGGCCCGCGCCAGGTCGGACGCGAACATGAATGCGCCCTTGAGGACGGTGACGAGGACGAGGTCGCGGCCCGCGTAGTCGCGAGCGATCTCGGCCCCGAGCTCGCCCACGCGCGTAGCGATCTCCCCCCGGGAGAGATAGACCTCGCCAGGGCGAGGCTCTACGTAACGAGGTTCAGGCCGTATTTCTGACCCAGCCGCTCGAAGTCGCGCCGTGTGAACAGCTTGACCTTGACGTCGGGATAGCGCTCGCGGAACTTCCTGATCTTGCGGTTCTTGCGCGTGACCAGCGATTGCTTCATCACGGTGACCTCGAGGTAGAGGTCCTGGTCGGGGAGGAAGAAGTCGGGCGTGAAGGCCTCGACGATCCGCCCCTCCTCATCGGTCTCGAGCGGGAAGGAGCGCGGCTCGTACTCCCACCGGATGCCGTAGTAGTCGAGCAAGCGAGCGCACTCGACCTCTGCCTCGTTGGCGAAGACGGTCCCGGAATATTCCTGGAAATCGCCGCTTTCTGGGCGCATCCTCCTGAAAAGGTAGCACCGACTTCGGACGACCCTCCCTAAAATCCAACCTACTGGCACCTTTCCAAGGGCAAGTGCTGTTCAGGATCGCTCACTTCTCGGATCTCCACTGCGGCTCGCCGTACTTCGTGCCCAGCCTTGCCGAGCGCGCGATCACGGAGATCAACGAGCTCGAGCCCGACATCGTCGTCTGCTCGGGCGACCTGACGACGTTCGGCTTCCAGCAGGAGTACGCGGAGGCCAAGAGCTACCTCGAGCGGATCACCTGCGAGAACATGGTCGTCGTCCCTGGGAACCACGATTCGCGGAACGTCGGCTACATCCACTTCGAGGAGCTTTTCGGCGAGCGCCGGCAGACGGTCCACCTCGACGGGGTCACGGTCGTTGCCGTGGACTCGTCGGAGCCCGACCTCGACCACGGCGTCATCGGGCGCGGCCGCTACTCGTGGATCGAGGAGCAGTTCGCCGAGCCCGCCGACTTCCGCATCTTCGTGCTCCATCATCACCTGCTCCCGGTTCCGGGAACCGGGCGGGAGCGCAACGTGGTCTACGACGCCGGCGACGCGCTCGAAGTGCTGCAGCACGTCGGCGTCAACCTCGTCCTCTCCGGCCACAAGCACGTGCCGTACGCCTGGCGGCTCGAGAACCTGTTCGTGGTCAACGCCGGCACCGTTTCCTCACTCCGCCTGAGGGGCAAGACGCGGCCGTGCTACAACCTGATCGAGATCGAGGACAAGCACGTCGACGTGTGGCGTAAGTACCCGTACCACGGGCAAGAGCGCATCATTCAGTTCTCGATCGACACGCTCGAATACGAGAAGTACACGGCCCGGATCGAGACGGAGCTGACGCGCAGGTCATGAGAGCGCTCGCGCTGATCGACGGAGAGCACTACCCCGACGTCGTCGTCGAGACGCTGGCGGCGCTCCCCTACGACGTGGTTGGCGCGGTGATGCTCGGCGGCACGGAGAAGCTCCGTGAGGGCACGCCCGACTTTGGGGTCCCGCTCTGGAACAAGCTGGCCGCTGCGCTGGTCGAAGTCGACGTGGACATCGTCGTCGACCTCTCCGACGAGCCCGTCGCGAGCCCCAAGCGCAGGTTCCGGCTCGCCTCGAGGGCGCTCGCGCACGGGCTCCCATACGTGGGCGCCGACTTCCGGCTCGAGCCGGTGCGCTTCGCTCCGTACGCCCAGCCGGCGCTCTCGATCATCGGGACCGGAAAGCGCGTGGGCAAGACGGCCGTCTCCGGGCACGTCGCCCGTCTCCTCGCCCGCTCCCGGGAGGTCGTCGTCGTCGCCATGGGCCGCGGAGGTCCTGCCGAGCCCGTCGTGATCCGCGTGCCGCCGACCGTCGCCGACCTGCTCGCGCTCTCGCGCTCGGGACGGCACGCAGCGTCGGACTACCTCGAGGACGCCGCGCTCGCGGGCGTTCCGACCGTCGGGGCCCGCCGCTGCGGGGGCGGCCTGGCAGGAGAGCCGTTCGTCTCCAACGTCGAGGAGGCCGCCCGGCTGGCGGCGTCGCTCGACCCCGACCTCGTCCTCCTCGAAGGGAGCGGAGCGACGATCCCGCCGGTGGAGGCCGGCCGGCGCATCATCGTCGCCGGTGCGCATAGGGAGCCGGACGCCGCGGCCGGAGACCTCAACTCCTACCGGCTCTTGGTCAGCGACCTCGTCGTCCTGACCATGTGCGAGCCGCCGCTCGCGACGCCGGAGCAGATCGAGGCCGTCAAGGCGGCGATCGCCAGCGTCGACCCGGATTTGCCCGTGATCGCCACGGTCCTGCGGCCGAGGCCCGTCGAGCCGGTGTCAGACCGTCGTGTCGCCTTCTTCTCGACGGCCTCGGCTGCGATCCACGGCCGCCTCCGCGAGCACCTGGAGGAGCGCCACGGCGCCGAGGTCGTACTCGTCTCCGGGAACCTGGCCGACCGCGCCGCCCTGCTCGCCGACCTGGAGTCGCCCGCGGTCGCTGCCGCAGACGTCTTCCTGACCGAGATCAAGGCTGCGGCGATCGACGTCGTTGCCGAGGCGGCCGAGACCCGCGGCGTCCCGGTCGTGTTCGCCGACAACGAAGTGCTGCCGCTCCCCGGCGAGCCCGACCTGGACGATGCGGTCGTAGCCCTCGCCGACGCCGTTGCGGCCGAGAGGACGCCGGCCTGACCGGCGCAAGCGCATGAACACCGACCGCCGTCCCCCCGAAGCGCTCGTCTCCGCCGACGTCGCGCTGCCCTACTCCAAGGGCCTGATGGCGAAGACGCTCATGGCGACTGGGATCAAGCCCGAACGATCCTACGAGCTCGCACGGCTCATCGAAGCCGAGCTCGTGCGGGCACGCGAGGAGGAGTCCGTCGGCGCGGAGCGCCTCTACGACGTGTCCGCGTCGGTGCTCGCCGAGCACGAGGGCGACGAGGCGGTCCAGCGCCTGCGGCGCCTCCAGGCGCTGCGTGAGCTCGACCTGCCGATCGTCCTGCTCGTCGGCGGCGCGACGGGGACGGGGAAGTCGACCCTCGCGACCGAGGTCGCCCACCGCCTCGGGATCACGCGCGTGACGTCGACGGACACGGTCCGGCAGACGATGCGGGCGTTCTTCTCCCAGAAGTTCATGCCCTCGATCCACTACTCGAGCTTCGAGGCCGGCCCGGCGGTCCGCATCCACGAGGGCGAGGAGGCCGACGCCGCGCTGCTCGGCTTCAAGGACCAGACGCGCAATGTCCTTGTCGGCGTGAAGGCCGTGATCGCCAGAGCGCTGGAGGAGAGCTACTCGCTGGCCGTGGAGGGCGTCCACCTCGTGCCGGGCGCGCTGCCGCGATCCTACGACGGGGCGGTGGTCGTGCAGTGCATGCTCGCGATCGCGGACGAGGACGAGCACGCGCGCCACTTCTGGATCCGCGACGCCGGCTCCCAGGGTTTGAGGCCGATGGACAAGTACCTGCGTGCCCTCCCCGAGATTCGGCGCATCCAGGACTACCTCGTCGAGCGCGCCGAGAAGGCGGGAATCGCGGTGATCGAGAACACGCGCATGGAAGCGGCCGTGAACGGGGTTCTTCACCTGGTGCTCGCGGAGGTCGAGCGGGCCCAGGCCCAGGCCCGGCTGTGAGCGAAGCCGAACCGCGCTGCCAGTGCGAGGCCTACGCGGCCGTTACCGAGCGGGCGGCTCTCGCCGGCGCGCGTTGGCTCGGGCGCGGCGACGTCCGGGGCGCGGAGGAGTCGGCGGTGACGGCGATGCGGGCGGGCCTCGACGCCCTCGACATCACAGCGCGCGTCGTCGTTGGAGGCGACGAGGAGGGGGACGCGCTGGCGATCGGGTCGACAGTCGGGAGCGGGGGAGACGAGGTCGACCTCGCCGTCGACGCGCTCGAGGGCCGTGCGGTGGTGGCACGCGGCGACTACGGGGCAATGTCGATGATCGCCGTGGGCGAGGGCGGCTCCTTCCCGAGCCTGCCGCAGATGTACATGCGCAAGCTGGCCGTGGGGCCCGTCGCGCGGGGCCGAATCGATCTCGGACGGCCGGTCGGCGAGAACATCGTCGCGGTTGCGGAGGCGTACGGCCGCAGACCGGGGGACATCACCGCGATCGTGCTCGACCGGCCCCGCCACCACGACTTGGTCGAGGAGATCCGCGCGGCGGGCGCCCGGATCAAGCTCATCCAGGATGGCGACGTCACGGCCTCCGTGACCGCTGCTGTGCGCGGGACCAACGACCACATCGCCGTCGGGATCGGCGGCGCGCGGCAGGCCGTGCTCGCGGCGGCCGCGCTGCGCTGCCTCGGGGGCGAGCTCCAGGCCCAGTTCTGGCCCACGTCCCGCGGCGAGATCGAGCAGGCCCAGGAGTACGGCATCGACGACGTCTACAAGGTCTTCGAGACCGACGAGCTGGCCCCGGGCGAGGTGATCGTGGCCGCGACCGGGGTCACGAACGGCGACCTCCTGCGAGGCGTCCGCTTCCTCACGGACAGCGCCCGGACGCACTCGCTGGTCATGTGCACGCGCCACAACTGGGTGCGCTTCGTCGACGGGATCCACTTCTTCGCCCGGGACCGGCGCGAAGAGGTGCGCCTGCTGGGCTAGAGTGGCCTCATGCCGAGTCGCGAAGAGGTGATCGACGCGCTGCGGGTCGTCGAGGACCCGGAGCTCGGGATGGACATCGTCGAGCTCGGCCTCCTCTACGACGCCGAGATCGAGGGTCCGAAGGTCCACGTCACCTACAGCCTGACGTCGATGGGCTGTCCGGTGGGGCCGATGATCGAGCAGCAGATCCACGCGGTCGTCGAAAGCCTCGAAGGTGTCGAGCAGGTGGAGACGGAGCTCACCTGGGAGCCCCCGTGGAGCCCGGAGCGCATGTCCGACGACGCCAAGTTCATCCTCGGCTTCGGCTAGCGGAGAGGCGCTCCAAGTAACAGTCTGTTACTTGGAGGCTCGACTTCGGTGGGCACGCGACCCGGCGTCCTCCGCACACTCTTAGTCATGGGCGATCGGGTCGGGCTGCGGCGGTCGGGGCTTCCCGAGGCGACGCGGGTGCGGCGCTGGCGGCGGTCTCAGCTCCTCGCCCCTGGGCTTCAGCAGGAGCGACGCCTCGGAGCTGACGAAGCCGCAGGTCGACTTCGGCGAGGTGCGCAGGCTCGTCGCCGCCGGGTGCCCGCCCGAGATCGTGCGCCGCATCGTCCTCTAGTGCTCGACGCTAATCGCGGATCTTGAGGACGACCTTGCCGAGCTGGCGGCCGGCCTCCAGGTGCTCGTGCGCCGCGGCCGCCTCCGCCAACGGGAAGACCTGGTCGACGATCGGCTTCGCGCGCCCGCTCGCCACGAGCTCGTAGACGCCCCGGAAGTCCTCCTGCGTCCCCATCGTCGACCCGAGCACGGTGAGCTGCTTCCACCAGATCCGGTGGAGATTCGCCGGCGGGTTGGGGCCGCTCGTCGCGCCGCAGACCGCGACCCGGCCGCCGGTGGCGGCCACCTGGAGCGACGTCTTCCAGGTCGCCTCGCCGACGTGCTCGACGAGTATGTCGGCGCCGTGCCCCTCCGTCGCCTCCCGGACCGCCGCGGCGACGTCCGCCTCGGCGTGGTTGACGGCGGCGTCGGCGCCCAGCTCCAGGGCGCGCGCGAGCTTCTCGTCGCTCGACGATGTCACGATCACGCGTGCACCCAGTGCCTTCGCGACCTGGAGCGACGCCGTGGCGACGCCGCCGCCGATTCCCCAGACGAAGACCCACTCGCCCTCCTGCAGGCCGGCCCGCGTGACGAGCATGCGGTACGCGGTCTCGAAGACGAGAGGGAAGGCGGCGGCCTCCTCGAACGAGAGCGCGTCCGGAAGTGGGTAGACGTAGTCCGCAGGGAGCGCGATGAGCTCGGCATGGGTCCCGTCCATGTGCTCGCCGACGATCCTGGCCCCCTCGTCGAGGCCGGGATTGATGACGACCTTGTCGCCCTCGGCGAAGCGATCGATGCCCTCGCCCAGCGCGGCGATCACACCGGCGCCGTCGGCGCCGAGGATGCGGGGCTTCGGCGCCGAGGGCAGGCCCCGCCGTAGCCAGATGTCCAGGTGGTTCAGGGAGGCCGCCTCGAGGGCGATCAGCACCTCGCCCGCGCCCGGGGTCGGGTCGGGCGCGTCTTCGTATCGGAGGACCTCGGGCCCGCCGTCCTCGTGGATCCGGATCGCCTTCACCGCGCGATCGTATCGCGGTAGAACTCGTCTCAGGATGACGCTTCGTCGCCGGGGTGCGATGGTCGTTCCGAGGCAAGGACGCAGGGAGCGCTCGTAGCAAAGATTGCTACGGGCGCGACTGAGGACGCCGTCCTCGGGGCGGGCAGCGCGGCCCGGCGGCACAAGGCTTCATTCTGAGACGAGTTCTGAGGGTGCTACTTTGCGGGCAGGATGACGAGCGCCGAGCTCGCCTCTGTGGGCGAGGAGCTCGGGATCGACGTCGTCGGTGCCGCGGCCGCCGAGCCGTACGCCGAGACCGAGCGGCTGATTCGCGAGCGCCGCGCCCGCGGCCTGTTCGCCGACATGCGGTTCACGATGGCGAGACCCGACGTCTCGTGCCATCCGGAAGCCCTCCTCGACGGCGCTCGGACGGTCATCTCGGCAGCCCTCTGCTACTACGCGCCGGGCCCGGAGCCCGACGTGGGGGAGGGCCGGCTCCCGCGTTACACGTGGGCCGACCATTACGCGCTCCTGCGCGAGAAGCTCGAGGCCCTCGGCGAGCGGCTCGGCGGGCGCTACCGCGTGCTTGTCGACGCGAACCAGCACGTCGACCGCGAGGGCGCCGCCCGTGCCGGAGTCGGGTTCTACGGGAAGAACACGATGCTGATCACCCGCAAGCACGGCTCCTGGGTCGTCCTCGGGACGCTCGTCACTGACGTGGAGATCGAGCCGAGCCCGCCGCTCGACCTCGACTGCGGCTCCTGCACGCTCTGCATCGACGCGTGTCCGACCGGCGCGCTCGACGAGCCCGGCGTCGTCGACTCGACGAAGTGCCTCTCCTACTGGACGCAGGCGCCCGACGCGATTCCAGAGCCGTACCGGCCCGAGCTGGGAGCGCAGGTCTACGGCTGTGACATCTGCCAGGACGTCTGTCCCTGGAACCGCGGGATCGAGAAGCGCCGCGACGGCGAGGCGACCCCCGCCGACGCCGAGCCCGTCGTCTCGCTGCTCGACTGGCTCCAAGCCCCGGGCGAGGAGCTGCGCGATCGCTACGCGCGCCTCTACTTCCCGAAGAACGACCCGCGCTACCTCCGGAGAAACGCTCTTGTCGCGGCGGGCAACTCGGCCGATAAGACCCTGGTGGAAGCCGTGCGCCCGTATGCCGAGGGCGACGACCCGCTGCTCCGCGAGCACGCCGAGTGGTCGCTCGCGCAACTCGAGGAGCGAGCGGAGTGAGCGCCGAGCTGCAGCGCCTTCGGCACACGGAGATCTGGATCGCCTGGGTCCGCGTCCTCGCGGTGCCCTTCGCGGCCCTCGAAGTCGCGATCGTGGGCGACGACTACCCGCCCGGCTACGAGCGCTGGGGCTGGGCAACCGCCGGCGCTCTGATGCTCGGCGCGGTCGCCTTTTTCTGGCTCGCCCACCGCAACCTCGATCGCAAGGGTCTCGCGAGGATCGGCTTCCTCGCGCTCGCGTTCGACACGGCGATCGTCTACGCGTTCGTCTTCGTCTACACGTTCGAGCCGAGCACGCCGGCCTGGGGGATCCTGTACCTCCCGGTGATCGAGGGCGCGCTCCGGTACGGCGTGAAGGGCGGCGCGATCGTTCCAATCGTCGTCCTCCCGCTCGTCTTCCTCGCCGAGTGGTGGCGGGCCGAGGAGTTCGCGCCGCCGCCCTTCGATTTCGACCACGTCACCCTGCCCTTCGGGCTTCAGATCCTCATCGGCGTCGTGGTCGGCTGGCTGGTCGACCGTCTTCGCGCCGAGACCGCCTTGGCCGAGGCGCGCGCGGCCGAGGCCGAGGACCTGCGCGACCGGCTCGGGCATCGCGCGGACGTGCTCGAAGCGGTCAACCGCGCAGCACGAGCTCTCGGCTCCTCGCTTGACCAGCGCGCCGCCTTCGCCGCCTTCAAGCGTGAGCTTCGGAGCATGATCGCCTTCGACCGCCTCCAGATCGAGCTGGCCGGGGACGCCGACTCCGTCTTTGCGACTGCCGGTGGGTTCCTCGGCGGCGAGGGCGGGGAGGAGGTGATCGCGCCGCTGACCCTGGGCGACCGTGCGCTGGGCACGCTGACGGTAGCGCGCGACGGCGGGCCGCCGTTCACCTCCGAGGAGGTCGAAATGATGACGCTCCTGGCGAGCCAGGTCGCCGGCGCGGTCGAGAACATCCGGGCGTACGAGGCCGAGCGGAGCGCCGCCGAGGAGCTGCGCCGGCTCTCGGCGCTGCGCGCCGACTTCGTCTCCATGGTCTCCCACGAGCTGCGTGCTCCGATGGCGTCCGTGATCGGCTGCGCACAGACGCTCAACCGGCGCTGGCGCGAGCTGACCCAGGAGCAGCGCGAGTCCTTCCTCGGCTTGATCGAGAGCGAGACCGCACGGCTCTCCGACCTCGTCGGCGACGTCCTCGACACGTCGCGGATCGAGGCCGGGACCTTCCCGTACGCCTTCGGCGAGGTCGATCTCGAGGAGTTGGTGCGGGAGACGGCCGCGGTCGTGTCGCTGGGCCAGGACGAGGTTCGGGTCACGACCCACGTCGCTCCGGCCCTCCCTCGGGTGCAGGGCGACCGCGAGCGCCTCCGCCAGCTGCTCTGGAACCTGCTGGCGAACGCCGTCAAGTACACGGTCACCGGCGACGAGGTCGAGGTGGCGGCGGCGAACGAGGACGGCGTCGTCGCGGTCAGCGTGCGCGACCACGGGCCGGGGATCCCGCTGGAGTCACACCGCCTCATCTTCGAGAAGTTCGGCAGGGTGAGCCAGGACGGGCTGTCGAAGCCCGGCGCCGGCCTCGGACTCTTCATCGCCCGGTCGATCGCCGAGGCGCACGGCGGCACGCTCGACGTCGAGTCCGACACGGGCGCGGGAGCGACGTTCACGGTGCGGCTGCCGCTCGCGAACGCGTGACCTTCGCCTGCTAGGTCAGGCGTTGCGAACGATCCTCGTGACGGTCATGAGGCCTGGAGCCGGCAGTCGCGGAGGGAGAGCGCGGGGAGTGTACTGGTCGGAGCAAGTGTCTCCGAGCAGTCGGCCTCGAATGGGCTCCAGCCCGTCGGCGAAGCAGCGGTTCGTGGTAGACCCCGACGAAAGGCGTGGACTTGCGGCCGCAAGATAGGCCGAACGGCCTATTGAGCCTTGCGGGTCCTTCGTCGATAACCAGTATGCGGCGAATGGTTTTCTTTCTGGCGTCGAGCGGGCTCGTGCCGCGGGCTCGGGACGTCCCAACGAGGGGACAGGGACATGATGGTCGCACTCACACTCGGACTCGTAGTCGGGCTCGTCGGCGGCTGGGTCTACGCCGGCTGCCCCGCTCCTGGCGCGGTGCGCCGCGCGGTCAGCGCGCGTGGGCGCGTGGGTCAGGAGCAGCCCGTGGAGGGCATCAGCTCCGAGCCCGCGCAGGGCGCTTCGACAGCGACCCCCTGAGCTTCTTCGCCCGCGCGGCGACCTCGCGACGCAGGTCCTCCGGCTCCAGCACCTCGGCGAAGCCGCGGTGCGAGAGGATCTCGCCGGCGAACCAGTCGGTGCCGCCGACGCCCACCTCCTCCAGCGCGTAGCCCCGCGCCAGCGGGAGGGCGCCGCGCTCGATGCGCCAGCGGGCCGCCTCCGGATCGAAGAGAACCTTGGCCACCCGGACGTCTCGCAGCTTGCGCGTCTCCAGGCCAGGGCGGGGATCGAAGCTCTCCTCGAGGAGATCCGCCCGGCGCATGCGGTCGAGGCGGAAGCTCCGCTGCGCGTCGCGCGTGCGATCCCACGAGTGGACGTACCACCAGGGCAGCTCGCGCTCCAGCGCGTGCGGCTCGATCATGCGAACGCTCGTCTCCTCGCCGACCGCGACGTACTCGATCTCGACGAGGCGCTGCTCGCGGATCGCCTGCGACAGGGTGCGGATGAGCTGCTCCTCCTCGGAGCCCGCTTCGGGCTCGACCGCCTCGGGCAGGGCGAACTCCCCGAACGTCTCCTCCAGCTTCTTGCGAACGCGTTCGAGCGGCGTCTGCGCCTCGGCCGCGATCATGGGCCCGACGAACTCGAGCGCGAGCCGGATCGCGCGGGCCTCGAGGGGCGTGAGGCGCGGCGGCCGGCGGAAGGCGTCGCCGAAGAGCTCCTTGTCGACACGGACGTCGTCGCCGTCGAGCGACGCGTAGACCGCGTAGCACCCGCCGCCGAAGTTGACGAGGTTGAGGAGCTGCAGGTGGTCGTCCAGCTGGTCGTAGGGAATGTGGAAGCGGTCGACGAGCTCCTGCGCCGGGATGATCGCGCGCGTCTCGTCGCCGCACCGCGCGAGGAGGTGGGCCAGGAGCGCTTGCAGAACGCCGAAGCGCTCCGGCGCCAGCGGGCCTGCGGGGCGGTCGAGCTGTTCGGCTTCCGGGCGGGCCTTCGGCCGGGGCGGCTTCGTGGGCTCCCCCTCGTGCCGCTCGAGCGCGCGGTCGAGGCCCGCGGCGACCTCGTCCACCAGCTCGGGCGGCGAGAGCGGTCGCGCGCGGCCCTCCTGGCGAAGCACCCAGCCGGCAAGCAGGTCGAGGCGGGAGTAGGGCGTCGTGAAGATGCCGTCGGCCACGTCGCCGCGCTCCACCATGCGCTCGACCCACCAGGCGGTGTCCGGATCGAGCTCGATCTCGGCTTCGCCCTTCGTCTCGCCGTACTGCCAGGGCTGGCGGCCGCGGAAGTCCGACGGGTCGTACTCGGGCATGCGAAAGTCGCGTTCCCGCCGAGTCGCGAAGCGGATGTCGCCGACAATGCGCGAGACGCGGAAGGTCCGCTCGTCGTCCTCGTCGAGGTCGCGCCCGATCAGGTACCAGGAGCCTGCCTCGGGGAGGAGCGCGTACGGGTTGACGGTGCGCTCACGCGTGCGGTCGCGCGAGATCGACCAGTACGTGAAGCGGACGGTGCGCTGCTTCGAGATCGCGCCCTCGAGCTTGGTCAGGCGCCCCGACATCTCGTCCGAGTAGTCGGGGTCGCGCACCTCGACGCGCAGCGCGCTCTCCGGCGCGGCCTCGAGCTGCGTCGGTCGGCCCAGCGCGAGGTTCTGGAGCGCGAGGCGCAGCGGCTCGGCGTAGGCGAACTGGCCGTCGAGCAGGTGCAGCGCGATCTGGAGCGCGGCCAGCTCCTCGTCGTCGAGGTCGAGCTTGGGCAGGAAGTACTGCTCGGCGCGAAGGGTGTACAGCTCCTCGCCGGTGAACTCGTCCCGCTGGGAGTGGAGCGGCACCCCGAGCGCCACGAGCTCGCTGCGATCGGAGTAGAACCGGCGCGCGAAGGCCTCGTCGGACATCTCCGAGTAGCCCTCCACGACCGACTTGATCTCGCGGGCGGTCAGGGGCCGCCGCTCGGCCATGAGGAAGGCGACGAGCGAGAGTTGCCTGATCAGCTTGTCGGTGTCGTGCGACACGGTTCCTATTCTTTCAACCCCGCCGATGATCGTTGCGCATGTCGACCTGGACGCGTTCTTCGCAGCCGTGGAGGAGCTCGAGAACCCCGAGCTCGCCGCTCAGCCGCTCGTCGTGGGGGGAGACCCCCGCGGCCGGGGCGTCGTCGCGACCGCAAACTACGTCGCCCGCACGTACGGTATCCGCTCGGCGATGAGCTGCGCCGAGGCGCTGCGGCGCTGCCCGCACGCGGTGTTCGTGACCCCGCGGCACCGAGCCTATTCCGAGTACTCGCGCGCGGTCTGGGCGGCGATCCGGGAGGTGGTTCCAACCGCGGAGCGGACCGGCCTGGACGAGGGCTACCTCGACATCGGGGAGGTGGCGCCCGACTTCGGGCGCGCCCGGGTCGTCGCCGAGGCCGTGCAAGCCGCGGTCCGCGGCGCGACGAGCCTCTCGTGCTCGCTCGGCGTCGCGAGCTGCAAGGTGGTCGCCAAGGTGGCCAGCGACCGCAAGAAGCCGGGTGGGATCACGGTCGTGCCGGCCGGCCGCGAGGCCGCTTTCCTCGCTCCGTTCCCGGTCCGGCTGCTGCCCGGGGTCGGGCCGCGGGCGGAGGAGCGGCTCGCCGCTGCGGGCATCGAGCTGATCGGCGACCTCGCGGCCCTCGGCGATCCGGAGTTGGCGCGGCTCCTCCCAGGGAAGATCGGCCGCCTGCTCCGCGACCGCGCTCAGGGGATCGACCCACGACCGCTCGTCGAGCCGGTGGCGAGCATCTCCATCGGCCACGAGGAGACCTTTCCGCGCGACGTCTCCGACCGCGAGCAGCTCCACGCCGAGCTTCGCCGGATGGCTTTCCGCGTCGCCCGCCACCTGGCGGAGTCGGGTCAGGTAGCCCGCACGGTGACGACGAAGCTCCGCTATCCGGACTTCTCGATCCGCAGCCGCTCGACGACGCTGCCCGCGGGGGTCGCGGACGGCGAGCGAATCGGCCGGCTCGCGTGCCGGCTGCTCGATCGCGCGCTCGCAGACCGCCCGGGCCCGCTGCGTCTCGTCGGCGTCACCGTCTCGAAGATCGAGGACTTCGAGCAGCTGGCGCTCGAAGCCGGCTAGAAGACGGGCCAGGAGGCGCACGCACACCGCCGCCCAGGCACTCGGGCGCGGGGCGCACGTCGCCGTTGGTCGAAGCGAACGCGTTCTAGCGTCAACCGGGCACGGTTCGATCCTACTGGAGGGGTTGGCAAAATGACCGCTGTGCCGCCGGGCCGCGCTGCTCGCCCCGAGCACTGCGTCCTCAGTCGCGCCCGTAGCCTCCGGCTACGAGCGGTCCCTGCGTCCTTGCCTCGGAACGACCATCGCACCCCGGCGACGAACGACCTTCCGCCAAACCCTCCTACTCGATCAGCGCGTCGAGCCCACGGGTGAGGCCGACGCGGCCTTGCACCGAGCGGATTGCGAGCAGCGTGCCGGCGACGTACGGCTCCGGGCTCTCGCCCGGGTCGTGGCGCAAGGTCAGGCGCTCGCCGGGCGCGGCGAAGACGATCTCGGTCGACACGACGAAGCTCGGCAGGCGCACCGAGTGGATCTGCGTCCCGGCCACCGTCGCGCCCCGCGCCTCCACGGGGCCGTGCAGCGTCTCGAGCGGGCGTCCGAGCGCCGGCCCACCCGTCTCGCCGAGTCGCTCCGCCAGTTCGCGCGAAGTGCCGCTCGGGACATCCGGCTTCGAGGCACTCGCGTAGTCGAGGATCTCCCAGGAGGGCACGTGACGGGCGATCTCCGCCGCGGAGCGGGCGAGCAGCGTGGCCAGGAGGGAGAAGTTGCCGGCCGCGATCACGCCGACGCCCGCAGTGCGCGCGCGGTCGTCGATCTCCGCGAAGTCATCGGCGGTCAGGCCGCTGGAGCCGACGACGACCGAAACCCCGCCGTCGAGAGCGGCCAGGACGTTCTCCCGCACGGCCGCCGCGTCCGTGTAGTCGACGACGACGTCCGCCTCGGCGGCCTGCAAGGCGTCCCGGACCGATCCGAGCACGGGGACGCCGAGGTCCGGATGCGCCGTGCCGGCGCCGGCACGGGAGACGCCGGAGACGAGCTCAAGGTCGTCGGTCTCGGTGATCGCCCGAGCGATCGGGCCGCCGGTCCACCCGGTGATGCCGGCCACGCAGACGCGGATCATCCGCGTGAGCCTACCGTGGCGGGGACGGTGCTACGCGGCTGCCGGACGAGTTTCGAGGTGCTGGTGCGACGGGCAGTACTCGCGCTCGGGGAGGGGCGTGCGCTGGCACGGCTTGCCCTTGCGCGTCGTCGCACGGCAGCGGGCCACGCCTCCGTCGAACGCGCCGGCCTCGATCTGCGCCTCGATGTAGCCCACCGCTGCGCCGATCCCTTCCGTCACGGCCCAGGCGACCTGCGCCTGGTAGGTGATCGGGAAGTAGCGGCGGATGTCCTGGAAGAGCGTGCGGTCGGGATGTGCGAAGTAGCGCGGGTCCTTGGCGAGCCGCTCGACGCACTCCTCACAGGCCGCGAGGACCTCACGGCGGTACTCGAGCTGTTTCTCGGGCTCCGCCCAGGGGTCGATGAGATCCTTGATCGAGCGGTAGATCGCCCGGGAATACTGATACATACGGGTGAGAATCCTCTCCTGTGCTTGCTCGCTCACACGTTATCCCTTGCCACGGCGAAACACCTGGAAATCAGCGTTAACATCGGGTTAAGAGCGCCCCCGAACCGCTCTCGCTGCGCGAGTCTAACACGCTCGGCGAGGGTGTTACAAAGTCGCGCCCGCGATCAGTCCGCGACCCTGCGGACGTAAGCCGTCGAAAAGCCCTTGCTCCGGGCGTTCGGCAGCGCGCTCTCGGCCTGTGACTGGGTGTCGTACACGCCGGCGAAGGTGACGTAGTAGCCCGGGTTCAGGCTCGAGTAGTCGGAGGAATTGAGAATGCCGACCTGGGTGAGCCCGGCGTCGATCGCATCGTTCGCCGCGGCCTCCGCTGGACCGCGCCCCTGACTCGTCGGGGTCGACCTGAGGACAACCGTGTAGCCATTCTTCCCGGACGGCCACGAGATGATCGTGTTCGCGTTCGTCGTCGTCGAGCCCGTCGTCGTTGCGGTAGTCGTCGTCGATCCGGTGGTCGTCGCCGTGGTCGAGGTCGGCAGCGTGAGCGTCGACGGCGTCGTGATCGTCTCGATCGTGATCGTCGACGTCGGTGGCGCGGGGACGACGCCGGTGGTCTCGCTCGAGGCGCCGGCGGCTGCGTCCTTCTCGTCGTCGGTCGCGGCGAGCGCGACGATCGCGCCCGCCGCCAGCGCAACGAGCAGCAGCGCACCCAGGGCGATCCAGAGCCAGACCGGCGACTCCCGCGACCAGACCGTGGTGCGGACGTAGCGCTCCCGCGGGAGCCGGACGAGCCGCAGCCCGCACTCCAGGCAGTACTCCTGCAGCGGATCGTGCGGCGCGCCGCAGCGGGGGCAGCGGGGCTCCTCGGCCGGGGGCTCCTGGCCCGGACGCTCGCCTCCGGGAGGTGGATCGTGCGGCGGCGTGCTCACGGCCGGCCCTGGGTCTCCTCGGCGTCGGGCGGAGGGCGCACGGCCGTCTCGTCGACGGCCTCGGGCGCGGATGCGTACTCCTCCGCCGTGGCCGGGTTGCCACAGAACGAGCAGAAGTTGACCTCCGCCGGGAGCGGCTGGCCGCAGTGAGCGCAGGTCAGCACGGGCGGGGTCGTCGGCGCGGGGCGGCCGCAGTGACCGCAGAAATGGACGCCCGGGACGAGCGGCGCGCCGCACTTGCAGTGGGCGACGTTCGGAAAGCTCCGCACGGTCGCTTCCGCCACGAGCAGCGAGTCGACCTCGTGCATGCGTTGCTCCAGCGCAAGCACCTCGTGGGCGCGGGAGATGAGCAGGTCCGGGTTCCACCGGTCGCGCCTGACCATCTCCACCGCAAGGCCGCCGACGTCACGCAACTCGATCTCGCGCATCTCGGTCAGCTCCCGCCGCTCCCGCTGTAGCCGAGCAGGGTCAGGCTCCGGCGGGAGCACCGGGCCCTCCACGACCTCCACGACCTCGGCGACCTCCCCGCCGGGGTCGGGAGGCCCGGACGGGCGGAAGAAGGAGTCGTTCAGGCGTCCGGGCATGGCTGCCAGCAATCGAGTCTAACGGACGCCTTGGACCGCGAACCCTCTTGCAGAGCCCGTTTCAAAACGAAGCCCTGAGCGGCCGGGCTGCGCTGTGCGGCGCGATGCGGCCTCCTCGGTTGCGCCCGTAGCCTCCGGCTACGAACACGCCCTGCGTCCTTGCCTCGCACTCGCCCAGCACACCCCGGCCGCGAGACGTCATTTCGAAACGGGCTCTTGCAGAGCGGTCAGCGGGAGACCACGACGAGCCGCTCTTCGGTCATCTCGCGCACCGAGTAGTGCGGCCCCTCCTTCGTGTTCCCGGATGCCTTCACGCCGCCGTAGGGCATCTGGTCCGCACGGAAGGTCGGCGCCTCGTTCACCAGCACGCCGCCGAACTCGAGCGCGGACGCGGCCGCGAGGGCCGTCTTGACGCTCGCGGTGAAGATCCCCGCCTGGAGGCCGTACTCGGTGCCGTTGGCGAGCTCGAACGCCTCCTCGAGCGAGTCATAGGGCGAGACGGTGCAGAGCGGCCCGAAGACCTCGAGACAGGAGATCTTCATGTCGGGCGTCACGTCGGCGAGGACGGTCGGCTTGATGAGGCCGTCCTCGTTGGGCTCGCCGCCCGTGAGCACGGTCGCGCCCTGCCCTTTCGCCTCGTCGATCCAGGCGAGGATTCGCTCCTTCGCATCCTCGTCGATGACCGGGCCGACGTCGGTTCCGTCGTCGGTGGGATCCCCGAGCGAGAGGGCCTCCACCTTGGGGAGGAAGCGGGCCACGAATTGCTCGTACGCGGCGCGCGCAACGTAGACGCGCTGAATCGAGATGCAGCTCTGGCCCGCGAAGGAGAAGGCGTTGGCCGCCGCCTTCGCCGCGGCGTCTTCGAGCTCGGCGTCGGCCTCGACGATCACCGGGGTCGCGTTACCCAGCTCGAGCAGGACCTTCTTGCGCGCGGCCCGCTCGCGCAGCTTCCAGCCCACCTCGGCGGAGCCGGTGAAGCTGATGAGGCGGACGCGCTCGTCCTCGACCAGCACGTCGCCGATCTCGGACGCACGCCCGACGAGCACGTTCAGCCAGCCGGCGGGGAGCCCAGCCCCGGACTCCAGCTCGGCGAGGAGGAGCGCGGAGAGGGGCGTTTGGCTCGCCGGCTTGAGCACGACCGCGCAGCCCGCCGCCAGCGCGGGCGCGACCTTGTGCGCGACGAGGTTGAAGGGGAAGTTGAAGGGCGAGATCGCCCCGACGACGCCGATCGGGAGCCGGGCGGTGTAGGCGACCTTGCCTGTCCCCGCCGGGCTCGCGTCCATCGGAACGACGTCGCCGGCGAGCGTCCGGGCCTCGGCGGCCGCAGCGCGAAAAGTGGAAGCCGCACGCTCGGCCTCGACGCGCGCCGTCTTGATCGGCTTGCCGGCCTCGTCGGAGATCGTGCGGGCGATGTCCTCCTGGCGGTCGGCGACGAGATCCGCGGTCCGGTCGAGGATTCCGGCCCGCGCGTGTGCCGGGAGCGGCTCGGCCATGGCCCGGGCGGCCGCGTCGACGGCTCGGCGGGTCTCGTCGGCGCCGGCCCGCGCGACGCGCCCCACGACCTCCCCGGAGAAGGGCGACCGCACCTCGTGCCACTCGCCGGTCTCGACCCAGTCGCCGTCGAGGAGGAGCTTCCGTTCGCGCGCTGTGACCGCCATGCCGCTATTCAACCACGCCTCGTCCTGCGCCGCCGTGAGGCAGTCTGTAGGGACCGTGCGCCGCTTCCTGCTCCTGCTCGTCCTCCTGCTCGCGGCCTGCGGCGGCGAATCGGACGTCGGCACCGAGAGTGCTCCCACCAGAGCACCGGCTGCGATCACGGCGCCCGACTCGGGCAAGACGTTCACGCTCGCGCCCGGGTTGGAGACCAGCCTCAGGCTTTCCAGCGAGTACGACTGGAGCGAGCCCGTCGTCGAGGGCGGGGCCGTGACGCTCAGCCCGGTCGACTACCTCCAGGACCCGGGCTTCTCCGAATGGCTGGTGCAGGCGACGGGAGCGGGGACCGCGACGATCTCGTCCGTGGGAGAGCCGGCATGCGAGGGTGAGCACGGGTGCCCCGACGAGGCCTTCCGCTTTCAGGTGACAATCACCGTCGCCGAATGAGCGGAGCGGACGTGCGCACGGTGGGGGTGGTGGGTCTCGGCACGATGGGTGCCGGGATCGCGCAGGTCTGTGTGCAGGCCGGGATCGAGACCGTCGGACGCGAGGTGAGCGAGGACCTGTGCGACCGCGCTCGCGAGCGGATCGCCCACTATCTCGGCCGCGGCGTCGAGAAGGGCCGCCTCACCGCCGAGGAGCGCGATGCGGCGCTCGCGCGCCTGACGACCACGACCGAACTCGCCGACCTCGCCGACTGCGACGTCGTGATCGAGGCGATCGTCGAGGAGCTGGACGCGAAGCAGGAGCTCTTCCGGGCGCTCGAGGAGGTGGTCGGCGACCACACCGTTCTGGCGACCAACACGTCCGCGCTCTCCGTCACGGAGGTCTCCGGGGCGACGAAGCGTCCTGAGCGCGTCGTCGGGATGCACTTCTTCAACCCCGCACCCGTTCTCCCGCTCGTGGAGGTCGTGCGCACGGAGCTCGCCTCGCCCGACGCGATCGACACCGCGTTCGAGCTGGCCGAGCGGCTGGGGAAGGAGCCCATCCGCTGCAACGACACGCCCGGCTTCGTCGTCAACCGCATCCTCATCCCGCTCCTGAACGACTGCGTCCGCGTGCTGGACGAAGCGGGCGTCTCGCCCGACGATCTCGACAAGGCGATGACGCGAGGGGTCAACTGGCCGATCGGGCCGTGCGCCCTCGTCGACCTGATCGGGGTCGACGTCCACGTGCATGCCTCCGAGGCGCTGCACTCGGCCCTGGGCGACGAGCGGATGGCGCCGCCCGAGCGCCTCGTGCTCATGCGGGACGAGGGCAAGCTCGGCCGCAAGAGCGGCGAGGGATTCTTCTTGTACGAGGACTAGGGTGAGAGCTCGTCCTCGAGGCGGGCCGCCTCGGCCCGCACCGTCTCGGCTTCCTCCGGCGTGAACGCACGGTCCGTGAACTCCGCGTCGAGCACGAGCATGGTCTCGCCCTCGCCGGCGACCGGGACCGCGATCTCGGCGCGCACGCGCTCGTCGCTGGCCATGTAGTCGGGGTCGCGGCGAACGTCCTCCACCAGCTGGGCCTCGCCCGTCTCGACCGCACGCCAGCAGATCCCGCCCTGGTCGCGCCGCACCTCGTAGATGAGACGCAGCCCGCCCTCGGACGCGATCACCCGGAGCGCTTCGCCCACGAGGAGATGGCAGTAGACATGGGCGCCGGGCAGCTTCGCCGCCAGCCGGTCGACCGCCTGGCGGCAGACCTCGGTGAGGCTTTGCTCTCGTTCGAGCGGCACGTCAGCGACCTGCCTCGGGCCGCGAAACTCCTCGCCCGTGGCCATGGCACCGGGAGTATGCCGCAGCTTCCGCTCCTAGGCGCCGCATCGTCCGGGCCCGTCCCTACGATCGTGGAGCAGATGACGCTCTGCACGCTCTGCCGCCGCAACCTTCTCGCCGGAGAGCGCTTCCGCTACTGGGAAAGCGCGGAGCAGCGGCGCGTCGCTCGGGCCGTCTGCCATCTCTGCGAGCCGACGGCGAGGCGCGACGGCTGGTCGCGCACGGACCGGCACGAGCGCGAGAACGCCGTCGGGCTGCGCGGCACGGTCCGTCTCGTCGCGTAGCCCGAGGCCCGCTCGGGTTCTTTAGGCGGCGAGCCGCGGCCCCATCCGGCACCAGCCGGCGGCCGGATGCCGGCCGGCCACGCGCCCCCAGACCGCGCCGGCCTCCTCCACGGAGATCAGTTCGAGGTCGATGGCGTGCTTCGTCGCGGCGACCGCGGCGGCGATCTCGCGCTCGAGCCGGCGCTCACCGCGCGGCTCGCGCTCCGAGATCCCCGCGAGAGTCTCCAGCCGTGCCTCGAGAAGTCGTAGGGTGCGGTCGCGCCGGGTGCGCTCGTCCATCGGACTTCATTCGATGCTAGGGACCGGTTCGGACGGCTCCACGTGGACGTTTGCGGGCCCTCACACTTTCCTTACAAAGCCGTAATCAAAGTCACACGACGTGGGAAGATAGTTCTCAGCGAATGCGGCGTACTTTGGTTCCGATCGCGGTCGCGGCCCTGGCGACATGGGTCGCCGACGCCGCGTTCGCAGGGGTGCCCGTCACGCTGCGGACACCCGGCTCCGAGTTCGTCGAGCTCCGGAGTGGCAACGGCCGCGCCGTCGTCACCGGACGAGGCTCGCTCGGGCTCAACATCCGCTCGGGCCGGTTGCGGATCGTCGACCTCCCCCGTGGCGGCCGGCCGAACCTCACCAACAGGTGCCGGCGCCGCGCGCGGCGCGTCAGCCCGACCACGCTCGAGATCGTGGGCCGCCGCATCGGCTGCGTCATCTGGTCGGGGGAGGACGGCGGTCGCTGGCAGGCCGTCCTCCGCGGGCGCCTGATCGACGCCTCCGGGAAGGTGCGGGGCTCGCTCACCCTCGACGGGGTCGAGAGGGGCCCGACCGGCAGGTTCTCGATCGGCGCCGACGGCTCGTGGGCGAACTGGCCTCGGAATGCCCGGACGTATGGCCTCGACCGGACGTAGGCGGTCAGCCGGCGCCTTGCAGCCGGAGCGTGTGCCACCATACGAAGCCGTGCCAGGGGCGAAACAGTCCATCCTCGTCGTCGAGGACGAGTCGAGCATTGCCTCCTTCGTCGGGATGTACCTCAAGCGCGCCGGGTTCAGCGTGCGGGTGGCGGCGACCGGGAACGACGCGCTCCAGCAGGCGAGCTCGGACCCTCCGGCGCTCCTCATCCTCGACCTCATGCTCCCGGATCTCGACGGCATCGACGTCTGCCGCCGCATCCGCCAGCGCTCCGACGTGCCCATCCTCATGCTGAGCGCGCGAGACGAGGACATCGACAAGATCATCGGCCTCGAGGTCGGCGCCGACGACTACCTGACGAAGCCGTTCAACCCGGGCGAGCTGGTTGCCCGCGTGAAGTCGATCCTGCGCCGCTCGGGCCCCGAGCGCCGTGAGTTCGTGAGCTCCGTCCTCGAGCACGGCGAGCTGCGCGTGGACGCGGGCCGCAGAGAGGTCACCGTCGCCGGTGAGGAGGTACAGCTCGCGCCGAAGGAGTTCGACCTCCTATGGGACCTGCTCGACCACCGCGGGCTCGTGCTCACCCGGGACCAGCTTCTGGAGCGGGTCTGGGGCTATACGTTCGCAGGCGACACGCGAACCGTCGACGTCCACGTGCGGCAGCTCCGCCGCAAGCTCGGCGACGCCTGTCCGATCGTCACGGTGTGGGGCGTGGGCTACAAGGTCTCGACGGAGCCCAAGGCCGTCCGCGCGTCCTAAGCTTTAAGCAGTGCTGCGCTCGCTGCGCTTCCGGCTCCCCGCGATCTTCCTGCTGGGCGTGCTGGTGGCTGCGCTCGTCACCGCCGCGATTGCCGTCCGGTTCTTCCAGGCGGACACACGCTCGCGCACCATGGCGGAGCTCGAGCGGCAGGCGGAGGGCCTCGCGGAGCTCTACACGCGCCAGGCGACGACGAGTGTCGACGAGAGCCGCCGCGCCCCGCAGTTCGCGCCGCCGTCCCTCGAGGAGGCAACCGGCTCGAAGCTGTACTACGCGGGCGTGGAGATCTTCCCGGGTCAGGAGTCCGGCCTGGAGAAGCTGCCGCTGAGCCTCTTGGACGAGGGGGCCCTCGACGCCGGCCGCGTCCAGAGCTTCGACTTCGTGCCGCCGAACATGAGCCGTACGTATCTCGCGGCGGCCTACCCGATCAAGCTCGGCGACGAGACCTTCGGCGCCATCATCGTGGCCAAGCCGCGGGCAGAGCTCCAGGAGCGCTGGATGGACCTGACCAAGCGTCTGGGCCTGGCCTTCCTCGCCGGCCTGGGGATCGCGATCCTTCTCGTCTGGTACCTGAGCCGCCGCGTCACCAAGCCGGTGTTGGCTCTCTCCCGCGCTGCCGACGAGGTCGCCGCGCGCCGGTACTCGACCGACCTTCCGCAGTCCGGCTCGGGCGACGAGATCGCGCAGCTCACGGAGCGGTTCCGGGAGATGACCGAGCGTCTTGCCGCGGCGGAGGCGCACGAGCGGAACTTCCTCGTCCGGGTCTCGCACGAGCTGCGCACGCCGATCACCGCCATCCGCGGCCATGTCGCTGCGCTTCGCGAGGACGTCGTCGCCGATCCCGAAGCGCGCGAAGCCTCGCTCGAGGTCATCCGGGCCGCCACCGACAGGCTCGCCCGGCTGGTCGGCGATCTCGTGGACCTGGCCCGCCTGGAGGCGCACAGCTTCACGCTGGAGGAGCAGGAGGTCGAGCTGAAGCGCCTTGTCGAGCAGGGCTACCAGTCCTTCGCCGAGGAGGCCCGGCGGCGCGAGATCAGCTATGAGCTCGCCCTGCGGGCCGATCCCGTCGTCCACACGGACGGCGACCGCGTGCTCCAGATCGTCTCCAACCTCCTCTCGAACGCGTTCTCGTGGACGCCGGACGGCGGCTCCATCTCGCTCACGCTGTCGAAGGACAATGGATCGGTCTCCGTTGCGGTCACCGACTCGGGGCCCGGGATCGCTCCGCACGACCGAGAGCGTGTCTTCAGGCCGTTCGTCACCGAGAACGGCGCAGGGACCGGCCTGGGCCTCGCCATCTCGCGCGAGCTCGCCCAAGCGCTCGGGGGCGACCTCAAGCTCGACTCCGTCATCGGCCGTGGCTCCCGCTTCGAGCTGCGCCTACCGACGAAGTAAGAACCTGTTTCAAAATGACGCCTCGTCGCCGCCCTGCGGCCCGACGGCTCACGGCCTCGATTTGAAACAGATTCTCTAGAGCTACTGGCCCTGGAGGCCGTCGATGCGGTAGAGGGCGGCGCCGGGGCGCTCTTCGAGCGAGCGCTCGATCCGGTCCAGGGTTCGCTCGGCCCGGTCGAGCCGGCGCTCGACGGCGCGCCAGCCGGAGCCGATCAGCTCGACGAGGAGCGCGAGGTCCTCGAGCCGATCGCGCCGCTCGGCCGCAATCTCGCCCTGGAGGCTCTCCAGGCGGCGGACGACCTGGCCGGTGAGGCCGCGTGCCTCCGCGATCTGGCGTGCGACGGGCAGGACCTCGGCACGCATGCCGTCTTCGATCGCGCTCCCCAGGCGCTCGGGCACGACGGCCTCGAGCTCCGCGGCAGTCCGCGCGAGCTGGTCGAGCGCGGTCTCCGCCCGCTCCATGGCCGCCTCGAGGTCGTTTCTCGACGGTCGCTCCTCCCGGGCCTCGGCCAGCCGGGCGCGAGCCCGTTCCAGCGCTTCGCGATCCATGGGAGCGGAATCTACTCTTGGCGTCGGACCGCATGAGGACCGCCGAGCTCGACTACGACCTTCCTCCCGAGCTGATCGCGCAGCACCCGCTCGAGCGACGCGACGACTCGCGGCTCCTCGTCCACGAGCGCGCGACGGGCGAGGTCCGGCATCGCCGTTTCTCGGACCTCGCGGCCGAGCTTCCCGAGGGCTCGCTCGTCGTCGTGAACGACACGCGGGTCGTGCCCGCCCGGCTGCGCCTGGAGCGGCCGTCCGGAGGCGACGCCGAGGTCCTCCTGCTCGAGCCGGTGGAGGACGGGCTCTGGGAGGCGCTCGCGCGCCCGACCCGGCGGTTGCGGGCAGGCATGCGCCTCGGGCCTGTCGAGCTGATGGAGCACCGCGGGGAGGGGCGCTGGCTCGTCCGGCTCGAAGGCGCCCCGGCGGGGGAGCCGCCGCTACCGCCGTACATCGTGGAGCCGCTGGCCGATCCCGAGCGGTACCAGACCGTCTACGCCGAGGAGCAGGGCTCCGCGGCGGCACCCACGGCCGGCCTCCATTTCACGCCGGAGCTGCTCGCGGGGCTGGACGTCGAGCGCATCACGCTCCACGTCGGCCTCGATACCTTCCGGCCGGTGTCCGCCGAGATCCTCGAGGAGCACGAGATCCACAGCGAGCGCTACCGCGTCGACCGGCACGCGTGGGCGCGGGTCGACGCGGCGGAGCACGTGGTTGCCGTGGGGACGACCACCGTCCGCGTCCTCGAGTCGCTCGCGCGCGGCGCTCCTCTCAAGGGGCGGACGAGCCTGTTCGTCACGCCGGGGTTCGACTTCCGGCGTGTGGACGCGCTCGTGACCAACTTCCACCTCCCGCGCTCGACCCTGCTCGCGCTCGTGATGGCCTTCGCGGGCGTGGAGGAGACCCGGCGCCTCTACCGGATCGCGATCGAGGAGCGCTACCGCTTCTACTCCTTCGGCGACGCGATGCTCCTGCTGTGAGCTTCACGGTGACCGCGACCGACGGCGCGGCACGCGCGGGCGTGCTGCGCACGGCGCACGGCGACGTGCCGACCCCTGCGTTCATGCCCGTGGGCACCAAGGCGACCGTGAAGGGGCTCGATCCGGCGCGGCTGCGCGAGCTCGGCGCGACGATCCTGCTGGGGAATACGTACCACCTCCACTTCCGCCCCGGCGACGAGGTCGTGGCCGAGCTCGGCGGCCTGCACCGGTTCATGGGGTGGGACGGGCCGATCCTCACGGACTCGGGAGGGTTCCAGGTCTTCTCGCTGCGCGACACGATCGTGCGGGCCGACGAGGAGGGCGTGACCTTCCGCTCGGTCTACGACGGCCAGGAGGCCCGCTTCACGCCCGAGCTCGTCGCGGGCATCCAACGGCAGCTCGGCTCCGACATCGCCATGTGCCTGGACATCTGCCTGCCGGCCGACGCCTCGCAGGAGGACCTCACGGCCGCGGCGGCGCTCACCACGAGCTGGGCCCGGCGCCAGCTCGCCGCACCGCGGGCCGACGGGCAGCTGCTCTTCGGGATCTCGCAGGGAGGGACCGACCCCGAGCTCCGCCGCCGGTCGCTCGAGGAGCTCGGCGCGCTCGACTTCGACGGCAATGCGCTGGGCGGGCTGAGCGTGGGGGAGGACCGACAGCTCATGCTGGAGACGGTGGCCTGGACGGCGCCGCTCCTCCCTCCCCAGAAGCCGCGCTACTTCATGGGGATCGGCGACCCGGCCGGCGTCCTCGAGGTGATCGAGCGCGGGGTGGACATGTTCGACTGCGTCCTGCCGACGCGGCTGGGGCGCACCGGGTCCGCGCTGACCTGGGAGGGCCGGCTCAACCTCCGGAACGCCCGCTATGCCCGCGACCCGGCGCCGCTGGCGGAGGACTGTCCCTGCCGGGCGTGCACGGGCTTCTCACGGGCCTACCTCCGCCACCTCGTCAACCAGCAGGAGCTCCTGGGCCTCATCCTGCTCTCCGAGCACAACGTACGCTTCCTCCTGGACCTCACGGCCCGAGCCCGGTCGGCGATCGAGCGAGGCGAGCTGAGCGCGTTCAAGCAGGCGGCGCTGACGCGTCTCCCGGCCTGACCGGCGCCCGCCTCCTGCTACCTTTCTCCCGCACCATGTGCGAAATTCGTGTGCCCTGCAGTCGCGTGGACGAGCGGCTCGGGGTGGTTGAGGCAGCCCGGTAGGAGGCTCTGTAAGTGGACCCGATCTTCATCTTCTTCCTCGTGATGCTCGTGTTCCTGTACCTGCTGCTGATCCGCCCGCAGCGCCAGCAGGCAAAGCGGCACCAGGAGATGCTCGAGAACCTCTCCATCGGCGACGAGGTGGTCACCGCAGGCGGCATCTACGGCGAGGTCACGGCCATCGACGACGAGCGAGTCCAGCTCGAGGTCGACGCTGACGTCCGCATCGCCGTCTCGCGCCGCGCGATCGCCAACAAGGTCACCCCCGAGGAGGCCGCGGAGATGGCCGAGGAGCCGGAGGAGGCGCCCCAGCCCGAAGAGGCGCCCGAGGCGGAGACGATCGAGGAGCCCGAGCCCGTCGCCGAGGAGCAGAGAAGCCGCTAGGGCCCCCGCCAGCACCGGTGCGTCGCTACCTCCTCATCCTCCTCGTCCTCTTCGGTGCGATCGCGGGTGTCGCCACGCTCGGGTACTTCCGCGAGCCGACGCTCGGCCTCGACCTCCAGGGCGGCCTCGAGGTCGTCCTCGAGGCGCGGCCCGAGGCCGGGCAGGAGCTGACGGAGGCCGACCTCGACCGCTCGGTCGAGATCATCCGCGAGCGCGTCGACAAGCTGGGTGTCTCCGAGCCGGAAATCCGCAAGCAGGACCCTAACCAGATCGTCGTCGACCTCGCCGGGGTCTTCGACGCCCAGCGCGCCGCGTCGGTGATCGGGCAGACCGCGCAGCTCGAGTTCTACGACCTCCAGGGCGACGTCGACCAGCTGTCGCAGGACGCGAGCGGCAACCCGGTGCCGAGCTCGACACTCCTCCCGCTCCTGACGCGGGAGGACAACCTCCCGGAGGGCACGACTGCCCGTGAGTCGTACCTCTACGGCGACAAGAAGGAGCGCCTTGCGGGCCCGGCCGGGACGAAGAAGGAGCTCCTCCAGCAGGTCCAGGGCGGGAAGGCGCCCAAGGGCTCCGAGTTCTACGTCGTCCCGTCCAACAAGACGATCCTCACGTGCGGCAGCACCGCCAATGCGGACGACCCGACCGCGGCGGCCCAGCCCTGCCCGGGCGGCGTCACGGCCGCGCAGCCCTGGTACTACCTCTACAAGTACCAGCCGAACAACACAGAGCATCCGATCCCCGAGCTGACCGGCGAAGACCTCGACGCCGGCGGCACGCGGCAGGACTTCGACCAGAACGGGCAGCCGAACGTCGTCCTCGACTTCACCGACGAAGGCGGCGACAAGTTTCACGACATCACTCGGACGCTCTCGCAGCGCGGCGCGGGGCAGGCGCAGCTCGCGGGCGCGCAGGGCATCGACGAGCAGCGCCAGTACGCGCAGAGCTTCGCCATCGTCCTCGACGGTGAGATCCGCTCGTTCCCGATCATCGACTTCACCGACCCGCAGCTCGCGGACGGGATCGCCGGCGGCAACGCCGAGATCACCGGCCTGGACTCGCTCGAGGAGGCCAAGGACCTCGCACTCGTCCTCCAGACCGGTGCCCTTCCGGTCGAGTTCGTGCAGGTCGACTCGACGCAGGTCTCCGCGACGCTGGGCGAGGACTCGTTGCGCCAGGCGCTCATCGCCGGCATCGGCGGCCTGATCGCCGTCGCGATCTTCCTGCTCCTCGTCTACCGCTTCCTCGGCGTCGTGGCGATCATCGGCCTGATCGTCTACGGGATCTTCCTCTACGGCGCGATCCTGGCCTTCAACGTCACGCTGACTCTCCCGGGGATCGCGGGGATCATCCTCACGATCGGGGTCGCGGCCGACGCGAATATCGTCATCTTCGAACGCATCAAGGAAGAAGTGCGTGCCGGGAAGTCCGTGCGCGCGGCGATCGCGACCGGCTATCGCAAGGGCTTCGCGACCATCGTCGACGCCAACGTCGTGACCATGATCACGGCGGCCGTCCTCTTCGCAGTCGCGACCGGCGGCGTGCGCGGATTCGCGCTCATGCTCCTGCTCGGGACGCTCATCTCCATGTTCACGGCGGTGCTGGCGACGCGCGCGCTGCTGGGCGTCCTCTCCCGCTTCCGCTGGTTCGACAACCCGAGGTTCATGGGCGCGAGCGCCGAGAAGATCCCCGACTGGCAGAAGATTGACTTCGTCGGCCTACGGCGAATTTGGTTCACGACCGCCACCGTCGTCCTGGTTATTTCCGTCGCCGCGATCATCTTCAAGGGCCTCAATCTCGGGATCGACTTCGAGGGCGGCACTCAGGTCTCGTTCGAGACTCCCCAGCCGGCATCGGTCGAAGAGGTGCGGCAGGAGGTGGGCGGCCTCGGGCTGGCCGACGCCGTCATCCAGGGCCGCGGCGACGAGACGAACGGGGAGTACACCCAGTTCCAGATCAAGACCGAGTCGCTGACGACTGCCGAGCAGAACGAGCTCACGCGCTCGCTCGAGAACAACCTCGACGCCGACTCGATCGGGGTGAGGAACGTCTCCGGGAGCTTCAGCGAGCAGATCCTCCGCGGCGCGATCTACGCGATCGTGGCCTCGCTCGTCCTCATCGTCATCTACGTGACGATCCGCTTCGAGTTCGTCTTCGCCCTCCCGATCTTCCGGGCGCTGTTCTACGACATCACGGTCGCGATGGGCGTCTACGCGCTCTTCGGCTGGGAGGTGACGGCCGCGACCGTGGCCGCGCTCCTCACCATCCTCGGGTACTCGATGTACGACACGATCATCATCTTCGACCGGGTGCGCGAGAACATCCCGCTGATGCGGAAGTCGAGCTTCGCGGCCATCGCCAACCAGTCGCTGTGGGAGACGATCCGCCGCTCGATCTCGACGAGCTTCATCACGCTGCTCCCGATCATCTCGCTGATCCTCTTCGGCGGCGACACGCTGAAGGAGTTCGCGTTCGCGCTCCTCATCGGGATCGCGTCGGGCGCTTTCTCGACGATCTTCATCGCGACGCCGTTCCTCGCCGTGCTCAAGGAGCGCGAGCCCGAGTTCGCGCGCCGCAAGGGCGCCGGTCTCCAGGAGAAGCTGGAAACGGTCGGCGAGAAGTCCGACCGGAGGCGCGACGAGGAGCCCGAGGAGCCCGAGGAGGTCGCTGCGGAGCCGGAGCCCGCGGCCGCCGAGGTGGAGGAGCCCGCTCTCGTCGGCGAGGGCGAGACGCCGGACGCCGCCGCCGCGAGCGCGGCCGCGCGGCGCGAGGCGCGGCGGAAACGGCGGCGCGCGAGGCCGCATGGCCGAGCGCGATAACGACTCCGACCGCTCCCTCCGCGGAACCGCGGAGGAGCTCTTCCTCGCCGGAGTCGGCGTCGTCGCGCTGACGAAGGACCGCACCGAGGAGCTGATCGACGAGCTCGTCGGGCGGGGCAAGGTCAGCCGCGACGAGGCACGGGACATCGTCGACGAGGTCGTCGGCCGCTGGCGAGGCGAGGCGATCCGCGTCGGGGAGCGCGCGAGCTCGACGTTCGCGGGGCTCTTCCGGGAGCTCGGCCTCGTCACCCGCAGGGAGTACGAGGAGCTGGAGCTTCGTATCGCCCAGCTCGAGCACCGCCTGCGACTGGTCGAAAAGGACTAGCGATGAGCTCCCGGCCCGCCGTGCGGCAGCTGGGGCGGATGTCCGAGATCGCCCAGGTCGCCGCGAAGCACGGGTTCGGCTACCTCTTCGAGACGCGTGGTCCCGCCGCCGTCCGCTCCCGACTCGGCCGGGAGGTGGAGGTCGACGGGGCGGGATCGCCGCGCGGCGTGCGCCTGCGCGAGATGCTCGACGAGCTGGGCCCGACCTTCGTCAAGTTCGGCCAGCTCCTCTCGACCCGCCCGGACATCGTCCCGCCGGACATCGTCTTCGAGCTGAAGGGGCTCCAGGACGCGGTCACGCCGTTCCCGTTCGAGCAGGCGCGCGGCGTCATCGAGGAGGAGCTCGGGCTCAGCCTCGAGCGGCTGTACCTCGACTTCGAAGAGATTCCGGTGGCGGCGGCCTCCATCGGCCAGGTGCACCGCGCGACGCTGCCGAACGGGCGGCGGGTCGTGGTCAAGGTACAGCGTCCGAACGCCCCGCGGCAGATCGAGGCCGACCTCGAGCTCATGTACCAGCTCGCCCGCATCGCGCGCGAGCGCGTTCGCGCGCTCGAGTTCATCGACACGGTCGCGGTCGTCGACGAGTTCGCGCGCTCGATCAGGCAGGAGCTCGACTACCGCGTCGAGGCCAGGAACGCCGAACAGTTCCACAAGAACTTCGCCGGCTACCAGCACGTGCGCGTCCCGCGGGTCTACTGGAGCTACTCGCGCTCGCGCGTTCTCACGCTCGAGCTGCTCGAGGGGGTGCAGCTACGCGATCTCGACTTCGAGAGGTACACGATGTCGGAGCGCCGGCAACTCGCATACCGGGTCGCCGAGACCTGGATGGCGATGATCTTCCGCCACGGGTTCTTCCACGGCGACCCGCATCCCGCGAACATCCTCGTCCTCGAGCAGAGCGACCAGATCGGCCTCGTGGACTTCGGCACCGCGGGCCAGCTCGCCCCGGACGACTCCTCCAAGCTCACGGGCCTCTTCATCGAGGTCGTAAACCAGAACGTCGAGGCGATCCCGCGCCGGCTGGCGTCGCTCGGCGTTCGCTACCCGAAGGACCGCGAAGAGGAGTTCGTGGCCGAGCTGCGGGCGATCTTCGACCGCTACTACGGGGCAAGCCTCTCCGAGATCGACCCGATCCAGGTCATCCGCGAGGCGTTCGCCCTCATCTACCGGATGCAGCTGACGCTGCCGACCCGCTTCATCCTGCTCGACCGGTCGATCGCGACGCTCGGCTCGGTCGGCATCGAGCTCTACCCCGACTTCAACGTCTTCGAGGTGGCGAAGCCGTACGCGCGCGAGCTGATGATCGAGCGCTTCACGCCGCAGCGGGTCGCGGCGCGCGTCCAGAGCGAGGCGCGGAGCTACGCGTCGATGATGCTCGAGCTCCCGTACCAGGTGCACGACGTGCTCCAGGAGGTGCGGGACGGCCAGATCGAGGTCGGCTTCCGCCACCAGGGCCTCGACGACCTGATCAAGCGCATGGACGTCGTCTTCAATCGGCTCGGGATCGCGATGGTCGCAGTCGGCGGCGCCGTCACCTCGGGGATCCTCGCCGCGACGATCGAGGGCGGCTTCACGATCCTCGGCGTCCCGCTCGTCGCGGCGATCGGCCTCTTTCTCTCGGCGCTCCTCAGTATCTGGCTCGTGTGGGGCGTGCTCCGCTCGGGCCGGCTCTAGAAGGAGCGGCTCGGTGAGAGCCGAAGGAGAGGACATGAAGGTCGTCCTCTGGCGGCGCCGCCGCAGGATCCTCCGAGCCTGGCGCCGCGGCAACATCGACTACGCCCAGGCCCGCTGGCGCTACGAGCGCCTCGCCCGCGGGCTCTGAGGCACCGGCCGCTTCGGCCGGTTGCGGGCGTGTCGTCACGCTTTCGTCCGAATGGACATCTGGCCCGGCCTCGGCGCCGTTGCTAGCGTCGCCGGCATGGGGGAAGCGGTCGTGGTGGTCGAGCACGAAGAGCCGACGAGGGAGTTTCTCTCTCGCCAGCTGGCCGACGACGGCTTCGAGGTCTTCGCCACCGACCGCGCCGCCGCAGCGCTCGCGCTCGTCGAGGAGCGGCGCCCGGACCTCGTCCTCCTAGACGCCGTGCTTCCTGACGCTTCGGGCTTCGAGGTCTGCGGCATGCTGCGGGCGGGCGAGCCCGGGCGGGCGTGGAACCGAGACGTACCGGTGATCATGGTCAGCGCGCGCGGCGAGCCCTCCGACCGCGTTCGCGGCTTCGCCCGCGGGGCGGACGACTACGTGATCAAGCCGTTCGTCTACGAGGAGCTGGTCGCCCGCATGCGCGCCGTCCTGCGCCGCGCCGCGCGACCGCAGCATCCGCGGCTGGCCGTCCAGGACCTCGAAATCGATCTCGCCTCGCGAGTAGTGCGAGTCGGCGGAGCCGTCGTGCACCTTTCGGCAAAGGAGTTCGATCTGCTCGTCGCTCTGGCGGAGGACCCGGAGCGCGTGTTCCACAAGGACGAGCTGCTGCGCGACGTCTGGGGCTTTCGCTCCTTGGGCCGCACGCGCACGCTCGACTCCCACGCCAGCCGCCTCCGCCGCAAGCTCAACCTGAACGGCGAGGCGGCCTACGTCGTCAACGTCTGGGGCGTGGGGTACCGGCTCGTCGCGGCCGCCTAGGGCGAGGCTTCCTCGGCCTTCGGCCAGTACCGCTCGGCCTTCAGGACCAGCGTGACGAAACTGAGCCTCGCGTCGCCGACGGTCCCGGTTACCCGCCAGCAACCCTCGGTGGGGAAGGTGAGCCCGCTCGGCTGGAAGCCCCGGTCCCCGTAGCCGGAAGGGATGTCCGCAGTCAGGGGAGGAGCATCACCGTCGAGTCGTCGGCCCGTGACGGTCAGGCGTCCTCTGACGCTCCGCCACCACGGCCACTTCATCCATACCGAGCCGTCTGGCTGGATGTAGCTGCCCGACGCGATGAGGACGTTGTGGGGCCACATCGTCGTCCAGAGCTTCCCGTTTCCGTGGTTCATCCCCGCGTTCGCTTGGCCACGCGGAGTCCGCTCGTTCGGCAGCGTCAGCGGGCAGATGCCGGGTCGCGGCGGAGCCGCGCTGGCGAGCGATGGAGACTCGGTCTCACCCGCCGGCCGTGCATCGGTGCCGTCCGAGCCGCCGAAGCAGCCGGCAACGACGAGGGCTGCGGCCACGGCCACGAGGAGGGCTCGAACGGTCACCCACTGGTCCTACACACGCTCAGCGCTTCAGGTTCCGGGTGCAGAAAGGCGAGAGGGCGGCTGGAGCCGCCCTCTCGCGTGAGGCTCACGCTGTGGGGTCGCTAGTCGATCGTGAACGGCTGCGTCTGGGGATTCAGGCGAATGAGGTCTTCGGCGCCTCCCAATCTCTCGCCCATGAGCCTGAAGATGTTCAGGCCTTCTCCGATGTTGCTCTCGTAGATGAAGTCGTTGTACCAGTAGGACGACCAGGCCCCCGTGACGTCGCAGCAGAACGGCGTCCCGGGCGGCACGGGCGCCGGCGGAGGATCGCTCCAGGCGACCGTGGTCGGGTTCGCCGGGTCGGTGAAGTTGACCACCCACGTTCCTGCCTGGTAGTTGCCCACGACGAGGTAGTAGCGCCTCTCGAGAGGCACCACGTTGTAGTTGTGGATCGTGCAGTTCTCCGTCGCAGACTGTGGCCGCGGAAGCGTCCACATGCCGAGGAACGTCCCGTCGTCCGCGTCGAAGAAGAACGCCGACTTCTTGACGGGGTCGTCCGTGGCCTCGCACTCGGCCGCCACACCGCCGCCGGGCTCGTGGCCGAAGACGATCACTTCGCCGTCCCAGGTGAAGCCGGCCGAGTGGCCGCCGGTCACGCCGGGCACGTCGACGTGATAGAGAAGCTCCGGGTCCTCCTTCGAGCCGCCGCTGCGACCGCCGATGCCGAAGACGCGGAAGCCCGTTCCGCCGGCGCAGGCCGCGAGGTTCGTGCCGCGCAGGATCACGCCGATGTCGTGGCACGTGTGCATCGACGGCTCGGTCCGAAGCAGGCTGGCTCCGGCCAGATCATCGAGGGGCACTTCGACAATGTCGAACCAGTCGCACGTCGCCGGAGGGTTTGGGTTCGCCGGGTCGTGGGCGACCGAGCTGCTGTACACGAGCAGCCGGTTGTTCGCGACATCCGGCACCGCCGTCGCCGTGTGGGAGCCGCAGGCGAGCGGTACGGTCGCGACGAGGTCGGGATCCGCCTTGTTCGAGATGTCGAAGACGTGCAGGCCTTCGAACCCGGCCGGCACGGCCTGCCCATCGCAGGTCAGGCCTGCGCCGAACGGCCCGGGCGTTCCTGCCGGCGTGTTCCAGGAGCGGACGAGGATGTTCCGGAACACGACGACGTCCCCTTGGTTCCCGTCGCAGAAGGTTCGGGAAACCTGTCTCGGGTTATCCTCGTCGGCGATGTTGCGGATGTTGAAGCCGTCCCAGTTCCCCTGATAGGCGAACCTCCCCTGGAAGGCGATGTCAGTGTGGATGTCGGGGTTTGCGCCTCCGAAGCCACCGAGCACGGCGGGCTCCAGGATGTGACCCCTCGGCCTCAGGTTGTCCGTGCGCGGATCGGCGTCGTGTCCTCCGCCTGCCGTGAGCGGAAGGGCCAGGGCGCCGCAGGCCAGGGCCGTGAAGACGAGAATACGTAGAGCACGTGGCAAGGCCAACACCTCCTCAGGTGAGCAACAGTACGCAGCCAGTCGACCCACACGGGGCCCGGCTCAGAGCATGCAAACATCGCCGCATCGGCTCCCCTCCGCCAGCTGCGCTGGGCATTCTCTCTCGCGAGGCTGGTGCCGTCAAGACGACGAGGGCGGCCCGGAGGCCGCCCTCGTAGCAACGGTCAGGGGAAGCGGCTAGTTCCGCTTGCCCCGCTTGGCCGTGATCGTGAACTCCTGGGTCTGCGGGTTCAGGTGGCCGAGCCTGAGGGCGCCGGCGGTCTGCTTCCCGGTGAACCGGAAGATGTTCAGCCCTTCCGTGATGTTCGTCTCGTAGATGAAGTTGTTGTACCAGTAGGAGGACCAGGCCCCGCCGAGGTCGGGCGGGACGATCGGCGGCGGGTCGGACCAGGCGAGCTCCTTCGCGTTCGCGGGATCCGTGAAGTCGACCACGCTCGTCCCCGACTGGTAGCTCCCGTGCACGAGCACGTACCGCCCGTTGCGGGTCGGCACCGTATTCAGGTTGTGGAGCGTGCAGTTCTCGGTCGCGGACTGCGGCCGCGGCAGTGTCCACGAACCGACCTTGGCGCCGGTGTCGGCGTCGTAGAAGAAGTACGTGTAGTTGAGCGGCGGATCGGTCGCCTCGCACTGGGGCGCAACGCCGCCGCCGGGCTCGTGGCCGAAGATGACGACGTTGCCGTCCCAAGTCCACGAGGCCGAGTGCCCGATCGTCACCCCGGGCTCATCGACGTGGTACAGGAGTTCCGGATCCTCGAGCGTCCCGCCGTCCGGGCCGCCGAGGCTGAACACGCGGAACCCCGTGCCGCCCGCGCACGCCGCCTTCATAGCGTTGCCGAGGATGATGCCGATGTCGTGGCAGGTGTGCATGGACGGCTCGTTTCTGATCAGGCTGGCCGCACCGGGATCGTCGAGCGGAACCTCGACGATGTCGATCCACGGACACGCGGTGCCCGAGTTCCCGTTGTAGATGAGGAGCCGGTTGTTCTCGCGATCCGGGATGCCGGAGGCCGTGTGCGAGCCGCACGGGAGATCGACCGAGCCGACGAGCTCGGGGCTCGTCTTGTCGCTGATGTCGAAGATGTGCAGCCCTTCGAATCCCGCCGGCACGAGTTCGCCGCCGCAGAACGTCGTCCCCGGAGCGTTCGAGTTCCAGGAGCGGACGACGATGTTCTCCCAGACGACCACGTCTCCCTGGTCGCCGTTGCAGAACGCCCGCCCGACCTGCTTCGGGTTACCGGGGGCGGCGATGTTGCGGATGTTGAAGCCGTCCCAGTTGCCCTGGATCGCGAACTTGCCCCAGAACGCGATGTCGGTGTGGATGTCCGGGTTGCCGATCGCCGGGTTGAGCAGGCTCGCCGGCTCGAAGATATGGCCCAGCGGCTTCAGGTTCGGCGTATGCGGGTCGGTCGCATGTCCTGCGCCCGCCGCGAGCGGGAACACCATCATCCCGATCGCCGCCGCGGCGAGGACGAGGACGCGGAACAACTTTCTCATGGCACCTCCTACGCTGGCTTACCGCGAAACGCAAGTCCACGACGGGCGCCGGTCCCCAGCGGGGCGCGTGCAAGCAAGCCCCCTACGGCCCCTCCCGTGAAGCTGCCTGACTCGGGGAGTATGCCCGCTTTCGGGCGCGGAGGCAACGAAGAGGGCGGCCGCCTCGCGGCGGCCGCCCTCTTGTCAGCGAGCGAGCTGTCTTGAGCGCCGTGCCTAGTCGATCGAGAACTCCTGGGTCTGCGGATTGAGGTGCCCGAGCCTCATCGCTCCGGCCGTGGTCGAACCGCTGAGCCTGAAGATGTTCAGCCCCTTCGTGATCTCGGACTCGTAGATGAAGTTGTTGTACCAGTACGACGACCAGGCTCCACCGAGCTGCGTCGGCACGAGCGGCGGCGGATCCGACCAGGCCACCGTCTGCGCGTTCGCCGGGTCGGTGAAGTCGACCACCCAGGTCCCGGCCTGGTAGTTGCCGAGGACGAGCACGCGCTTACCGCTCCGGAGCGGCACGGCGTTGTAGTTGTGGATCGTGCAGTTCTCCGCCGCGCTCTGCGGCCGCGGCAGCGTCCACTGGCCGAGCTTCGCACCCGTCGCGGCGTCGTAGAAGAAGGCGCTCTTCTTCACCGGCGGGTCGGTCGCCTCGCATTCGGGCGCGGCCCCGCCGCCGGGCTCCCAGCCGAGGATGAGGACTTCGCCGTCCCAGCTGAAGGCGGCCGAGTGCCAGTTGCCGATCACTCCGTCGACGCCGGGCTCCTCGACGGTGTACAGGA
>Ga0081538_10000079_pt1 | contig 92419 bp, 84 predicted proteins | sample TabmetS5T2R1_FD_71022 | JGI IMG/M metagenome (GOLD analysis project Ga0081538, IMG submission 71022) | Tabebuia heterophylla rhizosphere microbial communities from the University of Puerto Rico - S5T2R1 | ecosystem: Host-associated > Plants > Roots > Rhizosphere ... | reverse complement strand
CCCGCTGGGCGTAGGCCGCCACGGCGTCGGCAGTGACCAGCTCGAGCAGGATCTCGGTCGACAGGCCCTCCCGGCCACCGTGGTCGGCCTCGACCTCGCTCAGCGTCAGCGAGATCGGGTACAGCGTCTTCAGCGCCGTCCAGAGCTGCTCGAGGTCCCACTCCTCGGGGAAGCCCTCGGTCGCGCCCGTGACGTACGCCTCGATGACGTCGGTGATCATCGCCTGGACCCGATCCTGCAGGTCCTCGCCCTCGAGTACGAGCCGTCGCTCGGCGTAGATGACCTCCCGCTGGCGGTTCATCACGTCGTCGTACTTCAGGATGTTCTTGCGGGTCTCGAAGTTCTGCGACTCGACCTGGCCCTGCGCCGAGGCGATCGAGCTCGTGACCCGCTTGTTCTCGATCGGGACGTCGTCCGGGATCTTCATCGTCGTGAGGATCCAGTCGACCCAGTCCGACTTGAACAGCCGCATCAGGTCGTCCTCGAGCGAGAGGTAGAACCGCGACTCGCCGGGGTCGCCCTGCCGGCCGGACCGACCGCGCAGCTGGTTGTCGATGCGTCGGGACTCGTGCCGCTCGGTGCCGATGACGGCGAGGCCGCCGAGCTTGGTGACCTCGTCGTGCTCGGCCTTCACCTGCTCCTCGATCTTGTGCAGCGTGTCGGGCCAGGCGGCTTCGTACTCCTCCGGGCTCTCGACCGGGTCGAGGCCGCGCTTGCGGAGCTCCTGGTCGGCGAGGAACTCGGTGCTGCCGCCGAGCATGATGTCGGTGCCGCGGCCGGCCATGTTGGTCGCCACCGTCACCGCGCCCTTGTGACCGGCGAGCGCGACGATGGCGGCCTCCCGCTCGTGCTGCTTGGCGTTGAGCACCTCGTGCGCGATCCCGCGGCGACGCAGCAGGTTGGACAGCCGCTCGCTCTTCTCGACGCTTGTCGTCCCGACCAGGACGGGCTGGCCGTTCTTGTGGCGATCGGCGATGTCGTCGACGACCGCCGCGAACTTGGCCTCCTCGGTGCGGTAGACGAGGTCGGGCTGGTCGGCCCGGATCATCGGCTCGTTGGTCGGGATCGGGACGACGCCGAGGTTGTAGATCTTGTCGAACTCGCTGGCCTCGGTCATCGCCGTGCCGGTCATGCCGGACAGCTTGTCGTAGAGCCGGAAGTAGTTCTGCAGGGTGATCGTCGCGAGCGTCTGGTACTCCTCGCGGACCCGGACGTTCTCCTTCGCCTCGATCGCCTGGTGCAGACCCTCGTTGTAGCGGCGGCCCTCGAGGACCCGGCCGGTGTGCTCGTCGACGATGAGCACCTCGCCGTTGAGGACGACGTACTCCTTGTCCTTGCGGAACAGCTCCTTGGCCTTGATCGCGTTGTTGAGGAAGCTGATCAGCGGGGTGTTGACCGAGTCGTACAGGTTGTCGATGCCCAGGTGGTCCTCGACCGTGAAGATCCCGGACTCGAGGACGGAGACGGTCCGCTTCTTCTCGTCGACCTCGTAGTCCTCGTCGCGCCGCATCTGCTTCACGATCCGGGCGAACTCGCCGTACCACTTCACCTCGTCCTGCGTGGGGCCGGAGATGATCAGCGGCGTCCGGGCCTCGTCGATGAGGATCGAGTCGACCTCGTCGACCACGGCGAAGTTGTGGCCGCGCTGGACGCACTGCTCGAGCGAGCCGGCCATGTTGTCGCGCAGGTAGTCGAAGCCGAACTCGTTGTTGGTGCCGTAGGTGATGTCACAGGCGTACGCCGCGCGCCGCTCCTCCGACGAGATGCCGGGAACGACGACTCCGACCGAGAGCCCGAGGAAGTGGTGGATCCGGCCCATCCACTCGGCGTGGTACTTCGCGAGGTAGTCGTTGACCGTGACGATGTGGACGCCCTTGCCCGTGAGCGCGTTGAGGTAGGACGGCAGGGTCGCGACCAGCGTCTTGCCCTCACCGGTCTTCATCTCCGCGATGTTGCCCAGGTGCAGCGCGGCCCCGCCTTGGATCTGGACGTCGAAGTGCCGCTGACCGAGCACGCGCTTGGCGGCCTCCCGGACCGTGGCGAACGCCTCCGGAAGCAGGTCGTCGAGACTCTCGCCGTCGGCGTACCGCTGCTTGAACTCGTCGGTCAGCGCCTGGAGCTCCCCGTCGCTCAAGGCGACGAAGTCGTCCTCGATCGCGTTGACCTGCTTGGCGATGGTGTTCAGCTGGCGCAGGATCTTGCCTTCGCCCATGCGAAGGATCTTGTCGAGCAGTGCCACGGTGATTCGACTCCTGTGCGGCCCCCACGCTGGGGCCCGATCGGTAGAAGGGCCAGACGACCCTGACGTATGCCCCAATGCGAGCATACGGCCGGTCCGCCAGCAATCTTAGGCATGACCGGGACCCGGCCGGTCATCCGGACGCGGCGGGCGCATCGTCCGACGTTCGCAGCCACTCCCGGACCGCCGGGCCGTCCGCGTCGAGGACCGGGGGCGCCGCGTGCGTACGTGGTGTGGCCTCCACACCGTCGCCGGCGAAGAACCGCAGCGGCGGCCCCGGCATCCGCAGTCGGCCCAACGTCTCGTGCTCCACTTCGACCAGCAGTCCCTGGGCTCGGGTCTGCTCCCACGCGTACACCTCGTCCAGCGTCCGGACCCGGCCGGCCGGAACGCCCGCGTCCTCCAGCCGGGCCAGCAGCGGTTCGGCGTCCCAGGCGGTGAAGGCGCCTTCGAGCAGCGCGATCAGTCGATCTCGGTTGGCGACCCGCTCGGCGTTCGTCGCCAGGCCCGGCGCCTGCGGGTCGAGGTCGAAGGCCGTGCACAACCGGGCCCACAGCGCCTGGCTGCCGGCCGCGATCTGCACCGCGCCGTCCCGACAGTGGAACAGCCCGTACGGAGCGATCGACGGATGATGGTTGCCCTGGGCCCGCCCGACCTCGCCGGCGACGGTCCATCGGGTTCCCTGGAAGGCATGCACGCCGACGACCGCCGCGAGCAGTGACGTCCGCACCACCTGACCCCGGCCGGTCCGGGATCGCTCGTGCAGGGCCGCGACGACGCCGTAGGCGCCGTACATCCCGGCCAGCAGGTCGCCGATCGGGACGCCGGTCTTCTGCGCGTCGTCCGGTCCGGACCCGGTGAGCGACATCAGCCCGCCCTCGCCCTGGGCGATCTGGTCGTAGCCGGCCCGCGCGCTGGCCGGCCCGTCGTGACCGAATCCGGTGATCGACAGCACGACGAGCCTCGGGTTGCGCTTCAGCAGCGAGTCCGTCCCCAGACCCAGCCGGTCGAGGACGCCGGGCCGAAAGTTCTCGACCACGACGTCGGCCGCTTCGACGAGCCGCAGCAGCGTGTCCCGGTCGCCGCTCGACTTCAGGTCGAGCACGACCGACTCCTTGTTGCGGTTGCAGGACAGGAAGTACGTCGACTCCGCGCCGGGATCGGTGGCGGCACCGGCCGCGTGCGACCCGTCGTCGGGAACCCGGAACGGCGGCCCCCAGCCGCGGCTGTCGTCCCCACCGCCGGGTGACTCGATCTTGATCACACGGGCGCCGAGATCGCCGAGCATCATCGCCGCGTGCGGGCCGGCGAGGGCCCGGCTCAAGTCGACCACCACGATGTCGGCCAGCGGCCCGGACCTGCGCTCGTCGCTCATCCCCCCAGCATCGCAGTACGCCGGCCGGCGCTAGCCGAAGACGTCGGAGTAGCGGCAGCCGTGGTGGCGCTTCCATCGCAGCACGGCGCGACGCGGGTTGAGGTCGTCGCCGCGCTCCCACGCCTTGAGGAACCGGTACGGCCGCACGACCCCGCGTCGGACCCACCAGTCGTCGTGCCCGCGACACGTCGGGCTGATGCCGAAGTGCAGATGGCAGGACGTCGAGGCGGCGTTGCCGCTCCTGCCGACCCGGCCCAGCTTCTGGCCGGCTCGGACCTGCTCGCCGGCCCGCACCCCACCGGCGAGCGAGCGCAGGTGGCTGCCGTAGTAGCGGACCCCGCCGCGACCGGCGACCGCGACGAACTTCCCGCCGCGATGCTTCGGCTTGTCGGTCGCCGGGTCCCATCGGTCGATCCGGGACGCCTCGAGCACTCGCCCCGTGATCGGCGAGACCACCCGAGTGCCGCAGTCGGCGAAGACGTCGGTGGCCGGGTAGTCGTGATGGGCCGAGCCGTACGACGTGTCACCGCGGACCGGGAACGCCAGGCGCAGCATGGTGGGCGGGTCCTGGTCGGTTGCCCCCGGCTCCGGCGAACCGCCCGCCGACGGGGCGGGCGGGATCGGGACTCCGGGAATCCCCTGCGCCGGTGCCGCGGTCAGCACGACGGCGGCGGCAGCGGCCGCGACCAGACGGGTCGAGGGCATCGCGTCGTCTCCTGGGCTCGACTCCCCCACACGCTACCGGCGACCGGGTCAGGTCGCCCGGACCTCGGCCGCGAGCGTCGGTGCGAGGTCGCCGGCCGGCCCCACCTCGACCGCGTCGAGACCGAGCCAGCCGGCGAAGTCGGCGAGCTCGGCGGCGAGCTCGGCGGCCGTCTCGCCTGGCGCGTCGGGCTCCGCGTGGGCCGCCTTCACGACCAGCCGGCCTCGTTGCCGGTCGGACTTCAGGTCGACGCGGGCGACCAGCCGGTCGCCGAGCAGGAACGGCAGCACGTAGTAGCCGTGCACCCGCTTCTCCTTCGGCACGTAGATCTCGAGCCGATAGCGGAAGCCGAACAGGGCCTCGGTGCGCCAGCGCTCGAAGATCAGCGGGTCGAAGGGGCTGAGCAGGGCACGGGCCCGGACCTGGCGCGGCAGTCGCGCGTCGACGTGCAGGTACGCCGGCCGTTTCCAGCCGTCCACGGTGACCGGACGCAGCTCGCCGGCGTCGACCAGGTCGGCGATGGCGGCGCGGGTCGGGGCCGGCTTCAGTCGGAAGTAGTCGCGCAGGCACTGCTCGGTGCCGACGCCGTGGGCCCGGGCCGCCACGCGGACGAGAGCCCGGTGCGACTCGTCGGGGTCCGGGGTGGTCGCCGCGACGATGTCGGGCGGCAGCACCCGCTCCGGCAGGTCGTAGACCCGCTCGAACGCGGAGTTGCGGCGCGCCGAGGTGACCGCGCCGGTGTAGAACAGCCACTCCAGGGCGACCTTGACCAGCGACCAGTTCCACCCCCAGTTGTCGCGGCGGGGCGCCGGTACGTCGAGCTCGATCTCACGCGCGGTCAGCGGACCGCGCTCGCGGACCTCCTCGAGCACCCACTCGACGACGTCCGGATGGTCGCGCGCGACCCGCTTCATGCCGCCCCACGCGCCGTCGGGCGCGTCCATCCGGAACCGCAGCGCCGGCTGCAGGTCGACGCGCACCAGCGACGCCTCGTGCGCCCAGTACTCGAACATCCGTCGTGGAGCTCGGCCGAAGGCCCGGTCGAGCAGGGCGAGTGGGTAGGAGCCGATCCGGGAGTACAGCGGGACGTAGTGCGCCCTGGCGACAACGTTGACCGAGTCGATCTGGAACAGGGCGAGTCGATCGACCACCCGCGCCAGCGCTCGCGCGGTTGGCACGGCCGGCCGCCGGGCCGTGAAACCCTGCGCCGCCAGCGCGATCCGACGTGCCTGCAGGCGGGTCAGCCGGTCGCGATCAGAAAGGGTCACCACGGCGTGAGAGTACGGCCCCGCGCCGACAGTGCTGGACTGGATCTGGTCAGACGGCCAGCCGGATCACCCCGTAGTCGTAGCCGCGGCGCCGGTAGACGACGCTGGGCTGGTCGGTCTGCCGGTCGACGAAGAGGAAGAAGTCGTGGCCGACCAGCTCCATCTCGTACAGCGCCTGGTCGAGGGTCATCGGCGTCGTCTCGTGCGTCTTCTCCCGGACGATCGGCGGCCCGTCGCCCACGACCTCCAGCGGACCGACATGGTGGACGGCCGGCTCTCCCTCCTCGGCGTCACTCGACACGGCCGCCGACGAGCTCGTGCCGTTCACGCCGACCGGTAGCGCCGTCGCCTCGGCCAGCGACATCGGCGCTCGTTGCCCGCGATGGATCCGGCGCCGGTCGGCCGCCCTGCGCAGCCGGGACTCCAGCCGGTCCCACGCCCCGTCGAGCGCGGCCATCTTGTCGTCGGCCGCCGCCTCGGCCCGAACGACCGGGCCGCGGGAGTGGACGGTGAGCTCGACCCGCCAGGCTCGGGAGGCGAGTCGGGGATTGCGCTCGGCCGTGACCTCGACGTCTACCCGGATCGCTCGGTGGTCGTACTTGTGCAACCGCGAAAGCTTCTCGGACACGTGATCCCGAAAACGATCGGAGACCTCACAGTGTCGGCTCTTCACCACGATGTCCACTTGACCTCCTCCGTTGACACGTCGTCAGACGCCCGGAGACGCCATGGCATGACGACGGCACCCGGCCCGAGGTCTCAGAACCGATCGCATCGCCTCCCGTGCGATGGCGGTCGAGCTCTGCAGTCCCCGACGGGTGCCATACCCAGACGCTAGTCCGTGTCGAGCCGAAACGGTAGCGCTAGATTCGGACAAATCGACTCAGCGGGCGGCGACCCGGCCTGGTCGGGTGGGCTCCTCAGCGCGAGCTCGGGATCCGGCGAGGCGTCGCCGCGACGGTGGCGACGGCGACCGGATCGCCTCCGGCCGAGCGCAACGCGCGGACCGCCTCGGCCGCCGACGCGCCGGTCGTGATGACGTCGTCGACCACCACGAGCGGAAGGGTTCGAGGCAGCCCGCGCCCGGCCCGGAGCGCACCGGAGAGGTTCGCCGCCCGCTCGTCGGCGGTCAGCCCCGACTGGTCTCGGACCGGGCGGGCGGAACGCAGGACCGCGCACACCGTGACGTCGTGGCCCCGGCGGCGCAGTCGTCGAGCGGCGACCCGGGCGAACCCGAGGACGGCGTCGTGACCCCGCGACCGAACGACGGCCCGCGCGGACGGCATCGGTACGAGGGCGCACGACGTCAGACTCAGTCGCTCGATCGCCGACTCGACCGGCGCCGCGAGCATCCGACCCAGCGGCCGGACCAGCCCGAATCTCCCGTGCTCCTTCGCGGCCACGATCAGCTCGCGAATCCGACCCTCGTAGGTGGCGCCGGTCACGGGGAGCACGGGAGCGGGGGCGACCAACCCGACCGGGATCGGGTCGGGCCAGGCCTCGGTCGGACGGGCCACGCAGACGGCGGCGCAGTCCGGACAGAGCCGACGACCGGGCTCGTCGCAGCCCGCGCATCGCCCGCCGAGCAGCAGGTCGCTCGCCGCGTCCCGCCAGGTCTGCGTCGTCACGCCCGTAGCGTGCCGCAAGACCGGCGAGGTGTGGCCGGTCACGGTCGAACCTGTGGACGGCCTAGCCGGGGAAGGTCACCGCCTCCAGGGGGCGTTCGGCGATGAGCCGCCACGGCTCGATGCCACCGATCCGGAGCAGACCCTGCTCGTCCTCGACGTAGATGTTCTTGCCGGGAATGCCGGACGCCTCGAGATCCGCCGGAGGGAATCGCGCCGGGAACGGGACCGGCAGGGGCGGATCGATGAACTGGGAGCCGTCGATCCGCACCGTGTAGGGGCGCACCACTCCCTGGCCGACCCGGCCGAGGACGACGACCGAGGTCATGTCGAGCCAGCTCGCCGTCCGGACCGACTGCAGGGCCAGGCCGGTCGCGACCAGCTCGTGGACGTGGTCCACCGCGACCACGTCGGTGCCGGCGTCGGCGTACCGGATCTGTCCGAGCATGATGCGAGCGACGCCGCGGTCGTCGCGTACCGTCGCGACGAACCGGACGCCGGCGGGCGACAGCGACAGCGACTGCACCTGGTCGCCTCGGAGCGGGCCGAGCGAGACCGGTCGGATCACGCCGTCCGGGCTCATCACCAGCAGGCGCGAGCCGTCGGCGCGGTTCTCGACGACCAGGAGCTCGCCGCTGTTGGTGAACGTCGGGGAGCTGAGCCGGCCCGTCGAGTCGTACTCGTCGGCACGAACATCGTCCGCATCGGACAGCGGTCGGACGATCAGCTTGCGACCGTCGCCGCTCACCGCGCCGACCCGCTTCAGGTCGAGGGACACGTCGAAATCGCCGACGTCACGGCTCTTCCGGCCCCACCAGCCCGACGTCGTCCGCGTGACGGGCAGCTGGTCAGGTGTCACCTGGACCAGCCGCCCCGACTCGAGGGCGAAGCTGCTGCTGCGGGCCGGCACCGCCGCCGCGTCGTAGCTGCTCCAGTCCGACGCGGTCTGAACGGCCGGGATGCCGGGGAACTCGAGCGGCACGCCGCTGACCGTGATCCGGACGCCGTTGATCGTGGGCACCTGCACCAGCGTCCAGACCACCTGGGCCGACAGCAGCCGCAGCTGGTCGGTGCCGAGCTCGAGGACCGGGCCGGACATGCGGACCTCGGCGATGCCGGCCTCGTCCGCGGGCAGCACCTCGACCTGCGCCAGTGGCGACGGCACGAACGTCTGCACCTGGCCGGCGAGCGCGGGTGTCGGCCCTTCCCGCAGACCGTCGACCAGGCTGGTGGGAAGCTGCTCGCCGGACGGGAGATAGATCGGGTCGGGGACGAGGAAACGACCGGACGGGGCCACGAAGTAGAGCGAGACCGGGCGGTAGTACTGCGTGAAGAAGCTGGCGTCGATGTAGAGGGCGTCGACCGGGTTGGCGATCCGCCACTCGTCGCCCTCCAGACGAAGCTGGTAGTGGTACGTCTCGAGCACCGGCCCGGTGCCGACGGGTTGGTAGCTGCCTCGCTCGCTCAAGGTCGCCCGCCGGCCGTAGCGCGCCTCGACGCCCCCGCCGCCGGACACGCGCGGCTGCAACGCGTCGTAGATGATCGTCCGGCGCAGCGGTGACCAGTCCGCGGCGGCGTCGGACGTCAGGTATCGGGCGGCGACCTCGGTCGACAGGGGGTAGGCCTTCATGGCCTCGTAGAAGCCGTTGACGATCTCGGCCGGGCCGGCGCCCTCCCGCGGCGGCGGCGGGTCGATCAGCGGGAGCTGCTCCGACCCGGCGTCTTCGTCCACGACCCACTCGACCGATCCCGAGCTCGGCAGCTCCGCGCAGCCGCCGACCAGCACGAGTGCGACGACGGCGACGACCATGCGGACCCTGGTCACGACTCGCTCACCCCGACGTCCAGCCGCTCGTAGTCCTGACCGATCTCGATCGGTCGCTCTTCACGCGGCAGCAGCGGCAGCGGCGAGCGGCGCAGCTCGGCACCCGCCTCGCGCGGCAGCGTCAGCCGGAACTGCGCGCCCTTGTCCGGCTCGCCCCAGGCCTGCAGCCAGCCGCCGTGCAGCTGGGCGTCCTCCAGCGCGATCGCCAGCCCCAGGCCGGTGCCGCCCGCGCTGCGGGCCCGCGCCGGGTCGGCACGCCAGAAGCGGTTGAAGACCAGCGTCGCCTCGCCCGGATAGAGGCCGATCCCCCAGTCGCGTACCGTCAAGGCCACGGCCTGCTCGTCGCCGGCCACCTGAACGGCGATCTGCGCCGACTGGCTGTAGTGGATCGCGTTGACGACCAGGTTGCGGACGATGCGCTCGACTCGCCGCCCGTCGGCCTGCACCAGGAACGGCCGACCGTCGAGGTCGACGCGCACCTCGCTGCCGTGGCGGTCGGCCAGCGGACGGCAGGCGGCGACGGAGCGCTCGGCGCACTCGGCGAGGTCGATCATCTCCAGGTCGAGGCGAGCGGCGCCGGCATCGAACCGGCTCACCTCCAGCAGGTCGGTCAGCAGGGACTCGAAGCGGTCGAGCTCGACCTGGAGCAGCTCCGCGGCCCGCGCGGTCGGCGGGTCGAAGTCACCGCGGGCGTCGTGCAGGACGTCGGCGGCCATCCGCACCGTGGTGAGCGGCGTCCGCAGCTCGTGGGAGACGTCGCTGACGAAGCGACGCTGCATCCGCGACAGCTCCTCGAGCTGGCGGATCTGACGCTGCAGGCTGGCCGCCATCTGGTTGAACGAGACCCCGAGCCGGGCGATGTCGTCCTGCCCCCGGACGTGCATTCGCTCCTCGAGGCGCCCCGCGGCCAGTCGCTCGGCGATCCGCCGCGCCAGCCGGACCGGCGTCACCACCTGTCGGGTCACCAGCCAGGCCACCCCGGCGACCAGGGCCAGCAGGATGATTCCGGCCGACGCCATCGCTCGCTTGATCAGCGACAGGGTGTCGGCCTGGTCGCTCATCGAGTACAGGTAGAACAGCGCGTACGAGTCGCCGGTGCTCGGCAGCCGGATCCGACTGCCGATCACGATCGCCGGCTCGGACCCGCCGCCCGTGTAGGTCATCGTGGAGTACGACCAGGCGATCCCGTCCTGGTCGCCGACCGCCCGCAGCATCTCCCGCGGGACGCTGTCGCAGTTGATCACGGCCGACCGCTGGAGGCCGATCTGACCACACCGCGGATCGTCGGTGAGCGGGCCCAGGAGGAGCACCTCGTACTGCCGTGCGGTGCCGCCGGAGCTCGCCAGGCTGTTGACCAGCTGCCCGAGGTCGAACGGGCTGGCGATGTCGGCGACCGGCTGGGCGTTGAGCTGATCCTGCGCGAGCTGGATCCCGGCCCGGGCCTCGGAGATCGACTCCTCCCGCTTGCTCTCGGTCAGTCCCTCGGCGACCTGACGCGACACCATCCAGCCGACCAGCGTGATGACGAGCGCGCTCAGGACGAGGGTGCTGATGACGACCCGGGCCTGGATCGACTGCAGCCAGCGCAACCGCAGGGCGCGCATCGATCGGACCAGCACACCGACGACCGCGGTGCGCCACCGCCGAGTCGTGCCCTCCTGCGTCGTCGTCACCCGTAGTCCTGCCCTCTCAGGCCGCGCCCGCGGCCCGAGTCCAGGCTAGACCAGGGGCGCAGACAGTCAGCCGGCGTTGGCCTTGTAGCCGACGCCGCGAACGGTGACGACGATCTCGGGATGCTCGGGGTCGTGCTCGATCTTGGAGCGCAGCCGCTGCACGTGCACGTTGACCAACCGCGTGTCCGCCGCGTGCCGGTAGCCCCACACCTGCTCGAGCAGCACCTCGCGAGTGAAGACCTGCCACGGCTTGCGCGCCAGACACAGCAGGAGGTCGAACTCCAGGGGGGTCAGAGCGATCGGCGTGCCGCCCCGCTTGACGCTGTGGCCGGCCACGTCGATGACGAGGTCGGCGATCGTGATCGTCTCCGGCGCCTCCTCGCCCAGCCGGCGCAGCCGGGCCCGGATCCGAGCCACCAACTCCTTGGGCTTGAACGGCTTGACGATGTAGTCGTCGGCACCGGACTCCAGCCCCACGACGATGTCGACCGTGTCGTTCTTCGCGGTGAGCATGACGATCGGCACCCCGGACTCGGCCCGGATCGCCTTGCACACGTCCACGCCGTCCATGCCCGGGAGCATCAGGTCGAGCAGGATGATGTCGGGCCGCTCCTCGCGGAACATCCCGAGCGCCTGGTCGCCCGTGGGGCAGACGACGGTCTCGAAGCCCTCGTTGTTGAGCACGATCGTCAGCATCTCCGCCAGCGCGGTGTCGTCGTCGACGACGAGCACCGTGCCTTTGCTGCCGGTCCGAGTCTGGTTTGGATCGGTCACCACGTACTTCTCCCAGGGCCGCTGCGCTCGGGGCCACCCGCCCCGCACTCACACAGTACGACGTTCGGCCGCTCGACTGGGTACAACTCGAACGAGCGTGTCCGCTGACAGACCACTCACGCGCCCGTCGCGCCGGCCCGCTGTGCCCTCACGTACGGTCACACGGCCATCGGAGTCGCTCCGCTGGCCGCCAGGATCGCCTCGCGGAGCAGCGTGGCTACACCGAGCACCGGCGGCGGAGCCGGCTCGCTCGCGCCGGCCGCCGGACGGCTCGCCGAGCCGCCCGACAGTCGACCGCCGCCGGCACGGAGCCGCGCGGCCGCTCGGCCCGTCCCCGGTGGGCCTGATCCGACTCCCGTCGAAGGCGAGCCGACCGGCTCAGTAGCGGTAGTGGTCGGGCTTGTACGGCCCGTCGACGTGCACGCCCAGGTAGGCGGCCTGGTCCTTGCTGAGCTCGGTCAGCTCGACCCCCAGCGCGCCGAGGTGCAGCCGGGCGACCTCCTCGTCGAGGTGCTTCGGCAGCGTGTGGACGCCGAGCGGGTAGTCGTCGGCCCGGGTGTGGAGCTCGATCTGGGCCAGCACCTGGTTCGTGAACGAGTTGGACATGACGAACGACGGGTGGCCGGTCGCGTTGCCGAGGTTCAGCAGCCGCCCTTCGGACAGCACGATCACGGCGTGTCCGTCCGGGAAGTCCCACACGTCGACCTGCGGCTTGACGGTGCGGCGCCGGATGCCCTCGACCGCGGCGAGGCCCGCCAGGTCGATCTCGTGGTCGAAGTGTCCGATGTTGCCGACGATCGCCTGATGCTTCATCCGGGCCAGGTGGTCCACGGTGACGACGCCCTTGCAGCCGGTGGCCGTGATGATGATGTCGGCCTCGTCGACGACGGAGTCGAGCCGGGCGACCTGATAGCCGTCCATCGCCGCCTGCAGCGCGCAGATCGGGTCGATCTCGGTGACGATGACCCGGGCGCCCTGCCCCCGTAGCGACTCCGCGCAGCCCTTGCCGACGTCGCCGTAGCCGCACACGACCGCGACCTTGCCGCCGATGAGCACGTCGGTGGCCCGGTTGATGCCGTCGATCAGGGAGTGCCGGCAGCCGTACTTGTTGTCGAACTTCGACTTGGTGACCGCGTCGTTGACGTTGATGCCGGGGAAGAGCAGCTTGCCGTCGCGCTGCATCTCGTACAGCCGGTGGACGCCGGTCGTGGTCTCCTCCGTGACGCCCTTGACCTCGGCGGCGACCCGCTGCCACTGGTCCGGCGACTCGGCGAGCGCGGCGGTCAGCGCCTTGAGGATCTCCTGCATCTCGGGGTTGTCACTGGTCTCCGGCGAGGGGACGGCGCCGGCCTTCTCGTACTCGACCCCGAGGTGTAGCAGCAGGGTCGCGTCCCCGCCGTCGTCGAGGATCAGGTTGGGCTGCTGGCCGTCCGGCCACTGCAGGATCTGCTGGGTGCACCACCAGTACTCCTCGAGCGTCTCGCCCTTCCACGCGAACACCGACACGCCCGCGGGTCGGTCCGGCGTGCCGTCCGCTCCGACGGCGACGGCGGCGGCCGCGTGGTCCTGGGTGGAGAAGATGTTGCAGCTCGCCCACCGCACCTCGGCGCCGAGAGCGACCAGCGTCTCGATGAGCACGGCCGTCTGGACCGTCATGTGCAGCGAGCCCGCGATCCGGGCGCCGGCCAGCGGCTTGGCGTCGCCGTAGCGCTCGCGCATCGCCATCAGCCCGGGCATCTCGTGCTCGGCCAGCGAGATCTCGGTCCGGCCGTACTCGGCCAGGCTCAGGTCGGCAACCTTGAAGTCCATGGAGTTCCTTTCCCGTGTACGTCAGTCATGCGTCCTCGTGCCGGACTGCACACCGGCGCACGGGCCGTCTGGCCCCACGGGAGGACGGGATCAGGATAACGGGTCCGGCGACGTGGGGGCGCCGGCCGGCTGGCGATAGATGTCGGGCTCCAGGTAGATGGTGGTGGCGGCCGGCTCCGCCTCCCGGATCGCCGCCTCCGCGGCGTCGATCGTGGTCGCCACCGACGCCGCGGACTCGTCGTGCTCCACCGCGACCTTGGCGCCGACCAGCAACTCGTCGGGGCCGAGGTGCAGCGTCTTGAGGTGGATGATCCGGTCAATGCCCGGCGTCTGGTCGAGGGCCGTCCGGATCGCCCGGATCGAACCCGGGCTGGCCGACTCGCCGAGCAGCAGGCTCTTGGTCTCGATCGCGAGGGTCACGGCGACGCAGACCAGAAGCAGCCCGATCGCGGTCGTACCGACGACGTCCCAGTAGGCGTTGTCGGTCAGCAGCGCCAGGCCGATGCCGACGAACGCGAAGACCAGGCCGAGCAGCGCGGCGAGGTCCTCGAGCAGGATGACCGGCAGCTCCGGCGCCTTCGCGCGGCGCACGAACTGCGGCCAGGTCTGAACCCCGCGCACCTTGTTCGACTCCTGGATCGCGGTGCGGAACGACAGTGACTCCATGACGATCGCGGCGCCGAGGACCACCAGCGGGACCCACCACCACCGGCTCTCGAGCAGCTCGTTCGGATGGCCCGCGTGGATCTCCTCGTACTTGTGGTACGCCTCGTACAGCGCGAACAGGCCGCCGACGCTGAACAGCACGATCGACACGATGAAGCTGTAGATGTAGCGCTCGCGTCCGAAGCCGAACGGATGCTCCGGCGTCGCCTCCCGACGAGAACGCCTGGCGCCGACGAGCAGCAGCATCTGGTTGCCGGAGTCGGCCACCGAGTGGATCGCCTCGGCGAGCATCGACGACGCGCCGGTGATCGCCCACGCGATGAACTTGGTGATCGCGATTCCGAGGTTGGCGAACAGTGCGGCGACGACCGCCCGGGTGCCTTCGTGTGCGGACATCAGCTTCCGATCTGGTCGACGTACGGCGGCAATCCTGCCCGACCTCGGCTGACCCGGAACAGGCAGCCCTTGCCACCGACGACGACGCCGACGCCGCCCGATCCCGGGACGAAGGCCGACTCGCCGTGTCGCAGCTCCAGGTCGGTCGCTCCGTGCGTGACGCGGTAGCGCCCGTCGATGCAGAACAGGATCTGTGGACCGTCGACCTCGGACGCCAGCCGGGTCGGCCCGTCCGGGAGGTCCTCGACCACCCCGAGCGCGACGTCGGTCCGATCGGGAGCGTAGACGCGCTCCGGTCCACACCGACGTGCCTCGACCCGCCGTACTCCGGGATCGGTGACCACACCGGCCACGAATGCGTCGACGTCGACCGGCTTCGAGGTCAGCCCGGCACGGACGACCGAGTCGGAGTTGGACTGCACCTCCACGCCGAGACCGGACAGGTACGTGTGCGGCTGGCCCGGCCGGCACACGATCGCCTCGCCGGCCGCCAGGTCCACGTCGGCGAGCAGCAGCGGGGCCAGTACGGCCGGGTCCGCTCCGTGGTGGGCCACGAGCAGGTCGACGACCTCGGCGACCGAGCGCCAGCGCGGCAGTGCCCGGAGGGCCGTCCGTACGTCGCCGATCAGCGCCCGGCTGTTCGGCCGCAACACGAGTGCCAGGCACTCGCGCAGCGACTCCTGGCAGTCGGCGCGGTCGCGCCATCGCATGAGCTCGGCACCGAGATCGCCCGGTGGCGCGGACCGTCGCAGGTCGTCCAGCAGTGCCCGTACCGTCGCGACCTCGCGGAAGCCGCCGAGCAGTCGGCACGGCCGCCAGGCGTACAGCATCTCGGTCTTCGGGTCCGGCCCGGTCTCCGGATGGATCTGCAGCGACAGCGGCGCGGCGATCGCCGTGACCTTGGCGAGGAACGGCAGCCGGGGCTCGCCGCGGGCTCGGAGCACGCCGGCCAGGTCGTGCCAGCGCCGGTCGATCCGCACCCACGACGGCTCGGACTCGTAGGCGCCCATCCACAGCTCGGCCTGCGGCTGGCCGTCCGGTCGCACGCCGAGCAGCTCCGGGATGGCGTCGGTCGACCCCCAGGCGTAGCGCCGGATCGGGTTGCGCATCTCGTACATCGCGCGCGCCTACAGGGCCGTCGGGTCGGATCCGAGGCCCACACCCAGGTACGCCGCGGCGTAGCTGCCTTGCGACAGCAGCGACGCGTACCGCGCCATCTCCGGACCGTGGTCGCAGCGCAACGTCTGCATGCGGACGCCGTGCTCCTCCGCGCCGGCCATCAGTCGGCCCCGCTGGATGCGTACGGCCGAGTCGTCGGTGCCGTCGTCGAGGATCACCAGCGCGGGCGGCGCGGTCGGCCCGCCGGACTCGTACGGGTCGGCGAACACGTCCCGCGGAGCGGTAGCGGTGAGGACCGGGAGCAGGTGATCGGCGTCGGCGGCGAGCGACGAGCGGCCCGACACGCGCCGGATCGCCTCGGCGACCCGCCGAGCCGCCCGGGCGGCGAGCACCGACCCACCCCACAGCAGCGGGTTGACGTCGGCCAGCAGCAGCGCCAGCTCCTTGGCGGGATTCTGCACGATGTCGTGGAACGGCGAGCATTCCTCGGCGACCGCGTCGAGGGCGGCCGCGACCGCATCGGCGTCGACGTCCGGACCGAGCTCGAGCAGGTGCAGGGCCTGCAGCGCGACGACCGCGGCCGCGAGTGGGTCACCGGTCGTCACCGGCAGCAGCGTCGTGTAGCGCCCGGCCGCCAGCTCGGCGACGTCGGAGTTCGGGTCGCAGATGACGATCAGGACCGCGCCCCGCCGAGTCGCCTCCGAGGCCGCCGACGACGCCGACACGTCGCCCCGCGTCTGCGCCATCACCACCACGGCATCGAGGGCACCCACCCAGCCCGGCAGGCCGGGGCCGGGCCAGGCGACGAACGGCACCGGGCACCACGGCTCCAGGACGGCCCGAAGCAGTCGGGAGTCGTTGCCCGCGGCGACGACGGCGCGCGGCCGTACCTCGCTCTCGAAGCCGCTCAGCGCCTCCTTGGCGGCGGCCACCTCCCGGCGTACGCGGGCGCCGGCCTCCGCGAGCTGGCGCAGGCTCAGGTCGGCGGCCGCCAGGGCCGCCGGATCGTCCAACTTGGCGTCGTCGAACACGCTGGATCGTCCCGTTCGGCCCGTCTCAGGCGTCGTCGCCGGGCGGTTCGGCGCCCTCCTTCGACTCCGGTCGGCGCGCCTCCTCCACCAGCATCACCGGGATGTCGTCCCGGACCGGATAGGCCAGGCCGCATCCGTCGCACACCAGCTCGGAGGCCGACTCGTCGACCGACAGGGTCGCGTGGCAGTCGGGGCAGACGAGGATCTCCAGCAGTGTCGCGTCGAGGTTCATCGGTGACTCCTGATCACGGCGAGTACGCGGTCGCGGACCCGCTCCATCATCGCGCGGTCGGCCGCCTCGACGTTGAGGCGCACCAACGGCTCGGTGTTCGATGTCCGCACATTGAACCACCAATCGCGCTCGGACACGGTCAGCCCGTCGAGCTGGTCGAGCGCCGCCCCCGCCTCGGACTCGAACACCCGCCGCACCGTCTCGACCGCCGCGACCGGATCGGCGACCGCGACGCTGATCTCCTCCGATCCGACGTATCGGGCCAAGGCCGCCACGACGTCCGACAGCGGTCGGTCGGAGGACGCGACCTCGGCGAGCAGATGCACCGCGGCCAGCATCCCCGAGTCGGCGTACCAGAAGTCCCGGAAGTAGTAGTGACCCGAGTGCTCCCCGCCGAAGACCGCCCCGTGCTCGGCCATCGCGGCCTTGATGCCGGAGTGACCGACCCGCGTCCGGACGCCGACGCCTCCGGCGGCCGCGATCTCCTCGGGGACCACGCGGGAGCACGTCAGGCTGTAGAGGACGGTGGCACCCGGATGCCGGCGCAGCAGCTGGCGGGCGACCAGCGCCACCACGGTCGAGGCCGGCACGGCGGCGCCGGTCTCGTCGACCGCGAAGCAGCGATCGGCGTCGCCGTCGAAGGCCAGCCCCACGTCGGCGCCGGACGCGACGACGGCGCGTCGGAGATCCGCCAGGTTGTCCGGGTTCATCGGATCCGCCGGATGGTGCGGGAAGCGGCCGTCGAGATCGAAGTGCAGCGGCACGAGATCGACGTCGAGGCGGCCGAGCACCGCGGGGGCGGTCGTCGCCGCCATCGCGTTGGCGGCGTCCACCACGACCCGCAGCCGGCGCCGCGGCGTCGGACCCAGCCGCACGACGTGGTCGGCGAACTCGTCGAGCACGTCCCGTGACGTACGACGGCCCGGCCCCGATGCCCGGCCGTCGAGCACGGCGCCCTCCCCAGTGCCCCGCCCGGTGCCCTGTCGGGCGGCCCGATCCCGAATCTCGTCGAGCCCGCTGTCGCGACCGACCGGGCGGGCGCCGGGGCGACACAGCTTGAAACCGTTCCACTCGGCCGGGTTGTGGCTCGCGGTCACCATGACGCCGGGCAGGCCGAGCCGGCCGGACGCGAAGTACAGCACGTCGGTGGCCACCACGCCGAGGTCGACCACGTCCACGCCGGCCGACGTCAGGCCGTCGCACAGCGCGTCGGTGAGCCGTGGCGAGCTGGTCCGCATGTCGCGTCCGACCGCGATCGCGTCGAGGCCGTCGGCGTGACACAGGACGGCCGCGATGGCGATGCCGAGCCGTCGCGCCACGTCCTCGTCGAGCTCGGACGGGACGCGGCCGCGGATGTCGTAGCGCTTGACGATGGCGTCCAACGCCGCGACCGGCTGCTCGGACAAGGGCGGCATGCGCTCAGTCGAGGGACCGCAGCGCCCGCAGGTGGCCCCGCCGGCCGACCTCGATCGCATGGCCGTTCGGCTCGTCGGTCGGGGTCGGACGGGCTGCCTCCCGGACGGCGTTGGCGAGCGCCTCGAGATCGTCGCTGCTGGGCCCGCCCGCGTCCGGGTCCGGCTGCAACCGGACGACCTCCCAGCCGCGCGGCGCCGACAGTCGCTCGGAGTGCTCGTCGCACAGGTCGTAGGCGTGCGGCTCCGCGTACGTCGCGAGCGGACCGAGCACAGCGGTCTGGTCGGCGTACACGTAGGTCAGGGTCGCGACCGCGGTCCGTAGGCAGGCGGTCCGCGAGCAGCGACGCCGGATGCTCACGCCCTCTCCTCACTCACATGCCGACGGTACCGGTCCGGTCCCGGCGGCGTCGCCATCGTCGGCCGTGTCGGTGCCCCGAATGCCCCTTCGGCGACCAGTAACCTCAGCGGCATGCGGGACTACGGCGGATCGCCACCGCGGACTCGCGACCGGCGCGGTCGGAGCCGTCGAACGCCGTGGATCCTCCCCGGCCCGCACTCCCCCGACGGGGTGCCGGCGACTCGAAGCCGCCGGGAGCGGTTCGACGCGATCGTCCTCGGCGTCGTCGCCGACCTCGAGTCCCGCTGGCCGCACGAGCTGGCCGACGTCGAGTTCGGCATCGAGGAGGTGCCGTGGGTCGACGACGACTGGCGGCCCGATCAGGTGCCCCTGGCGACCCTGGTCCACCGGTCCGCGCGCCGACGGCCCCGGATCGTGGTCTATCGGCTGCCCATCCGGGTTCGAGCCGCCCGTGCCGGCGACACGCTCGACGAGGCTGACCTGGTTCGGGCTGCCGTGGTCGTCCAAGTCGCCGAGCTGCTCGGTCGGCCGCCCGAGGAGGTCGACCCGCGACGGTCTCGACCTGCCCCGTCCGACCTGACGCTGTCCGACCTGACGCTGTCCTACTCGACCGGGTAGACCCCCGGGGCCAGCACGACCGACGGGATGCTGGCCAGCGGCAGCGCCGCCAGGGCCGAGTCGCCGCCGGTGTAGACCACCCCAGATCGAAGGGTGCCCGACTGCGGTGTCACCACGAGGTAGGCCACACGGTCCGGGTCGGCGTCGAGATCCTGGCGACGGCTCGACCGCCAGGTCACGGTCGCGCCCGCCGGCACGGTCAGGGAGCCCTCGGCCACCGACCGGCCGTTGGCGGCGAACGCCTCGATCGAGAGCGAGGCCTCGCCGGCCGGGTCCGCGCTCGTCACGGCCAGCCGCACGTCCGACGGATCGATGCCGGGCAGGTCGACGGGTACGATCGCGGGACCGGTCACCTCGGGGACACTGGGCGCGTACGCGATGTCCGGGGGGTTTCCGCTCGAGGTGGAGCGCACCGAGGCGACGATCGGCTGGTCGGAGCTGAGCCGGAGTGTCACCATGTCGTCCGCGACCGACTCGGGAACCCGTACCACCTCGACGCTGCCCTCGCCGACCGAGGCGTCCTCGAAGTCCTGGATCGGATGTGTCCCGTCCGGACCGACGACCTGGATGTCGACGACCGTCGTCCGGTCGCCGGGGTTGCCGAGGATCAGCTCCTGCCCGTCGACCTCGTCGGCGAGCGGGCTCAAGGTCAGCGAGGTGTCCGGCGACTGGCCCGAGGGGATCCACTCGGTGCCGGCCGGCGCCAGGGTCGAGGTCCAGTGGTCGAGCACGGCGGCCGCGACCTGACCCTGGGTCGCCCTCACGTGGATGACGACCTCGCCCTCGCCGGCGGCGAACTCCGTCAGGGTGAGTCGCTCGACCTCCCGCGGGCTCAGGACCAGGCCGCTCGTGCTGGCCGGTTCGAGACTGCCCTCCTTCGTCAACAGCGACACGTCGACGACCGCCTCGGTCTCGCCCGGGTTGCTGACCAGCAGCGTGCTCTCGTGGTCGATCGTGCTGCCGGCCCCGACGAACCACGCCTCGCGGGTCGGCCGCGTGCAGTCCGCGACGGCCAGGCCGCCGCCCGTCGGCTCGTCCGCAGTGGTGGACGCGGCCGCACCGGCGCCGGCGGCCATCGGCCCCTCGGCCGCGACCAGCACCGGCTCCGACGCGTCGGGATCCTGGGTGAGGACGGTCCACTCGCCGGCCGGCACGCCGCCCCTGGGAGTCAGCGGCTCGCCCTTGGGCAGCGGCTGGACCTCGATGGCGCCGGCTTGCGAGCCCCCTGATGCCAGGCTGGTCATGCCGATTCCGGCCCGCGCCGCCGGCAGGTCCGCCGCCCCGACCGCCGGACACGTCAGGTCCGCCCGCGTCAACGGCAGCTCGGTCGCCGACGGCGGTGCGGGCTCCGGGTCGGCGCTTCGGATCGTCGACCAGCCCAGCAGCCCGGCCGCGACCAGGATCACCACCAGGGGGATGACCGGCCCCGGTCGTCGGCCGTCGCCGCGATCCGAGGTGCGCTCGCGGAGCCGATGGCTGCGCCGGGGCGGTGGCGTCGCCGTCATGACCGACGCCTCCGTCCGGGCAGGGCGAGGACGACGGCGACGAAGCCGATCGCCAGTTGCGCGAGCGTCCAGAGCCGGTTGTCGGAGTCGTACGACAGGGTCACGCTGCCGCCGCTCGGCGCGGCGAACGCCTGCGTACCGGTGGAGGTGGACAACGACTCGAGCGCACCGTCCGGACCCGTCGCGGACCATCGATCGGAGGCGCTGGCCGCCAGCCGCAGCTCGTCGCCCCGGCCGCCGTCGGGCAGCTGGACATCGCCGTGGAGGGAGGCGGGGCCGTCGATCACCTCGGCGTCGTCCGGGCTGCCGTCGGCCGGAGCGAGCCGGATCGCGCCCGACGGTGCCGCGAGGTCCCAGGCCCGGGCCGACGGGTCGCTCGTGCCCGCCCGGACCAGTCCGGCCGCGCCGTCGAGGGTCGACTCGACCGTGGCATCGACCGGCGGCATCGCGTAGACGGCTCCGACGCCGCGGTCGAGGAGGAATCCGGTGGCCTCGGCGTCCGGCGAACTCAGCAGGTCGGCGACCGCCTCGTCCATCGCCGCCTGGTCGGACGGCTCGGGCGGCACCGACTCCTCGCCCAGTCGGGTGCCGTCGTCGCGAACGACCTGGTAGGCGAGTCCGCTGTCGGCCGTCCCCGACAGGACCAGCGTCGACGACTGCTGCGGGCCGGACGCCCGGTCGGCGAGATAGACCGGCACCGGCACCGGATCCTCCCGTCGCAGAGTGGAGTCGTCGCTCCAGGCCCACCAGACCACGAACGTCAGCGGTACGAAAGCGGCGACGACGGAGGAGCCGACCGCCACCGGCTGCCGCCACCCGAAGCTGTGGGCGGCCAGGAAGTCACCGACCTGGTCCGCGGCCAGGCCCGCGGCCGTCGCCAGCCCGGCGATCCACCAGACCAGCGGAAAACCGACCCACACCGAGGCGGACTCCGCGCCGAGGCCGACGTCGACGCGTTGGCCGGCACCGGCGACCGCGAGCCCGAGGCCGACCAGGGCGACCAGCCAGGCCATCGCGAGGGCGCGCCGTCGGTCCGACCGGCCCAGCGCGATCACGCCGAGCGCGACGACGACCAGGCCCCACCACACCGGCGCGCCGCCCGGCCCACCCGGCTGCCCACCCGCCAGGTCGAGGGTGCTCGGGGCGAGATCGACAGCTGCGCCAGCTGCCCGCGCCTCGGCGAGTCCGGCCTCCCACCACACGCCGGCGGGGTCCACCGCTCGCTCCCACATCCACGGGCCCAGGAGCAACCAGGGCAGCGCGACCACGCCGACCACGGTCATGAGCGAACGGCCCCGACCACGGCCGGCGATCGGCCACGCGAGGACGGCCAGAGCCAGGCCGACCGCCACCATGACGTACGCGACCGGGACGAAGGCGACCAGGACGCTCACCCACAGACCCAGCCGTAGCCCGGACAGCCAGGTGGGCGCACCGCCGATCACCAGGGCCAGTGCCGCCGACGCGACCAGTGGCAGCACGGCGATGCCGACCAGGGTGCCGATCCGTCCCTGCGCCACCGCCCCCGTGAGGACTGGGAGAGCGGCGTACGTCACGCACCACCAGATCCGCACCCAGCGCGAGTCGAAGAGGCGCCGGGCGAGCCGGCTCGCCGTCAACGCACAGACCGGCACGGCCGCGAGCACGAGGAGATCGACGAGCAGCCACGGTTGGCCGAACGTCACCGTGCCTCCGATCGCCAGCACCAGGACGTACGGCGCGGCGAGCGCATCCGATCCGATGCCGACCGGGTGCCACGTCTCCCACACCAGGCTCCACCAGCGGCCGACGCCATCGGGGGCCGGCAGCAGCGCTCCCCCGGCGAGCTGACCGCCGCCGAGGAGGTCTCGTGCCGACCACAGCGCGAACACGACCAGCAGGGCCCCGATCAACACCTGCGGCTGGCGCAGCAGGCGAGCGACCGTACTCGTGGCGGTCGGCAGCTCCTCGGCCTCGGCGGCCACCGGGCCGGTCTCGACCACCACCGCGCGCTTGCCGCTGGGCTGCGGCTGCTGCCCGCCGGCACCGACCGCGCGGACCAGGGCGAGCCCGATCTCGAGCACGGCGTCGACCCCATGTCGGTACGGCAGCAGCGGGCTCGGCAGCAGGCGCCGAACGTCACGGGGGGTACGGGTGGCCTGTCGACGTCGTCGTCGCCTCGCCCGCAGCATCGCGAACGGATGCAGGTAGACGCCGGCGAGGCCGCGCAGCTCGTCGGCCGCCTCCCGGGGCGCCTTCGCCAGCAGCAGGCCCAACACGCGCAGGACCGACCCGACCAGCAGCCGGACCGACTGCCACCAGAACCCGAGCCGGCTCGCGTTGGCCAGCAGGGTGAACAGCGCGGCCCGCCGTCGCTCGGCGACCGGCCGACGGGCGTAGGCGCCGTCGACCCGCAGGCCTCGGGTCGCCGCCTCGAGATGGAAGACCACCGACTCCGGGGCGGTACGGGTACGGTAGCCGGCGCGAGCCACCCGCCACCCGAAGTCCAGGTCGTCGCCGAACAAGGGCAGTCGGCGCTCGAAGCCGCCGAGCTCGTCCCACACGTCGCGCCGGATCAACATGCCGGCGGTGTTGACCGCGAGGACGTCACGCGGCCGGTCGTGCTGACCCTGGTCCGGCTCGCCGCGCTCGAGCCCGGTCTCACGCTGCCCGGTACCGCTGATGGTCGCGCCGACCTCGAGCAGCCGCCGCAACGACGGCCATTCGCGAAGCTTGGGCCCGACGACGGCGACGTCGTCACGCACCTCGGTCAGCAGGGCGGCCAAGGCGCCGGGATCCGGCGCCGAGTCGTCGTGCAAGAGCCACACCCAGCACCGCGACCGGTTCGTGACGTCGGTCGGGCGGACGTGTGCGTGTCGCCGTGGCGCGGCCGCCTGCCCGTCCACCTGCTTCAGACCGGCCGCGACGGCCGCGCCGAACCCGGCCGAGCGGTCGATTCGACAGACGTTCGGCTCCCCCATCCGGCTGGCGAGGATCTCCGCCGTGCCGTCGGAGGAGCCGGTGTCGACGGCGACCAGCGCATCGGGCATCCGGCGCTGTCGTTCCAGGGCGTCGAGCACCTGCGGGAGCCATCGCGCGCCGTCATGGCTGACGATCACCGCCGTCACGTGCGGGCCGTAGGACGTCTCCGGTCCTTCGACGGCAGCGGACATCGGTGGGCTCTCGTGGTCGATTGAGGTGGATGGGTCAGGAAGTCAAACCCTAAGCGGTTCGCCTGATCGACCGTCGAGGGACACCGGCTCGAGCCGGCCTGAGTGCGGGCACAGACGTCTGCCGGGCCCCTGGCGCCACCGCGGGAAAGGCCGCCGCGGAGCCGACGCGGCTAGACGGCGCGCTTCTTCAGCTTGCGGCGCTCACGCTCCGACAACCCGCCCCAGATTCCGAACCGTTCGTCATGCGCCAGCGCGTACTCCAGGCACTCGCCGCGTACGTCGCAGGAAAGACAGACTCGCTTGGCCTCCCGCGTGGAACCACCCTTTTCTGGGAAGAAGGCCTCCGGATCGGTTTGGGCGCACAGCGCCCGCTCCTGCCAGGCCAACTCGCCAGACTCGTCGTCGAGCACATCGAGTTCATTCACGATGCTCTCGCCTCCTCGACACTTGCATTCCCGAGATTTTCCCCGTCGTGACTCCGCATCGCTTCGAGACGAGGCTCGCGGGGTCGGCCGCCCGACCCGCGTCGAGGCGCGACTCCGCGGGGCGACCCGAACCGGCGCCTCGGGCGGACCGTCCGCCCAAGCGATCGAACGACACGTATGAAATTACATGCCTGTCAATACCACAAAGTCAAGTCCGAAGATGTTAATGGACCCATCGGGAACATGACGACGGGTGCGCCACGAGGCTCGTGGCGCACCCGTCGTCATGGTGCGTTCGGCTGCCGCCGAGGGGAGCGCGGACCAGCTCAGGTGGAGCTCGGCGACCACCATCCGGGGCGGTCGTCGTCGCCGTCCTGGGGCGGCTCGCCCTCCTGCGGAGCCTCCTGCTGCGGGGGCTGACCCCACTGCTGCTGCGACGGGTCGGCCGGCGGCTGACCCCACTGCTGGGTCTCCTGCGGAGCCGGGGGCTGCTGGCCCGGGTCGCCGCCCGCCGCATAGCCGGTCGACGACTCACCCGAGCCGGGCATCGGCTGACCGGTCTCGCCGCCGGCCGCGTATCCCGTGGACGACTCGCCCGAGGTCGGCTGCCCCCAGGTCTGTCCGGCGGCGGCACCGGCAGCGGCGCCACCGGCGGCGCCCCACTGCTGTTGCTGGCCGCCCCACTGCTGCTGCGGCGGCTGCTGACCCCACTGCGGCTGCTGACCCCACTGCTGCTGCGGCTGCTGACCCCACTGCTGCTGACCCCACTGCTGTTGCTGCTGCGGGCGCACCGGGGCGGGCAGGCCCTGGAAGACCGTGAAGGTGAAGAACGCGCCGATGCCGAGCAAACCGATGAACGCCAACATCGCGAGGGTGCCGACGACCTTGCCGGCTCCGGTGATCCCCGCGAAGCCCGCGAGCGCTCCCAACGCTGCCGACGCCTGCGCCTGGGCCGCGGCCGCCGGATCGCCGGGCACCCCGCCACCGCCGTCGGTGTCGACGCCGTAGCCGGCGAACCAGGTGATCAGCCCGAGGAGCAGCATCACGCCCTGGAGCCCCAGGGCGGCCGGCACCACCATCCGAGCCATCGGCGACGGAGTGTCCGCGGCCGCCATGAGAGCGGCGACGACCGTGATGATGACGAACACCGGATTGACGAAGAGCCCCTGCGTCAGCATCGCCCGGATCGAGAAGTCGCCGAGATCGCCGTTGAACAGCACCGACAGGCAGGCGATGAGATAGAGAGCGGTAGCGCCTAGCAACCCGAGGGCTAGCGGATCGCGCAGCTTCTTGGCAGATTCGGTTAGCACGGAAACTCCCCTATCAGACAGTTAGTGCGTGGGCCAGCCTGCCACAGATGCCCGAGTGACAGTCACCCGGTGGGTCCTTGGGCGGTGTCGGGTCGCCGTGCGGTTCCCGCCACACTGACGACATGCGGATCACGGCATTGTCGGGGGGCATCGGCGGCGCTCGGTTCCTGCGCGGGCTGCGTTCGATCGGGCGTCCTGACGACGCGATCACCGTCGTCGGCAACACGGCCGACGACATCTGGATGTTCGGTCTCAAGATCTGCCCCGACCTCGACACCGTCATGTACACCCTGGGCGGTGGCATCGACGAGGAGCGCGGCTGGGGCCGGACCGACGAGACGTGGCGAGCGAAGGAGGAGCTGGCGGCGTACGGCGTCGAGCCGACCTGGTTCGGGCTGGGCGACCGCGACCTGGCCACGCACGTCGTGCGAACCCAGATGCTGACCGCCGGCTACTCCCTGTCGTCGGTCACCGACGCGCTGTGCGCACGCTGGCTGCCGCCGAGCGACCGACCCACCGTCCGGCTGCTGCCGATGAGCGACGACCGGGTCGAGACCCACATCGTGGTCGACGACGCGGACGCACCGGCGGGGCGCCGCGCGATCCACTTCCAGGAGTACTGGGTACGGCTGCACGCCGAGCCGGCCGTACGCGACGTCGTCGTGGTCGGAATCGACGAGGCGACCGCCGCACCGGGTGTGGTCGACGCGATCCTGAACGCCGACGTCGTGCTCCTGCCGCCGTCGAATCCGATCGTCTCGATCGGCACGATCCTCGGCGTGTCCGACATCGCCGGGGCGATGCGCGACACCAAGGCTCCCGTCGTCGGACTGTCGCCGATCGTGGCCGGCGCCGCCGTACGCGGCATGGCCGACCAGCTGCTCGCCGGCCTCCAGGTCGAGAACTCCGCCGCCGGCGTGGCGGAGCGCTACGGCGCCCGCAGCCGCGACGGCTTCATCGACGGCTGGCTGGTGCACGACACCGACAAGGACCAACTGCCCCGGCTCGCCGCCGCCGGGATCGAGGCGAGGGCGGTTCCCCTGCTGATGCGCGACCTCGGGGCGACGGCCGCGATGGCGACCGCCGCGCTCGAGCTGGCGTCGGAGATCCGTCGATGACCGGCCGGCTCGAGGTCGTCCCGGTCCACGGCCTGCCGGAGATCGGGCCGGGCGACGACTTGGCGGCGTTGATCCAGGGTGCGGTGCCCGAGCCGCTTCGGGACGGCGACGTCGTCGTCGTGACGAGCAAGGTGATCAGCAAGGCGGCCGGCCTGGTCGCGAAAGGTGATCGCGAGACGCTGCTCGACAAGCAGACTCGGCGCGTGGTGGCCCGGCGCGGTGAGATCCGGGTCGTCCGAACCCCGCACGGCCTGACCCTGGCCGCCGGCGGTCTCGACGCGTCCAACACACTACCCGGCACGGTCGTACCGCTGCCTCCGGAGCCCGACGCGGACGCCGAGCGGATGCGGCGCCGACTGCGCGATCTCGCCGGCGTCAACGTCGCGGTCGTCGTCACCGACACGGCCGGCCGGCCATGGCGACAGGGCCAGACCGACATCGCGATCGGGGTGGCCGGACTGACGCCCGTCGACGACTACACCGACACCGTCGACGGCCACGGCAACCGGCTCGTCGTGACGGCGCCCGCGGTCGCGGACGAGATCGCAGGCGCGGCCGACCTCGTCCAGGGCAAGACGGCCGGCGTACCGGTGGCCGTGGTCCGCGGCCTCGCCGAACGCGTCCTTCCGCCCGACCGCGACGGGCCCGGGGCGACGGCACTGCTTCGGCCCGCAGCGACGGACATGTTCGGCTGGGGCGCCGCCGACGCGGTGCGAACGGCGGTCCGGCGCGACGATCCGGATGCGTCGGACGGGTTCCCCGCCCCGGTCGATCCGGTCGAGGACCTGGTCGACGACGCGCTTCGAGCCGCGGATCGGACGCTCGTCGAGCTGCAGCCGATCGGTCCGGGTCAGTGGCGACTGCTTGCCGTCGACGGCGCGCCCCGGGAGGCGGCCGCCTGGGAGGCCGGTGCCCTCGTCGAGCGACTGCGAACGCTCGCGGTGGCGACTCGCCGCCGGCTCGACGTACACCGCGACGGGACCGGTCGGGCCGGGCTCGCGCGGGTGACGATCACATCGGCGTGACGCGTACGGCTCCGTCGGCGAGGACCGCGTCGCAGGCCACCCGTACGCCGTCGAGCAGCTCGCAGTCGGCTCCGACGACGGCCGCATCGCCGACGGCGGCGCCCTGCAGCCGGGTCCGAGCTCCGACCCGCGCCCCCGGACCGACCACCGACCCGACGACGCGAGCACCGGACTCGACCCGGGCCCCGGCGAGCACCACACTCCGGTCGACGACGGCACCCGAGTCGACCCGCGCCCCCGGCCCGATCGCCGAGCCGCCCGTCACGAGCTCGGCCTGCGCCACTGACGCGTCCTCGATGAGTCGGTCTGCTGGCGGGTGGGCGTACGCGGGAGTCGACACGGCACCCCGTACCAGGTCGCACGACGCCTCGACCAGCGCCGCAGGCGTGCCGACGTCGCGCCAGTAGGCCGACTCGCGATAGCCGACGAGCACCCGACCGTCCTCGAGCAGCTCCGGAAACGTCTCCCGCTCGATCGACACGACGCGCCCGGGCGGGATCGCGTCGACGACGCGGCGCCGCAGCACGTAGCAGCCGGCATTGACCTGACGGCTTACCGGCCGCGGCGACTTCTCGAGGAACGCCACGACCCGGTCGGACTCGTCGGTCGGCACCGAGCCGTACGCCGACGCGTCGGGCACCTCGACGAGATGCAAGGAGCCGTCCGCGCCGGCGTCCTGGAGCCGCTCGACCTGGGCGACCAGGTCATGGCCGGACAGCTGGTCGCCGTTGAGGACGACGACCGGGTCGTCCGGCGCGGCCCGCAGCGCGGCCGACGCGTGCCGCAGCCCACCGCCGGTGCCGAGCGGCTCGGCCTCGGTCACGTACGTGATGGCGATGCCGACACCCGAGCCGTCGCCGAGGACGGGCTCGAAGTCGGCCGCTCGGTACGACGTGGCCAGGACGACATGGTCGACGCCGGCGGCGGCGAGCTTGGTCAGCTGGTGGAGCAGGAACGGGACGCCGCCGACCGGCAGCAGGTGCTTCGGCCGCCGGGTCGTCAGCGGCCACAGCCGACTGCCGAGTCCGCCCGCCAGGATCACCGCCTCCACAGCGCCTCCGATCGCTCGAGTTCCGACTTCCGGTGGGTCCGCGGCCCCGTACACCAGCCACGAGTCGGAACTCGACCGGTGCCCCAGGGCCGCGGACGACCGTACTCCTTCGGCCTCTAGGCTGGCCGGCATGGCTGTCTTGGTGACCGGCGGGGCCGGGTATATCGGAGCGCACGTCGTGCGACTGCTGCAGGAGCGCGGCGACCGGGTCGTCGTGGTCGACGACCTGAGCACGGGCGACGCCGGGCGGATCGGCGACGCCGCGCTCGAGCGGATCGACCTGGCGGCGGCCGAGGCCACCGAGGCACTCACTCGCACCATCCGGGAGCACGAGGTCGAGGCCGTCATCCACATCGCGGCCAAGAAGCAGGTCGGCGAGTCGGTGGCCCGGCCGGCCTGGTACTACGAGCAGAACGTCGGCGGCAACGCCCATCTGCTGCAGGCGATGGAGGCGACCGGCGTACGCAAGCTGATGTTCTCCTCGTCGGCGGCGACGTACGGCCTGCCGGACGTCCCGCCCGGCGCGCTGATCGACGAGGACGCGGCGCCGCGACCGATCGCGCCGTACGGTGAGACGAAGCTCGTCTGCGAGTGGATGAACCGCGCCGCCGGTGTCGCCTGGGGCCTGCGGACGGTCAACCTCCGCTACTTCAACGTCGCCGGTGCCGGCTGGGACGACCTGGGCGACCCCGGGGTCTTCAACCTGATCCCGATCGCGCTGCAGCAGCTGACCGGCGGCGAGCAGCCGAAGATCTTCGGCGCCGACTACGACACGCCCGACGGCACCTGCATCCGCGACTACGTCCACGTCCTGGATCTGGCGCAGGCGCATCTGGCGGCGCTCGACTACCTGGGTGCCGACCGGCAGGCGTACGACGTCTTCAACGTCGGAACCGGCCAGGGCGCCTCGGTCCGCGAGGTGCTGGAGCAGATCGCGAAGTCGAGCGGGCTGACCGTCGAGCCCGTGGTGGTCGAGCGGCGACCCGGCGACCCGGCGCAGTTGGTGGCCAGCGTCGACCGGATCGAGGAGGTCCTCGGCTGGCGCGGCAAGCACGACCTCGCCCAGATCGTCGACTCCGCGTGGTCGGCCTGGCGGCACAGCACCTGAGCCGCTAGATCTCGCCGCCCTCGGCGTCCAGGTCGTCGCCGTCGTCGTCGTAGTGGAGATGGTGGATCGCGTCGGGCACCGAGCCGTCGAAGCCGAGCTTGCCGGCCTCCAGGACGACCGCCCGAGAGCAGATCCGCTTGACCTGGGTCGTGTTGTGGCTGACGAAGAAGATCGTGCGGCCCTCGTCCCGGATCTGCTGGATGCGCTTGATGCACTTCTTCTTGAACGGCGGGTCGCCGACCGCGAGCACCTCGTCGATGATGAAGATCTCGGAGTCGGCGGCGACCGAGACGGAGAAGCCGAGCCGGGCGAACATGCCCGACGAGTAGCTTCCGACGGGCTGGTCGAGGAACCGCTCGATCCCGGAGAAGTCGACGATCTCGTCGAACTTGCGGTTGATCTCGGGCTCGGTCATGCCCATGATCGCGCCGTTGAGGTAGATGTTCTCGCGTCCGGTCAGCTGCTTGTGGAAGCCGGCGGTGACCTCGATCAGGCCGGCGATCCGGCCCCGCGTGAGCACCTCCCCGCCGTCCGGGCGCAGGACACCGGAGATCAGCTTGAGCAGCGTCGACTTGCCGGACCCGTTGAGTCCCATCAGGCCGATGGCCTCGCCCTCCTCGACGGTCAGCGACACGTCGTTGACCGCGAGGAACGAGTGGGTCACCGGCTGCCGCTGCGCGACCGCCACGAGCCGACGCTTCAGCGTCAGCGCGTCGCGGAGCACGAAGCGCTTGGACACCTGGTCGAGCAGGATCGACGTCGCCATCAGAGCATCTGCTCCGCGAACTTGGACTCGAGCCGGCTGAACAGCCGCTGCGCCAGCCACACCAGCACGAGGCAGACGGCGAGCGTCACGACGCCCCGAAGCAGCAGGTGGTCCGGGAAGACCGGCGAGTACGAGTCGTCGTCGATCGTCGTCGACCAGAAGCAGCGCTGCCCCAGGATGACCGCCTCCGCGACCGGGTTGGCCAGGTAGAGCTGCTCGATCCAGTTGCCGTTGGTGCGCTCCTGGATCAGCTCGAACGGGTAGATCATCGGCGTCGACCACATCACCAGGTACGAGATGGTCTCGGCGAAGTTCTGGAAGTCGCGGAACAGCGTGTTGAGCGCACTGAACGCGAGGCCAACGGCGAGCGAGAACGTGATGACGATCGACAGCGACAAGAGACCGGCCACGACGCCGGTCAGGTCCAGGCTCCAGCCGACGATGATGCAGCCGGTGACCAGCACGATGTACTGCGGGATCATGTGGTAGCCGGTGACCAGCAGCGACGCGACCGGGAACATCTCCCGCGGCACGTTCATCTTGCGGACCAGCGACTTGTTCTTCACCACCGACCTGGTGCCCGCGTTCAGCGTCTCGGTGAAGAACGTGACCGCCATCATCCCGGTGAAGACGTGGAAGGGGTAGTGCGGCAGGTCCTTGAGCCCGATCACGTAGCCCACGACGAGGACGTACGTCAGGAACCTGATCAACGGCTTGATGTACGACCAGGCCAGGCCCAGCACGGACGCCTGGTAGCGGACCCGCAGCTCCTTGCGGACCAGCAGGCCGAGCAGGTAGCGACGCTTGAACACCCCGAACAGGCCGGTGGTGTCCCCCGGTGGCTTCAGCGGACCGTGCGGGTGCTCGGCGTCGAGCGTGCCCGCGTGGCTCACGGATGCTCCTCTTTGTCGCCCGCCCCCTTCGCGGAGGCGTCGGAGGAGCGGTCAGGTGTGTTGGCCCCGAACGTCGACTCCCACTGGTGCATCGAGGTCAGCTCGGGCAGCGCGCTGCGGTACTCCTTGGCCAGCCGCGGCCACTCCAGCGCGAACTGCTCGTGGATCCGGATCGTCCGGCGCAGCAGCCGCTGGAACTCCCGCGGCTCCCGGCGGTACCAGGACGCGGCGGTGCCGTCGGTCGTCGACACGATCGCGGAGTCGAGCCCGACCAGGCGCCACCAGCGGGCGTCGCGCGCCGCCACCCGGGCCTCCGGGTGACGGCGGGCGAGGTCGCGGACCGGCAGCAGCTGGCGGATGGTGCCGAGCGTGGCCGTCCTGAGCTGGGCGAGCTGGCCCTGGGGGTCGGACGGGTCGTGACCCCGCTTCGGAGGCTTCAGCAGCCGCGGCCGCGGGAACGCGTCGGCATGCGGCTTGGTCTGCGCGTCGGTGTGCTCCATGCGCATCGCCCGCACCTCGGGCAGCCTGCTGCCGATCTGACGGTGCAGGTGGCCCGGCCCGGACAGGATGTCCTCGAGCGCCTGCAGCCGCAGCTCGGCCGTGGAGTACTGCATCGCGAGCAGGTGCTTGACCTGGTGGATGAAGCTCTCCCGCACGATCCGGCCGCCGTAGTCGTACGGCGAGTGCAGCAGGGCCGCGACGGTCCGGTTGCGCTGGTGGTAGTAGGCCTGCCAGTCCAGCGCGTCGTTCTTGTCGGTCCACGGCACGTGCCAGACGGCGACGCCCGGCATCGACACGGTCGGGTAGCCGGCCGACTGGGCGCGCAGGCCGTACTCCGCGTCGTCCCACTTGATGAACAGTGGCAGGCCCAGCCCGACCTCCTCCATCACGACCCGGGGGATCAGGCACATCCACCAGCCGTTGTAGTCGACGTCGACCCGGTGGTGCAGCCAGCGCGTCGCACGCAGGTTGCGGTTGGCCAGGTCGTGCTCGGGGGTGACCCGGGACGCCGGGCCCCACCAGAACCGCCAGCGGGCGACCTGCTCACCGAAGCTGTGCAGCTGGGACCGGGCATAGAGGCTGAACATGTGCCCGCCGACGAGCGTCGGCCGCCGGGCCAGGTCGCCGAACGTGATGGCCCGCAGGATGCTCTCGGGCTCGGCCACGATGTCGTCGTCGAGCAGCAGGACGTACGTACTCGTGCCCGCCTTGACGGTTTCGTACTGCGACCGGGCGAACCCCCCGGAGCCGCCGATGTTGCCCTGCTCGATGACGCGAAGCTTGCCGCCCATCGCCTTGTCGATGTCGGCGGTCTCCGGGACGTCGCGGACCCGCTCGGTGCCCTGGTCGACGACGATGACCTCGTCGAGGACGCTCATGACCTCCTTGTCGGCGGCCAGCTGCCCGAGCAGCGGCACCGCGGAGTCCGGACGGATCACCGTGATGCCGACGGTCGCCGTGCCGGGCCGGGCGCGGTCCGCCGGCACGTCGGCGCACCAGGCCGCCTCCTCGAGCACGGCGCCGTTGGCGCCGGCCCACAGGTCGAACCAGTACCAGCCGCCGTCACCGAACGGCTTCAGCGGCAGGGTGAACTCGAACTCACCGCCGGTGTCGGTCTCCGACGACGCCGAGTCGACTCGCTGCGAGCGGCCGTCGGCCGTCGAGCGGTAGACGATCACGGTCGCCTCGCCGCTGACCCGGACGCGAAGCACGACGTCCTCGACGACGGACCACATCCGCCAGTAGCTCGCGGCGAACCCGTTGAAGTAGGTCGCGAACGACACCCGCTGGTCGGCGACGACGCGGAGCCGGTGCCGGTCGAGGATGTTCTCGGGATGCCGGTCCGACGAGTGCGCGTCGATCACGGTCAGCTCGGTGGTGGGCGTCCCCTCCTCCTCCCGCGGGACGCCGACGCTGGCGCCGTAGTCGACGTACAGGGGGAGGACGTCGAGGTCGCGATCCTCGGGGAAGATGACCCGCTGGAGCACCCGGCGCACCTTCTGCTCGGACCGCTCCGCGGCGTCCGGCGCGGTCTCGGTCTGCGCGGTCATGCCTCAATGCCTCCACTTTCGAGCACCGCACCCTGCGTGTAGTGCGGCTTGATCTTGTTGTCGTACATCGACAGGGCGGCCCCGATCGCCATGTGCATGTCGAGGTACTTGTACGTCCCGAGCCGGCCACCGAAGAGCACCTGCTTCTCCGACCGCGCCAGCTCCCGATACTCCAACAGCTTGGCCCGGTCCTCGGCCGTGTTGATCGGGTAGTAGGGCTCGTCGCCCTCGCCGGCAAACCGAGAGTACTCGCGCTGGATGACCGTCTTGTCGCTCGGGTAGTGGTCCCGCTCCGGATGGAAGTGCCGCGGCTCGATGATCCTGGTGAAGGGGACGTCCTGGTCGGCGTAGTTCATCACCGACGTGCCCTGGAAGTCGCCGACCGGCTCGACGGAGGTCTCGAGGTCGATGGTGCGCCACGACAGGCTGCCGAGGCAGTTGTCGAAGTACTGGTCGACCGGCCCGGTGTAGACGATCGGGACGCTGCCCACCAGGTCCTTCCTGGTGTCGAAGAACTCGGTGTCGAGCCGGACCTCGATCCTGTCGTGGTCGGCCATGTTCTCCAGCCACTTGGTGTAGCCGTTGGTGGGGAGCCCCTCGTAGGTGTCGCTGAAGTAGCGGTTGTTGAAGTTGTAGCGCACCGGCAGCCGGGTGATGATCGCCGCCGCCAGCTCCTTCGGGTCGGTCTGCCACTGCTTGGCGGTGTAGCCCTTGACGAACGCCTCGTAGAGCGGCCGGCCGATCAGCGAGATCGCCTTCTCCTCGAGGTTCTGCGCGTCGGACGTCTCGATCTCGGACGCCTGCTCGGCGACCAGGGCGCGGGCCTCGTCCGGCGTGAACGAGCGGCCGAAGAACTGGTTGATCAGGCCGAGGTTCATCGGGAACGTGTAGACCTGGCCCTGGTACTTGGTGAAGACCCGGTGCTGGTAGCCGGTGAACGACGTGAACCGGTTGACGTACTCCCACACCCGGCGGTTGGAGGTGTGGAACAGGTGCGCACCGTACTGATGCACCTCGATGCCGGTCTCCGGGTCGGGCGCGCTGTAGGCGTTGCCGCCGATGTGGTGGCGGCGGTCCAACACGAGGACGTCGAGGCCCAGGTCGTTGGCACAGCGCTCGGCGATGGTCAGCCCGAACAGCCCGGAGCCGACGACGACGAGGTCAGCGTTCACGGCGGTGGATCACTCCATCTCATTCAGTGCGTGTTGCTCGTTCACAGCGTGTGGTGGCGTTGCTCAGTGGTTGCTCCGGATGCCGCGCTTGGCGATGAGTCGACGGTACGCGACGCGCCGCACCGGCTCGGGAACCAGGCGGTAGCCGCCGCGTACGACGACGTTGCGGGCGAACTCGACCCGGTTGGTGATCCCGAGCTCGAGGAAGCGCCGTTGCAGGTCCCACTCGCTGCGCAAAAGTGCCCGGCCGCCACGACGAGCGTACGCGCCGGCGCCGATCCGGTAGTAGACGAGGGGCTCGGCGACGTTGGCCGGGACGGCGCCCTCGGCCAGCATCCGGGCGAACAGGAGGTAGTCCTCCATGAGCGGCAGGTCCTGGTAGCCGCCCACCTTCTGGACCATCGAGCGACGGTAGACGACGGTCGGGTGGTTGAACGGGTCGCGGAACCGCATCGCCGAGCGGATCCAGTCGGGGTCCAGGGGCGGCACCCTGGTGAGCACCACCTGGTCGATGTCGTCGACGAACTCCATCAGCGCCGAGCCGACGATGTCGGCGCCGTCGGCGATCAGCGGAAGCTGGAGCTCGAAGCGGCGCGGCAGCGAGATGTCGTCGGCGTCCATCCGGGCGACGACGTCGTGGGCGCACTCCTCCAGCCCCCGGTCGAGCGCCGGCCCGAGACCGACGTTGCGCTCCAGGCGCACCAGTGTCACCGGCACCGGGCTGGCGGCCGCGAGGTCCTCGCAGGTCTCCCGCAGCCCGTCGGGCAGCGGGCCGTCCTGGACGACGACGACGTCGTCGGGCCGCAGCGTCTGGTCGTCGACCGAGCTGACGAAGGCGCGCCGCAGGAAGTCGGCGCGGTCCCCGGCGTACACCGGCAGCAGCAGCGAGAACGGCAGCTCAGGGCGCGTCTCAGGCATCGCCTACCTCATGGTCACGGGCCCCCGCCAACGCCTCCACGTTGGGGCGTGGACCCGAGCGTAACCCGGCCCGCATACCGCGACGAAACTCCCGCGCCAGGGCGCGCCGATCGCTGCTCGCGACGAACGTCCGCAGCCAGCGCCGAGCGGTGCCGGCGGTGTACGTCGCCTTCTCGAGCGGGTTCAGGCTCCGGCTGCGGGTGAACGTCCAGACCTTGTTGCGTACCTCGTAGAAGAACCGCTCGCCGGGGTCGGCGTCGGCCGCGCCGAACGTCTTGGTCTTGTGGACGACGACGCTGTCCGGGCAGAGCAGCCCGACCCGCCGGCGCAGCAGCCGGGTGGTGTACTCGAAGTCGTCGTTCCACAGGAAGTAGTCCGCGATCGGCAGGCCGCGGTCGCGTACCGTCTCGGCGTCGACCAGGATCGAGACGAAGGACGCGGACCGGATCGGCATCGCACCGGCGCGCTCGGCCCGGGCGGCCTCCGACCGGCGCACCCAGGGCTTGCGTCGCGGTGTGTTCATCGGATGGTCGCGGCCGTCGCTCCAGACCACCCGGCTCGCCAGCAGCACCGGCTGCCGTCGCCCCGGGTAGCGCTCGATGGTGGCGAGCAGGTGCTCCAGCGCGGTCGGCTCGGGGACGGTGTCGTCGTCCATCAGCCACAGCAGGTCCGGCTTGTGGTCGGCGAGCGCGTGGTCGACGCCCGCGGCGAATCCCCCGGCGCCCCCCGTGTTGTGCCGCAACGTCACCAGGTCGACACCCTCGAACTCGCGGCGCACCATCTGGGTGGTCCCGTCGGACGAGGCGTTGTCGACGACCACGATGTCGTCGACCGGGCGCGTCTGCGTCCGCAGCGCGCCGAGCGCCAGCTTGAGCAGGTCCCGCCGATTCCAGGTCACCACGACGGCAACCACGCGGGGTTCGGAGCGCATCAGGGGCATGGATCCTTTCGTGCGGCCCGACCGCGATGACCCGAGACGCGGCAGTTGTTCGTACCCCGTGCCGGAGGCACCCTACCCACGACCCGCGCCAGATGCACAAATCGCCCGGTGGTCAGCACGAGGCCTCGAGGTCCTTGGTGTGGTTGGCGGCCTCCTCCCCGCGATGCTTGCGCCTGCCGCCGGGGCCGTCGGAGGTCTCCCCCTCGGCCTTCGCGAGCGCCCTGTCGACCATGTCGAGGATCTTGTCGTAGTCGGGATCGTACGTCTCGATCTTCGGCGGCACGAACGACACGGTGGCCACCGGTTGTCCGCGTGCCTTGAGAGCCAGGTCGATGAACGTGTCGAGCTCGGAGGCCGGGATGTCGGTCTCGAACACCCGCATGCCGGCGTCGGCGATGTCGCCCATCTTGAGCACGACCCGCTTCGGGTCGAGCTGCTTGAGCATGGCGCTCATCAGGCACTTCTGCCGCGCCATCCGGGAGTAGTCGTCGTCGGCGACCCGGCTGCGGGCGAACCACAGGGCCTCGTAGCCGTCCAGATGCTGCGTGCCCTCCGGAATCGTCCCCGTGATGGCGCCGCCGATGCCGCCGATCGGGATGTCCTTGGGGACGTCGACCGTCACCCCGCCGAGGGCGTCGATCAGTGCGTCGAAGCCGGCCAGGTTGACCATCGCGGTGTAGTTGATCGACAGCCCGGTGACCCCTTCGACGCCCAGCTTGGTCGCCTCGAGACCCGGGTCGTCGACGTCGGGGAAGAGCCTGGCGTGCTCCGTACCCCAGGTGTAGAGGCTGTTGATGTAGCAGGCGTCGCAGTCGAAGCCGCCCGGGAACCGCTCGGCCAGGACGCTGTCGTCCGGGAACGGCACGTTGGCCAGGTTGCGCGGCAGTCCGAGCAGCACGGTCCGACCGGTCTCCTCGTCGATGCTCGCGACCGTGATCGAGTCCGGCCGCAGCCCCCACCGGTCCTTGCCGGAGTCCCCGCCCAGCAGCATGACGTTGTAGCGGCCCTCGTGGGGGTCGCTGGCCTCGCCGGAGCCGAACACGGTCTGGATGAAGTCGCGCTGCACCGCCACGACGTGCGCCGAGAACAGCAGGACACCACCCGCCACCAGGCACAGGGCGCCGTTGACCCCGATCATGATCGCGCGGTGCGACCGCCGCAGCCGGAGCGGGTCGCCGAGTCGCCAGGCGTCGGTCAGCAGCAGGATCCAGGCGATCGCGAGCGCGATCAGCAGGACGCGGGCGAGCAGCAGCAGGTCGGGGTTGGTCGCCAGGCCGAACATGACGGTGCGGTCGACGAGGTAGACCACGAGGCCGAGGAGCAGGAGCGCGACCAGCGCCAGGTAGATCCGCACGATGACGTGCCCGAGCCGCCGGTTGCCCGCGACGAGCTGCGCCGACCCGGGCAGCACCAGCGTCATGCCCATGAGGGTGAGCGAGCGACGGAACCGTATCCGGTCGGCACGGGCCTGCGCCTCGGCCGGCGTCTCGGGTCGCGTCCGGGGCCGCGACCCGGCGCCGCGCTGGCCGGCACGTGAGCCGGCGTCCGATGCGGCCATCGCTTCCTCTCCCGGGACAGCGCCGCCGACGTGCGGTCGACTGTGCCGCTCGACCGGCGGTCGCGATTCGTCGGTCAATACTCCCCTGTCACACCCGTCACACGCGTCACGAAACGCCGTGTTTCACGAGGTGGGATCTGTGAGACCGTGCCGCAGCGTGCGCGCTGACCAGGGCAAACGCCCCGGGAAACGGCGTGGGTTCGTGGCCGTCGTCTCGACCCCCCTACGCTGGACCGCATGTCCGAACGACCCCCGGGGAGCGGCAGCGGCCCCGCCGGCGACGATCGCTACAACTGGCTGTACGGCGCCAACCAACCGACGGATCCGGATGCCACCCAGGCGATTCCGCGGCCCTCCGAGCCGTCGCCCACCCCCGACAGCGACCAGACGCAGGTCGTCGGGCAGAGCGGCCCGACCGGCCCGGCGCAGCAGTCGATCCCGCCCTACCGGGAGCCCGCCGAACCGCTGCCACCCCCGAACCTGCCGCCGCCGTCCGGACGGTCCGCGACCGAGCCGGAGGCGCCGTGGCGGCAACAGCCGCCGCCGGCCAAGCCGAAGAAGAAGCGTCGCTGGTGGCTGCGCATCATCCTCGCCCTGTTCGTGCTGTGGATCCTCTTCCTGATCATCGTGCCGATCTGGGCCTGGTCGAAGATCGACAAGGTCGACGCCGAGCCCGACGGCAACCGCCCGGACGACCAGCCCGGCACGACCTACCTCGTGGTCGGCTCGGACAGCCGCGAGGGGCTGTCGAAGGAGGAGGGCAAGGACCTGGGGACCGGCGGCGAGTCGATCGGCGGCCAGCGGACCGACACGATCATGTTGCTGCACGTCGGGGACGGGCAGCCACTGCTGCTGTCGATCCCGCGCGACTCGGAGGTCCCGATCCCCGGCCAGGGCGACGGCAAGATCAACTCGGCCTTCTCGAGCGGCGGGCCGCAGCTCCTCGTCCAGACGATCGAGCAGGAGTCCGGGATCCGGATCGACGACTACGTCGAGATCGGGTTCGGCGGCTTCGTCAACATCGTGGACGCGCTCGGCGGGGTCGAGATCTGCCCCGACGAGGCCATCAACGACCGGAAGGCCGGACTGGACATCGAAGGCGGCTGCCAGGAGGCCGACGGCACCACCGCCCTCGGCTACGCCCGGACCCGCGACTTCGCCATCTCCGACCTCCAGCGGGTGCAGAACCAGCGCGAGGTCATCGGCGAGATCGGCGACGGGGCCACGTCGCCGTGGACCGTGATCAACCCCTTGCGCTACTGGGACGTGACGAACTCCGGCGCCGACTCGCTGCGGATCGGCGAGAACGTCGGGCCGCTGTCTCTGATGCGCTTCGCCTGGAACATGGCGCACGTCACCGGAGGCGGCGGCATCTCGTGCACGATGCCGATCACCGACGCGTCGGCGACGACCTGGGACCCGGAGCGGTCCGAGGAGCTGTTCGGCCTGATCATCGAGGACCGGACCGACGACGTCTCCAAGCGCCTGTGCACCCAGACCGGCCTACCCCGCCAGTGACGTCGGCTCAGCCCCAGCCGGCCCAGCGGAGCATGAACTCACGCTCCGGGTCGAGACCGCCCTCGGGGTCCGGCACCTCTTCGGTGTCGACGGAGGTGACCAGCTTGTCGAAGTCGACCGGCTCGGGGAGCTTGTCGTACGGTCCGGCCATCGTCGTCACCTCCCGATGGGACACCTCCAGGATGCCGTACACCGGTCGGCCGGCCCAGCCGCTGCGACGACGGCCGTAGGTTGACCCGCATGGCCGACCATGCGATCCGGCTCCACACGACGCTGGACGACGTCCCGGTCGACGACCTCGTCGACGTCTACCGCGACGCGTTCTCCGCACCGGGGTACGACGAGACGCCCGACGACGTCGAGCGCTTCCGCACCGGGTTGCCCCGGCACGCCGCCCGGGACGGCTTCCGACTCGCCGTGGCTTCCCTGCCCGACGGCGGCCTGGTCGGCTTCGCCTACGGCTACACCGGCGAGTCCGGGCAGTGGTGGACCGACCGGCTCCTGGACCGGGTCCCCGACGACATCGTCGACGAGTGGGTCGGCGGGCACTTCGAGTTCGTGGAGCTTGCCGTTCGACCGGCGCAGCAGGGCCGGGGCATCGGCAAGGACCTGCACGACGCGCTGCTCGACGGGCTGCCGCATCGACGGGCGCTGCTCGGCACCTGGCCCGACGACCGGCCGGCCCGCCGGTTGTACGTCCGGGCCGGCTGGCGCAACCTCGCGCCGATCGACGACGACTCGACGCTGATGGGTCTCGACCTCCGCGCGTGAGCGCCTAGAGCGTCGACTGCACGCCGGCGAGCAGCTGCCGGGCCATGACGATCCGCTGCACCTGGTTGGTGCCCTCGTAGATCTGCGTGATCTTGGCGTCCCGCATCATCCGCTCCACCGGGTAGTCGCGGGTGTAGCCGTAGCCGCCGAGCAGCTGGACCGCGTCGGTGGTGACCGCCATCGCGGTGTCCGAGGCGTACGCCTTGGCGGCCGCGCCGAAGAACGTCAGGTCGTCGTCGCCGCGCTCGGACCGGCCGGCCGCGGCGTACGTCAGCTGTCGGGCCGCCTCGAGCCGCATGCCCATGTCGGCGAGCATGAACTGCAGCCCCTGGAACTCCGCCACCGGCCGACCGAACTGCTGCCGCTCCTGGACGTACGCCAGCGCGTGGTCCAACGCCCCCTGCCCGATCCCGACCGCCTGGGCGGCGATGGTGACCCGCGTGTGGTCGAGAGTCCGCATCGCCGTCGCGAAGCCGGTGCCCTCGGCCCCGATCATCCGGTCGGCCGGGATCCGGGCGCCGTCGAGGTAGACCTCACGGGTCGGCGATCCCTTGATGCCGAGCTTCGCCTCCGGCGCCCCGAACGACAGGCCCGCGTCGCCGGCCTCGACGACGAACGCCGAGATGCCCCTGCTGCGCGCCGCCGGGTCGGTCACGGCGAACACGGTGTAGTACGCCGACACGCCGGCGTTGGTGATCCAGCGCTTGACGCCGTCGAGGACGTACGCGTCGCCGTCGCGAACCGCCTTGGTCTTCATCGCCACCGCGTCGCTGCCGGCCTCGGGCTCGGACAGGCAGTACGAGAACATCGCGTCCCCGCGGGCCACCGGCGGCAGGTACCGCTGCCTCAGCTCCTCGGAGCCGGCGAGCAGCAGGGGCAGCGTGCCGAGCTTGTTGACCGCCGGGACCAGCGAGCTCGCCGCGCAGGCACGCGCCACCTCCTCGATGACCAGGCAGGTCGCGAGCGCGTCGGCGCCGGCCCCGCCGTACGCCTCCGGGATGTGCGGTGCGTGGAAGTCCGACGCCCGCAGCGCCTCGTACGACGCCTTCGGGAACTCCCCGGTCTCGTCGGCCTCCGCTGCCCGCGGGGCGACCTTGGCATCGCAGAGGGCTCGGACCGCCTCGCGGATCGCCCGGTGTTCCTCCGACAGGGCGTACATCGGCTGATCGTTCACGCCCGGATGCTACCCGCGGCGGGACCACCGGTCGCGCCGCGGCGAGGGGCACGGCAGAATGCGCGCATGACACGCGACAGCCGTTGTGTGTACCTGCACATCGGCCTCTACAAGACCGGCACGACGTACCTGCAGAACCTGTGGCGGGCGAACCGATCGCAGCTGACTCGTCAGGGCGTCTACTTCCCGGGCGGCGGCGACGGCCCGGCGCAGGTCTTCGCCGTGTCGGATCTGTTCGGTCGTCGGCCGCGAGGCGGTGGCGAGGAGCGCATCGAGGGCAGCTGGCAGCAGCTGACCGAGGCGGTCGCCCGCACCTCGCAGCCGGCGACGCTCGTCTCCGACGAGTCGCTGAGCCTCGCCACGGTGCGTGAGGCGCGCCGCGCCGTCGCGGGCTTCCCGGACCACGAGGTCCACGTCGTCGCCACCGTCCGCGATCTCGGGCGGGTGCTGGTGTCGTCGTGGCAGCAGTCGATCAAGAGCGACGAGACGTGGACCTGGCAGGAGTACGTCGCCGGCGTGCAGGACTCGACGCGACGCAACCAGAACCCCGGCCGCAGCTTCTGGATCCGGCAGGACGTCCTCGCGATCCTCGAGTCGTGGCGGGCGGCGGTGCCCCGAGAGCGGATCCATGTCGTGACGGTGCCGCCGTCCGGAGCGCCGAAGGACCTTCTGCTGGAGCGCGTCGGCAAGGTGGTCGGCTTCGACCACACCCAGCTGACCGAGGCGCCGTCGTGGGACAACCGCGCCCTCTCGACCGCCGACGTCGAGGTCATCCGCCGCGTCAACGTGCTGCTCGACCACCGGCTCAACCAGCGCCAGCACCACCGCACCGTGCGGCGGATCCTCACCCAGGAGCTGACCCGACACACCGACGCCGGACGCGTCGACCTGACTCCGGACGAGCACACGTGGGCGAGCTCGGAGGCCCAGCGGGTCGTCGAGGGCGTCACCGCCGCCGGCTACGACGTGGTCGGCGACCTGACCGATCTCGTCCCCGCCGAGCCCGGCACCGGAGGACGGCCCGACGAGGCGACGAGCGACGAGATGCTCGACGCCGCGCTGCGTGGCCTCGCCACGATGACCGAGGAGTACGCCGCGATGTGGTGGGAGGGCCACCGGGACGACTCCGAACGAGCCCCGTCGACCGGCCCGCGTAAGAGCCGGTGGCGCAGCCGGGCGCGAGCCGCCCGGTTCGGGCTCCGCCGGCGGCTGATGAGCATGGCCGACCGACACCGCGTCGTCGCCTGGCCGATGAACGCCTACGTACGCCTGCGCACGGCTCGGCGGCGCCGGGCGGCGTCCCGCACCTGACCGGCCGGCTCCGGACGGCGCCGTCCCGTCGACCGGCGGCGCCCGGCACAATGCCTCCATGCCGGGCTCCAAGCGCGTCGTGCTGCACATCGGGCTGCACAAGACCGGGACGACGTACGTCCAGAGCGTGCTCCGCGCGAACCGCGACCGCCTCGCCGCGTCGGGGGTGCTCTTTCCCGGCGGCAAGGGGCAGCCGAGCCACACCTTCGCCGTGTACGACCTCTTCGGCCGCCGGCCGCGCGGGACCGGCGACGACCGGATCACCGGGCAGTGGGAGGCCATGACGCGGGTCGTGACCGAGTCCGACCTGCCGGTGGCCGTGCTGTCGGAGGAGGCCACCTCGCTGGCCAGCCCGGCGCAGGCCCGCAGGGCGGTGCGGTCCTTCGGCGACGCCGAGGTCCACGTCCTGGTCACCGTGCGCGACCTCGGCCGGGTCGCCCTGTCGGCCTGGCAGGAGGACGTCAAGACCGACGAGCTGTGGACGTGGCGCGAGTACGCCGCCGCGCTGGCGGACCCGAACGCGCGAGCCAAGGCGCCGGCCCGCGGGTTCTGGCTGCGACAGGACGCCCCGGCGATCCTCGACGTGTGGACCCGGGTGGTGCCGGCGGAGCGGGTGCACGTCGTCACCGTGCCGCCGGCCGGGTCGGCGCCGGGCGAGCTGTTGCGCCGGGTCGGGTCGGTGATCGGCTTCGACGCCGACGCGCTGGCCGAGCCGGAGGCATGGGACAACGTCTCGGTCGGGCCCGTCGGCACCGAGCTGCTGCGCCGGATGAACACCCAGCTGCATCGGCGGCTCAACCAGCGGCAGTACCACGACGTCGTCGAGACCGACCTGGCGCCGATCCTGGCCGACGCGGGTCCCGGCGGCACCGGTGCCGAGGGCGGCGCCGGTGCGCTCCGACTGCCGGAGGCCGATCGCGAGTGGGTCGAGCGCGAGGCGGAGCGCCTGATCGAGGGGATCCGGGCCTGCGGCGTGCCGGTCGTCGGTGACCTCGCCGACCTGCGTCCACGGTTCGACGGCCCCGGCCGGGTCCCCGGCGAGGTCACCGACGACGAGCTGCTCGAGGTCGCCGTCACGGCGCTGGCCGGGCTCACCGAGCGGTTCGCGCGGGCCAAGTGGCGTCGGCGCGGGCGAGACGCTGCCGCACTCGGAGACGACGCCCCGCTGACCGCCCGGGTCGGCAGCGCGACGCGATCGGCGTTGTTCCGGGGCAAGCGGGCGGCGGTGAACCTGGCCGACCGCAATCCCGTCGCCGAGCGGGCGCTGGGCGCGTACCTCCGGGGTCGCCGCCGAGGCCGCTAGCAGCGGGGCCGCGACGCCGCCCGTCCGCATGACCACACGACAACCTGCGGCCACGAAGCCGGCCGGGACGGGTCGTCGCGTACCCCGCTAGCTGCCCGGCGCCGCGATCGCCTCGGCGACGATCCGGCGCGCCGTCCGGGCGGGCTGGTCGATGGCGCCGAAGGCCGCGGAGGCGAGCACGCCTTCGATGAGCAGGTGGATCCGGTCGGCCAGCTCGTCGGCGTCGCCGCTGCCGAGCGCCTCACATTCGGCGCGCAGCAGCTCATGGACCTTGGCGCGGTAGGCCGCGGAAACCGCATGGACCGGGTGCTCGGCGGCGGGAAGAGCGAGATCGGCGCCGAGATACCGGCAGCCGCGAAAGCTCGGGTCGGAGGTCACCGCATCGAGGTCGTCGAAGATCGCGAGGAGCCGGTCGCGAGGGTCGGTGCCCGCGGCGTCCATGGTCTCGCGGTACTTCCGCAGGTCCTCCTCGGTCGAGCGTCTCAGCACTTCGACGAGCAACCCGTCCTTGCCCCCGAAGTGCTCGTACAGGGAGCGGCGCGCGACGTTGGCATCGCGCAGGAGCGCGTCGACGCCCACGTGCAGTCCCTCGGCGTACGTCAGCTGCTCGGCGGCGACGAGCAGGCGTTCCCGAGGTCCCGGGCGCGTCCGGTCCGTCATCTCGACTCACCTCCGAAGGTTGCCGGTCGCAAGCTACCGGTTGACAAGTAGATAGAACGATCGGTATACAAGGTAGCTCCGACTACCTGAGGAGTCCAGATGTCAACAGCCGTTTCGGAGGTCATCCACCGGTTCAACCACGCGTTCGTCGCCCACGACCCCCGTGGATTCGAAGCCCTGGTCGGCGAGGAGTGCGTCATGGAGGCGATCGAGCCCGCTCCCGACGGGGCACGCTACGAGGGCAAGGCGGCCTGCGTCGCGTTCTGGATGCAGCTGATCGAGGATCGATCGATGCAGTTCACCGCCGAGCACATCGAGGTCGCCACCGACACCGCGACGATCCGGTGGCGTCTGCGGTTCGGCCCCGGCGCCAAGGACTACGTACGCGGCGTGAACCTGATGCGAGTCCGCGACGGTCGGATCGTCGAGGCGCTCGGCTACGGCAAGACCCCGGCCGCAGACGACTCCCCGCTCGCGAACGTCGTCGACGCCGAGCCCTCGTCCGAGGGGTGAGGATCGAGGGTCTCGGCCGACCTGACGAAGCTCGGCCGCGGGTCGAGGAGACCAGCCTGGCCGACCAGGGATCAGACGGTCGGGTCGGGCAGGAGCTCGTAGACCTCTTGGGCACAGCGGCAGGCGACCGCGATCTTGGCGGCCCACTCCAGCGCCTCCTCGCGTGAGGACACGTCGACGACCGCAAACCCGCCGAGGTGCTCCTTGCTCTCCGGGTACGGGCCGTCGGTGACCGTCCCGTCGGTGGCCACGACGGTCACCCGGTCGTGGTGTTCCAGCCCGCCGCCGAACACCCACGCGCCGGAGTCCTTGGCCTGCTCGACCACCGCGAGCGCGGCCTTGGTCACGTCGGGCAGCTCCTCCTCGGTGATGTGGTCCATGGCGCCGTCGTCGAACGAGATCAGGTACCGCGTCATCTCATGACTCCTCGTCCCGGCGGCCTCCTGCGGCCGCCTCTCACTCCTGCTACGAACGCCTCGCTCCGGATCCGACAGGCTGCCGGCGAGAACTTCTCGCGGATCTACCGCAGACGTTCGCGACCATTCTCGCCGTCGTTCTCGTACGGCCGGCGCCGACTCGACCAGGAGCGGCAGCGTACGCGGATGCCGGCCGCGAAAGTCCAGCCGGATGTCCAATCCGGCGCCTCTCGATCGTCGGTGGGCAAACGACGCCGTGAGAGGTGAGAACAATGTCCGAGAACGCGCCGATGACGACGACGCGTCGGGGCGGGGCCGGAGCGAACCGTGTCCTGGCCGTGCTCTTCGCGGGAGCGTTCGTGGACGGCAGCACGGAGCTGCTCATCCTCGGCGTGCTGGATCTGATCGCCGCCGACCTCGGCGTGACCGTCTCCAGCGCGGGCTCGCTGGTGACCGTCTACGCCCTGGGGTTGGCCGTCGGTGGGCCGATCCTGACCGCGCTGACGATCACACTCGACAGGCGGACGGTTCTCGTCGGCACGCTCGCACTGGCCGTCGCCACCAACCTGACCACGGCACTGACCACCAGCTACGAGCTGATGCTGGTGGCCCGGACCGCGACCGGCGCGATCCAGGGCCTGTTCATCGCCACCGCGTTCGCGGTCGGCATCTCCGTCGTGCCCCCGGAGCGTGCGGGTCGGGCGATGGCGGTGGTGATCTCCGGCGTCGCCGTGGCGATGGCGGGCGGCGTGCCGCTGGGCACCCTGGTCGGGCAGCTGCTCGGCTGGCGCGGCGCCTACACCGCGATCGTCGCGCTCATCGCGATCACGCTGGTCGCCACGGTCGCGCTGGTCCCGTCCGTGCCGAGTGTCGGCAGCGGCCTCGCCGGCCAAGCCCGGCATGCCTTCGGGCCACGGGTCCTCGCGGTGCTCGGCCTCTGCGCGCTGGTCTTCGGGTCGACGTACGCGGCGCTTACCTACATCGTGCCGTTCCTGCACGGTGTCACCGGCATCTCCGGTGCGCTGATCAGTGTCTTCCTGCTCGCCTATGGCGTCGCCGCGGCGGTCGGCTCGTTCGGAGGCGGCCGATTCGCCGACCAGGACGCCGCGCGGACGCTGATCGTGGCGAGCATCGGCGCCGCGGGAGCCCTGGGCGCGCTCTACGTCTTCGGCTCGAATCCCTTCCTGGTCGCGCTGCTGCTCCTGGCGCTGGGTGGGTTCACGATGGGCATGGGTCCATCCCTGCAGTACCGCGTGGTCGCACTCGCCGGTCCGGGCGGCGAGCTGGCCCAGTCGCTACCGGCGTCCGCGATCAACCTCGGCATCGCTTTCGGCTCCTTCGCCGGTGGCGTGGCCGTCGACCGCTTCGGCGCGGCCGAGGCGGTCCTCACCGGCTTGACCATCGCCGGCGTCGGCATCGCCGTCGCGTGGGCGACCAGCCACCTGGCTCCACCAGAGCACAGCCCGGCCTCGGCGAGCACAGCACCCGACCTGGTGGACCGCCGATAGCGCCGGTCCGCTCGCCACGATCAGCGTCCGCGCACCGGCGCTGGCGTCACTTCGATGACTGGCCACCGCGATGTCGAGCGACCTGTTCGCGTACCGCGGGTGCCACCTCTGCCGCGAAGCGTTGCAGCTGGGGGACGGGGTCCTCGGAAGGACCGAACACGAAGGTGTCCATCCCGTGCTCGACCGACAGTTCGGTGAGCTCGTCGACCCACTGCGCCACCCCGCCTTGGAGGAAGCCGCCCGTTCCGTCGATCGTGCCCCACACGTTGTAGATCCGCGCGATCTCGGCGGGATCGCGGCCAGCCGCGGCCGCGGCCTCGTCGATACGCGCCTGCATGTCGGGAAGCCGGTCCGGCGTGGCCCACCCGCTCGAGGGCACCCAGCCGTCGGCGGTCCGGCCGACGAGGGCGAGCGTGCGGCGGCCGCCGACGCCGAGCCAGACCCCCATCGGGTGCGCCGGCGGCGGGCCCGGCTTGACTCCCGCGAGCCGGTAGTAGCGGCCGTCGAAACGGACCGAGCGCTGGTCCGACCACATCAGCCGGACCACCTCGATGGCCTCGACCAGGGCGTCGAACGCCTCGCCGGGCGACCGACGCGGTCCACCCATGGCCTCGACCGCCTCCCAGAACGATCCCGCGCCGAGCCCGAGCTCGAATCGCCCACCCGACAGCACGTCCAGGCTGGCGGCCGCCTTGGCCAGCACAGCAGGCGGACGCAGTGGCAGGTTCGCCACGTCCGGGAACACGCGGACCCGCTCCGTCTTCGCGAGCACGGTGGCCATCAGCATCCACGTGTCGAGGAAGCGCCGCTGATAGGGATGGTCCTGGATACCGACGTACTCCAGGTCTTCCTCGTCGGCGACTCGAGCCAGCGCGAGGACCTCGTCCAACATCGCCGCCGCGGGTGTGGGGAACACGCCGAATCGCACTGGTCGCCCGTAGTCCGGCATCAAGCACTCCCACAGCGAAGGTCGCGTCCCCGTCCGCGACACGACGGATCTCTCGAAGACACGCTATGGCGCTCTCGGACCTCCCGCCAGGAGCACCGCGACCATCTGACGACGCGTTGTCGTCGCCGGCAGCCAACCCGAAAGCCGGCGCCATCGGGCGTGGCCTGGTCCGTCGGGCCGCTGTCGGCGCGATCTGCCACCGTGGCCGGCATGGTGGCATGGCGGGAGATCGAGGCAGACGCGCCGGAGTTCGCCGCGCGGGTCCGCGAGCTGTTCCAGGCTCGCAAGCACAAGACGATGGCGACCCTGCGTGCGGATGGGTCGCCACGCATCAGCGGGATCGAGACTCAGATCGGCGAGCACGTGACGTTCGGGTCGATGCCGGGATCGCGCAAGCTCGCGGACCTGAAGCGGGATCCGCGGCTCGCGCTGCACAGCCCGTCGGTCGACCCGCCCGAGGACGATCCCGGTGCGTGGGTCGGCGAGGCGAAGATCGCCGGGCGGGCGGTGCCCACCGAGGACGGGTTCCGGGTGGACATCACCGAGGTGGCGCTGACGTACCTCGGCGGCGGGCTCGTGATCGAGTCCTGGCACCCGGGGCGCGGCCACGTCAGGCGCGTTCGCGACTGAGGCCGCGGAGCCGGGCCGCGTACGGACAAGCAGGGCCCCGAGCCGCGAGCTCGGCCAACGGGAGCCGAGCCGGCGCCACGGACGGTCGGGCCTAGGCGCCGCGGACCGCCGCACCCTTCGCCCGGGCCTTCTCGGACAGCTCCGCCTGGAACTCCACGACGCGCTTGCGCAGCGCCGGGTCGGTCGCGGCGAGGATCCGTACCGCGAGGAGTCCGGCGTTGCGAGCATTGCCGACGCCGACCGTGGCCACCGGCACACCGCCCGGCATCTGGACGATCGACAGCAGCGAGTCCATGCCGTCGAGGTACTTCAGCGGGATCGGGACGCCGATGACCGGCAGCGGCGACACCGCGGCCAGTACGCCCGGCAGGTGCGCCGCCCCGCCCGCGCCCGCGATGATCACGCCGATCCCGCGATCGGCCGCGGACCGACCGTAGGCCAGGGTCTCGTCCGGCATCCGGTGCGCGGACGAGACGTCGGCCTCGTATCCGACGTCGAACTCCTTGCACGCCTCGGCGGCCGCCTGCATGATCGGCCAGTCCGAGTCCGAGCCCATGATGATCCCGACGCGTGGTTCGTCCGACATTCCGCCTCCGTGAGCGCGATACCGAGTTCGCCGACAGCAAACCACACCGCGCCCGGTCACCTGGCGGCCAGGTAGTCTGTCGGCCGCACCCCGGCGATGCCGTGCACGCCCTGTCCCTGATTGGAGCACCGTGGCCCTGACCCAGGCCCTGCAGGCACCGCTGACGCGGCGCCGCTCGCGAGTCCGGGAGCTCTTGATCTTCGCCGTCGTCGGCGGCGTCGGCTACCTCGTCGACGTCGGCGTCTTCAACCTGCTCCGCTACGCCGGCGAGCCGGGGCTTCTGGAGCACAAGCCACTGACCGCGAAGGCGATCTCCGTCGCGGTGGCGACGATCGTGACGTACGCGGGCAACCGGCATTGGACCTGGCGGCATCGGGCCTGGTCGGGAACGCATCGGGAGTTCGCGATCTTCGTCGTGCTCAACGCCGTCGGGATGGCGATCGCCCTCGCCTGCCTCGCCGTGTCGCACTACGTCATCGGCCTCACCGACCCGGTCGCGGACAACGTCTCGGCCAACGGCGTCGGTCTCGCGCTGGGCACGGCGTTCCGGTTCTGGGCCTATCGTCGCTGGGTCTTCCGCGCCCCCTGATCAGCGGCGTCGCGACACCCGCCGATCCCTCAGTACGGCCAACGCCGCCGGACCGTGACGGGCTCGACCGACCCGAACCCGCGCAGCGGCCGGGGCGGCAGGGCCCGGGTGTCGTACGCCTCTTCGGGCAGCGCGTCGGCCGTCACCCGGTCCGCGATCACCCGATTGCGTCGGGCCACCGTCGTCAGCCGCGAGGCGAGGTTGACCGGCGGGCCGAAGACGTCGCCGAAGCGGCTGATGGCCGTGCCGGAGGCCAGCCCGACGCGCACGTCCGGGAGGCCGTCGTCCGGACCGAGGTCCTCGACCAGGCTCAGGGCGATGTCGGCGCCGTGCGCGGGGCGGTCGGCGACGAACAGGATCGAGTCGCCGAGCGTCTTGATGACCCGGCCGCCGCGATCGGTCACGACGTCGGCGCACCGGGTCTCGAAGCTCTCGACGAGCGTCGCGAGATCGTCGTCGTCGAGATTGTTCGTCAGCTCGGTGAAGCTCACCAGGTCGGCGAAGCCCACCGTGACCTCGGCGGCCAGCAGGTCCTCGTCGGATCCGCCGAGTGCCTCGATCCTCGAGACGGCCGCCGCGAGATGCCGGCGCCAGGCGTAGACCAGAAGCTGCTCGAACGCCGGCGCGACCTCCTGCGACAGACCGAGGGCCGAGGCGAGCCGGCTGGTGCCGTCGTCGGCGTGGTCCTCGACGTGCTCGGCGAGGGTCGAGACCTGCCAGTCGGCCAGCCGCGCCATGGTGTGGCCGACGGCGCGAGTGAGCCGGGTCGCGGTCTCGGTGTCGAGGTCGCCCTGCTCGATCGTGACCTGGACCAGGCGCAGCGCGTCCAGGTCGTCGGCGGTGAAGGCCACGGCGTCGCCGGCGTCCGGGAACCCGAGCGCTCGCCACAGTCGCTGCGCCTCGTCGCGCGTGACACCGGCCGCGTCGGCGACCTCCTGCGCGGTCAGCTCCGGCTTGGCACCGAGGACACTCCGCTCGAGGTCCTCGCGGCGTGGGTCACTGGCGTCCATCGGTGCGGGCTCGGGACCGCTCATCTCCTCCGGTCGGGGCTGCGGCTCCGACTCGTCACGACGTTCGTCCGGGCCCACGTCGCTCGGGGGTCCCGTCGTCGTCGGTGCCGTCGTGCAGGCCGAACACCAGGTCGGTGATGGTCCGGTGCACGGTCTCGATGTTCGGGATGTCCGGCAGCTTCAGGCCGGACTGCTCGCTGGCGTCGTGGATGACCAGCGTGCCGCAGCCGAAGATGCGGTCGGTGAGGTTCTTCTCGAACGAGACGTCGTTGATCCGGTGCAGCGGGATCACGCGGCCCGACCGGGTGAGGATCCCGGTCTGGAAGATCAGCCGCCGGTTCGTCACCGTGTACGTCGACGTCAGCCAGCGAACGAACGGCGCGAGCACCCACACGATGATCACGAGGGCGGCGGCCGCGAGGATCACGTACGTGAGCCACTTGCCGGAGTCGCCGTCCGGTGCCATCGCGATCAGGAACCCGGCGGCCGCACACGTGATCACCAGCACGAAGATCGGGAAGAACAGTGCCTTCACGTGCGTACGGACGCTGAGGACGACCTCTTCGCCTTCGGTCAGAAGCTTGCGCGAGACAGCCATGCCGCCGATCGTTTCACGAACCGGACCGAAGGTGTACGACATCGCCCGCCCCGACGACACGACGCTCGCCACCGACGCTCAGCTCGAGCCGACCCGACATGTCGACTCCGACCGCCCGCCCGACGAGGGGATCACCGTCCGGCAGCTCCACCCGGACCTCCCGGCCGAGGGTGTCGCAGGCGGCGACGTAGGCGGCTCGTAAACCGGCGGCGGGGTCACCTTCGGCGCCGATCCAGTCGTGATAGCGGGCGGCCAGCCGGCGCAGCAGCTCGACCAGGATCGTCGCCCGGTCGGTCGTGGCGGCGCCGGCGATCGCCAGCGACGTCGACCACGGGGTGGGAAGCTCGGGCGGGCCGACCGACACGTTGAGCCCGATCCCGATCACGGCCGCCGGACCCGCGTCGGTGTCGATCCGCTCGACCAGGACACCGGCGGCCTTTCGGCCGACGACGAGCACGTCGTTGGGCCACTTGAGTCGTGCCTCGACGGCGGCGACGTCCGCGAGGCAGTCGTGGACCGCGAGTCCGGCGAGCAGTGGCAGCCACGGCCACCGGGCGGGCCCTACCGAGGACGGTCGCAGCAGCACCGAGACCGCGATCCCGGACCGCGGTGGCGACTCCCACCGCCGCCCGAGCCGACCGCGACCCGCGCGCTGGTGCTCGGCGACGACGACCAGACCCTCGTCGGTGCCGCGGCGGGCGGCCGCGGCGACGTCGGCGTTGGTGCTGTCGGTGCTCTCGACGACCTCGACCCGGCGCCACAGCGAGTCGGCTCCGAGCAGGGCGGTCTCGAGCCTGTCGCGATCCAACGGTTCCGGCAGCACGGCCCGAGGGTACGCAGACCAGTGCTCGACCCTGTCGAGCGACCACGGGCAGGATGGACCACATCGTGACGGCCGCAACCACACCCGACTCGGGACGACTCGCCGACGAGGCACGCCGCCGCGGGCTGCGACGGATGCGCGGCCTCGCGCTCGGCCTCCTGGTCCTGGCGGCGTTGATCTACGCGGTCACCCGCGACCGGGACGGCGTCCTGGGGTTCGTCAACGCCGCGGCCGAGGCGGCGATGGTCGGCGCGATCGCAGACTGGTTCGCCGTCACGGCGCTGTTCCGGCACCCACTCGGGCTCCCGGTGCCGCACACGGCGATCATTCCGACCCGCAAGGACGCCCTGGGTCGCAGTCTCCAGTCGTTCGTGACCGAGAACTTCCTGGCCGAACCGGTCGTCCGGGCCCGGCTGGCCGACGCCCAGGTCAGCCTGCGCGCCGGGCTGTGGCTGGCCGACCCCGCCCACAGCGAGCTCGTCGTGCGCCACGCGTCCCGCGTGACCCGGCGCGCGCTGCTCGCCGTGCGCGACGCCGACGTCGAGGCACTGGTGCGCGACGGCCTGCTGCCCCGGCTGGCGCAGGAGCCGCTGAGCCCGGTCACCGGCCGGCTGCTCGAGCAGGTGGTGCGCGACGGCGCCCATCACAACCTGGTCGACCTGATCATCACCGAGGCCCATGCCTGGCTGGTCGAGAACGGCGAGACCGTCACCGAGGTGGTCGGCGCCCGAGCGCCGTGGTGGACGCCGGTCTGGCTGGACGAGCGGGTCTCGGCCCGGGTGCACCTGGAGGCGGTCGCCTGGATGGCCGAGATCAAGGCCGACCGCGAGCACCGGGCCCGGAAGGCCATCGACCACCTGCTGGCCCAGCTGGCCCACGACCTGCAGCACGATCCGGAGCTGATCGAGCGGGCCGAGTCGTTCAAGCGCCGGATGCTCGCGCAGCCGCAGGTCGTGACTACCTCGGTCGCGCTGTGGAACGCCCTGCGCCGCGCCCTGGCCGAGACCCTCGACGATCCCGACAGCCCGGTCCGGGCCCGCGCCGCCGACGAGCTGACCGCGTTCGGTCATCGGCTGGTCAGCGACGAGTCCCTGCGGGCCCGACTCGACGCGTATGCCGCCGACGCCGCCGCGTACCTGGTGCAGACGTACGGCGCCGAGCTGACCCGCGTCATCACCGACACGGTGGAGCGCTGGGACGGCCGGGAGGCGGCCCGCCGGATCGAGCTGCACGTCGGACGCGACCTGCAGTTCATCCGGATCAACGGGACCCTGGTCGGCGGCCTGGTGGGCCTGCTGATCCACACCGTCGCGGTTCTGACCTAGCCGGGCGTCCCGAGTAGGCTGGACGGCCGTGAGCGAACCCGCGACCGCGCCCGGGGCATCCGATCCCGAGGGCACAGACCAGCCCGACATCCACACCACGGCCGGCAAGCTGGCCGACCTGGAGATCCGGCTCGACGAGGCGATCCACGCCGGCTCGGCCCGGGCGGTCGAGAAACAGCACGCCCGCGGCAAGAAGACCGCGCGGGAGCGGGTCGACCTGCTGCTCGACGACGGGTCGTTCGTCGAGATCGACGAGCTCGCCCGGCACCGCAGCACCAACTTCGGCCTGCAGCGCAACCGGCCGTACGGCGACGGCGTCGTCACCGGCTACGGCACGGTCGACGGCCGGATGGTGTGCGTGTTCGCCCAGGACTTCACCGTCTTCGGCGGCAGCCTCGGCGAGGTCTACGGCGAGAAGATCACCAAGATCATGGACCTCGCGATGAAGTCCGGCTGTCCGGTGGTCGGCATCAACGAGGGCGCCGGCGCCCGGATCCAGGAGGGCGTCGTCTCGCTCGGTCTGTACGGCGAGATCTTCCGCCGCAACGTGCACGCCTCGGGCGTCATTCCGCAGATCTCGCTGATCATGGGCGCCTGCGCGGGCGGCCACGTCTACTCCCCCGCCGTCACCGACTTCACCGTCATGGTCGACCAGACCTCCCACATGTTCATCACCGGACCCGACGTGATCAAGACCGTCACCGGCGAGGACGTGACGTTCGAGGAGCTCGGCGGTGCCCGGACCCACAACACCAAGTCGGGCAACGCGCACTACATGGGCGCCGACGAGGAGGACGCGCTCGAGTTCGTCAAGGCGCTGCTGTCGTACCTGCCGTCCAACAACCTCGACGAGCCGCCGACGTACGACTCCCCCTCGGTCGAGGAGTTCACCGACACCGACCACGCCCTCGACGCGCTGATCCCGGACTCGCCGAACCAGCCGTACGACATGCACACCGCGATCGAGGCCGTCCTCGACGACGGCGAGTTCCTCGAGGTGCACGCGATGTTCGCGACGAACATCGTCGTCGGCTTCGGCCGGGTCGAGGGGCATCCGGTCGGCGTCGTCGCCAACCAGCCGCTGCACTTCGCCGGCACGCTCGACATCGACGCGTCGGAGAAGGCGGCCCGCTTCGTCCGCACCTGCGACGCCTTCAACCTGCCGGTGCTGACGTTCGTCGACGTGCCGGGCTTCCTCCCCGGCACCGACCAGGAGTGGAACGGGATCATCCGGCGCGGAGCGAAGCTGATCTACGCGTACGCCGAGGCCACGGTGCCGCTGATCACGGTCATCACGCGCAAGGCGTACGGCGGCGCGTACGACGTCATGGGATCCAAGCACCTCGGCGCCGACATGAACATCGCCTGGCCGACCGCGCAGATCGCCGTGATGGGTGCCCAAGGGGCGGTCAACATCCTCTACCGCGGCGAGCTGGCGGCCGCCGACGACCCCGAGCAGCGGCGGGCCGAGCTCATCACGGAGTACGAGGACACGCTGGCCAACCCCTACATCGCCGCCGAGCGCGGGTACGTCGACGCCGTCATCCCGCCGCACGAGACCCGGCTCGAGATCGTCCGGTCGCTGCGACTGCTGCGGACCAAGCGCGAGACGCTGCCGCCGAAGAAGCACGGGAACATCCCGCTGTGACCGACTCGACGCGGCCGCTGCTGCGCGTCGTCAGGGGCGATCCCACGCCCGAGGAGCTGGCGGCGCTGGTCGCCGTCGTGGCCGGCCGGCGCGCCGGGGCGACCGCGCCGGCGCCGCGCCGCCGGCCGCGGTGGGGGCACCCGGCGGCCGCCCATCGCCGACCGCATCGCGCCGGCGCCGGCGCCTGGCGAGCCTCCTCGCTCCCGGGCTGACTCCGCTCGGGGCACCCGACTGTTGGCGCGATGTCGCACCGACACCTGCCGCGATCCGCGGTTTCGCGCCAACTCTCGACGTGACTTCGTCGGATTGTGACCGATTCGTTGCCCGGCCTTCGACGCCGACAGGCAACCGTCGACCCTGGTCACGCAGTCTCTATTCACACAGGGGGTCGTACCCACGCCCGCCGTGACGCCGGCGGACGGTTGGGTACGAAACTCCCGTCGACATGGGTGGGTCGAAAGGAGGTGAAGGGGTGTCCACTGTCATCGAGCCGACGACCTCACAGGCCGACCGGGCGAAGGACACGCCCGATGGCGGTGGGGTCATCGTCCGGACCCGCGACGGCATCGGCATCTCCGCCACCGCCCTGCTCGTCGGAGCCACCACTCTCGGCGCGACGCTGCTGTACTGGCTGGTCCACGAGAGCCTCGTCGACGACGCGTACATCACCCTGACGTACGCCCGGACGCTGGCCGAGCACGGCGACTGGGGCATGCTGCCCGGTCACGAGGCGAACAGCGCGACCTCCCCGCTCAACGTCCTCCTGCTCGGAGGGCTCAGCGCCGTCGTCGGAGATCCGGTGGTCGCGGCCGGCATGCTGTACGTTCTCACCTGCGCCGCTCTCGTCCTCGGCCTGCGCGGGATCGGCCACACCGCGGGGCTCGGCTACCGCGTCGCCCTGATCGGCGGCCCGCTCCTCATCGCGAGCCCGCTGCTGGCGTCCACGGTCGGCCTGGAGACCATGCTCGTGGTCACCGGCATGACCTACCTCGCGTGGGCCTGCCTGCGCGGCGACCCGGTGATGGCCGGGCTCGTCGCGGGGACCATGGCGTGGCTGCGCCTCGACAGCGTCGTCATCGCCGCCGTCCTGATCCTCGCCACGCCGGCCCTGCGGCGGCGACTGCGCCTGACCGTCGGGCTCGCGGCCGCCGTCGTCGTTCCCTGGCTCGTCTACAGCTGGGTCGCGCTCGATTCGGCGATCCCCGACACCCTCGTCATCAAGCAGGACTCCTGGGGCGAGTTCGCCACCGGCCTCTACGACCGCTACCACGTGGCGTACCCGTGGGCGATCGCCGGCGTCCTCGTCGTCGGCGGCGTCGGCGCGCTCAGCGTGCTGACCTGGGCCTGGTGGCGGCGCTTCGCCGGGACCACCGACGCGCCGGTGGTCCCAGCCCTCGCGGCCGCCGGCGGCGCGTACTTCGCCCTGATGTGGATGCTCCAGGTCCCGCCCTTCTTCTGGTACTACGCACCCACGCTGGCCGCGCTGACCCTCGCGGCGGCGATGGGTCTCGCGGCGTTGACCGGCCCGACCGTCGGACAGCTGGCCCGGTCGACCGCCGCCACGGTCGGCGCCGGGCTCGTCGTCGTCACGGCGGTCCCGTGGTGGGCCGGCGTCACCACCCAGGCGCCGCTGCGCGAGATGCCGATCCACGGCAACTGGGCGCTGCCCGGCCAGTACCGCGAGATCGGAGAGGAGCTCGGCGCCATCGTCGGCGACACCCCGGTGCACAGCCCGGGCGAAGTCGGTGCCCTCGCGTACTTCTGCGAGTGCACGATCGTCGACCGCTTCAGCGACCGCGGCATGCTCGCCGAGGCGATCGACGACGCCCGCGCGGACAGCTGGCTCTACGAGCTCAACTATCGCGGACTGGACACCGACGAGCTCGACCCGATGACGTCCGGCTACTGGCTCCAGTGGCAGCCGGGCCCCGACCCGACCGGCCTCGGCTGGGACGCGACCGGAATCGCCGGTGGCTTCCGCGAGGAGGGGCACTTCGTGCTCCATACCGAGCCACCGAACCGGACCGGCACGCAGGGACCCGGAGCGAACCGGGCCGACGCGGCCCGCGACGACGCGCCGCGGCAGCGGCCCGAGACCGAGAGAGGACGGTAGCCTCCGATGACGACCCACTCGGTCGACCCAACCGTCGACGTCACGGACCAGGAGCCGATGCCGGACCGTCCCCCCATGGGCCCGCCACTGCTGCGAGCCCTCCGGCCCCGTCAATGGGTCAAGAACGTGCTCGTGGCCGCCGCACCGCTGGCCGCGGGCACCCTCGACGAGTCCGACGTCGCCGGGCGGACCGCCCTGGCGTTCGTGACGTTCTGCGCCGTCGCGTCCGCGGTCTACCTCGTCAACGACGTGATCGACGCCGACGAGGACCGGCGGCATCCGACCAAGCGCCGCCGGCCGATCGCCGCCGGCGAGGTCACGCCACGGACCGCGATCACGATGGCCGCTCTCCTGCTCGGCGGCGGCCTCGCCCTCGGGTACGCCGTCGCTCCGGAGCTCGGTCTCGCGGTGACGGTGTACGTCGCGATCCAGGCCGCCTACAGCCTCGGCCTCAAGGACCAGCCCGTCCTGGACCTCGCCGCGGTGGCGTCCGGGTTCCTGCTCCGGGCGATCGCGGGCGGCGTCGCGAGCGGGATCTACCTGTCGCCGTGGTTCCTGCTCGTCGCGTCGTTCGGCTCGCTCTTCATGGTGGCCGGCAAGCGCTTCTCCGAGATCCACGCGATCGGCGCCGAGGCCGGGACCCGGAGGTCATTGGAGTTCTACTCCGAGTCGTACCTGCGGTTCGTCTGGGGGATGGCCGCCTCGGTCACGGTCGTCGCCTACAGCCTGTGGGCCTTCGAGCAGGCGACCGACGGCGGCTTCGTGTGGGAGGAGGTCTCGGTCGCCCCGTTCGTGCTCGGCCTGCTGCGGTACGCGGTGGACATCGACCGCGGTGCCGCCGGTGCCCCGGAGGACATCGTCTTCGCCGACCGGGTGCTGCAGGTCCTCGCCGTCGCCTGGGTCGCGGCCGTCTGCCTCGGCGTCTGGCAGCGTTGACCCACGTGACTGGCGACTCGCGGCGACCCCTGACCGGATGGGGCCGCACCGCTCCGACCGTGGCGAGCGTCGCCCGGGCCGACTCGGTCGACGCCGTCGTCGCCGCCGTGCGGTCGGCCCACGGCCGCGGGATCATCGGTCGCGGGCTCGGCCGCAGCTACGGCGACGCGGCGCAGAACGCCGGCGGCGTCGTGGTGGATCTGACCCGACTCGACGCGGTGCACCGGATCGACCCGGACGCGGCGACGGTGGAGGTCGCCGCCGGCGTCAGCCTGGACGCGCTGATCCGACGCCTGCTGCCCGACGGCCTCTGGATCCCGGTGCTCCCGGGCACGAGGCAGGTCACCGTCGGTGGCGCGATCGCGGCCGACGTCCACGGCAAGAACCACCACGTCGACGGCAGCTTCGGCGCCCATGTGGCCGACCTCGACCTCGTGACCGCCGACGGTGCGGTCCGCCGATGCGGTCCGGCCGGTCCCGACGCCGAGCTGTTCTGGGCGACCGTCGGTGGGATGGGGCTCACCGGCGTCGTCGTCCGGGCCACGCTGCGACTGCACCGGGTCGAGTCGGCGTACTTCGCCGTCGACACCGAGCGCGCTCGCGACCTCGACGACCTGATGCACCGGCTCGACCGCGACGACGACGCGTACCCGTACTCCGTCGCGTGGTTCGACTCCGTCGCGACCGGGCGGCGGCTCGGCCGGGCCGTCATCACCCGCGGCCGCTCGGCCCGGGTCGACGAACTGCCGCCGCGGCTGCGGCCCGACCCGCTGCGGTTCGACGCGCCGCGACTCGGCACGGTCCCGCCGGGTCTGCCGAGCGGGCTGCTCAACCGGCTGAGCGCCCGCGCCTTCAACGAGCTGTGGTTTCGCAAGGCACCGCGGCTGCGGCGCGACGAGATCCAGAACGTCACCGAGTTCTTCCACCCCCTCGACGTCCTCGCCGACTGGAACCGGGCGTACGGGCCGCGCGGCTTCTGCCAGTACCAGTTCGTCGTGCCGTTCGGCGCCGAGGACGCGCTGCGGACCGCCGTTCGCCGCATCGCGTGGTCCGGTCACGTGTCGTGCCTCAACGTCCTGAAGCGCTTCGGGCCCGGCGACCCCGCGCCGCTGTCGTTCCCGACCGCCGGTTGGACGCTCGCGGTCGACATCCCGGTGCGGCCGGGCCTCGACCGGCTGTTCGACGCCCTCGACGAGCTCGTCCTCGACGCCGGCGGGCGGGTCTACCTGGCCAAGGACGCCCGGCTGCCGGCGGCGACGATGCACCGGATGTATCCGCGCCTCGACGAGTTCCGGAAGGTCCGGGCCCAGGTCGACCCGGCCGGCGTGTTCCGCTCCGACCTGGCCCGCCGGCTCGACCTGTGACATCGGCGATCCGTGAGTTTTGGCGCGACGATCCGCGAGTAATGTTCCGGCGAGTGACTCCGAAAGTCACGGATCGTCGGGCCAAAACTCACGGATCGCCGAAGAAGGAGCTGGCATGGTGATGGACGCGCTCGGGACGCCGCAGTCGCTGCTGCTGCTCGGCGGGACGTCCGACATCGCCGTCGCGATCGCGAAGGAGTACGCCCGGCGCCGGCCGCCACGGGTCGTCGTCGCCGCCCGGCCGTCGTCGCGCCGGGACGACACGGTCGCCGCGCTGGAGGCCGACGGCTGCACCGTCGAGGCCCTCGACTTCGAGGCGACCCGACCCGAGTCGCATCGTGCCGTCGTCGAGCAGGCGGCGGCGGGCGGTGACATCGACGTCGCCGTCGTCGCCCAAGGCGTCCTCGGCGACCAGGAGCAGGCCTGGACCGACGCCGCCGCCGCGATCCGACTCGCCGAGGTCAACTACGTCAGCCCGGTCGCCGGCGGCGTCGCCCTGGCCGCCCAGCTGCGCCGCCAGGGTCACGGCGTCATCGTCGCCCTGTCGAGCGTCGCCGGCGAACGCGCCCGGCGGTCGAACTTCGTCTACGGGTCGACCAAGGCCGGGATGGACGCCTTCTACAGCGGGCTCGGCATGGCACTGCGTGAGCACGGTGGGCGGGTCGTCGTCGTCCGCCCCGGCTTCGTACGGTCGACGATGACCGAAGGCCTCGACACACCACCGCTGTCGACCACGCCGGACGCGGTCGCCCGGGCCGTTGTCGAGGCGGTGGCCTCCGGCGCCGAGCAGGTCTGGGTGCCGAAGCCGATGCGGTGGGTGATGACCGTCGTACGGCACCTGCCGCGGCCGGTGTTCCGTCGGCTGCCGTTCTGATGCTGCTGCGACAGGCGCGCCGGTTCGTCGTCGTCGGGGGGCTCGCGGCCCTGCTCGACTACGGCAGCTACCGACTGCTGCTGGTCCTCGACGTGCCGATCGACCCGGCCAAGGCGGTCGGCTTCGTCCTCGGCACGACCCTGTCGTACCTGCTCAACCGCTCCTGGACCTTCGGCGCCGCCGGCCGCGCCCATGTCGTGGGCCGCTTCGTGGCGCTGTACGGGGCGACCCTGCTGGTCAACGTCGCGGTCAACGCCGCCGCCGTACGCCTGCTCGAGGACCTCACGGGCCGCATCACGATCGCCTGGCTGCTCGCCCAGGGAGTCGCGTCCGCGCTGAACTTCGTCGGGATGCGCTACCTCGTGTTTCCGGCCCGACCGCCCGCCGCGGAGGGCCCTCGTGACTGAGCCCGCCTATCGGATCGTGCTGGCGTCGGCGTCGCCGGGCCGGCTCGCGACCCTGCGTCGGGCCGGGATCGAGCCCGAGGTCATCGTCTCCCGGGTCGACGAGGGGCGGGTGACGGCGCCGACGACGGCCGACCTGGTCGGCGCCCTCGCCCGGCTGAAGTGCCGCGACGTCGCCGGTCGGCTCGACGTGGCCGGCCCGACCCTGGTGGTCGGCGGCGACTCGATGCTGGAGCTCGACGGCAGCGCATGTGGCAAGCCCGGCACCCCGGAAGCGGCCGCGGCGCAGTGGCGGTCGATGCGCGGCCGGACGGGTGTCCTGCACTCCGGCCTGTGCGTTCGCCGGCTCGAGGCCGGATCCGAGCCGGCCCGCGAGGCCTCCGGCGTGGGATCGACCGCGGTCCGCTTCGCCGACCTCTCCGACGCCGAGATCGCGGCGTACGTCGCGACCGGCGAGCCGCTGCGGGTCGCCGGGGCGTTCACCATCGACGGGCTGGGCGGGCCGTTCGTCCGCGGCGTCGACGGCGACCCGCACAACGTCGTCGGCCTGAGTCTTCCCCTCCTGCGCGACCTCCTGGCCGAGCTGGACGTGGCGTGGCCCGATCTGTGGCGGTGACCGTCCCACTGGCGGTAGGCGGTTGACCACGCCCCGGTCCGGCTCGGACCATGAGTGTCGTCGCCGCGCGCGGCGGTGACGACGGGAGAGGGTCATGGCGACCGTGAAGCTCGCCGCCGTCCAGGCGGCCTACGTGTTGATGGATCAGAAGGCGACGCTGTCCAAGAGCATCGCCCTCCTCGAGCAGGCGGCCGCGGACGGTGCCGAGATCGTGGTCTTCCCCGAAGCGTTCCTTCCGGGGACGCCGATCTGGATCGACTCGGTCCCGATCTGGGACGGTGACGCGGACTGGTACGCGATGCTGGTCGACCAGGCGGTGGTCGTGCCCGGCCCGGTCACCGAGGCGCTGGGCGCCGCCGCCCGCGAGACGGGGACCTACGTCGTGATCGGAGTCGAGGAGCGGGAGCCCCACAGCAGCACGATCTACAACACCACGCTGTACCTCGGACCCGACGGCGCCCTGCTCGGCAAGCACCGCAAGCTGATGCCCACCGGGTCGGAGCGAACGGTGTGGGGCATGGGCGACGGGTCCACCCTGCCGGTCATCGAGACTCCGTACGGAAGGCTGTCCGGGCTGACCTGCTGGGAGAACTACATGCCGCTCGCGCGGTTCCATCTCTACGCCCAGGGCGTCGACATCTGGACGGCGCCCACCCTCGCACCGGGCGACGCGTGGGTCGCCAGCATGCGGCACCTGGCCCGGGAAGGGCGGTGCTACGTCGTGGCCGTCAACCCCTGCCTGCACGTCGACCAGATCCCGGCGGACTTCCCGCACCGCGACCGGATCTGGGATCGGGAACACCACGGCGAGTGGGTCGAGGAGGGCAACACCGTGATCGTCGCCCCGACCGGCGACATCCTCGCCGGCCCGGCCCGCGAGGAGGAGACCATCCTGACCGCGGACGCCGACCTGACCGAGGTCCACGCCGCCCGCCGGCTGTTCGACCCGACCGGCCACTACAACCGACCGGACGTCTTCCAGCTGACCGTCGACACCAGGCCTCGCCCTGCGGTCACCGTCGTCGGCGCCGTCCCACCGGAACCGCCGGCCGAGCCCGAGTGAGCCTGCCGCTCGAGTTCCGACTTGTGGTTGGTCTGACCGCGTCAACACCAACCACAAGTCGGAACTCGAGGTGAGCGCAAGGCGCGGTCACTCGACCGGTAGGCCGAGCCCGCGCGCGATGATGATGCGCTGCACCTCGGAGGTGCCCTCGCCGATCTCGAGGACCTTGGCGTCCCGATAGAACCGGGCCACGGAGTACTCCTCCATGAAGCCGTAGCCGCCGAACACCTGGGTCGCGATCCGGGTCGCGGTCACGGCCGACTCGGTGGCGTACAGCTTCGCGATCGACGCGGCCTGCTTGAACGTGGCGGCCGGGGCGCCGGCGTCCTTGAGCGCCGCCGCCTTGTAGACCAGCCCGCGCGCAGCCTCGGCCATGACCGCGAGGTCCGAGACCCTGAACGCGACGCCCTGCTTGCGGCCGATCGGCACCCCGAACGTCTCGCGCTCCCCGGCGTACTGGACCGACATCTCCAGGCAGGCCTCGATGCAGCCGAGCGCCAGCGCCGCGATCGCCACCCGCCCGTCGTCGAGCGTGGCGAGGAACTGCGGGAAGCCCCGACCCCGCTCCCCGAGCAGGTGGTCCTCCGGCACGCGGACGTCGACGAAGGTGAGCGGATGCGTGTCGGAGCAGTGCCAGCCGAGCTTGTTGTACCCCGGCTCGGCGACGAACCCGTCGGTGTCGGCGGGGACGAGGATCGACGAGACCTCCGGCGTGCCGTCCGCGAGGGTCCCGGTCCGAGCCGTCGCGGTCACGACCGACGTCAACGACGACCCGGAGTTCGTGATGAACTGCTTGGAGCCGTTGATCACCCATTCGCCGTCGACCAGCTCGGCGTGGGTACGCGTGGCGCCGGCGTCCGACCCCGATGCCGGCTCGGTGAGCCCGAACGCGGCGAGCGCCCGGCCGGCGACCAGATCCGGGAGCCAGCGGTCCTTCTGCGCCTTCGTGCCGAAGGTCAGGATCGGGTTGATCCCGAGCCCGACCGCCGCCTCGAGCGTGATGCCGATCCCCTGGTCGACCCGCCCGAGCTCCTCGATCGCGACGCAGAGGCCGGTGAAGTCGCCGGCGCCGCCGTACTCCTCCGGCGCGGTCAGCCCGAACAGTCCGAGCTCGCCCATCTTGACGACGACGTCGACCGGGAAGTGGTGCTTGTCGTCCCACTCGGCGACGTGCGGCGCGATCTCGGCGCGCGCGAACTCGCGTACGACCTGACGAAACTCCTCGTGCTCACGCGACAGCGCAAAGCTCATCGGGGTCGGCCTTCCATCTCACGATCCGGTCGACTTCAACCTATCTCGGGCCCGGACACCGGCGCGCCCCGGAGCCGTCAGCCGCCAGTGGGGCGAGCGGCCTCGTAGCGGCTGACAACCTCGCCATGCCAGCGCCCTAGACTCAGCCAGGCAGCGACTCGAACAGGAGGCGACGCGCGTGGCCGCAGTGGAGCAACGTCAGCTGTCGAAGGTGCTGGTCGCCAACCGTGGGGAGATCGCGGTCCGGGTCATTCGGGCCTGTCGGGACACCGGCATCGGCAGCGTCGCGGTGTACGCCGAGGCCGACCGCGACGCCCTCCACGTCCGGCTCGCCGACGAGGCGTACTCCCTCGACGGGGCCACGCCGGGCGACTCGTACCTCGCGATCGACAAGCTGCTCGACGTCGCGAAGCGATCCGGTGCCGACTCCGTCCACCCGGGCTACGGCTTCCTCGCCGAGAACGCGGCGTTCGCCCGTGCGGTGGGCGACGCCGGACTGGTCTGGATCGGCCCGCCGCCGGCCGCGATCGACGCCCTCGGCGACAAGGTCCGGGCTCGGCACATCGCCGAGAAGGTCGGCGCCCCCCTCGTCGCCGGCACGCCCGACCCGGTCGCCGGTCCCGAGGAGGTCGTCGCCTTCGCCGAGGAGCACGGGCTGCCGGTCGCGATCAAGGCGGCGTTCGGCGGCGGCGGCCGCGGCCTCAAAGTCGCGCGCACCGCGGCGGAGCTCACCGAGCAGTACGAGTCGGCGGTCCGCGAGGCGACGGCGGCGTTCGGCCGGGGCGAGTGCTTCGTCGAGCGCTACCTCGACAAGCCGCGGCACGTCGAGACCCAGTGCCTGGCCGACCAGCACGGCAACGTCGTCGTCGTGTCGACCCGCGACTGCTCACTGCAGCGGCGGCACCAGAAGCTGGTCGAGGAGGCGCCGGCGCCGTTCCTGACCGACGCCCAGGTCGAGACGCTGTACGAGTCGAGCAAGGCGATCCTTCGCGAGGCGGCGTACGTCGGCGCCGGCACCTGCGAGTTCCTCGTGGGCCAGGACGGCACGATCTCGTTCCTCGAGGTCAACACCCGGCTCCAGGTGGAGCACCCCGTCACCGAGCAGGTCACCGGCATCGATCTCGTCCGCGAGATGTTCCGCATCGCGGCCGGCGACGAGCTCGGGTACGGCGACCCGGTCGTGCGGGGCCACTCGATCGAGTTCCGGATCAACGCCGAGGATGCCGGCCGCAACTTCCTGCCGGCGCCCGGGACCCTGACCCGCTGGCACGCGCCGTCCGGGCCGGGCATCCGGCTCGACGGCGGCTACGACCAGGGCGAGACCGTCCCCGGCGCGTTCGACTCCCTCGTGGCCAAGCTGATCGTGTCCGGCACGTCCCGGGAGCAGGCGCTGGAGCGGTCCCGCCGGGCACTGGACGAGTTCGTCGTCGAGGGCATGCCGACGGTGATCCCGTTCCATCGTTCGGTCGTCGACGACCCGGCGTACGTCGGCGACGGCGCCGCGTTCGGCGTGTACACGTCGTGGATCGAGACCGAGTACGACAACCGCATCCCGCCGTACGACGGCGCCGCCGAGGCGACCGAGCCGGCCGAGCGGGAGCGCGTGACAGTGGAGGTCGGCGGCAAGCGTCTCGAGGTGGTGCTCCCGGCCGATCTCGCCCGCGGCTCCGGCGGATCGGACGCCGCGAAGCCGGTCCGCCGGGCCGGCAAGAAGGCGGCTGCGGCGGCCGGCGGCGACACCCTCGCGTCTCCGATGCAGGGCACGATCGTGAAGGTCGCCGTCGAAGAGGGCCAGCAGGTGGCCGAGGGCGATCTCGTCGTGGTCCTCGAGGCGATGAAGATGGAGCAGCCGCTGTACGCGCACAAGGCCGGCACGATCACCGGGCTCGCCGCCGAGGTCGGCGCCACGGTCGCCAATGGCGCGGCGCTCTGCCGCATCGAGGACTGACCCTTCTCCGCGATTGCGGGATGGCGGCGGTTTCGAGCGCTCGTCGGACCGCCGCCGTCCCGCAATTGCGGTGAGGGTGCTTGGGAAGGCGTCCGCCGCCAGTGCCCCCGGGAGAGCTCTGGCGGCGAACGGCTCCGGGATGTCGTGCGCGGCGGTCAGCCGGGGCCGGGTGGGTCGACCAGCGCGCCGAGGTCGACGAGCGGAGGCGGCTGCTCGTCCCACGGATGGTCGTGCGCGTCGAGGCCGACCAGTCCGGTCACCGGATCGAGCTCGGCCGGCAGGGTCGGCGGCGGGGACGTGCCGTCACCGGTGGAGGAGACGGTCCCGATCGCCGTGTCGTCCGTCACGGGATCGACGCTCGACGTGTCCGAGGGGGCCACGGAGCTGCTGCTCGACGCACGGACCTGGCGTGGGAGCCGAGCCGGACCTTTGTCCTCCTCCACCGGTGACAGATCGGGGAGCTCGATGGAGTGCACGGGAGCGCGGGTCGGCCCGGCGTCATCGGCAGGGTGGGCGGCGCTCAACGTCCACGGGGTGAGGGCGACAACACCAACGGCGACCGCGACCGCGCCGCCGGTCCGCACGTGTGTGCGGCGACCGTCGCGGCGCACGCCCGTCTCAGGGCCACCTGTGGTGACTCCGTCCGCTGCGACCATCCTGCCGTTCACCACCCCGAGAAGGTCCCGCCGGAGCGAGCTCCGGCCGTTCCGTCATTGGCGACTGCTTCTGTCTGGCGAAGCTGTTGTGTTGTACGAGGCCTCCGGCCGGTGCCGATCCGCTCGTGCGGAGCCGATCGAGCCGCCGAACGCGTCGATCCTCGGCAGCAACGCTAGCCGGGATAAGTCGTGTATGTCCAGATCTATGCCGAAATCGGCCAGATAGTGTCGCGGCTGTCTTACCGGCGGAACTCGGCCCGCCAGCGGTGCGCGATCGGCGAGCCCGGGTTGGGGACGTCCTCGATGCCGACCACCGCCAGCCGGTCAGACGCGAAGGACTCGATCTCGTCGCGGCGCAGCGGCCAGGGCGGGCCGTCGAACGACGCGCCGTCGAGACCGGCGAACGCGATTACGAGAAGGGTGCCGCCCGGCCGTACGAAGCGGCTCACCTGCGCGATCGCGGCCGGGTGAGCCGACTCCGGAAGGGACTGGACGGTCAGGCTCTCGACGACCAGGTCGAAGGCTCCGTCCCAGTCGGTCGGCGGGTCGAGCAGGTCGGCCGTCCGGTAGTCGACGACCGACTCCGGATGGCGCGCGCGGGCGGTCTGGATCGCGGTCTCGGAGATGTCGAAGGCGATCGTGTCGAAGCCCCGCCCGGCGACGAACTCGGCGTCCTCGCCGAGCCCGCAGCCGACCACCAGGGCCCGTCGGCCGACGCCGGCCAGATCGCGCGCTTCGGCCCACTCGACGAGCAGCTGGTGGGGCTCGCCGCGGTCCCACGGCACCGCTGCGCTGCCCTCGGACGCGGCCACGTACAGCCGCTCGAACCAGCCGGTCGGATCGGACTCGGCAAGGGAGTCGGCCGCCAGGCGCCGGGCCTGCTCGTCGGGATCCTCGGACGTCATCCGGTCACCACGCCGGCGCAGTGGTGCGCGACATCGGAGTTCTCCCGCGCACCCGGCCGTACCAGTTCGGCACGAGTCGGCTCCTCTCGTCGAGCTCGGGCCTCTGCGACGGACAACCGCCCGACGCGACGCGTCATTCCGAGCATCGGTACGTGACGGGTGCACCGCCCGCGTCGGCCGGTCCGTGCACCCGTCACGTACCGACGGAGCCCGAGGGCCGACGCCCCAGTCGCCCGAGGAGGACCTCGAAGTCGGACGCGCCGGGCGGCATCGGCTGCGGCGGCCCGAACATGCCGCGCCGGCGGACGTCGTCGTCGGGCTGCTCGACGTTGAACGCGGCGACGACCTCGACCGCCTCCGGGTCGGGTTCGTACCCGACCCCGGCGCCCTGCGCGATGTCCCAGCCGTGGATCAGCGACTCCTGGAGGGCGATGGTCGCGATCACGCTCCCCGGCGTCGGTCCGGACACGAAGTCGTACTCCCGGTCGAGGACGCCGGGGCGGTCGAAGCTCGCGAGGCAGCGGGCCGCCGCGTCGCGATAGGCCGCCGCCGGATCGTCGCCGAGGTGGTCGGGGTCCGGTGCGTCGGATCTCACCTCGGCCGGGTCGAACCGACCCTCGACGGTCCGAGCGAAGATGTGCAGGCTGCCGACGACATGGTTGGCCACGTCGCGCACCGTCCATCCGTCACACGGCGTCGCCGCCTCCAGCGCCGCCGGCTGGGCCGCGGCGATCGCCCCCGCGGTCGTCGCGAACGTACGCTCCAACGACCGGACCATCTCGCTCATCGCGCAGCTCCCTCTTGTCGGCGCCTCCCACGAATCTTGAGGGGTCGCGGTAGCCCTGGCTACCCCAACCCCTCAAGATTCGTGGGGCCCCTGCGGTCAGCCGACGGTGAACCAGGTGGACCGGAGCCCGAAGGTCCACCGGAAGTCGTCGCCGCTGAGCCGGACCGAGCCGGACCGGCCGACGACGCGCATCCGCAGCACCCGACCGCCCCACTGCCCGTGGCCGTCCCGCTTCACGACGCGAATCGCCCGGAACCGCCCGATGCTCGGGTAGGCCGACTCGATCCGCGACGTCGACAGCCGGGTCGACCAGGAGTGCACGGTGTTGCCGGGCCAGTCGTCGTACGGGTCCCGCTTCGCCGGCAGGTACGGCGGTCCCCCGTCGGCCGTCCAGCCGCCCGACGACGCCGAGAACTGCGTGAACGCCGGGGCGCCGTCGTACGTGCGGATCTGGCCGGCCGTCCTCGCCACCGCCCGGTCGGTCGAGTCGGTCTCGGCCGCGACCCCGCCGTACACCTGGCACGCCGTCGTGTCGCAGATCTGGTAGTACTCCCCGCGGTTCTCCCGTCGGATGAACGCCGCGTACGTCCGGGCCGCCACCGCCTGCGACCGCAAAGCCGCCGGTCGCCACGACGCCGGCATCTCGTCGGCGATCACACCGCGGACGTACTTGTTCATCCGGATCGCGTTGACCGTGTCGCGATAGCGCGAGCCCGGCGACGGGTAGGCGGCCCGCAGGACTCCTCGATACCGCGCCTTCGAGCCGTCCGGAAGCACCAGCCCCATCGGGCCCTTCGCCTCGAACTGTCCGGCGCCGCGCAGCGGGCCTCGACCCGGCACCCGCCACCGGTGCCAGCCGCCGCCGTCGTGGTACTGCACGACCGACTCGGTGCGGTCGCCGCGGGCCGGCTTGATCCGCCACCGATCGACGCCGTCCCGCGCCGGGAGCTGGAAGAGCCGGCCGTCGGCCCGGTCGCGGACGTGGAGTCCGGGCCGGTCGCGTACGACGACGTCGTTGCCGTGGTCGGCGGTGAGCAGCACCCGGATCCGGCCACCGGCCGACCCCATCGCGGTGCCGGGGTAGTAGAACGACAGGATCTGCCGGTGCGACTTGCCCCGGATCGCCGCGCCCTGGGCGCCGTGCTGGGACATGCCGTGCCCGTGCCCGTAGCCGTGGCCCCGGATCTTGAGCGCTCGCGTGGCGTCGTCGCCACCCGGATCGGCGGCGCCGACCTGCGGGGCCGCCGCGGCGAGGCCGGCGACGGGGAGCAGGACGGCCGAGATCGTGGCGACGAGACGAGACATCAGTCGTACTCCACCGTGACCTGGTCGGTCTGCCGGTCCCACGTGATCGAGCCGTTGGCGAAGGTCGCCCGCCGACCGCTGTCGTACGGCATCATGTTCGACGTCGGAAGGCCGAGCCGGCCCGTGATGCCGCCGAGGTCGCGATAGCGGATCAGGATCCGACCCCACAGCGTGTACGTCTTCCGCTTGCCGATGCGATACATCCGGCCGTGTTCGAAGATCACCCGCTTGACCCCATCGACGGAGGTCCGCTGGACATCGGTCGTGGGGAACCCGAACCGGCCGGACGTACCGTGCCGCTCCCGGTAGCCCCGCAGCGCCGGTCCGGTCAGCCAGTGCGCACCGAGCTTCGCCTTGGCGAACATCGCGCCGCGGCCGAACTCCGTACGCCGGCCGCGGTCCTGGCGCGCCTCGCCCCGGAACACCTCACCCGTCACCGGCTTACCGAGCCGGGCGGCCCGTTCCCGGATCGCGGAGCGGTAGATCGACAGGTACTTCGCGACTCGGTGTCGCAGTCGAGGCAGCCACCGGTAGACGTACCGGCCGGGGCAGGCGGTCGCGTCGGCGTCCCGATGGCCGGAGATGCGCTTGAACCTGGTGCCGTCGATCCGGACCGTGCCGCGGGCGGGGGCGTAGCTGGTCCCGAGTCGCCAGCCGATGAACCGGATCAGCGCGTTCTTCATGCGCTTCGAGGGCCGGGCCTCCTCGAAGTTGCCGATCAGCGACACCCCGACCGTGTTCGTGTTGAAGTCGCCGGCGTGTGCACCGCGTACGGGTCGGCGCGCCCCACCGGCTCGGCCGACGTAGATCTGGCCGTACTTGTCGATCAGGAAGTTGTAGCCGATGTCGCACCAGCCGCGGCTCTGCGTGTGATAGGCGTGGATGCTGCGGACGATCGCCTTGCCCTCCGACCGCGCGTAGTTGTTCGAGTTCACGGTGTGGTGGACGAAGACCATCTTCGCCGAGCTGCCGTAGATCGGCCGCCAGCACTGGTCGTTGAGCGACTCGTCCGCGCGCCACTCCCTCCGATCGAACATCGGCGGCATCGCGGGGAACTTCGTCGGGCCGGTGATGGGCGCGCCGGCTGACCGGCTCGTCGCGGTCGCCGGGTCGGCACCGGGGTCGATGATCTCGGCCCGGACGTCGCGCGGCCCCGACCCGGTCGGCGCGGTGACCTCGACGGCGAGGCCGGTGCCGGCGCCCACCCACAGCGGGCTGGTGCCGTCCCGGACCTCGGCCTCCTCGGCGGCCGTCGGGCCTTCGTCGTGCTCGACCGGCAGCGCGATCCAGGGGGTCCACTCGCCGTCGACGCGCGTACGAACCCGGACCTCGGTCCCCTCGGGCGCCGTGCCGGGCCGCCAGGTCACGGCCACCATCCCGTAGTCCTCGGTCGCCGTCTTCGCGAGGGCGGCGGTCAGCTCGGCACCGCCGGTTCGGCGCGACGCGTCGGCGGTCGCCCTGGGGACGTCGAGGGAGCGGACCGTGGTCGGCTCGGCGGCGCTCGAGGACGACGTCGGCGGCGATGCGCGCAGTGCCGACGATCCGGTCACGACGACTCCCGTGGTGGCCGTGACGACCGCCGTCGCGATCAGGACGAGACGCCGGAGTGTCCGGCCGGCGCGAGTCCGGGTTCGTGGGGGCATCGCTGCAGCCTCTCCAGGGTCGCGTGTTACTGGTGGTACTGGAGGTTCCCCAGTGACTTCGAAGAGTGATTCTGCAAGCAATTTCCGTGACATGCCAGAGGCCTTCGGGAATTACTTGAGTGTTATTTCCGCAGGTCAGAGGCGTCGCCGGTCTCCACCGGCGGGCCGGTGTGACTGGTGCACCGCGTTTGCGCCCCCGTTCGGTGACGCCGTCACGTCCCGACGGCGGCCCCGATCCAGTGGATGGCCGCGCCGTGTGGGCCGGTCCAGGCGAGCGGCGTCCCGTCCAGTGCGAGCACGTTGTAGAACGCGTCGTCGGGTGGGCTCGGCAGCGGGTCGTACGTCAGCAGCCCCGGCGCCTCGTTCGCCAGCCAGTGCGCCGGCAGCGCGCGTACGACGTCGACGAAGGCCTCCCGACGTGGCGGCGGCACCTGATAGAGCACCGAGGTGTGGAACACCACGAGGGTCGCGTCCGCCGGCGCCCGGGCGGCCAACGCCGGAAGGTCGTCCACCAGGTCGCCGGCCACGAGCAGCGGCGGATCGGCCGCGGCGACCGCGGCAGCCGCCCGGAGCCGGGCCCGCCGGTGCGCGTGCTCGGGCCAGACCAGGGCCTCGAGCCAGGCCAGGTCGGCCGCGTCGGTCACGTCGAGCGGGTTCAGGTCGAGACCGGCCCGCCACGCCACGGTGGGCACGTCGGCCGGGAGCGGCGTCCCGGTCGCGGCGCAGTCGAGGACCGGCTCGCCCGCACCGACTCGACGGTCCCCGTAGCGGAAGCCGTACCGGTCGGGATAGAGGCACAGCCCGGCCGAGGCGCCGACCTCCAACAGCGCCAGTGGCTGCGGCAGCGCGGCCAGCGCCGGCAGCAGGACGGCACACCGCCCGGCCTCGTTCGTCTGGGTGGCCCGGACCCGCATCTCGGCCTCGATCGCGGTCCAGCCGGCGACCACGAAGTCGTGGAACGCGGCCGGATCGTCGACCGGTCCGCCGAGCAGCCGTACGACGCCGAACAGCAGGTTCGGCTGCCGCTTGGCCGTCGGCAGCCGGTCGAGCCGGGCCAGCACCTCGTCGTCTCGAGCCACCGCGTGCGAGAGCCGCTCGTACGTGGGCGACACGCCGCGCGTCTCGCCGGCGAACCTGACGTACCGCGCGGCGGTCGACTCGTCCGGCAGCTCGGCCGCCATCGCGCTACCGACGGTGCAGCCGGCGGGCCGCCTCCGCGATCGAGCCGGTCATCGACGGATACACCGTGAACGCGTTGGCGACCTGGTCGACCGTGAGGTTCGCCGCGACCGCCATCGCGATCGGGTGGATCAGCTCGCTGGCCTGCGGCGCCACGACGACGCCGCCGACGACGATGCCCGTACCCGGCCGGCAGAACAGCTTGACGAAGCCGTCGTAGACGCCCTGCATCTTGGCCCGGGCGTTGCCGTCGAGCTCCAGGAGCACCGACTTGGCGTCGATCTCGCCGGCGTCCACGGCCCGCTGGGAACAACCGACGGTGGCGATCTCCGGCGCGGTGAAGACGTTGGCCGAGACCTGCCGCAGGTCGAGCGGCCGGACGGCGTCGCCCAACGCGTGCCACATCGCGATCCGCCCCTGCATCGCGGCGACCGAGGCGAGCATGAGCACGCCGGTGCAGTCGCCGGCGGCGTACACCCCGCGGGCGGTCGTACGCGACACCCGGTCGACCTCGACGAAGCCGCCGTCGTCGGTCGCGACACCGACCTCGTCGAGGCCGATGCCCTCGGTGTTCGGGACCGATCCGACCGCAAGCAGGCAGTGGGTGCCCTCGACGGTCCGGCCGTCGGTCAGCTCGACGCGGACGCCGTCGCCGACCCGCTCGACACTGGCCATCCGGCTGCGCGACAGCACGTGCATGCCGCGCCGGGTGAAGACCTCCTCCAACACCTCGGCAGCGTCGGCGTCCTCGCCGGGCAGCACGCGATCGCGGCTCGACACGAGGACGACGTCGCTCCCGAGGGCGAGGTAGGCGCCGGCGAACTCGGCACCGGTGACGCCTGAGCCCACGACGATCAGCCGCTCGGGGAGCTCGTCGAGGTCGTAGACCTGCTCCCAGGTGAGGATCCGCTCCCCGTCGGGTCGGGCCGAGTCCAGGACGCGAGGCCGGGCCCCGGTCGCGAGCAGGACTACGTCGGCCTCGACCCGCTCCTCGCCACCCGCGGCCGCCGTCGCGACGACCGTCGTCGAGTCGGCCAGCCGACCGGCGCCGCGGACCACCCGGACCCGCTCGTGCGCCAGCCGCTCGTCGATGTCGTGCGACTGCGCGGCGGCCAGACTCTTGACCCGGGCGTTGACGCGGCCCAGGTCGACCCGGACCGCGTCCCCTGCGGTGTCGCCGGCGCCGAGGCGTACTCCCAGCTCGGTGGACTTCTGGACCGTGGTCATCAGCTCCGACGTCGCGATCAGCGTCTTGCTCGGCACGCAGTCGGTCAGGACGGCCGAGCCGCCGAGACCGTCGCGGTCGACGACCGTGACCTGCGCGCCCAGCTGGGCCGCGACCAGGGCCGCCTCGTACCCACCGGGGCCGCCACCGACGATCGCCACTCGATCCACGGCCCCATCCTGCCGGACCAGCCTCCACCGGCCGGGCGGCGGGAGTGCCTAGGCTGTTGCCCCGTGACGCTGTACGCCGCCTACGGATCGAACCTGGACCCGGCCCGGATGGGTGAGCGCTGTCCGCACTCCCCGCTGCGTGGGACCGGCTGGCTGGTCGGCTGGCGGCTGACGTTCGGCGGCGAGGAGCACGGCTGGGACGGCGCGCTCGCCACGATCGTCGAGGACCCGACGGGCCAGGTCTTCGTCGGCCTCTACGACATCACGCCTGAGGACTCCGACTCCCTCGACGCCTGGGAGGGCCTCGAGATCGGGCTGTATCGGAAGATTCGCGTCCGGGTCCAGACCCTCGACGGCGAGCAGACCGCGTGGATCTACGTTCTCGACGCGTACGAGGGCGGCCTGCCGTCGGCGAGCTACCTCGGCGTGCTGTACGAGGCGGCGCTGGCCGCCGGAGCGCCGCTGGACTATCTCGAGGACATCAAGAGCCGGCCCTGCCGCTCGATCGGGCCCTGAGGCGGGGTTCGTCGCGCTCGGACGCCGCCCTGCGGGGCCGTCGCCAAGTACGCTGCGCCCGTGACCGACCATACGACCGACGCCGACGCGTACTCCCCCACCGAGCTCGCCACCCGAGCGGCGGCCCGGCTCGCCGAGCTGACCGACGCCGCGACCCATGACGTGGCACTCGTCATCGGCTCCGGCTGGCTGCCGGCCGCGGACGCTCTCGGCGCGCCCGATCGCGAGTTGCCGACGACCGAGCTGCCCGGCTTCGTCGGCTCCGGCGTCGTCGGTCACTCCGGGACGATCCGGTCGGTCCGGATCGGCGACCGGCGAGTCCTCGTGCTGGCCGGCCGCACCCACCTGTACGAGGGGCGCGGCGTCCGGGCCGTCGTCCACGGCGTCCGGACCGCGGCGGCCGCCGGCTGCCGGGCGGTCGTGCTCACCAACGGCTGCGGCGGCCTGCGGCCGCACTGGCGGCCGGGCACGCCGGTGCTCATCCGCGACCACATCAACCTGACCGCGACGTCGCCGATCGAGGGGGCGAACTTCGTCGACCTCACCGACCTCTACGCGCCGCGGCTGCGGGAGCTGTGTCGCGAGATCGAGCCCGACCTGGACGAGGGCGTGTACGTCCAGTTCCGCGGGCCGCACTACGAGACGCCGGCCGAGATCGCGATGGTGCGCGCGATCGGCGGCGACCTGGTCGGCATGTCGACGGTGTTGGAGGCGATCGCCGCCCGCGAGGCCGGGCTCGAGGTGCTCGGCATCTCCCTCGTGACCAACCTCGCGGCCGGCCTGGGCGACGAGCCGCTCGACCACGAGGAGGTCCTCCGGGCCGGTCGCGACTCCGCCGCGCGGATGGGCAAGCTGCTGGGCGCCGTCCTCCCGAGGATCTGACATGCGCATCCTGATCGTCGGCGCCGCCGGGCGCATCGGCTCCACCGTCGCCGCCGGACTGAGCCAGGCCGGTCATCAGGTCCGCGGCCTCGACCTGGTCGCTCCAAACGCCGTCGACTGCGCGTTGGGCGTCGTCGTGGGCGACTGCACCGACGCCGGCGTGGCCCGCGAAGGTGTCGACGGCGTCGACGCCGTCGCGCACCTGGCCGGCATCCCCGGCGAGACGACCCTCCCCGAGGCGCTGACGTCGCACCTGATCACGACCGCGACCCTGCTCGACGCGATGGTGGCGGCCGGCGTCCGCCGGATCGCCTACGCCAGCAGCAACCACGCGGTCGGCATGCACGAGCGGGTCGACCGGCTCGACATCGACGCCCGGCCGCGACCCGACACGTTCTACGGCGTCTCGAAGGTGGCCGTCGAAGGCGTGCTGAGCCTGTACGTCGACCGCGCCGGCATCGAGGCAGTGGCGATGCGGATCGGCAGCTTCCTGGAGCGGCCGACCACGGTCCGACAGCTCGCGACCTGGCTGTCGCCCGGCGACTGCGTCCGGATGGTCGAGGCGGCCGTGACGGCACCGGACGTCGGCTTCACGGCGATCTACGGCATCTCCGCGAACACGCGGGCGTGGTGGGATCTCGAGCCGGGCCGGGCGATCGGGTACGACCCGGTCGACGACGCCGAGGCGTACGCCGCCGACGTTCCCGTCCGCGACGAGGACGCCGCGGAGACCGGTCGGGTCGGCGGACCTTTCGCCACGCTGCCGGAGCCGCCGAACGCGTTCGGCTAGCCGCCGCGCCCGGCTAGGGTGCCCGACATGAGCACGACCTCCGACCTCGTCGAGCTGATCGCGGCGGCACGAGCCTGGACGGCGCAGGATCCGGACCCGTCGACGCGGGCCGAGCTGGCCGCACTGGCCGACCGCGCCACGACCGACGACGACGCCGCGGCGGACCTCGCCGACCGGTTCGCCGGCCGACTGGAGTTCGGCACCGCCGGCCTGCGCGGCGCGCTCGGCGCCGGACCGCGACGCATGAACCGGGTCGTCGTCGCGCAGGCGGCGGCCGGGCTCGCGACGTACCTGGGCCAGCATCCCGTCGAGGGCCAGGCCGGCGTCGTCATCGGGTACGACGCCCGGCGCAACTCGGACGTGTTCGCCCGCGACACGGCCGAGATCCTGCGCGGTGCGGGCATCCCGGCGTACCTGCTCCCCCGGCCGTTGCCGACTCCGGTCCTCGCGTACGCCATCCGCCCGCTGGGTTGCGCCGCCGGCGTGATGGTGACCGCGTCGCACAACCCGCCGCAGGACAACGGCTACAAGGTGTACCTCGGCGACGGCAGCCAGATCGTGCCGCCGGCCGACTCCGACATCGCCAAGGCCATCGACGTGGTCGGGCCGGTGGCCGAGCTGCCCCGCGGGAACGACTACACGACCCTCGACGAGACCGTGGTCGACGACTACGTCGCGGCCGTGGCGGCGCTGCCGGCGTCCGACGGACCCCGCGACGTCGCCTTCGCGTACACCCCGCTGCACGGCGTCGGGGGGTCGGTCGTCCGCGCCGTCCTCGACCGCGTCGGCTACGGACCCGGTCACGAGACGCCGGAGCAGATCGACCCGGATCCGGACTTCCCGACCGTGGCGTTCCCGAACCCGGAGGAGCCCGGCGCGATGGACCTCGCGATCGCGGCCGCGCGACGGGCCGGGGCCGACCTCGCGATCGCCAACGACCCGGACGCCGATCGCCTCGCGGTCGCGGTCCCGGGCATCCACGGCTGGCGGCTGCTGAGCGGCGACGAGCTCGGTGCCCTGCTCGCGGACCACGCCCTGCGCCGCCGCCTCGAGGGAACCTACGCCACCACCATCGTGTCGTCGTCGCTGCTCGGTCGGATGGCCGAGTCCCACAGCCAGCCGTACGCGGAGACGCTGACCGGCTTCAAGTGGATCAGTCGCGTCGACGGCCTGGTCTACGGGTACGAGGAGGCGCTGGGCTACTGCCTCGCGCCGGAGCTGGTCCGGGACAAGGACGGCATCAGTGCACTGGTGCGGCTGCTGGAGTTGGCCGCCGGGCTGAAGGCGTCCGGCGCGACGCTGGTCGACCGGCTCGACGAGATCGCCGAGCGCTACGGACTGCACGCGACCGACCAGCTGTCGGTGCGGGTGGCCGACCTGGGTCTGATCGCGTCCGCGATGACGCGACTCCGCGCCGAGCCGCCGGCGGTGCTCGGAGGACTGGCGGTGGAGGGGGTCGACGACCTCGCCGCCGGCTCGGCGACGCTGCCGCCGACCGATGGCCTGCGGTTCCGGCTGGCCGATCGGGCCCGAGTCGTGGTCCGGCCGTCGGGGACCGAGCCGAAGCTGAAGAGCTACCTGGAGGTCGTCGTTCCGGTCACCGACGGCGTCGACGCGGCTCGGATCGCGGCCGCCGGTCGACTCGACGCGATCCGCTCCGACCTCGCCGCCGTCCTCGACCTCTGACCGCACCGCTGGCGGTAGCCGAATCCTGCGACGCGCCGTGCGTGTCGCAGGATTTGGCTACCCCCAGCGGGGTCTTCAACCCTCCAGCGCGGTCAGGTCGAGCTTCCGGAGCCGCTCCGGGTCGGCCAGGATGTCGATCTCGACGATCTTGTCCCGGACCACGGTGAAGCCCATGAGCGCGAAGGGCTTGCCGTGCGGCGCGACCAGGAAGCCGGGTGTGCCGTTGACCAGCACCGGCCGGGCGTACTCGTTGAGGCTCGCGTACCGCCACGCCTGCTCGGCGACCGCCGCCGGGCCCCGGATCTCCTGCGACGCTCCCGCCGGCACCCCGACGCCGTCGGCCCGAACCACGACGTCGGGGTCCAGGACCGCGAGCAGGGCCTCGAAGTCGCCGTCGCGGGCCGCGGCCCGGAAGGCGTCGACGACCTGCCGCTGGCGGGCTAGGTCGGGATCGGGTGCGGTGGGCGCGCCCTGGACGCGCTGCCGGGCCCGGCTCGCGAGCTTGCGCGCCGCGGCCGGAGTTCGGTCGACGATCGGCGCGATCTCGTCGAAGGGCAGGCCGAACATGTCGTGCAGTACGAAGGCCAACCGCTCCGCCGGGCTCAGGGTCTCGAGGACGACGAGCAGCGCCAGCCCGACCGAGTCGGCCAGCAACGCCTCCGACTCGGGATCGAGCCCGTCCGCGCGACTCAGGACGGGTTCGGGCAGCTGCGGCCCGAACGGCTCCTCCCGCCGGCTCTTCCGCGTGCGCAGCATGTCGAGGCAGATCCGGCCCACGACCGTCGTGAGCCACCCGGCCGGGTTGGTGACACCGGTCAGGTCGGAGCGACTCAGTCGGAGCCAGGCCTCCTGCAAAGCGTCGTCGGCCTCGCTCACCGAGCCCAGCATGCGATAGGCCACCGCCCGCAGGTGCCCCCGGTTGGACTCGAACTGCTCGGCCAGCCAGCGATCGTCCGGCGTCACGGTCGAAGCCTCCACGGTCACATCCCTTCGTCGCCATCCGTCATAGCACTGACGCATCAGACCCGCCGGATGTGACAGGAGCACCCACCCATGCCACGCACCATGACGAGAAGGTTGGCGGACGCCGTCTGCGGTCCGCGCGCGAAATGGATCGTGCTCGCGATCTGGCTCGCGGTCACGGCTACCCTCGGAGTCGGCCTCGGATCCCAGCTGCCCGACGAGGAGAGCAACGAGGCGTCGTCCTGGCTGCCCGACGACGCCGAGTCGACCGCGGCACTCGACCAGATCGAGGCGTTCCAGTCGGAGTACACCTTCCCCACGACGATCGTGTACGAGCGCTCCGGCGGGCTCACCGGCGCCGATCTGGCCGCGATCCGAGCCGACGTCGAGGAGTTCGCGACGTACGACGGGCGGGCCCTGGCGGACATCGCCGGCGCCGACGTGGCCGAGGGCGACACGGAGGTCACCCTCGACGGCCCGATCCGCGGCCCGATCCGGTCCTCGGACGGCGAGGCCGCCCAGGTACAGGTGCCGGTCAACGCCGGCGACGACGGGTTGATGCTGCTCCCCGACCTGGTCGGCCAGATGCGCGACGTCGCGGCGACCGGCGCCGACGGCATGGTGACCCACGCGACCGGACCCGGCGGCGACTCCGCCGACGTCGCCGACGCGTGGTCCGGCGTCGACGGCGTACTCCTCGCGGCGGCCCTTCTCGTCGTCATCACGATCCTGCTGCTGACGTACCGCAGCCCGACTCTGTGGCTGTTCCCGATCCTGGGCGCGGTGTTCGCCATGCTCAACGCGCAGGGCATCGTCTACCTGCTGGCGAAGTACGCCGACCTCACCGTCAACGCGCAGTCCATCGGCATCCTGTCGATCCTCGTGATCGGGGCGGGCACCGACTACGCGATGCTGCTGGTCGCCCGCTACCGGGAGGAGCTGCGCCGCCACCACGACCGGCACGAGGCGATGGCCGAGGCGCTGCACCGGGCGGCTCCGGCGATCGTCGCCAGCGCGGGCACGGTGGCGCTCGGCATGCTGTGCCTGCTGGCCGCCGACCTGAACTCCACGGCCGGCATGGGTCCGGTCGCGGCCGTCGGCGTCGTCGTCGCCCTCCTGGCCATGGTCAGCCTGCTCCCCGCGGTGCTGGTCATCCTGGGCCGGTGGATCTTCTGGCCGGTGCGACCGCACGAGGGCAGCCCCGAGCCCACGGCGTCCGGCGCCTGGGCCAAGACCGGTCGCGCGATCAGCCACCGTCCCCGCGTGATCTGGATCGGAACCGCCGCGGCGTTGGGCGTCCTGGCCGTCGGCGTGGTGGGCCTGGACGCCAAGGGGCTGTCGGCGGCCGACCAGTACCGGGACACGCCGGACTCGATCGAGGGCGCCGAGGTGCTCGGTGCGCATTTCGCGTCCGACCGCGGCAACCCGCTGCAGATCGTCACCGACTCCGCCGCCGCGGACGACGTCGTCGCCGCAGTCCGTGCCGTCGACGGCGTGGATCCCGGCGCGGTCGGCGTGGCCGGAAGCGCCGGCGGCAAGACCTTGGTCGAGGCCGGCATCACCGACCCGGTGCTGAGCGACGCCGCCTACGACTCCGTGGAACGCGTCCGCGACGCCGTCCACGCCGTACCCGGCGCCGACGCCCTGGTGGGTGGCACCGCCGCGGTCAACTGGGACACCCAGCAGGCCCAGCGCCACGACAACAACCTCGTCATCCCGCTGGTGCTCGTCGTGGTGTTCCTCATCCTCGTCGGGCTGCTGCGGGCGCTCGTGGCGCCACTGCTGCTCATGGGGTCGGTTCTGCTGGCCTTCGGTGCGGCGCTCGGCATCAGCGCCCTGGCGTTCGAGTACGTCTTCGACGTGAGCGGGGCGGACAGTTTCTTCCCGCTGTACGTGTTCGTCTTCCTGATCGCGCTGGGCATCGACTACAACATCTTCCTGATGACCCGGGTACGGGAGGAGGCGCAGCGCGTCGGCGCCCGGCGCGGCGCGCTGGCGGGGCTGGCCGCGACCGGCGGCGTGATCACGTCGGCCGGACTCGTCCTGGCCGGGACGTTCGGCACCCTGGCCACCCTGCCACTGACGTTCACCCTGCAGCTGGGCTTCGCGGTCGCACTCGGCGTGCTGCTGGACACGTTCCTGGTCCGATCGGTGCTGGTGACGGCGCTCAACCTGGACCTGGGACGGCACATGTGGTGGCCCAGCCGGCTCAGCCGCCGCGACCACGACGAGTCGACCGGGGCCGACGACGAGTCCCGACCACTCGAGACCGTCCGCTGAGACCGCTCCATTGGGGGCAGCCCACCCCTCGGGTCAGGCCGCGATCGCCAGCGTCAGGAGCAGGCCGAAGGCGACCGTGACGCCGACGACGGCCGCCACCTCGAGCCGGCGCCAGCGCTTGGTCACGGCGGACAGCCGCTCGGAGTCGCGGCGGTAGGCCGGCACCAGGGCGTCGATGCGCTGCGCGACGACGTCGGCGTAGTCGACCCGGACGACGCCCTGGCCGCCGAACACCGGCGCCCCGTGGGTCGTGGCAGCTCCCCCCGCCGCCGCGACCGGGCCGGCGCCGTCACCGGACCGGCTCCGGCGCAGCTGCTGCCGCGCCGACCGGCCGACCGCCGTTCCGCGGACGACCCGCTCGCCGGTCCGGATCACCAGCACCTGCCGGACGTCCACCGACTCGATCAGGTGCCACGGCACCATGAAGTCGGTCAGCGCGTTGCGTACGAGGACGTGATCCTTGTGCAGGTCGACCGCGGGCCGCACCATCGTCAGCCAAACCCCCACGCCGAAGAGGACGACGCCCGCGACGATCGCGACGCGGGTGAGCCCGAAGTCGTCGACCAGGACGACCACCACGACGACGGCCAGGGCCGCCAGCGTCACCAGGCCGAACACCCGTGACGAGGACGGGAAGCGCTCGACGGGTCGGTCGGAGCTGTCGGGCTGCGGGTCGCTCACGGCAGGCCATTGTGCCCACCGCAGGTCAAGGGCCCGCATCGGACCGGCCACGGTCCGCGCCCACCACGGAGCTGTCAGCCGCATATCGGGCCATAGGTCGAACAGCGGCTGACAACCTTGCTCCGCGAGCCGCCTAGACTGCGAAGGTGACCACCACTCCGGCCAGCCTCGACGACGTCACGGCGTCGGCGACCTCGCTGCGCCGTTTCCTCGCCGGTCTCCCCGGCGTCGACCAGGTGGGGGCGGAGGCCCGGGCGGCGACGCTCGCGAGCCGGTCGATCAAGACCACGGCGAAGCAGTACGCCCTCGACCTCGCGATCCGGATGGTCGACCTCACGACCCTCGAGGGCCAGGACACGCCGGGCAAGGTGCGGGCGCTGTCGGCCAAGGCGATGCGTCCCGACCCGGCCGACCCGAGCTGCCCGGCGGTTGCCGCGGTCTGCGTCTACCCCGACCTGGTCGCCACCGCGAAGCAGCAGGTCGGCACGTCCGGCGTCAAGGTGGCGAGCGTCGCGACCGGGTTCCCGTCGGGGCGGACCAGCCTCGACGTCAAGGTCGCCGACACCAAGGACGCGGTCGCCGCCGGCGCCGACGAGGTCGACATGGTGATCGACCGCGGCGCCTTCCTGGCCGGCGACGTCCGCACCGTCTACGACGAGATCGTCACCACTAAGGCGGCCGCCGGCGACGCCCATCTCAAGGTGATCCTCGAGACCGGCGAGCTCGCGACCTACGACAACGTACGCCGCGCCTCCTGGCTCGCGATGCTGGCCGGTGCCGACTTCATCAAGACCAGCACCGGAAAGGTCCAGCCGGCCGCGACCCTCCCGGTCACGCTGGTCATGCTCGAGGCCGTCCGCGACTTCAGGGTCGCCACCGGACGCCAGGTCGGGGTGAAGCCGGCCGGCGGCATCCGGACCGCGAAGGACGCGATCCGCTACCTCGTGACGGTCAACGAGGTCGCCGGGCCGGACTGGCTCGACCCCGACTGGTTCCGCTTCGGCGCCTCCTCGCTGCTCAACGACCTGCTGGCGCAGCGGACCAAGATGCTCACCGGCCGCTACTCCGGCCCCGACTACTTCACGTTGGACTGAGTCCCATGGCCGATTCCGTGTTCGAGTACGCGCCGGCGCCGGAGCGCCGCGACATCGTCGACATCGCGACGTCGTACGGGCTGTTCATCGACGGCAAGTTCGTCGACGGCAGCGACGCCAAGACGTTCAAGACGATCAGTCCGGCGAGTGAGGAGGTGCTCGCCGAAATCACCGAGGCCGGCGAGGCCGACGTCGACGCCGCGGTCAAGGCGGCCCGGCGGGCGTACGACCGGGTCTGGTCCAAGACCAGCGGCCGGGACCGGGGAAAGTACCTCTACCGGATCGCCCGCATCCTGGCCGAGCGGTCCCGCGAGTTCGCCGTCCTCGAGTCGCTCGACAACGGCAAGCCGATCCGGGAGTCCCGTGACGTCGACGTGCCGCTGTCGAGCGCGTGGTTCTTCTACTACGCCGGCTGGGCCGACAAGCTCGACTACGCGGGGTTCGGCCCCGACCCGAAGCCGCTCGGCGTCGCCGCCCAGGTCATCCCGTGGAACTTCCCGCTGATGATGCTGGCCTGGAAGATCGCCCCGGCGCTCGCGGCCGGCAACACCGTCGTCCTCAAGCCGGCCGAGACGACTCCGCTGACCGCGCTGCTGTTCGCCGACGTCGTCCAGCAGGCCGAGCTGCCGCCCGGCGTCGTCAACATCGTCACCGGCGCCGGCCCGACCGGACAGGCGCTGGTCGCGCATCCCGACGTCGACAAGGTCGCCTTCACCGGCTCGACCGAGGTCGGCCGCGCGATCGCGAAGGCGGTGGCCGGCGGCCGCAAGAAGCTCACGCTCGAGCTCGGCGGCAAGGCGGCCAACGTGATCTTCGACGACGCCCCGATCGACCAGGCCGTCGAAGGCATCGTCAACGGCATCTTCTTCAACCAGGGCCACGTCTGCTGCGCCGGCTCGCGACTGCTGGTGCAGGAGAGCGTCTACGACGACGTGCTGGCGTCGCTGAAGCGCCGGATGGCCACCCTGCGCGTGGGCGACCCGCTGGACAAGAACACCGACATCGGCGCGATCAACTCAGCCGAGCAGCTGGCCAGGATCAAGATGCTGTCGGAGGTCGGCGACGCCGAGGGCGCCGAGCGCTGGTCGCCGCCGTGCGAGCTGCCCGACGACGGCTTCTGGTTCCCGCCGACGATCTTCACCGGGGTGAGCCAGGCGCACCGGATCGCCCGTGAGGAGATCTTCGGCCCGGTGCTGTCGATCCTCACGTTCCGTACTCCCGCGGAGGCCGTCGAGAAGGCCAACAACACGCCGTACGGCCTGTCCGCCGGCGTCTGGACCGAGAAGGGGTCGCGGATCCTCTGGATGGCCGACCAGCTGCGCGCCGGCGTCGTGTGGGCCAACACGTTCAACCGGTTCGACCCGGCGAGCCCGTTCGGCGGCTACAAGGAGTCGGGCTACGGCCGTGAGGGCGGCCGGCACGGACTGGAGGCCTACCTTGCCGTCTGACGCGCGACTCGACGTACGCAAGACCTACAAGCTCTTCATCGGCGGCGCCTTCCCCCGGTCGGAGAGCGGGCGGACCTACGAGGCCTTCGACGCCAAGGGCAACTTCGTCGCGAACGTCGCCCAGGCCTCGCGCAAGGACGCCCGAGACGCCGTCCTCGCGGCGCGCAAGGCCTACGGCGGCTGGTCGACGAGGACGCCCTACAACCGTGGCCAGATCCTCTATCGGGTCGCCGAGATGCTGGAGGGGCGGCGCGAGCAGTTCGTCGCCGAGGTGCAGGCCGGCGAGGGCGCCACGAAGAAGCAGGCGACCGCCGCCGTCGACGCGAGCATCGACCGGTGGGTCTGGTACGCCGGCTGGGCCGACAAGATCGCGCAGGTCACCGGGTCGGCCAACGCCGTCGCGGGGCCGTACTTCGACTTCTCGGTGCCGGAGCCGACCGGGGTGGTCGCGATCGTGGCCCCGCAGGAGTCCGCGCTGCTCGGCCTGGTCAGCGTGGTCGCGCCGGCGATCGTCACCGGCAACACGGTCGTCGTCGTGTCGTCGTACGAGCGGCCGATCCCGGCCGTGACCCTGTCCGAGGTGCTGGCCACGTCGGACCTGCCCGGCGGCGTGGTCAACCTGCTGACCGGCGATCCGGCCGAGGTCGCGCCGTGGCTCGCCTCCCACATGGACGTCAACGCGATCGACCTGACCGGCATCGGCAACGCCGTCCTGGCCCGTTCGCTCGAGCAGGAGGCAGCCGAGAACCTCAAGCGCGTCGTACGTCCGCAGCCGACGCCGGCGGACTGGGCCGTCGATCCCGGCATCGAGCGGATGACCACGTTCCTCGAGACCAAGACGGTCTGGCACCCGATCGGCATCTGACGGCCGATGTCGTCGAGCGGGTCGATCGCGTGGGCGACCCTCCCGGCCGGGCCGTTCGGGCTCAGCCGCCGGACCCCCGCTCCGGGTTCTCGGTGTCACGGCGATCGCCGCCGGCTGTCTGCTCGCCGGATGCAGTCACCATCTGCCATCTCCTCACCCACACCTCAGGTCTGCGGGAGGTGCTCGGCGGCGACTACGAGCCGCTGACGCGCGAGGCCATGCTGGACGGCGCACGACGGCGGCAACGGCTGGTCGCTCAGCATGGTCACCCGGCTTCTCGACGAGGACATGCTGGTGTTCTGGACCAGCAACCACGCGTACCAGCGAGGGCAGTGGAACCTGGAGTCGGGCATGCAGAAGCTGACTCTCGGGCTTGCCGAGCGAGCGCTCGACTAGCTCAGCGCTCGCTGTCGAGCATCGCCATCTGCGCGGCGGCGTAGCGATCGCCGGCGACCGCGTCGGCCGGGACGGCCGCCTCGATCCGCGTCAGGTCGGACTCGCCGAGCCGGACGTCGAGCGCCCCGACGGCCTCGTTGAGCTGGTCGCGGCGCCGCGACCCGACCAGCGGCACGATGTCCTCCCCCTGCGCCGCGACCCAGGCGATCGCGACCTGCGCCACCGACGCGTCGAGGTCGCCGGCGACAGTTCGCAGGGTCTCGACCAACGCGAGGTTGCGGGCCAGGTTGTCGCCCTGGAACCGCGGACTGTGCCCACGGAAGTCGGTCGCGCCGAGCTCCCGGTCCGGCGTCCAGTGCCCGCTGAGCAGGCCGCGGGACAGCACCGCGTACGCGGTCACGCCGACGCCGAGCTCGCGGCAGACCGGCAGGATCTCGCGCTCGATCCCCCGCGACGCCAGCGAGTACTCGATCTGCAGGTCGCTGATCGGATGCACCGCGTGGGCGCGTCGAATGGTGTCCGCTCCGACCTCCGACAGGCCGACGTACCGGACGTAGCCGGCCTCGACCAGCTCCGCGATCGCGCCGACGGTGTCCTCGATCGGCACCTCTGGGTCGAGACGCGCCGGGCGGTAGACGTCGACATGGTCGGTGCCGAGGCGCTGCAGGGTGTACGCCAACGCGGTCTTGACCGCCTCGGGTCGAGCGTCGTAGCCGGTCCAACTGCCGTCGGGCCCGCGCTGGGCGCCGAACTTCACGCTGATGACGACGTCGTCGCGGCGTCGGTCGCGCAGCGCGTCGCGGATCAGCAGCTCGTTGTGTCCCATGCCGTAGAAGTCGCCGGTGTCGAGCAGCGTGACGCCACGGTCCAGCGCCGCGTGGACGGTGGCGATGCTCTCGTCGCGGTCGCTCGGGCCGTACAGCGCCGACATGCCCATGGCGCCGAGGCCGATCGCCGAGACGGTGGGTCCGGTCTTGCCGAGTTGTCGTGTGTCCATGGCACCCACCGTGAACCGCGACGCCGATGGGCAACAGCGGAGCGGTTTCCCTAGGAGCGGGAGTCCCTGGATGCGTCGGCGGCATCGCGCGATCCTGGGACCGTGGACCGAACCGAGCTGGCCGACTTCGTCCGTCGGAGTCGCGAGCGCATCCGACCCGAGGAGGTCGGCCTGACCAGCGGCCCGCGACGCCGTACGCCCGGCCTGCGCCGTGAGGAGGTCGCCCAGCTCGCCGGCATGTCGGTCGACTACGTCGTACGCCTCGAGCAGGCGAGGGCGCCGCGGCCGTCGGACCAGATGCTCTCGGCGCTGGCGCGGGCGCTGCGGCTCGCCGACGACGAGCGCGACCACCTGTTCTGGCTGGCCGGTCGGCCGCCGCCACGGCACGGCGGCGGCACGACCCATGTCCGGCCCGCGGTGCTCCGGCTCCTCGACGACCTGCGCGACAGCGCCGCGTTCGTCGCCTCCGACCTCGGCCAGTTCCTGGCGATGAACGAACTCGCCAAGGCGCTGTTGGGCGACCAGACCGTCTACACCGGACGCGAGGCGAGCGTCACCTGGCGCTGGTTCACCGACCCGGCGGCGCGCGACCGCTACCCCGCCGAGGACCACGGCAAGCACAGTCGGTTCCGGGTCGCGACGCTGCGCGCCACCGCCGCCCGACGGGCCGGCGACGACGACGTCGAGGACCTCGTCGGTGCGCTCCTGGCCGCGAGCGAGGAGTTCGGTCGGCTGTGGGCGGAGCACCAGGTCCAGGTCCCCCGCGAGCGCCGCAAGCGCCTGATCCATCCCACGGTCGGGCTCATCGAGGTCGACTGCGAGACGCTGCTGACTCCCGAGCAGGACCAGGAGCTCGTCCTGCTCACGGCCCGGCCGGACACCGATGCCGCCGAGCAGCTCCGGCTGGTCCAGGTGGTCGGGCTCGAAGGCATGACCACCGCTCGTCGCTGACGACCACAGGAGGACCGGATGCACATCGTCGAGCTCGCCTTCGACGACGACCCCCGACGCCTGGACGCCCGGCCGGCGCATCGCGAACGGCTGCAGCGGCTGCACGCCGACGGACAGCTGGTCCTCGCCGGTCCGTACGCCGACGACTCCGGGGCGCTCCTGGTCTTCGACGTCGCGACCGCGGCCGATCTCGATGCCGTCCTCGACGCGGATCCGTACTACCGGGCACCAGGCGTCACGGTCGTACGCCGTCAGGAGTGGAACCCGGTCATCGGCGCCGGGACCGACTGACGGTCTCGGCCCGCCGGGCCGGCGGCGAGCCGCTTCGGGCGCCGAGTCAGCCCCGACGCAGCGCCGCCGTGAACCCGCTGCCGACGAGGGTCGCTCCGACGGCCAGGAATCCGCCGGTGGCCAGCAGCGCGAGCGTGCCGGCCTCCACGCCGGTCGAGACCACCGGCGCGTCGACGACCCAGTCGACCGCGTCCTCGGGGACGGCGAGGAAGACCGCCGCCGGGGCGAGTCCGTACACCAGACCGGACAGCAGCGGACCGATCGGCGACCAGGCGCCGAGGCTGGCGACGATCAACAGGACGAGACCGCCACCGGCCAGCGCGGCGATCCCGCGGGTGTCCTGCTCGAACCGCCCCTCCGTCAACATCAGCAGATAGCGATTGCCGCCGTAGGCGAGCAGCCCGATCCCGGCCGGCGTGAGGACCAACGCCACGACCAGGCACGACAGGTGCCGCGCGAGGTGAAGCCCGGGCTCGGAGTGGACGGGCGGTGGCGCGATCGGCGGTGGCGGCTCGGTCCGCCTCGTGTCGGAGTCGGACTCGACATGGCGGGGTGAAGGGGACCACGACGCCGGCTCGGATGACGGGGCGGCCGGCTGTCGGGACTGCGGAGATTCTGGCGTTGACGACACGGTCATGCACCTCCTGCCCCGCGACCCTACGGCAGGCGTGGCCGGCGCGGTCGGTCCAGCGTCCGGAAACTCCGGACCCGGTGGCATCGGGGCGGGTACGGTCATGGGATCGGTCGGCCCCATGCGCGCCGGCGCATGGACGGGGCCGTTCGGGTCTTCGAGGAGGGTCGATGGCAGCTCGCCGGCAGGCGGCGGCCGATCGGATCCTCGGCCCCGCCATGATTCGGCTGCTCGCCTCCGTCGTCGGAGGCGGTGTCGGGTTCGCCCTGCTGCTGTCGGTCGTGCCGCTGTACGTCGCGTCGACCGGGTCCGGCGAGACCGGCGCCGGCCTCGCGACCGGCGCCCTGATGCTGGGCACCGTCCTGACCGAGCTGGCGGTGCCGGCGATGCTGGCGCGTTTCGGCTACCGAGACGTGCTGGGCCTGGGCCTGATCCTCCTCGGTGCGCCGGCGGCCGTGCTCGTACTGACGTCCGAGCTGGCCGTCGTCCTCCTGGTGTGCCTGGCTCGTGGCGCCGGCCTCGCGATCATCGTCGTCGCCGCGACCGCGCTGGTGGCCAAGCTGGTCCCGCCGCAGCGTCGTGCCGAGGGATTGGCGGTCTACGGCGTGACCTTCGGCGCCCCCATGCTCGTCGGGCTCCCGCTCGGCGTCTCCCTGTCGTCATGGGTCGGCTTCGAGCCGGTCTTCGTGGTCGCCACTGTAGCGCCGCTGCTGTCCCTGATCGCGCTGCCCGGCCTGCCGAGCCGACGGGACCAGCCCGAGCCGCTGGTGCCGATCTTCCGTGGCCTCGCGAGCAGCGGCCTGGTCCGGCCGGCCCTCGTCTTCACCGCGATCACGATCGCGGTCGGCGTCGTCGTGACGTTCCTGCCGTTGGCGGTCTCGGAGGACCGTCGCGAGCTGGCCAGCGTGGGCCTGCTGGTCCAGGCGGTCGCCGTGCTGGTCGCCCGCTGGACCGCCGGACGGCTCGGTGACCGATGGGGCTCGGGCCGATTGCTGGTCCCGGCCGTCGTCCTGACCGGCTGCGGCGTTCTCGCCCTGGTCGCCGTCGACAACCCGGTCGCGATCCTCGGCGGCATGCTGCTGTTCGGCCTCGGCTTCGGTGCGGGCCAGAACGCCACCCTCGCGACGATGTACGACCGGGTCCCCGACGCCGAGTACGCGCGGGTCAGCGCGGTGTGGAACCTCGCGTACGACGGCGGGATGGGCATCGGCGCGGTCGGCTTCGGCGCCGTCGTGGGTGCGACCGGCTACCCGATGGCGTTCGGGCTCGTCGCCGGACTGCTGGCGGTCGCGCTGGTGCCGGCCCGTCGGGGCGGCACGCGCCGGACGGCTCCGCCGGCCTGACGCACCGCCGACGTGACCGCGACGGTCCGTCCGGCGCCGGTCCGGCCGGTACGAGGGGCTCCGGCGCCGGTCCGGCGTACGGCAGAATCGGGCGGGTGCCCGCTCGCGTGATCGTCCTCGCCGGCTCGTCCGGGTCGGGCAAGTCGCGACTCGCGGAGCGGCTCGGCCACCCCGTGCTGCGGCTCGACGACTTCTACCGCAGCGGGGACGATCCCGACCTGCCCCGGCTGCCGATGGGTGTCGTCGACTGGGACGACCCGAGATGCTGGCACGCCGAGGCGGCGGTCGAGGCACTGGAGCGGTTGTGCCTCGACGGCCAGGTGGAGGTGCCGATCTACGACATCGCGACGGACGGCCGGATCGGCAGCCGGGTGCTCGACCTCGGTGACTCGCCGTACGTCGTCGCCGAGGGCGTGTTCGCGCCGGAGATCGTGGGGCCGTGCCAGGAGCGCGGCCTGCTCGCGGCGGCCGTCTGCGTCCGGCGGCCGCGGGCCCTGACGTTCGTGCTGCGACTGGCCCGGGACCTGCGGGAGCGCCGCAAGCCACCGACGGTGCTGTGGCGACGCGGGCTGATGCTCTACCGCCGCGAGCCGTCGATCGTGGCCGAGGCGGTCCGGCTCGGTTGCCGCCCGATGGGCCTGCGCGCGGCCGAGGCGTACCTGCGGTCGCTGCCCTGACCCGCCCCGCTGAGGGTAGGCGAGTGCTGTGGTCAGGCGCCGAGCGCGGCGTATGTCGGCTTGATGGTGTCGTTGATCAGGGCGAGCCGCTCGTCGAACGGGATGAACGCGCTCTTCATCGCGTTCACCGTGAACCACCGCAGGTCGGCCAGCTCGTAGCCGAACGCCTCGGACAGCAGGTGCATCTCGCGGCTCATCGACGTGCCGCTCATGAGGCGGTTGTCGGTGTTGACCGTGACGCGGAACCGCAGCCGGGTCAGCAGGCCGAGCGGGTGGTCGGCGATCGACGCGGCGGCGCCGGTCTGGACGTTGGAGCTGGGGCACATCTCCAGCGGGATCCGCTTGTCCCGGACGTACGCCGCGAGTCGACCCAACCGCGTGGCACCGTCGGCGTCGGTCGCGATGTCGTCGGCGATCCGGACGCCGTGACCGAGCCGGTCGGCGCCGCACCACTGGATCGCCTGCCAGATCGACGGCAGCCCGAATCCCTCCCCGGCATGGATCGTGAAGTGCGCGTTCTCCCGCTGGAGGTACTCGAACGCGTCCAGGTGCCGGGTCGGTGGGTAGCCCGCCTCGGCGCCGGCGATGTCGAAGCCGACGACACCGGCGTCCCGGTACGCGACGGCGAGCTCCGCGATCTCCATGGACCGGGCCTGGTGGCGCATCGCGGTCAGCAACTGCCGCGCGACGATCGGATGCCCGGACCCCGCGGCGCGGGACATGCCCTCCTCGAAGCCTTCGCGGATCGCGTCGACCACCTGCTCCAAGGTGAGCCCGGCCGTCAGATGCTGCTCCGGCGCATACCGCACCTCGGCGTAGACCACTCCGTCCGCGGCGAGGTCCTCGATGCACTCGGCCGCGACCCGGATGAGATGCTCCGGCCGTTGCATCACCGCCACGGTGTGGTCGAACGTCTCGAGATAGCGCTCGAGCGAACCCGAGTCGGCGGCGGTCGTGAACCACTCGCCGAGATCGCCGGGGTCGGTGCGAGGCAGTCGGTGTCCGATGTCGGCGGCGATCTCGGCGATCGTCGCGGGCCGGAGGCCACCGTCGAGATGGTCGTGGAGCAACGCCTTCGGTGCGGCCCGGATCGTGTCGAGGGTCGGCGGCATGGGCCCATCGTGCCAGGGCACGGCGCGATCCGATCCGGCCGCCGGGCGTACGCTGTGGCCGTCTGGGTCACACGGGAGCCGCCACATGACCGATCCGATCGGGCGAATCAGCACACCGGGCCGCGTCGCCGACCCGGCCGAGGGGTTGTCGACCGACGAGCTCCGGCTCGCGGCCCGCAACCACGGCCTGCCGCTCGAGGCGATGCGCGACGACGTCACGCCGCCGGGCCTGCACTACGTCCTCTCGCACTACGACATGCCGGCCCTCGACGCCACCACCTGGAAGCTGACGATCGGCGGAGCGGTGGGCCGGCCGATCGAGCTGGGTCTGGACGACCTGCGATCGCGGCCGGCGCGCACCGTACGCGTCACGCTCGAGTGCGCCGGCAACGGCCGGGCCGCGCTGCATCCACGGCCGGTCAGCCAACCCTGGCTCGAGGGCGCCGTCGGCACCGCGGACTGGACCGGCGTGCCGCTTCGCGAATTGCTCCGCGAGGCCGACCCGACCGACGAGGCGGTCGAGGTCGTGTTCACCGGCGCGGACCATGGGATCGAGCGCGGCGTCGAGCAGGACTACCAGCGCGCCCTCGCACTCGACGAGGCACTCGGCGACGACGTCCTGCTCGCGTACGAGATGAACGGCGCGCCGCTGCCTCGCCAGCACGGTTTCCCACTGCGGCTGGTGGTGCCGGGCTGGTACGGCATGGCGCACGTCAAGTGGGTGCGCGACATCGCCGTGGTGGATCGGCCGTTCGAGGGGTTCCAGCACCAGGCGTACCGGCTGCGGCAGACCGTGGAGGAGCCCGGCGAGGCGGTGACGCGGATCGAGCCGCGGGCGCTGCTGGTGCCGCCGGGGATCCCGGACTTCATGAGCCGGGTACGGTTCGTCCGGCCCGGTGCGGTGACGCTCGAGGGCCGGGCCTGGTC